>Ga0247840_10000001_pt1 | contig 503883 bp, 458 predicted proteins | sample LaCruzMarch2015__FD_192404 | JGI IMG/M metagenome (GOLD analysis project Ga0247840, IMG submission 192404) | Freshwater microbial communities from meromictic Lake La Cruz, Castile-La Mancha, Spain - LaCruzMarch2015_17m | ecosystem: Environmental > Aquatic > Freshwater > Lake | place: Spain... | reverse complement strand
GAAAGGATATTAAAACTATCCTTAGCAATGAAAAGGCGAAATTGGATGGATGGGCTTTTTTCCAGTACAAAGCTTTTTAGCTGGCCTTTTGTTGTCTCAAATCAAAATCTCTATTGACTAATCTGGGATTATGAAAACTATCTATTGGGTGCAGATTAAACTTCCCAAATCACAGAAAGAAGCTATACTCTTATTTGCTCATCAAGAGGAACAAGTGCAATTATTAAAGCTTTTTAATATCTCCCAAAATCTAAACTGACCCAGTGCGGAAAACCGGAACCAGATTTATCATTTCATTACAATAAAAAGAAATTTTCATATATTTGCATTAACCATGTATATGAATAAAAACTATTAACCGCTTCTACTAATCTTTTGAGATTTGCCATTCAGGTTAAATCATCCCACAGCTATTTATTATTACAACTTTTAAAAATTATAATTATGAGTCTTATTAAAGAAATAAAAACCAGAAAAACCTTTGCGATTATCAGTCACCCTGATGCAGGTAAAACCACGTTAACCGAAAAGCTGCTGCTGTTTAGCGGAGCAATACAAATTGCAGGCGCAGTAAAATCAAATAAAATAAGAAAAACTGCAACATCGGATTTTCAAGAGATTGAAAAGCAAAGAGGAATTTCCGTTGCCACTTCGGTTATGAGTTTTCATTATAACGGATTTAATATCAACCTGCTTGATACGCCCGGACATAAAGATTTTGCTGAAGATACATATCGCACTTTAACCGCCGTTGATAGCGTTATTCTTGTAATTGATTGCGTTAAAGGTGTGGAAGAACAAACCGAAAAACTTATGAATGTTTGCAGAATGCGTAACACGCCGGTTATAGTTTTTATAAATAAACTTGATCGCGAAGGAAAAAATCCTATTGAACTGCTTGATGAAATAGAAAGTAAGTTAAGTATTAAAGTCCGCCCGTTAAGTTACCCGATGGGTATTGGCGTAAGTTTTAGAGGAGTATATAATATTTACGAGAATTCATTTTCATTTTTCAAAGCTAATAAACAAAGAGTTGAAGAAGCCGTTGAAATATTTAACGGTGTTGATGATCCAAAATTAAAAGATTGGTTTGGCGACGATGCTAAAAAATTAAAAGATGATATAGAATTAATACACGGCGCTTACGATGAATTTAGAACTGATGATTACTTAAACGGCACAACTGCGCCTGTGTTTTTTGGAAGCGCCGTAAACAACTTTGGAGTTAAAGAACTGCTTGATACTTTTGTAAATATTGCGCCATCACCATTGCCGAGAGAAACAACAAAAGGAGTAATCCAACCAGATAATGAACAATTTTCCGGGTTTGTATTTAAGATTCATGCTAATCTTGATCCGAAGCATCGCAACAGAATTGCTTTCCTGCGTGTGTGTTCCGGTAGATTTGAAAGAAACAAATTTTATCATCACGTCCGGTTAAACCGCGATATTAAATTCCCCAACCCGGCATCATTTATGGCGCAGGACAAAACCACAATAGAAGAAGCATTTCCGGGTGATGTAATTGGTTTGTATGATGTGGGAAACTTTAAAATCGGAGATACTATTTCTGAAAGCGGAAATTTTATGTACAAAGGTATCCCAACTTTTTCACCCGAAATATTTAAAGAACTTCAACTTGTTGATCCTTTCAAATCAAAACAACTTAACAAAGGAATTTTGCAATTAACCGATGAAGGATTAGCGCAGGTCTTTATACAAAATGATGGCAATAGAAAAGTTGTTGGAACAGTAGGCGATCTTCAGTTTGATGTACTTGAATACCGTTTGCTTAATGAATACGGGGCTGCTTGCAGATTCCGTCCGTTAAATTTTTATAAAGCCTGCTGGGTAGAATATGAAAAAGAAGACGACATAAACGAGTTAATGCGGATACGTTCACATAACTTGTTTTTAGATAAACACAAAAATTTAGTTTACCTTGCAGAATCACAGTACTCAATCACAAGTGCGCAGGAAAAAAATCCCAAAGCAAAATTCCTATTCAGTGTTGAACACAATACACAAACGCAGGAATTGCAGGAATTAGGTGGCTAAATCTGGTGAAAATGCCTTCAGCACAAAGGGTAGAGAAAGAGAAGAGCAACTACTTTAAGCAGAAAAAAATGCTGGGGCTAAATATTACTGAAAAACGAAGTAGTTCTGATAATGGATTCAAGTTACCAGCAGTAAAGATGATAGCAGAATAATTTTTCCATTAACAAAAAACAGAATTAACTGGCTATCATTTTAAATGATTTGATCAATGTAACCCTAGGAACCACCTATTATTATAAGCAAGACAGCTTGTAATATTATTCTAAATTACTTCGCGAATTATGTTTTTTCTTGAATATTAACCTGTGTAGCAATATTTACCCGTAATAATTACCTTAATATTGTGGAATCATTTTTGTTGTTTATGATTATTTGCCTCAATAATTGCATAAAATTGAGTTTTTGAATTTTTTCTTTCTTTATTTCTTATTTTGAAATATTTACATGTAATTTATACTTATGAACATATTATGAAATATCCGAAATGCTGAAACAATGAGATTTCTCAGAAAGGTATTCTAAACTTTAAAACCAATATTTTTACAGTAATATTCATTTGCATTTATGAATTTTAGCGTTTTACTCGTTTATTTGTTTGTTTTTTGCACAAAATTTTAAAACAATTGGGCTTTAACAAAAAATATCTTAACAAGGCTATCTAAGAAAACGGACTAATAAATCTGTTTGGATTTTTTTGGCACGGTAAATGATAAGGTAAGGGCAGAGTTAAATACTGAATACGTTCTTAAAAATATTGAAATTATAAAATAAAAAACCCAAATAACTTTACCAATGATTTGATACACAAATCATTAAATTATTAACAAACTAAAAGGAACAATAAAATGGGACAACAACAACTTCTCTTGATCGTACTCGGCGTAATTATAGTAGGCGTAGCCGTAGTAGTAGGTATCAATCTTTTTAACGCAAATGCAGAAGAATCAGCAAAAGATTCAATCGCATCTGAAGGCGTTAGCTTAGCAGCAATGGCTCAGCAATTTTACAAAAAACCAGTTGCTCTTGGCGGCGGCGGTAATCATTTTTACTCAGTAAGCGGTGGTACTACTACTTTGTGGGGAAATCCTACATATTTAAGCAGTATTAATATGGGCACAACTAACGTTGCTACTTGGGTAGCTACTGTAACAACGACAGCTCCTGAAACTGTAACATTAACAGGAGAACCATTGGATTATACTACATGGAATGTAACTGTAGCTGTAACACCTACATCAATTCGTTCAACAGTAAATCCTCAGTAAATCCTACACCGTAAATCCTCTATAAGAAAAGTACTTTCATATTTTTTATTAAAGCTAATAGTATTAAAACCCTATTAGCTTTTTTTATTGGTTTTATTTAATTAAATATTATGAATAAGCAGATACTATATGTTTTAATGATAAATATAAAATTTGTTGAGTTTGAAAGGTTTTTGAGAGAGTTAGTTATGTTACTTGTCTATATTTTAGTTTATCCAAAGGTTTATTATGCTAAATAATATGTTTTTTTTATTAGGTGTAGTTAGTGTTTTACAAATAATAGCATTACCGGGGCTAATTGCTTTAACGTTACTTAAAATAAATACTAAAAGTTTTATACAGAAAGCTGTTTATACATTTGCATTAAGTATGTTTTTTAATTACGCGCTTGTAACAATTCTTGTATTACTTTCGATATATACAAAAGAAGTAGTTTTAAGTTTTATATTCTTTGAATTGATACTTTTAAGTTACTTATTTTATAGTAAAAAGATAAAATTCTCAAATGAGATTTTTATTCAGAATTTTTTTCAATTTTTTAGAAGTCTTTTAATACAAGATAAAAAATATAAAAAGATAAGTCTTTATATATCATTTATAGTGCTTTTATTCTATTTCTCTTTATTTGTTGCAAATTTAGGTACTCCATTTTATTTCAAAGATGTTGCTCGGCTTTCACCTCATTGGAACACTTGGGCTATGGATTTGGGAAGAAATATACTTCCTCAAAATACACTTCATTTTCCTCAATTAATACCTTCAAACTGGTCATTAACGTATTTATTAACCGGCGTTGCAAATATTCAGCTATTTCCTAAAAGTTTTATGCCTTTATTCTTTCTGGCTAATATTTTAATATTTGTTGATCTGGCTGTACGGAATAAGAATGCTATTTATCTTTTGGGAGTAATTACTTATGGATTATTTTCCCCATTTGTTTATGGGCTTGTTTTTATGGCAGATGGCGGTGGAGATATGGCAGTATCTTTTTTTCCGTTTTTAGCTTTTTACGCATATCAAAATAGGAATAAAGAGCATTTTATTACTAAAGAATACATTTTAATTTTTTTGTTTGCTTCCTCTGCTGCTGCAACAAAATTAGCAGGTTTTTACATTTTCTTATTTGCGTCAATAATTTGTTTATATCATCTAATAAAAGCATTTAAGTATATTAAATTTAAGGATCTTTTTTTAATCATCCTCTCCACAATATTAATTGTAAGTATTAATCTTTTCTGGCATTTTTATAGTCCCAAGGATATGTTTAGTGGATTGAACCAGCCTCAATATTTAGCGGCAACTTATGGTGAAATACTTTTAAGAGTATTAGAATTATTTTATAATTATCTCAGTTTACCTGTTGCAATTTATATTGTTTTAACCATTGTCTTTAGTCTATACAATAAAAAAGTTAGATTTTTAACTGTTATAATGGTAATTATTCCTTCTATTATTTGGATGTTAAAATTCAGTTCGGATTTTAGAAACTGGAGTTTTGTAATTCCGTTTATTTCTCTCGTCTCTGCTTATGGACTTATTAAAATTTTGGAGATTCTAAAACAAAGCAAAATAGATTTAAGTTTGCAAATAAATGAAGACAAAAACTTCATTACAAAAAGATCATTATTTACAATATTTATTGTACCAATAATGGTGCTTTTATACTTTGCTTTAAAAACAGATTATGTTTTCAAGTATTTTTATTTTGTCTATCAAAAAGTTGATAAATACTATTTTAGAGAATATCGGTTTGTCAATACAATTGATGTAACGTTGTTTCTACATTCAGAATACTATCAAAATACTATTGCAACTATGTTTTTAGTTATTTCAATTCTGCTTTTATTATTTTTATTAAGAATTAGATCGTATTATTTTATAATCTTTAGCATTATTGCTTTAATAACTTTAAATTTTACGATTTTTAATAGGGAAGATATAATATCACATCAAATAGAATTAATAGAAAAAGCGGATGCGCGAACACAGGATTGGGTAATAAATAACTATTATTTAGATAATAAAAAAATGCATACTATCTATACTAATTCCATTGCATTATCTTCTGAAAAAATTGAAAGGAAACATAATTATAAATTTTTAAATGATTTAGAGATTTATGAAATCTTGAGCAATAGAACATTTAGTGGCAAATATCTTTTTTTGCATAAAAAATATTTAAGTAAAAAAACATTGAATATTTTCTTAGTAAGGAAAAAAGAAGGTATTCCAAATCTTTATTATGAAGATAATGGTTTTATACATGTTTTGATTTAATAAAAAACATAAGGTGTGATCTTACCCCCTAAAAGTAGAGATTAAGTTTAGCAACTTTTTCAATTGATTATTCTCTTGATTCATTTTTGTATATAACCCGTAAAATGCTTGTAACGAGTGATTAGAATATTGATTTGAATCCATATTTTAATTTCCCTATTTTTAACCTAACGACGTGTTATCCCGATATTATCGGGAAAACACAACGCCATGTTAATTATTTAATTACAGATTTCCTGAGTTGTTTTTGTTTTATGAAAACACCCAGTTTTATTTATCTAAATTTATTTTTCAACTAAATTTTTAGTCCTATTGACTGATTCCTTTTTTATGCTGTTAGGAGACTTACCATAAAAGTTAATTTATTAAAAATGTAATTATTTATTTTCAAGTGTTTTAGCCTTAAAAATTTTTCCAAATAAGAATACAAATAAATAACATAAAACAATCCAAATAGATAAATCAATCAGAAGTCCAATAAAAAAATTAAATCGTTCAAAAGGATGGAAACTAAATAATAAATAGATTGCTTTAGTGACTAAGTAAGCAAAAACATAAGCACCAAAATGTCTCATAACATTACCTCATCCTTTCCAAAAATTTTTAGCCGCCTAATTATCAATTAGACAGCTTGTTTGTATTAGTTAAAGAACGTAGATCAGCCCCGATAATTTCGGGATAAACTCGCAGCTGCATCCGTCAAAAGACGAATAAATATTTACTTATCCCTTTGCGATGTTCCATTTGTTTTCAAATTCTTTTGTTTTCTTAATATTTAAAAATAGGTCGAATATATCCACTTCTTGCTTTGTGGGATAAAAATCCTTTGGTTTGGTTTTTGGTAAAGAAATATTTGAGGCAGCGTTGAACAAAAAGCATTTCCTTATTCGTTGGCTCAAAAGTAAATATTCACGTTGTAAAAGTCAAACGAAAGACGTGAAACGTGAGACGTCAGACGAAAAACGAATACCAAATATCAGTGCAAATTCGTTTAATCCGTGTCATCCGTGTTCTATTGCGATTGGAAAGAGGAGAAACGAGAAACGGGAGAAGTGAGTAGTCGGTGGTGAGTAGTGAGTATTTAGTAGTTAGTATTGCGTATTGAGAGGAAAGCAATCGAATGACAATCAATGACCATTGAATGACAATTATATTTCCGCTAAGCTCCAAAAACATTTCACGCAGAGACCGCAAAGTAAATAGCAGCGCAGATATTGCGGAAAGAAAAAAAAGCTTGAAATTGAGGTTTATTGTTCTCAATTCAAGCTTTTATAAAATTGCGGAGAGTCAGGGATTCGAACCCCGGAAGGACTTGCATCCTTAACGGTTTTCAAGACCGCCGCATTCAACCACTCTGCCAACTCTCCGGGTGAACTGGTTAAAAATTAACGCACAAATATAGCCACACAGCAACATTTCCCCAATTATTTAGCACTGTATTTGAATAAAGATACCGTTGGCGTTTTATTCCTTATTGTAAAATACAGTTGCTCCGGCTGTAAAAACGGCAAAACGGATATTGATTATTGCAAACGGAAACAGCTTTATGAGCTTGTAAAATATTTAGATAACATCTCAAAAACAAAATTACTGTTGATAGGAATATGAAAACAAATTCAAAAGGCATTTATGGGGCAGGCGATTCAATCCAGAAAAAATACAGGCAAGTTACAACCGCAGTAGCAGAAGGAACGATAGCGCATTAAGCGCTTTGGAGTATGTTAATAGCTTAAAGATACAATTGATTGAAACTGAATAGCTTGGTTAATAATGTTTGTTATGCTTAAAACAGATACAAATATTTTAATCGGGAGTTGGTAGAAATAAAAAGAGGCTGTCTCAAAAGTACGTTTAAGTCAACCTGAACTTGTTTCAGGTTCTAATTTTATTCTAAAATCAAAGAATTAGATTCCGAAATAAATTCGGAATGACACTTTTGAGACAGCCTCTTTTTTTATAAACTATAATTTACTTCAACAACACCATCTTTGATGTTTTGAACTTTGTTATTCCATTTGAGCCTCTTATGTTAACTGCATAATAATAAACTCCACTAGCAAGATTAGAGCCATCAATATTTAGAATATGTGAACCGGCAGCATAATCTTTGGAGTTATAAGCGCTAACAACTTCGCCAAGCGAATTGAACAATGAAAGAGTAACATTCGATTGAACCATCAAATCAATACGAATACTTGTTGAAGGATTAAACGGATTTGGATAATTATCTGATACAAAATAATTAGAAGGCAATGCGGATTCTACTTCAACAACTGCCGAATATGCAAATGTGCCGTCAAAATCAATTTGCTTTAATCTGTAATAACTTTTTCCTGACAAAGGTATTTCATCAGTAAAAGAATATGATTTTTGTTCGGTTGTAGTTCCGTTACCTGCTATAAAGGCAACTTTACTGAAAGATAATTTATCCGAGCTTCTTTGAATTTCAAATCCGCTGTTATTTAGTTCCGTAGCTGTTTGCCAATCAAGATTTATCTTTCCATTAACATTAGAAGCTTCAAAAGAAAGCAATTCAACAGGAATTTTATAATTACCAATTCTTGTAATGAATATATCTTCTGAAGCTGAAGCAGTTAAACTTGTTGAACCAAAAGCTGCTGTAAGTTTGAAATAACCTGTTGCGTATAAATTGCCGCCATTATCAACAGCAGCAGAAATGCCTTTATCGTAATCGGTTCCACCAGCCTTTTGAACCCAATCAATTGTTCCTGCAGCAGACATTCTAAAAGCAAAGAAATCATAGTTACCAGCGCTTGTTATGATAAAGTTTCCAAAAGTAGCGGTTACTTTAAATTGACCTGTGCCAAGAACATTACCGGAAATATCTAAAGCAATATCATTACATAAATCATCATCAACACCGCCGCCGTATCTAACCCAGAGTAGATTTCCGCTATTATCATATTTTGCTACATAAGCATCATTTTTACCAGCACCAACAATATTAGTAGTGCCGAAAGTTGCTGAACTATCAAAAACGCCGCCGACAAAAATGTTACCTGCATTATCAACTGCAATTGTGCTTCCTTCATCAGCTTTTTTTCCGCCTGCATTTTTAGCCCAAACTATTTGTCCATCTTTATCGTATTTAGCAATAAAAATATCAGCAACTCCGTTACTGTATATTTTTTGTGTACCGAAAGAAGCTGAATCAACAAACATACCTGTTACATAAATATTACCATTAACATCAACCGCAACATCTTTTGCTTCTTCCCCTGTAGCTAAGCCACCTGGATTATGAGCCCAGAGCGGATTACCTGCCGGATCATACTTAACAATCCATGGATCGCGAACACCATTAGTAGTTAATACTATGCTGCCAAAAGTAACTGTAGGAGCTGTTGCAGAACCAAAATAGCCAACAACAATAACATTACCTGCAGTATCCACAGCAATTGCTCTTGAAGATACTTGAGAAACACCGGAACCCTGCTTAATCCATTGCATTTGCCCGTTTGCATTATATTTTGCAGTAAACATATCAAGGTTGCCCGCACTTGTTAAACTAACACCATCAAAAGTAGCAGTACCAAATAGATGACCTGTAACTAAAACATTTCCAGCTCTATCTGTAGTAACACCATAACCACGATCTGTTAATGTGCCGCCGCCTTTTTTAACCCATTGAACACGATGACTTGAATCGTATTTTGCAAGAAAATAATCATAATCACCGGTTCCAGTAACCGTAGTACTTGTAACTGTAATTGTATCAAAAACAATTGTTTTTTGAAATTCACCGGTAACAAAAATATTCCCAAGGTGATCAACAGTAATTGCATCGCCAAAATCTTTTCCGGTTCCGGGGGCTTGTAAAGTCCAGTTAAAATCTGGTACCTGAGCTAACCCGATTACAGAAAGCGTAAGAAAAATCAAAACAATTAAGTTTAGATTATTGTAGAATTTTTTCATTTGGACTCCTTTGTTTATTGTTAAATAAATTTTTTGTTGAATTAAAACTCAATAATTATTTCATCAATGTCATCTTTTTAGCGATTGAATAATCTGTTGAATTAAGTACATACAGATAAATGCCGCTGCTTAGGTTTGAGGCATCAAATACAAGCTCATGATTGCCGGCTAATCTATATTCATTTACAAGTGTTTTTATTTCTCTGCCTAAAACATCAAATATTTTTAAACTAACAAAAGAAGACTTTTCAAGTTTAAAAGTAATTTTTGTAGCCGGATTAAACGGGTTAGGATAATTTTGAGCTAAGTAATATTCTTCCGGCTGATTCTCTTCATCAAATACCGATGTAACCGGTTCATTTGTAAAAATATTGCTTGTTGCTCCGCAAATCCAGATATAGTTAGAATTAAGACTTACAGAATTAATTACATCAGTCGCCAAGAACATATCTGTGTTTGTAATGTTTGTCCAGGTTTGCGCTCCGTCTGTAGTTTTTAAAATTGTAACTGATTTGGGAGTTGAAGTCTTACTTCCAACAGCAATGCCGTTAAGTTGATCTGAAAAACTTAAACCTGTTAATGTTTCAACTAAATTATCAACGGGCGCATAATTCCAGTTTGCCCCCGCATCTGTTGAATTTAAGATAATTGCATCGCCAACTGCGGTAACGTTGTTAGCATCCCGGAATTCCACTTTTCTTAAATTTGGTGTGGTTGTTCCGGGCGGTAAAGAAACGAATGTAGAATTATTCCATGTGTTGCCGCCATCGGTTGTAAACATTGCTTTTAATTTTTCGCCAACAGCAACGCCAATATTTTCGTTATAAAAATCTATATGCCTGAATGAGCCTGAAATAAGATTCATTTTCATATCCCACTTTTGCCCGCCGTTAATGGTTTTATAAATCATATCTAATCCATTCGCAATTTTTCCTACCGCAAAACCAAGATTTTCATTAACAAAGTTAACGCCATATATAACAGTGCTTGCATTGTTAGTATCGGGTATAGAAGCAAACCAGCTTTTACCGCCATCGGTTGTTTTGCTAAGCAATCCGTAACTTTGAGTAGCGTATCCAACATTCTCGTTAATAAAATGAATATCCTGAACATTGGTAGTAACCAAACCGGATGTAACATAGTTGGCAATCCAATTATTGCCGCTGTTTGATGACTTAAGAAACAAACCGTCAAAACCGCCGGCGTAAATAATTCCTCCGGTAAGATATTGAACATCATAAAGATTAACGCTTGGAATTGGAGTAAGTAGTTCCCAATTATCGCCAAAATTGGTAGTCCTAAAAATCACGCCGCCGCCGCCAGTAACCCAAACAGTATTTCCAACTGCTGAAATATGTTCTATAGTTACACCGCTTGGAAATCGAACAGGTATCCAATTTTGTCCGCCATCAGTAGTTTTTAGAGCAAGAGTTCCTTTTGCTGCGCCGCCAAGCGCTACTCCGTTATTTTCATCCTTAAAGTAAACGCAGTATAAATTATCGTAAGTACGGTTTGCCTGTGTTTGAGTTAAATAATTCCAGTTGACGCCGCCATCTGTTGTAACTATATGAATACTTGGCTGCAAACCGACTAGAGAACCCCAACCCACAGCGTAAGCAACTTTCGAGTTAAGCATAAAAACACCGCGTATATCGGAACGCGAATAAGTAAATCCGCCAAGCGGTGCTTTATTTCCTGTTGCCCAGTTAATACCATCGGTTGTATAATATAAGTCCGCATTAGTTTTACCGACAACAATTCCGTTTGTTGGACCGCCAAAGTGCATTGCATTTGCAGGTTGAGTAATATCCAGCACACTTTGCCAGTTACTCCCTGCATCGGAAGAATGATAAACTTTACTGCCGGTTCCGGCATCTACTAAAATCCATATATGATTTGCATCGGAAGCAAAAATAGATTCAATATCACCAACGCCCGCAGGTAAATCTGCGCCAACCCAATTTGCTCCACCGTCGGCAGTCTTTTTAACAATGCCGGTTTTGCCGCCAACAAACCCGTTGTTCTCATCAACAAAATAAACTTCCAGATAATTTATAAGATTGGCATCCTCCAAAACTTTAGTCCAGCTATCGCCTGCATTAGTACTTTTAAGGATTAAGCCGTAATTGCCCGCAATCCAGCCTGTGGTTTCGTTTACGAAATAAATTCCATTTATACCATCACCCGGATAAGTATTTGTTGCGGCTTTTCTCCAATCCTGCGCTTGAATTAAAATTGTGCCGGTAAATAAAAAGAAAGTAAGAAAAATAATCTGTAAATGTTTTTTCATAGAAGCCTCGTTATGTATTATTATTTAACATCGCCTTAAAAAGAAAACAGAGTAAGTGTAATTACTCCTGATAGTGATGAACGTTTAAGTACTGTATTTACTTCTTTAGATGCTTGTTGATATTCGAGTTGTGCATCAATTGAAAATGTATCGAATATTTTTATGCCAGTACCTGCAGTAACTTTGTGATAAGTAACTGTACTTTCGCCTAAAGAATTTTCACTTTCATCAAAAACTTCAAAATTGTAACCTAATCTTAAAAAAGTATTTTCAAATATCATATACTCAGTGCCTATCTTGGCAGCGTGAGTTGTTGCTTTAATAACGTTGTATCTGCTGTCGGCATATTTTGCCGAATCAATTTTTATGAATGATAATTCATACTCTGCGCCAAGTAAAAAATCATTGGCTATATAGTAAGAACTCCCAACGCCTGCATTTATATCTTTTACATTCCATTTCCATAACAGTAAATCAATCGGCGAATTTTTAGACCAGCTATTGTTTTCGTTATAGCTTGCCTTACCGGACAGCATAAACTCTTCGGAAAAATTATGTCTTATAATAATCTTAAAATCATACACATTAAAACTTGCGTATCCGTCTTCATACTCCTGAAAACGTTCATTGGTTGCTGAACTTGTATATGGGATTAGAATTTCTTCACTTCTTCTTTCAACATTACCAAGCAGCGCTGCTTCGGTATTGTTTGAAGGTTTAATAAATAATTGAGCTGAAATACTTTTACTTAAATTGTGAATCTTTTGATTAACCGAACCGCTTCTGTTACGAACCGAAAATGTTTCGCCTTTAAAATTATAAATTTCAACATCCAACAGATCTTCGCTTGCGGCTTCTATTTTTTCCTGCTCATCATTAAAAGCAAATTTGATGCCCGCCGTAAAAGCCGGACTGATGTTATAAGCTAAACCAACATCGCCCGCAATAGAGCGGTAAAGAGTTTGCGCCCGCGAGTAAATGCTTTTTAATCCATCCAAAATTTTATACTTAGCGGTTGCACCGACAAAAAAATCATTTATAGGTTTAAAGCTGTACATAAATCTCATTGATGGACCGTTATATCTAAAATTACCAACAGTTGTATCGTTCATAAAAAATGCTTCGCCGTTGTAAGTGTTATATTTTAGCGAACGATAAACATTACTGCGGTAGTCGTATTCATAAGTAGTTTGCCCCAAAAATGTTCCGGTTGAATCTAAAACTTTAACACCTTCAAAAAGTAAACCGTAAAAGTTAGATTTTTCGGGATCATATTTCCTTCTATAATCGCCCCATTTGCTTGATATGGAAGGAGTGATCTCAAGATAATCGTTTATCTCATCGTTTATTAACCAGGCAGGATTGGCAGCAAGATCATAAGCATTAATAGAATAATCTTTATCTTTTATAGAATATGTTAATCCACCCATCGCTGTTGTGCGGATTGTTTGTGCCGAATTGAAGTTTGCAAAGCAAACAGACAGCACAATCAAATAGATAAATTGTTTTACTAATGTGATCATAAAAATTTTAATCTGTATTCTTTATAACTGCAATAGCTATCAATCCAAATATGCCCGACAATAAAACCACAACAAAATCTATATATGATTCTGATAGACTTTGTTTTCTGCGCTTGATCATAAAAAGAGTAATTAATAATGAAAGCAGAGTTACAGGAAAAACTCTGATATCGGAAAACTTTATATAAAAATCCATCCAGGATGTGTTGTCATCCTCAAAATTAATAGTGAACGGAAAAATATATGCGGCAACGTTTCCGTAAGTACTTTCGTCATTACCTAAATAGGTTTCTTTGTAATAATCCAGCAATTTGTATTTGCGGTCTGTTACAAATACTTCCACTTTATTGCCGCCTGTGATTGAGATTGTTCGATAGAACAGGTCGCCAAAAATAAGAACTGTGTTTTTGTTGCGATCATAATTTTTTACAGGAAGTTGTATCAATTTGTAGTTATCATAGCTTAATAAGAATATCTCATTCTTTTCTGTAATGATATAAGCATAAAACTCTTTCAAGTTCATTTCGAGCGCAGATATGTGCGCTATATTTAAATCTGCCGGCACATTTGTATTAACGCAAAACGGCTGCCCTTTTACCATCTTTATATGAAAAAGTTTGTTACCGGAATCGAGCACAAAATAACCTTCATCAAATGGTTTTTTTGTTGTGGGATTACCTGCAATTATTTTGGCGGGAAACTTAAAATTATTACTAACAAGCGCCTGCGTAAACAGTTTGGTTTTTTCCTCATTGATTTTATTAGGCTCGCTTTCAATAAACTCCATTTTGTCATCAATCCTAAAAAAATCTTGCGGGGCTTCTAACTTGAGGCGACCCGATTTAGATTCATACAATTGGTAAAGCGGAATTGTTTTAGAATTTATTGTATAAGAATGAAGTATAAAATTAAAGTTGTTCAATCTTACACTTTCTAAAGAAATTCTAATGCCGTCTATTGAATCCGGCATTTTGTTAAGCGCTGCAAGCTGTCTGTAATTCATAAACGGAAGCAGCGAGTCGTTATCTTCTCTATCATAAAAATTACCTTTTGTATCCTTCCATTTCAAATCAAAGGAAACATCTGTCGCCGAATGTGCGGTGAGAATAAAATCTTTAATTATAGGGCTGTAAGTAATAAACGGAGTTTTGATATTTTTTTCAAACTTCATCCAGTAAAGTTTTGGTAAATAATGAGCCGCTACTACTACAATTATAATTAACAGCAATGTTCTTGATAATTTTATTAACATTATTTTATACCTCGTTTATAATAGTAACCTGACAACAAAATTGCTAGTGTGCTTAGCATTGTGATAATTATGAAGAACAACAACAGACCCGATGTAAAACTATATACATTAAGCAGGAATGATATAAATCCACCAAAGAAAATGATTTGCGGAATTCTTCTGTTCCAGACAGGCTCAACCATTACTGTAGCGGTTGCAAAATAACCGAGCAGCCCCGCTATATAACATGGTATAAGAAGTATTATGTTGGTTATTGTAACTTCAACTGGAAAGTAAATGTTCGATAAAAACGCAAACAGCAAAAGATTAAAAATAAAAAGCGCCGCAAGCATAAAAGCAATTAGTATTACCATGCTTAATAAAATTTTATTTTCTTTAACTGGCAGATGCAAAGTTAATTTTAATCTTCCGTTGTTTATTTCGGGATAGAACTGCACGATTGCCATAACAATGCCAATTATAAGCGGAAGATAAAGCAGATCGTAGCCTAACGGGTATTTTTTATAAATTGCATACTCCCAGAAAGCAGATGCACCGCTAAGTTCAAAACCATGCGATATATCTAAAAAGATATATAGAATTGCCAATATTGAAATTCCGCTCAGACTAATGAACGTCCATTTAGTTTTTAACCATTCTTTAAATAGAAGAGATTTAATCATTATTTCACCTAATATTTCCCTGTAATTCCTATAAATGCGTCTTCAAGTGTCATCGGCAGTTCTTTCAAATCCGCAAAAGGAATTTGCTGAGCGGTGAGATAATTGTTGACGTCTGTTTGATTTGCAAAAGTATAAATGCTTACTCCGTTGCGCGTAATTTCAAAATTTTTAACCACATCACTTTTTGTAAGTTTAAGATCATTTTGGGTTGTGGAGAATTTGAAATGTTTAAACTCATTCTGAAATTTCTTAACCGGCATATTAAGCAGCACTGATCTATAATCGAGTATAACACAATCTTCAAGGAAATTTTCAAGATCCTGAATTATGTGCGAAGTAATAAAAATAGTTTTACCTTCGCCCTTTGTATAGTCAATAAGATAATCAAGAAATAATCTTCTGTAACCGGCATCCAATCCCATAGAAAAATCATCAAGTATCAATAGATCAGGATCCTGCGCTAATAATAATCCCAGAGCAACTTGCGATCTTTGCCCGCAGGACATTTTGGAAATTTTTTGATTCTCCGCTACATCAAGTTTAGACATCAGTTCATAATATGGTTCTTTTTTCCACTTGGGATAAAATGCAGAATAAAATTTTTCAATCTGCTTTATATCCATAAAATTGTATTGAATATGTCCTTCAATTAAAAAGCCTACGCGCGCTTTAGTTGCCGGAGATAAGCGATATGAATCCTCGCCAAACATTAAACACTGCCCCGATGTTGGTTTAAGATAACCGTTAAGAATATTTATTGAAGTTGTTTTTCCGGTTCCGTTTTTGCCAAGCAGCCCGAATATGCTTCCTTTTTTTATGTTAAAATTCAGATTTTCGTAAATAAGCTTATCGCCATAATAATGGGTAAGATTTTTTACTTCAACAACATTTTCCATTTTTATTCCTTCTGTTTCTATTTTCTAACGATGATAACCCGGAGTTGGAGCCGATAAAATTTCCCAGTCAAGTGTTCCATCATTTGTATCGGAACCCGGCTGCCTTCTTTGCATTGATTGCCCCGAATATCTCGGCGGGCTTAAAGCATAACCTCTATCAACTCTATTATCCAATGTTTTCCTTGTACTTGAACTCGATTGATATTCAATCCCATCCACAACTGTAGATATATCTATACCATCCGCCCAAGCTGTATCAACACCCGATGAAACAATTATTACATCAGAAACAAGGTTGATAAGAAAATCAACCGTTTTTTCCGGTCTCATGCTTAATAGGTTTGGAACTTTAGGATTATCAATATCTGTTGATGAAAATTGATTATAAAACTCCCAGTTTGCGTTACTTAAATCAATGGCTGTAGATACGGTGGATTTATGATTTACTGCATCGGAAGCAAGAACTATAAATGAGTTTGGAGCAAACGGAATATTCTTTTCGCCGGGTTTACCGGGAAATTTATAAATATAAACCGCGCCGTCAATATCATTATCATCATCCTCATCGGCGCCTGCTCCTTTTTGACCCTCCTCGCTGTTGCCTGAAAATCGCATAACCATCATTCCATCAAGATATTTTGTACTGTCGCTCAGATTATATAATTCTACAAATTGATCATAAAAAAAGAATACATTATTCAAAGGACCACCGCAGTAAATTTCGTTTATCGAAATGCCGGAGCTGGTTATGGGTTTTGCAATATACGAGTTTACAATACGATTGCCGGAAAAAATCGAAATATCCCTTTGATTATAAACAAGCTGAATTGTTTTATCATCGGGGTGATTCATTCTGCAAGAAATACTATAAACCGCCGATGGAATGCCTGTAACAATTAATTTGCCGTTTGCATCGGCTTGCTTTACAAAAACGCCGTATTCTGAAGAGAAAATAACTGTGGCATTACTCATCGGCAGCAGCTCGCTTGTTGTATCGGATGGAACCGAATGCCAGTAAGCCGAAATTTCCACGTAAGTATTTCCTTCCACTGTTACAGGCGGCTGCTCTTCGCAGCTAAGAAATACAAGCGTTAAAAAACTTATTATTAAAATATTTCTTTTCATCCTTTATCTATCTTTAAAAAAGTTATCTATTATCATACTGAATTCAATTCCGTAAAATAAAGATGGGTTTCGTGTTTCTTCTGTTACACTTGTTAAAGAATTATTATATCTGTTGATAGCGGGATTATCCAAAAAATTATTTACGTAAAAAGAAATCTCTGCTCCGGCAAATAACGACTTGCTGACGTTCAAATTGAACAGCCATTTATTGGGTTTTGTTTTTATCTCTCTTGTAAAAAGATAGTCGGCTAATTGTGTCGGATTCAATAAAGTCAAATCCCTTGGCTGCTGATTTAGATTTTGAGAACTTTCCCAAACAAGCTGCTCTGCTCTTAACGTAACCCACAAGCCGAGTTTTGGCATTGTATATTTAATGTAATAATTCAACTGGAATCTTTCTTCCCAGCTTTCACCAGAAGGATAAAACATTCCAATCAACGTATCCACAGGTATGCCGGGTACCTGATAATTATGATATTGACCGATTGCTAAATCCGGTGCGTAATCATAATAATAATTTCTGCTGGCATATTTTTGAAAATTATAAGCGCCAACAATTTGAAACTCCATATTAAGCGGTTCAATTTTTGAGGTTCGTAATGTAAACTCAACACCTTTGCTGTCTGTATGTCCGGTGTTTTTACTTAAACTATAAACATCAATGTAATAGATATAATCGGTTCCATTTTTATTTTGATAAAAGAAAACAGGATTTGTTTGAGGTTCTGGTTCGCTGTTCCTTTCTTTATAATAAGCCGTAATTGATGTACCAATCATATTAAAAAATTTATGATCGTAAGAAATTTCGTATTGCGCCTCTTTGTAGCCTTTAAGTTCCGGCACCCATCTATCATAACGAAAATAATTAATTGTACTATCAAGCGGGTTGCGCCATGTAAATACTGTTTCCGGCGGATAGATTGTTCCCATTGCAGGAGACTTGGAAGTTGTGCCGATACTTAGCCGCATCTGATTATAATCCGTAAAGTAAACCATAAGATTTAATCTTGGATTTAAAAATGTTCCTTGAGAAGATTCAACAAGCTGTCCATCGCCCCATAATCCAGAGATATTAAATTTTTCCGGACTGTACATATCGTATCGTAAACCAAGCATCAAATTAAAATCAAATAAAAAATTGCCTGTTATCTTATCTTCCAGATAAACATTCATCAAAAATTGACCTGGTATATCATCAAACGAATATGGTCGTCTGCCCGATTCTGCGCCGTAGTAATTAAATAATGTATCAATAATCAGTCCTTCGCCGGTATTTGCATTATACTGCGGATTGGTACCGATTAAAAATTTGTGGATGATATTTCCGGTAAAGAAAACCTTGTTCCATTCTAAACGTCCGCCAACAGTCCACTCAATTCCTTTAGTTTCAACTTTGCCTGTATAAATGGAAACAGTATCGCCGTTTGGTAAAATTCTTAAATCAGATTGAACGAGTTTCGATCTCATACTGTTTTCACGGCGAATATTAACAAAGGCGTTATATTCAAAAACCGAAACGCCATCCGTGGGTTTATATTTTCCCCAGTTAGAATAACCAAGCGTATAACCGCGATTATAGTTTTTAGTTTGCTGAAGATCGCCTTTTGGTTCTTCTTCATCAAAAATTAATTGAAAGTTAAACTTGTTGTTCATTACCAATTGGTTTTCATCAAGATTGCTTGAATAAACAGCCTGCCCTGTTAGCCTTGAATATTCATCGCCCGTAATTCTTATATCTCTTTCGCTTTGTGCAAAGTTAAGATTATAACTAAGCCCGTCTCCACCAATCACAAATCCGCCGCCCAGATTTCCTTCATAGAGAGAAGGATTACTTTTAATTTTTAGCCTGTGCGGCATTGAGCCGATTTTTGTTTGAATATTTATAACGCCTGCGGTAAAGTCGCCATATCTAACCGAAGGCAAACCAGTTATCACTTCAATTGATTCAATATTATCGGCGGGAATAGTTCGCAAATCAACGCCGGCGCCAAGATTTGGGGATCCGAATTTAGAGCCGGTTAGTTTTTCAAATTGAAGATTAGAATTATTTGAAACAGGTGTTTCGTCTATTATTATTGAAGTACCGAAAGCTGAAAGTTGATCCTGTTCTGAGCCGCGAACCGAAACCTGAGAAGTTTTACCAAGACCGGGGTTATCAGTTTTTTGAATACCCGGAACAAGATCCAGAACATCTTTAATGCTTGATGCCTGATAGTGCTCAATTTCGCCGCTGGTGATTACGGTTTTTGTACTTACATCATCAGGTAACAGCTCTGTTGTACCAACAACTTCAATACCGCCAATTTGAAAAGCAGTTAGTTTCAAAACAAAGTTAACTGTTAAAACTTTTCCTGTGGTTACTTTTATTTTTTTGGATTGCTTTTCATATCCGATAAAAGAGGTTTCGAGAGTGTAATCGCCGGGTTTGATATTGATTTTGAAATAGCCTTTTTCATCGGTAGCGCAGCCGATGGGTGTATCTTTAATAGTAACATTTGCAAAAGGAAGCGGCTCGCCGTTTTCATCTGCAACTCTGCCGGATACAATCCCCGAACCCCTTTGAGGGAACACAGTGAAACTGAATAATAGAATTAGAAAAAGAGTTACAACTTTCATAAATCCAAATTTCATTTCAATAATCTATTGAGATGAACCTGACCGCAACTGTTTTTAAATTAGTAAAAAAAATCTTATGCTAAACCAAAATTATGATGCAATTTATTTTATTTAGTTTTGTTGAGGCTAAAAATATGTTAAGCAGATTTTACAATCAATAAAAATTGAACTTACAATGAAATATTATTAGCATCAGTGCAACTTTATTGACTATTGAGATTTATTACTGATTTTGTTTTATTATATTTCTGACGTGAAATTATACAAAGTGACTTTATCTATTAGATAATAAACCGTTTTATTTTAAAAATTTTCTAATTAAATAATCATTAACAAACCAAAAGGATTACAATGAAATCATTAATAATTTGTTTTCTCATTCTCTCATTTTCCATTTCTTTTGCGGGCGATAAAAAGAAATACGGTAAAGAAATAACCCTTAAAGACAAAACCAGCATCTCAAAAATACTTGCCAATCCCGATAAATATGTTGGCAAAAAAGTTTTAGTTGAAGGAACTGTTGTAGGCGTTTGCAGTAAACGTGGCTGCTGGATTGAACTTGCAAGCGATAAAGCCTATGAAAAAATTAAAGTAAAAGTAAAAGACGGCGAAATTGTTTTTCCAATTGAAGAACAGGGAAAAAAAGCGCTTGTTGAAGGTGAAGTTTATAAAGTAAGTCTTACAAAAGAACAGGCATTGGAAAAAGCAAAACACGAAGCTGAAGAACATGGAACTGAATGCGACACTAAATCAATTACCGGTCCTGAGGTTTATTATCAAATAAAAGGCATCGGAGCAGTAATAGAATAATTATGATAAGTTCATCTGTACGAAAATGGATTCGTATTCTTCACCGAGATATTGGTTACTTAGCAACTGGCTTAACTGTTATTTATGCAATATCCGGTGTTGCAGTAAATCATATAAGCGATTGGAATCCTAATTATTCTATTTCTAATATAGAATCAAAAATAAATCCTGTTCCAGATAGTTTGGTTGAAAATGCATCAACAATACCCACAATATTAAAATCAATTAACGAAACGGGAAAAGTAAAAAACAGTTTTAGACCCGATCCGGAAACTCTTAAAATATTTGTTGAAGGAAACACTGTTACAGTTAATGTAAAAACAGGATCTGTTAAACAGGAAAAAGTAACAAGCAGGGCGGTTATTAGAGAAACTAATTTTCTGCATCTGAATACGCCTAAAAAAGCATGGACTTACGTTGCGGATGTTTTTGCAGTTGCATTAGCATTTTTAGCTATCTCAGGTCTTTTTATGATTAAAGGCAAAAACGGAATTACAAGAAGAGGTGCATGGCTTACATCTGCGGGCATATTGCTTCCGTTAATATTTTTGTTCTTTTATTATTATTAAAGTTTAGCAGCAAATATTTGTTTTTAAGAGTAAATCTTTTAGAAAAAAAACCCGCCTCAACCAAGGCGGGTTTTTTATTAGTAAATTTAATTTGAGAGCAACCGCCATATTTGTGCTACAAAAAAAGTGATTGCAAATCCCATTACAATCGGCAGCAGTGTTGATACAACTGTCCACTTTATACTTTTAGTTTCTTTGTAGATTGTGTAAATAGTTGTAGAACAAGGATTGTGAAGCAAGCTAAACAACATCAAATTTATTCCGGTTAACAAAGTCCAGCCGCCTGAATGAAGGATGTTAGCGGTATCGGAGACTGAATCAAGTTCAAACATTACTCCACTATCTCCGCCAGCTCCGGTTAAACCAATATTTGCAACCGTTAACATCAACACAGTAGGAATAACAATTTCATTTGCCGGAATTGCAATTATGTATGCAAGCAGTATCACTCCGTTTAATCCTAAAACAAAAGCAAACGGATTAACCAATTCTATAAAATGATTTGCTACCGAAACACCGTCAATCATAATATTTGCAACTAACCAGATTACCATTCCCGCCGGAATTGCAAATACAATTGCACGCCACAAAACAAAAATTGTTCTATCAATTAAAGATGTGTAAAGCGTTTGCAAAATGCGAGGCGGGCGATATGGCGGCAATTCCAAACTAAAAGCAGAAGCCTCTCCTTTAAGTGCCGTTCTTGATAGTGCCAATGAAATAATTAAACTAAATGAAATGCCGAGCAACGCAATAAAAACCACAGCGGCGGCGGAAACAAATCCTGCAAGATATGCCGGCGCAGCACTGCCAATAAATATTGAGGCAATTAAAATTTGTGTAGGCCATCTTCCGTTGCACAATGAAAAGTTATTTGTGATGATTGCAATTAGTCTTTCACGCGGCGAATCAATTACCCGCGCAGCAACAACGCCCGCAGCATTGCATCCAAAACCCATAGCCATTGTAAGAGCCTGCCTTCCGTGCGCACCAACTCTTTTGTAAAGCGGATCCATATTAAATGCAACACGCGGCAGATAACCAAAATCTTCCAACAGCGTGTATATTGGAAAAAATACTGCCATCGGCGGAAGCATTACGCTTATAACCCAAGCCATTGCAAGATATGCTCCGTCAATCAACAAGCCGCTTAGCCACCACGGCATAAACAAATCCGCAGCATTTTTTAATAATGGATGCAGTGTATCAACAAGCAGCGATGCAATTAAAGCTGAAGGAATATTTGCACCAATTATTGTAACCCAAAAAACTAATCCAAGCATAAGAAACATTATGGGAAAGCCGAGGTATTTACTAGTAAGAATTTTGTCTAAAGTTCTATCAAAACTAAATGCCGGTTTTTTATCGGGATATGTAACCGCCTTAGCCGCAATGTTTGTTGCGTTTTCGTAGATTGATTCCATTAAAGTATCATGAAGGTTTTCACCTACTTCCCAGCGCAAGTTGTTTGCTTTTGCTAAGATTGATTCGCGTGTTTTGTTATTTGAGTTCAAGTTCATATTCAAGTTCAAGTTAAAAAAAGTTGATTCATTAAATTTAGTTTTCAGTTGTCATTATCAAATCTTCTTTTTTAAGATTACCAAGATCGCCGGAACGAATAGCATCAATTATACTTTGATCGCCTTCCAGCAGGCGCAGCGCAACCCAGCGCAAGTTTGGCAAGCCCGGAAATTCAACTTCAATTTCATTACATAGTTTATCAATTGCGTTATTAAGTTCAACCGATCTGCTTTTTAATCTGTACGGCTTGCATATATAATTTCCTGCAGCAACATCAAAAATCATTTTTAACAACTCATTCATCCCTTCGCCCTGCCTTGCAGAAGCCGGAATAACCGGAATTCCCAATTCTTTCGAAAGCGTTCGATCATCAACAATAATTCCGTTGCGCCGCGCTTCATCCATAAGATTTAAGCACACAACAACACGATCTGTAATTTCTAAAATCTGTAAAACAAGATTTAAGTTTCGCTCAACACGCGTTGCATCAACAACAATAACAGTTACATCCGGTTTACCAAAAAGAATAAAATCGCGGGCTACTTCTTCATCCGTACTTGTAGAAAGCAGCGAATAGGTTCCGGGTAAATCAACAAGCTTAAATTTTTTATCGCCGTATTCAAATCCGCCTTCTGCGCGCGTAACAGTTTTGCCGGGCCAATTACCTGTGTGCTGCTTTAATCCGGTTAGATAATTAAACACTGTACTTTTGCCCGTGTTTGGATTTCCTGCAAGCGCTACCGCAAAATCAAAATTGTTCATATTGATGCCGAGCTTTTTAAGGTTGCCCAGATTATGAACCGGACAATTAGCACAATTATTTATATCAACACCTGCCATTATTTTTTCTCATCATTAACTAAATAAATTTTATCCGCTTGCTGCTTTCTTAATGCAACAACCGAGCCTCTAACTTTATAAGCAACCGGATCACTTGTTACAGCCTCAAGCTGAGCCTCAATTTCAGTTCCCGGTACAATTCCAAGATCCATTAATCTTCTTCTCTGCTGACCACGCAGCGACTTTGCTATGCCAAGCACAACTCCTTTTTCACCAATTTTAAGAGCAGCAAGAGATTTGAATTTACCTTCAATAGGTTTTTCTAATTGTATAATTCCAACTGTAATATTTTTTGCAATCAACGGAGAAAGAACCGATAACTCGCCGTTTGCAACAAACTCAATTCGTTTATCGGAAACATCAGCCATTCTAATCTGCATGCCTGTAAATAATCCTTCGGCAATTATCTGGCTGTAAATTGCGTTCGGTTCATCTTCAATATGGATTATGTTAGCAAATTCACCCGGCTGCATTTCGGTTAAAAGTTTTCCGCGTTTTGCAGGTAATTCGCCATCCGCAGTTGGAATCGGATCTCCGTGCGGATCAAAGACAGGGTTACCAATTTTAGCCGCTAATAAATCAGCCTGTTGTGGAGTTAATGTGTGCTCAACTTCTTCGGCATTTATATGCCACTCATTTTCTGTTACGCTTGTTTCATCTGCAAGATATCTTTCCCACAAACGATGAACTCTAATTATACGCAGCGCATAAGATCTTCCTTCGGATGTTAAAACTAAAGCATCTTTTTTTGCGGAAACCAAGCCCATTGATTCGAGGCGCGAAATAATATCCGCAGCATCATCGGCAGCTATTGAAAGGTTGCCCGCAATTCCGTTTAATGTGCAATTAAGATTGTTGTATTCGCAGTTGTAAAGATGTTTAAGTGCGTCTTCAATCAATATTTTTTTATTGGAATCTTTTGCACGGCGCCTTTTTGCAATTATTCCTTTGTTGGGATAAAAAAGATAGGCTGCAAACGTCATCACTGCCAAACCCGATATTAGAAGTATTAATGGATCATTCATTTTATACCTGATTAGTTTTTTCAACAAAAATATTAGCCGCAACTTTTTTGCTGATGTTTATTTCCTTGCTTTCAATCTTTATCAAAATTGAGCCGTCAAATTCAAGTTTTTCTTTTACGGTAATTTCTTTGCCAAGTACAATCCCTATTTTTGTTATGTATGATAGAAAGTCTTTTACATCATCATTAACACGAACAACTTTTGCTGACTCATCTTTTTTTAACCCTGATATACAGATTACGGAATTGGTATTATGTATTTTTCCATTTTTATCCGGTATCGGGTAGCCGTGCGGATCTGCTTGCGGAAAATCTAAAAACTCATCTAATTTATTTATCATTTCATCCGAGCAGGAATGTTCAAGTTTTTCGGCTTCATCATGGATTGTATCCCAGCTCATTCCCAATTTATTGTATAGAAATACTTCCCAAATTCTGTGGCGGCGCAGCATATTTTTTGCATAAGATTCGCCTTCTTTTGTTAGCCGTATGCCTTTATATTTTTTATAATCCACAAAACCATCACGCGAAAGTTTTCTAAGCATATCAGTTACTGCAGCATTTGATATTTGCAATTTTTCTGCAATTAAGTTTGGCTTTATTTCGCCGTCTTCGTTCAAGTTTCTAAAAATTGCCGTTAAGTAATCTTCCGTTGAGATATTTGCCATTTAAGTAATCAATAATTTATTTTTAAGTGCGCTTAAATTTAGTGTTGGGTAAATGAAAAGGCAAATGCTTAAAAACTTCCATAAATATTAAATCAAATTTGATTTAATAAGATCATCAAGTTCGTAAACTGATTTTATGTAAACGGTGTTTGGGTATTTATTTAGAAGATTATTAGGGTTTTCGTTCAACGCCTGTCCGCCGACTATAATTTTTTTATAGGGGAAAAATCTTGTCAGGTGTTCCACAACTTCCAGAAATCTTGCAAGATTAAGATAATTACCGAATGATAAAGCAATAACATCGGGGTCAATCCGCTTTACAAACTTTACAATTTCCTTTGTTGGAACAGATGCACCGAGAAAGAATGATTTCCAGTTTGCCAGTTCAAATAGATTGGAAACCATTTTGGGTCCTATTTCGTGGAATTCCTTTTCAATACAACTAACTATAACTTTTCTTTTCGGATTAATTGGCGGCGGCGGCGCAAACCGTCCAATTAAAGCCTCAATAATTTGAGTTGCTAAATGTTCTTCGGGAATTGAAAGCTGATTATGGTCCCAGAGTTTTCCAATTTTATAAAGCGATTTTTGAAAGAGTTCAACATAAATTACTTTCAATTCAACCCCATCAGCAAGTAATGTTTGAACAATATTTGTGCACTTTTCACTATCACTATCAACAAGTGAGTTATAAAAAGAAAGAAAATATGATTGTTTAATTTCCATAATAACGCTTTTTTGCAAACCCTTCGTTTTTTTTCAAGATTCAATTCCTTTCCGTGCTAAAATACCATTTTGATAATAATGTTTAACCATTTTCATTTCGGTTACTAAATCAGCGGCATCTAAAATTTTATCTGGGCAATATCTTCCGGTTAAAATCAACTCCACACTTTCCGGTTTCATTTTAATAAAAACCATTACTTCTTCATCGGTAAATAATCCAAAGTGAATTGAAACTAAAATCTCATCAAGAATTATCAAATCGTATTTGCCGCTTAACATTTTAACTTTTGCCATTTCCAAACCACGGCGTGCTTTATCTAATTCAACTTTATTTGGCAGTTCTTTTCTGTAAACAAAATCATCGCCCGCAAATTGCTCAATAGTAATCCACTCTTTTAAATATTTCAAACTGTTAAGTTCGTTGTAAGGATATTCTTTCATAAACTGTGCGATGTAAGTTTTTAAGCCAAGTCCGGCGGCGCGAACAGCCTGCCCGATTGCAGCAGTTGATTTTCCTTTTCCGTTGCCAGTGTAAACCTGCACAAAACCTTTTTCTAATTTGCTCATTTAATTCTTCGGGAAGTTTGGATTATTAAATACTTTATCAGCTTGATTAAAATGCCGCCTGTCGTGCAAACGAATTATTTCTAAAACATCGCAAAAATTTTCTTTTATAAATTTTGATGCTGGTGATGAGATGGTGTATGAGTTCAAGTTCAAGTTCAGGTTCAAGTTTAAGTTTAAGTTTGGTTGGGTTTCTGACTTGATTAACTCAATCAGTTTGTTTTGTGTATCAATAAAATCATTTAAAACTTTTTTATCAAAATTGCTTTTTGCAGGAGTAAAGACCGGATAAGTTTTTATCTTTCTTTGATTTGCCGGATTAACTGCCTTGATAATAAAACTACTTATAAACCTGTGTTTTACTTTTGTTTTTGATACATCGGTTAAAATAGTTTTTTTAGGGAACTGTTTCCGAATTTCATTTAAATATAATGTGTTCGAAATCAGAAGATGATCAATACATTCCGCAATGCTCCAGATTTTAGCTTCCGGTTTCCAGTTAATCTGATTCGCGGAAAGTGAATTAAACTTGCTGAAATCATTTATTACGGATTTTGTATCGGAGATAAAAATATCTCTTAGTTGTTGTATTGTTTGCACGGTAAAAATTTAATTTGTTATTCAAACATTGGAAAGTGTAAACGTTTTTCCAATATCATCAAGCCCAATTTCTATATTATAATTTACACTGGATTTGTTTAACCAGCTTAAAGGCTCATCAATCGGTTCTGTGCCTTGCTTAAATGTTTTGGTATGAATTGGAATAAAATATTTTGCGCCAATGTGCTGCGATGCCATCTCCAAAGCTTCTTCGGGGTTACAATGCGCATTCCGCCAAGGCTGATATGCACCTATTGGTATTATTGCAATATCAACATTTTCATTTTTTATTGATTTGAATAACTCGTGATAAGCAGTATCACCACCGAATAAAATTTTCTTTCCCTTATTTTCAATCAAAACAGCATTAAAACTTCTTCCGTCTTTAATATAACCTTTCGAACGATCACGCTCCCACGGATAGCGCCATCCAAAATGCTTAACTTCATAAGCTCTAAATTTAATTCCATTTAATTCAACTTCTTCATTCCAATCAATTTCCTGTAACGATCTCCATTCAAGATCTTCAATAACATCTTTTGTGTTAAAAGCAGTTAAGCAATCTATTTTGTTCGGGTACAAATCAACAATAGCGGAAAGTGTTTGATAATCCATGTGATCCATGTGAGCGTGAGATAACAGAATAATATCCGGTTTGGGAATTTCATCAACAGTTAAAGCGGGATGCGTAAACCTGCTCGGTCCCCAGGTCATTCCAAGCATATAAAGCCCAACCCGCTCAAATAAAACGGGATCGGTTAAAATTATAGTTCCGTAAAAATTAATTAAAATAGTTGCATGACCAATCCACGCAATATTTATTTCATCATCTTTCCACGCTGCAATATCAGGCTTAAACACACTTTTAACCGGCGCCTGTTTGGAGTAAGTGCTTTCGTTTATCAATATTGAGCCGAGCACTGCAAGTGAAATATTTCTTAAAAATTTTCTTCTATTCATATTTTTACGGATTCATTTTATATAACAAACATCTAAAATTTTAAATCGTTCAAAATCAGATTGTATTCTTCAAATTAAATGTTTGTCCTATTTCATCAATTACAACTTCAATTTTATAGTTTGATTTTATTTCCTTTAGCCATTTTAATGGTTTATCTATTTCATCTTCATCTTCAAAAGTTGCGGATTGCGGGTTATACTGTTGCACCGGCATTATAATAAACATTAAAACTCAAATGTTTTATACCGTGTTTTACTGCCAGTTATTTTTTGTTTTTATATCATTCCATTCTGCTTTTAAAATGCTGTAATATACAGTATCTCGCCTTCGATTATGTGTCATTAAGGTATGACTTCTCAATACGCCTTCTTCCTTTGCGCCTATCCGCAGTAAAGCTTTTCTTGCCGGCATATTTAAAAAATCAGTCTTAAATTCAACACGTTCAAAATCCAAGGTTTCTATGATATATTTAGTCATTAAATATTTTATCTGATTATTAATCCCTGTACCTTGAAAATCCTTTGCAATCCATGTCCAGCCAATTTCTGCTCTTTTGTCTTTGAACGAAATATTACCAAAACTTGTAGATCCAACAAGATTGTTAGTTGATTTATCAATTATTGTGAATGCCAAACGGGTTTTATTTTTAATATCTAAAATGGCATTATCAATCCAGTTTTTCAGTTCAGGTTTTTCCGACAAATCGCTCGTAAAATAAATCCACATAGATTTATCTTTAGTTAATTTTTCAAATGAAAAGTAATCATCTGAAATTAAAGGACGTAAAATAATTTTATCTGTTTGTAATATTAAATCGTAATCCATCTTATTATTCATTTGAGTATCGTTTTTTATAATTGGCGGTAACTGTTTGGGGCTTTGCGTTCGGGCCGATTTTCATTACAAAACCAACATATTGCCAAACCGATGTTAGATGACGATTATAGGTTTATCGATTTTATGACAACTTCTGAAACTTGAACTTTTTTAACATCTTTACATTCCATAATATTTTGATTAAAAACAACCAAGTTGTTTCCTATATTATGGAGAGAACTCCTAAATTTTATTCCTTGAACATTTGTGAATACTTTAATGAATTCACAGATAAATTGAGTTGGTATATAATCTAATTCAGAGTCATACCTTCTCATCGGCTTAGATAAATCTCTACTAATGAATTGTTTAAATAAAGTTGATTTTATTCTTTTATTAACACCATTCGGGTAATAGAGTGCGGGCGTTTCTGTAAAATCAGAAATTATTATTTCTGTGTTTAAATCTTGTTTTATACTAAATGATGCTATTGAAACTTCATCAAGAAATGAAGCTCTAATTTCATAAAGAATGGTTTCCTCATTATCACTAAGGTACAAGTATGGTATTCCAATAGGGTTTGCTCTTCCTGCAGTTGAACTTTCTTTGGGAGGACATAACATCTGTTCATTAGGAAAGATTTTTTCGTTAGCACTTTTATGGAGTCGGGCCCTATAAAAGATATCTTCTTTTTGGATTACTACCTTACTTTCAAAAAAACTGTCCCAACCTAAGTCTTCAGTCAAGTATTCAATGTTTGTAAAATATCTCCTTTCCCATTTCAACTGTTCTTTAAGTATGTACCAATAATTTATATTTTCAAGTATTTCATTATTAAAATCTACTAATTCTTCTGAGTTTATAATTAGGGAGCCGATTTTGCTTAGTACAAAATTAAGTATTTTCTTTCCACATTCAAGATTGTGAAATAAACTCCAGTTTTCTTGAATTAGTGAAATAAAACTTTTTCCTAATGATTTTGGTTGGAAATTATCACAAAGTTCTTTGAAAAAATCCAATAATTCTTCTATTGAGATTATTTCAACTCCTTGATTTTCACAGCAATCACATTTGCCAATTTTGTTTTGGGATATAATAAAACCCATTATCTCCTTATCGGCAAAGCAGTTTTTACATACGAATTGCATAGAATTAATTTGGTAAGCTACTTATAATCAATAAATGATTTTTGATTGAAATTTTTTTAACTGTACCTAAACCTGGATACCTTGCTTCTCCATAATATTCTCGTAATTCATCTGTTGCTGAATTATTTAATGGGAGTTCATCACAGAATTTTAGTGCTTTTTGAGCCGCTTCAGCAAATTTTCCTTGCACGTTCGCAATAGAGTCATTTGTTTCTGAAGTAAAGTGTTTTATCCAAATTTGATTTTCAGAATTGTGGTTTATGTATGTTAAATGAATGACAACAGCTCTTGGAGTACTTCCTCCATCAATATATTCACTTGGTAATACTGTGAAATCAGAAAAGCCCTGATATTTATCTTCTTTGTAATATAGGTGCTCTTCAGAAAATTTATGTGCTAGAATATTCAAGAAATCAGCATTTTTTTGTTGTTTTTCAAACACATCAGCTAGCCTGACATAGAATTTGTTCAAAGATTTAATAAATCTGTCTAAGCTTCTATATTTATTAGGATCTAGAAGCATTATGTGGCTAATGTGTGGATTCTGACATAATTTTTTTAGTTCATCTTCATTTGAAAAATTATCTAGACAAACCATTAAACATTTAGTCAAGCCGTATTTCTTTATACTTGAATTAATGTATTCTGAATTATCTGAGTAATGAAAGGCTGGAAGGAATTTCGAATCTGTTAGTCCCGAAATGTAATTTAAAAATATCTCAGAATCTCCGGGAATTTCACCTTGGAAAGGGTTCACAATAAGATAAGTATTGAAATCCTTTTCGTGAAATATTTTATGAGCCAAATTTAAGTTATTGAAACTTTCTTTAACGGGTTCAAGAACAGGAACGATTTTATCTTTTAATGCTTCTTCGGAAACTAATTCTCTAAGTGCAATTAGTTCGAATTGCCTGGCTCTCAAATATGGGAAGTACATATATTATACTTTATTTATTTTTAATTTCAATATCAAATTGTCTCGTTCAGATTGTTTAAGATTTAAAGAAAGGCAAACCTGATTAAACTCATTATTTAACTTATTGAAGAATAAGTTATTTTTGTTTCTTTCCTTCATTGTTTCTAAAAATAATTTATTCAAGTATTGTTGGGGAATTTTTGATATAAGACTTTTACAAATTTCAAATTGGGTAAAAGCATTCATTTCAGGAAGTTCTTGAAAATAGCTTCTTGCTATTTTTAGATACTCCCTTGTATGAAGAACCTCCATTATTGCCTTTGAATCAATAATATTGTTTCTTTCTGCCTCTTGCGCTAAATAAAAGATTTTGGAAGTAGAATCATAGGTAATAACCCCAATACTCTTATCATAACTAATATATTTAGACAGTTGAACTTTTGGAATTATAATGTAAATTTCATTAAATAGTTTTTTGTATTCGTAAAGTTGATTTGAAAGTCTATATTCTTTATCTAGAATAGTTTTTATCTCAAAAACCTTTGAAATACCATTAAATATCGCTAAATCTGCAATTGCTTTGCCGATTCTAAATTCATTGAAGATAACAGAGTTGCTATTTCTGAGTTCTTTTATGAGACTATGATTCAAAAATTCATTTTTTAGAATATATTCGTTGGGGTAATACTCTTCTAACAATTTATAAGTCATTTTTAATACATTTAAGTATGAATTACCCCGATTTTTTTCTAAAATGTTATACCTATTGAGTTTTAAGTCAATTGATCTAAAGTCATCTTTTAACCAACGATAAATTTCGTTTCTCGAAAATAGAGAAGAAAAGTCTCTAAGTTGATTTTGCGTATAAGACATATAATAATCAGTTTTTGTGTAAAGATAAATAAAAATATTAAAGATTTTTTCGTATCGTTTAAATAGTATTAGTGATGTCATATTACCACCCGCAATAATACTAAAAAAAATTTCTATCTAAAATTTTTGCTTAAAATCCAATTACAAAATTGTGCCGGCTTATAGTTTCATCACTTTGTAAGCAACGCAACGTTTTCTATATGAAATGTATGCGGAAACATATCAACAGGTTTTATCTTTACTAATTTATATCCGGCGGCTGTCATCAGTTTTATATCACGTACCTGCGTTGCGGGATTGCAGCTTACATAAACTATTTTTTGCGGCGCAAGTTTTATTACATCATCAACTGTGTTTGTGTGCATTCCGCTGCGCGGCGGATCAACAATAATTACATCCGGCTTAGGAATTTTATTTTTATCAACAACCGGAAGAAATGTTTTATATAAATCTGCATTGTAAAAACTAACATTTGTAATGCCGTTTAGTTCAGCATTTGTTTTTGCGTCCGCAATTGAAGACTCAACCGACTCAAATGCATAAACCTGTTTTGCTTTACCGGAAATAAAAATTGTTATCGTACCCGCACCGGAATACAAATCATAAACAACTTCATCGCCGCTTAAATCAGCAAAATCCAAAGCAGTTTGATAAAGATGCTCCGCATGTAAAGTGTTTGTCTGGAAAAATGAATTTGCGCTAACACGGAATTTATATCTACCAATAGTATCGTAAATAAAACCAGAGCCGTAAAACACTTTTTCATAATCGCCGGTTGCAACCGCCGCAAATTTTTTATTGATATTGTTAATTACGGTTGTAACCTGCGGAATTTGTTTTATTAACTCATCGGAAAACCCCGCAAACAGTTCGTCGTTCTCTTCGGAGGTTACAAGATTAACCATCAAATCGTTTGTTAGATATGATTGCTTGATTACAAGATTGCGTAAAAATCCCGTATGCGTTTTAGTTGAGTAGATTGATGTGTTTTTAGACTTAAAGAAATTTCTTGTAAAGTTCAAAATGTTATTGCTTGTTTCCGATTGCAAAAAGCACTCGTCAACATCAAGCACTTTATCAAAAATTCTTGGAATATGCAGCCCGAGCGCAAAATCCCGATCTATCTTTCCATCAGTTGCAAGCTCATCTTTTGTAAGCCATCTTATATCGCCGAAAGAAAATTCCATTTTGTTTCTGTAATGAAAAATATTTTTTGAAGGAACAATATTTTCAATTTCAAAACCGGAAAAGCCGCCGAGCTTATTAAAAATTTCTTCAACCTGCTGCTGCTTGTATTTTAATTGAGCATCGTAATTCAAGTCCTGCTGTTTACAACCGCCGCAAGTACCAAAAAATTTACATTCGGCAGTAACGCGCTCCGTAGAAAGCTTCAATATTTTTATTGCGAGCGCTTCGGCGTATGAGTTTTTAATTTTTAGCAATCTTGCTTTTACAGTATCGCCCGGATATGAACCCTGCACAAACACAACATAATTTTTATCCGCGCTGCTTTCATCACTTAATCCGAGCAGTTCATTCTTAAAAACTTTTGCAATTCCTTTTCCTTCAAAAGCATACTTATCAATTTGAAGTTCAACTATGTCGCCTTTTTTAATATTCATTTTTTCTTTCTGTGATTTCCTGTTGTCATTCCCGTTAAGGCGGGAATATAAATGTTTGTACTTTATGGATTCCCACTTTTGTGGGAATGACAGTGCTAGTTGGTTTTCTTTAATATCAACATCTTAAATCCAATATATTTATCAGCGCCAAGTTTTAAGTAAGCATTGGATTCGTGGCTAATCTTATTTAATAATTTTTTATAATAGCTTTTTTCGCCGTCTGTTAAATGTTCAATGCTTTCATCTAAAGTAACAGCCGTGTTCTCATAAAAATTTTGTAAAGATGAAGACATATCTTCTTCAAACAAAACAGAAAATTTCCGCTCAGAGTAATAAGCGGCGCAAGCCTCGTTTAAGAGCGGCAGAATATCGGATGTATCAAAAATGTTTCTAACAAACGGCGGATATTCTTTTGTTAGCACGGTAATTTCGCCAACGCATAATGAGCCGTCGGTTTTTAAAATACGTTTTATTTCTTTTACTATTTTGTTTCGATGTGTTAATGAAATAGATGCCTGCGCATAAACTAAATCAAACTCATCCGCATTAAAATCTGTGTTATCAAAATCCATCATCTTGATAATCACGCTGCTTTCTTTGCCAAGATTTAATCGCGAGTTAATTAACGAATCGGAATCATTAACAATCACTTTTACGGATGCTGCGCCAGCTTCGAGCATTTTTTCTGCTATCTTTTCGGAGCCGGAGCCAATTATTAAAACATTCTTATCGGAAAGAATGTATTTTGTTTTAAGAATCCGGAACTGCTTAAATCCGCCGGGTAAAAATATGTTTGATGTTTCTTGCATTGTGATGTGATTTTATTTTATAAATTTATTTAAATATCTAATTCTGCGAACTTCCAATAATTAGATTTATTAATGGCATTAACTTCAGCGTTATATATTTCAGAAAAAGATTTGGGAATTTTAACTTTAAATTTTTCAGAGTATTTGAATTCATATCCCGTTATTAAACCTTCGGATTCTTCAACATAATCAACTTCTTTTTGATCGTAAGTTCTCCAAAAATATCTATTAACTTTTTTGTTTTTAATTGAGTTTGATTTTATTCTTTCGGTTACGCAAAAGTTTTCCCATAATGCGCCAACATCATTTCTTAATGAAAGCGGATTAAAATTATTTATCAACGCATTTCTAATTCCATTATCAAAAAAATAAATTTTAAATGCTTTGGATAGTTCTTTGCGAATATTTCGCGAAAATGAATTAAGCTTAAACACAACAAAACTTTGCTCTAACAAATCAATATATTTTTGAACGGTTATTGTGCTAACTCCTAACTTTCCCGCTAATTCATTATAGGTTACTTCACTACCCAATTGCAAGGCAAGAGAAATTACAAGATTTTTTAACAAAGCAGATTTATTTATTCCTTCAAACTTTAACAGATCTTTATATAAATAACTCGATGCAAGCTCATTAAGTTTATCAATGGCAGTTTCATCGTTTGAATTATAAATTTCAGGGTAACTTCCAAAACGCAAAAGTCTGTCTAATCGAGATTCTACGTTTAACCAATCTTGATTTGCTTTTAATTCCAATATTGAAAACGGATAAATTGTGAAATGTGCAACTCTGCCGGTCATTGGTTCTGTTGTTTTATTGGCAAGATCAAAGCTGGAAGAACCCGTTGCAATTATTTGAATGTCTGTTAATGTATCTGTGATTAGCTTTAGAATTTTGCCGATGTTTGGAATGTTTTGTGCCTCGTCAAGAACTAATAATTTATAGTTCCCAAGAAAAGATTTAAGTTTTTCCGGTTCGGCATCTTTTAGATTTTGCTCAACAGAAAGGATTTCGCAGTTTAGATAACGTCCTTCTTTGCCAAAATCCTTTAAAATATCCTGAACAAGCGTGGTTTTTCCCACCTGTCTTGCCCCATAAATAATAATCGTCTTTCCCTTAAAAAGACTATTTACTATTTGTGATTTTGCTAATCTGTTTATCATAATATAAAATTTACTGGAAAATATTTTATTACAGTAGTAAATTTAGCATATATTCAGTTGAATTCGCAAAAAAGCATGAATATATAATCCATCTGGTAAAAATATGTTTGATGTTTCTTGCATTATATTCTAAAAAATTTGTGCACAAAGTTAGTTATAAGGAAAGTAAGATTGATATTGGTACGGAGATGATGAATCACTCTCTTTGTCTTAAAATTTATTTTTGTTACTTTTACACCGCAAGAGCGATTAAAAACATAGAACAGGAAAATTTTTTATAATCAAGTAATCTAAATTTTAAAAAAGTCCCTTTATTAAATAATTAATCTAATATATGAAGAAGTTGGTAGTAAATATACCTGATGCTATAGAATTTGATGAGCACGAAGCCTTACTGGCAATAGCTTCCAAATTATATGAACGAGGTAAGCTTTCTCTTGGGCAAGCGGCTGAACTTGCGGGCTATTCCAAGCGTGCGTTTATGGAAATACTAAATAACTATGGTGTTTCCGTTTTTAATTTTCCTCATTCGGATCTTAACCGGGACGTTGAGAATGCAAAAACTAATAATTTGTGATACCAGCTGTTTAATTCTGTTTGATAAAATTGGCGAGTTAAAGTTATTAGAAAAGTTGTTTAATAAAATCTTCATTACTCAAGAAATAGCAGAAGAGTTCCAGAAAGAACTACCCGATTGGTTTCAAATTAAAACTCCCTCAAATAAAACATATCAAAAAATACTTGAAGCATCGCTTGATAGCGGAGAAGCCAGCGCAATAGCCGTTGCAATAGAAAATAAAAACTGTCTTTTAATTATTGATGATTATAAGGGTAGAAAATATTCTGAACAATTGGGCATAAAAATCACGGGGAGTCTGGGTATTATTGTTGAAGCAAAACGAAGGGGTTTTTTAGAATTTGTAAAACCGGTTCTGGAAAAAATAAAAGAAACAAACTTTAGACTATCTTCCGAGCTGGAACTCAAAACTCTGGAATTGGCAGATGAACTTTAATTGATTCAACGCAAATTTTTAATTTATCATCTACCTTTATTTTGTCTTTCTTTTGCGCTTCACTTATTTTTGATTAAACAATTTGAACACATCGGAGCAATAATGTTAAGAAGCGCAAATAAATATTTCCTACTATCATTCATAATTACAATCCTGATTTTTCCGCAAACAAAAAGAGCAATTACTGTAGATGATCTCTGGGCTATGAAACGCATTGGCAGTTATAGTGTAGCACCCGATGGAAAAACTATTGCATACACTTTAACAAGCTATACTTTTGAAGCTAACAAAGGCAATACGGATATTTTTTTGATTGATGCGGATGGTAAAAATTTACGGGCATTAAAAAATTCCGAGAAGAATGAAAGCGAACCAAAATTTTCTCCCGATGGAAAAACAATTGCATTTGTTCGCGGCGGACAAATATGGCAATGCAACTTTGATGGTTCAAACGAAAAACAGTTAACAGATATTTATACAGGCGCTTCGGATTTTGAATGGTCGCCTGATGGGAAAAATATTTTGTTTGTTTCATCTGTTTATCCCGATTGTACTTCGCAGGATTGCAACGAGCAAAAAGATAAAGCAAAGGAAGAAAGCAAAGTAAAAGCTGAAATATTTACAGAGCTTATGTTTCGTCACTGGAATGATTGGCGCGGGCAAAAACGCAGCCATCTTTTTCAATTGAATGTTGAAACAGGAAAATTTATTGATCTTAATGAAGGCAGCAAAGAAGATGTTCCGCCGCCGGCGCTCGGCTCGGCAAATGATTATAATTTTTCTCACGACGGAAATGAAATCGCTTACTCGCAAAATCCCGAGTTTACTAAAGCAACAAGTACGAACATAGAAATTTACCTGCTCGGACAAACAAGAAAACTTATCTCAACAAGTAAAGGCGTGGATTGCCAGCCTGTTTATTCGCCTGATGGCGAATGGATTGCGTGGGCATCAATGGAGCGCGCCGGTTTTGAGGCTGATAAAAAGGATTTGATTTTATACAATCGCAAAAGCGGCGAAGTGAAAAATCTTACAAAAGATTTTGATAAATCTATTGATGAATTTATTTATTCGCCGGATTCCAAGATAATTTACTTTACTGCCGGAAATGAAATTTACAACTCGATCTACAAAATTGATTTAAGTTCAGGTAAGGTTAATTTATTCTACAAAGAAAATTATAACACAAATATTCAGATTTCTAAAGACGGTAAAACTCTCTACTTCTTAAAACAAAGATCCGATTTGCCGAGCGAAATATTTTCAATCAGCACAGATGGAAAAAACACTTTAACGAGAATCACATTTACAAATGAAGATATACTATCACAGCTTGAAATGAATCCCGTTGAAACATTCTGGTGCGAGGGCGCAGACGGAGATAAAGTTCAATCAATATTAGTTAAGCCTCCGTTTTTCGATCCAAATAAAAAATACCCGATGATGTTTTTAATACACGGCGGACCACAGGGCGCTTGGGAAGATAATTTTCATTACAGATGGAATCTTCAAATGTTTGCAGGCGCGGGCTATGTTGTTGTTGCACCCAATCCACGAGGCTCAACAGGCTACGGACAAAAATTTACCGATGAAATTTCTAAAGATTGGGGCGGCAAAGTTTATACTGATTTAATGAATACTTACGATTACGCAGTTAAGAATTTTAATTTTATTGATGCAAAAAATACTTTTGCTTCCGGCGCTTCTTACGGCGGATATATGATCAACTGGATTGAAGGACACACTGATAAATTCAGCGCTTTGTTTTGCCACAACGGAACTTTTAATTTAGAAAGTATGTGGGGAACCACAGAAGAACTTTGGTTTCCGCAATGGGATGTTGGCGGAACGCCGTGGGAAAATCGCGAAGCTTATGAAAAATGGTCGCCGCACCGTTACATACAAAACGCAAAAACGCCAATGCTAATTGTACACAGCGCTTTTGATTTTCGCTTATCTGAAGAACAGGCTTTCCAGTTATTTACAAGTTTGCAAACGCTTGGTGTTGAAAGTAAATTTTTATATTTCCCTGACGAAACGCATTTTGTTTCCAAGCCGCAAAATGCAAAACTTTGGTGGAATACGGTTTTCGATTGGTTTAAGTTACATCAAAAATAGGAGAGCAAATGGAAAAGGAATATGATGTTTTAGAAAATGAAAATGAGTTGTTTGAAGATTACAACGATCTCGGCGCTTTCCGTATCGGCGGCAAAAGTGAACGTGAGAAAGAAGAAGATTTTAATCAAAAAGAATCTTTTGTAGAAGAAAATCTGTGGAGTAAAGTTCAGCGCGTTGGAAAGAAAATATCTTTTGCAAAAGATATTGTTGCACTTTACAATTATATGAAGGATCCGTTTATAAGCTGGCACCGCAAAGCTATTGTTGTTGCGGGTTTGGTTTACTTTATTTCGCCCATTGATTCGATACCCGATATTGCTCCGTTGATTGGATACTTGGATGATCTTGGAGTTATTGCTGCATTAATTAAATTTCTCGGCAGCGAATTGATTCCGTATTACGATCCGCGGTACAGAAAATAAAAATTGAGTATTAGTGCGGGAATAAAGAAACAAAAACGTATTCTCTTTAAAATTATTTAAGTTGTTTGAATGAAGCCTGGCGTATTTACACAACTATATACCCATTTGGTTTTCGCTGTTAAATATCGGGAATGCTTATTAACAAAAGAAATTAGAAGTGAAGTTTTCGGTTACATTAGCGGAATAATATCGAACAGAAAACATAAGTCAATTATAATAAACGGTGTGCAAGACCATATTCACATTTTAATCGGGCTAAATCCCAACGATTCAATTTCTGATCTGGTTGGCTGCATAAAAAGAGATTCATCTTCATTTATAAACAGTAAAAAATGGTTGCCTGCTAAATTTCATTGGCAGGATGGTTATGGCGGTTTTTCTTATGGGCGCTCACAGTTAGAAAGAGTTTATAAATATATTGCAAATCAAGAAGCTCATCATTGTAAAAACACATTTCGTTATGAATACACAGAATTATTGAAAAGATTTGAGATTGAGCATAACGCAAAATATTTGTTTGAGTTTTTTGATTAAACATTTTATAAATCCTCTACGAGGATTAATCATAATCGTCATTAATTTTCTACACTAATTCGACCTCTACGAGGTCTATAAAAATTTGATGTTATCTAAAACTCATTTATGTTTTCTTTTGATAATTAAAAAACATCGTAGATGTTTAATTGTTGTAAAATAAAATAAAACTAAACCTGATCCTCGTAGAGGATCAACAAGAACTTTAAGAACCATTTTTCAAATACGATATAATAAATCTATGAACTACAAACTCATCAAATCCAATCTTCTTTATAAAGGAAAAGTATTCGATCATCTTGTTGATGAAATTGAATATCAAAGCGGCAACAAATCAGTACGCGAAGTTGCTGTTCATGCTGGCGGAGCAGTTGTAATCCCAATTAAAGATAACGGAAAGATTATCCTTGTAAAACAATTCAGGTATCCGATTCAAAAAACTTTGATTGAATTTCCTGCCGGAAAACTTGATAAAAACGAAGACCCGCTGGTTTGCGCAGTTCGCGAACTTGAAGAAGAAACAGGTTACACTGCAAAACAAATTAAAAAACTCGGAGAGATTTTTACGGCGCCCGGTTATTGCACAGAAATTCTCCACATATATTCTGCATCCGGATTAATCACGGGAAAACACAGCCGCGAAGAAGGCGAAGCAGGAATGGAAATTCTTGAGCTTACTCTTGCAGAAATTGAAGCGATGATTTTAAGCGGAGAAATTAATGATGGAAAAACAATCGTTGGTATTTATTATTTAAAAAATCTTCGCTGAATATAATTGCGGCTTTCTTTTTTCTATAAGCCTAAATTCATATATTAAAACACACTTTAATCAATATTTATGAAGATTTATAACCAATTACTGAATACAATAAAGGAAAAGGGTGCGGCGTATTTAATTCTGCTTGATCCTGACAAACTTTCTGAAGGTAAACTTGCAGGATTTTTAAGGCATTGCGAAAAATCAGGCGTTGATGGATTTTTAGTTGGGGGCAGTTTGATGGTTAACGGTAATTTTGAATCGTTTATAGAAAAAGTAAAAATACATTCGGCACTGCCTATCATAATTTTTCCCGGCAGCATCACACAAGTATCACAATTTGCAGATGCAATTTTGTTTCTTTCTGTTGTTAGCGGAAGGAATCCAGAACACTTAATCGGTAAACACGTACTTGCAGCGCCATCAATAAAGAAAAGCGGAATCGAACCGATTTCCACAGCTTATATTCTAATTGAATCGGGTGCAACAACAACGGCAGTTTATATGAGCGGAAGTTTACCAATCCCGCGCAACAAGCCGGAAATTGCGGCAGCAACAGCGCTTGCCGCCGAGTATCTTGGAATGAAATTAATTTATCTTGAAGCTGGAAGCGGCGCGGATAATTCCGTTCCGGATGAAATGGTGAAAGCAGTTTCATCACAATGCAGCGTACCTGTAATTGTTGGCGGCGGAATTCGGAATCCACAATCAGCACATAAAAAGGTTGAAAGCGGCGCTTCAATTATTGTAACTGGCAATTTTTTTGAAAATGAAAATAACTGGGATTTGATAAAAGAGTTTGCTAATGCTGTGCATTGTAAACAATCAATAACAGTTTAAGGAGATATTAATATGACAATTAAAGAATTGGATAAAAAACTTGAGCAAATTAAAAAACAATTGAATAAAGTTGAAACCGATTTGATTAAGGAAAAAATCAGAAAGGTTAGTAGAAAAAAACAAAGTAGGGATAAGAAATCGTTGAAAGACGAAATTGTTAGCTGGAAGAATTTACAGAATCAAATTTCTTTGAAATGGGATAAAAAACTAAGTGCAGTAGAGGAAATTCGTGCTCAACGAGACAAAGATTATTAAGAATCTCACTGTAGATTCTTCTGTAATAGTTGCTTATCTAATTAACGAAAATGAATACAGTCAAACTGCATCTGTTGTTTGGGATAGAATATTTACTAACGGCACAATTGTTTTCATACCAGTTACTGTTTTATCAGAGGTTGTTAGCGCTGTAAGAAGAAGAACCAACTCAATAACTTTTTCTGAAGCAGTAAAAGAACTTTTAATTAGTTCGCATCATTTTAGATTGATAGATATAAACTTAGAAAGATCAATTAAATCTGCACAAATTGCTATCAAATACGGGTTGCGTGGAATGGACTCAATCATTGTGCAGGTTTCCGAAGAGTATGAAACCGAGTTAATAACTTTTGATAATGAGATTAAGGAAAAATACTTGTCTAAAGTAAAAAGGAAATAATGGACGCAAAAAAATTTATAATTGATTCGCTGAACGAAAGTTCTGAAACAAAGTTAAAAATTAAAGATATGCTTGCAGATGAGTTAATTTCAGCAGTTAATTTGCTTGTTGCTTCTTACAAAGACGGCAAAAAACTTTTACTTTGCGGCAACGGCGGAAGTGCTGCTGATTGCCAGCATATTGCTACCGAATTTATGATCAGATTAAGCCATAACATACAACGACCGGCTTTGCCCGCAATTGCATTAACTACCGACTCTTCAAATCTAACCGCCGGCGGAAACGATATTGGATTTGAAAATGTTTTCGCAAGAAATGTTGATGGTCTTGGAAACAAAGGCGATGTTTTGCTTGCAATTTCAACAAGCGGCAACTCTCAAAATATCATAAAAGCTGTTGAGGCCGCTCATCAAAAAGAAATTAAGGTAATTGGTTTTCTGGGCGGAAGTGGCGGCAAACTAAAATCCCTTGTTGATCTTCCAATTGTTATTCCTTCTTCAAACACGCAGCGAATACAGGAAGGACATATTACAATTGCTCATATTATTTGTGAATTAGTTGAGCATAAACTTTACGGAGTAAACTGAATAATATTTTTCTTTAATTTAGTGCTGTTCAAAATTATAAGTTTTTATTAAGGATATTTTATTATGAGGAACATAAAAGAAATAATTGATGACTCATACAAACTTTTCAATCCCGAAAAAAAAATACCGCCAATGACTCTTCGTGCAGGTGATGCTGAAGATAGATATGAGGAAAATTTACCCGCTTATGATCCCAAATTTGATGAACCAACAGACCGGTATTTAGAAAAATACTACGACGGTGTTACATATTTAGATGCTGAGTCGTGGCGTTTTTATCTTCCACATTTAATTGATTACTCGTTAAGAAAACTTGAAGACGGTGAACTGATTGTGGACTCATTCTTATCATCATTACGCCCACCCGATCGTGAGCCTCCGCGACTTAAATCTTTAACGGACGCACAGAAAGAATTAATAAAAGAAGTACTGGATATTTTGGCTTTCGATGATAAATCAATATTCAAAGAATATGCAATGACCGTTATGGAAGAGTATTGGGTATCGAATTCACTTTATGGAAATGATAATTCGAAATTCAATTAAGTTGAATAGGATTGACATCTTTTATTGAAACAGACGTTTTAAAATGCGAACTAAATTCTGCGATACTTAATTATAATATTATTTGGAGTCCGCCAGTTTCGTTGCCATCCAATTAATTTTATCGCCAACCTGAATGTTGTGCATATCTGTAAATCCTGCCAGTACTTCTACAACATAAATTGCGGGCTGGGATGATGGATAACTTGTATCGGAGAGTGTTTTTGTGTTTTTATGTATTGTTACTATTTTTTTTTGATCATTCACAAAAATCATATCCAAAGAAATTAATGTGTTGCGCATCCAGAACGATAGTGCTTTTTGCGCCGGGAATATAAATAACATACCTTGTATAGCGCCCATTTCTTTGCGTTTCATCAAACCAAGCTCTCTATCAAATTCAGTATCGGCAATTTCCAGATCTATTTTAACCTTTGCATTACCGAGTGAATCCGCAAAAGTAAGTTCGCCTTCTTTTGTAAAAGTATAATACTCTTCTTCGGGCTGATTGTTTATGAAGTTATTCATTATAAAAAATCCAATTAATATTACAGCTAAAACTCCTATTAAAATTTTTTGAAGTAACTGCTTGTTTGATTTGCTTGATTTTTTTTGTTCAATATGTTTTGGTTGCTTTTTAGCCATGATCATTTTTCCGATATTTGTATGAAACAAATATAAATAAATCAACTTAGTTTATGAGTAAAATAATCAATCGCAAAATATTGGATTTAACTGATCACCAGCAAAAAATGATCGTTAGTGGATGGGGAACTGACTCACTTAATAAAGCTGTTGTAGAAAAAATAACATATCTATCAGATGGATTAAAAGTAAAAGGTTATATCGCATATCCAAAGGATGATTCAAAAAAATATCCTTGTATAATCTGGTGCCGCGGTGGAATTGCAAATGCCGGCGCGATTGATAAGTTTACAGCACGAGGTATTTTCGGGCAGCTTGCCGGTTGGGGTTACTGTGTTTTTGCTTCGCAATATCGCGGTAACGACGGCGGCGAAGGGCAGGATGATTTTGGCGGCGATGATGTTAATGATGTTCTAAATTTAATTCCTTTGGCAGATGAAATCCCGCAAGCAAATAAAAATGTTTGGGGAATTGAAGGCTGGAGCCGCGGCGGAATGATGACTTATTTATCTTTAACAAAAACAAAATTTTTTAAAGCTGCAATTGTTGCCGGCGGAATCACAAATCTGCGTTGTAACAAATTTGATAATAAATATTTTAATCAACTGAATGAACTGAACGATTGGAAAAATAATGAAGTAGAACTCGCTGAAAAATGTGCTTCCCGTTCTATTCTAAATTTTGCGGATAAACTTTGCAAAACAACACCGATATTAATTATTCATGGCAATGATGATGAAACAGTTTTGCCAGATGATTCTATTGGTCTCTCAAAAAAACTAATTGATTTTAAAATCCCATTTAGATTGGTTTTGCTCGAAGGTGGAGATCATTACTTAAAAACACATCGTAAAGAAGTTGATGCAATGAGAAAAGATTGGTTTAAAAAATATTTAAAGTGAAATATTATGCCCTACACTTCTCTGCAAATCAAACACAGCCTTGATCCGTGCTGATCTGTTTGATTAGTTTAATCCGTTTGCTATTTTTCCTCTACACAATACCCGTTAACTTTTTATCTAAATCACTTTCAGATTTATCCACCCAGAGAGCAAGCACAATATCGCCGGTTACATTAACTACCGTTCGGCTCATATCAAGCAACCTATCAACTCCAAAAATAATTCCTATTCCTTCGGCGGGAATTCCAACTGTTTGCAAAACCATCACTATCATTGGCAATGAGCCGCCTGGCACGCCTGCTGTGCCGATGCCGGCAATAATCGAAAGAATAACAACAACAAACTGCTGAGCAATACTTAAATCAATTCCGTAAAACTGCGCTAGGAATAAAACTGTAATTCCTTCAAACAGGGCTGTGCCGTTTTGGTTGGCGGTTGAGCCGACTGTTAAAACAAAATTAGAAATATCTTTATTTACGTTTAACTTTTCCGATGTTACACGCATCGAGGTTGGCAGTGTTGCATTTGATGAACTTGTGGAAAATGCAGTTACTATTACTTCGCTGATTGCTTTAAAAAAATCTATTGGTTTTTTTTTAATTATAAATTTTAATATTGCTCCGTAAGTGATAAAAAGATGGATTAACAATGCTGTTAATACAACCATCACATAAAGCAGCAGCGTGGATATGATCTGAAAACCAAGTTGCGAAGCAACGGAAAATATTAGTGCTGCAACTCCAATTGGAGCAAGCATCATTGCAAAATCTATTATCTTCATCACAACATCGTACAAACCTTCAAGGCTTTTTATCAATGTTTCCGTTCTGTTGGATTTGGTGGCAGCGAGTGCAATTCCAAATATCAAAGCGAAAAACATAACTGAAAGCAATCCGCCGCCTCTGTAATTGGGATCAAAAGCATTTACAATATCTACAAATGGGTTGCGTGGAACTATATCGAGAATAATTTGGACTAATCCTTTACTTTCTTTTGCTGCGCCAACTATTGTTGATACGGATTGATTGTTGCTTAATGTTTGTATCAAACTATCGCGATCACCGGCAAGCATGTGCGAGCCGGGTTGGATAATATTTACAAGACTTATTCCAATTAGAACAGATATCGCTGTTATTACAAAAGTAAATAGAAGTGATTTTAGTCCAACCCTTCCGATTTTATTTATGTCTTTAAAATCCGCAACGCCAAGTACAATTGCAGTAAAGATCAGCGGAATAACAATCATAAAAATCATTCGCAAAAAAATCTGTCCGGCAGGATATGCAACATTACTTACAAACCACAGAACATTTTTGTTTGCGGGATAGAAAAAATTAACTATCAAACCGGAAACAAGCCCAAACAAAAGCCCGAGTAAAATTTTTGAATGAAGTGGTATTTTCTTTTTCACCAGTAATCTTATGTTTTATTAAAAATGCAGATAAACATACTCAATTAATTTTTTCGTAAAAATAGGCAGTAATAAAAAAGTCGGCGAGCAGCAAGATAATATTCAGGCTGAGAGAATTTAATTTTCTGATAATTGCGGTGGGATCAGTTTTCTGCCTGCATATCCTGCATTAATTTCGTGATAGTATAAAATATCATCTTCATCGCTGCGCCAGCAAAGAAGTACATCCTGCCCGTTTAGCCGCGACGGAAAATCTACAAGCCCGATCTGAAAATTTGTATCTTTATAATAACAGCCGATTTCCTCAAGTTCAGCTAAAAAGCCGTTAACCTTGGCAGCAAGTTTTTTTATTCTAATATCTTCGACAATACCAACGTTGATCTCTTCCGCGATCAATCGCATTTTGCGCGTTGTTTCGAGAATATCTTTTACAATGCTTTTAACCAGTGGCAAAGTTTTTTTAGCTTCGGCGGGTGAAAAATATTTTGTTTCGGTGGTCATTCTTTTAATAATTATTTTAATCGCTTAAAAATACAACTATTCTAAGGTAAAAAAAGTTCAAATTAGCTTAACTTTGCAGTGTAGTTTTACAATAACTTAAAATAATGACCAGTAAGAATTTTCTGTAAATAAAAAAGGATATTAGATGGATTCGTTCGAGAAACAAAAATATACACCAATGGCTTATGATAAATATTTAAACATATTTCTTAATCAGGTACACGTTAGCGATGTTAATTCGTTATCTGAAGAAGATAAAAAATACTTGGAATACAGAAAATTAAATTTTCAAAGATCGCGGCGTGTTGAAAAAACTTTTGAACCAACCAGCGAAGCCAAAAGAATTTTTTCCGAAATTTCTTCAAAACAAAAGTGGATTGTAATTACTGAAAGCTGGTGCGGCGATTCATCACAAAACCTGCCTGTTATTGCTAAACTTGCCGCTCTTAATAATAACATAGAATTTGAGATTGTTTTACGCGATAGTAATCTAACTTTTATGGATTTTTATCTAACAAACGGCAGCAGAAGTATTCCAAAACTAATTGTGTTTGATAAAAATGAACATGATCTTTTTCAATGGGGTCCGCGTCCAGCAGCAATTCAAAAAAGATTTGTTGAACTTAAAATAAGCGGAATGGAAAAATCCGAAATAAACAAAGAACTGCATCTCTGGTACAGCAGAAACAAAGGCAGCGAGGTTGAAAGGGAAATTTTGGAATTATTAAAAACAACTCTTAAATAAAAAAAATATATTCCTTTTTACTTACAAACAATTGATTAATAAATTTATTACTATTTATGACTTCACACGAAATACGACAACAGTTTTTAGACTTTTTTAAAAGTAAAAATCATCGCATTGTTTCATCATCTCCTGTTGTTCCGTTTGATGACCCGACACTGCTATTTACAAATGCAGGAATGAACCAGTTTAAAGATGTTTTTTTAGGAACAGGAACCCGCGAATACAAGCGCGCAGCCGATACACAAAAATGTATCCGTGTTTCAGGCAAGCACAACGACCTCGAAGAAGTTGGACACGATACTTATCATCATACTTTGTTTGAAATGCTTGGTAATTGGTCTTTTGGCGACTACTATAAAAAGGAAGCTATCGGTTGGGCTTGGGAATTATTGACAGAAGTTTGGAAACTTCCTAAAGAAAGATTGTGGGCAACTGTTTATAAAGATGATAATGAAGCGCTTGAACTATGGAAATCCGAAACCGATATAAAGACCGAGCATATTTTAAAGTTTGCCGAGAAAGACAATTTTTGGGAAATGGGCGAAACCGGTCCGTGCGGTCCCTGTTCTGAAATTCATATAAATGTTGGTGATGATTTTGATAATCCAAAATATGTTAATGCCGGCTCGCCGGAATGTATTGAAATATGGAATTTGGTTTTTATTCAATACAACCGTGATGAAACGGGAAAGCTTAATGAACTACCTGCAAAACATGTTGATACCGGAATGGGTTTTGAACGAGTGTGCGCGGTGCTTCAACAAAAAAAATCAAATTACGAAACAGATGTTTTTAGCCCCTTGATTCAGAAAATTTCTAAAATATCCGGAATAGAATATTACACAACGCTGCCTGCCGAAAATTCAAAGCAAGCAGAGGATCATAATATTTCAATGCGCGTAATTGCAGATCACATTCGTGCATTAAGTTTTGCAATCGGCGATGGCGCTGTGCCGGGCAATGAAGGACGCGGTTATGTTTTACGCCGTATTTTAAGGCGCGCCGCACGTTACGGAAGAAAACTAAATCTTAACGAACCTTTTCTTTACAAACTTGTTGATGTGCTTTCCGAAACGATTGGCGATGTATTTCCGGAGCTTGTAAAGAACAAGCAGAACATCAAAAAAATTATTAAAGCCGAAGAAGAAAGTTTTAACACAACTCTTGATAGAGGAATTGCATTGTTCGATGCAATTGCCGAGGAAGTTACAAACTTCGATTTAAATTCAATTATAAAAGAACTTAAAAAATTGCAAAACCACGTTAACGATTTGATGGACGTGGAATTAAAAGAAAAAGTAAACAGGCTGATTGATCAGCGTGAAAATCTTACCAACGAAAATGCATTAAGTGAAATTGATTCTATTCTCTCTCACTCGCAGGAAGATAAACTTTCAATACTTACAGCCGAACTTGCAAAACTTCGCAAGAAACATCAAAAATATATTACAGGCGAAGACATATTTAAGTTGTACGATACATTTGGTTTCCCTGATGATCTGCTTAATGTTATGGCGCAGGAAAAAGGACTAAAACTTGATGTTGAAAGATTTCAACAGTTGATGAACGAACAAAAAGATAGAGCGCGTTCATCTACAAAAAGAAAACTTGCAGACATAGCCGTGCAGGTTTCTACTCTTAACGGATTTGAATTGTTAGATGGCCTGCCTACTACGTTTGTAGGGTATGATCAGTTAATTATCGGCGCTCAAATAGTTGGATATAAAAATGAGAATGGGTTATCATTTCTAATTTTTAATCGAACTCCTTTTTATGTGGAAGCAGGCGGACAGATTGACGACATCGGAGTGTTTGCAATCTCGGATGAACTTTTTGAAATTGTTGATGTTACTAAGGTTGATAACAGGATAATCCATATTCTTAAAAATGAGCAGCATTTTCAATTTCAAACAGGAATGGATGGACTCCTAAGTATTTCAGAAAACCGCCGATGGGATATTATGCGAAACCACTCGGCAACACATTTTTTGCACGCTGCTTTGCGCGAAACACTCGGAACACACGTACAACAAGCCGGTTCTTATGTTGGACCCGACAGGCTGCGATTTGACTTCACACATTTTTCAAAACTTACACAGGACGAAGTTCAAGCAATTGAAAATATTGTGAACGAACAAGTGCGAAAAAATATTCCTTTGCAGCACCATCGAAGTATTCCGTTTGATGACGCAAAAAAAATGGGCGCACTAATGTTCTTTGGCGATAAGTATGGTGATAATGTTAATGTAGTTCAGTTTGGTGATTATACGATGGAATTTTGCGGCGGCACTCACGTTCATAATTCTTCCGAAATAGGTTTGTTTAAAATTATCAGTGAGTCGTCTATTGCAAGCGGAATAAGAAGAATTGAAGCCGTAACCGGCGCGGGTGTTGAAAAATATATCACTCAGCAGCACGAACAAATTAAATCGAACGAACAAAAGATTGAAGAACTTTTAGATGCAAAGAAAAAACTTGAGAAAGAAATTGCTGAACTAAAGACAAAAGAAAAACTTGAACAGCTCGATCATATTCTTTCTTTGTCATCTGAAGAAAACGAAATAAAAATTTACAAGGGAAGAGTACATGTTGATAACATGGACGAACTTAAATCTTTTGGTGATGAAATGAGAAACAGAATGGGAAGCGGTATTGGAGTTTTGATTTCGCAAATTGATGATAAAGTTGGAATTGTTGCAGTCGTTTCGGATGATGTAATAAAAAATAATAAACTTAGCGCTGGTAAAATTGTTGGCGAACTTGCAAAGCTTGTCGGCGGCGGCGGCGGCGGTCGCCCGCACCTTGCTACCGCAGGTGGAAAGGATGTTGGACAAATTGTAACTGCGCTTTCTAAAGTTGAAAAAATTGTTAGTAATTTTATTTGAAAAATATTTTTTTAAGGAGCTGTATATGAAAGGCGAAACATTACTTACGGTAGTTAAAGAAAAACATAAGCTCGAATCAATTCAATCAAGAACTTCGTACTCAAGCGCTTGGATTGCTTTTTTTATGATTACTATGTATCTGGCTTTAGTATTAGCTTATCCGGAAAAAATTCATTCGGAAAGTTTTTGGTTACTTCCAGTAATAATTTACTTTGTATTAATTCTTGCCTTGCTTCAATCCTTTTTTTTAATTGTTAGACATTTGATGAACAAACGTTTTATAATGATAATTGAGGCAATCTTACAAGAAAATGAAAAAACAGAAAACTCAAAAGAAAAGATTACCGATTGATTTATTTTTAACTTTAAAAAACACAATTTTTAATATTTTAAGTACCAAATAAGCTGAAATAAATAAAAATAATAGATAAGTTTTTTTGCAAATGATATTTTAATTGGTAAAAATTTCCGCAAAAATTATAAATAATTGAATTATTTACATTATTAGAATGAATTTGTAGGCACAAATATTGCGGTTAATTTGTTGTACATCCTAAAATAAAAATATTGCAGATTATTTTTATAGGAGTTACTTTAATAATTAGAAATAAAAAGGCAAGGAAAGAATACAATGGGACAGCAACAATTACTTTTAATAGTACTTGGTGTTATTATTGTTGGGGTAGCTGTAGTAGTAGGAATAAATTTATTTAAAGTTCATGAGCGCCAGGCACGTTTTGATTCTATAATATCTGAATTTCAATCTATTGCTGGTATGGCTTTAGCACATTACCAAAAACCAAAATCAATGGGCGGTGGGGGCCGTAGTTTTGAAGGATTTAGACCATCTATTTCTTCGATTGATTATGATTCTACCAACGCTAACCAATTTAGTGTTACTCATTGGTGGTTTACGGATTTAGGAAGATTTTCATTTAGAGAAGATCTTGGAGATGCTTTTACCAATCCTCCCACTCAGCCCTACAAAACAATGCAATTGTTTTGTACTAGCTTACAGTATGAAAAACCAGCATTTACTATTAGAATGATTATTAGTTATAATCTTACAGGGTCTTCTAATAATCAAGCATTTAATATTGCAACTTTAATATTAACTGGTATGTGATAAAAAATTCTTTAATGTTATTTAGGATTAATTAAAAATACTTACTGCCTGCATTTAAGTTCTTACTTGCAAAAAGAATTTAACAAGCCTGTTTAATTCTTAAAAGGATTCAATCTGCATTCATCAAAGAATGGGCGATATGTTTGGGAGCTATCCAATTTTTGAATCCATCCGTTTTCCAATCCGTATTTATCTAAAAGATTAACAACCTTTTCGTATTCAGAATTGCGTAACGGGCGATCAATAAGAATATCTTTAATTGTTTTGTTTGCAGGATAATATTGAGACATCACAGAGATATGGATTTCGGTGCTCAACTCATCGGCAATAAACTTAAAAACATTTTCAGTTTCTGATAAATCATTTGGCAGTACAAGATGTCTGATTATCAATCCTCTAACAACAATTCCGTTTTCATAAACAAGTTTATTGCCAACCTGAATGTACATTTCTTTAATTGATTCTTTTGTTCTTTCAAAATAATTATCAACCAGCGAATATTGTTTTGCATACTCGCTATTTCCGTACTTAAAATCAGGCAGATAAATATCAACAACATCATTATAGAGTTTTAACATTTCTACACTATCGTATCCGTTTGTGTTATAGATAATCGGAATTTTAAGCCCGTTTATTGCAGCAAAGTAAATTGATTTAAGAATAGTTGCCGAAAAATGACTTGGTGAAACAAGTCCAATATTGTGGCAATCTTTTTCTTGCAGTTCAATCATTATTTCTGCTAAACGTTTGTTAGTTACTTCGTTAAGATTTTCTGAGCTTGGATTCTGGCTTATTTCAAAATTCTGACAGTAAATGCATTTGAGATTACAATTGCCGAAAAAAATATTTCCTGCACCTTTTGTACCGGACAAAACAGGCTCTTCGCCAAAATGTGGTGTGTAAGATGAAACTGCAGGCAAGTATCCGCTGGAGCAAATTCCATACTTGCCGTTTATTCGATCAACTTTACAATTGTGCGGACAACTTGAGCAGGAGGTTAGGTTGCTAAAGGCTACTTCCGCGCGTCTAAGAAGCTCGCCGTTTTTAGGCAACTTTATATATGATGGTTCAAAACTCATATAGAAATATAGATTTTAAATAGTTGATAGCTTATACATAAAAACTATAATATTAAACTGCATTTATTAAAACAAAAGCTGCCATTTTGAGTCAGCCTATTCAAGTTAAGCAGAATAAAAAACCATCTTTTGCTTTATAAGTAATTATAAAAACTCTAAAACATCGCTTATACATTTACAACTTAGCTGCCTATTTTTCCATATCGCTGATAATCGGAAAAGAGCAACACAATTTTTTTATTGTTTTTTATGTATGGATAGTAAAGTTCATAGTTTCCGTCGTACGCGCTAAACTTTACTTCGTTAAAATTATTTTCAAAAACTTTATACAAATATTCTCTGTCCTGCTTTGATGTGCTGAACAAGTAATTTTTCATTTGCGGCGGCAAGGTATCATTTAACGTTCTGTAATAATTGTCAAAAACAAGCAGAACTTTTGAGTTTAAAAGCGAGTCTTTTACAATAACTGAAACGTTTGGAAAGTATTTGTCCGTTTTCGACATCATGTATAAAACATCGTCCATCTGTAATAACCATTCTTTGTTGAATGAATAATCGAGCAGCTTATTTGCTTTCTCGGAGTTGTCCTCAACTATTGATTGCGCCGCTTGAATTAAAAGATTTTCTTTCTTTCTGGCTGTAAGATAATCACCTGTAAATAATAAGATAAATATTACAGGAAAACTTAAGCCAAAAGTCCAGAACCATTTTCTTGTAATTGTTTTTGAAATAACCGGATTATCCTGATTGTGCTTTTCTGCAATACGTGTAAGGTTGAACATAACATTTATAAATAGAGCACCGGACATTAGCGCTAAGATCCCGAGAACGCTCATATAAAATGTTTCGGTAATATTTTCTCTAAAAACTTTCAGTCCAAAAACTTCTATGGATATAAAAACAAAAACCCAGTAGATCAAGAGCACTATTGAAATTGTCCCAACAATATTACTTAGTTTTACAAATGATTTGGGGTTCATAACAAATTCCTTAAAATTATTTTTGTGCGTTATACGATTTGTATTTTTAAATGTTTCAAAGTTTTAATTTTACAAGAATATGAATTGTGTGTTGATTAGTTCTTCTTGTTATTCCGTTATTTCAACCCTGTAAAGTTTTTCAACATTTTTATCAATCTCATTTTGCAGCGCAGCAATTTTTATTCTGTTGCGCAACCTGTTACTGATTAGGCTTTGTGATTCATCAACACATTTAATTATGCTGTCGTGCAGCTCTTTTTGTTTTTTGTTTTTCAGATCGATTTTAAAAATCGGTAATTCTTTTAGGTACTCAACAGTTACTTGTGTTGTTAATTTCATACCAAGGTTATAAACATTATCATAATAAAACTTCATCAACCTTGAATTAAGAATCCCAAGCAAAAATCTGCAATCGTATTTACAGTTATAAATTGAGTACGCCGTATTAAAAACTAAATGTTTTTGTTTGCTCTTTAAATAAACACCAACCGGATGTGTTGCTATTCTTTGAATATAAATTCTATCTCCTTTTGAAATATCTTCTTTATAATCAATGCCTTTTAAGCCTTGGGCAACAATGTAGTAACAATCTTTTATTTCGTAACAATCAATCTGCTTACCGGATAAACAGGGCAAAGAATATTTACCGGATTTTTTATCGCTGCTTATAGAAATAACATTTTTGTAAGAAAGTTTTGTTTTGCAGGATTTACATTTCTTTTTCTTTTTTTCGTTGTAATATTTTTCGCCGGCTTCGTTCCATGTTCCGCAATAAATACACTTTGTTAGTTTGGCTTTTTGCCCAAGTTCTATGCCGCGTTTTATTTTTGCAATCTCCGGAAATAATTTTACGCTGCTTGCTTCAATTGCTTCAAGAACTTTTACTTTTTCTTCCGTTATATTAAAAGAAAAAGCATAAATGGGATTTTTACTGAATATTTTTTGATTGACTGTGCTTTTTTGAACATTGTCTTTCTGAAATATTGTCAGTGCTGTTTTTTTACTTAATTCTTTTGAAATTATAGGCGATACACAATCGGAAGCAACATTAGGAAACTTGCCAAAATCTATAAGGTTTACAAGCGAATAATTGTTTATTATGTTTTTTCTAATTGATTGATAGGTGGAATTTTTAATAAACACTTTCGGAATCAATAAACCAATTGTGCCGTCGGCTTTAATCAACTTCATTGCCAGCAGTAAAAACGGAGCAAAAATGTTTAGATTTTTTTCCTCCATTGCATATCGCTCGGCAATAAACTTATTTAATTTGTTACCGATTTTAGAGCTCCATGGCGGATTTCCAATAACACAATCAAATCCGCCTTTGTCAAACACTTCGCAAAATTTAATGTGATAATTAAACGGCTTATAGTTATCTATATTAGAAAAATATTGTTTAAGCGGTTCGTTATATTCTCTTTCAATTGCAAATACAGCAATTTTAATTTTATCTAAAAGTTTATCTTTTTTTACAAGATCATTTTCGTTAAAAAACTGATTTTTCAAATCAACTAATTTTTTCAAATCGGATTTTTCTATAAAAGAATGATCAAACATATCAAGCTGTGCTTCGGATTGGAAACTTATGTTTTCGGGATCGTTTCCAAATATTAGCGAATTACCGCATTGTATGTTCAACGAAAGGTTTGGAAGAATTTTTTGCTGCGGTAGTTCGGATATGTTTAAGCCATCCAACGCTTTTAAGAAAAGATTTAACTTTGCAATTTCTACCGCGCGTTCATCCAGATCAACGCCAAACAAATTTTGTGTTAATATTTTTTTGCGAACTTCAAATTCAAAAAATAATGATGGTTTATGATTGCTAACTTCTTCATACGATTTATATGCTTTATAAAAATAGTCGTATGCTTTAATCAAAAAAGAACCGCTTCCGCAAGCCGGATCAATAACGGTAATTTTCTCTAATTCATCAACCGACTTGCATCTGTTTATTTTGGGAAGCAGAGTATTTTGAATTATGAAATCAACAATTTCCGACGGAGTATAAAATATACCCTGAGTTTTTCTTTTTTTAGTTTCTCTTGATTCATCAACGGCAGCCGGTTCTTTGGTTGTCTTCAGCAGTTCGCCGAGATAATCTTCATAAACTTCGCCGATAATATGTGCGTTGATGTTTTTATTAGAAAAGTCAATTGAATTTATTCCGCGTATTATCTCTTCCGAAACATCATTATCAATATCAAAGGAAGTATCATCACATAAATCAAATGCAAATAACTCGGAATTAAATTTTTCATTAAGTTCAATAAATTTTTGTTTCAGTTCTTCGTAAAAACTTTTTCTCTTTGAAAAAAGGACAGCTCCGAGATAATCTTGCGAGATGATGTTTTTTTGATAGCAAAACTGAATGAAAATAAGCCTGTCTAATATTTTTTGCGTTTGATTATCTAATTCAGCGGCTGAAAATTTAAAATGATATTTGTGAAATAGATAATTTCTTAATTGCTGCCGCCAAACTTTTAATTGTGCAAAAAATTCATTGCGAATTTCTTTAGCTTGTTTATAATAAATAGGGTTATCGTCTATCTTGCCTTTTCGCGCCCTTAAATTACCATATTCGATGTTGCTGAAAAAATCAAGCAGATCATCTTCATTTGGATTTACTTGCGGTTTGGTTTCCTCGTCTAAAATTAAGCTTAGTTTTTTATTATAGTAAAGCTGTTTTGTATGTGCGTTGTATATTCTCCACTCAACAAAATTTGTAAGTATTCCCCAATAAACGCCCTCGGCACTACAGTAATTGCAAAGTTGATTAACAAAAGAAATTTTGGGATAACCCTCATCAAGCGATTTGAAAGGCTCTTTAGACTCAATTACAAAAATTGTTCCGCCGCCTTTACCTATAAGAAGTACATCCGGTTTTTTACCGGTTTTGATTTCCTGATTTTCATTAATAATCCAATTGTTAGATGACCATCCTAATATTTTTAATACTTCAAGTATGTAAGAAGATTGAACATGCTCTTCCGATCTTTGCATCGCATTATTATTCACAAAGTCCTGTGCGATTTTAATTATTTTGCTTATGTCGGATTTAGAGATTGTCATCTTTGAAAATATTCCAAATGTAAAAACTGTTTTTTAACAAACGTTAAAATAAACACTTTATTAACGATTAATAATTTGTTTATGCAAACTTAAATAAGGATAGCCCAAAGAAAAAAGCAAGGCGCTTTATAAAAATGCTTTCGGAGGCTTAAGCGATTTTATTCTGTTTCTAACGGATATTTTATTTTATCAGTATAATTGCTCAGCACTTTACCGATCTTCAATAGATTATAATCATCATATCTTTTGCCGATAACTTGAATCCCAATAGGTAAATTTTGACTGCTAAACCCAATCGGCATAGCAAGAACAGGAGATTCGGTAAAATTAAAAGGAATTGTATAAGCCTGTGTTGCTAAATAGTAATGCACATTTTCCCCGTTTACTTTTAACGGTTCATTATAAACATTAAAGTTTCCATATTGCTTGCTCGGCAAATGATGATTGAATGCTGTTATAGAGCTAACGGGACAAATCCATACATCATAATCACCCAAAAAATTTTCTAACTGAGTTATAACGGAATCCTGATAATTGGAAGCGATCATATATTTTTCTACCGATGTGGGCTTTACAATATTTTGATGCATCGGAACATCTTCCAGATCTCCAGCAGTAAAAAAAGAACCGAGCCATCTCATAAAGTTTGAAGTATTATATCCGCCCTGCATTCCAACAAGGCTGCCCCAATTTTTCCAGACCCTGTAAAAATCAATATCAGGTGTAATTTTAATTACGGTTGCACCTGCTTTTTCTAACTTAGTAACAAAATTTTGAATGTTTTGTTTAATTTCATTGTCAACCGGAACACCGCCGAATTCATCTGCCCAGGCAATTTTTAGATTTTTTATTTCTGCCGTAAAATCATTCTTTACTAATGGTGCAACTCTTTTATAATCATTAGTAGCGGATGCAACTATGCTCAAAGCAACTTCAAGATCATCAATATTTCTTGCTAAAAGTCCGGCACAAGCCAGCGATCTTATTCCATTTACACTATCTTCTTTACTGAATTGCAAACCTGTAAAAGGAATAACTCCATAAGTAGGTTTGAATCCATAAACGCCGCAATAACCGGCGGGCAAACGAATGGAACCTGCCAAATCGTTACCAAACGACAGCGGTGTCATTCCTGTTGCAAGAGCAGTTGCACAACCGCCGCTGCTTCCGCCGGAGGTTTTTGATGTATCCCATGGATTATTTGTTTTACCAAAAATTGGATTGTCGGTTTGCATATCCATTGCCAAAACCGAGAGATTTGTTTTGCCGATTATTATTGCGCCTTCGGATTTTAATAATTTTACTAAATCTGCATCGTTTGAAGGTACATTATCTTTTAATGGCTCAAAACCTGATGTTGTGAGAATTCCTTTGGTTTTATAATTGTCTTTTATTGTAACGGGAACGCCGTGCAGCCTTCCCCATATTTTTCCTTTTGCAAGAGCGCTATCGGCTTCAATTGCTTTTTCTAATGCTTCTATTTTGTTAATTGTAACAACTGCGTTGTATGTTTTGTTATATTTTTCAATTTGATTGATGAATGCTGTTACGGCTTGATAAGAAGATAATTTTCCAGTGCGTATTTTTTCCGCAAGTTCTGTTGCAGAAGAAAAAACAATTTCATTTTGTGCCATTGATTGTCCGGTAAATATTAATAGTGAAATAAATAGATAAATGTGTTTCATGATTTTTGTGCTTAAATAATTTTAGTACAAAAGTATAAACCCCGCACACAAAATCCATTGAACTATATTAAGAAATGATTTTGCTCCTTAGTTTGCTTAGATATTCCGGTGTAATATTCAGGTACGAAGCTATTAAGTACTGCGGAACTCGCTGAAGTACATCCTGCCTGCCTGCCAATAAATTTTTATACCTCTCGGCTGGAGTTTTTAATATTACTTCCCTTACTTTTTGCTCCCACGATGCAAAAAGATGCTCAGCTACCAATCGTCCTGTTTTTTGAAACCGCCAATCGGATGAATAAAGTTCTTCTAATTGTTCTTTAGAAATAATCAATAGATGCGAATTTTCAAGCGCTTTAAAATTTTTCTTAACTGGAATGCCTTTAATAAAAGAAGGATAATCCGCAATAAAGCAGCCTTCAAAACAAAAGCCTTCTACAATTTCATTTCCATCTTTAAGATAGAATGAATAAAAGCCTCCTTTTTGAACAATTGCCAGATGCCGACAAAACTGCCCTTCGGATAAAAAATTTTGTGCCTTTGAGATTTTGACAGGATGCAGTTTGCTGAAAAAAATCTCAAGAAGATCTTCCGGTAAACTTAGCAGTTTATTTACGTTGTTTTTTAATTCATCTGTCATTTGATCTTTTTAGATAATGAATAAGTGTTTGTTTTATCTGTACTAAAAATTGTTTATTACTAAAATAAATCGCTTGCTTTTAGTGATGCTAATAAGCGACATTAAATCCAAGCTTATTTTGTTTTATATAATTCGCTAAAATCTTTGTGATTGTTGTCTTTTGAATCCATTAATTTAAATGGTTACCTGTTCATATTATATCCATACTTATTTTTAAAAGCGTATTCAAAACCAATCTATCGGGTTTTAAATAGTTATTATAATATAGAAAGTTGTTATTCATCATTTCGAATATTTTGTCTTTGTTTTCCAGCAGAGAGTTTGTTTTATCAAGCAATTCCATTTCATCTTTATATGCGTAATAATTTTTTCCACTTTCAAATCCACCTGGCACATAATAGTTCAGCTGCTCCGAAATTATAGAACGCGAAGCTGCAACATATTCACCAAGTTTCCACACAATGGAATTGTGTAAGCCATTTGTTGCTATACATATATTGTGTTCTTTAACGGCTTTAACAAAATATTCTTTTTTTGTAATTGTAGAGGGCAGCACCAATTCCTTTGCTGTTTTAAGTGAAAAATCATCTGCTAATAATCCGCCCAAAAAATATTTTCCAAATTCTTTTTTACAGGCTTTAATATAATTTATTCTGTTTTGATTAATTCGCTCTCTTTCGATTTTCAAGTGTTCAAGCCCGGTTTCTAAAGGATTCCATAATCTCTCTATTAAAAGAATTTTATTCTGCTTCTGTGGCAAAGGATAAAATTCTAAATCACTTGCGCGCATATAGTTTGTGTTGTAAAAACTTGAATAGATACGGTTAGTTCTAATTATATCTTTTACTACTTCCAATGAGCCGGAAAAAATTTTGTTTTCCGGTTTAACCGGATAATTTAATCCTAAAGGATAAATCCGACAATTTGCTGGACAGTATTCTTCTGCAAGTTTGTTGTAGCTTCTTTTAAAATAAAAATCAGCTTGAAAATTATTTTTAAAATATTTTAGATTGTTTAATTCTGTATCGTCAATCCAGTTAAAACCATCAAGAGTATCATATATAACTTTCTGTTTATTGTTTATTATTACTGTAAGCACAGGCTTTGCAATATTACCCAAGGCGGGTTTGATAGAAATGTTTACAATTCCCTGTTGGCGCAGTTTTTCAAATCCGGTGTAAATTTGATACAAATGCGGAGAGGAAAAATATTGCAGTTCACAATCAAATAATGGTTTCAAAATACACCCGAAATGTTTTTTGTTTGAATATAGTACCTGCGGACTTTTACAATTTGAACATTCCGATGTTTTAGAATGTAAACCCGCATTTTTAATGAAACATCGGAATGCTCAACCTTAACAACTTTTTTTATCAATCCATCCAAATTAGAATTAGAATAAACAATAAAAATCCCGGATTACTCTTTTAAAAAATATCCGCTTTGCCGGATTTGGCTGTGTTCTTATTTCAACAGCGTCATCTTCTGGGTTTGTATTTGTGTTTTTCCGTTTGATGATGATTCGATTTTATAAATATACGTTCCGCTGTTTAATCCGTTTGCATCAAAACTTAAAGTATGTGAACCGGCTTCTTTACTTTCATTCAACAATATTCTTATTTCCTGACCAAGAATATTATAAAGAGTAAGCTTTACATAACCTGCTTCGGGCAGGTTAAATTTAATTGTTGTGTTCGGATTAAACGGATTTGGATAATTTTGTTCTAACGTAAATTCATCTGGCTTGCTTATTAAAACTTCAACTTCTTTTAAATAATCAAACTGTCCATCGTTATCAATTTGCTTTAGGCGATATTGTACTTTGAGAGTATGATTAAGAGCGAGATCATCTGTGAATGAATATGATTTAGAAGAATTACTATTTCCATTTCCAGCAACAAATCCAATCTTCTCCCAATCTTTTAATCCTTCTATCTTTGAATCTTTCAATCTCTGAATTTCAAACCCGTAATTATTTACTTCAGTAGCTGTTTGCCAGTTTAATTTTACAGATGAACCGGAAACCGATGCGGAGAATGAAATTAGTTCAACAGGAAGAATAACATTTGATACATAATTGCTTAATGAGGTTGTTATGCCGCTCCAGTCGGTTGTAACCTCATCATTCGGGCATGCATCAAAAGTAGCATGGGGATTATTATCACCTGTTAAATAAAACTGAATATCGCCAGTGAGAACATTTCCAATCGCTGATTTTAAAATCTTTACTTCAATCCATCCATCCTGATCGTTACCTTCTATATTTTCTGCATAATCTGAATAAAGAGTACCAGTACCATCCCAGCCTGCACCATTCCAGGTATGGAATTCACACCAACCTCCAAGCGTACCGCGCACTATAAAATCCGGCAAATTAGTGTGTGCATAGTTTATAGATCGTGACCACGACTCTGTGCTTCCGCCGCCTGTTTTTGTGTTTATTAAAAATGCCCATGCTTGCCAGCTTGATGCAGTAACTTCCGCACCTATATAGATACTATTAGCATCAAGTACAGAATAAATCTTTTTTGCATTAGCGCCCGCCCATCCTGCAGAACCGTCTGCTGAGGCAATTGGAACGCCCCAAACGGACTCGCCGTCAAAAGTTCCATCAATAACCGGTTGTGAAAAAACGGCAGCAGTTAAAAGTGCAAAAAGTACAATTATATTTTTCATTTTATCTCCCAATAATGTGTTTTGATTATTTCTCAATAAAAATTAACAATAGCAGTATAGATTATCAATTGAAGTTTGAAATCAATTTATAAAAATAATGATAGCCTTTCTAAAAAATTGTTTATTGGATTAATATCATTTTCTTTGAAATAATATATTCGCCATATAATAACCGATAAAAATAAACTCCGCTCGAAAGTACTTTTGTTCCGTCTGTAGTGGAAAAATTTATTTCATAATTCCCCGGTTCCTGCGCCTCATTTACCAATGTTGCAACTTCTTTACCAAGTATATCATATACTTTTAATGTAACCATTTGTAGAGATGCATCGCTATGCCTCCGTACTTCCTCTCCTTGCGAAGAAGGGGATTGAGGGGAGGTCGGAATTGAATAGCGAATTTTTGTAATCGGATTAAAAGGATTTGGATAATTTTGTTCTAGCGTAAATTCATCCGGTTTGCTTATTAAAACTTCAACATCTTTTGAATATTCAAACTGTCCATCGTTATCTATTTGCTTTAAGCGATATTGTACTTTGAGAGTATGATTAAGATTAAGAGTGAGATCTTCTGTGAAAGAATATGATTTAGAAGAATTACTATTTCCAGTGCCCGCTACAAATCCAACCTTCTCCCAATCTTTTAATCCTTCTATCTTTGAATCTTTCAATCTCTGAATTTCAAACCCGTAATTATTTACTTCCGTAGCTGTTTGCCAGTTTAATTTTACAGTTGAGCCAATAAGTGATGCAGAAAAGGATGTTAGCTCAACTGGAAGTGCTGCTTCACCTTCTACCCAAACAGCATAACTGCGCGCCGGCAATTTAATGTTTACCCTGCTATCCGATGCAACGGTAAGAGTTGGAGTAGTGGCGTTACCAATTTGATCTCCGAATGTTGTTCCGATAGATAGTCCCGCCATATTAACACCAACCCACATATCAAGCGCCGCACCTGCGTAATTTATAGCAACAAGAACATCTTTGCCAGACGGATTGTTTCTTAATTGATATACCAACGTTGTATTTGCAAACCCTGTATTAAAAACTGGATTATATGTTGTTGAAAAGTTTGTAAGATAATCTCGTGCGGATGAACCATAAATAAAGTTTCGGTGAACATTCATTAAAGCATCAATTTTTTGTTTCATTCCTCCGTTCGCAAAACCTGTAACACCGTAATAATCGGGATAAAATACACATGGCATACCGATCTGATTATTTGTTAGTAAATAAGCGTAAGCAAGTATCGGATCGTTATCTATTGCTTGACCCGCGCTTCTAAAATCATGATTATTTGCAAATGTAACAACATTTATTCCATTAGCGCCATGTGCATCAACTATGCTTGAGTTAAAAATATTCCTTACATCATAACCAAACTGATCGGAGGCTTTTTCTAAAGCATCGCGCAAAGAAAAATCAAACACACGCGGAGCAATAGAAGATTTAGCCGTCTCATCCATATATAAATAAACCTGATCTATCCAGCCTTTTAACAGAGATGTGTTTGAATCATAAAACTCGCCAACAACTAATCCGGGATTTATTCCGTTTAAGTGAAGATTGGTTAAAAGATTACCAACAAATTCCGGTGGAAAATGTTTTACCGCATCCATTCTTAAACCACGAATACCAACATCATTCCACAACCAGCGCGACCAATCAAATAAAACATTTTTGGTTGAACCAATATTCTGATCGTAATCATAAAAAAACCACAACCAATCCCAATCACCGTCTAACTTTGTAGAAAAAGTAGAATTGGGTTTGAAGTTTTGATAATTCATCGCTCCTTGCCCGCTGGGCATATTTGTAAAATCGGTATATGTTTGATAAATCAATTCGCCCGCAATGTCTGCCGATCGTGGAGCTGCCCATATTCCATAAATACGTAAATCGGAGTAGCCGCTGTTCCTGTTTCCGAAGTAAATAAAAATTGTGTCGCCTGCGGAATAAAAATCATCTGCTGCAAGTGATAGATGAAATTCATCTGTCCTGCAACTCGAAACATTATCATTAATTGCATACATATCCCTGCCGAGCGAAATGTTGTTGTTTGCTTGAGAACAATCGCCGCCGCCGTTTGGTTCTGATTCAGTTAATGCGGTAAGGTTTTGCCATCCTTTGCGGTTGGTTTGCATGTAAACTTTGTACTCATAATTAATAAACTTGCTGTGCGCAGAAGCAGAACTTATTTTGAAATAATAATCACCCGCATTATTTCCCGTTGCGCCGCCAATGGGAAGTATAATTCTAAATCTATCGTAAGGAAATGGATTATAACCCGTGTTTGCTTTATCATAATTAAAATTGTTTATATAGTTTTTTAATTCGGGGTTGTTCTCCGCTTTTCCGCCGTCGCGATGATTATAAACAACATCGGCAACTGCTTTTAATCCTAAGGAGTTGAATTGTGTAATAAGCTCATCCACATTCATACGAGTTCCAAAACCCGTTGCTCCGTTACCAAACTCGCCAAGATCATATAAGTCTTTTGGATCATAACCATTGCTTGAGTTACCGAAACTTGAGCGCGAAAGCGGTGGAAGCCATATATAAGTGAAACCTGCATTTTTTAATTCGGCGGCATGATTTTTAATTGTATCTGCCCATAAATATCCGCTTGTTGTTTTAGGATAATCCCAGTACCATCCCTGCATTAAAAAATCCTGTGCAAAAGCCGGCACAGTGAGTTTTACAAACAGCAAAATGAAAAACAAACACGACTTTTTATTAAACGATATTATGTGCATAAATTTTTATTCTCCCAAAGACAGTTTATTTCAAAATAATCATCTTCTTGGAGTTCACATAATCGCCTGCTTGCAAGCGATAAAAATAAACGCCGCTCGGCAGCGCAAATGTTCCGTCTGTTAAGGAAAAGTTAACTTCATAATTTCCAGATTCCTGCGCCTCATTTACGAGTGTTGCAACTTCATTTCCAAGAATATCGTATATCTTTAGAGTTACTTTTGACATTTCACCTTTGACGTTTGATGGAACGCCATAACGTATTTTTGTAATCGGATTAAAAGGATTTGGATAATTTTGTTCTAACGTAAATTCATCCGGTTTGTTTATTGTTACCTCAATTACTTTTGAATAATCAAACTGCCCATCGTTATCAATTTGCTTTAAGCGATATTGTGCTTTGAGAGTATGATTAAGATTAAGAGTGAGATCATCTGTAAATGAATATGATTTCTCAGAATTACTATTTCCATTTCCAGCAACAAATCCAACCTTCTCCCAATCTTTTAATCCTTCTATCTTTGAATCTTTCAATCTCTGAATTTCAAACCCGTAATTATTTACTTCCGTAGCTGTTTGCCAGTTTAATTTTACAGTTGAGCCGGAAACCGAGGCGGAGAATGAAGTTAATTCAACAGGCAGCGGATATGGAACACCAAGTCCGTCAAATGTATTGGTTGCGTAGCCTGTCCATTGAGAAGAGGGATTAAACGCATCTGATGGATTGGTATCGCCGGTAGTAATTCCGTAGTTTCTTCTCAGGGTGTTATCTGCTGTTGATGTTAAACCAGTTCCCCATTCGCTGCCGGGATCAAAACCAACCTGCCCGATTACATCTAAAATAGTTCCTGAAGAACCTCCTTTTCTAAGTACAACAGCATCATCGCCACTATACCAGCCTTCACCATTAGTTTGATCTGCAACGCTGAGAATAGCACCATCAGCCGATGAATTTGCAAGAACAAAAACATCGTCTGGAGCAATAGTGCCGGACATTGTGATCGTTATACCTGCCGAGCTGCTACCATTCATAAACATCTGAATTACATAATTGCCTGAGGTTAAATTTATTGAGTTACTTGTACCATTAAAAATTTCAATTGCTTTGTTATTCGATGTTCCCTCTATATACTCTGAAATAACTAAATCTGTAAGTGCTCCGCCGCCGCCGGATTCGGTAGTAGCATTTGTAACCGGAGCGCTGCCGTCTGTTTTATAATTTCTACTGCTGGCATCTCCGTTATAAGAAAAAATTTTAAAGTAATATGTTGTGCTGGAGCTTAATCCCGAAAATGTATATGTGTTTGCCGCGGAAAAAGAAATATTAACAGATGCAAATCCATCATTTAGGTTAGTATCGTCCAAATAAACGGTGGCATCTGTTGGGCTTGAAAATGTACCCGTTTGATTTGCTAATATTAAATAGCCTGATGGCGCCTGTGTTCCGGCTAGTGCATCCGCCCAGTTTAGCGGAATTGAAGCACTCGTTACTTCACCTGTGGAAAAATTTGTAACATAGTTTGTTGGCTCTGTTGCCAAAGCACTGCCAGACTCTGTAGTTGCATTTGCAACCGGAACGCTGCCGTCTGTTTTATAATTTCTACTGCTGGCATCTCCGTTGTATGAAAAAATTTTAAAGTAATATGTGGTGCTTGAACTTAATCCCGAAAATGTATATGTGTTTGCCGCAGAGTAAGAAATATTAACAGAAGCAGAGCCATCGCCTAAATTTGTATCATCGGAATAAACGATTCCATCGGAAGGATTAGAAAATGTACCCGTTTGATTAGCTAATAATATATATCCTGATGGCGCCTGAGTTCCGGCAATTGCATCAGTCCAATTTAATGAAATGGAAGAACTTGTAATTGTGCCGGATGAAAATCCGGTAACATGATTTGTCGGCTCTGTTGCTAAAGCGCCGTTAAACACTGCTGAGGTTTGAACAAATGTTCCGTTGATTTTATAATTTATTAATGTTCCGGAACCAGTGTATGAAAATATTGTAAAGTAATATGTTGTGTTGTTGGCAAGATTTGTAAAAGTATAACTATCTGAGCCGGAATATGCAACATTAGCAATACCCAAACCATCGGCAAAATTTGAATCGTCTGTATAAACTTCGCCATCAATCGGTAGAAAATAATTATTACGGTTGTAGGCAATAATTAGATAACCATCAGGGCTTGTTGTTCCTGCGGAAGCATCAGTCCAGCTTACAGCTATACCAGACGCATTCGAAGCTGCACTAAATGCTGATGGATAGTTTGTTGGCTCTGTTGCATAAACAGGCGAAAGTTTTGAAAGATTATTAAAGTTTATATAGTTTACATATTCAGGATGATCTACAAACGGATTTCTATTCTGCTGAACTGATTGTGTGTAGTTATTTCTATCAATCTCCCATTTATCCGGTGGATCCTGTTTATGCCATTCAAGAAGAGTTGCAACACTTTGCGGTGCGGCTGGCGGGTTAAGCGTCGGAAGCCTTGTATTGTTTAACCAATTGAAAGACCAATCGTATCCGTTTATGCCGTCATATCGTATCGGCATATAAAGTAAAGCACGGGCAGCGTCTCCTTTGTGTTCATCACGCGGTTCAAAAACTATATTGCCGTTAGCATCTGTTCCCCGTTTTGATTCTAAAAAAGTATAGTTTGGCATAACAACATTGCCAAGTGGATAATGCCCTCTGATTCCATTTGCATCATTCTGTTGTGTGGGGAAAAGATGATAATGGTCTGAGTATTCCGGTCGTGATTCGCTGTTTGCGGGCTGCCAGCTTGCTGCATAAGTATGTTCACGGCTCATTGTTCCCCATGAAAAAGTACCGGAATATACATGTTCATAGTTTGAATAAACACAAAACACAGAACGGGTTCCGTTGCCATTGTTTCGTGAAGAAAAATTCGCAACATTGGTTTCATCAAATCGGTCGTAAGATATTTGTGTATAAGGACTTCTTATTCGATTCTCAAGATCAGTTATAAAATTTGCGGAGTTTGTATTTATAGCATCATAGTAGGTGCCGGATTGGGAAAATATATTTGTTGTTAAAAAAAGCAATCCGAACAGCAAAAAGCATCGTTTCATATTTTTCATTCACATTGTTGGGGTAAATCTAAGATCAAAGAAATTTACTCGGTAAAAAGTTGTTTAATTATTTGCGCTGCAAAATTAGCAAATAGCGGGTTAGAAATAAATAAATTCAATATTAAATATCTAAACAAGCGTTGGGTGAATTTATATCTTTAAAATCAATGGGTGTTGAAGTTTAGTTAATCATGCTGCTGTTTTTTGTTCTTTATCTTTACGATAATTTGCTTCCTCTATTTATGCAAAACTTTTTATGCGGGATGATTAGTAAAGTTAAAATACATACTTTCTTAATAGCCTGTTCCGATTTCTCGGGAATGATGTCTAAAAAATAATCTTGTCAGTTAACAGAAATATCTCTAAAAAATGCCCCGTTATGCCTGAACAAAATTGTTATAGGTGAAAAAGAAATTAAAAGAAAATCTTTGTGAAGTAAAGATCCGGAAAACAGGCGAGCGGTTTAATGTTCTTTTGAGTTAAGTGATTGGCAAAATAAAAGAAGTTGCGGCTGCATTATAATTGATATCTAATTTATCTATTGGCGCTGCATTTTTTTTGCAGCGTTGATTTAACAAAGAATATTTTTATAAAGCTATTTTATAAAAGTCATTTTTTTTGATTCAATAAAACCACGCACCGTGTTTGCCGAAGGATATCCAATTCTTAGTTGATAAAAATAAATTCCGCTTGCAAGATTACCTGTTGCATCAGCGCCGCCGCTCGCTGCGGAAAAATTCACTTCATAATTGCCTGCCGATTGAACTTCATTTACAAGAGTGGCAATTTCTTTACCAAGTATATCATATACTTTTAATGTTACAACTCCTACTTCCTCTCCTTGCGAAGGAGGGGATTGAGGGGAGGTCGGAATTGAATATCTTAATTTTGTACTCGGATTAAAAGGATTTGGATAATTCTGTTCAAGTTTAAATTCGGTAGTAATAAAATCATCATCATCAATTGGGCTTGTATTGCTGTATTTTAATATTGTTCCGTTTTCACCGCAGGCAAAACCTGTACTGCTGTTTACAAATTGTAAATCATAAATAACTGCATTATCGGGTGTTGATTCCGTAAACCAATTTTTACCTTTATCATTTGTAAAAACAAACTGAAATCCCGAAGCCGACCAGCCGGAAGTATCGTTAATAAAATCCAATGAATATGACATTCCAAAAATCGGCAGTTCTATAAAATTCCAATTCATTCCGGCGTCTGTTGTTTTTATAAAGCCGATTCCAAAAAAACCTTCCGGATCGCCCGAGAGGGCAATTGCATTTAGCGAATCAAAAATAAAAATATCAAAAATTTCATCAGGGCTTATGCCTGTTGAAGACCAATTATTTCCGCCGTTTGTAGTTCGCCAGATAACACCGGCAATATCCCTTCTGCCGCCGCATGCATAACCAAGGCTGTCGTTATAAAAATTAAATTCAATTACAGGAAAAGTAGAAACGCCTCCCGGCTCAATTTCCGAATCATTCCAGCTTAAGCCGCCGTCTGTAGTTTTGCGTATCGTTTTACCGCAAACCAATCCATCATTATCATTAAAGAAGTGTATAGAACTCATGTTTTCATCTTCAAAAAAAAATAAATTGGTGTTCCAGTTTAATCCGCCGTTTGTAGTTTTTAAAACAGCAGTGCCGAAAGGTATCTGCGAGGATTGAGATAAAGCCCAGCCTGTATTTTTATCAATAAAAAAAATATCAACAACCGGAGAAGTTATTCCGGTGTTTTGAATTTGCCAGTTACTGCCGCCGTCTGTGGTTGCGATAATTGTTCCCGATAACCCCGCCGCCCAGCCTGTATTTTCATCAATAAAAAATATTTTGCGTAAAAAATCATTGGTTGGCGAATTGATTTTCTGCCAGCCGGAATTTTGCTGCGCAAAAAAACTTAATGCGCAAATTATATGAAGTACAATAGTTAATTTCATCGTTATTCAAACAGGCACAACAAAATTTAATTTGCTGCGCTAATCGTTTTAAGTTTATCGCCCACGGATATTTTTCCTGTGCTTATTCCGATTACATTCATGCCGAACATAACTTTGTTATTTACTTTGCGGTAAGTTGATAAAGTTTTAAGCGGCTCGGCTCCACGCATGCCGGTTTCCTGATCAGTGGTTGTAATTAAGCATCTTGCACAAGGCTTTACAGCTTTAAAACGAACTGTACCAATATCAAAGTCCGTCCAGTTGTCCTCACAAAACGGCGCTCCGCCCGTAAAAACAAAATTAGTTCTAAAACGATTCATTGGAATTGGCGCGGCAAGTTTGCTGTTCAAATCATCCAAAGAAGATTGTCCGATAATCAAAAATGGGTAAGCATCCGCAAAGCCAACAATCTTTTCTTCAGCAACATATTTTTTATCAACCGTTCGTCTTTCATCATCAAGCATATAAACCAATGTGCATTTAATGCCGAGCAAACTCGAAAACCACTCATCGCTTTCGCTACTGATTTTGACTGCTATGCAAGCATCATTCCAAATTTTAACTTTTAACATTTCCTTTGTTTGATTTTGGAACGGGATATTCAAAGATGAATTAGTTTTTTTATGTGTTACAAGCAATCCGTTTTCTAAAATAGAAACATTAAACAATGCCATTTGCGGATGTTCTCTTTGAGTTAAAAATTTTCCATCTTCATCAACAAGCATCCAGCGCCTATCGTGCTGCAAGCCGCGCTCTTCTACAAATGCGGATTTTACACTAACACCGCCAAGCGATTTGATTGGATAAATAAAAATTTCCGATAATGTTAAATCGTGCATAAACTTATTGCACCACCAATTTTAAGTTATCATATTTTGTTCTTACACGAAGCCATTCTTTTAGCGAATTTAATTCTGCTTGCGAAGGTTTTTTCCGGAATTTTACATAAACAAATGCAAGTGTATCGGTAAGTGATTTTGAAAAATCCATAAAGATATTTTTGTTCATTGTAAACTCGGTAACATTTTTATTAAGCGCTTTAATCTCTTTTGAAATTTCTTGCACAGGAAAAGATTCTGATTCAAGCCGGCTGATCTCATTTTCGAGTAAAGAAATTTTGGTGTCTTTGTTTTTTATTATCTCTTCATTTTTACGGTAAAGCTCTTCAATGACACCGGATCTAAGTGAAGAAATATCGGTAACTGAAGAGCCGCTAACGCCCTGTGCTAATTTCAATTCAAATTCCTCAAGTCCGTACTTTGTCATTTTTGCTCTAAGATTTTTTATCATACTATCGGATAGCGATTCGCCAAGCAGAAAAACTTCTAATACGTTTTTATCTTCTACCAGTATTAAATTTTTACTTATTACCTTTGTGTTATCAAAATTAAATTCGCCGTCAATAAATTTTTGTACGTTCTGTGCATCAATACTTTTGGATACAATGTTGTAAGCCATCAGAATACTTGGAATAACCGTAACGATAACAATAATTGAAATGTATTGCCTTACTCTGTTTTCTCTTTTACTATCTAACATAACTATTTTATTAAACTTTAAAAATCTAACAATAACCAGCGCGGCAAAACTTATAAACACACTGTTGATGAAGTAAAGATAAATTGCGCCAAAGAAGAAATAAAAATTTCCGGTTGCCAGCCCGAAGCCGGCTGTGCATAACGGCGGCATTAGAGCTGTTGCTATTGCAACGCCTGGTATTACGTTGCTTACATTTTTGCGGGTTGCCGCAACAATGCCTGCAAAGCCGCCAAATAAAGCTATCATTACATCCCATATTGTCGGCGTTGTACGTGCAAGCAGTTCGGATTGTATTTCGGTAAACGGACTTATAAAAAAATATAATGCCGAAGTTAATACACTTATTACAGTTGCGATGGCAAGATTTTTAAACGCTTTTTTTATGAGATCAAAATCATTTATGCCAACGCCTAAACCAATTCCGGTAATCGGACCCATCAATGGAGAGATTAACATCGCACCGATTATTACGGCAGTTGAGTTAACATTCAATCCAATTGAGGCAATGAATATTGCAAAAACCAGAACCCACAGGTTAGTTCCGCGAAACTCAACGCCTTTTTTTATGTTTTCAATTATTTCATCTTCGTTTGCTTTGTCTTCATCAAGGTTAAATCTTTCTTTAAGAAATTCCCTGATTATTACAAACAACCTTTGTTTTTTATCTACTTTCATATTTTCAGATGTATTTATTTAAAATATTTTATCACTTATTCTTTAATGTAATCATCACAATTTCGGGAGTTGAATTGTAGCGTATCGGTGCAAGCGACATTCCCAGACCGCCGCAAACAATTGCAAGTGTATTGCCGAAATTAAAATCACCTTTAATATAACGTGTTTCAAAAATAGTTGGGGTTAGTTGAATGAACGGAAACAGCAAGGTAATTTGTCCGCCGTGTGTATGCCCTGCTAGAAAAAGATCATAATTATTTTTTACGGCGCTGTTAATTAAAAATTGCTGTGGCTGATGTGTAAGAAATATTTTAAAATCTGCTTTGTTTGAAGATGAAAGATTTTTAAGAGTTGTTTCTGGAATATCATAAACGTAATTATTGGTAACAAATGTTACTCCAATACTTGATGAATCTGCTTCAAAAATATGTCTTTTGTTATCAAACATTTGAACATTAAAATCATTTAGCGCTTTTGTTACTTCTCTAAGGCTTCGTTCATAATCCCTTCTATAAGCCCAGTTATCGTGATCGCCAACGCAGGAATAAGTTCCGTAAGTTGATTTTATCATCCCGATAAATTTTGCAGCAGTTTTTATAAAATCGGGTGTTGAAGTAATTACATCGCCTGCAATTAAAACCAAATCTGGTTTTTCTTTATTGATTTTATCAACATATCGTTTCAGCCTTTTTTCGTCTGTATAACGGTCAGCCTGCACATCGGTTATAAATGCAATTTTAAAACCTTGCAAATCAGCAGGCAGATTTTTCTTTTTGTAATCAACATTACGAACCTCAACCGTATTGTAATCGTAAACAACTCTGGCAGGAACATAAACCATAAAGATTAAGATTAAGATTGAGATTAAGATTGATTCATATCTGTAATATTTTTCTTTGTGCTTTTTGTAAAGTGGATAGAAGAGAAGTTGTAATAAATCAATTAGAATAAAAATTACACTAACCTGAAGTATGATAATTATTAAAATCCAGAAAGGATAAAGAAGCAGATAATCCGCAAAAATATTTAACGGAAACGAAACCGACTGTTTGGTTACTGCAGCATAAACAGCGTTAAATATCAGTATTACCGGATAGAGATTTAGTAAAACCAAAAACACCGACAAAAAGGTTTTTCTTTTTTTATCTGAAATTTTAGGAATTAAAGTTTTAACAGCACGGTTTAATTTTCTTGAGAAATAAAACTCAAGCAAAAAAAGAACAACGATACCTATTAGAACACGAAATATTATCCACATATAAGTTATGAACTCCAAATAAAATAAGAGAGTTATGCGTACTGTAATCTACCTTTAGGAACAGGTATTGGCCTGCCTAATTCTTTAGCTGTTTCAATCCATTCATTAATAATTTTCTGCGCATTTTCAAGAGCCTCCTGATAAGACATTCCATCGGAAGCACAACCGGGTAGCTCGGGAACTTCGGCAATAAAAGATTGATCATCTTCGCTCCAATAGATTATTATTTCATACTTACTCATTAATTCTTTCTCCTAATTTATACTTCAATATAAGATTGCGCACTTGTTTTATTTGATAAGGTTTTGCCTTTGAACCTCGTGGTTGCAAATTAATAATTTCTTCAATTCCCTCCATAAAAAAAATGTGATGGCTACCCTTTATTCTATACTCAAATTTTAATGCCTTTAGTAATGATACAACTTCATCAAAGATAAGATTATTATCTGATGTTCCTGAAAGAATTTTTTGTATTGTTTTTTCAGATTTCATTAATGGTTACTTTTTTGTTTTATCTATCCATTTTGCAATATCTTTTGCAAAGTAAGTTAATGAATTATGTAATAATTTTTTTTAGGTAGAATGATTGATATATTTTCAGTGTAAAATTTACGAAATAGCATGATAAATCATAGACAATTATTAACTCAAATATTTCAAATTCTCCAAAAGGATAGATATCGAAATACAAAAAACGAAAGTGTATCATATTCGGAATATTTGTTGCTAAAAGATAACCAGCGCAAATATTCTGGCGATGAAGATACTATTGTAACCCCTATTTTATTAGATATTCTTTCGGCGTTCGGATATCATTCCGGCGTAAACATAATTCAGCAGGCAGAAAAAAAAGGCGATAAACCTGATTTTAGAACCTTAGCAACCAATCTTTTTATTTTAGATGCAAAATCCACAAACACGGATATTTCTAACAAAGGTAATAATCTTAAAACACCCTACAACCAGATAAGCAGATATTTAGCTTCGTTCAAAGGTTATGAATTCGGCATATTGTTCAATCTAACAAAATTTGAATTTTATAAACGTTTTTATGATTCCGACGGTACGATAAAAACCAAATTACTAAATGATAAAACGTTAAACCTAAATGCTCTGCTTAATCTTTATTTAACCGGCGAGTTTGAAGAATCAAAAGACTACAAAATTTTTAAATGGTTTGTTGATACTTTTTATTATACAGAAATAAAAAAAGATCAATACATTGATATTATTAAAAACAGAAAACCTGAAGAGTTAATTGTACCCGATAAAGACTTTTTAAGAGAAATAGTTTATAGCCTGATTAATAAAATTAGGAGCGAAATACGAAGACAGGTTGATGATTTTGATGAGGATGGCGACGAGATGTTGCGGCTGAATCATGAGCTAAAAAATATTGCAAAAGAATTAAATATTCTTGAAGGTGAATCTGAGCGGGAAATTTCTTTAGAGGAATTCATTAAACAAGCATCTTATGTAGTTTTATTGAAAATTGTTTTAATAAGAATACTTGAAGACAATAATTTAGTAGATAAGAATTTATATAATGGAGGTTTTAAAAAAGCGCTTGAACCGCCTTTGAATTATACGCTACATAAAATTCTGTATGATGCAAAATATCAAGCAAGTAATTTCTATCCTTATTTTTATGATGGGACAACTTTCGACTTCCAGATTGAGGACGATAATCTTTTTATTGAAATACTTTTTGAACTCTCAAAAATAAATTTTGCCGAAATAGATTTTGATTTAATTGGTGATCTGTATGAACACTACTTAAATATAGATGATAGAAAGGATAAAGGACAATATTATACTCCTCATTTTATAGTTGAATTTATACTAAATCGTGTTGGATGTAACCCGCAATCCGCAAACAAAATAATTCCCAAATCATATCTTGATCCAGCTTGTGGCAGCGGAGGTTTCCTTGTCGAAATAGCAAGAAGATACAGGCGAGTTGGTAACAATAAGGAAGTTGAAGCAAAAAGAGCAATAGTGGATTCAATTCACGGAATTGAAATAACTCCGTTTGCAAGTTTTTTGGCAGAAATAAATGTGGTAATTCAAATCTTACCACTTGTAAAAAGAATTGAAAATTCAAAACAGCAAAAAATCAGTTCGCTTAAAATATTCAGGCAGGATAGCCTGTTTCATGCTTACAATCGAAAAGAATTTAATGGCGAAGAAGATATAAAAATTATTAAATCGCATGTTTTAGCTGGAGATAAAGAACTAAAGTTTGGCGATATATTAAATAATAATGAATTTGATTTTATAATTGGCAACCCGCCCTATGTTGGAGAGAAAAAACACAAAGAACTTTTTGAGCCTTTAAAAGATCACGAATATTGGAAGCACTTTTATCAAGGAAGATCAGATTATTTATATTACTTTATTATACTTGGCATTAGCAAACTTAAAGATGGAGGACATTTAGGTTTTATTACTACTCAATATTGGCTTACTGCCGATAGCGCCTCAAATCTTAGAAAATATATTCTCGAAAAAACCAAAATTGTAGAGATAATAGATTTTAAGGGAATTAAGCTATTTCCCGAAGCTAAAGGACAAGAAAATATTGTCTTTGTTCTAGAAAAAAGTGAGAATGAAGAAGACAGAATCAATAACAAGATTAAGATTATTGAGTTTAAAAAAGATTGGGTTTTAAGTGAAACAAAGTATGCCGACTCACTCGGGAACATTGTTACTAATTTTGATAGATGGACTGAACTTTTAACCAACCAAAAACAATTTGAAATCTTTGCAGATGTTGATAAAACAAATTTTATGCTTGGTAAAGACGAAAGAAACAGCATTGCAGATGTTTATTATAGCGTTTATTCACAGGGTGAACTTGATGACAATGCATGGTATTTATATTCAAAAGATAAAGAAAAAAATGAATATGACCATTTAACAAAACTTTCCGATATGTTTAACGTTAATCAGGGTATTGTTTCCGGAGCAGATAAAGTTACAAAGGAAAATATAAAGCGCATTCCGGCTTCATTAATACAAAAAAACGCAATACAGGTGAATGATCCTATTTTTGTTTTTAATGAAAACCAGATTATTAAGCTTATTCTGAACAATGAAGAAAGAAATTTTGTAAAACCGTTTTATAAAAATTCCGATATCAAAAAAGGATATGTTGATATTTCAGAAAATCAATATGTTTTATATAGCGATAACATTGATGAATTAAATAATTTCCCCAATATAAAACAACACTTGAATGCGCTAAAATATCTTTTAGAAGATAGGATAATTAGATATGGCGAAACTTACGATTGGTACAAATTGCATAGAGCCAGATCAAAAGAAATATTTGAGAATGAAAAATTAGTTACATCACGCAGGTCTAAAGAAAACCGATTTGCTTATGAAAATCTTAAAATGTACCCGCAATCAGATATTACAATTATCACTAAAAAAGTTGAAACTAAAGAAAGTTTAAAATATTTATTGGTTCTGCTAAATTCTACTTTACTTAACAGCTGGTACGGCAACAACACAAAGTTAAAGGGAGATATGCGGGAGTATTATTTTACACCTCTTTCTAAAATGCCTATTAAAAAAATTGATTTTGATAATGAACAGGAAAAAGAAGTTCACACTTTGCTTGGGGGAATTTATTCTTCCACCGAAATAAAAAACAAAAGTTACAAGTTTGATGATGTAAGCAAAACATGGATAAATGAAAAAGGATTAATAGACTTTTACATGCATGTAAAAAATGAATTATATGAGTTAAAAAATTCCGGCTTCTTATTTGATCCCGAAATGAATTTAGATTCAAAAACAGAGATAAAAGTGGATTTGATTGCATTGTGCAAATCAACTATCACAAAAGAGATTGTAACTCAATTTGTAGAAGATGTTTCAATATTTGAATCTGTTATGGGGAAAGAAAAGAATATTGATAAACTCAATACTGTTGAAAAGAAAGAGATTGCTCTGTTAATTGAAAAGAGCAGTTTTATTTTTAAAACAAATACAAAAGACTTTATAATTAAAAGCCTTACTTATAAAAATCTGGATTCGCTCTTTCCTGATGAAACAGACTATAAAGAGTATGATTTTAACTACGTCATTTCATTAAAAACGATAGACAACGGCAGTATTGATGTTGAAGCTAAAGACAAAAATAAAGTTAAAGAATTAGCATACAGTATTGAAAATCTATTGGGCAAAGAAAAACAAATTTCCTGGAATCAGATAAAACAAATTCCTTTAACAAATGCAGTATTAACTTCCTTTATAGAAACTAAAAAACAATTTATATACGAAGCGTTAAAACCTGTTGATACGAAAGTAGAAAAACGATTGAAAGAAATCTTTGAAAAGAATGATAAACTTTCATTCTCCAAAATTAAAAACTTGAATTATCTCCAATCACTTATGGACTATTATGTTGATTCGCTTTACAATAAAGCCAATTAAAACTTTACACGCCAATTTACTTTTTTGTTTTATCTATCCATTTTGCAATATCTTTTGCAAAGTAAGTTAAGAACATATCTGCGCCGGCGCGCTTAATTGCAAACGCGGCTTCAATCATAACGCGCTCTTCATCAATCCAGCCGTTAGCGCCAGCGGCTTTAATCATAGCATACTCGCCGCTAACCTGATAGGCTGCTGTTGGCATTGCAAATGTGTCTTTTACTTTTCTAATAACATCAAGATATGCACCTGCGGGTTTAACCATAACAATATCAGCGCCTTCTTCAATATCTTCTGCAACTTCGCGCAGTGCTTCATCAACATTTGCAATATCCATTTGATGACTTCTTCTATCGCCAAACGCCGGTGTTGATTCTGCCGCATCTCTAAACGGACCGTAAAAACCGGAAGCATATTTTGCGGCGTAACTCATAATCGGAATTTTTGTAAAGCCCTTGTAATCCAATGCTTTTCTAATTGCTGCAACTCTTCCATCCATCATATCGGAAGGAGCGATCATATCGGCGCCGGCTTCTGCATGTGATACAGCTTCTTTTGCAAGCAGCGAAACTGTTTCATCGTTTAAGATTTCTTCGCCATTCAAAACGCCGCAATGCCCGTGCGAAGTATATTCGCACATACAAACGTCTGTTATGATTACAAGGTCTTTTACTTCTGCTTTTATTGCACGGATTGATTGTTGAATAATTCCGTTTGAATCGTAAGCGCCGGAACCTACTTCATCTTTGTGTTCGGGAATTCCAAAAAGTATTACAGCAGGAATTCCGAGATCGCGAACTTCTTTACATTCTTCAACAAGTTTATCAATTGATAATTGAAAAACGCCCGGCATTGATTTAACCGGATTTTTTACACCGCTGCCCGGTACAACAAATAGCGGATAAATCAAATCGTTTTTGGATAAAGTTGTTTCTCTAACCATATCTCTTATGATTGGATTGTAACGTAACCGACGATGACGGATTGTTGGATATGTACTCATTTTTGCTCCAATGTATAATTTAGAATGTATAATTTATAATGCAGAATGTATAATTATTTCAACTTTGATGATTTTATAATTGATGTTAATATTTTAGAAATCTCTTCGCAATCATTAAAGAGACTTTTGAATTCTTTTTCTGAAATAATTTCTGTTTTATTTAATAATTTTAACCAATATTCTGTTTCTTTTGATTCTTTTAGAGATATGCCAAGTTTATTAATAAAATCCTTTTTAGTAAAAGCACTTTGAGCTTCGGAAACATTGGCGCCGATTGAAGTGCCTGATCGCAGCAGCTGTTTAAATAATGGATCTAAATTATAATTATGCTTGATTTTTAATTGATAAAACTTGACAATCCTTACAGAAAAATTAAAACTCTTTTCTAAAATGGGATTATAATACTTTACAGTTTCTTCTTTAATAATCATTATAAATTATAAACTCTACATTATAAAAAATCCTTGATTTTGTTCACAATAACGTCGGCGTTCTTTATGCAATCGCCAACCGAAATTCCGCCGCGAAAATTTCCCCCAATAAACAAACCGGGATTTCGCGACTCAAAATCATCAAAATATTTTTCGTGTTCAACATATCCTAAATTGTATTGCGGAATTGCTTTCTCCCAAAATCTTTCGGCAGAATATATTGGTTGCGATGAAATTCCCATTAAATCTTCAAACTCTTTTCTCACACGATTTAGCAATGTGGTTCTATCTTCTTTTACAAAATCAGGATAGCGCGAACCGCCAACAAACAAAGTAAAAGCAGCTTTATCGTCTTCCGTTCTGTGCGGAAAAATAATTGAACTCCATAGCGCTCCGAGAAAAGACTTGTTTTCTTTTGCGGGAATTAAAAAACCAAATCCATCTAAATCTTGCTTTATAAAATTACGATCGTAAACAAGATAGTAAACCAATACAGGCGGATAATAAATAGCATCGGCGTGAGTTTTAAATCCAGCATCATATTTTGAAAAAATTGAACTTGCTGTATATGCAGGTATTGTAGAAAGCACTGCATCGCAATCTAAAGTTTTCGATTCATCGTTATTATTAAAAGTAACAGAAAATCCGTTTGCAGTTTTATCAACTGAAATAACCTCGCTCGAAAGAAAAATGTTATTGCCAAAATATTTTTCTATTGCTTTCGGCAGCGCAATCATTCCGCTTTTAAAGGATAACATTTTAGCAGATTGTTTTGAAACCTCGGCGCGGCGTTTTCTTTCGCGTATGCTTTTAATAGTTCCGATGATTAATCCGCCGTACTTTTCTTCCAGCGCATAAAGTTTTGGGAATGCAGATTTAACGCTTAAATCTTCAGGTCTTCCGGCATAAACGCCTGCAACAAATGGATTGATTGCATAATCCAAAAATTCCTGTCCTAATCTTCGCTTTACAAACTCCGCAAGGCTTTGGTAATATCCGTCTTCAGATTTGCCGATAAACGGTTCAGCCATCAAACGAAGTTTTGCCTTGCCTGAAAATAATTTTGTTTTAATTAAGCCAAACGGAGACATTGGCAACGAGTGCAAAACATTGTTACGCAAAATATATCTTTTGTTTGATTGTTTGCTTGCGTACAAAAGTTCCGTTTCAAGTTCAAGCTCTCGTATAAGTTGCGCAATAACCGGCGTTGTTTCTAAAGCGCTGTTTGGTCCTCTATCAAATAAAAATCCATTTTCAACTACGCTTTCAATTGAGCCGCCCACTTCATTTTGCTTTTCCAGAATCTTTACATCAAACCCTTTTTTAGATAAAAGATATGCCGATGTTAATCCAGAAATTCCAGCGCCGATTACAATTATTTTTTTACTCATAAAATTATACTAATGCAATTTAGATTTTATTTTTTCTTTAACTCAAAGATTGATCGAACATAAAGTTTATCATAATCAAATTTAGCAAAAGGCTAAAGAATATAGAAGGCATAAATTACTATGAACTACAAAGAAAACACTAAATAGTTTTTCGATTGCTGTATCTTTTTCAGGATTAATAATTATCAAATATTATTTTTAATTTTCAATTGAATTTTTATAAAGCTAAAATATTTCAACTAAGTTTCGATTTATATCATTAGATGATTTGAAACTGCATTTATAATTTTATTTATTCATTTTTCCCGTATTCATTTAAGGAGCAGCAGTGAAAGAAAAAGTTAGATACACATCAATTGATCTTTTGCGCGGGCTTGCAATTATTGTAATGATTGAAGTTCACGTGTTTAACGCTTTTCTTTTACCGGAACTAAGGCAAACAGGCTGGTTCAACATTTTAAATTTTATAAATGGATTGGTAGCGCCATCGTTTTTGTTTGTATCGGGGTTTGCGTTTCAAGTTTCTTCCGGCGGCAGACTTGATGAAATGAGAACACTCGGTAAAGCATTCTGGAAAAAGATCGCAAGAATTTTTCAGATTGTTATTATTGGCTACGTGCTGCATCTTCCGTTTTACTCGCTTTCAAAATCCATTAATCGCTCAACAACGCAACAGATAGAAATATTTTTTGCTGTTGATGTTCTGCAATGTATCGGGTTCGGTTTGCTGTTTTTGTTTATCACCAGATTGATAATTAAATCAAACAAAATCTATCATTACTTTTTAATTACGTCATTATTATTTGTGATCACTGCCTCGCCGTACATCTGGCAAATAGATTTCAATCAGTATGTTCATCCGTTGATAGGAAATTACTTTAACAAACTGCACGGCTCGCTTTTCCCGATTTTTCCGTGGCTTAATTTTTTGCTTGCCGGAGCAATTTATGCAAAATACTTTGTTGAGGCGGTAAGCAGAAATGAAGAACAAAAATTTGTTAAGCAAACATTTTTAGCAGGAATATTAACTGTAATATCCGGTCATATTTTCTTCTCCGGTTTACTGCCGGATTTTATAACATCGCCAAGACCGCATCCTGTTTTTTTCTTAGAAAGATTGGGATATGTTTTTGCTCTGCTATCGCTTTGCTGGATTGCCGATAATAAATATGACTTGAAAAAATCTTTTATGATGGACGCAAGCCGCGAATCGCTGCCTGTTTACTGGCTGCATTTAGTAATTATTTACGGAATGTTCTGGAATAACAAAAGCCTTGCTGTCATAATTGGAATGACGCAGGGAGTTTTAGAATCTTCAATCTTAACAATTGTCCTTATTGCTATGATGATATTGGCAGCAAAAATTTGGGGCAGATTGAAAACAACTTTTCCAGGTAAGATACAAATTATAGTTCGAGTTGCTATCGGAATATTGATTATTAGATTTCTATTTTATTAAAGAGGTTGTCTCATAAGTGTCATTCCGAATTTATTTCGGAATCTAATTCTTTGATTTTAAAATAAAATTAGAACCTGAAACAAGTTCAGGTTGACTTAAACGTACTTTCGAGACAGCCTCCTTGTAAAAAATTTTATCCCATCAAAACATTTATTGATGCGGTATTTACAATATCATCAACGGAGCAACCGCGGCTCAAATCGAAGAACGGCTTTTTCAATCCCTGCACCATTGGTCCAACTGCTTCTGCGCCGCCAAGACGTTGAGCAATTTTATACCCGATATTTCCGGCATTCAAATCCGGGAAAACAAGAACATTAGCTTTACCCGCAACAGTACTTCCGGGCGCTTTTTTCTTACCGATTGATTCGATAATTGCCGCATCAAATTGCAGTTCACCGTCCACTTGTAAATCGGGGCGTTTTTCTTTTACAATTTTTGTTGCCGTAATAACCTTATCTGCAAGCTCGTGAACAGCACTTCCTTTTGTAGAAAACGAAAGCATTGCAATTAATGGTTCTTCGCCTGTTAATTTTTTATGATTATCTGCTGTTGAAATCGCAATATCTGCAAGCTGCGATGCATCTGGATTTGGAACAACCGCACAATCTGCAAAGCTGTAATTTTTATCTTTGAATAGCATCAAAAAGAAACTTGATACAATTGAAATACCTTCGGGCATACCAACAATCTGGATTCCCGCTTTCATTACATCCGCAGTTGATGCGAAAGAACCTGCAACACTTCCATCAACCAAACCTTCGCGCAGCATCATTGCGGCATAAAAAAGATCGCGCTTCAATATTTCTTTTGACTGTTCGGGCGTCATTCCTTTTTTCTTTCTCAACTCATAATAAAGATTTGAAAACTCATCAAACTTTGTGTGCGTTGTATTATCAATAATTTCAACTCCCGTTAAATCCACACCGAGTTTTAGAGCGTCGGCATTAACTTTATCTTTACTGCCAAGTGTAATAACCGAACAAATTTTTTCTTTAGTTAAAATTTCCGCCGCTTTAAGAACCCTTTCGTCGTGCGATTCCGGCAGTATGATTGTTTTGTTTTTAGCTTTTGCGTTTGCTTTGATCTGATTTAATAATTCGTAGTCCATTGTTTCTCCGTAAAAAATTGTAAATAATTTCTACTCAAAACTAAGAAAATATTGCGAGAAGTTGCGGCGGCAATATAGCTTTTCGTTGAAGTAAAATATTGCGGATGTTTTTTTGAACCACTTTAACTTAGTAAACCAAACAAACCAACTAAAACAAAGTGAGCAAGTTTTAATTCGTATTCTTCAAATGCCTTTTTTATTTCTCGTTGCCAAAAGTTTGTTGCCTACCATAATAAAAATCCAGTGCTTTCTTCAGTTTTGTAGAAACTAAAATCAGTTTTTGAGATAGTTATTTTAGTTTTTTTCTGCAAGTTGAACAAGTTTCTCAACTGCAATAGGTAGCCCTGCCTTGATTTTACTACCAATAACTTTTGAAAATAGGAACGTCATAAATCCGGTCATTACTATTTTATGAGTTATTTCAATTCCTTCCTTAGTTTCCCTCATTGAATGAATAAAATCCATTTTGCATAACGGTAAAAAACTTCTATCCGTAAATGATTTGAATTTTGTACATTCAATCATCACAAATTTTGTTTTGGGTCCACCTAATGGTTTTAAAACTCCTTTTGATCCCGCCTGAAACTCCCCAAAAAGTTCAGAGGATTCAACTTCCTTATCCCAAACATTCCAGTTAGGAACATCTGCCCAGAGCTTCCAAATTTGTTCTTTTGTTGCCGTTGTTTTACGACTTACTTCTGTTGTCCACATTGTTTAAATACTCCTTTAATAAATTATCGGTGCAAATATAGTATGTGTACATATAATAAACAAATTTATCTTTTGTGAATTTATTGATTTGCTCTTTTGCGGTGTCTCGATAATGTGGAGCATAACGGTTTTGCAGCTACCAGCAGGGCGAGCCACCAAAGGAGCGTGAGTCGCAAAAAACATTCCTTTTTTAGAGCGAAATCAAATCGTTATTTTAATTCATTCCACGATTGCCAATCTATTTCCCTTCCGGGATAACCGGGATTCATAAATTGCCACTTATCTTTAATCCACTTTTTAACAGCATCAAAAAGATGACCATCTAATCCATTTGAGACCTCACTTGCTCTAACCCACATTACAATTTCGACATCATAAATTGAATTTGATGAGGGAGAAATGTACAGACAACCCAAACATTTTTTTTCATCTAAACTTACAACTGTATAAGCAAACGATGAACTTCTTTGAAATTCTTTTTGGTGCCAGCCAAGGTCAATTAAATCTTGTTCAAAAGTCAATTCTTTTGTTGGCCATTTACTACCTAAACCAAAAGGCTTTGTGTTTTGCAAATGATCAATACTTGTCATTACAGCATCATAATCTTTAACAACATCGTTTACAGTAAGCATTCTTAAACGAAGCCTGTCTGTTTCCAAAACCTCCGGAACTTTAAAATTTATTGGAACTAATGGTTTATTCATAATGAAAACTTTAATATGTGAAAATTTGTTTTTGCTCTTTTAATTTTTGCTTTTTTATCTAACGTTTGAGGCTATGTGCAGTAAGGGATTGTGGGCTGCTTACCTGTCCACCGATACGAAGTTTGAGCGGGGCAGAATGCCTGAATTACCACTGAAACCCTTATTGCATATAGCCTTTGTTAAATGAAGTTACTTCTTCTTCTCTGTCATTTTCTTCCTTTTAAAAGATGTCAAGTTTAAAATTATGTAGCCTCATTATGTCTAAGATGTAACAAATGCAATAAAAACGGAATTGTCTAAATAGTTTATTGTTTCAAGCACGTAAACTTTCATTTGAATAAAATCCGAACCATCATAGTCATCGTTAAGATTTTCAACATCAAATATCAAGTCATTAAATACCGCTTGAACTCTATCTTTTGTAGATGTATTTAGTTGAAGAATACTGTGTCTCAGTTTTCTAATTTGCTTCTTTAATTCCTTTGACTCATCATTTGAAAGAATAGGTAGCTTGATGTCCTTTGAAAACAGTATATTCACAGAATCGGAGGTCGGCAAGGTGTTGAAATATATAGGTATTATACCCAATTCTCCACCGAGATCCGCATCAGTTTTTAGTTTATCATTTTCGATGAATCTGTTATAAGGCAAGAAAAAAATCTTTTTATTCAATAAATCATCTGCTGTGCTTGAAAGTAATAATTGATGAGCCTGCACAGGTAAACACATTGACATACCTGTAATTGTTAAACCTTGATTGCCAGTAATTGTTGAATTTAATAAACTGTCCGGTATTACTGAATATCGAGATTCAAATCCGCCACTCTCAAAACGAACTGTTGGAATACCATCAACATCAATTATGTATGGTTTAGCACATTCAAAGAAAATTTCTTTTTTCGGTGGAAAGGGTATTGTGTCCCTGATATTTTTGGGATATTCTGTACTTACAACTTGCAAACACAAATCTGAGTATGGAAGTAATTTGTTTGATAATGCTTGAAAGTCTGCCAGATTATCCTGACAAATCAAAAATTTAACTCCAGTATTTTTCCGGAAATTACCGAAAAGTGACTCTTTCCTGCCCCAATACCATAGTCGTAGAATGCTGTCTTTTGCCTCAGGAAACCAATCAACTAACTCAAATAGCTCTTTCACTAATTGTTCAAAGCTCATTTCGTCCGGCTTCCTCCATTTCATGCGAGTATTAAGTTTATCAAGTAAATCTCTTACATATCCTAAATTCTCAAGACTGTATTTTTTGGATATACTTTCTGCTTCTTCAAACGATTTTTTAGCTTCAATTAATTTGTCTTGTTCTGAATAAAATATACCCAAATTTATTTCAGTATTTGCGATTAAATCATAATATGATGTTCCTGTAAGCAATTCTTTAAGGGAACGGTATATTTCGAATGCTTCTGATTTATACCCTAACTTTGCCTTCATATGCGAAATTGATTCCATCGTTTTAGCAATGCCAAGAATGTTACTCAATGATTCATAGATAGTCTTTGCCTTCTGATACCAATTCAGAGCTTGATTGAAATCTTCAATTTTTTCATAAAATGAACCAATTTTCCCTAAGATAAATGCTCTTTCTAACTCTGATTGTATTGAGTATAAGGATTTTTCCAGCGACTTTATACCATCGTACAGCAGTTTTTCTTTTTCATCCTTATTTTTTACGATAAATGCCAAACTTGACACTGAATCTGCATATCCTTCCAATAAACCGCTAAGCAAGCACAAATCCCTTGCCTTCTCAAAATACTCTTTAGCTTCATTAGGTTTCTTATTTTCAAGATAGGCATTCCCAAGCGTACTTAAAAGATGCTCTTGTTGTTCGATATCAGTTGTTTTATTTGCATTTTCAAGTGCAGTTAAGAATAATTCAATCGCTTTATCTGGCTTACCAAGAGTAAAATACACTTGACCTCTAAGTTGATAACATCTTGATTGCCAAGCATAATCTCCAAGCTCGTTGTATAATTCAATAGCTTCGTCCAGAAAGTTATCACCTGCAACGTAATCGGCTTCTCTAAACTTCAACTTAGAAAGAATAAAATCTATTTTAGCAATTTCAGGTTTATAATCTGTTTTACGATACCAATCAAGTGCCTTCAAATAATTGATTTCAGCATCGTTGATTCGCCCTAAAGATTGATAGATTAGTCCTTTGTGTTGATAGCAGCCTCCTATCCCTTTTGTTGCTTGGTTTTTTAAATTTCCAACTTCACTGTCATTATATTCACTAAAAAAATATTTTATTGCATCATCATATAGCACTATTGCCTCTTTTGAATGTCCTCTGTGATCTTCAATCCATCCAAGCTGGTGTAGTGCTTGTGCAACTCCATATTTGTCATCAATACGCTTTTCAATTTCCATTGCCTGTGTCATTAAAGACGAGGCCTCATCAAGCCTTCCATCATCAATCGCTATTATTCCCAACTGGCTTAAGACTATTGCAATATCTTTATCAGAATCTACTGATTTGAAGCATTCAAGACTTTCATGAAGAAGTTTTTCTGCCTGTAATGCATCCTTATCCCATTCATGTAAAATTACTGCTAAAAGGTAGTTTGCTCTTCCAATAGCAACTTTATTGTCAATATTTTTTGCAATCCCAAGGGATGTTTTAGTTACTTCACGTCCTTCTTCATAACTTCCCTGATTTATTAAAGAACCAGCTTTGTCAAAAAGAGCTTTTATTTCGTCAGGAATTTTCGGGAGTTCTTTCTTTGCTTTTTCGTTGAGAAGATTTTTGACACCTGTAGCTATTTCATCAACCTTAGTTTCAGTACGCGATGTAATGCTTAATACTTCAGAAACTTGGCTTGCAACGTGTATCAGCGATTTTTCTATTAAATCAACAGTCAAAATCTGTCCATTTAGCTTCACATCTATTTTGGAAAGCAGTTGACCCTCAAAAATATTACGAACAACCTGATTTTGTTTTATTTCCTTTGCGAAGAAAAGAGACATAAGTTCAAACAAACCTGCATTCGGTTTCTCAATCTTTTCTCTGAAACATGCCGGAATATTGTCTGAACCGATAGAAGCAATGATAAGTTTTTCCTTAATTATTTCTATTTGTTCTCTTGCAAGTGTACCTTCTGATGTCAGGAGTAATTCTATTTCATTTAGTTCTTCTAATGGAGAAACTACATATTCAGCCTTTTCAATTTCTTTTAATTTTCTATTAAGTTCTATCTTTTTATCTTCAAGAAATTGTATTTCAGTTTTATACTCTTTCTTATTCTTTTTTAATTCTTCTAAACACTCATCGCAAATTACATTTAGAGCATTAATGTATGAACGTACTACCGCACGTTGGAGGTCATGATTAATTGGCTTATCATTGTTTTCTCTAAGTCGCTTTCCAATAAACCGCCAGGCATTAAATACAGCCGCATCGGCTCTATTGCCAACAACCCCACTCAATGCACTTGATAAAAGTCCACCGAGAACTGTAAGAATCATTCCTTCTATCATATTATTGTCTCATTTTTAAGTGTTAGATTATAGTGTCGTTATGTTTAAAATCTTTTCGCATACGATTTCTTGAAATTTTATTTAACGGCACATAAAGCGAATTAGGCTTACTGCCGTGCCGTTAGCGAAAATAGGCAAAAGTTAAGCTGTGTAACAGCGTTTTTGCCGTGCCGAAGGCATTTTCGCTAACTATTTATTACCCTCAATAATACAAAATTAACTTTATTTATCCAAAATTACTGCGTTAATGCAACTCGCTAAGATGTTTAAACGAATGTTTGATTATTAAAAAATCTATTGCGTAAAGTCTTTAAAATTAAAATTTTTGCTCCGCTTCCAGTCTTAGCGTAATCACCAAGCCTGATAAATTCGGTTATGCACAGGTTTTATTCTATTGTCTATTTACTTCAATTATTTAAAGTGTCAAGTCCCGAAACATCTTGATGTTACCTGTTAAGAATGTATCTCGGTCTTTGTAGAAAATGTTTAAATAATTCAAGAATCCTGTTTTCTTGCGTTTAGTGTAGAGCTTGTCAAAAACCTGTTTTCCCTTGGAAATGATTGTAGTCTATTCAATATTTTAATTCTCTTATCCGTTTGTCAAATTCGTTCTTAAATTTTTGAAATCATTGATTAAGACTACATTTGTTTTTTCGGGCTCTTCAAATAAAGGCGGTGTGCTTATTTATCAAAAGTATAAAAACCTTTTATTGGCGTTTTTATTTTATCAAAAGTTTTTTTGCCAATAGGAGCTGTGTTCTACCGGTAATAGATTTTAAAACTGAATTAGCCACAACTGCAATACCAATAGATTGAAGAACTGCCATAGAAGAATTTCGAAGGTCGGAATTTTTTCCACCAACTAAATACAAACTTGCAGGCACAACAATTGGTACAATATAACCAGTTATTATTCCGGCATGTCCTATTGCGTTGTAATAAAAATCATTATCAATTTTTGAAGTTTGCTCCAGCATCCATCCGTCCAAATTGCTTTCAACTATTACATAAGTTAAACCAATAGCTCCAAGATGAAACAATAAATTATTTCCGCTATAGCTATCGAGAATATTTTTGCCTATTCACGAGATGGGTGTTAACCTTTTTAAGTTAACTTCTTGACCTTTAACTTTTATGGTAAACATTAAAACGATTAAAAAAACAGTAAATATGTTTATTAATGAATTCATGTTAATTCTCCTTACATTCTTCTCTTTATTTAAATTGAAAAGTTATTTTTCGCTATTCAATGGAGTTAACTTTTTTAAGAGCAAAACCCGGCGCTATTCTTGAAACCAGATACAAAATTTTTGCACCACCAACTCTTATTTCGGAATTTCCTTTTTCGAGTCCTTTTATCATTTGGTTTACTGCATCATCAACGGGAATTGCAATCTTTGGTGGGGCGCCCTTATGCCACGGAGTATTTACTGAGGGAAACATTACCTCGATTACCTTTGTCTTTTTATTGCTTAAAGACATACGAAGAGTTTGGGTAAAAGAATGTAAAGCTGATTTTGAGGAATTGTAGAACGGATAAATTACTCTTGGGGCATAAATCAAACCCGTAGTAATGTTTATTATTGCAGGCGATTCATTGGCGCTAATTGTATTATAAAGAATTTTAATTAAACGTATCGGGGCAAGAAGATTTGTTTGATATTCATTTTCTGCAAGTTCAATTGCGTTTTCCTCTTTTAGAAAATCAATTTTATTTACAATCGCAGCATTATTAATAAGAATATTTAACTTAGGATGATTTTCACTTATCCTTTTTGCAAAATCCATACATTCTTTACTGTCAGAAAGATCGCATTGATAGGTAATAAGCTTTGGCTCTGCTGTTTTTGCCGCCACAAGTTTTTGATTATTTTTACCACAAATAATTACAGTGTTTCCTTTTTGAATCAGCGCCTTGCTTAATTCAAGCCCGATACCAGAACCGCCACCTGTAATTAATACAGTATTATTTTTTAGTATCATATTTTCTCCAAATAATTAATTAAACCACACCGGAAAATTAGATCGCTACTTTTCCGCTATCAATGACCTAAGTCAAAAAATTTATTTCTTCTGGTGCGAGTACATATTGTTCTCTATAAATCCGAAAATATGTTCCACCCGCGCTCTTGTTGGAAATCATTCTTTAGCATGTTAAAACTCAACTTTAAGTCCGAAGGTTGGGTACATCATTGATCCTTCCAACTCCATCTTACCTGTTAATGAATTAAGAGTTTCTTGAAAAGCGTTTTCATTATTCAAAACATTCAATACGTCAATAAAAGCGATTAGCGCAAAGTTAGTTGTAAATTGGTGTCTGTAATCTACCCTGAGATTAAGCGCATAGAAATCATCAAAACGTTTTGTGTTCTCGGTAATAATCTCTTCAGAATATCTTACTTTATTTGGGTCAGCCAAAACATTTGAGTGAATTATGTATGTATCAGATGGTCTTCCGGTTGCGTATTTCCATTTTGCAGAGACAGACCAGTTTTCGTCAAATTGGTAACCAATAAGAATATTGAAAATATGCGGCTGATTAAAATTTGAGTTATAATAGTTTAAAGCATCAGTATCTTTTCTTTTAGATACTGAATATGAATAGTTAATTTGTCCGTAGTATTTATCTGTAAATTTTTTAAGCAAACCGAAATCAACTCCATAAGCATATCCTTTACCAGTGTTGAATAAAGCCGCACTACCGTAAGATGGTTTAACTAATAAATCCCATAACTGCTTATAATATAATTCTACAGTTAGTCGTAAATCATTTCCTAAATAATTTGAAAATCCTAAAATATAATGAGTGGCTTTTTCAGTAGTGATATTACTATTTAGACCATTATTTGTCATATAATCAATTTCGGGAACTTGAGGGTATAATCCTGTAGCAAAATTAACAGATTGACCCGAAGATAATTGATATGAACCGCTTATTCGTGGAGAAAAAAAAGATTTTTTTGTCATATCATCATAATCATATCTTAAACCTGTATTAATGTTTAGGTTTTTGATAGGTGAAAAAGAAAATTCACCGAATGAGGCAATTTCATTTCTTCTGCCGTTGAAAGAATAGTTAACATCGGCAGGATTAGTAATATAATATTTCTTACCATTCATCTGAGGTAAATCATTACTATTAAACACGTAAATAGTATCATCACCATATTGAACTATCCGGAAATTTCTTTTCAAAGATTGATATTGAACTCCAACATTTACAATAAAGTCTTTTGAAACCGAATAACTAAACTCAGATTTAATACCGATCAAATCTTTAATTGAAGCATCTTCCTGAATGGGATATCTTGTTGCAACTGAGTTTTTGGTTGGAGCATTTCCATTTATGTTATCAAGATAAGCTGTTCCAGATTTATTTGATCCATCAATTCTATTAAAATATGCACTTGTCTGTAAAAAACTATTTGGCGCTGTTAACCAACGCCAGTTCAAACCAAAAAGTATTTTATCTTCTGTCTGATATTCAAGATCACCATTTGTTGGGTTTGTTTTTGTAAAAATATGATCCGTTGTCCTATAGTATGTTTCTGTTGCATAGATTCCAAGCAGCGAAAGTTTATGGTTTTGATTTATATCAGAAGTTATCTTAAATAAATAGTCGCCATACTTTGGAAGTCCATGATTTAGCTCGCCAATCATATCAAGCACAGTTTCAAAATTCTGATTACGAGCCGAAAGAATCATACTTGTATTTTTGAAAAGATAAGTTGGACCATCATAATTTGCTTCCCAACCGAATAAATCATAAGTGCCGTTTATAGTAAAACTTTCCCTGTTTCCTTCCTTAATGGAAAGATTTAGAAAAGAGGCATTTTTGCCTCCATATTTAGCGCCAAAACCCCCGGCTTGAAATTTTGCATTTTCAACTAAACCGGCTGTAAAAATGCTAAACCGACCGCCTTGAATTTCTTCATTACCGCTTGACTCAGCAAAATGAGAGATGCTGGAAAATTGTATATCATCCACCATCACAATATTTTCTCTTGGTGCACCCCCACGAACAGAGAAAGCGCTAAACTCGCCGCCACTGCTTGAAACACCAGGTATTGTTTCAATTGCTCTGAATATATCACCTGCTGCACCTGGCGCTCTTTTAATTTCTTCTCTTTCAAAACCGTAAGCTGATACCGGCATTTCTTTATCTTCTTTAAATACGCCCGCCACCACATTTACTTCATCCATTGAAAGAAAAGATTCAGTTAATTCAATTTCATTTATATATGTGGTCTTATTGCGGATTACTCTAACATCGGTTTCTAAATAACTATTATAACCAAGATACCTCACTTGTAATTTATAAATATCTTCGGGTACATTTTTAATTAGATATATACCTTCGTCATTTGTGGATGCGCCTACATTGGTTCCTTGAATGATAACATTGGCGCCTATAAGAGGTTGTTTTGTAGTCTTATCAATCACTTTTCCCTTAATGCTGCCGTTGTTTTGTGCGTGTAAATTGACAAGCAAAATGCTTGTAAGTAAAAAAATTGCCGCTGATTTCATTTGTCTCTCCGACTATTTTTAATTTTATTTAAGAGCATATCTAAAAACAGCATTTTGCAAATTAACCGGCTGACTTTAGAATTGTTTTTATGTTTTATAATTTTTTCAAACAATTAAATAAACTACACTGAAAATTTAGATCGCTACTTTTATATTATCATTGACTTAAGTCAAAAAAGTTTTAGTTCTTCTGGTTCGATCAAATATCTCTCGATGATATTATTATGAAGAAAGACTCCTGCTGTATTATTTATAATCTATGTGTTTTATAACTGCTTTTGTAATGCGGCTGGCTCGATATATTTGCAGAAAATGGAAAAAGGCATCCGGGAAATCAAAACACAGGAACAAGAATGTTCTTTTATCTTATATTCTTTGAGGTTGTAAGTTTGTTTGTGATTTTTTTTGCTGGAACATCAATCCAAACTTCAACAATAGGCTTGGTAAAACGGGTATGCGGTAAAATATTTTTGCCCCTAACTGTTTTGGCATAACTCATAATGGCTTGCGTGAACACTACTTTAACTTTATTCTCATCTTCAGATTGTGCAGACAAATTAAATTCCTCATAATTCGGTGTGCTCATTGGAATTTAAGATATATGAAAAAACGATACGGGTAAGATATATTGGATAAACCGAAGTTTTTTGTTCTTAATTTATCACTTCAAAGTTGATATAAGTCAAGAAATGATTTTTTTTCTAATTCGGCTTAATGTCTCTGGTTTAATCCCTAAGTATGATGCAATGATACCTTGCTTAATTCTTTGGTTCATTCCGGGGAATTCTTTGAGGAAGTTATTATATCTGGTTTCTGCATCAAGCAGTAATAAGTCGCGTTCTCTTTTTTCTTTTATTATAAAACCTTTTTCAACAAATTTCAAGTGGAACTTAACCCAGAAAATGTCGTTGTCTGATAAATGTTTAAAGTCTGCCCATAAGATTTCAAGTACTTGCGAATCTTCTAATGCTTCGATTGAGAAAAAGGATGGCTTACCCAATATCATTGCAGAATATGAACTCAGAAAAAGATTCTCTGCTACAATTCCCTTTGTAAATTCATCACCTTTGTCATTTACATAAGTATATCTGAAAAGACCGGACCTGACAAATGCAATTTTATAAGGTACTTCTCCGGATCTGATAAAGAAATCCGAGGCGCCAATTGATTTTGCTCTTCCAATTGAAAGCAACTCATCAATTCTTTTTTCTGGTAAAATATTTTTTAGTTGCTCATTCATTTTAGAAAATTATTTTGAATAAAATTACGAATATCTTTCCTTAAAAACTATTTACTAATAGCGAGGCAAGATTCTCTTGTGTAAGAAATGAAAAACTAATATGGAATGAACCAGTGCATGCTTATTTATCCATCCACGCTGTGAATGACGCTGACCCTTCCAAAATTTTAATCATGGTATTTATCAGTTAAATCTGTTCTTAAATTCTTGACATCATTGATCAGGATTCTATTCGCTTTCTCAGGCTCTTCCAATAAATGGGTGTGAGCCGATTGGTCAAAAAATAAAAACCTTTTATTCGCACGTTAGGTTTATCTAAATATTTTTCGTCAATTCTTCCAAGTATTTACTCCTCTAATCCTAACAATGTAATTGAGTAGATATAGTCTCCTTTTTTGAAATGACAAGCTAATGTCTTTATTTGTTTAACAGCAACGTCTCTTTTTTCCATTTCAGGTAAAATTAGACCAAACAACGTTTTTCCGTCTTACGAAGGTGGCGATTCCGGAGCGATTCTCGTTCAACCAAGCACAAAATCCCGAAAGATTTTGGGACACAAAGCTTGAATTTAGCACTTCATTGTCATAGAAGAACGAAACCCCAACTTTTGTAAAACGGCTGTTGTGTTTCGTCATTTTTCAATTTCGTCTAATAATAATTTCCACAAGTTCATTTTAAATTTACTGCTGAAAATTCCAAAATGTCCGATTTCTTTCGTATTGTAGTCGCCTGGTTTTAAATGCAGTTTTATTACATCTGCTTTTTGATATTTTTGAGTAAACCAATCAACAGCTTCTTTCGGTGCGTAAAAGTCGTTTTCTATGCTGATTGAAACTGTCTTTGCTGTAATGTTGTTGAAATATAAGTCTTGTTCAGAAACTTCGTCAAAAAGATAGTTTGGTCTTCTTCCCCAACTACTCCATTGTTTTGCAACGTTTTTCGGCAAATCTTCCATTCCGCTGATTTTCTTTGAAGGTAAATAACCAAAAATTTTGATGAGTGTCGGAAAAAGGATGTGCCAGTTAAACCACATTTTTACTTTGTCTTTTCCTTTCCAAAGTTTCCAATAACCACTTTGCGCTGCAACTAATATTAGTTTTTGAATATGTGATGAAGATTTTGCCAAACCAACAAGTTGTCCGCCAATGCTGTGCCCAAGCAATGTTATTTTAGTGTTAGGATAATTGTCTTTTGCGTATTTAATGACAGCTTCCAAATCGTTTTTCCCCCAATCAGCTGCGTTGTTTTTAAGTTTTTTTATAGGTTGTTTCAAAGAAAGTCCAATTCCTGCGTAGTCAAACGTAATTACAGTAATTCCGTTCGCCGAAACAAAGTCCGCAAACTTTTTGTAAAAACCTTGTTTTATTCCTGTAGCAGAAGCAATGATTAGAACTGCATTTTTTCCTGCTTCGTAAATTTGGGCAGTAATTGAATACCCGTTAGTTGTTTTAATTTCGATTGTTGTCATATTTATTTTGCTCATCAATTTTGTGAAGGCTTATGCCGCAGTCCTTCCATAGCACACAACCATTTACTTACGGCAATAATAACAAATTAACTTTTTTATCCAAAATTCTGCGTAAAACAAACTATGTAAAGTGTTTATAAGAATGGTTGATTGTGGAAGGTTTTGCAGATAAAATTTTTGCGCTGCTAAACAAAGCCTTCTGGTTTTAAGGTTTGAGACAACCCGATGGGCGAGAATGAGTAAGACACCTGCGAAACGTTGTATTTTAGCATTTTTTATTTTGTCTTACGAACAGCAAACCGTTAATTGCGCGTGGCTGTTGTTGTGCGTTCGGCTTTATTTTATGTCAGGTGATTTTAACAAAGTTGTCTTCGAGTTTTACGTTGAAATTTATTTCAGCTTTTAAAGCTCTGAACACTTTAATTATCGTGTCTATTGTCGCACTGTTGGCGCTACTTTCAAGTTTTGAAATTTGCGCTTTCTGAACCCCAACAAGCCGCCCGAGTTCTTCTTGTGTCAAGTTTCTTTCCTGTCTGGCTGTTTTAATCATCTTTCCCAAAACGTCCATACGAAGCTCATACTCGTATTCGTTACGTTCTTTAGTACCAACTTTGCCGATATACTTGTCTTTCATCTCGGCAAACGTGTATGTTTTTAATTCTTTAGTTGACATATAATTACTTGTTTTGTTTGTTTTCAAAATATTTATCTCTCAATCTTGCTGCCCGCTCAATTTCATTTGCCGGAACTTTGTCAATTTTCTTTATGAAACCGTGAGTTGCTATAACCAAAGTATCTTTGTTATCTGCCTTGTCCCAAAATGCAAGAAGTCTGATTTGAAGTCCAGCGTATTTTGTTCGAAACTCCCAAATGTCGTTTTGTAGTTTCTTAAAAAGTTTTGGGTCATTGGTCTGTTCAGCAAGGTCAATATTGTAAAAGATTTTTTTGATAGTCTTTTGGTCAAGCCCAGAAATGAACTTGGCAGCTTCTTCTAAAAATCTCGTTTCAAAATATCTCATTCAAAATTGTCTTGTTTAACACCACAAAGATAAACAAAGTTTCTATATTTAGAAACCAAAGTCCGAATATCTTATTTCGGTTCGATTTTTTAAGTTGACGCATAACGGCTGAGGGTATATGTAGTAAGGGATTGCGGGCTACTTTCCCATCGGGTTACACAAAAAGTTGGAGCGGACTACAAACTTTCCCATACTACTGAAACCCTTATTGGCTATATTGTGTGTTGTGTGCTGGGCTATTTTGATTTTTGGTTAACTGTTACTTTCTTAGCTTGCATCCAAAATTCATCTTCTGAAAAAAACTTTGAAAACTTACCGCCACCCATGAATCTTTTATAAATTAGACTACTAACTAAAAATTTTTGTGGCATCTTTTCTCTTAAACCATTCTCATAATCTGTTAATGATTTAAGCATAAAATAGTGGTGATGCTTAACAAGTCCATTGACAGTTGCATTAGTTGCGATGTTTTCAGAATCAAACCATTTTTCCATCAGTTGTTTTAGTCTACCAGTTAGTGAAATTACCGGTAGTACGAAAAAATCATTCGAAAAAGTATAAGGCGTATCGTCAATTTGAATTTTGAAATCATAAATAATAAAATCATTTTTTGACTGATGGTGGTATTCATTTCTCCACTCTCTTAAAAATTGATGAACGAATGGATAATCTTTCTTTTTTTCTCTAAAAAGCCAATTTAGAGTACTAATTAATGTCTCAGCATAGTTAAATAATGTTTCATTTAACTGCCAATCGTTATAACTGGTATATTCATGATTTCTAATTAACATTGCACATTCATCCAGTACCCAAAAGAGATCATGATAAGCTCTTTTATAGGAATGAAAATACCGAAAGAAAAGTTTTCTATCGGTTTCTAGTTTGCAATCTAAATACTTTGGTGATTCTTCTTGCATTTCAAACTGTATTATTTATTATCATTTCTAATCATAAAGCATTTCAATTATAATTTGCCTTGCACACAACGTTTTGCAGCTACCCGAAGGGCGGGACTTTTACCACAATACTTGATTTGAAAAACTAATGTTTGATTAACCACAAAACTGTCTTTGGAACACGAAACCCCGCCTTTTGGGTAGGTGCTGTTAGGTGCTGGCGCTTTTTCGGTCGTGGCTATTTTATTCATATTTAATTATTTATTTCCTTTAGCTCTGTTGTGAGTTTTGCATAACATTTCACAATTCTTGATGTCTGTCGCACCACCTTTACTCCAAGCGGAAACGTGGTCTGCGTCCATTTCTGCTATTGTCCAAATTTTAGTTTTGTTCGTGTTGTTTCCAACTGCACACAGAGGACAATTTGAAATTCCTTTTTTCTCTGCTTCTGTTTTTTGTTTTCCATAAACAGATTTTTTAGTTGCCTCGTCAAATACTCTTACGTCAAGAAGTTTAGTGTCTGATGAACCACCAAGTATAAATTCGAAAACTCCTCTTCGATTCTTTACATAAGAGTCAGAATACAGTTCTTTCACTTGCTTAGATACTTTGTTGTGGTCGTATGCTTGCTTCTTATATGTTTCATATAAACGCCCCCATTCAAGTCCCCGCATTTCACTCTCTACGTCTGTAAAAATTGATGAAATCCAGTCAATAACACTATTGAAATATGTTTTCAGTTCCTTTATGTTATCCTGTTTTCTATGTCGGCTCATATATTCGCTAACATTGCCTTTACTTACCCAATCCAAAGCACAAGCTAAAAAATCTTGTCTAAGTGCAGAACCAGAAACATAGGCACTCCACTTTTGAATATTTGAATTTTGACTATTACTAAATTCTTCTTTGCCAAGAGTAACAAATGGACCTGAATAAATAGCGTTTAATAACTCTTGATTATTAAGCGGAACACCCGCTATGTTGATTGTTTTAAACCATTCTTTAATTTCACTTTCCTCTCCTTCGCATTCATAGATAAGAAGTTTGGTTTTCAATATCAATTCTTGTTTATCTGAAGCAATACCACTGAAATATTGTTCCATTCCGTGTTCGTCTTTTATTGCGAATTTGCTTGTTAGAAAGCGACCAATACTTGTTATACGTTGCTGGCCGTCCAATACTTCAAATTTATCTGCGCTCACAGTATTGAAATAGATTAATCCTAAAGGATAACCCTTTAAAATTGATTCAATAACAGCAACGTCTCTTTTGCCATCAGCATAAATATAATTTCGTTGGTATTCGGGTTGTATTGTCAATTTGCCTGATAGTCCGAAAAGTCCTTTGCCTTCTAGTTCATTATAAACAAAGCCTTCGCAAATGTCTTTTACAGTAATGTCTGTGCGTAATGTTGTTTTCATTTACTTTTTATGTTTGATTAAAACTCTTGCATATGGAACTTCGACAATGCCGTTTATCATCATATACAAGTCGCCATCCACAGCACCTCTTTTTTGGATTTCTTTTCTATATTTTTTGTGTTCAGGTTTGTATGGTTGAACACCAACCACTATACCTGAATTTGAAATACCTAAGCCAATAATTTCAAACTGCTCTGGATTATACTTATTTAAAAAACTAATTGGAACACCCATAGCGCCTTTGTAATCGCTTGGTATGGCATCAGTAAATGGAACATCAATCGCATCAAAATTTTCATATTTCTGATATTCTTTTCCTTTTATTTCTTTGTGTTTGCTGAATTTTATGTTATCCTGTTTGGTCATTAATGGTAATGGTTCGTGTCTTCTTCCGTGGTCAAGATTTGTATACCATCCAGTTCCAGCAACGCTTATCATCTTTTTTCCATCAGCACTCATTTCAACTTCTGTTCCGCTTAATTCATAATCATCAGGAACAAAAAAAGTCATATTCTTACCATTTAACCTTTGATTAAATCTTACTCCTGTCCACAGTTTATTTTGCTTGATAAGTGAGAAAATATCTCTGTATGTAATAGCATTCATATTTCCTATTACTACAAATTTCTTTTCAGCTTCAATTATCCAAGCAACGAATTCACGGAATAATGAAAAAGGAGGGTTCGTAATGATGATGTCGGCTTCGTCTCTTAGCTTTTTTATTTCTTCGCTTCTAAAATCACCATCTCCTTTTAAATATGTCCACTCTAAATCATTCACATCAATCTTTCCATCTCCTGATTTATCTCTAGTCAATGTAAATATTTTTCCGTTTTTTCTCGTCTTGTATTCGTCATATTGTGGGTCGTTAACTTCAAAAAGAGAAGGCTGGTAATTACTTTTATAGTTTTTACTTTCAACTGCATAGCTTGTGCTAATTAGTTTTTTAAGTCCGAAACGTTTAAAATTTTGAGCAAAAAACTTTGTAAAGTTGCTCCATTCTGGGTCGTCACAAGGCAACAAAATTGTCTTGCCATTAAAGGTCTTAGGATTAAACTCCAAATAAGCTGACATTTCTTTTTCTATGTCGTGGAATTGAGTGTAAAACTCATCCATTTTTGCCTTATTTGCATTTCTTAGGTTCTTATTCTTTGCTGTTTTCGCCATCTATTATTGTCTCAATTTGGTCGTAAAGTTACGATTTTAAATTCTGTTTTTGAGTCGAGTTATTTCTGTTCTTTCGCCAGTCCTGCGCTTGCACCTAACTATTTGTTAACCGCAATAATACCAAATTAACTTTTTTATCCAAAATTAGTGCGTAAAGCAAACTATGCAAAGTGTTTGTAAGAATGGTTGATTCTTAAAAACGTATTGAGTAAAGTCCAATAACATAATTGGTTTGTTTTTGTTTCAACACATTATCATTTGGATGCAATATCTATATTTTATGTTTGCGGAAAAACAAGCCCATCCCTACCATTCGACAAGCTCAGGGTGACACCCTTCGACCCCGAAACAAGTTCGGGGCAGGCAAGCTCGACTTTGTTTGAAGTAAAAACAGATTGATTCTCCCGACTCGCCGAGATCGCAATGACTGACTTGGTTTCGATTCGTTTAATGCTGAACTGAACAACCGGAGGATTTTTTAGAGGGTTATGGTTGTGATGCAGACTTAATTAACACTGCTTATGATTTCATTTAATTTTTCTATTAACAATTTGAAACGCACTGTTTGAGATTCATAAAATAGATGCGCTAATATTGCTTCTTTGTATACTGGGTTTACAATCTTTTTTAATTCCTGAATTAAAAAGTTTTTTACATCATCCGGTGATGAGAGTATTTCTTTGACAAGATTGATTCTGTTATCTAATACATATATTATATCTTCAAAGTGCCTGCTTACACGTGCATCTTCCCTTCTATCACGGAAAGCATTGAACTTTGTGGCAAGAAAATATGATATATGTAAGATATTAATTGTTTTATCCGCAAGCTGGAATTTTTCTAAATTTTTCATTCCCGGTTCAAACCATTTATCTGCCGGCGCCCAACCAACTTCTTTAGTAGCCATAATGTCAATTAAAATATCTTCATATTTAAAACGGCACATTACTTTTTCATCCTTTGCCGGAAAGAATCCTTTTTTAGCAATTTCTTCCTGTAACTGAGACAGTTTAGCATACGATGTAATCTCAAGAAATATATCTATATCTTTTGTAGGTCTTACATCATCGGCGGCGGGATCATCAGCATAAAGTGAAACTACAGCACCTCCAACATATACAACTTGATCATTAAGATCGTCTAATGCAATAGCAACCTTTTTAATTATCTCTTCGTTTACTTTTTTATTTTTTAGACCCATAGATTCTCTTTCTTAATTCTTCGATTGCAAGTTTCTGTTCTCTAATTCTACCAATCCTTAAAGCATCCGAAAGTGCAAGTAATTCATATATTTTATCATTGTTTTTGGAAACCTCCGGAACGGTTTTATATAAAGGTTCAATTGCCTGTCCACGCATATTACCGGCAGCAAATGACCACACATAAATTTCATCTGAATGCAGCAATTCTTTGAGTGGTGAAGCAGAGTGAGCGGTTGAGATGCCTCTAACAAGCGCACCAGGTTTTTGGGGAAATACATATTTCATTCCAAATTCAAGAAACTCAAACAGCGCATCTTTCATAAGTGTTTTTTTATCAGCACTTAATAAACCGGCGATTGCCGATCTGTTTAGAGATTCACTAACCTCGCTTGCACTAATTTTTAGTTTATTTGCAATATCTTTCAGAAACCAATTATCGTCATTAAATAGAGATATTTGCAAGAGTATTACAATATCTAAAGGTCGCATTCCGCTGTGTTTTTTCATATTCGTATCCTTTGAATTCGTGATTCGCAAATTGCGAATTGCGAATTGCAAATTATAAAACAGGCGATAAATAAGCAAACTTTGTAAAATGTTTATACGAATGGTTTATTACGAAAGTGCCTTTTGCGGAAGATTTTTGCAGATAAACAACTAAGCCTGCCGGTTTTAAGGTTTGGCGCACCGGGTAAATAAAGGGAAATCAACATCAATTGCCGCCGCAAAATAACTTTTGTTCTGCGGCGTAGATTTATTTAATTGTTTAAGCAACAATCAAAATATCGAAAACTTAAAGTTCATAAATCGCAGCATTTGTTCAACTTCGAGCGAAACACCTTCTATCAGGCTTTCTGTTTCACCTCCGAAAAGTTTTCCCATAACCATTCCGTTTGATGTGGCGAGATAAACCTGTCCGTCTGATTTTTCATAAACAGCAAATGCTTTCGGCATCATTGCTCCGATTTTTTTTCTATCGTCTGTACTTAACATTTTGGATGATGATTTTCCGTTACAATATTGAACGATGCTGAATTTTCCAATCGGTTTGCCGCCGTGATTTGTTACTTCTTCATTCTGATCAATTATTTTTGCAACATGCCAGCCGGGCTGCGCATTTATTCTTTCTGTTAAAACCGATATTGTTTTTTCAAAATCAAATGGACTTTTGATTTCCTTCAACATCATATTGCCGGCGGATAAACTTAATGCTGCGCCCGAAAATAAAACTCCGATTACTATTCCAACAACAACCGAAACTATAACAACTAATTTATTTTTCATTTTAATTCTATTTGATATTTAATTGATTAAAAAATTCTATTCTTCCTGAACGCAAATTTCGCCTTTGCGTGCGTGAACAATTGTTTGATATGTTACTATGCTTATTGCCGCAATTGAGATCAATAAAAACAACCACGATATAAACTTATAAAATGTTTCCGCCGTTATTTGATATGCAACCACAGAAGCGATTGTTAATGCCGTTAACGGAAATGTAAACGCCCACCACGATAAAAAGAATTTCAGTTGACGAAAACTTTTATATAAAAAGGCAAGCAGAAGAGCAATTCCGTATGAAACAAGAAGCAGGAAAACCGAAAATCCATCCCAGCTTGAAGCTATGCGGATATAAGAAATAAATCCAACCGCAGGCGGCGCTAAAAGTATAAAAAACGTTGGTATAAATTTTTGAGCAAGTTGATCGTGAAAGACTGCACGGTAAATAAAAATCGTAAAAAGAATTATCCAGAAAATAAATCCAAAGGAAAAGTAAAAAAACGAAACGATCGGCGGCAGAAGATCAACGCCGATAACCGGAACAATAATATTGCCAACAACCGGTATAAACCAGGCAGGATTAAAATGTTTCATTTCAAAATTATGCTGCAGCCAGAATGTAATTGTTTTGAATGTAAAAAATGTGTGCAGTAAAAGTCCAGCCCACCAGAGTATAATTGCAAGCAACGGATAAAAAGTATAAAACGCCACAGAAAGCAGCAGCAGCGAAATTGAAATTGTAGAAAAGAAATTTATTCTTATGCGGTGCTTAAAATCATTTGCTACTTCTTCCGGATAATGAAGCAGCTTTAGCAAATAGACAAACAGAAAAACCAGAAACAAACCTGTTGCTAAAAACAACATTACATCGTAAAATATTTTTGGCAGCCAGTTTAAGTGATAAAATTTGTTTAGTGCAATTGTAAATCCGGTAAGACCCATTATAATTGCAAACATTGTAATCGGAAAATTTTTTAATCTGTCGTTCATTTTATTGCCGCACAATTTTAATTGTTTTAATGTTGTAAGATGATGATAGCGGTTTAAGGATTCCGGTTGCCTGGATGGGTTTGAATTTTCTACTCTGCCGAAAAACTAAAAGCGGCAAATTGCACAACCCGATCTTTTTTACCGCACAAACAAACAACAAAAATTTCATTACCTTAACAAACTAATTGGAGCTTTAAATGATTAAAAAACAATGGTACGAATCCCTGTTTGATAACTATGCTAAAAAATATGATAGCGAAGTTTTTACGCAAGGCACAATCGGCGAGTGCGATTTTATTGAGAAGGAATTAAACAATAATAAATCCTTAAAAATTTTGGATGTCGGCTGCGGAACAGGCAGGCACTCCATAGAACTGACGAAACGTGGTTATAATGTTACGGGTGTTGATTTATCGGAATCGCAACTAAAAAGGGCAAAGGAAAAAGCCGCTAATCTAAATCTTAAAATAGAATTTCATCAGATGGATGCAAGGCACCTTACTTTTAACAATGAATTTGACGCTGCTATAATGCTTTGCGAGGGCGGCTTTCCTTTAATGGAAACAGATGAAATGAACTTTGAAATTCTTAAATCAGTTACAAAGGCGCAAAAGAAAAGCAGCAAGTTTATTTTTACTACATTAAACGGATTATTTCCTTTGCATAATTCGATTGAAGAATTTTGCTCTTCGGTTTCTGAAGAAGGAAATGCGGTTTATCACAACAATACGTTTGATTTGATGACTTTCAGAGATCATAACATAACGGAATTTGAAGATGATTCGGGTAATAAAAAAACCTTGGAATCGAACGAAAGATATTACGTTCCTTCGGAGATTAACTGGTTGTTAAAAACTCTTGGATATAATGTAATTGATATTTATGGAGCAAGGCTCGGGCAATTTTCCAGAGAACATAAGTTAACCACCAAAGATTTTGAAATGCTTGTTATTGCCGAAAAATAATCATCTGGATTTTTCTAATAACAAACTGAACTTTTTTGAACAAATGCGGGTTAAATTCTTTATAAAGCATTTTTAATTTAGCAGTTAACCTGCTTTTGTGTAATGCTGAATTTATTTCAGCATCCTAAATTTCAATAAAATAAAGATTCTGGAACAATCCATCAGTTGACGGACGGAATGACAAACCAGTTACTTTGGTGCAAGGTGAGTTAGTAAAGAAAAACTGTGCCGGCATAAATAAAATTTATAATGATAATTTGATTATATAATGAAGATATTACTTACGGGTGCAAACGGATATATTGGCAAAAGGCTGCTTCCTGCTTTAATTGAAAAGGGACACAGTGTTGTTTGCTGTGTGCGCGATAAAAACAGATTTCCTTCGGAAGGAGTTTATAGTCATTCAAACGTTTCTTTATTTGAAGTTGATTTTCTAAATGACACGCAAATTATAAGTTCAAGTTCAAGTTCAAGTTTAAGTTCAAGTTTAAGTTTAAGTGCAGGTGCAAGTTTGTTAAAAGATATTGATGCCGCTTATTATCTAATTCACTCAATGAGTTCTAACGTAAAAGATTTTGGCTCATTAGAAGAAACCTCGGCTAATAATTTTATAAAACTTGTTAAGCAAACAGCGATTAAGCAAATTATTTATCTTGGCGGAATTACAAACGAAGAAAAACTTTCCAAACATCTTGCATCAAGAAAAAGAGTAGAGGAAATTTTACTTTCAAGCAATATTCCGCTCACATCAATTAAAGCCGGAATTATTGTAGGTTCAGGCAGTGCTTCGTTTGAAATCATTCGTGATCTTGTTGAGAAACTTCCTGTGATGGTTACTCCAAAATGGTTAAATACAAAACATCAACCGATTGCAATTAGAAATATTTTGGAGTATTTAACCGGAGTTTTACTTAAACCAGAAACTTTTAACAAATCTTATGATGTCGGTGGACCGGATGTTTTATCTTATAAAGAAATGCTCCTTCAATTAGCAAAAGTACGCGGACTTAAAAGATTTATTTTTACCGTGCCTGTTATGACGCCGCGACTTTCATCATATTGGCTTTACTTTGTAACATCAACATCTTACATGCTTGCAATAAATCTTGTTAACAGTATGAAGATTGAGGTTATTGCAAAAAATAACGATCTTGAAAATCTGCTTGGAATAAAACCTATCTCATACATCGAAGCGGTACAGCTTGCATTTCAAAAAATAGAACAAAATAATGTTGTTTCAAGCTGGAAAGATTCACTTGTATCAAGTTATGTTGATAACTCCTTGCTCGAACATATAAACGTTCCAACAAACGGATGTTTTACTGATAAAAGAGAAAAAGAAATTACATCAAACATTGACGGGGTTTTTGAAAACATCTGGTCAATCGGTGGTGAGCGTGGATGGTATTACGGTGATTGGCTCTGGCACTTGAGAGGATTTTTAGATAAACTTTTCGGCGGTGTTGGTTTAAGAAGAGGAAGAACAAATAAAAATGAAATTCATACAGGCGATACTCTTGATTTCTGGCGTGTGCTTGCTGCCGATAAAGAAAAGAAACGGCTATTACTTTATGCCGAAATGAAATTGCCAGGAGAAGCGTGGTTAGAATTTGAGATCGCAGAAAAGAAAGGAAAAAGTTTACTAAAACAAACAGCAACATTCCGCCCAAAAGGATTGTTAGGAAGATTATACTGGTACTCTGTTTTACCGTTTCATTATTTTGTGTTTGATGGAATGATAAAAAATCTAATAAGTTACAATAAAAATAAAACCAAATGATGTTATTAAATATGTTTACTATGTTTTCAATTATCTTTGCCGGCGTTATATCTTTTGAAGAGAATTTTTTGCTCAATTCTAATTTGATGAGTACCACAAACAAATGGCGCATAGTAAACGATGGTGTGATGGGCGGTTTAAGTTCGTCAAAAGTAATTGTTAAAAATGATAAAATAATGTTTAGCGGAAATGTTTCTTTAGAAAATAATGGCGGATTTGCTTCGTTAAGAAGTCCGGTAATGGATTACAACTTTGAAAAGTTTTCGGGAATAGAAATAAAAATTAAGGGTGATGGAAAACGCTACAGTATTTCGATGAAGGAAACCACATACTTTACCGGATTATTTTATACGTTTACCTTCGAGACTAAAAAAGATGAATGGATTGTTGTCCTGATTCTTTTTAATCAGCTAAAGCCCCACTACTTTGGAAAGAAAATGAAATCCGGCAAACAACTTACAACCAATAACGTAAAGGAAATATCGTTGTTGATTGGAGATAAACAAGAAGGAAATTTTACGGCAGAAATTGATTACATAAAACTTTATAAATTAAATTAAAATGTCTTAAATAATAATTATTGTAGAAATGAATCGAGATAAAGCAATACGATTTATTACAAAATTTTATAATCGCTTTAATTATTTATGAATTTAGAACAAATATTTTTATCAATCCGGATATAATTAACGCAAGCCAAAAGTAGTTATGAAAATATCTCACACTATCAAACTGATTATATCCATTTTATTACCATTATCCGTTGGCGCAATAGCAGGTATGTTTACTTCTCAAGCTGTTCCTACTTGGTATGCTTCATTAAATAGACCTTCCTTTAGTCCTCCTAATTGGGTTTTCGGTCCGGTCTGGACTTTTCTATACATACTCTTAGGAATTTCATTTTTTCTTATTTGGAAAGTGGAGCCATCGAAAGAGAGAGACTTGGCTATCAAGGTATTCTCAATCCAAATGCTCTTAAACTTTGCATGGAGTTTTATCTTCTTCTATTTCAACTTGATTGGTGCTGCGCTTATAGAAATAATTCTTTTATGGATTAGCATTGCTTTAATGATTTATCTATTCTATAAAATAAAACCATTAGCTGCTTATTTGAACATTCCATATTTGCTCTGGGTAAGTTTTGCAACAATTCTTAATGCCGGATATTTTTTCTTAAATTAAAAAATCTATGAAATTACTACCAATAGAAGCAATTCAAATAAATTATGAAAAGTTAAAAGAGATTGACATTATGGTTAAGTCAATCTATCGGCTTATAATATTCAGCCGATACCACGAGGATGATGATCTTTTAGACTCCTTCTTTAACGGTATGCATGAACTTACAGAATTGGTTAGTATTAAGAATGCACAAATGGAAGCACAAAATGAGGATGAGGCAAAAGAGTATTTAAAAAACTTGAGAATTGCACTGGATTTTATTGTTGAAGAAATAAAAGCTCATAAAAATTTTGAGAAGGAGTTACAACTCTTTCAACTATACCGGTTGGTTTCGCCAGAATCACATTTATTACATCCTAATAAATACCGTCAGTCACTTGTGCAAATCGGGTCTTATGTTTGCCCCGATCAAAGCGAAGTACCCATACTTGTATCGGATTTATTCTATCGCATGCAATCCATTTCAAATCCTATTATTAAGGCTATCTATTTTCATCACGAATTAATCCGTATTCATCCATTTGTAGATGGAAATGGACGAGTAACAAGAGTTGCAAAGAATTGGATGCTAATGTATGAGTTATATCCTCCAATATTTATTAATAATTCTTCTCAAAAAAAGGAATACATCGCTTCATTAGCAAATAGTTTCAGAGCATTAGATAATGAAAATGAATGGAGTGAGTTTACATCTCAATTTTTCGAACTGGAACTAGATAGGTTATTAACCAATGCAAAGAGTTTATATGATGTTATAAATCAAATGGGTGCTGAAAGAGTGAAAATTAGATAAATGTGATTTTATGAACAAAACTATTCGAAATTGTTTGATATTTATTAAAACTGGCTTAATAAATTTATTAACCATTAGTATTTTTGAATAAATAAATTATTATATGATGGAATTAACACATGGAAAATGTTATCCTTTTCCCTTTTGCCGAATACTGGTTGTTTTATGCGGGATTTACTGTATTTGTTTTAATGATGCTTGCGTTGGATTTGGGTGTGTTTCACCGTGATGCACACGAAGTAACTTTTAAGGAATCATTAACGTGGAGTATTATTTGGATTTCTCTCGCGTTCATTTTCAATTTTCTTTTCTTTAAATATGCCGGATGGAAGTTTGCAAATGATGCACGTCTTCTTGCTATTCCGGGTTTTGATGGCGATGCCGCAGCCAAGCAAGTGGGGCTGGAATTTTTAACAGGCTTTATAGTCGAAAAAACTTTAGCTGTGGATAATATCTTTGTCTTTGTGGTAGTCTTCAGTTTTTTTGCAATACCGCTTAAATATCAGCACAGAGTATTATTCTTTGGAATTCTCGGAGCATTGTTCTTTAGAATAATTTTTATTGCAATGGGCTCTATTCTTCTTCAATATCAATGGATAGTAATTTTCTTTGGAGTGTTTCTTATTTTAACAGGGTTTAAGATTATCTTCGCACCGGAAAAACCGATTGATCCGGATAAAAATCCCGTTATAAAATTGTTTAAAAGATTCTTTCCCGTTACATCTACTTTTGAAGGACAAAAATTCTTTATACGAAAAGAGGGGATGCTTTATGCTACTCCATTGATGGTTGCGCTCCTTTTTATCGAAGTGTCTGATATTATTTTTGCAGTTGATTCCGTTCCTGCAATCTTTGCAATTACTAAAGAGCCATTAATTGTTTTTACTTCAAATGTTTTTGCAATTCTTGGTTTACGTGCAATGTATTTTATGCTTGCCGGTGTAATTCATAAATTCCGCTATCTAAAATATGGACTTGGAATAGTGCTTGTATTTGTGGGCTTAAAGATGGCATGGTTAAATGAAGCATTTGGTGGAAAGTTTCCCATTAGCTGGTCTTTAATAATTATTGTAACTATTATCGGCACATCCATTTTAATTTCGTTATTTAAAAAACAAAAAGGAGTATAAACATGTTATGCCCAGTATGTAAAGTAGATTTATTATTAAGCGAAAAACAGGGGATAGAAATTGATTACTGTCCCAAATGCAGAGGAATATGGTTAGATAGAGGTGAACTTGATAAGATTGTTGAAAAATCTACAAATGTTGAAGATAATTTCAGGCTGAAAGAAAGAAACACTAATACTAATTATAGAGATGATGATGATGATAAGTACAAATCACATGGATATAATAAGAATAAAAGAAAATCTTTTCTTGGCGATTTGTTTGATTTTTAATCCAACTCATATTTAGGCGGCGATTTGTAATAGGATTATCGTAAAGGTGAATTATGAGATTATATAAAATTCTTATTTATGAATTCCTTCTTGTTTTTACTTCTCTGTTAATATTTGGGAGTTTCCGGATGGTTTTTGATGGAATATTCTGGATGAATCAAGATATTGAAATTGTTGTGATAGTAATTTCATTTATATCGCTTACGAGACTGAACAAAATTATCGACGAGAAGATAGAAAAACCAGAATATAGTCAGTAAGTTTATAACAAGTAAGGGTCATATCTAACTTTACTGATAATATTCAATAACTCGATTAATTTTACATCAAAATGATTTGAGATAATTATGCAAAAGATATTTTTGGCAATATTCACTTTTCGTATGATTGCTTCCTGTTCGTTCAACTCTGATGAATCAGCTATAAGGAAATAACTTAAGGTAAGGAACGATTCCATCAAGCCTTTTGTTATAATTTTATAGAATAACAAAGTAAAACGAGGTGAAAAAATGAAAGACAAAGTAGTAGTTATAACAGGCGCTAATAAAGGAATTGGTAAAGAAGCAACAAAAGAAATCGCTAAACTTGGAGCTAAAGTCTATATGGCTTGCCGTTCTCTTGATTCAGCAAATCAGGCAAGAGAAGAAATTGTTAATGAAACTAAAAATCAAAATGTTTTTGTAAAACATCTCGATCTTGCTTCTGTTGATTCGATTGTAAGCTTTGCTGAGCAATTCAAAAAAGAAGAATCAAAACTTGATGTGCTTATTAACAATGCCGGTCTCTGGACAAAAACAAAAAAATTAACAGACATAAATGTTGAGCAAACTTTTGCAGTTAATGTTCTCGGGCATCACCTTCTTACCAAACTTTTATTCAATGAATTGAGAAATGCGGCTCCATCAAGAATTATAAATACTGCTTCACATTTTGCTGGCGGACTTGATATTGAAGACATCAACTTTGATAAAAGAAATTACAACGAGACTCTTGCCTACAAGCAAACCAAGCAGGCAAACAGAATGCTTACCCGTGAATGGGCAAGAAGATTAGAGAAAGAAAATATTTTTGTTTATTCATTAACCCCTGGATTCATCCCTGATACCGAACTTTTTAGAGAGCAAAATATTGTGGGAAAATTTTTACTAAAAGTTTTTGCTTTAATTGAAGGAAGAACCATTCCGGAAGGTGCTGATACAATTGTCTGGCTTGCTTCCTCTGAAAATATTAATGAAAGTAATGGCGGATTCTTTAATCAACGTAAAGAAGAGAAATGTAAATTCAATAATCCTGCTGATGAAAAGAAGCTATGGGATAAATGTGAGGAATTTCTCAGCAAGATAAAAGTTAACGATTCAGTTTTTCAATCATAATATAATTTGGATAAAATTTATGAGATTCAATATAGAAGAAATACATCATAGGATCAGAACAGATAATAAATTTAAAATGCGTTTGAGAAAAATTGTTCTGATTGGCGGAATAGGCATTGTGCTTATTGCTGTTCTTGGTGTTGTAGGGCTTGTATTTTTCTCTTCTGCAATTATTAGCTTCTTGTTCTCAAATGCACCTGCTGTTTACGAATTAGCCTTTAATTATTTGCGTGATTTTGCAGGTCCATATATGCAGGAAGATCTGACTGCGATTCTGAATCCACTTACCGGCGGTACAAATGTAAGTGAGATGAAAAATCTTATTACACAGTATTTTAATCAGCTTAGCAGTAATACTAATATTGATTTTCAGAGCTTCCAGAACTTCATCAGCACAGTTAAAAATTCTGTTTTAGATAATCAGATAACAAATGCAGAATTAGATTTAGTAAAACAATTTTTATTGAATTAATATGAAAGTAGGAATAATCGGAAGCGGAATGGTTGGCGCAACTTCAGCTTATGCTATTATGATGCGTAAAGCCGCAAGTGAGATAGTGTTGATTGATGCAAATAGTAAGCGTGCTTTAGCAGAAGCTGAGGATATTCAACATGCTGTTCCATTTGTACATCCAACCGATGTTTATGCAGGAAGTTATAACGATTTAGCAGATGCAAAAATTGTTGTAATAGCCGCTGGTGCAAGCCAAAAGCCGGGAGAAACTCGACTTATGCTTATGGAACGAAATGCATCAATTCTTAAACAGATAATCTCCAATGTTGCGAAGGTTAATTCAAATCCAATATTTCTTATTGCAACAAATCCAGTAGATATTATTACGCACATCAATGCAAATATCGCTAAAGAGTTTGGCATTCCGCGAACAAGAATTATTGGCAGCGGCACCACATTAGACACTGCAAGGTTTAGAACTTTACTTGGAAATCATGTTGGTGTAGATCCTCAAAATATTCATGCTTATGTAATTGGCGAACATGGTGACTCTGAGGTTTTAACCTGGTCTAACATAGATATTGGCGGAGTATCATTTGAAGATTATACAGACTTCAGAAAAATTCTTTTTAATGAAGAGATTAAAAAGAAAATTGATACCGGTGTACGAAACGCAGCCAATAAAATAATTGAAGGAAAAGGATCAACCTATTACGGTATTGGAGCTGCAATTGCAAAACTGGTTGATGTAATTAATAGAGATAACCGCGCAGTGCTAACGATAAGTACATTTAGCGAAGATGTTGAGGGAATAAAAAATGTAACTCTTTCGCTTCCGCACCTAATTGGCGGTGAAGGTGATTTGGGCGTTCTCCCAATCCGCTTAAGTGTTAAAGAAAAAATGCTTCTTAAAAAAAGTGCTGAGATAATTAAAGAGAAGATTAATGAATACGAGAAGAGATAAAAAAGTAATTTCTTCACATAAAAAACCCTGTGGTGCTTAAAAAACCTTTTTCGTGCCGAAAGAAATGGGAAAAGGTTTGGGAAGAAGTTGAGTAATTAAGCGAACATTGCAGAAGGAACAAAAAAATAGACTAAAAATTCCACAATAATTTTCCTTTATGTTTTATATTAGGCAAAAAACCTCCTGGAAGTTTTTTAAAGACTAAGCTGATTTTATCGAAGTAAACTGGCGCTTTTCTAAATATCAATGCCTGCGCAATTGCCAATAAAGCGTATGCATTTTTATTTTAACTTCAATATTTTGACTTTCAAAACATCTTATTTATTTTTTGCATACATATTATTCTACTAAATACTCGGAAACGCTCGCATAACTCAACCAAATAAAAGAACACCATCATGAAGAAAATAGAATTTTGTTTAGCAATATTGCTAACAACCACATTTTGCTACGCTCAAACATATAGCTTTGAAACTCCATTAAATGACAAATGGTTATACAACTCAAGTTCAAATGTATATTATATCGTAGGTGCAGTGTATTGTAGTACACCAGCCAGCGCAACTTATGAGCATATGGGTATTTTTGTTCCGGGAGCTTATATGAATGCTACGTCAAATGGCAATGGTACATATACATGCACTATCAATCCAACGGCAACTGTTAATGGTTATACCGCCTTATCAGCACCAATCGTTTTGCCTGTTAATACGCCCGCTTATTCTGCAATGGCAGCTCCGTCGGGATATTCAAGCACTGTTGCCACTTTTACGAACTCCGGGTTCATTTACCTTTGGCCCGGATGCCGGGGAAAGACTCATGGAGCACCACTGGGTTTAGTAGATCTCAAGGCGGCAATAAGATATTTCCGATATCTTCAAGCTGTTCAGAATGCCGTACCTGGCGATAATAACCGTATATTCTCATTCGGAATGAGCGGCGGCGGGGCACAGAGTGCAATACTCGGTACATCTGGAAACAGCAATCTTTACAACGCTTACCTTACATCAATTGGTGCAAAAAGCGGATACACGGACAACATTTTTGGAAGCATGTGTTGGTGTCCTGTAACGAGTCTTGAGCTAGGTGATGGCGCACATGAATGGAATATGGGACTGACGCGCAGCGGGCTTAGCAATTCCGATATAAGTATAAGCAAAGGGCTTGCTTCGGAATTTGCCACTTATATAAATTCTGTAGGGTTTAAGAGTACTTCAACCGGCAATACACTAACATTGTCATCAACAGCAAATGGTTATTTTCAGAATGGAACATACTATACTTATGTTATTGGGATAATCAATGATGCAATTTTACGATACAACAGCTATCATAGCACTAGCATATCGCTTTATTCGACAACGGATACGTCTGCACTTTATTCTTTTTCATCACAATACAAGGTGGCAACAAAGGGTTTAGGTGCTTATGATAATTACATTACAAAGGGAACTCCAGAGAATCAAGTGTTCGGAATTTCAGGTACAGCAGGTCATTTTGACCAGTATCTGGCAGCACTTATAAATACCTATGCGCCGAGCTACTATCCTTCTTTCTTATCAAATCTCGCAAGCACAAATATAGATTCTGAGGGAAGGACAGTGCAGCAAAGACTGATGATGTACTCTCCGCTTTACTATCTCATCAATAATACTACGTACTATAGCGGCGGCGGAAGTGGCAGCAGCACAGTTGCTCCCTACTGGCGAATTCGTTCAGGCATAAAACAGAGTGACGCTCCGCTCAATACGGAAATTAACCTTGCACTTGCTCTCAAGAACTATAATGGAGTTATGGATGTTGACTTTGAGACAATTTGGGGAGTTGGACACGTACAGGCAGAAGACACTGGAAGCGCGAATTCCAACTTCATACAATGGGTTCAAAAATGCGTTGCTGCAACAACAGGTATAGAGCAAGAATCAGCAGAAACTCCATCATCTTTTCTACTATCTCAAAATTATCCAAACCCTTTTAATCCAAGTTCAAAAATAAGCTGGCAATCTCCAGAAGCCAGTCATCAATCATTAAAGGTTTATGATATTCTTGGAAATGAGGTTGCTACTTTAGTTAATGAATATAGAAATGCTGGGAATTATGAAGTTAATTTTAATGCTTCAGGATTATCAAGTGGAGTTTATTTCTACAAGCTCCAAGCTGGCTCATTTGTGGAAACTAAAAAGATGATTTTGATTAGATAAAAGAACATCCTGAATCTTGAAAGTGTTGTGAACTTATTTAATAAAAAACAGTTGACAACACTTCCCTCTTTAATTAACTTCACACAAGCATATTTGTCTTTATCTTCTGCGTTACTTTATTTGAGTCATTCAGTTAATCAATAAATATTATCATTAGAAGTTTATGTTGAAAATAGTATTTACTTTGTCAGTTGTTTGGTTTTATTTTCGGGCGCAGCATTAAGTTTATCCGCAGGTAATATGATGCTGAAGGAAATCAAAAGTCCATTTGATTTTGAAAAAACAATATCGGTTTTAACAGAAAGAATAAATGCGCAGCCCGGCTGGCATGTTGCAAAAGTAATTGATCAGAATGAAGAAGTAACAAATCACGGCGGCAAACCGATTGGAAAATTCAGCATCGTTCAATATTGTAACGGAAAATCATCATCTAAAATGTTAAGCGCAGACGATAGAAAAAAAATCGGAGCAATGATGCCGAAAGCCTTTGCTGTTTATGAAAAATCAGACGGACAGGTTTATCTCGCCACATCAAACGGAATGGTTATGGGAAAACTTTTCGGAGGTGAAACAGAAAGCTTGATAGAAGGTGTTTCGCTCGAAGTTGAACAAATGCTGCGATTTATGAACTTTAAGTTTTCGATATTTTGATTGTTGCTTAAACAATAAAATAAATCTACGCCGCAGAACAAAAGTTATTTTGCGGCGGCAATTGATGTTGATTTCCCTTTATTTACCCGGTGCGCCAAACATTAAAACTGGAAGCCGTTGTTTAGCAGCGTAAAAATTATATTTGCAAAAACCTTCCACAATATGCACTTTCCCAATCAACCATTCTTACAAACACTTTGCATAGTTTGCTTTGCGCAATAATTTTGGATAAAAAAGTTTATTTGGAATTATCGCGGGAGAGAATAGCTTCGTGAAAAACGCCATAGATTAAGACAAAAAAAACGAAAAATGAAAAAAAACAGTATTCTAAAATTTCTTTGGATCTTCTTAGTAGTAATTAGTTGTACAAATGAAGAAGACACAAATCCTTCAGCGAAATATAATTTTACATTCACAAATGGAAATGAAAACTGGCAATCATTTTTTTCAGACTATCCTGTTGGTGGAGAAGACTTTTACGAATTAGAATTTAAAAATGAGTTTTTACCATCACCTCTTGACCAAACCATTAAATCTTTAAAAATAAGCGGCAATAACCATAGCGATGACTTGTTTTCCGCAATATTCCGAAAATTTGAGAACCTGCAACCAAACAAATTATATTCAATAACATTTGATATTGACATAGCATCTGATGCGTTAATTGGTGGATCAGGAATTGGTGGAGACCCCAATTTATATCTTGGAGCAGGCGGAATTAATTATTTGCCTAATAACACAATAGATTATTTAAATCATTATCGCCCTAACTTTATTTCAAAAATACAAAGCGGTCAATCTAACGAGGTATTTAAAATAATTGGAAGAATTGGGTCTTCAGATATCTACCCAACTTCTTATAAAATTATTAACAGAAATAATATTGGTAATCCTTTTACAATTAGCACAAATTCAAATGGAGAATTCTGGTTAATGATAGCAACTGACTCGGGCTTTGAAGGAATAACGACATTATATTATAAATCAATAAACATTATAATTGACTAAACAACAACGAACCGCTAACAAAAGCAATATAGGTTTCGGTGGTAATTTAAGAGTTGTGCCCACCCACAAACATCTTTATCGGTAAACAGTGTTATGATCTTCTATCCACCTCAACTATCGTCTTATTTAAAAACCGGATGTTTTCAATTTGCCACAGAAAATTTAGCGATCATCATTTTCTTTCAAGCCAAACTGAATTTCAATTGCTTCAAAATGTGTTTGGTCTTCCCAAGCCATTTCAATAATTCGAGAAATGTCTTCAATAGAAAAATTTTTCATTTCATATCTCTTTTGGTTCAATATTTGGTTTTGCATAAGATAATCTTGCAATTCTTTTTGTTTCGTGGTAACTGTCCAAACCAAAGCCGGGCGTTCCGCCAACAACCAAATAAGTTTTCATTAAATAATCCATTATCACAATTTTAAGTTAATCCCAACACCAATACCACCTGCAAGCATACTTTCCAAATGTGGATAAAGATTTATGTTTGCATTATTCTGATGAATAAAAAACAGAGCAACATCAAACACTAAAAGGAATCCGCCTTGCAGCAATAAACTATTTCCATAACCACGCAGTCTTTCTGCGCTTGATGAATTCTTTGATCTTTCTTTTAGATAAAATCCCGTCATAATATAAGCAGCATCTAATCCTGCATTAAGCAAAAGAAAGTTTTGCATCGAATTAAAATCTTTAATTATTTCAAGATTTGTCATTGAGGATGGATCAGAATTAACTGCATTAAAATATCCAAAAGCGGCAATGCCCAGATTTACTACATTCCACATAGCATTAAACTGATGAAAATATTTTGCTTCGCCGCTTGCTTTAAAGTTTCCGTAAGTTCCGGCTAAAATATTTCCCGCAGCCCAGCCGCCAAGTATAAGCATAGCATTTTCATTTATAGCGCGGTTACTTAAACCAAAAGATTTTATCGAATCACTTTGCGCATATATTGCAAAGGTTAAAAGCAAAAATGAAAATATCAGATATAAGTTAAAGTTTTTGTTTGTTATCATAATGTTAGCTAACAATACTAATCGTTTCTTAGTTCCGCACCCTAATAAGCGTACTAAGTACTCATTATTTATAATTACCTGTTCATTTCACAAAAACACAGGCTCGTCATCTTTTTTTTCCCCTCCCGCAGTATGGCTTTTAAGTTTGGAACAGAAACTTAAAAACATTTATTCATAAACTTAAAAGGAAATACACAATGAAAAATTTACTTATAATAACTGCTGCGCTAACAGTTGTTTTTGTTTTCAATCAATCTGCTGCACAGGATAAGTGGTGCCTTGAATTTAGACCCGGAGTTGATTATGCCACTCAAAACATTGACAATGCTGATCTCGGATTGGGTTTTGGCGCGGAGTTAACCATAGCATATCGTATTATGCCGCATCTTGCAGCTTATGCAGGTTGGAGTTACAATAATTTTGCTGTTGATCAATCTTTTGCAGGAGCTGATGCAAGCTTTGAGGAAACCGGATACACATTTGGTTTTCAGTTTATTCATCCAATAGAAGAGACAAGAATTAGTTATATAGTAAGAGTTGGCGGAACTTATAATCACATTGAAATTGAAAATAATGATGGTAATATAATTATTGATTCGGGGCATGGATTGGGATGGCAGGCAGAAGCTGGTTTGGTGATTCCTTTGGTTGAAAGGTTTTCTCTATTACCATCTGTAAGATATCGTTCGCTCAATCCGGATATTGAGATTGAAAATGTTAATACCTCTGTTAATTTGAATTATCTATCAGTTGGGGTTGGTTTGTCCTGGTCTTTTTAAGAATGCTGAGATGTCATTCTGAACGGACCGAAGTGGAGTGAAGAATCTCAAGGAATAAATTCAGGAGATTCTTCCCTTTGCTCAGAATGACATTAAAAAACCAAGCATCTTAAATACTTTTTAACGAATTTTGAAATGTGAAAATGAAACTAAATAAAAATACTATACTTGCAATATTACTTCTTGCCTTTTTAGTGCAGTTGATAATTATTTCTTACAACTATTTTACCGGACACATTCAGATAAATAGCATTACTAACTTTATAACAAGAATTACAATAGGAACCTCATTCAGTTTTGTTTTTGCTTTGCTGCTTGTTTTTATAGATCTTCAAATTATCAACAAACTCGATAGAATATTTCCTATTCCACAAAAGTTAATTGCAAGAATTCCGGCTGAGCTTGTTCTTTCTGTTATTGCGGGATCTATTGTTGGCTCAATTGTTACTTTCATTGCCGGAACATTGATGCCATACGTTGATGGATTATTTAAGAATATTATTAATAATTCGCTTATCACTTCTGTTATTAACATTATAATGATAAGTGTTATTGAGGCTGTACTATGGTTTAAGCGTGGACAGGAATCTTTAATTAAATCAGAAAAACTTGAAAAAGAAAACTCGCAAATAAGATATGAAACTTTAAAGAACCAGCTCAATCCACATTTTCTATTTAACAGTTTGAATGTTCTATCATCGCTTATAAAACGAGATACGGACAAGGCACAAAATTTTGTTGATGAGTTTTCTTCTGTTTACCGCTACACGCTTGATGTAATTGAAAAGCCTGTTGTTGAGCTTAGAGAAGAATTAGATTTTGCAAAATCATATTTGTTTTTACAGAAGATACGATTTGATAATGCTGTTAATACGGAAATACATGTTGATGCCTCAAAGCTAAGTTATCTGGTTCCGCCGCTTGCTGTGCAAACTTTACTGGAAAATGCTTTCAAACATAATAAGGCAACAGGTGATCATCCATTGAAGATAAAAATATGTGATGAAAATTATTTTCTTATTGTTGTTAATAATCTTCAGCCAAAAATTAAAGGTACGGATTCAAAGGGTGTTGGATTAACCAATCTTAGAAAGAGATATGAATTGCTGGGAGAAGAACTTCCACAGTATTCTGTTACTGAAAAAGAATACATTGCAAAAATTCCATTAATAAAACCGGAGTAAACTCAGCGTTCTCTGTTCCTGCTCCGCGAATCTCTGCAAAATTTTTAAAGGGGATTTGTTACACTGAGAACCACAGAGGAAATTATGAAAACAATAATAGTTGAAGACGAAAAACTTGCCGCAGAAAGACTTGAGGAAATGATTCGCGAGATTGATCCATCAATAGAAATTTCTGCGAAGCTTTCTTCGGTTGAGCAATCAATCAAATATTTAAAACATAACAAACCGGATTTTATATTTTTAGATATTCAACTTGAAGATGGATTGAGTTTTTCGATTTTTGATAAAGTTGATCTTGATATTCCGATAATTTTTACAACTGCGTATGATCAATATGCAATAAAGGCTTTTAAGCTAAATAGTATTGATTATCTTCTGAAACCAATCAAGAAAGAAGATCTGCGTGAGAGTCTTATTAAGTATAAAAATATTAAAACATCTTACTTAATGGATTTTGAAGGAATCATAAAAAGTATTCTAAATAAAGAAATCAACTATAAGAAAAGATTTTTAATCCAGTACGGACAAAAAATTAAAAAAGTTGAGATTGATGAGATTGCTTATTTCTATGCTTTGGAGAAAAATGTATTTCTAACAACTTCGTCCGGCAATACCTTTCCCATTGATTTTACTCTCGATAAACTTTTGGAAGTAATTGATCCGGAAAAGTTCTTTCGCATTAACAGAAAAATGATTGTCGGGTTTGATGCAATAAAAAATATGATACCTTTTTCCCGTTCAAGAATAAAAATAGAATTATATCCAATTGAACCAAAAGATGTTGAAGCGCTCGTTAGTGTTGAAAGATCATCTGCGTTTAAAGATTGGATGGATAAATAAAGATAGTTTATAATTTTGATTTATACGGGTTTCTTTGAGATTAACAAACGGTTTTGGTTTAGTATTACACCAAAGCGCGCTATTATGGTTTACTATCTGTAATTGTTATTAAAAATTTTTAATATTATTGCGTAAAGTAATAAGTTATGTGCAACTTTATGGAACAGACGATAAAACAAATAATTACACCGACTGACGTTCTCAATATTTTCATTGAGCAACATAGGCTTTGCAGTCCTCTTGACCCGGAGGCAGACCCTTTTGCTGAAATTTCCTTCAGCTCTACAATTGACGAATGGCGAGATGCAAATGATTTATTACCCTGGCAACCGCTTTCCGAATTCCTCAATAAAGAATTTCAAATAGCAGCAACTGAAGACGAGTGGAAATTAGTTTTGACACCTTCTTCAAAACGGACTCTAAAAGATGTTTGTCAATTAATTGCAAAACATTCATCTAAACAAGACATTATTCCAAAGAAAATATTCGGACAGGAATGCCTTAGCGCAGCCGTGTTTTTGACCCTTAAAAAATATCTTGCTCAAAGACAGGTTAATGTTTCAGAATTGCGACCATCAACTTTTGTTGCGCCATATTTTGAAAAATATTTTTCCGAAATGATTGAACAGACAACAATCATTTCCAATGGTAAACAGGTTTTTGATAAGTTCGAGACTAAACGAAAGAAAACAGGATTCTTGAATTATATAAACATTTTCGACAAAGACCGATATACATTCATAACAGGTAACATCAAGACGTTTCGGGACTTGACACTTAAAATAATTGAAGTAAATAGACAATAGAATAAAACCTGAGCATAACCGGATTTATAAAAAGGAAAGAGCGATACTCAAAAAAAAATAAGAAAAGGTGAAATAAAGAATATAGGAGCATATTACAGTATTCACTCCAGTAAGATTACTTTTCTGCAATAATTTTTTTTGCACCTTTGTATGATGGTCAAATTTAAGAATAGTATCCTCTTTGTAGTTATATTGGTTGGTCTAAAAGATTTTTTTTCAATAAATTAAACAGGAAATAAACGCTATGAAAATTAAAACTATCGGTTTTTTTACTATTATTCTTGGCATATTTTCTATGATGATGCCCTGGTTTACAGGGTTTTCGATTCTGTTTGCAATAGGAATTTTAGTATTGTCTGGTGGTATCGCACGTCTATTCTGGGCATTTCAGGCAGATAGTTTTGCAAAAGGAGCGTTAAGATTTGTGCTTGGTAGTCTGACGTTGCTGTTTGGAATTTATCTAATCGTTAATCCGAAATTTGCATCAGGGTTACTAACTATTATAATAGCAATATATTTTCTTTTTGATGGTATAACAGAACTTGTAACGGGTGTACAGCTCAGGAACGAAGGCGGCAATTGGTGGATATTTGGGGGCATACTTTCAATTTTTCTTGCATTTATGATCTGGTCACAATTCCCATTATCCGGATTGAGGGCTGTGGGAATTCTCATTGGGATGAAACTGATATTTGCAGGTATTGTAATGGTAATGGCGGGTAAATTGGTAGGTTCAATTAGTAAAGAACTATAAGATTTGATGATAATAAAATTATGAAATAAAAGTGTATAAATTTAACTTTAATAAAAACAATAGAGAAAACAATGATAAAAATAAAAATTAGCGTTTTAATTGATTATCTGACCGCCATTTTTGACAAATCAATTCCACGCTATTTGACAAGGTTTTTATCTGCCATTGTGTCAATTTGAGGCGGGATTACACACTTAATGCCGTTACTTTCCTCGATTGTTCCCCCAATTTACGGCTGATACTGCTAACAATATAGTCCCTTCCGCCTACCTGTATTGTCTCGAATAAAATAACCTGCGTACTGTAGATTTTAGTGCTTAATTTTTTACGTTTTATACTCAATCTGCTATCCATTGCATCCGCTAAAATGCGCCACGCTGCACCCGCTGTTCCGCCGTTTAATTGAAATGAGTTTTCCCTGCAATAATACCATTGATTGTCTGGGGCAACGAATATCGACACATTCATAAAATAGCTGCCTGATGGGGGTAAACCGCCGCAAAGTTCATATTTTTGGGTTATGCTCTTCTTTGGATCAATAGCAGAATTAGCCCTGTGATCATATATCATTTGTGCATAAACACCCGGGCTGCTCGTTCGTACATCGGCGGTTATATAGTCATAATCTGCTATAATATTTAACTCACTATCAAAATCATATCTATTAATTACTGTCGGGCTATTCTCCACAAAGCGAGGTAATATTACCAATTTATTATCCACAAAAAACCCGATTAAACCGCAAGAATGTAATACGGATCTTATAATTTCGAATGCAGTTTTATATCTGCCCTCAAAAAAATAATAACCGTAAGTCCCCATTTTGTCAAATCCACCTTCATAATAACCCGGCGGGTTTACTACATAAAAGTCCGATTTAGCCTTAAAGTAATTATCAACATCAAAACGCATATCAAGGTAATCATCTGCATAACTGCCCGGCGGATTGCTAATTGCGCCAGTATAACCCATTGCTACACAAAGCATATTTACAAGGCTGTAAATAGTATTATTGTTCAACGCCGAAAACTGTGTATAATGCACATCCGCAAGCTCGCGGCTTTTGTCCAAAAATGTAAGGCTGTATAATTTTGTATTAAATGGATTTAATGTTTCCTCAATATCAATTTTACCTCTAAATATAAGGTCAGACCCTTCATAGAAAAGCACATAGACCAAAGGATCGCCAAGGTAATCAAGTAAATCTGGTACATTACTCCAAAATTTAAGTTTAAGGCTCGACGGGAAAAATAGGCTCTCGTTATCAAAATTATCAGCATTATAGCTTATTTCCGGCGCTTCGGTAAATCGGGTTATGTAATTCTCAAAAGTTACTTCGCCGCTGTTTACCCAAATTTCAAATCGGTAACCATTATTATCACTGTTTATAAACGCCATTAGTAACTGTTCCTTTCTCTAAACTTCTGCTCGTTGTAATTGGCAGTATAAAGATCGCCACGTGATATTCTGAACTCTAAATTCTTTTGCCAGTCATCTAACTTCGTAAGAAGCTGTTCGTTAAATGCGTTACCTTCTGCACCGCCAATTTTGCCAATTACTGCGTTAATTAGCATCGCCTGCCCTTGGGCATAATCCATCGCCGGAGCAATTAGTTCAGGTCCGTTTTCGCCAATCATAGCCATACCGCCTTTAGCGTAACCAGTAGCCTGCGGCGGCTCTACCGCCATAATCTTAGCAACGTTAGCTAAACCCGCAGCGGTTATTAATCCCGCAAGAATAGGTCCTAAGATTGGACCAGCCGTTAAGGCAACCGAAGCCGCCTCATAAGTACTCATTATTGCATTGCCCGCCGAAATCATTTTTGCAAAAGCTGTGTGTTCTGCAAATGCGCCCGCAACAAAGTTTAAACTTTGCTGTGTTACTGCAATACGGTTAGCTGCTACTTCGTCATCAATATCTTTTTGTCTTGCGGCGCGCTCATTATCAATTTGTTGTAGAACCTCATTGGTGTTTCTATATGAGGCGGCTTTACGGGTTTCCGTAGTAACCCATAAATCAAGCTCTTCCTGCTTTGTTTTGCGCTGATACTCGCTTACATCGCCAAGTGATTTAAGTTCATCTTTGCGGCTTCCCATCGTTTTTTTGCGCCACTCCGCCATATCCTTATCTGCCTGAAGATTTGCATTTTTAATCTCAAGTTCTTTTTCTGCAATAGCATATTCAATAGCAATAACATCTTGCCCGTATTGCTGGTAAAATTCTTTTTTCTTTTCTAACAGAGTTTTTTCTTTTGCTAACAAGTTTAAGTTATTCTCGTCGGTTAGCTTCTGCATATTAAGCTGGTGTTGCTGCTCAAGGTTAAACGATTCAGTTGCTTGCTGTTTTATCTTATCCGCATTGCTGCCGTTATTGCCGCCGCCAGGGCTTTTAACCGGATTAAGATATTTTTCGTAAATAGCTTGTTTTTTACCTTCAATATCTAACTGCTCTTTTTGCAGTTTTATTTGATTTGTAATCTCCTTTGTTTTTTCCGTTTCAACTTTTATGGCTACGCGTCCGCCAAACTGCCCGCCCGAAGTCTGTTCAACTCCGTAAGATGTTTTTTTCTTAGATTCCAACAATCCAATTTCTTTTTCCAAATCTTCTTGCCGTTGCTTGCTGGCGTCTATATCAAACTCAAGCTCCTTTTTCTTTTTCTTACTCGCTTCGGAATCTATTCCGGCAAGTAAATTGGATTTACTTAGTTCGCCTTTTTGCACTGTGTCCTGATAATTGTTATAAGACTTGGATAATTCTACAAACGCATAACCGAGAGCTACGAGTAAAGCACCAATCCCGCTTTTTAACAAAGCCAATCTTACGCCCGTTAAAGTTACGCCAAATACTTCTAAGCTGGCAATTGCTGGTATTATGCCTGTTATGCGCAAAGTAATAAATGCTGTGGTTAAAGTAGCCGAAAGACCAATTACCCCGCTAAGTGCAGGATCAGTTCCATTTAGTTTTACAATTACATCGGCAAGAGCTGTGGCTAAAGGATTAAGAGCCTCGCTTAGTAATGCGCCTGTACTTTCTTTCAGTTCGCCCATTGCATTATCAAACTTAATCATACTGCCGTAAGCTGTATCGCCAAGCGCAACTGCTTGGTTACCAATGGATTTGTTAAGCATCCCGATAATCTGATTAAGGTCGCCGCTTTTAAGCACAGTTTCATCAAGCCCTTTGATATAGCGTTTTATCATTGTGGCGTTGCCTTCAAACAGATCGGCCATAACCCGCGCCGCAGCGTTAAGATCGCTGCCCATTAAACTTGCAAGGTTAGCCGTTTGTTCGGTAGCGGCAATTACCTGATCTGTATTAAGACCCATTGCAGTAAGCTGCGCCATTACAGACTGAGTAACCTCATCGGCGTAAATTGTAGTACTTTGTAACTGTGCCGCATAATTATTCAAACGGTTGTAAGCCTCGTCTGTATAAGTGCCGGCTTGCTGCATAGCAGTTTTTAATTGTACTAAAGCTTTTTCCTGATCCTGATAAGCTGTTATATGTGTGCCGAAGGCTTGGGTTAAAACGTCGAGCGTTTCCTTAAAGCCTTGGATTAAATTACGAGCATTAGCAAAATTATGGACAATTGACTGCCCTGCGTCGCGGCTGCTATCGTTTACAGTGCGCAAAGTTTTTGCAATATCATTCATCTCTTTTTCCGTAAGATTAAGAGAGGCAATTGCTTCTTTACCTTCAATCGTTAGCTTTAGTTTTATCTCGTTAGTTGCCATTTGGTTTATTCAAAAAAAATATTAAAGTTTGTTTAGGTTATCTATGATTATTTTTTATTTCTATATCGCAATAATGGTTTCGTGGTTTGTTGCTGAGTTAATTTTTCCCGGCAGCCCATCGGATTCTTTCCGAGATTACGACAACGATTAAACGTTACTTTTCTCTTTTCTCTTTTTTAACTTCTTAATTTCTTTCATCGCCTGCTTTACTGCATAATCTAAATCATCTGCCCGATAACCAGCCAAATAAAGTTCTTCCAATATTTTTTTAAGCGTTTGTTTCATTTGGATTTTTAATTTTTGCCGAAGGCATCCCTTCGGGAGAATTTTTAATTTTTAGTTTTTAGTTTTTCATTCATTGCTGCTATTTGCAGCATTTCATTTAATTTTTTAATTCTGTTTTGGTACAAATAAATTAAGCACGTTTCAATATCCGTGCTTAAAATAGCCTCGGCAAGCCAAACTTTGCCTTCGCTCAATTCCAGAACAATTTGTTCAATTTCGTTAAGTTTTATCTCGCTGTTATAATAGTTGCAATTATCAATTTTAACAGCGTCGTGCGCAAAAATAAGCTCATCATTTAATCTTGTAAATTTTGGCTGCCAGTTGCCGTCAAGCCGCTCTTTCTTAAAAAAAAATCCTTAATAACTTTGTTTACCTCGTTTATATCGTCTTCGTAAACATCGCCAACAATTTGTTTGTTAAGGATAAGGTTAAGCAATTCGATAATTTTATCTTCGGCGAGCAAAATTATTATGCTGCCCTCAACATCGCCTTTATTAAAGGAAGCAAGCAGTCGTAATATTTTACCCCAATCTTTAAGAGTGTAGCGCTCTTTTAATTCGTATTCTTTTTTGTTGATTAAGTACATTGTCAAAGTTAATTTACGGTTATGTTAAATTTGTTAGCTAAATCAGTTACAACTGTTTGCAATAAAGAATCGCTTATGTGGCTGTTAAAGGGTAGTATATCGGCAATGTAGCCTTTAAGTTGACTGCCTGTTTCACCACCACCACCTATATAAGTTCCATAACCTGTTGCTACTGTGGTTGCGGCATAATAGCCAGCGATTGTGCTTTCGGTTGGTAAATTATAAGTATTAACGCCGATTTGTGCTTTCATAAGATTATCAACAAATCTTTTCCTAACAACAACAATATTCCAATTAGTTTGTGTTAGGTTAGCCGTAACCCTGTCTGGAGATGGAGAATTTGTATGTGAATAGACAACTTCCGTACCATTGGAACTATACAACAATTGCCACCCTTGCGATGCAGCCGTAGGGCGGTTGGTTATAATATATTGGCTGCCAGTTACGGCTGCCTTTACGACTACAATAAGAGTAAATTCACTTGCAGAGGTGTTAAATAAGAAATCTTCAATTCTTACTTTAGAATTGTAAAAAGAGAATACAGGTTGTCCATTCAGGAAATTTGTTTTATAAGTTGGCTTATTTAGAACTGCACTAAAATCATAAAGATGCGGCGTTTGGGATGTTCTTATTATCTCATCGTATTTTTGGAAGTAATCTTTAGATGTTTTTCCATTGTTAAATAATATAGGTAATGGATTATTCTCTGGATATTTATAAATATCAGGTCTTAATCTAAAAAATTCCCCATATTGTGAAAAACTTGAAACTTTTAGAAAACTACCTTGCAAGATGTTAGAAGTGTCTTCAATCATTTCATCATAAGTGTCAAAGCCTTTATAGTTTGTTGATTGCTTGGCTGCCCACTTAACATCAAAATCCGTATTACTTTTTTTTGTAAGCACCTGCCCTTCCTCACCGCCGGGTGGCAGCAAGCCGCTTTGCCCGCTAACCTGCCTGAATGATATTTCATTAGTTCCGACTTCGCCCTGTGCCGCAATATCCGCAACAAAAGTGCTGTCTTTATATTGCCTCCCTTCGCTTACAGTAATAACAGAGGCAAGCAGTTCCGCCCATGTATCTGCGCCTGCATAACGCGTAAAATGATAATCGTCATTCTGATAATCAAAAACGTAAATGCCATTTTGCTTTTTATCGGTTTGATTGAGGACAAGTACCAGATCGTTTAACTTTGGAAATACTAAATCAAGATCACTTTCGTTCGCTCCAAGATAAGGAAACCCATCTATGTTAGCAGTAGTCGCCGCTTTAACTGTGATGTTGTTTTCCGGATATGTACCAATTTGCACAAAGCTTATTTCGTTAATGCCAAGCGCGCCGCCTTTATCCACAACACAAAGCCAAAGAGTATCATGATATAAAACGCCCTGCTCTACAACGCAAAGCGCGCCAATAAGTTCTGCCCAACTATCCGCCGAGCCGTCGCGGTTTAGCGCTAAATAACCTAAATATTCCGTTGCCTTGTAAACGCCGTTCTGCTTTGCGTCTGTTTGGTTTGCTACTAATATTTTATCGCTGTCCAAAGTAGTATATCCGTCAAACATCGCCTCATAACCGGTAATGTTGCTTAAATTTATGTTGCCCGTTGTAATTGCTTTTACTTTAATTGCGCTTTCGGTTGGTGCTGATGGAGATGCTCCTGTTACTTCGCGGAACTCAATATTTGTTTGTCCTAAAGTTCCTTCGCCAGTTGCTTTACTAAGCCACAAAGTATTTTTGTAAATCGTGCCGTATGTAACTGAGATAAGCATACCAACAAAACTTTTTATATTATTGGCTTCGGCTGCTCTTACTAACTTTAACACGCCGCTTTGTAAAACACAATTATAAATTCCGTTTTGTGTTTTAATAGTTTGGCTGCGCACTAAAACTTTATCGCCTGATTCAATATGTACGCCGTCAAAATCGCTTGCATAAGCGCCGCCTTCTTCAATATCTAATAAGTTAATATTAGCCGTACTAACCGCAGTAACCTTTACAACGCCGCCTGCACTTGTTGTACCAACAAAGGTAATTTTTTTATTTGAGCCTTCACCAACTTCGCGTGCCTGAACAAATTCTCCATCTTCAAAGTCATCGGCAATAATTGGTAAATAAACTTGCGGGTCTAAAGGCGTTCCATCATAAGGAGTGCGCACATCTTTATCAATATATAAGATACCTTTTGCAAGAGTAGTTTCGACTTCCGGCGTTGCGGGTTCGGTAAATACTAAATCGTAAAATAAATTTGTTGTTAAATTTTGTGTGTGTTCTTTTAATAGCTGAAAGCCAAGTGTAAGAACTTTTTCTATATCGTCATAAAAGACAGAGTAAGCCGCTATATCAATTATGCGCTCGTCAGTTAGCTCGTAAGATTGTTTTGCGGTTAAATGGAATAATGCAGGCTCTTTTTCCCCGTATGGAGAAAATGACGTTCCGTTTAGCTCAAAAAATATATCTTGTATATCGCCGCGAATTATTTTCTTATCAATTTTAATCATAGTATGTATTTTATTAATAAAGCGATTTATTCGCCTACAAATTCATTAACCGATAACGCTGCTTTTTCTTCTGCGGTTGGCGGTGTTGCGCTAAACAAAGCCTGCAATTCCTCGGCAACAAAATATCTATCAAAACTGCATTTAAGCGCGCTTGCTTTACCCGCAAGATTAACTTCCCAATCAATAATAAGCAGCACAGATGGAACGGATATTTTTCCGCCCACGCCGTTAAATTCCAAAGTGTTTGTACCTAATGTTGCTGCCGAATCTAATATTGCTCTAAGCGAGTAGTTATCTGCCGACATAATTTGGAACTCACCTTTTACATCGTAACCGGCAACCACAGTGCGCCCGTAACTATCTTTACCCAAATCGAGCGGTTTGATTGTAAATTTAACTTCGTTAATTAAACCGAACTCTAAAGTGCCAAACTTTGCTTTAGCATATCTTAGAAAAAAACTTTTAATTGTTTCTGCCATTTTATTACCTACTTAAAAATTATAGTAAACACATTCACTCACTGCTAACTACTCACCACTTACTACCAACTACCAACTATCAAGGCGTTAAATCAACCTCAAATTCTTTTTTCAAATTCGACTTTAATACGTCGGTAGTTGCAACGCTTAAAATAATTGGATTTATTTTTGTGCTGCCAATCTTTACAGATTCCTGCACTTTAATTATACCCGGTGCAAAGTAAATAAGTTTTTTCGCATCAAGCCCGGCAACGTCAGCATCGCTAAGGTCTGTTGCGTCATCAGGTATCTTTACAGATTTTGGGACCAACACAAGCGTAAGATATTTTCCGTCAACATCGGCAAGTTTAGCCGCCGTTACTTCGCTGCTTACATTAAGCTTTACATCCATTTTGTAAGATGCAATATGTTCGTAACCAAGCGAATCGGTAAGCAGTTGATCAGGTTCTAACTTATATTCGCTTTCGTTATCAATTATGCCAAGCGTTTTTATTGCGCCAAGATTAGCCGTTAAAACTTTATCAACGCCAGCAGTTTTTTCGTAAAAAAAAGTTGGCTCTGTATAAAGCACGTGGTATTGATCTAATTTGAATCCCATTTTTTATTTACTCCTTTTCCGTTATTTAACGGACAAATTTTTTAATTAAAAAAAACACTATCATTGCCGCGGCTCCAATTGCAACCAAACCAAGTTTACTTAACAACGGAGTTTCAATTTTGTTTTCGAGATATTGTATAGTACGAACTGTATCAAAGAAGACAATTGAATCCGGTTTAACTTTTACATAAAATCTTTTTTCGACAGGAAAATATTTAACGATTACAGATGTATCTTTTCTTAAACTTGAACTTGAATTTATTCCGCCATTGGCGGAACTTGAACCTATAATAACCGTATCAGTGATTACAGAGGCGTTAAAACTGTCCTCAATAGTTGCTGGCTTAATTACAATAGGTTTAATTTCAATAATTTCCTTTTGCGAGCTGCAGGCGACAAAATTAATTACAAAAAGCACAAAAAATATTTTAATTAAATAATTCATAATTAGTTTTGTTTCGCTTTGCCCTGTCCATCTTTGCCAATGTACCATGCACATAATGCTGTTATAATTGTTAGCACTAACATTGTGTAGTTAATACTTCCACCGCCAAGCGTTCCTATATAAACCTGTACGGCACTTGATAAAGACAGGCATAGACTAAATATATTAGTGATGATGTCTTTTTTCGTTCCTTTAAACATTTTTAGCCTTGCTATTAACTTTTAAAATCCGCTTTTTCTTCTCAACAATAAATATTCTTTTTTCGTGATCGTCTAGCAATTGCTTATGCGTTTCGGCAGTTTGCTCTAACTTAAAAATTCTTTTTTCGCTTAGCTTATTCAAATCCTGTATCTGAACTCTTGCATCCTGAACCTGAACTTGAACTTTAGAAACTTCACCCGTTACATCATCAATTTTATTTTTTACTTTATGGAACTCATCAGCGTTATCAATTGCGTTTTGTTTTACAAACGATACGCCTTCTTTAGCAATCCAGCCAATAGAGGCAAGCAATCCACTGATAAGCAATAATACAAAAGCAATTAGAAGGTCTTCAATTCTCATTCTCAAACAAATCCTTTTCCATCTCGCGCCTGCGCTGTAAGCCCTGCATAACTACAAGCGTACCATTTTTACGTGCTTTATTCCATCGTAAAAATTCTTTTGCTGCGCCAGTAAAATCTTTAGCATTTATTTTTTTTAGGAGTGTACTATTCTTAAAGTTTTCTGTACCAACATTAAAAACAAAACTAACTAACGCATCAAACTGGTTTTGGTTTATAGTAACTTTAACAAGCTTATTTATTGCATCTTCAAACTCAGCTATATCATTAGTAAGTAATATTTCCGCATACTCTTTATTGACAGTCATACCTCGTTCAACTGTTTTAGTATGCCCCCATCCAATAGTAAGAACACCTGCAGGACATTTATAAGCCGTAAGCCTTAATCCTTCAAACGCTTTTATTAGTATGTATGCTTTATTACTTGCTTTCATTTCCTTTGACAATCAAAATGAATAATTCATAATACATAATTCATAATTCTCCCAAAGGGATGCCTGTGACAATAATTCTAAAGTGTCCATTAAAGAACCATTTTATATCAGTATAAATTTCGTTCATATATTCCGGTAAAGTATTCATCGCTTCAAATTCCGAAAGTGATTCAATAATGATTATATGATCTTCCAATTTGTTCTCAATTATCGTGGTTACGCCAAACTCGTATTGGCGCATAACCGCTGAATTAATTAGAACCGGCACTACTTCAGGATGTGGTACCGGTTCCGTTTTATTTGGAGTCTGCCTTTTCAACTATTCTCTTTTATTTTCTTTTTGCTAAATACTAACTACTCAATACTCAATACACAATACTAACTACTCACTAAAGCCTTATTCTGCTCAATCTCTTTAACGCATCCTGTCTCTCAACTGCAAGATTTAAGTAAAAACCTAATCTTGCTTTAACATCCGGTGCGCTTACATCGGTCGGGAAATCTTCAAAATAAAAACCGCTGTTGCTAACAAAGCATACGCCAAGTTCTTCAGCAAAACGTACGATGTAAACGGAAGTACAATCGGAATTTGTTCCGTCGCTTTCTGCCTGTGTTATTGCGCTTGTACTAAGCGTAACAATAGGCACGTTATTAAACGTTGTAACAGGATAACCGAAGCTGCTTATAGATTCGCCTGCTGCGCCTGTACGCTTAGCAATTGTTGTAAGCCTTGCGCCTATGTTAGTGTTACAAATTATCGCATTGGCGCCGGGTACATTAGCTAACTCTTTATAGAGCAATTCCAAAAAAGCATCCTGATTAGCAGTTGTATTTAACTGTAAAGCCACCTGGGTATTCATTGCAGCCTGTTCTGCGTTGGTAAATCCCAACGCTGCGGTTTGACCGCCTGCTACGGCATCTTTAACAAAATTGGAGACACCAAGCATACGGCTTGAGGCATCAGTGCCTTGAATCATTTCGGTTTCTACCTCTCTTGCAAGTTTAATCGCAAGAGCGGCAAGCTGTCTATCTGCAAAAGTTTGCAGCATCTTTGGACTATTGGTAACATACTGATCAAGTTTGCGCAAGTTATCAACTGTAAGCTCTCGCTCGTAAATTGATAATTTGCGATAATTAGGAGCCGGGACCTGTGCATCTTTTTGCGCCGTTGCGCCTTCTGCTCTTGCTGCCGATCCGGTGAAAGTGCTTTTATCCGGAATGTTGCCGTATTCACTGGCATCTAACCGGAATTCTGCAAATTGGAACAAAGGGGCAATCGTAAGCATTTTATCAATTAAGCCTGCGCTGCGCCCGGTAAGTTTGGAAATCTGATCTATTTTCATTGAACGTCCTCTTTAATAATTATTATGGATTTGTAATTTCGTTTCGCTCTAACATTATTTTCATAGCAGGCGATATGCTTTTACCCAATGTACCGACGCCTGTTTCTGCTGCTGTTTTTTGTGCAGCGGCAGTGCCGCCAATTGGCTGTAAACTTTCTGCAATTTCAGCCGCATCTTCAAAATTATTTTCAAACAACTTTTGCCAGTGCGCTTTTTGCGCTTCGGTAATTTTTTTATCGCCAAAAAGTTTTTCAACTGATTCAGTAACTTTTTTACTGTGTTCAGCTTTCAATCTATCTTGCTCGGTCTTTATAGAGCTTTCACGTTGCTCGCGTTCTTTAGTTAAAATTTCAGTAAGTTTTTTTACGTGTTCTTCTAATGCGGCGTTACGCTCCAAAATCTTTTTAGCATCCGATTCCGAACTTGAACTTGAACCTGAATTTATTCCGCCATTGGCGGAACTTGAATTTGAACTTGAACTCAATTCTAATTCCTTAATTTCATCTTCAGTTAGTTCAATATTTTTTTTCTTAAAAAGCGTTAATAATTTTTCTAACATTGTTTACTCTTCAATTATCTCTTAAAAATTTCTTAGCGAAACTTAGAATTGTAAGTCAAGTAAAATCGGTTATAGGTGCATACGTCCGATTTTATTTTAGTGCCGCATATAAATTTCCATTGTAAATAAAATAAAATGGTTGGCTCATCAAACAGTTGCCTTTTTTTGAATTTTGAATTTTTAATTTTTAATTGAGTATGTATTCATATAACGAAGTTGAAACGCTGCTTAGCAATAGCGCTAAGAGTATTTTAAAAGAAAGTATTAATTACGAACCCTTTGCAGCAGAGGCAACGGCTACTATTACATCTTACACAAATTACGATGCCGATAAACTTAAACCATTTTGCAAAATGGCTTTCGTTTACATTATAGAAAATCTTGTTGCTAACAGGCTTAACACATTAAGCGCCGAATTTTTGGACCGTGTTAAAAGCAATTTTACAAACGCATTTACTTTGTTAGATAGGATTTCAAACAACATCTATAATGCTGATAACGTAAACAATCAGGTTAGTGGTATTGGCTACATAGAAAGTGATTATTGATTTTTTTTATAAACGATCATTTCCCTGACATCAGGAAGATGATAAAAACATTATTGATTTATGACTTACGAAAATTTATTGATTGCAGTAAAAGATTATCTTAAAAATAATCTTACCGAAACTGTGGAGTTTGGCAAATACGATGTTAATGCTATTACAGCTTTAGAATCTCCGGCGGTTTATATTTATGCTGAACCGGTTAGCAATAATAATTTGCAAAACCGCGTCTACTATCGCGAGGCTCGGTTTTCAATCTTTACCACAGCCGCAATGGAAGATCCAACGCTTGCAATTTTTAGCGCTATAAAACTTGCCGAAAATGTAGAACGGCTTATGCTGGATTTTCCCGAAGGTTACACTATCAATTATGATAACATCGAAACGCCTTTTAGTTTTGATAGTTTTTACAGTGATAAGGCAGTTTGTTTGTATCAATTTAATATTCCATATCAGCCTAATTTAAATTGAAAAACAAACGCTGTACATATTTTTTTACAGGTATTTTCTCAAAAACGGCTTTTTTGGGTTCAATTCAAATGATTTGTGGGAAAATAATATTTTCTGGTATTATTAAAGCCCGAAATTTATTATCTGATATTACTGCGTATTATCTGGTATTACCAAACGGCGTTTTTTTATTATCTGATATTATTAAACGCCTTAAATTATTATCAATATTATCAAATTTGCACCCGACTGATATATCGGATTTAACAAAAAAGTGCCGTAAAACTCATTTATGTGCGTTTTCGGGTTTTTGATTTAAGGTATTTACCTTTGCGCCTTTGCGCCTTTGCGTGAAAGCATAAAAAAAGGATAGTAAACCGTTGTACAAAAAAAATGAACATTAAAGTTCAAAATTCAAAAGTAAAAATTCAAAAGAAATGACAACACATCTAAACGAAGACCTTCAGCGTACGATTGCTGAATACAAAAAAGATAACCAGCGAGCTGGCTTAGATAAGATTTGCAAAAAGTTTAAAGTATCAAAACGGCAGGTACAATATTCTATAAAAAAATATGCTGAGGAGTTTGGTATAACTCTTAAAGAGAATACAAACGAAGCTTTGCAAAAGAAGATTGCCGTCTGGAAGAGTAATCACCCGGAAGCTACACACGAACAACTTGCCGAAAGATTTAACGTTGACGTTCATAAAGTTAAATATGCTTTAGAAAAATTTGCAGAACGCGCCGAACTGCTAAACAATACGCGTAAAGGCATAAGGATTAAGAGCCGTATAATTGCAGGCTCAATCACTGATACTGAAATTCTTAAAACTCAATTAAATCTTTGTCTTGCCGAGTTAGAGAATAATCAGGAGATGAATATAAATAGCCGTATGGATTTAGTTGCAAAAGCTATGCGCGTAAAATCTCAATTACAGGCTATCGAAATTGAAAGCCACATTAAACGTTTTGATGCAGCGTTAATAAAAGCAATTATCAAACGCTTTAATCCCGCAGTAACAGATGACGACGTAATAAGAATTTATAACGAGGAATATACTACGTGGCAAAACGCCCAGTAAATACTGATACAACTAATCAAGGTTACTCCATCTCAAAATATTTAATGGATAACTTTGCAAAAGAAGTTGAAGAGGCTAAACTGCTTGAGGAACAAAAGCAACTTGCGCTCGGTTTTCAAATAGATAGATTCAAAGGTAAAGAGGCTACTAAAGAGGCAATAGCTAAACGCCTTGCCGAAAATAAAAAAAGCTTTTGGAACTTTGATAAAAATTATTTTCCGGCATCTCTTTACACTGATTATGCCGGACCGAATAAAATGATTGAGGATATTGTAAGCAATGGTTTAAACGCCGGATTACATTTCTTTCTTGGTCCACGTAAGCATGGTAAAACAGTTACTGCAAAAAAATTATTGGTGCATCTTTTATTAACAGGCAAAATAAATATTGCCGGCGTTTATGCCGAAACTATTCTTAAATCTTCTAAAATATTAAAAGATGTTTTTCTGATCATCGCACAAAACCAACGCATACAGCACGACTATAATATTGAAGTGATTAACGCTAATAGTAATGAGTTCCAAATAAAAGTTATCGGCGATGAAAAACCAATTAAAACCTGTACTGCTTTTTCCGAAGGTCGTTCTCTGCGCGGCTATACAGCTTTGTTTGGTCGTCCGCAATTTTTAATTGGCGACGATATTGAAACGCTCGAATCTTCCTTTGCAGCTTCCGCCGTAGAACTCCGTATTCAAAAGATTGCAGAGGCTTATCACTCGTTAGATAGCAACGGAAGCTTTCTTATTCTTGCTAACGACTTTTTAACAAGCTGCGCAATTCATCAAATAAGATTAAACCACGAACAAAAACTTTTGCCTTCCGATTGGAATGTTTATAATTACAAAGCCTTTGATAAACGACCTTTGTGGTTTAACAAGTTTGGTAAAATTTCCGAAAGCCAGCTTAAAGAAATTCTTAAACCGATGAGCGAATCGGATTGGCAGGCTAACTTCCAAAATAATCCGGTGCCTCCTGAAGGAGATTTTTTCAAACGTTCCGATTATGCAGAATATAATAAACTGCCCGCCGATGCTCGCGGCGTTATTTATTGCGATCCTAATCTTTCTAAAAAAGGTAAAGGAGATACTACCGCAATTGTTGCTTTAACTTATTCGCCTGCATTAGATAAATATTTTGTTGCAGATGCAATTTGTAAAAGCTATGCAGATTCAAATCAACTCTTGGATGATCAACTTAATATTAAACAAAACTTTGCATCGCAAATTAGAGCAATTGCTTTTGACGGACACGTTACGCAGGAAAGTACATGGACACAGCACATCCGAAATTTTTGTAACATTAAACAAATTCCTTATCCGGTTATTGAGTACAAAAAATATAAAGTTGATGAGCTTGCTAAAAATTTACAGATAGCATACTCTGAAAAAAGGATATTATTTCCTGCAGGTTTTTCATTAAGTGAAACAGGACAAAGATTTTTAGCGCAGTTTTTTTCATTCAGTGGTAAACAAGCAGGTAACAGGGATGATGCGCCCGATGCTTTAATTTCTGCATTTGAATTTATACACGAACGTAAACTTGGGCGCGCTTCAAAATCCTTTGCGCCAATTGTTATAAAAGACTTTTATGAATTTTGAACTTTTAATTTTTGCCGAAGGCATCCCTATGGGAGAATTTTGAATTTTGAATTTTGAATTGGAGAAAAAATGATTTACTTAACACTTAAAGACTACATAGAAAGATTAAAAGCTTACGATAACGCTAAACCTGAAAAGCGGAACGTATTGCTTTATAAAGAAGTTGAAAAACCTCTTAACTTTAACGCTCGATTAAACGGGCATCTTACAACGCGTACAACTGCGCTGGCAAGTTTTGATTTTATATTGGAAGGTTTGGATAAAACTAAAACCTATGCACAAATATTATTACAGCGCGTTACGCCGTCTATAAAAACGTTAATCGAAAACCACGCTTACGCTGCATTGTATAGAACTTCTTTATTCAGGCTATCGCTTAATAACGATAAAACACTCGGCAGCCAACTACAGATATTAACCCGCGAAAAAAATCATACCTACGAAGTTGATGCTGCATTTATTTATCTTTTTGATAACGGAAAGTTTACCAAAGCAATTCCAATTCAATCATTGCAAACATACTCAAATGAAACAAATTTTATTTTAGATGTAGTACAAACGCTTCCATTGCTTGGTTTAATGCGTTCGATATTAATTAACGAAATATTCCGGTATGATATGCTTATTGAAAATGCTAATTACTTGCGCAAACTAAAAGGCATATTGCAAATTTTAGATAAAGGAAGTTCGGCAGAAAGTAACCAGAACGCAGCATTAGCCGCCAAAACAGCTATAAGAGATAACTATGTTATTACCGATGATTTTATTGAGTTCCGTCTTAATCAAATTACAGCCGCAGGCGGCGCAGCTTCATTCAAAGATTTTATTGATATGATAAACAGCGATAATGCAATTGCTATGCTTGGGCAGGCTAACACATCGCAACTGCCCGATAATGGCGGAAGCCGTGCAGCTTTACAAATTCTTAATTTAATTAGTAAAGATATTTTTTACAGCGATATGATACGCACCGAATATTTGTGCAATAATTATTTGGCTATGGATTATAAACTTAACTACGGCGGAATAAATCCGCCATACAAATTTAAGTTTAATATTGCCGAAGAAATTGACCGCGAAAAAAATGCAAGCGCATTACAAATGGTAAGCGCAGTTTTAGACTTAAAAGAAGATGAAGCTTATAGCTTTGTTGGTTTTACTCCGCCAGCCGAAGGAGATAAAATTCTTAAAACGAAAAATCAATTATAAACTTGCCCCGATAAATCGGGGTTATAAATTATAAATTATAAATTATGAACTTGCCTCGTTAAATCGGGGTTATGAACTATGATACTAACGGCTAACTACTAAAGACTAATGACTAAAGACTAATGACTAAAGACTAAAGACTAATGACTAATGACTAAAGACTGATGACTTTATTACAAACGGCGGGCGTATTTGTACTCGCAAAAATTGAAGATAATATAAAAAACGGAATTGATTACGATGGTAATAAATTTAGTTATTCGGGAAAACCTTTCTACCGTCCTTACGATGCAAAACTTTATTTAAAGCTAAAAAGAAATCCTTCACTTGCAAAAATTGTAACAAACAAAAACGGCAAACTTGGTTTTATAATTAACGGCTATAAAGCATACAAACAATTTATGCACCCGCAAAGCGCAACAAACTTTTTAACTGTAAAAGGAGAAATGCTGCGTGATATGAAGATACTAAATTCAGGTTCAAGTTCCGCCAATGGCGGAATAAATTCAGGTTCAAGTTCAGGTTCAAGTGGTGAAGTTATAATTGGTTTTTCTGATCCTGCACAATCTCAAAAAGCATATTGGTTTAATATTAGCGGCGTTGGTAAAAGTAGAAAGTTATGGAAGTTTCTCGGAATTACAGATGCGCAAAAAGCAGAACTTAATGATAAACTTGGATTGCAGTATAAAACTCTTGTAGAGGCTTTGTTAAATAAAACGATAACAAATATTAATTAATTAAAAATTCTCCCGAAGGGATGCCTCCTGCCGTGCCGTCAGGTAAATCGGCAAAAATTCAAAAAATTAACACTCTATCCAAATATCAGCGCCGTTTCTGTTTTCTGTTTTCCACTTCTTAAAGTTAGAAATAAAAGTTTTTAACTGGAAGGAGAAATAAAAAAGGTCGCTATGAAATTTTTGCCCGCAGCTTACACATTCCAAGAAATCCGCTCCCTTGTGCTTTTCAGTAATTAAAACAGCGATGTTACAATGGCTGCAAGTAAAACGAATATTACTTATATCGTCTAAATTTATTAATGTTATTTCTTTTTTCATCTTATTATCTCGTCGTCATCGGCTTGGGTAAAATCGAAATGTGCAAGTATTTTCTTATAAATTTCGTGTCCTTCTTCCAAGGTTATAAATCCAAATTCGGTATATGTGCTTAACTTCCCATCTAAGAAAGCCGCTTGTATTTTATTAAGTTTTTTTTCCTTGATACAGTCTGATATTATTTCTTCAAATTCAGCAATGTATTCTTTGCTTTGAAGCGCTTCGTTCATAGTTTCATCTCCTTTAACTCATTGTTATAAAATAAATATATTTTTTTATTAGGATGCCTTTTCAGCCAGCCTTTTACTTTCCCAATGGCTCTATCATATTTTTGAATTTCAACTTGCTGATCAATCATTACAACATCCGCTTGGTTTTTTGCATCCGCTAAAGCTCGCTCAAGCCCTCTGTAATTATTTGTTGTTTTAGTTTTAAGCTGCGCAAACTTGCCTTCAAAAATTAAATCAGTATCGCCCTGTACATTTTTACTGCTGTGGTTCAACTCCATTTTATAACCTTGCTTACCAAGTTTAACAGCAAAATCTTTTTCGGTTTGCAAATTTACTTTATCGTTTTTATTTGCCTTTGCAAAATTACTGTTCCAGCTTTCATCTACAAATACATTTTCCTGTTCCTCACCAAACACAGGCGCCCAACGGTGGCGGCAATTGTAACCGCCGCAATAAACTAAAGCAGGCTGCCCAAAATTGTTTTGCATATTCTCAACTTCTCCTAAAGAATATACTTTATCAATATGGGCTGCACAAAATTCTCTTGTCGTTCCGCTGGGTCCAACGTAACGTAAATACTGCACACCGCCCGCCTTAAAATCCACACTGCGCTTTAAATTATTTAATGCAAGTTTTGTTGTAAATATTTCTGTATCAATATGTCTTTGCTCTACTTTTATCCGTCTTAAACCGCTCTCTATTTTGTCAAATAACGTGGAGTTGCTGCCGCCATCTTTAACAGATTGCTCGATAGTTTTTGTAATAAGTTTTTCAATTTTACTTTGTGTTTTGGTTACGGCTGCATCGCTTGTTTTTATTATGTTATTAAGTTCGGTTTTTATATTAGTGTTAAAATCCTGTGTAAGCTTGCCAACAAATTCTTTTTCTAATTGCAGCTCTACGGATTTTATCAACGGATTTATTTCTGATTTAACTTGCGAGAAGGGAATTTTATAACGTTTAAGAAGTAATTTAATTTCAGCAATTCCATCGGTTTTAAGCTTATCAGCTTTACCTTTTAAAAAATAACCTTCTATAATTTGCTTTACTATTTTAGCTGCGTCTTTGTTCATAATTCATAATTCATAATTGATTCAATCTTCTCTAAAAATAAATTCTTCCTGATTACGAATATCTTTAGATACAAGCTTAAAATGTTTTTCGATTAACGCCGCAACTAATATAGTCTCGGAGATGTAGCGGTTGCCGCAAAGTTTACAAAGCAAATAACGGCTGTCTATATGTTCGTTTACTTTAAAACGTCCGTCTTTAAGTTTACGATGCCTGTAAACTTTAATAACTTTAAACTCATCGTTACCGCAGGCGCAAACCATTTAAGATTTTTCCTCTAATTTTATTTGTAAGTACAAACTATAATGTTTTAGTAAAGCCGCAAACTCTTTAACTGCAATAGTACGTCCTTTTGCAATTGCAACATCGCACATATCAACAAAACGCTTATCAACAAAAAGATGCGGAAGTGTTTCCTCAAAAAAAGTAAGCGAGTACATTATCTTATCAAGTTCGCTTTGTGGTAATTTTGTTTTACCGTGGATTGCGTTGCTTATTGTTCCCTGGCTCCAGCCTGTAATTTTAGAAACTGTTTTCTGATCGATCGGCATTAGTTACACCTTAATATATTTTTCAATGGTTTTGGAAAATTCCAAAGAAGATTTTTTAAATTCTTCAGCTTCGGCTCTGTTTTTTTCGGCGGCAAGTTTATGCCCGTTAATTGTTTCCTGCTGTTCCTTTTTTAGCAATATGCCGCGCACATAAGCAACCGTCATTCTGCTTGGGTCTAACGAGGCTTGTATAAAAGCCTCGCGTACTTTATCGTAAGTAAACTTTTCGATAAGCCTGCCGCACAGTACGCGTAAACCAATAGGCAGTTTAATAGTTTCCTCTCCGTTCTCTTGCCAGAGCATAAACAAATCGTTAACCTGTTTACGATGTAAATCGTTTTGATAAGCGCCGCAAACTTTACATTTAACAAATTCAGTCATACATTACCCATGCGTCTTGCTGCGGTAGAACTTGCATTTAGATTTGTCTCTAAAATATAAAAACCCATTAAATCTTTTCGATAGTCGCGGCGGGCGTTAAAGTATTTATTATTTTTCATTTCTTTCTTTTTAACTTCGCCCTTGGTTAGTGGTTTTACCACCAATCTTTTGTTAGTTCTAAAATTAGTTGCGGTATTTGCCCAATCACCTTTTGCCATAATTGCCACCGATCTTATTGCTTGTAATTTCGTTAATCATATCCGTTTTTTGTGCAACCTGATTTCGCAAATAGGATATTTCTTTAATTAACGAAGCGACTTTAGAACTTGCGCCAAGGAAGGCTAAAAAATAACCTGCTATAAACACAATAGTTATTAACACAATTAGTAACACAATATCAGACTCCATAATAAAACTCCGTTTTTAATGTATAATGTAAAATGTAAAATGTATAATTTATAATCTCACTACTCAGTACTAACTACTAACTACTAACTACTTACTACTTACTACTAACTACTTACTAAAATAAACTTAACTGTTTACTGTGTGGATTTAAGCGCCACAAACTCGCTTTACGATTACTTGTTTTTGATACTTCCTCGCCGCAATATTCAACCAAAGCAAGCTGCCTTAATTCCAAAACACGCGGCGTAACCTGATGAGGATAGCAGTTAAGGTGTTCTGCTATCCGTTCATTAGTAATCGGCTGCCACTTTTTTATAACTTCTAAAACTTTAGCTTGCTGTTTATTCAAATCAACATAAGCAAAAGCCTCATTCCGTACTTGCTCGCTTTTATAACCTTCTCGTATCATAGTTTATAATTCTCCCAAAGGGATGCCTTTGGCAATAATTTATAATTATCTAACCAGTACCGATTTTTTATCGTCAACAAACTTTTCCCAATCAGGCACAATAAAAAAAGTTTCGCCCTGATCAACTTTTAAACCAACGCCGGCAAGCTGCTGATCAGTTAAAGTTTTGTTGCTGTAATCCGCCAATACTTTATCTTTATCTATATCTTCTTTAACCCTTAAATACAAGCCTTTGAACACTGTTTTAATAAGTTCTATTGATGCGGCAATTGTATATTTCCGGTTAAGCTGTGCAACCTTTGGCGGATTTATACGGAATCCAATTTTACCGTTTGTCAATTCCATAGTTCGCTGGTTATCAAATTGAGATTTGTTTTGCATACAATATTTTTCAATATCAGTATTAAGTAAATCAATTTCAGTTTTTGCTTCGGCGGTTTCTATATCAAACTTTTGCTTTAACTCAGCCATTTTTTGATTAAGAACCGCTTCTTTCTTTTTTATAAATGCAGTTTGTTTAGCTATAATTCCAAGTGCATAGCTAATATCATTTATCGTTGCGTACTTCATTTTTTACCTCTAATTTATGATTGATAATATTTTTAATTTTTATGGACAAAACTGATTATTCTTATATTGATGATTTTAAGTTTAACTTTGAACCATCAGATGAACACATCCGGGATTTGTATCTTATTATCTCTGACTTGCAATCACAGATAAACGTACTACAAAAAGTTCTCACAGAATTTATGTCGTTAGTTAAAAACGAAGATCCCGGCATAATAGACTCTAAATTGAATGAGGTGATTGCTGAAAATGTTCACCGATTTTGGCAGAGGCAATTAAACAAACCTTTTCTTCAACCAAAGGAACAATAGCTGTCATAACATCGGTAATAAGTTTTTTCTTGAACTCAACAAAAGATTCCCTTATTTCTGCTTTTAGTTTTTCTAATTCTGGAGCAGGTTCAGGCTCCGTAGTATCTTTATCCCGAATACCCGAACAATAAGAAGGAAGTAGATGAGTTTCTACTAAGCGTTTTTTAAGATATTCAAACATTTCTTTGCTCTTCATTTTTTCGATAGTTGAATATTCTTCGGCGCTAACATCGCAGCCGATTTCTTTTTCCTCTGCGTTTTGAAATAGAACCCTTACCATTAACTTTTTATCTTCACTCATTGTCAACTCCATTTTTTTAATTTTTAATTTTTACTTTTGAATTTTTAATTGAGAACCCTTGCTGCGCTAAACATTTTTTCTTCATACTTTTTATCAGTAAAAAAAGCTGTTGTAATAAGCAGAAGAACATCCCGTTTATCTGCGGCAACAAAAGCCTTTTCCAAATTATTAGCATAGCGTACAATCTTATCCTGAACATCGGAATAATGCTTGCAAGCCTCAACTATATTTAAATCCGGAAAGCACTTTCTCGCCTCGGTATAAACATCCTGTGCTAACACAGTTCCAACTTTATTTTTATTTATTTTTTCCATCTTATAAAACTCCACCACTATTATTTTCAGCAATTATCGCTTTTAACCTTTTAATTATTTTACTTGCATCTTTTACAGTAAGCATATTGAGCAGTGTATAAATTTTACTGTTCGTAATTTCAAAACTGTTAAGCCGTTTACGGTAAGCAGGACAAGTATCTAACAAATAACTAAATGCTCCTTCCTGTGTCCAGTGCAGCACGTACTTGTAAAGTTTTATAATTGCTTTACGCTGTTTTTCTGTACTGGATGGCTCGGCAGCTTTTTTACGGCTGCCAACATTTTTAGCAACTTCAGCAAACTTGCGATAAAGCAATTCCGCTTCTTTATCGCTTAGCTCCGTAGTGCTATGTAAACCACGTTCCTGTAATTCCTCGTCAATAACTTGTGTGCTGCCGCTAATTACAAAGCTTAAAGCGTGCAATTTTGCATTTAAAAAGTGGCGATATGTTTTAAAACCTTTGTACATTTTTTTTATTTATAATTGATAATTTATAATGTATAATTGAACACATTCTACATTCTACATTCTACATTCTGCATTACTACCACTTCACTATTCGGACTTATATCAAACTCTTTTCCGCCGCTATTAAACTCAACATCCTTGCCGGTGGCTGTTGTAAAATGGTTTTTCTTTTCCGATAAATATTTAATGCGCGCACGGCTTTCATTAACAAATAGGACCTTTGCTAAATCTCCCGAAGGCATTTTAACTATTTGATTTTCTACTAACATTTTTTTTCCTGAATTTTGATTTTTGAATTTTGATTTTTGAATTTTTACTCAACAAGCTTCATCTTTCTCATTTCGGCGCTAACATCAAAACCAAGTTCCTTGCAAACCCGCATAGCTCCGGCAGATTCCGCCTTAATGCCCATTAAGTTGCCCTCTAACTGTTTAATATCCTTGCGCAAGCGTGCAAGTTCTTTAGCTTCCTTACTCATTTTAATTTTACTTGCAAGATGTTTAGCTTGTTTTGCAGCATCTTCTTTTTGCTGGATAAAGCTGTTAAGCATTATCAAATTTTCCTGAAAAACCTTAACAACAACTTCCTTTTGCTTGCGTAAAGAAAGCTTATCAAAGTTACCCGGTAACTCGGCAATTACTACCTCGCCGGTGTTATCTATTGTGGTTGTACTTAAAGAAATATTACTCATTGCGAACTCCTTTTAATTAGTGTTTAGTTCTTAGTTTTTAATTTTTAATTTTTAATTTTTAATTTTCATCGTAAGTCAATTCTGAATCTTCGGAATCTTCAATTGAAACCGAAACTAAATTATTTTCAGATCCGTTTTCCTCATCTTCAGTTAGCTGCATTGATGCCGGTAACCTGTCTATTGCACCTTCAATTTGCGCCTGATAATGCTTTTCCATTTCCTTCATTTCCTGTGAAATTTTGCCGTCGTTGGTAATTTTATCCGGCAAAAGATCATCAATTGCGCATTTGGTTGCCGTTACCGTTGACGCCATCTGGCGTATTTCCTTCTTTAGTTTTTTCTGCATTTCAAAAACAAACGCCTGCTTATCCTTCATCAGCCTTACACTGTTTAACGTGGCTACAAACTGTCCTTTATTGTAAAAAAGCCCTGTCTGGCGGTCCAACAAATCATTAAAAGCATAAAGGTCAATAGCGCTTTTATCAAACGGATTTATTAAAACCGTAAATTTTTGATAGTTAAAACTGATAGGTAAAGGCTCGGTTGGCTGATAAGTTTCCTTACCGTACTTTATGCCGTAATTGTACTCTTTTATAACTTTTTCGCTAAACGCTAAACGAACATCCTTGCCGCTTACCGGATTTGGTTCATAGGTCCGGTAACACATATCAAAATAATTTTTAATACTAATGCGTTTAGTTACGCCGTCAATAACGCGTTCCCGTTCGCGGTTTACAAAAAAGCCAGTTAAATAACCTTCCAACTTTTTCTTATAATCCTCAAACCACATATCCGCAGCTTCAGGAGAGAGAGCTGCGGTGCTGTGGCGTGAATCCTCTTTATGCGGGGATACAAAATTTGTTTGCATAACATCTAACTCATTCTTAACTAAACCAAAGGTCCGTTCGATAGTTGCCTTATTTGTAGGCGTATAAGCCGCCGAAAACTTTGGATATTTGTAGGTAAGCCGTTTAATAAAATCTTGAAATTCATCCGATCTGCCAATTCCGTTATCAATTAAAACCGCTTTATTTGGCAAGCCGTGCTTTAATACAACGGTAGAAAAGCTTGCAATAAGGTCCTTAGCCGTAAAATCGCCAAACTTAATTAACCAGCCCACCGGTTGCATAGTTACGGGCTCGTTCCATAACCATATCTGCACCTTTTTAAGAACTGGTTTACGCAACGCCTTATCATAAACCCAAACGCTGGCAACATCGCATTTATGGTCGTCGCCGCAGATGTAATCCATAAACTTAATATCATCCGTAAAGGCTCCGGTATTGCGCGGCATACGGTTCTGGAATTTGTTGTAATGGTTAAAAAACTCGTGCAATGTAGCAAAGCCGCTTTGCTTAAACTCCAAACTAAGCTGTTTATAAAGTGTACTTTTTGGCACGGCGGCAATCTCAAAAAGTTCATCATTTTGGCGTGCATGCTCCAATATCAAATCGCAAGTTAAAGCCAAATTAGGGTTAGCGGCTTTAAAGAAAACATCGCGGGCAATATCCCTTATAGCCGTAAACTTAGCCGCTAAATTTTGGTTTTTTACTGCAAACTTATCACATCGGGTTTTACGCTCAACCTGTTTACTTTCAATTTTGCGGTAGCAGCTTTTACTGCTAAACCCATTAAGCTGTAAACCCTGTGCCTGCCAGTGCGCCACAATAGCCCGGACCTTATTAACAGTTTGTGCCTTAGCATCCGGTGCGCAACTAACCAGCAACTCGTTAAGCTGATCCACAACGGCAGCCTTAACCGCCTTAACCTGCTTTTTATTGATAGTTTTTAATGCTGGTTCCGCATCGGCAGCCGTTTGCGGCTTTTGCGGTTCTGTGGCTTGCAGAATGTAAGTCTTGCCCTTAACCTTAACCGCCTTTAACGTGCCAGAGGCAATATAGTTAAATGCAGTTCGCCTGCTAATGCCTGTATCAGTTAAGTACTGGGTTAATGATTGCATCGTAAATCCTTTTTCTTAGCTCTTTATTTTTAGATAGTTTACGCTCACCGTTAAGGATGCGGCACAGATAACTTTTATCAATGCCGACTTTTGCGGCAACCCAATCCTGCCGTAGCCCTCGTTTATCCATTTCCTTTTTTAAATCCATTTTGTTAGTTTCTCCTTGTCAAATTTATTTGCCTTTGTAAAACTATGAAATTTCATAGTCCTTGTCAAGCAATATATTAAAAATCATAAAATAAATTTTAGAGGTTTTTTATGGATATAGGTGGCAAACTAAGATTGTGGTCAAGTAATATCTATTCTAAGCATGAAGACTTGGCTAAAGAGTTAGAAATAAAATCCCCGAACCTGTATGCTTATTTTAGTAACAAGGTTATACCTGGCGCAAAGGTTTTAAGGAAATTAGCTACATTAGGATGTGATACTAACTGGCTTTTATCTGAAGATGGGGAATATTCGGTAACAGAAAACATAATATTTAGTCGTAACAGGATACATGAAAGTGAAAAAGGAGATTTTCTAAAAGATGAATACGAAGCTAAAATAAAAGAGCTTGAGGAGGAAAACCGGCTTTTACGTGATAGGATTAGCCAGATTACAGCGCTCACTCAAGCAATAGAAATCTCAAAAAAGAGAAACAAGTTAAGTCTGTCAAAATGATGTTGCACACTTGCACTTTTGGGTTGCACACTTTGCACAGTTGTATTTTGTACCCTTGCAAAACGTGCAAAAAACGCAATAAGTTTGGTTACAAAAAGTAACTAAAAGTACAAATTCTCAAATAACGCAGTATTACCCCATTAAAAACAACAAAAAAACAAAATAATTGTAATTGTACTTTGTCATATACCGTGGTTTTAAATAATTGCTGCAACTTTCCTAAGCATTATCTTACTAAATCAAAAGACAGGTGCTTGCACCAGAGTAGTTTACCAGGGACCAAACGGAACCGTTATTACAGCGCGTTCAATGGATTGGAAAGGAGACATTCCAGCCAATTTGTGGGTTTTCCCAAGAGGCATGGAACGCGACGGATTAGCCGGAGATAATTCAGTAAAATGGAAATCTAAATATGGCAGCATTGTTACAAGTTCTTGGAACATAACCTCTTCGGATGGGATGAACGAAAAAGGATTGGCGGGAAACCTTTTGTGGTTAGCAGAATCAACCTATCCCGAGTTTAAGAAAAACGGCAAACAAAAAGGATTGGCAATTTCGTTATGGTTACAATACGCACTTGATAACTTTGCAAGCGTTGCCGAGGCAGTGATAGCTTTTGATAAAAATGAATTTGTAGTGGCATCTGCATTTATTCCCGGCACAGATACTTACACCACTATTCATCTTTCACTTTCCGATGCAAGCGGCGATAATGCAATATTGGAATATATTAATGGTAAACTCGTTATTCATCACGGCAAAGATTATATCACAATGACTAATTCACCCACTTTTGATGAACAATTGGCAATCAACACATACTGGAAAGGAATTCCCGGAACTATTATGTTACCCGGCACCAACCGCGCTGCCGATAGATTTGTTAGGGCTTCGTACTACATTAATGCGATCCCTAAAACCGATAATACCCGGATAGCCGTTGCAGGCGCATTTAGTGTTATAAGAAATTGCTCGGTTCCTTATGGTATTTCATCAGAAACAGAGCCTAATATTTCTTCTACTCAATGGAGAACTGTTGCCGACCATAAGAAAATGGTTTACTATTTCGAAAATGTTCTTAGTCCCAACGTAGTGTGGGTTGAATTCAGCAAAGTGGATTTTACCGAAAATGCGCCAATAAAAATGCTTAGTTTAGAAAATAATGAAAACTTTTCGGGCGAAAGTTCAATTAACTTTAAGAATACAAAACCGTTTCAATTTGCAGGGCTTGAGTAGCAGGTTAAATAAAAAGCTAATTTATTAAAGTGTTCTTGTTTGGTTGATTGGCTGAAATCTAAAATATCATAAAAAGCAGAACTATTAGAAATTCACACTGCGTAAAAGTAATTTATTTATTATTCCGTCCGTCTATTGGCGGATTGTTTTGGAATCTCTATTTATTAAAATTTAAGATACTGAAATGATTCGCCGCGGCGAACATCATAACACCTGCGTAGGGTGTGTAAGAATTTAAATGACCATAATTTATATTAAACCTAACACAAATGAACAGAGAAAAACTCAAACAATATATAGAAAGCAAATCCATTCAAAATTTTATTGTAGGATTGATCATCCTAAATTCCATTACAATTGGATTTGAAACCTCCGAAAAAATAATGTCGTCAGTAGGAGGAACTCTTCTTTTAATTGATAAAATAATCCTTTCGGTTTTTGTTTTAGAAATAGCATTAAAATTATATGCTTATGGATTTTCATTTTTCAGGAACGGCTGGAACATATTTGATTTTTCAATTGTTGTAATTGCTTTACTGCCTGCTTCTGGGGTTTTGGCGGTTTTGCGGTCATTAAGAATTTTCCGGTCTCTTAGATTAATAAAAAACGTTCCAAAACTAAGGTTTATTGTAGAATCATTATTTCACTCATTCCCAAGTCTTGTGTGGATATTTGTTCTGCTTGCATTGGTGTTTTATGTTTTCTCGGTAATCGGAACAAAACTTTTTGGGGCAGATTATCCTCAGTGGTTTGGCAATCTGGGCGCTTCAATGTTTTCGTTATTTCAAATAATGACGCTCGAAGGTTGGGCTGAAATTTCCAGAGAAATTATGCAGAAATTTCCGTTTGCAAATATTTATTTTATTCTGTTTATTCTGCTTGCTTCTTACACAACGCTTAATATTTTTATTGCCATTGTTGTAAATACTATGGCTGAGGTTCAACAAAAAGTTAGTGTAGATGAAGTAAATAAAATTGGAACCATTATACAGGATGAAAATGAAGACTTAAAAAACGATATTAAACTTTTAAAGGAACAAATACTTAAGATGGAGGACAAGCTTCTTAGAAAATAATTTTTTAATAAAGCTATCTCTTATCTGCAAAACTATTATTACATTTTAATAATCAATTATAAAAGAAAACTTAATTATGGAAAATATTATACTCTTCCCATTTGCTGATTACTGGCTGTTTTATGTGGGATTTACAACATTTGTATTAATGATGCTTGCTTTAGATTTGGGCGTATTTCATCGGGATGCCCACGAAGTAACTTTTAAGGAGTCTTTAACTTGGAGTATTGTTTGGATTTCGCTCGCGCTTATTTTTAACTTTCTGTTCTATAAATATGCCGGATGGAAGTTTGCAAACGATGCACGTCTTCTTGCTATTCCGGGTTTTGATGGCGATGCCGCAGCCAAGCAAGTGGGGCTGGAATTTTTAACGGGCTTTATAGTCGAAAAAACTTTAGCGGTGGATAATATATTTGTTTTTGTGGTAGTATTCGGTTTTTTTGCAATACCGCTTAAATATCAGCACAGAGTATTGTTCTTTGGAATTATCGGCGCTTTAATCTTCCGTATAATTTTTATTGCAATGGGCTCCATTCTCCTCCAATATCAATGGATAGTAATTTTCTTTGGCGCATTTCTTATCCTAACCGGATTAAAAATAATTTTTGCACCGGAAAAACCAATAGATCCGGAAAAGAATCCCGTTATAAAATTGTTTAGAAAATTTTTTCCGGTTACGCCTGTAATAGAAGGGCAAAAATTTTTCGTTCGTAAAGAAGGTATAATATATGCAACTCCTTTGATGGTTACACTTCTTTTTATCGAAGTGTCTGATATTATTTTCGCAGTTGATTCTGTTCCTGCAATTTTTGCAATTACAAAAGAGCCGTTGATTGTGTTTACTTCCAATGTATTTGCAATACTTGGTTTAAGAGCGCTGTACTTTATGCTTGCTGGCGTAATTCATAAGTTTCGTTTTCTAAAGTACGGATTGGGAATTGTGCTTGTATTTGTGGGCTTAAAAATGGCTTGGCTAAACGACGCTTTTGGCGGAAAATTTCCAATTAGCTGGTCTTTAATAATAATTGTATCCATAATCGGCACATCAATTTTAATTTCGTTATTAAAAAAAGAAAAAAGCGTTTAATAAAAATTGATGTCGTATAAATCGCATCTAATGGTTAAGGATAGAAATAGATTAGAGAAACATTGAATATAGGATTTTGGGTCGTATGGTTTTCTCGTAATCAAGCACTTGTAAAAACTCTTTTTTAAGAAGCATTACGCGGTAGTTTTTGATAAAAAAGTTTATTTGATATTTTTTAGTAAGAGAATAAGTTATATGCAAAGCTAAGACAGAACAAACATAATGCTCAATAAATATTGTAATCATAAAAATTAGATAACGAAGTCATAAGCCAGAAGTAAAAAAGTCAAATAAAATTGTTAAGGACCTTTCTGCAATCTGGACGGAATGACTGAATTTTATATCCGCTATAATAGCGGATATGTTTTGTGCTTTGCGTGGCTAATGGATAACATTTAATTGTGGAGGATTATCAGAAAATGGAAATCCTCTTTTCATTACTTTTTTTTGTAATCGTTTGGTTATACCTATTATTTGTTTTTTCAATCAGGTTGTTTACTCAAAAATTCAAATATGGGTTTTTAAGGGCTGACTAATTATGATAGCATTAGTAGATTATGGTGATGCTTGTATTCACGAAGTGAAAGCATCTTTAGAAAAAATTACTAAAGATTTTATAGTATCGAAAAATGAAGTAGATGTTTGCCGGTCGGATAAAATTATTTTTGCAGGCTGCGGAAATGCAGCATCGGCAATGAAAAAAATTCATTTACTCAATCTATTTTCCGTTTTGCGCATTGTTAAAAAGCCAATGCTTGGAATCGGACTTGGAATGCAGTTGATGATGGAAAGTTCAGATGAGGGAAATTTTTCCTGCCTTGGTTTTTTTTCGGGTAAAGCAGTAAAGTTTGATAATTCAGTTCCTGATAACACTTATAAAGGTTTATACAAAGTAAACTTTTGCAAACCATGTATTTTGTTTAATGGGATTGATGACCACACAGAATTTTATTTCAACAATTCGTATTACATTCCCCTTAACGAGCAGGCTACTTCATCAAGCGGTAAAGAACAAATGTTTAGTGCTTCTATTGAAAGCGGAAATTCATTCGCAGTTCAATTCCATCCCGAAAAATCAGGCGATGCCGGATTAAAACTGCTTAAAAACTTTATTGAGATGTAAGTTTTAATTTATTCTCATCTTTTTATTAGCAAATTATATTTTGCATCTCTAATATTATTGTCTATTTTTGTTATGAGTATATGCTCATAATTATAATTATGCCAAGACCCAAAAAGAAAAGAAGAATAAAATGCAATCCCGCAGCCTATTATTTTAAGCCGCGCGGTATTCCATTAATTCAATTGGAAGAAATAATCCTGGAGCAGGATGAGCTTGAAGCTATCCGGCTTGCTGATTATGACGGACTTTCTCACGAAGAGGCGGCATTAAAAATGAAAATATCACGCGCTACTTTCGGTAGAATAGTTCATTCAGCCAGAAACAAAATTGCAGACAGCATAATCAACGGCAAAGCAATAAAAATATCAGAAGTATAGAAACAAAAACTAAAGGAGATACAAGATGAAAATAGCAGTAGCAACCAATGACGGCTTAACAGTTGCCGGACATGTTGGAAGATGTAAATCGTTTGTGATCTTTTCAATTGAAGATCAAACCATTACACACAAAGAAATTCGTAGTAATTCTTTTACTCACCATATGCAGCATCAGCATAATCATTCAGAAGAACACTCACATGGTCATAGTCATTCCGGATTGATTAATGCATTAGAAGGATGTGAAGCGCTTATATTCAAAAGCGGCGGTTGGCGTTTGGTTGATGATTTGAAATCAAATAACATAAAACCTTTTTTAACAGACGAAGAATCCGTTGAACAAGCTGCAGCTAAATATGCAAAGGGTGAGCTTGAAATTAAAGATGATAATGTTTGTAATGATCATTAAGATTAGCACATAAAATATTTTAGTCGAATAATTCCCAGGCAACGCCAAACCTTATGCTACGCGACGGCATTGGGTAATATGGTGTAAGATAATATTCGCTGCCAAAAAGATTTTGCCAGTTAAAATATATAATTGCAGATTTTTGAATTTCGCCGGTAAGAGTAAAGTCCAATTTGTTTGATGAACCTACTGCAAGCACACCACGCTCTTGAGTTTGTACATTGTTTGTACCGGTAAAATAAAAAACAAAACCTGTTTTCAGATCAAGATTATCATCAAAGAGAATTGATTTGTAATAAAGTCCGGTTTGTGTTTGAAAACTTGGGATGTTATACAGGCTTTCACCGTTCCACTTAAAATAAAAAGATGAAGTGGATTCAAGCAGCAAAAAAGAATACTGGAATTTAAAAATTAGCCCCGAGCCAAAAAGTTCATTGTTTACATTTTCATCTTTGAAAAATAAATTTCCATAATTGTGGTAACCTCCGAAGCCAAAAAAATTAAGATTTAGATACATAAAATCATTGAAATATTTTCCGCCGATTTCAAATGTTCCAGCTTCGTCTGAATCTTTAAAATGCGGTAAAGAGCCGCCCATATAAAATGCAAGCGATTGTGAGGCTTTATAACTTAAATCAAACCCAACACTAAATGTATTTATTGATTCATCTAAGTATGGTCCAATTAATACGTCTGATAAGAATGGAACGGATTTATTATTATATATAGAATATTTTCCAAACACAGATGGAATCAAAGCGCCATCAAACAACGGCACAGAAATATTGCCTGCAATAGAAAACAAATCTCTATCATAATATGGAAGTTCTGAGAATACTTTAATACTGTCAACAATTTTATGTTCCCATAAGTTTATTCTGCCTGTTTCATAATCAGCGCTCAACTGAGCGTTGAATAAATCTGCTTTGTAATCATTCTTAAAATTTATTCCCCATATTTTATTTTCTGAATACTGAAACGTATTTGTAAATTTTCTTTGATCAGAATAGAAATAAAAGAAACTAATATCCGATGTTATTTCATCCGCAGGTTTAATGATGAATCTCAATCTTGGTAAATGAGAGAGAGAAGATACTTCGCCATTTGGATAAACAACCGGAGCCAATTGAAAATCATATAACAAACTATTTAACTCTTTACCGGACGAAATGATTGTATCAACATTAACGCCGCCGTTGTATCCAGCACGGTAATCATTGTAATTATATGAAGCAATTATGTTAAGCGAGTTAGATAGAAAATATTTTAGTTTAACTTTTCCTTGCCAGATTGAAAACTCTGTGTTTTTATAAGTACTGTCGGCTATTCTGTTTGTAACGGCAAAAGATAGCGTTAAACGATTCATTAGTTTTGCATTAAAACTTCCATCAAACAAAAGCTCTCTGTTAGAACCCTGATAAAATCTAATGCGCGTGTAGGGTTTGATCGGCAGAAAATCTCTTGTAATAAAATTTACACTAACAGGATTGTTGTAAGCGCCGTATAGAAATCCTCGTGGTAACGGAACAACTTCAACGGAATCAATATCTTCGCTTTGTATAAGATTTAGATTCAATGAGTTGGTAAACCGATCATTGTAAGTAACGCCATCAATTAAAAAATTAATCCCGCCGTTACCAATTCCATACAAAAATGTTTCATTCGGCTGCCCTGGTGTTCCCAAATCTTTTATAAAATTTAGTGGAAATAATCTTAAATAATCTGCAGTATTTCTGTATTCAAGTTTCAGTAACTCATTTTTAGTGATTAAAAAACTCTTTTCACTTAATGGTTCAGAATAAACAGGAATGAGTGTGTCCCGTTTTGCAATTGTTGATAAGGAATCCCTATTGACGAGTGAATCAGGTTTGAATGAAAGCGAGTCTGCAGGAAGAGTTTTGCCAGAAATTAACGAATCTTCAATTTGTGCAAATGAGATGTTAATCAGCAGAAAAATAGAAAATAGGATTTTACGGATCATTGAAAATTTTATTACCAACTTAAATTTCTTGTTAGTGAAAATAAAGAATAAACAGGTTTACAGCAAAGAATTTTGAATCGTACTTGCCGGGCTCATGTTCATTTCAGCCTTAATTTATGGTAATAAATTAACCATGGTATAAAATATTTTTAGTTAAATACTTTTCATTTGAAAAAAAATATATTTATTTTCACGCACGTAATTAAACATTATTCACTTAAAAGGAGTTCGTTATTATGGCAGCAAAACCAATGACCAAAGGACAGATCCTTGATCACCTCGCAAAAAAAACCGGTCAAACAAAAAAATTAGCAGGTGAAATTCTTGCTGAACTTGTAGCTTTAGCGCATAAAGAAGCTAAAAAGTCATTCACAATTCCTGGTTTGGGTAAATTAGTTGTAGTAAACAGAAAGAAAAGAATGGGTAGAAACCCTGCTACTGGCGCTACAATGGTTATTCCTGCAAAGAAAGTATTGAAGTTCAGAATAGCAAAAGCAGCAAAGGACGCAGCTTTATAAATCTGTGTTACAATTTTAGTTAAGGCGAAGGATTTTCATCTTTCGCCTTTTTTGTTTTAAAGATATGTGTGAATCAATTTATTCTTTACGGAAAACACAAGCGTCTTTTAATCAACCTACCTTTTTTTTGAGCCTTCTATTAGGTGGCAATTACGCAAACTTCACTATTTGCTATCAACCGGCTTTTTCTGCAAAGCCAAGTATGTAGCCGTTGTTGTCGTTCAAATAGAATTCATTCATTCCGTACCACGCTTTTTTTAGTTCTGTGGTTTTTATGTTTTTACTTTTTACTTCATTATAAAAATCATTTATACCGTCCACTTCCATATAAAACGAAACGCTTGCCCCAATTGGCAATTTTGCGGAAAGAATAACATCCTGTTTAAAACTATCTGTCTGCTGAAACATCAGCTCAACATTATCTTTTGAAACTAAAGCATAAACATATTCTTTGTTATCGGATAATTGTTGTTCGATTCCATCCTGTGTTGCCGGAACTGCCATAACTAAGTTGAAGCCCAGTACATCGTGGTAAAAGCTAACTGTTTCTTTGATGTTTGCAACTTCAAAATTCGGGGTAAGTTTATTTACTTTCATTTTCATTTCTCCATTTTAATTTATTGATAATGGTAAAACTACTTTTCTTGAATAGTAATTAATTGTAAAAATCGGTCGTTTTTGTTTTTTGATAATTCTCTTGGAGTTGCGCCAGTATATTTTTTAACCTGCTTGATAAAATGTGATTGATCAAAATATTCTTTAGCCGGTAATAATTCACACTTTGCTATATCCGAATATGCAGCATAACATCTAACAATACTTAAAAATGTTTTTAACGGAAAACCGTATTGCCCGTTAAAGTAACGATTGATTTGCCTGCTGCTCCAAATTATTTTTTCCGAAAGTTCATTTACATTATAGTTATCTTCTAAATAAATGAGATTGAAGAGCTCAATTTTTCTATTATCAATTTTGTTTAAATGTTTGAGCGAAAGGTTAATTTGATTGGAGAGAATTGAAACAGCTTTTTCAAAATTGTTGAAGTTAAGTTTATTTAATTCCCAGAAGTTTAACGGCAAAACTGCGGATGTATTTAACAGTGATTTTATCTCGTGCTTAAAGAGATATTCCGCTGAAAGTAGTTTACATCTTAAAGCAAAAAGCTTTGCGCCTTTTTTGATTTTTATATTGACGGGCTTTGTCCAAACGCCGGTTAGCAAAATATTTTTAAGGCTGCCGTTTTCAAACTCAACAATTAAATCGAAATAGCCATCGGGCAGAATTGTGTATTCAATTTCTGTTTGCTGATTATCGTATTCCCAAAAACATTTTACAAAATTGTTTAAGAACCCATCAGTTTTTATTTCGCGGTATTTCATCGAATGCTTATTCTAAATACTTAAAACTAATTGAACATCAAAAACAAATAAGTTTATTTCCTTACGGCTTTCTGATATCTATCAAGTAAATCAACATTATCAATAGAGCCGTGATGATGAATTTGAAACCACTGTTTTTCCTTATCCGAATATCCTAAAAATCTTGTGGTTCTTATTTGCAAATCTATTGTCTGTCCATTTATCGAAAACTTTCCAATCTCCCTGCCCGCAAAAGTCATCATATCATCCGATTGGTAACAGACAATATCGTTTAATTCAACCCAAACACTTGCCTGCCCATTAAATATACGGTCGTACATTTCAATTATCGGATTTATACCGCGCATTATGCCGCCAAGCGGATTGTTTAACTGTATCAGTTCGTCGCTCAACCAGATTTTCTTGAACACTTCCATATCTTTATTGTTGAATGAGTAATAAAAGGTCTCAATACAGGCAACTGCGCCATCAAAACTTTTCTCTTTAGTTTTTTCAATAAGGTTTTTAGAATCTCTTCCAAATGTTCGTGTTAGTTTTTCAATTTTCATAGCTACCTTTTTTAATGATGTTTGATGAAAAATTATCAGTAAGTATTATATTCAAAACACTATGATTATAATACAAAAAAAACGCAACTTTTTTATTTTTCTGCTATTCGATCACTCTAAAAAATATTCTCGCTGACCGCGCATAAGTATTCACAATGTTAATGGAATGATAAAAATAATTACCATATTTATTTTGACGAAATAAAGCTATTGCCTTATATTTGAAACCAAAATTAAAATAAATCTTAAATAAGTAAGGTAATTATGTCGGACGAGATTGATCACAGGATTTTAAGAACCCTGCAAAAAAAAGGCAGAACTAAACGAAATGAGCTCGCCGATGAAGTTGGTTTATCAATACCTTCGGTTAGCGAAAGGCTAAACAAACTTGAAGATAAAAAAGTTATAGAAGGTTATTACGCAAAACTTAATCGCAAATCTTTTAATTACGATATTATGGCATTCATTCTTGTTATGATGGATTCATCTAAGCATTATAAAAATCTTATTGCGGGCGTAGCAAAAATGCCGGAAATACTTGAGTGCCACGCTGTGCTTGGTGAAGGCTCGCATCTGTTAAAAGCGCTTGTTAAAAATACAGAAGCGCTGGAAAAAGTACTTTCGGAAATTCAATCGTGGTCTGGTGTAACAGGCACAAAAACAACTTACGTTCTCTCAACAGTAAAAGAAACTTTTGAAATTAACATTTAACAAATATTCATTACAAATAACTTAAAGGAAAATATATGGCAAAATCATCCGGTAGTTCGATTGAAAAGGTGCTGAAGTTTATTAAGGATAACGGTATAAAATTCGTTGACTTAAAGTTTATGGATTTCCCCGGTCAGTGGCAGCATTTTACAGTTCCGGTTACACAATTTAATGCAGGCTCGTTTGAAGACGGTTACGGTTTTGACGGCTCATCTATACGCGGATGGAAAGCTATTAACGAAAGCGATATGCTTATTATTCCCGATGCAAATACATTGTTTGTTGATCCGTTTATTGAAGTTCCAACCATCAGCTTAATTTGCGATGTTTACGAACCCGCAACTAGAGAAAAATATACACGCTGCCCGCGTAACATTGCTCAAAAAGCAGAGGCTCATCTTTTATCAACCGGACTTGCAGATACAGTTTACTTTGGACCGGAAGCCGAGTTTTTTATTTTTGATGACGTACGCTTTGATTCGCAGCCAAACGGAAGTTTTTATATTGTTGATTCCGTTGAAGGTAAATGGAACAGCGGCAGAGAAGAATTTCCAAATCTTGGTTACAAACCGCGTTACAAAGAAGGATACTTTCCTGTTCCGCCAACAGACTCTTTAATGGATTTACGAAATGAAATGGTTGTTAACCTTATAAACGCTGGAATTGATGTTGAAGCGCAGCATCACGAAGTTGCAAGCGGCGGGCAGTGCGAAATTGATTTGCGTTTTGCTCCGCTTGTTAAAGCAGCCGATCAGTTGTTGATGTTTAAATACATCGTAAAAAACACCGCAAAGAAAAACAATAAAACGGTTACATATATGCCTAAACCTATCTTTGGCGATAACGGAAGCGGAATGCACGTTCACACTTCCCTCTGGAAAAAAGGTAAACCGCTTTTTGCAGGTTCCGGCTATGCAGGCTTGAGCGAAATGGCTTTGTACTTTATTGGCGGATTGCTAAAACACGCTCCAAGTTTACTTGCATTTACAAATCCAACTACAAACTCTTACAAAAGATTGGTGCCGGGATTTGAAGCACCTGTTAATCTTGCATATTCGCAACGTAACAGAAGCGCCTCAATAAGAATACCGATGTACTCATCTTCACCAAAAGCAAAACGTGTAGAGTTTAGATGCCCTGATGCAAGCGGAAATCCTTATCTCGGATTTTCTGCAATACTAATGGCTGGTTTGGATGGAGTGTTAAACAGAATTGATCCGGGTGAACCGCTTGATAAAGATATTTACGATATGGAGCCGGAGGAACTTAAAAATGTTCCGTCAACGCCGGGCAGTTTGGAAGAAGCTTTAAAAGCATTGTCCAATGATCACGAATATTTATTAAAAGGCGATGTGTTTACTGAAGATGTAGTTGAAACATGGATAAAGTATAAAATGGAAAAAGAAGTAAAACCGATGGCATTACAGCCGCATCCTTATGAGTTTAGTTTGTATTACGATGTTTAGAAAATGATATAGATTAATATTTGCTAAAGAGATCGGTTTGCCGCCGATCTCTTTTTTTTTATTTTGCCCGTATAAAAAAACGAGAATTATAATGTCAAAAATATTTGCTTTGTCTCTGCTGCTTTTAGTAAATACAATTTACAGCCAATCAAACTTTAATACACAATACAGCGACCCAAAAGAAGTTGTAATAACAGGCACAATTAAAAACTTTGAAAAGTATCCCGATATTGATGTTGTTAATCTTTATGTTGAAGATGTTGGATTAGCTACAAATCAAATATACTATGGTCGAATAGATAGCCTTGGAAATTTTAAGATTAAATTTTCCCTTTATTTTCCGCAAGATGTTGGAATAGAGTTCCGATCTTGGGTTACGCTGCTTGCGCATCCCGGCGATAGCATAAATGTTGAATTTGATGCCGACATAGAAAACCATGTTGATTTATACAATACAATTAAATTTAGTGGAGATGCGGCTAAATCAAACACTCAACTTGCAACCTATTTGAAAGAATATTGGCAGAACTATATCAGTGAGGATGAATTCTTTAGAACCCATGAAAAACTACAAACTAATGCATTTAAAGAATTTCGGGATAGTATAAAATTCGCAGAGAAAATTAGGAGAGATAAATTTATTACGGAGATAAGCCCCGAAAAAGAAGTTGTAAGATGGACATTTTATAATATAGAGGCTGATTATATGAACCAACTTCTTGTTCATACTATTTATTATAAAGAATATAATAAACTAAAATCAAGTGATATTAAGATTGACTCGAGTTACTTTAGCTTTGTTGATTCATTGAACATTGTTGATGAAAATGCTCTTATCAACACTTCAATTTCTAGACAGCTAATAGATTATCTTCTTAGTATGTATTTTAGTCCCAAAGTACATTTGATCAATTCAGAAAAGAGGTATTCAATATTAGTTTCAAATATCATTTCTTTTAACAAATCCGATCTGCTTAAACAACTTTTGTTATCAGAAATTATGAATTCTAAACTTAAAAGTTTTGACATGGATACATTTGATAAATTTGAGCCCGTAATAAATGCTTATATAACAGCGCCCTATTTAATCAAACCATTAAATGAACATTATAAAAAAGCAAAAGAATTCTTAGCAAATCCCAAAATAGGTTCAGATGCAATAATTGATAGTCTAACAAACGGAGATGCTGGCGAAATATTTAATGCCATTTTAGAAAAACACAAAGGAAAAGTTTTGTTTATTGATTGCTGGGCAACTTGGTGCAGTCCTTGCCGAGGTGAAATGCCTTACTCAAAGAAGTTGATTGAGAAATTTGCTGGCCAAAATATTGAGTTTATTTTTCTCTGTATAGATTCGGAATATGATAAATGGAAAGCATCTTTAGATGAATTTCAAATTGGCGGAACTCACTATTTTTTAAATCCATCTGAAAGTTCTGCGTTAAGAAAAACACTTAACATAAGCGGTATTCCACATTATGTAGTAATAAACAAAGAAGGAATTATTACAAAAGAAGGATTTGAAATCAGACCAAGCAATCCGGATGCAGAAGAAGAAATAAAGAAACTTATGCAATGATTTAAGAGTTCGGTTTGCCGCCGATCTCTTTTTTTTTATTTTGCCCGTATAAAAAAACGAGAATTATAATGTCAAAAATATTTGCTTTGTCTCTGCTGCTTTTAGTAAATACAATTTACAGCCAATCAAACTTTAATACACAATACAGCGACCCAAAAGAAGTTGTAATAACAGGCACAATTAAAAACTTTGAAAAGTATCCCGATATTGATGCAGTAAATCTCATTGTAAATGATATCGGGCTATCCGAATATCAAACATACTATGGCAAAATTGATAAAAATGGGAATTTTAAAATTCATTTCTCTCTTTATTTTCCGCAAGATGTTAGAATAGATTATCGTTCCTTAATTACAGTAATAGCTCATCCGGGCGATAGTATAAATGTAGAGCTTGATGCTGATTGGGTTAACGACACTGAACTTTTTAATTCTATAAAATTTAGCGGAGATCGCGCAAACACAAATGCTCAATTATTTAATTATAGAAAAGAAATGTCTAAAAACGAATTGACGGATGAGCAAACATTTAGCGCTAATAGAAAATTAGAATATGAAGAGTATATTGAATTTTGCGACAGTATTAAAAATTTAAACGAAGCCGCAAGAGAAAAGTATATAAATGAAGTAAATCCTGAAGAAGAAGTTGTAAGATGGACATACTGGGATGTTGAAATGGAATACATTTCGGCGCTCATTAATCACCAATCGGAATATATCAATCTAAATTATTTAAAATCTTCGGATTGGAATTTTGATAATAAATATTACAGATTTCTGGAATCACTTCAACAAGTTGATGAGAGTTCTTTGATTAATACCTCTGTTTCAGACTTTTTACCAATGCAGATTTTACATGATTATTTCGGCGCAAAACTAAGGCAAAAATTCAATGACGAAATATCTTATGATTTATATGATTCCCTGCTGCTGCCGCATGTTTTAGACTTTAATACCTCTGATATCCTTAAACAGCTTATTTTCAGTCAGCTTATAAATCTTTCGCTAAGCTCAAATCAAACTGATTTTTACGAACAGAACCTTGCTTTAATCGAGAAACAAGTTTCGGCGCCATATTTAATCGAACCAATAAAAGCTCGTTACAAAAGCATAAAAGAGTTTTGGAATGAACCTTTAACAAAGATCGGCTCAATTGTAAATAAACTTGAACGCAACAACAGTAAAGAATCATTTGAATCCAAATTTAAAGGCAAAGTTCTGTTTATTGATTGCTGGGCAACTTGGTGCGGTCCTTGCAAAGAAGAAATGAAGTATTCAAAAAAAATGATTGATAAGTTTGTTGGACAGGATGTTGAGTTTATTTTCTTTTGTTTTAATTCGGATTATAATCAGTGGCTAAAATTAAAAGATGAACTTCAGACCGGTGGGACTCATTATTATTTGAATAAAGAAGAAAGCAAAAACCTGGGCGATTTGCTTAGTATTGGCGGATATCCCAGTTATTTTCTTTTAGATAAGAATGGAAACATTATCAAAGAAAATGTGCCTGAAATCAGACCAAGCAATCCGGATGCAGAAGAAGAAATAAAGAAACTTCTGCAATGATTTAAGAGATCGGTTTGCTGCCGATCTCTTTTTTATTTCTGTACAAACATATTATTCTAACTTCGTGCCTTAGAAACTTGGTGGCATTTGTTTTACAATAAAGATTGTATGGCGAAAAGGTTTTTGCAGTTGTTAATCATTCAAATCAAAAAAATGCAAGCCTTAATTTATAACCTGTGATTTTGCTAATTTTCCGCAGCGCAATTATTTCATTACGGCAAAATCAAAAAGGATTATTATGAACAGGTTTTTGTACTTCCTTGTATTTCTTATACTGACGATTTTATTTAATCATCCGCTTCAGGCAAAATTATCATTATCAAAAATTTATTCTAATCACATGGTTATACAGCGTAATCAACCAATTGTAGTTTGGGGCTGGGCTGATAATAATGCGGCGATAAAAATCCTATTTAATAACAACGAATATTCCACAAACGCAGGCTCAAACGGTAATTGGAAAATTGTACTGCCCCAAATGAAAGAAGGCGGTCCTTTGGAAATGACAATTTCTACAAGTACCGAAAAGATAGTTTTAAAAGATATTTTGATCGGCGATGTTTGGGTTTGTTCAGGTCAATCAAATATGGAAATGGTGGTCAACAGTTCTAATAATGCGGAACAGGAATTGAAAATGGCAACCGATAATAAAATACGCCACTTTAAAGTTCCCAACTCTTCCGCCGAAAAACCGGAAGACGATTTAGCCGGCGGAGAATGGGTTGTTAATAGCCCACAAACCGTTGGTGATTTTACAGCCGCAGGTTATTTTTTTGCAAGGGAATTGCGCAAAAGTGTTGATGTTCCAATCGGGTTGCTTAACACATCGTGGGGAGGCAGCCGAATTGAAGCATGGATGAGTTCCGAAGTTTTAGATATGGTTGAGCAGCAAAAAGTTGTTGACGGGATAACAAGAAAAGCTGAGGAGGAATATCAAAAACAACTTGTAAGATTTAAAGCTATTTTCCCGGATGCAACTACTACAGACAAAGGCTTCCTTGATAATAATGCTTTATGGGCTGATCCAAACTTAAATGAATCTGATTGGAAAAATATTTCCGTTCCAATCCTTTGGGAAGATGCTGGTTATGCCGGTTTGGATGGAATTGCCTGGTACAGAACCACATTTAATCTTACTTCTGATGATGCAAGCAAAGGTGCTGAATTAGGTTTGGGAAAAATTGATGACTCCGATATTGCTTGGATTAATGGAATAAAAGTTGGCGGACTTTATCAGGCATATAATACACCGCGTATTTATAAAGTTGATCCGCAGGTATTGAAAGAAGGCAAAAATGTACTTAGTGTCCGTGTAGAAGATACTGGCGGCGGTGGTGGAATTTATGGCGATGCGTCGCTGCTTTACTTAAAAATCGGCGAGAAAAATATTCTGCCGCAAAATGATTGGAAATTTAAAATTGATGCAGTTAAAAAAACAGAATTAGGAATTAATCATACACCTTCATTGCTTTTTAACAAAATGATTTACCCTATCCTTAACTTTCCTATAAAAGGCGCTTTATGGTATCAGGGCGAATCCAATACCGATGACGAAGAGGATGCAACAAAATATAGAGAATTATTTGCAAGTATGATTAAAGACTGGCGAACCCTTTGGGGCGTTGGAGATTTTCCATTCATTTTTGTGCAGTTAGCTAATTACAAACAATTTATTGATCAGCCATCGGAAAGCCTCTGGGCAATTTTAAGGGAATCACAATCAGAAGCATTAAAACTGCCAAACACAGCGCAAGCTGTTATTATTGATATAGGAGATGCGAATGATATTCATCCGCGTAACAAACAAGATGTTGGGTTGCGGCTTTCATTAGCAGCAAGAAAAATTGCTTACGGAGAAAATATTGTTTACTCCGGTCCAACATACAAGAATCATAAAATCAAAAAAAATAAAATTGTTGTTTCATTTACAAACACTGGCTCCGGTTTGATTATTAAAGACAAAAACAGTTATGTAAAAGAATTTGCAATTGCTGGCGCAGATAAAAAGTTTTATTGGGCAAAAGCCGAAATTGAAAATGAATCAATTATTGTGTGGAGTGAAAAAGTTAAGAATCCGAAATATGTTAGATATGCCTGGGCTGATAATCCTGCCGATGCAAATTTATATAATGCAGAAGAATTGCCCGCTTCTCCATTCAGAACAAATGCTGCGGATAGTGTAAAGAAATAAGTGTTAAAATGCTTTAATATTAAAAAAGGGAACGGTCGTTAGGCTGTTCCCTTTTTTTATAAAGATTTTTTACGAAACAAAATTTATGAAGCAAATTATTTGCAGTTATAATTAATTTAAACCGCACATACCGGATGAACAGCCGCCATAAGATTGCTGCGGCAATCCACAGTTTCCACTCTCGCAGGTTGAGCCGCTTGATGAAAAGCCGCTGGCGCTAAAAGACGAAAACAATTTTTGGTTTTTTGTTGAGCTGCATTTTGGGCAAATAACTTCTTCAACATTTACAGATGATTTATGTAATACATCAAATTTTGTGTTACATTCTTTGCACTTGTATTCAAATACGGGCATTACTTCTCCTAATAATATTTGTAAAATTTTAATCGCAATCAGTTAAATCTAAAAAATTCATAAGGCGCGAATGAGCTTCCTGTGGAATTTCTACATTATACTTTTTGTAATAATCAATTGTTATCTCAACTGTTTTAAAGTACGTTTTGCAATCAGGACAATTATCAAGATGTTGTTTAATTGCAACGCATCTATCGGAATTAAGATCTTCGCCGAGACTTTCGCAAATATGCTGCATTACATCTTTGCAGTTTGGTTTTTGTTCACTCATCTTTTAAATGCCTGATTTAATTCATTTCTTAAAAATGCACGCGCCCTGTGCAGCCTTGATTTTACAGCAGGTACGGACAGTTCGGTCATCTCTGCCGTTTCTTCGGTTGACAATCCTTCAACATCGCGCAGTAAAAATACAATACGGTACTCCGGGCTTAGTTTATTAATTGATTCATCAAGTATTTTTTTTAATTCGTCATTCTCAATATTCTTATCGGGAATGCTTGACCAGTCGGCTGTATATCTATCCTCGTAAAGTTCATCATCATTATCAATCGAAACAAAAGTTCGCGACTTTTCTTTTCTTGCCATCATCAAACAATGATTGGAAGCAATGCGATATAGCCAAGTAGATAGCTTTGAATTGCCGTCAAACTGGTGCAGGCTTTTTATCATGCTATAAAAAGTTTCCTGCATAGTATGCTCGGCTTTATCCCTATCCCTGCAAATTTTATAAGAAAAATTATAAACCGTTTGCCCATTATCTTTGACTAATTGAGCAAGGGATTTTTTATCGCCGCTTTTGGCAAGTTCTATTAAATTTGATTCTTCCATTGGTAAGATGATTAACTTGAAAAGTAGATTCTTATTTATTTGTAAAAATACCAAATAAAACTATAAGAGATAAAACTTAATTTTTTAGTTTTATTTGATAACTTGTTATACAATATTTGTATATGTTAATTATAATTAAATGTCAGGAGTTTAAGTGAGCGCTCCCAAAACAATCAATTCAGTTTTAGAAAATGTCTTTTTTAAAGATATTGATCTTACAACTGTAGATTTCCCGTTTGACGTGAAAAATTTTGATGAGATTAAAGAAGGTGATTTAATATATTCATCTGGTCAACCCGCCGAATATATTTATTTAATAGTTAGCGGCGAAGTTAAAATAAAAATAAATGCTACAAGACAGCTAATTGTAAAAACAGATCACGATTTTTTTGGAGAAATTGAGTTAATGAACGACACACCAAGGAATTCTTCTTCACTTGCTAACAAAGACAGTTTAATTTATAAGATTAAAAAAAATATTCTTGGTAAACTAATTAAGAAGCCTGCCAAATTAGAAACAGAAAACACCGCAACTAAAGAAATACAAACTGAACAAAATGATGTTGATGAAATTCAAATAGAAGTTTTGGAAACGCCTGTAAATATTCCAGAAAGTATAAAACCCCACGTAGTTGAACCTTTTGTTAATAAGCCCGAAATTCCAAAATCGCAAAACGAAGAGCCTTCGGGAATATATCTTGTTGAAGAAAATATCCTTGAGGATTTGAATCCAATTACAGCTCCTGCCGTTGAGCAAAAAGAATCAGTAGATATAATTCCCAATATACCCGATAATAAAGAACCTGTTGAAAATAAAAATAAAGAAATAAGTCCTGTAAAAAGTAAAGATTTTGATATTGAACTTATAGAATTTGAAATTGAAGAATTTTATAACGGCAATCCGAATGAAATGGCTGAATACGAAAATGAAGACGCGGAAATAATCAGTTTTGAAGAAGATGATTTACCGAAACCCCAAACAACTACTGCAGCAAAAGTTGATGATACTAAGTTTGAAGATAGTGTTAAAGAAATAAAACCTTCACCTGCTGAACATCAAAACAACACCATCCAAAATAGAGAATTGGATTCTCCTCACAGTGATGCCGATTATTTTTTGGACAATATGAATTTACCGTCTGATTCCGATTTTCCAGTCTCATCTTCAGATAAAACAAACATTAATAAATCCGAAAACGAAGTTAAAAAAGTTGATCCAGTCCAGCCAAAACAATCTCCAAAAGTAAAAGCAGAAGAAAACATTAAATCGTTGATAAGCGAAATAATGGGAGAAAAAGAATTTACGCCCAAGGTTGATCTTGATGAGATAGAAAAAAAACTTTATAAAAGCAAAGAAGAAAACAAAAAGCCGCCCGATGTTGATTCCGTTCTTCAGCAAAAATATATTAAAAGTGACGATAGATCGCTAAAGAAAAAATTAATTGGCGACGAGAATGAAGCTGTAAATTGGACAATTATCGAAGGGCAAATTGATGACACAGACACGCCGCCTGCTAAAGATGAACCGTTAAATCTTAAACAAAACGCGTTGCTCGATAAAAAATTCGGTGCTTTGCTTCAACCATCTGAAGATATTAAACAAACTGTAAAAGAAGTTCTTAATTTTCTCATTATGGTTTGTGATGCTGAGGTTGCCTCTTTGAATATGTATTCTCCAAAAGAAAAAAAACTTTTAGAAGTATGCCAGACCTTTGAAAGTATTTTCAAACGTAATAAACCAATAAATGAAGGCATAACTGGATTAACAATCCGTGAAAAGAAATGCCATTTTGCGGTTGGCTACCAAAACAACAAAGATTTTAACCCTGATGTTGATTTGCCGAATAATTTTACCGGTGAAACTATTGTGTTTATGCCTTTTGTTGATAATAAAGATAATGTGATTGGCATAGCTCAGTTAGGTTTGAACAAAACAGTTTTTTCTTTTGAAGATAGAAAAGAGTTTGATAAGTATGCTGAATATGTTTCTTATGTTCTGCAGAAAACTATTATAAGCAGTTCCACAAATTTTGAGGCAATTGCCAAAACTGAGCTTATAAAAATATTGAAGTTTTTAAATTATGATATAGAAGTTCCTTTATTAAAAATTAAACATGCAGCTTCATCTATTTCGAGATCTGAATTGCCAGAGCATCTTAAAAAATCAGCTTCACTATTAAATTCTCAGGTGGCTTTCATTGCCGATATGCTTCAATCGCCAATTGAGTTTTTTGAAAACAGCGTTAAACTTAAACTGGAAGTTGCAAGTTTTAAATTTGTTTTTGATGATACATACACATCGCTTTCGGCTTATGTACTTGGCAGAAACGTAACCTTAGTTAAAGAAACTACCGATAACTCAAAGGTTAAAATTGATACACATAAGTTTGAAACAGCCTGTCATTATATAGCGCGTTTTGTATGCGATGTTATGCCCTCCGGCGGAATTATTTCATTCGGCAGTCATTTGAGCGGCGGTAAAATTAAGTTTTTGCTAAAGGATAATAATAAGTTTGTTAATGCAAATAATATTGATAAGATAGTCCTGCCGGATTTTTCAAACGATTTTGGTGAAAATATCGGACTGAGCTTATCAATCGCTAAAGATATTCTTAAATCTATGCAATGTGCTTTCGAACTTGAACTTTCTGATACAGGTACAAACTATCTGATTACAATTCCTATTGTTGCGCAGTAACACCGATAATGAACTTTGACATCATAACTGTTCTCGGTTGTACCGCAACTGGTAAAACTAAATTAGCCGCACAGCTTTGCAGTATTTTTAATGGAGAAATCATTTCTGCCGACTCGCGTCAAGTTTATAAACAAATGAACATTGGCACCGGTAAAGATTTGGCGGAATATGAAATTTCCGGCAACACAATTCCTCATCATCTAATTGATGTTATTGAACCTGCTGAAGAGTTTAATCTTTTTTTATTCCGCGAATTGTTTCAAAATTCTTTTGATGATATTGTTAAAAGAAAAAAACTGCCCTTCCTTGTTGGAGGCACTGGTTTATATTTAAGCGCTGTTCTTAGCGGTTATAATTTATCTAAAGTTGATTTTGAAAATGAATATCAAAAATTTGAAAATCTCTCTGTTGCTGAACTTAGAGAAATTTTGTTAAACATCAGCGGCGGTCTTCACAATACAACCGATTTGCTTGAAAAAGATAGAATAATTCGTGCAATCATTATCGCTAAACATAATAACAAATCAGATTCTCAAAAGCCAATTAGTTCTTTTGTTATCGGTATTTCTTTACCCCGTGATGAAATCAAAAACAGAATTACGGAAAGATTAAAGAAAAGACTGAATGAAGGAATGATTGATGAAGTTAAATTGCTTCTGGATTCCGGTGTTAGTTATGAAAAAATGCTTTTCTTTGGTTTAGAGTACAAATTTGTTGCACAATATTTAAAAGATGAGCTGAGTTATAACGACATGTATCAGAAACTTAATTCATCAATTCATGCTTTTGCAAAAAGACAGATGACGTGGTTCCGCAAAATGGAACGCGAAGGTATTGCTATTAATTGGATTGATGGCGCTGATTTTAATCGGGCTAAAGATTTAATTGAAAAAAATCTCTGCTAACTGTTGATGAACATTCCGGATAAAATAAAATCCTACCTGAACAAAAAAGCTTCAAATAACTGGAAGATTGAACAAAATTACGATAGACTATTCAATTATATAATCGTTGTTCCTGCAATAGCCGAACATAAAAACATTCCTGCGCTAATAAACTCTTTAGAACAAAATTCTGAAAAAGAATTAAATCAAACACTTTTAATAATTGTTGTGAATATCTCCTCATCATCACTGCCGGAAATAAAAGAGGATAATGCAATGTTGCTGAATTATCTTCGCAGCATCAAAAGTAAAATAAATATTTCAATTGTAGATGCGGCAACTGCCGGCAAAGAAATGGATGATAAAAACGGCGGTGTAGGATTAGCCCGCAAAATCGGGATGGATATTGCGCTTACAAAATTTGATTACAATTCAGCATATAAAAATATTTTGATTTGCACCGATGCTGATTGCATAGTAAACGAAAATTATATCACGGCAATCGCTAAAGAATTTAAGGAAAGTAATTACGAAGCTGCGGTTGTAAATTTTGCGCACGATATTTCCGGCAGTGATGATAACATTAAGGCGATTATCTGCTATGAAATATTTTTAAGATATTATGTTTTAGGATTACAATTCGCAAAATCCAATTATGCTTTTCATACAATTGGCTCAACTATGATGTGTACACCCGAAGCTTATATAAAAGTTGAGGGAATGAATAAACGGAAAGCTGCGGAAGATTTTTATTTTTTAGAAAAATTAGCAAAGGTTTATAAAATCGGCGAAATAAAAACTACGGCTGTTCAACCATCCGGAAGAGGTTCGTGGCGCGTTCCTTTTGGCACAGGAAGAAGTGTTGACAGGTTTTTAAATGATGAAAAGGATGAATACAATCTTTATAATCCGCAAAGTTTTGTTGTACTTAAAAGCTGGCTGCAAATATTTTTTGCAGAGCATAAAACCGATTATGAGACGCTTATAGAAAAAGCAGGAGTAATAAATCCGCATCTTGCCGATTTTTTAATCAGCAATAAATTAAATGAATTTCTATCAACAACCATTAAGAACAACATAAATTCAGCCGAGATTAAAAAACAAAAATATTTTTGGTTTGATGCTTTTAAAACATTAAAACTAATTCATTATCTTCGTGATGTGTGTTATCCGGATATAAATATGTTTGATGCCGTTGATAAATTGTGCAGCATGCTGAAGTTTGAAAACAATATTATAAGAACTGAACCTGTACCCGGAATAGATGTTCAGAAAAATTATCTTTTAATTTTAAGAAATTTGTAGAGTTAAAATGATTATCAAAACAAATCCCGATGAATTTGAAAATTACTGCGTGGATTCATCCAACTATAAAGGCACTTGCGATGCTGTTTATTTTCCGGAAAATACAGGAGAGATTGCTGTAATTTTAAAAGATGCTAATGAAAGCAAAACTAAAGTTACGGTTGCAGGCAATGGCACCGGTCTTACGGGCGCTCGTGTTCCTCAAGGCGGAATTGTAATCGCTACCGATAAAATGAATAAAATCTTAGAGATAAACGAAAAAGAATTTTATGCAATTGTTGAACCAGCTGTTTTACTTTCTGATTTCCAAAATGAATTGAAGAAACAAAAATTATTTTATCCACCCGACCCGACTGAAACAAATTGTTTTATCGGCGGAACAGTTGCTACAAATGCATCCGGCGCAAAAACATTTAAGTACGGCGCAACCCGCAATTATGTTCTGGGATTGGAAATAATTTTGCCGAATGGACAAATGATTTCTGTTGAACGCGGCAAACAAACTGCCGATGGATATTGTTTGGAAATTAAAACTTTATCAGGCAGAACAATTAGTTTTAGTATTCCGGATTACAATTTGCCCAAAGTAAAAAATGCTTCGGGTTATTATTGTAAAAAAAATATGGATGCGGTTGATTTGTTTATCGGTTCGGAAGGAACTCTTGGCATAATCACAAAAATAAAACTCAAGCTTTTGCCTTTGCCTGAAGATTCAATTTCCTGCGTCCTTTTTTTTGAAGATGAGCCGAACTCATTTGATTTTTTAGAGAAAGCACGCGATGCATCTTATAAAAATAGAAATAACAATTTGTACAACACTATCAACGCACAGGCTTTAGAATATTTTGATGAAAGTGCATTAAAGTTTTTAGCAAAAGATTTTTCAGCAATTCCAGAAAACGCAAAAGCCGCAATCTGGTTTGAACAGGATTGCACCGCCGATTCTTTTGATGCAATTCTTGAAGCTTGGAATGTTTTAATGCAAGCATATAAAGTGAATGAAGAAACTGCTTGGTTTGCTTTCAATGATTCGGATAAAGAAAGGATAAAAGATTTTAGGCATTCAATTTCATGGAAAGTAAACGAGTACGTTGCACGCAATAATTTTAGAAAACTCGGAACTGATGTTGCAGTGCCGGATGATACTTTTCGAGATTACTATTTTACATTGCAATCTTTAGCTGCCCAAAGCACAATTGATTTTGTGGCTTATGGACATTTTGGAAATTCGCATATTCATTTAAATCTTCTACCGAAAACAGAAAATGAATTTATTGAAGGTAAAAATCTTTATAAAATATTTTGTGAAGAAGCCGTAAAACGCGGCGGAACAGTTTCGGCTGAACACGGCATCGGTAAAGCAAAACGCGATTATCTTTTAATGATGTACGGCAAAGATAATATCAACAAAATGGCTTCGCTAAAAAAATCCCTCGATCCAAATTTGATTCTCGGAATCGGAAATATTTTTAGTGAAGAATTTCTTGGATAAAATTACTTCGGGTTGGAATCTTGCATTATAATGCCCCGATTCCCAGCCTGCACTTAACCCAGTTACGATCTTCCCGTTCAAGTTTTTCAGTTTCTTTTACAACCAATCTTTCCGGTTTTACATAGTGTTTCGTTAACAAATAATTTTTGATTGATTCAACACGTTCAATACCGAGTTTGTTAAATTCTTCATCGGTTACCGGTTGTTGATTAGTAATATTTTGTATCATTTCTTTAAGATAATTCCTTAAGTCAAAATCTTTTGGAGCTTTCAAATCATCTTGCACTGGTTTATGTTCAAATTTCTTTTTTAGGCTGTCAAGTCCGGCATTGCCAAAATATTCTTTATAAATAGATTCCAGAATATTTCTGCTGATACTTACATCAACTTTAAGGGGATCAATTAATGTATCCTTTACTGCTTTAGTCATTCGCTTTGTAAAAATGTCCTTTGCTTTTTTATATTGAATTGCTTCCTTATCTGTAACGGTATCAATTGTGCCGTAAATTTCTAAAGTAATTTGCGGGCGCTCATTTAATGCTTTGTTAAGATTATCAAGCCGCTCTATTTGATTTGGAAGCAGTGTGGATTCGCCTGGATCAAAATCAATAAACTCAAGATCATCGCCGCCAATGCCAAGTAAATTGCCTAACAATTTAAACGGAGCAGTAACAAGCGAAACTAAAACTCTTTTAACAGCCCACCAGATTAATGTGCCGGTATTTACTTGCGGATCGTTCAAATCGCCTTCAACCTCAAGATCAAGATCAATATTTCCATCGCTATCTTTAAGCAGCGCAAGCGCCAGTTCAACAGGCACGCCAAATCCTTCGCTGCCTTCATGTTCTTTTCCAAGCTCAACTTTATTTAAAAATATTTTGCTGTATGATGTTAACATTCCTTTTTCTAAAAGATATTCTATGTCAAGCGAAAGTTTTCCCTTTTCAATTAAATAACCCATAAACTTTGCGGAGTACGGAGATAAGTCGGTCAGCTCAATATTGTTGAAATTCATTTTAATATCCGAATAGCCCATTGGATCGAAAGTATCTATATTCCCGTTTATTCTTGCAAGCCCGTAATCATCAACTGTTCCCTGCAAATCAATGCCGGCGCCAAGCGGATTGCCTTTTGATATTCCGATTATATCGCCGTTCAGTTGATGAATTTTTGCAGCGAACTGAAGCGGCAAACTGAAATCGGAAAAAAACATTTCGCTGTTTGAAATTTTTATTCGTCCTATATCAAAACTATAATATGAAGCAGCATCGTTTGTGTCTGTTTTTATAAATTGTTGCTGTGATGTTGAAATACCGGATTTTTTAGTGAAGACGAATGAAACTTTATCGTCAACATCATCTTCAAAGATATTATGCTTTGCTCCTGAAAAAGTTTTTTTGTTTGCGGAATCAGGCGGTACATAAGATTTAAAAACTTTTTGAACATTTATGGATTGATCTTCCGCAATAGCAATACGAGAGTATGCTTTGTTAATGTTTATCTCGCCAATTGTAACAGAGATTGGATTTGTTTGTGCAGCCAGACCAATTGTAGTAAGCGATTGCCATTCGAGAAATCTTTCGTTTTCCTTTGTATCGAATAAAACAAAATCAGTAAGCGATGCAGCGCCGTTGTAATTAACATACGGCAGTTCGTTTCCTTTGCCCATCTTAAATTCCAGATGACCTTCGCCGCTAAGTTTTCCATCGGTTAATTTTAAATAAGCGTATTGAGAAAAGTATCCGCTGAGCGCTTTAAAGTTTAGTTTGTCCACTTTTATATTAAAGTCCGCTGCCATCGGCTCAAGTGTAAATTTCCCTTGTGCCGAAGCGCCGCCGCCTTCTTTAATTTTAAAGTTTAATCTAAATGAAGCGGCGTTGCGCGATAAGGGGCGCAGTTTGTTTATACTAAAATTACCGGAGTGAAGATTTATTTTTACAAGCGTGTCGAGAGATTTATCAATAAAAGTAAAACTGATTGAAGAACCCTGCAAACTATTTATTAAAATATCCCAGTTGCCGGAATCCTGTTTTTGCTGCTCTGTCTCGCCTGCTTTAATAATTTCAAATCCGATTGCAGAATATTTAACATCAATATTTTTGTGCGGCGGATTGTCATTTACTTTTTTTGATTTCGGCTGCCGACCCATCAAATCTGAAAAATTAAATTCGGTTTCACTAAGTTTTTTTACAATTACTTTTGGCGCAGCAAAACTCATTTTTTCTAATTCAATCTTACGACTGAAAAGCGGCATTACATTCAAATCAACAAAAAATTCTTTACAATAAACAAACAGCGATTTGTCTTTATCAAAAAGAGCGAAACCTTTAACAGATAATGAAAATGTATATGGATTGAAAGAAACAGCTTCAATTTTAGATTCGCGTTTATATTGTTCTTTTATAAAACTAATAGTTTGCGTTTTGATGATGTACGGTACAATTACAAATCCGATGAAAGTATAAAGAAAAATTAAAAATATCAGCCACGAAAGTGGATTTTTGATTATTCTTATAAATGTTGATTTCTTTTTTTGTTTTATTACATCTGTCATTAGAAATTATAGCCTGATTGAGTTATTTAAAGATAATTAAAATTTTCAAAATATAAAGAAAGGATTAATTAAAGTTAATATTATCCTTAGGCATCCAAACAGCAGTAAGATAGAAAACAATGTTTTTATCATATTACTCCTTTATTGAAATCCCAAAGGTTTACTTACTTTTTTTTATCTTGCAAGCGTTAATATTATTAAACTTATATAGCGGACTATTAATGAACTTAAACAAGAGTGATGTTGAAAAACTTTCTATCAACACAATTCGTACTTTATCAATTGATGCAGTGCAGAAAGCAAACGCCGGTCATCCGGGTATGCCGCTTGGCTGCGCGCCAATTGTTTACGCGCTTTACTGCAAAACAATGGCTCACAATCCCGCAAATCCAGACTGGATAAACAGGGATAGATTTATACTTTCTGCGGGACATGGAAGCATGCTGCTTTATTCAATACTTCATTTATCCGGCTATAAAGTTTCGATTGATGATCTTAAAAGTTTTAGACAATGGGGAAGTAAAACTCCGGGTCATCCCGAATTTAAACATACTCCAGGTGTAGAAACTACTACCGGTCCGTTAGGACAGGGTTTTGCAACTTCAGTTGGAATGGCGATTGCCCGCGATTATATCGCTTCTCTTTTTAATAAAGACGATATAAAACTTATTGATCATTACATCTACGGTATTTGCAGCGACGGTGATTTAATGGAAGGAGTTTCGCACGAGGCTGCTTCCCTTGCTGGGCATTTGCAGTTAGGCAAGCTGATCTTCTTTTATGATGATAATAAAATTACAATTGACGGCAAAACAGATATTACTTATTCCGATGATGTTCAAAAAAGATTTGAATCATACGGATGGAATGTTTTAAGCATTGCAGATGTTAATAATGCCGCACAGGTTGAAGATGCAATTAAAACTGCTCAATCCATTAATGATAAACCCGTTCTTATCATTACAAAAACAAATATTGGATTCGGCAGCCCGAATAAGCAGGACAAATCATCATCACACGGCGCACCGCTCGGCGAAGAAGAAGTAAAACTTACAAAGAGAAATCTTGGAATGTCCGAAGACAAATTCTTTTATGTGCCGGATGAGGTTTATCAGCATTTCAAATTGATTGAAGAACACGGCGCGGATGAAGAAAATAATTGGCAGAAAATCTTTAGCGAATACAAAAATAAATACCCTGATGATGCTGTGCTGTTTCAAGCAGTTATGCAAGGCGATTTAAAAGAAAATTGGGATAAACATCTGCCAAAGTTTGAAGATTATTCTGAAAATATTGCAACACGGGTTGCGTCCGGCAAAACACTAAATGCGCTTGCCGAATGTCTTCCAAATTTTATCGGTGGTTCTGCTGATTTAAATGAATCAAATATGACACATATTAAGTCTTCACTCTCATTCTCGGCAAAAGATAGAGCAGGAAAAAACATTCACTTTGGAATCCGCGAACACGCAATGGGTGCTGTATTAAACGGCATTGCCATTTACGGTGGACTAATTCCTTTTGGCGCAACGTTTTTAATTTTTTCCGATTATATGCGTCCTGCAATAAGGCTTGCAGCTTTGATGAAAATAAAAGTAATATATGTATTTACGCACGATAGCATTGGACTTGGCGAGGATGGACCAACGCATCAGCCTGTTGAGCAAATTACTTCGTTAAGATTAATTCCCAACTTAATTGTTATTCGTCCGGCAGATGCAAATGAAACTGTTGAAGCATGGAAGTTTGCAATCAATCATAAGGGCGGGCCGGTTGCGCTTATTTTAACAAGACAAAAATTATCTGTGATTGACAGAAAAAAATTTAATTCTGCAAATAATTTGCACAAAGGAGCTTATATTTTAAAAGATACTGATGGGAAACCAGATATGATCTTAATTGCTTCAGGCTCGGAAGTAGCGCTTGCATTAAATGCAGCCGGGCATCTTGAATCAAAAGGTAAGCAGATAAGAGTGGTTAGTTTTCCAAGCTGGGGATTATTCGAACAGCAATCCTTAGAATATCAAAATCAAATTCTTCCACCTGATATTAAAGTAAGAGTTTCTATTGAGATGGGCGTTACAGCCGGTTGGGAAAAGTATGTTGGCGATAGCGGCAAATGTATTGGTATCAATACTTTCGGCGCATCTGCACCGGACGTAGTTCTTTACGAAAAATACGGTTTCACTTTAGAAAATGTTATTGAAAAATTAAACGAAATTTTGGCTTATGAATAATCAAATAAAAGAATACACACTTGCAAAAGAAAAAATAAAAATACTTCTGCTCGAAGGTCTTCATTCTAATGCGGTAAAACATTTTAACGACCATAACTTTTTTACGATCGAAAACATAAAATCTTCTTTAACCGAAAATGAGCTGATTGAAAAAATAAGCAATGTACATTTGATCGGGATCAGATCAAGAACTAATCTTACGGCAGATGTACTTGAACATGCAAAAAAATTAATTGCAATAGGCTGTTACAGCATTGGCACAAATCAGGTTGATCTGCTTGCTGCAAAGTTAAAAGGAATTCCGGTTTTTAATGCGCCGTTTTCAAACACACGCTCCGTTGCGGAATTAGTTATAAGCGAGAGCATAATGTTAATGCGCGGCATTCCCGAAAAAAATCAGTTTGCACACAACGGCAAATGGATTAAGGATGCAAATAATTCTTTTGAAGTTCGCGGGAAAAATATCGGCATTGTGGGATACGGACATATCGGTTCGCAAGTTTCAATACTTGCAGAAAACCTAGGAATGAATGTTTATTATTACGATATTGAAAAGAAACTTAATCTCGGCAACGCAAAATCCTGCAATTCGCTTGAAGCGCTTTTAGAAATTTCAGACATAGTAACACTGCATGTTCCCGAAACGGAATTAACAAAGAATATGATTACAGCATCACAAATAAATAAAATGAAGAAAGGTTCTTACCTGATAAATTTAGCCCGCGGCAGTGTTGTAAATCTTGATGATCTTGCCGCAGCATTGGAATCCAAACATATTAACGGTGCAGCCGTTGATGTTTATCCTGAAGAACCAACAACCAACAGCGATAATTTTTACAGCGTTCTCCAAAAATTCAATAATGTTATCTTAACTCCGCACATTGCCGGCAGCACTTCAGAAGCGCAGGCAAACATTGCACGCGAGGTCTCGGAAAAACTTGTAAACTATTGTGATGTCGGTTCAACAATTGGCGCAACTAATTTTGTAGAACTTTCTTTAACGCCCAATATGAATACGCAAAGATATTTGCATATTCATAAAAACAATCCTGGCGTGTTAAATAAAATAACACGCATATTTACTGATAGAGGAATTAACATTGCATCTCAGTATTTACAAACAGATGCTTATACTGGTTACGTTATTATTGATATTGATACTAAAATAAAATCACCCGATATTTTGAAAGAGCTTAAACAAATTCCCGAAACGATAAAAACAAGAATGTTGATTTGAAATCTTGCGGATGAATGATAAGTTTTAGTAGCTGGCTGCGTTTATAATTATTTTGATAAACCAGATTGCGATATTTTAAAAATGCAAAACGATTTTGTGATTTATTGAAAGTTATTTATGTCAAAACTAAGAAAAAATTTTACTGATAAAGAATGGCGTGCTTGCTGCGGAGGTTTTTGCAATAATTGTAAAATTGCCGCCGCATACAAAAGTAAATTTGGGAAGAAAGAAGGCGAAAAGAAATTTGCTAAAGATAAAAAGAAACAATAAACAGTATTTTTTAATATGAGGTAAAGATGAAGAAATTCTGGGCATTAATAATTTTAGCGTTAATAGGTATTCAATTTATTCCGGTTGAAAGAACCAATCCTCCGGTAACAACCGAGATATATACATCGGATAAAGTTAAAGCAATATTAAAAAAATCCTGTTACGATTGTCATTCCAACGAAACAAACTGGAGCTGGTACACAAAAATTGCACCCATATCTTTCATTACAATAAAAGATGTTAACGAAGGAAGAAAACACTTAAATTTTTCCGAATGGGACAAACACTGGAGTAATGAAGCAAATGTAAAAAAAGAAATCTGGGAGGAAATTGAAAGTGAAAAAATGCCGCCTTGGATATTTCGAATTTTACGCAGCGATGGAATTCTTACACAGGAAGAAAAAAATATAATCAGAAACTGGGCAAAAGCCGATTGATTTGGTTGATAAGAAAATTACAATATCCGAATTATGGCAGAAGGTTGACTTCACAAAGTTTTCAACTCTTTCATTAATTTTTTCAAACATTCTTGTATTAGTTTTTGCAATTATAGATGAACTTTCCGCTTTAAGCATTTTAAGGTTCTACTGGATGCAAAGCGTAATTATCGGAATTTTTAACTTTATTACAATACTCAACTTAAAAGAATTTTCAACGGAAGGATTTAAAAGAGGTAATAAACAACAGCCAGCAAACGATGCTACAAAAAGATCAACGGCTTTCTTTTTTCTTTTCCACTATGGATTATTTCATTTTGTATATGCTCAGTTTCTCGGAGTATTTTCGCAAAACAGTTATTTAAACTCCGATGAATTGAATTTCTTCACTTTATCAGCAGTGATGTTTTTTATAACATCAATGTTTGAATACATAAACGCCAAAAATGAACAAGGCGATAAATTACCTAATATCGGCAAGCTGATGTTTGCGCCATACACAAGAATAATACCAATGCATATTATAATTATTGTCGGAGGTTTTATAAGCGCTGCCGGCGCATGGCTTTCAACCGATACCAATTTATTAATTATAATTCTATTTGTTTCATTAAAAACTTTTGTGGATATGCTTTCGCAGGTTTATAGTTCTATTTCACAAAGTTGAGCAAATAAATTTTCTATGGTGTTTTGGGATTTCTTATATCAGCCGATAAACTCAAAATCTAACAAAGATAAATAATTATTAATAGCCTCAATTATCTTTATAAATAGGGCGGTTGTATATATTTTTCCCGACGTAATTGGTTACTAAACTTATTTTGTTTTATCATACATATAAATTGTTATGACGAATTTTGATATTATAAAAAGAAGAATACTTATTGCTGGCGCTAACGGAATGCTTGGTCAGCGAGTTATTGAATTTTATTTGTCTCTGGCAGATGTAGAATTACTTGCAACTTCAGTAGAAGAGAAATCATTTCTCCCGGGTGTTGAATATATTCAATGCGATATTGCAAACAGAACTGAAATAAAAAAAATAGTTCGTGATTTTTGTCCAGATTTTATAATCAATGCTGCCGCTTTTACAAATGTAGATCTTAGCGAAACCGAAAGAGAACTTGCGTGGAAAATAAACGTTAAGGGAGTTGAGTACCTTGTTGAAGCAGCACGCATTATTGATTCGCATTTAATCCATATCTCTACCGATTATGTTTTTGATGGAAAAAATGGACCGTACTCGGAAAACGATACGCCCAATCCGCTTGGATATTATGCACGCACAAAACTTGCAAGTGAAAATGTTTTAAAGATCAGCGGAGTAAAAAACACAATACTGCGCACAAATGTTTTATACGGAATTGCAAAACACAGCCGACCCGATTTTGTAAAATGGGTTGTAGATTCTTTGCGATCGAACAAGCAAATAAATATTGTGGAAGATCAAATTAACAATCCGACTTTTCTTGATGATCTGGTAATGGCGATTAGTAGTATTGTGGAACTGCGCAAAGAAGGAATATATAACATCGGCGGAATCGAATTTCTTTCCCGTTACGACTTTACTTTAATGATTGCCGATTTCTTTAAGCTTGATAAATCTTTGATTAAAAAGATTAAAACCGAAGAACTCAATCAACCTGCACGCAGACCTCTAAAATCAGGGCTGATAACTATTAAAGCACAAAGTGAACTTGATTACAAACCGCACTCAATTTTACAAACTTTGGAAATTATGAAAACGGAGCTTGGATTATGAGAAAAAGTTTTATTCTTTTCTTGCTTTTATTTACATCTATCGTTTTGCCGCAAAGTAAAATTCCGGATTGGGCAAAGGGTGTTGTGTGGTATCAGATTTTTCCTGAGCGATTTGCAAACGGCGATACATCAAACGATCCCGAAGCTGATAAGGTTTTTATAAACAACGACCACGTCCCTGATGGCTGGCAAATTAGTAAATGGACAGGCAACTGGTTCGCTCAATCGGATTGGGAAAAGAAACTTGGAGGCAATGTTCGCAATCATCTTTACGAAAGAAGATACGGCGGCGATATAAAAGGAATAATTAATAAACTTGATTACCTTAAAGAACTTGGTGTTGGCGCTATTTACCTCAATCCTGTTTTTGAAGCTGTCTCGCTTCATAAATATGATGGATCATCTTTTCATCATATTGATGTGAATTTTGGACCGAACCCAAAAGCGGACCGCAAATTATTAAATAACGAAATACCACACGATACAATTAATTGGATTTGGACTTCTTCCGATAAACTGTTTCTAAAACTAATTGATGAAGTTCATAAACGCGGAATGAAAATTATTATTGACGGCGTTTTCAATCATACTGGCGTGCAGTTTTGGGCGTTTCAGGATGTTATTAAAAATCAAAAACAATCTAAGTACGCGGATTGGTTTCACATCGAAAAGTTTGATGATACGGAAACACCGCAAAATGAATTTGAATACAAAGGCTGGTGGGGAATAAAATCTTTACCGGAGTTTAACAGAACTGAAACCGATCTTTTTCCGGGACCCAAAAACTATATTTTCAACTCAACAAAAAAATGGATGGACCCGAATAATGATGGCGATCCATCGGACGGAATTGACGGATGGCGGTTAGATGTTGCCCGAGAAGTTCCAATCGGATTCTGGAATCAGTGGAACAAACTTGTTAAATCCATAAATCCTAATTCTATAATTGTTGGCGAACTGTGGGAGCTTTCACCGGATTTTATTTCCGATGACGGACCGTTTGATGCTTTAATGAATTACAACTTTGCTTTTGCCGTAAATGATTTTTTTATTGCAAAAGAGAAAAAAATTACAACGGAAGATTTTGTTAATAGATTGAAAGAAATTGATGTAAACTATCCGCTGGATAATTTATCCGTTCTGCAAAATCTTTTATCGAGCCACGATACTGAAAGACTTTCTTCTATGATAAATAATCCCGATAGAAAATATGACTACGATGCAGGCGAAGACAATAAATATTATGATGCTGGTAAACCATCAAAACTGGATTATGAAAAACAAAAATTAATTGCGGCGTTTCAAATGTGCTACCGCGGTGCGCCGATGATTTACTACGGCGATGAAGTTGGTATGTGGGGCGCCGATGATCCGCATTGCCGCAAACCAATGTTATGGAATGATCTAAAATACGATGACGAGGTAATTGATGAAACATCCGGTTTTAAAATTGGATTGGGAAGTTATCCGGTAGAGCAGAATAATGATTTGAAAAATTTTTATGAAAAGATCATAAGTATTAGAAATAACAACGAAGCTTTGCAAAAAGGCGATGTGATTTTTAATTATGTAAATGATGAACAGAAGACTTTTGCTTTTAGAAGAGTTTTTAACAATCAAATTATTTATTGCGCATTTAATCTCGGCAACAATCAGGCAGAAATTTCTTTGGCTACCGATTTTAAGAAAGTAAGTTATAAAGACTTGATGAGCAACGAAGAATTAATGATGACAGACACAGATGAAAATGTAAATATAAAATTAACTCTGCTTGCACAAACTTTTAAAATAATTGAACTTGGCGAAGGACAGACTTTTGATAAATAGATACACCTCATTCATTTTCGATCTTGACGGCACAATTTACCGCGGAGAGAATATTATTGAAAATGCCGATCTAACAATCAACAAGCTTAAAGAACTTGGCAAAAAAGTTATTTTCATATCGAATAAAACAACCGGCACAATAAACGAATATTATACATTTCTAAAATCATCCGGCATAAACATTGAAGAATCGGAAATAATCAATTCAACTTTTGTACTAAAGAATTATTTAAGCGAAAATTATTCCGGCTCAACTTTTTATGCAATCGGTGAAGAAATATTTATAAAAGAAATTTCGGATGCGGGATTGAAGTTTTCTGAAAATCCTTTAAAAATCAAACTGCTTTTGATTACACTCGATCGAACTCTGAATTACACCAAATTGGAAATTGCAGCAAAGGCTTTAGAGAACGGCGCTAGATTTTTTGCCGCAAATATTGATGATACCTGTCCGGTAACAGGCGGCGAAGTTCTTGATGCCGGTGCAACAATATCCGCACTCGAAAAGCGAACCCATAGAAAACTTGAATTAAATTTTGGCAAACCCTCAAAATTTATGATGGATGAAGTTGTTAAAAGATTTCCATCAACGGAAAAAATTTTGCTTATCGGCGATAGACTGGAAACTGATATTGCTATGGGAAACAAATTTGGAATTGATACTGCGCTTGTTTCAACAGGGGTTAAACTTTACTCAAACGGTAATTCGGAAATTAAACCAACATACTATTTAAACTCAGTTTATGATTTGATTAAAAAATAGTACCCACGGCAGGAATCGAACCTGCGACCTGCGGTTTAGGAAACCGTCGCTCTATCCCCTGAGCTACGTGGGCAAAATATCCTTACATTGTAAAATTACTAACGATGAACTAAACATACATTACAATTACAATTTATTAATTACACAATAAAAATATTTTAATTCAACTAATCAAAATTAATTCCTTTTGCGGATTTGATATAAACTTGCAGCCATCTTTTGTTAAGTAAACTTCTTCTTCAAGTGTGGAAACGCCATAACCTTCAACGGGCAAACGAGGCTCAATTGTAAATACCTGTCCTTCTTCCAATTTCATAAACGGCAGATTGCCATATTTTTCCCAGCGCGGAAACAACCCTGCGCCGCCGTCATGTACTTCCTTTCCAACTTGATGACCGAGTCCGTGTGGATATTCTATATAACCGTTTTGCACAATATAATTTCTTGCGATATCGTCCATCTCAACACCTGTAACGCCCGGCTTAATTGCATCGGCAACCATTTGAATGGAATCCCGTATTACATCAAACCCTTTTTGAACGACTTCGGGTGCGCCGCTTTCTCCATCATTAAGAACATACCATGTTCTTTGCAAATCGGAACAGTAGCCTTTATACTTAATTCCAAAATCCATGTTAATCAAATGACCCTTTTCAATTTTTCTATCGGTTGGACCTGAATGTGGACCAGCCGGATTTGGACCAGTAAAAACAGCGGGGCAAGTTTCTTCATCCCAGGCTAAGCCAAAACCTTTTTCCTTTGTTACTTTTAAAACATACTCGGCAATATCTTTTTCACTTAAACCGGGTTTGATGTACGCAGTAACCTGATCAAATATTTTTAATGTTTCATCAACAGCCTCTTGCATAATTGATAATTCCTTTGCAGATTTTCTTCCGCGCAGAGCAGAAATAATTTCTTCGGCGCTAACAATTTTATTTTCGTAGCCGGTACCTTTAAGATAGTCCATTAATAAAAGGTACATTCCGTGTGTTAATCCATCTGCAAGTACGGAGTTTATTGAATAATTGATTGCAATTGTTTGTGGATTTTTTTTCTGCACATATTCCACAAACGGCTCTTTAAATGATTTCATATATCCGGCAATGTTTTTATAAACACCCGACTTAACAAAATTCTCCAATTCCATATCGCCAACAATTGCAGTAGTATCACCGTCTTTGTTTATAATAAATGCCGATTTCCAAGTTGAATGATCTCCAACGGTCATATCCATAATTGGATCTTTTATAACCTTGGTTTCCTGAACAAACGTTACCCACATATCAACATTTTTTTCATTCAAAATTTCTACTGCCTGTGCAACTTTTTCTTTTATTATTTCTAAAGACATAACACCCTCGTATTTATTTTTTTTGATTGCACAAAGTTATCAATTATAAATTTGATGAACCACAATGAATTTGCTGTTTAGAAAGCGTTATAAATTTTTTGCAGAAAATATTCCAAACAACTTTACAAAAGCGGATATGTGATCAAAGTAGCAAGTATTTGTAATGCTATTTTTACGACTGCAAACAATAATTTTCTTTTATTTTTTGGTGAATATCGTTTTTATCAACATTATCTTTTGCTAATTTTCCATCGCTAAAATGAAATTTATCAAATGTACTTTATTAGTGCTGTGTAAAAGAACCGCTAAAATGAAATTGATGGGTTCTGCGTATTTTGAATATATATTTGGATTACGTCAGCTTAAAATAAAACTTGAGAAAAACTTTTATCTTTTAAAATAAAACTAAGTTATACAGATGGAAAAAGCTTTAATAATCGGCATCTCCGGGCAGGATGGTTCATATCTTGCAAAACTACTTTTGGAAAAAGGCTACGAGGTTCACGGCACTTCCCGCGATGCTGAACTTTCGGGATTCGGCGGGCTTAGTAAACTAAAAATAAAAGAAAAAGTAAAACTGCACTCTATGTCGTTAATTGATTTCAGAAGCGTAATGCAAACCGTTTTGCAAATTATGCCCGATGAAATTTATAATCTTGCCGGGCAAACTTCTGTCGGTTTATCATTTTTACAACCGGTAGAAACATTGGAAAGCATAAGTATTGGCACGCTAAACATTCTTGAGGTTTTAAGATTCCACAAACTGCCGATTAAATTTTATAATGCTTGTTCAAGCGAGTGCTTTGGAGAAACAAATCAGCAAGCTGCAAGTGAAGAAACTCCTTTTCATCCTCGCAGTCCGTATGCTGTTGCCAAGGCTGCGGCGTTCTGGCAATTATCTAACTATAGGGAAGCATACAATCTTTTTGCCTGTTCTGGTATTTTGTTTAATCACGAATCCCCTTTAAGACCAAAGCGATTTGTTACAAAAAAAATTATCGAAGCAGCCTGCCGGATTGCAAACGGCAGTAACGAAATTTTAACACTTGGTAATATTTCAATTAAAAGAGATTGGGGCTGGGCGCCGGATTTTATGGATGCGATGTATTTAATGCTTCAACAGGATAAACCGGATGATTACGTTATAGCAACAGGTAAAACAATATCAATTGAGCAGTTTGTGGAGAAAACATTTGCATATTTTAATATTGATTACAAAACAAAAATCTCTTTTGATAACAGCCTATTTCGTCCAACGGACATTTCATTCAGTCAGGGCAATCCTAAAAAAGCAAAAGAAAAACTCGGCTGGGCGCCAACTTACCATGTGGATGATGTAATACGTATGATGATTGAAGAAGCGTTGAAAGAAAAATAAAAATAATGTTCAACTTAATAATTTCGTATAAAATTGAATGTATTGTTTAGCTACAATTTTACTTTCAAATTCGTTCAGAACCTTACTTCGAGCGTTCTTACAGATTTCATCATAATGAGGATTATTAAGTAACCAATCAATTCCCATAGCAAAATCAGTGGAGTTAAATGGTGTTGCAAGATATCCATTCTTTTTATGATCAATCAAATCAGAATTACCACCAATATTAAAAGCGACAACGGGGGTACCACAACTTAAAGATTCCATTATAACATTTGATAAATTTTCTTGCAAACTTGGAACAACAACAACATCTGCAGCATTATACAAAGTTATTAAACTTATTTCATCATAAAATTTTCCAAGATAATGGGTTGGAACTCCGAAATTTATAACATCTTTAGGTTTACTACTTCCAAATATCACAATTTCAACATTCCGATTCAGAAGTTTAGAAAATGCTTCTTTTAATTCACTTAATCCCTTATTTAAATCATTAACTACTGATTTTGCTCCAAATAAAACTATCTTTTTATTTTGAGGAAGATTCCATAATTCTCTTGATTTATTTAAATCAAACGGTTTAAATAAATCAGTAAAAATAAGATTTGGCATATTAAGAATAGGTTTGTTTTTCAGTAAACTGCTCTTAAAAGCACAATCAGCTTCCCATTTACTTAATCCAATAAAATATAGTTCGTTTTTTTTTGAGTAAACCTTATTTTTTTTGTACCATATCTTTCTGCTAAGGTCATTTGTTATTTTACTTCCTAATTGTGGACAAATACCACATTTGTCGATATACCTATTGCATTGCCACTTTACATGACAACCTCCTGTAAAAACCCAGTCATCATGTAAACTCCAAACAATTGGCTTCTTGATACTCAACAAATCCTTAATATTTATTGTTCCATCACCTACCCAATGTAAATGAACAATATCTGGATCAAATTGCGTTATTTTATGTTTTATTTTAGAAAATGGCAATAATGCAGGGCTAAAAACAGTTTTCATTCTATTTTTATAAAATTTTAAACGTAATCGATCAACTCCCCCTCTTAATCGATTAATTTCTTGTTCTAACTTAGATGAAGGACCAATAACTGTGTAATCATCTGAAAATTTATTGAGAACCAGATATTGACTTATTATTCCTTCGATAAGCAAGGCTTTATGAAGATGATAAGCTGCTATAGCAGCACCACCCGAAGTATCAGATGCGTTTACGTGAAGGATTTTCAATTTGTTACAATCCTACTTTTTCTAATTAGACCAATATTTTCTATGTTAAAATTTTCAGTCAACATAATTCTTGGTAAAGAATGCAAAAAATCTATGTGTTTATAATAGATGTTTCCGGCTCTTGTAGTAGTTGCAGTTTTTAGTTTTACTTTTTTAATAATATCGAATTCCTTTTTCCCAACAGTGTCGGTTGTTCCGTATGGATAAGAAAAATGCAAAACAGGTTTATTAATAAAAGATTCGATTAAAGAATGTGACTCATTTAATTCTCTTAATACATCCATATCTGAAATTTTATTTAAGGCGAAATGATTATTTGTATGACCACCTATTGTAACTAGTTCATTCATGGATAACTGAATAACCTCGCTCCAATTTAACGCCAAAGAATCACATTTTGCTGACCAGTTGATATCATAGAATCTAAACAATTTATTAAGTTCTTCTAAAAGATTATTTTGATCTAATGACAAGATAATTTCTCTTATTTTCATAAATGAAAATACTTTATCTGGAATGGTTTTGCACGAGAAAGTATGGCCTGTGCTAAGGCTTATCTCATCCTTAAGTAGAATTAAATCTTCAAGTGCATACCACCAGAGAATAGTAGTTCTATTTATAAACGAAGTGGTTATATATATAGTAAAAGGAATGGCATGTTTTTTTAATACTGGGAATGCATAAACAAAATTGTCCTTATACCCATCATCAAAAGTTAATACTATTTGTTTTTCTACCCTTTCTTTATGAATTAAAATATCGTAAAGACTATCTAAACTTATAAATTTATACCCCTCAGTTTTCAATTTAACAACAAAGTTTTCAAGAAACTCAGGTGTAATTTTCATATTCTCATTTGGAGCTAATTTCCACTTTTCGAAGGGATGAACTCTATGAAGAGTAAATATTGTAGCTATTCCTGAGTATAATTTATTTATTATAAAATTTGAAGAAATTGCTTTTTTTATTTTAAAATTCAATTCTTATAACCAAAAATATTAAGTTGTAAATCCATATTTGTTTCTCTGTTTTGATTAATAAAAGGTAATTTTCTTTTTGTAATATCTTCAATGTAATACCTAAAATTATTTTTCTCTAAAACATTAATTATCTCGCTTAATTTTTGTTTGTTTGTATTCCACGAGTGATATTCAATAAAAATATTTTTGACATTTTCTAAGGAATCTGAACAATCAACCATTACATCATATTCAGCTCCTTCAATATCAATTTTCAACAAATCAATAGTAGGCATTTTTATTAATAAATTTTTTAATCTAATTGAGGCTACTTCTACTGTTTTTGTTGAAGAAATAACATTACCTCCATCAGCCCCATCAATTGAAAATTTGACACCGCCATCGTTTACCCATACAGCCTTATTGCTTATTTCTACATCAAATATATTATTTCTTATCAAATTAAGGGTGCTTAATGATGCAATATTCGGATCAGCTTCAAAACCTGTAATTTCGGCATTTTTATATGTTTTAGCAAAGTAAAGTAAACTTGTTCCTATGTTTGATCCACAATCTATAATAACCGGTTTGGTACTATCTGTTTTAAAACGATATACCTCATCAATAAATATTTCTTTAACCTGCCAAACAAAACTTAATGCATCGGTAATATTAAATTGATAATCAAAAAACTTAACATCGTTAACAGGTTTATATCTTGGGTAATTTCTCAATCCATCAAAAAGCCTATAAAATTCTCTTTCTTTCTTATTTAACAGATATTTATAAAGAGGTTTAATGGTATCTTTAATTAGTGTTATCATACCTTTTTTGCCCTAATAGCAATAACTAATTGATAATCTTTGTCTTTATAAAATAATTCATCAATAGTGAGTTCTTCGGCACTAATTCCTTCTAAAAAAGAAATCGAAGTTAGAACATTTCCATAAGTTTGAACATGAACATTATTTGAACCAAATATTTCGTCAAAAGACTTTTTAATTGATAAATCTGTAAATCTCCAATAATCACCCCATCTATCCATATCATATCTGCTAATTTGTGTAATACCAGCAACAGTAACTAAAGCTGTGCCACCTTGATTTAACATAAAATGAATTCCCTTAATTGCATCCTTAAAATTGTATATAAAATTAAGTGTTTGAGTCAAAATAAAACAATTGATTGTATTTGCAGGCAATGCAAGTGGATTTGTTAAATCTCCTATAATTGTTGCTTTATCATTTTCATTATTATAATGGAGTATTTCGTACCTTTCAATATTTTTGCCAAATTTTTTAGAATACATATTTTCCGCAATTTCACAAACTATACCGTGTATATGCTCTTTGTTTGACTCTAAAAAGTGCTCGATATAAATTCTATCAATAGGTGTTCCTCTATCAAATCCGAAAGAACTGGAAATAGGTTTTAAAGATCGCAAATTTTGCCAATTTGTATTTCGTAATAATCTCTTTATTAATTTTTTAAAATAAATTGTTGTTTCCATTTTTTTAATTAAAATTTTTCTTTTGAAAAAATATACTACCCGAACTAACAAACAAATTTAAAACACTTAATTTACTGCCTGATTTTGCTACAGCAAACATAAGGCCGGAAAGTAATGGCCAGGAGTACTGGATTTCATCAGAATCATATCCAATAGAAGCATTTTTAGCTTCTTGCCAGCTTGAATAGTTACCATGCCACCCATACTTTTTATTTATAATTTTGTTCACAAAATCTAATAAAATTGGCGGCGTAATTTTTTAATCAATTTTTTAATCATTTTTTTGCTTTCAAAACTTCAAGAAAAGATTTCTTTTCAAACATATTTAGTAAACTTGCTTCCGAACAATTAAATATTTTCGCCTCCGTATTTTCAGCTATCAATTCATTTTCTAAAAATACATTCGCTGCTCCAAAAATTTCATCGGATCTTTTTAATTTCATTCTGTTAATCTCATCTTTTTGATGAATAGAGTTTTTGTAAAATCTATATTCCTTTTCGTTGGAAATACAAATGTAGTTATGATCCACCCCCAAAAGATAAATTTCATCAAATCCCATATATATTGCAGTTAAAATGGCATAAGTACTTACTGAAGAAGCTGCCCAAATTAGTTTTTGCAGTTGAATATCACTTTTTGAAAAAATATAATCCTTAGAAATAAAAATACCAGAAAAGTACCAATACATTTTATGTTTCTGGAATATTTTATATTTATCAGTAATGTATTTAGTGTTAAACGGATACTTATCTAATCCTAATAATAAAGTGGTTGTTATTGGAATACGTTTTTCCATATCAAAAAACCACCGAGACCATTCATCCTGAGTTTGTGGTGGATGAATTGGTGCAGTTATATAATATTTTGGCTCGTTTCCACTCATTATCTCTTCAAAGTCATCATGAACACAAAAATTATTTAGCGCAAATACAATTTCATTTTTAAGCGGTTTTAGATTTTCGTTTAGTATTGAGGGTCCACTACCAAGCAAGAAACACCTTTTGCCATTGTGTAGATTTTTAAGTGTTATATTTTTAGCAAGAAATTCTTTATATCTTACGAAATGAATATAGGAATTAAGATATTTCATCTTATTTAATAATAATGGTGGCAATATACTTTCTAAGTATTTATTCAATTTGTAACCATAAGTTTTTTTTCTATATCATAATAAAAGTGTTTTCTAACTAAAATGAAATATATTATAAGTGTTAAAATAGTTGAATAACTAAAAAAAATAATACTTAAATGAAAATATGCAAACATTGTATTTAATACGATATTACCAATAAGCACAAAACCTTGATATTTTAATAGTACAAAATGAAACCCACTGCAAATCATATAGTAAATAAACATATTATTAATTGATAGGAAAACCGAAGTTATTACCAAGGTAATAAAAAGTAGCCACGTACCAAAATACTTATGTACTATCATTTTTAGTAAAAAAGGATACGTTATGATTGCAAAAACCGAGATTATTGCTAATAGGATGTATATTTTTTTGTTTGTTGAAACAACAACTTTTTTAGCTTCTGCATAATTATTTTCTGCAACATGTTTATATAATAATTGACTATAAGGCGAAAAAAAACTCATGCTCAAAAGCCAAATATTCATAGAGAGTGAAGAAACAAAACCATAGGTTGCCAATTCCTCCAAAGTATAAAACTGAGCAATAAACCATCTGTCCGCCGTTCTAAATAATATATCTATTGCCCAAATTAAATAAACAAAAAAACCAATGTTATAAATTTTTTTAATTATTTGTTTCGACTGATTGAATTTTATACTTATAAATTCGAATTTTAAAAAGTAAAGCGAAACAGTAAAGGTTATAATAGTAGATAATAGTTGAGCAATGAAGATAGATTCTAAATTTTTGTAACCAATAAATAACAACAATGTTACTAAAGGTCGTAAAACTTGATCGAAAGATTTGAGAATATTAGCTTTTTGAAATTCAATTTTTGCATTTAGATAGAGTTGAACATTCTCTACATACTTTGAAAGCACATAATTAACAGCAATACTAAATATTATATTTAAACTAAAATCAATATCAAATAAAAATAAAGCAACGACTGATATAATTTGGATCAGGTGGGAAATGCTATTATAATTCCAGAAAAGAGATCTTTCGCTGCCATCTTTTTTTGCGATATATTTTGGAAGCAAAATGATAGCCCCATGCATAGAACCTAATTGAAATAACGGTAATAATGATAGAAGTAAATTTACGTAAACAAAAACACCATAATCATTTGTGGATAATTCTTTAGCAAGATATAAAAACGAAACAAAGCTAAATATTTTTGATAGAATAGTTATTGATAAATTTTGAATTACGATTTTTTTCACTTCTTACCTAAAAGAAATTTTATTGGTTCTTTTAATCCAAGTAATCCAAGAAACCGTATCAATATATTTTTATAGTAGTATGGATTTAGCTTTAATAGATGTTGTAAGTAATATTTTTTAAGTTCATGTTCAATTATACTTGCATAATCACCTAACTTGTTTTCAAAAATAATATTGATCTCTTTCTTGACCCAATTTGTTGGTTTCTTTAACAAAAAAGTACATCGCTCATTACCGTAAATAACCTCAAGTCCCAAGGTCTCAAAAAACACTTTTAGATAGTAATAATAATAGTTGTGAACGTGAGCATTTTGAAAATACAAGATTGGATTGATATAAGTTTTGGGTATGTCAAAAATTCCAGGAACTTCAACAAGTAAGTACTTATCAGGTTTGATATGCTCTATAATTTGCAGAATCTTAACTATTGGGTCTGTAAAATGCTCCATAACGTGTGATAGAATAATTAAGTCTTGAGATTCTTTCGGAATTTTGATTAAATCAATTTCGCCTTCATATAAATCAAGACCTTTTGCTCTTCCAAATTTCAAATATTTTTCACCCAAATCACATCCGGAAACTTCCTTTCCAATTTTGTGGAAGGGATAGAGAATTCCTCCTGCACCACAGCCAATTTCAAAAACATTTTCTACTGTTGGTATATCTAAATATTTAGAAACAAGTTTTAAAAATATTTGTCCACGTTGAACTTGAGAATCAAAAAATTCTTCAGAGGCTGTTTCTTTACCAACATAAATATCGCGATATTCATTCTTATAAAATTCTTCCGTAGAGTAATCATCAAGTCTTTCTCTTAACCGAATTAAGCCACATTTTTTGCAAAGCAAATTTTCACAAGGAATACCATATCTGTCTTTTTCAGAAATTAATATATCTAAATCTCTATTCGAATTTCCGCAAAGACATGGATTATTAACAAATGTATATTTTCTTTCTTTGATTTTTGTATTGAAATTTTCAATTACTTCTTTTTGAAAATTACTCAAAGGTACAACTTCTTTTCCATCGTTTTTCCAAATTGGATAATTTATAAGTTTTGTTAACACTAATTTTCCTTAATTTTTACTGTTTTTGAAACAAAGTATTTTGTTCGATTTGCATTAAATAAACATTCAATTTTTATTTAAGAACATGCTTTTGCATTAATTTTTCAGCTAATAGCCAATCATCTTCCTCGTCTAATTCTATATTTGAAAAATCTTCCATTTGATAAATTGAAATTTTGCCACTTAATCGGTTTTTATGTTTTTTAATATTTGAAATAGTGTTTAGATAAAACGCTCCGTTTTCCATAAACAAACCTTCAAAGTCCTGCCTCCTTGGGCGATTTTTATAGTCGTAGTTTAATGGCGTACCATTGATATTCCAAAAAAATCTTTTTGTCCTAACGCAAGAAATTAATGAATCTGCCTTTTCGTTTTTATATTTTTTTATTGCCTCATCAAAATCTCTTGTTTGTGTAAGAGGTGATGTAGCTTGCACCAGGAGAAACAAATCATCATTATTAAAAAATTTTTTATTTATAAATTCAAGCATCACAGATTCAGTGCTTGATGAGCTTTGAGCGTTTACCTCCTCCCTATCGTAAACTTCAACCTTGCTAATGTTAAATTTTTGGACAATATCTTTTATTTCTTTACAATCAGTTGCTACAAAAATTCTATCTATACTTGTTGATTTTTGTAATGCTTCAAGACTCCAAAATACTAGTGGCTTTCCACAAAAATCTTTTATGTTTTTAAAAGGTATTGATTCGCTACCACATCTTACTGGTACAAAAGCAATAATCATTTTTCTAAAATTCCTTTCTTAAATTTTAATTTTTGTCTTTGAATAACTTCAATCGGCAGTATTTCGGTTTTCTTAAAGTGTAAGGCTTCATAAGTTGCAGTTAAATCTCTTATAAGTTTTTGAAGACCTTGAGGTTCAAGTGAAGCTGCGTGATCTGTCCCTTTCCAAGTTCTATCTTTGGTAAAGTGCCGTTCTATCCATTTGGCTCCCAACGTGTATGCTGCAATATCTAATGCTATACCTAAATGATGACCAGAAAAGCCAATTTCATTTACTCTTTCGCCATAATTTCCGTACAGCCAATTGATTTCAAGTAAAGCGGCATCTTTTGCGGGTACTGGATAACCAGAGGTGCAAGAATAAATTACCAATCTGGATTTAGCTTGATTTGTTAATTCAAAGAATTTTATAATTTCTTCCACTTCTAATTTTTGAGTCATCCCTATAGAAATATGCAATTGACCAGCAAATTCATCTCTAAGTATCTTAAGCATTTTAAAATTATTATTACAAGCTGATGGCACTTTTATAAAATTAGGTTGCAATGTAATAATTTCTTTTGTACTTGTAATATCCCAAACAGAAGTCGAATATTCTATGCCGATGCTCTCACAGTAATTTTTTAACTCTTTATGCTGGTTAACATTGAATTCTAAAAACTCTCTATGCGCCCCATATGTTTGTCCATAAGAGTTTTCTGGCATAGGATGTGGGGTATTATATTGCTCCTCAGTTAACAACTCTCTATTACATCTCTTTTGAAATTTAACATATTCAGCTCCTGATTGTTTTGCTAGCAGTATCAATTCTAATGCGATATCAAAATCCCCCATGTGATTACAACCAATTTCTGCAACGACTTTTGGTTTTAGATAGTCAAAGTTAAACTTCATTATTTTTAATCCTTATTAGCTAAACTGAGATATATTAATTATCAATGTAGAACAATACTTATTCCATTTTAAATTTTAAGTCACCAAGTATGGGTATCTAAATATTTATTTCTCTTACTTTCGTCTTTAACAAGCTCGCGTACAATAATTCCATCTAAACCTAAAGTTGCAAATGCGGCAAACAACCCAACAAAAGATTGTGCGTAACTTAAAAGTCCAAATTTGTCGGGTCCCAAATAACGTGCAATCCAAACACCCACAAAAAGACTAACAAACATACGAAGTACTTTTTCGGCAAGCAGCCAGCCTGTGTTTTTAGAATACCTCATAAAACCTTCGTGGTTTTTAAGCCTGTTGATTTTATTTATCATTTTATCAATGATTAACATACGATAGTAAAACTATTTTTCGCCGGTTTTAATATTAAAAGCAAATGCCGGTATAAACTCGAATTTAATATGTCCATTTAACCCATCTCCAAATTTTTACGATAAGATTTAAACCAAATAAATTCAAAAATTCTTTTATTTTTGTTCTGAATAACCTAAAATAATAATTCTGTTGGGATTGAAAATTCCACTTATTATTTGCAATTAAAATCTGTTTTGTTTCGGTAATTGAATTTATTTCATTAGACCAGGAAGCGCCGCCGGCATTCATAACAACAAGCGGTTCTTCATTTAAATAAACTGAAATCGCTTCAGGCTTATTATAAAATTTATAAAGTCTGCAAATCAAATCGAAGTCCATAGCATATTTATATTTCAAATCAAACAATCCTATTTTTTTATAAAGTTCATCTCTTAAAAACATTGTCGGGTGATTGTAGGGCATAGCTTTTCTAATATCACACAGCAATGGTTTTCGGACGTTTGTACCATAAAGATCATCTTTAAAAACAATATTACCGTGCACAAACTGAACTTCGGGATTGCTAAAAGCTTTTAAAACACTATCAAAAACATTATTAGAAAAATAAATATCATCGCTGTTAAGTATAGTAATAATTTTGCCTGCAGCAGCAGTAATTCCTTTATTAAAAGCATCGGAGATTCCGTCATCTTTCTCTGAAATAATATGTAAATTTGCTATCATATTATTTAACGAGTACAAATCTTTTACTATTTGAAGAGTAGAATCTGAACTAAGATTATCCACAATAATGTGTTCAAAGTTCTTATAGTCTTGATTTAAAACTGAATTTATACAGGCAGCAATGTTTTTTTCCGAGTTATATGTTGGTGTAATAATTGAGATTTTCAAGATTCAGAAGCCATTTATATTGATAATAAAAGTTTAATTATTAAAAGAATATTACAGTAAGTAAAAAATAAGAAAAGCTGAATGATTACTCAATCAAAACTTAAAATAATACTTATTACAGTAAGAGCCGATTTCGGCGGAGGACCAGAACATGTATATCAACTTTTAAAATATCTTTCGGCAGATTTTGATTTTTATATAGCTGCTCCGGAAGATTATCCCTATTACCAGTTGTATTCTAAAATTGTTGGGAATGATAGAATAATTAAAATTCCACATCGAAAGTTCAGAATTTCCGAGTTATTAAAAATCAGACGTTTTATAATTGATAATAAAATTTCGATCATTCATTCTCATGGAAAAGGCGCCGGTATATACAGCCGCTTGATTGGATTTACTCATAAAATTAAGATTATTCACACCTTTCATGGTTTTCATATTTATAGTTATAATGCTGTACAAAGGTTTTTATACCTATTAATAGAAAAAATCCTCGGCATAGTTACAAACAAATTTATAAATGTTTCAAATGGTGAAAGTCTTCAGATAGCAGGATATAATATTGCGAGTGATTCAAAATTTGTTACAATAGAAAATGGTGTGGAAATGCCTTGTGAAAGCAAATCAATCCTGGTACAATCAAGAAATCCTAAACAAATAATATCACTAAGCCGGTTTGATTATCAAAAAAACAGCGAATTACTAATACAAGTAATATTAAGATTAAAACAATTGAATTTATTAGATGCTTTCTTTTTTTTAATCTTGGGCACGGGTGTAAACAAAAAATCCATAGAACAGCAACTAACAACTCTTAATTTAAATACTTATTGCAAAACACCGGGACCAGTTTTAAATACTCAGGATTATTTGTTGAATTCTTTTTGTTATATTTCTACATCCCGTTGGGAAGGGCTGCCTTTGGGCGTTCTGGAAGCTATGGCTGTTGGCTTACCGGTTATAGCTACAAATGTTGTTGGTAATAATGATGTTATTGAAAACGGAGTTGACGGGTTTTTATATGATTTAAACAATCCCGATGAAGCTGCAGCAATTATTATAAAATTGTATAACGATGAAGAACTTTGGCAAAAGATTTCTAAGAATGCAAAGAATAAAGTAGAAAAAAAATATACAGTTAATAGAATGGCTTTGGAAACAAAAAATCTTTATTTGAATATTTAGAGGCGAATTTTTTATTTTGAAAATTGCAATCATTCACGAGTGGCTTGTTAATTATGCCGGCTCCGAAAAATGTGTTCAGTCGTTTACAAATATTTACCCAGATGCAGATGTTTTTGCTCTGGTGGATTTTTTAAATGAAGAGGAGCGAGCTGTAATTCTAAAAGGCAAACATGCAAATACTTCTTTCATTCAGCATTTGCCTTATGCAAAAACAAAACACAGATACTATCTTCCTCTTTTTCCTAAAGCAGTCGAGCAATTTGATGTTTCTAAATACGATCTAATTATTTCAAGTTCTCATGCGGTTGCAAAAGGCGTAAAAACAAGCAAAAATCAACTTCATATATGTTATTGCTACTCCCCAATGAGATACGCCTGGGATAATGCTGATGAATATCTTAAAGGATTTAAAGGTTCGGTTGCGAAATTTTTTCTTAATTATTTAAGAAATTGGGATCTCAAATCCTCTAAAAATCCGGATTTTATTATTGGTATATCAAATCATATAAGGGAAAAAATTAAGCGCATTTATAACCGCGATGCTGATGTTATTTATCCACCCGTTGATGTTGATAAGTTCTCTTTTGAACCCTATAAAGAAGATTATTATCTCGCAGCATCCAGATTGGTTCCGTATAAAAGAATTGACTTAATTGTGGATGCCTTTGCCGCAATGCTTGATAAAAAATTAGTTGTTATCGGCAGCGGACCCGAAAAAGAAAAAATAAAATCTAAAGCAACGCCAAATATAGATGTACTTGGTTATCAGGATTTTGAAAGTCTTAAAACATATATGCAAAAAGCAAAAGCTTTTGTTTTTGCCGCTGAGGAAGATTTTGGAATTGTTGTTGTTGAAGCAATGGCTTGTGGAACGCCTGTTATTGCATACGGCAATGGCGGCGCTGCTGAAACTGTTGTGGATGGGAAAACCGGAATTCTGTTTCCGGAACAGACTGCTGAATCAATAATTGATGCAGTTAAAAAATTTGAAGATATGAATCAAAGTATAGTACACAGCGAAGTCCGTACTCAGGCTGAAAATTTCAGCCGTAAAATTTTTGAAGACAACATATCAAAATATGTGGCAGAAAAAATCAAAATATTTTCAACCGAAAAATTCCGGGTAAAAAAATGATTGTAAATAAAAAATCAATTTATACAACGCGGTTAATTTTAGATTTTTTGCTGCTTAATATTTCATTTATCGCCGCAGCCGTTTTGGCTCAATCGTTAGAGATACTTGTTGAGCGCGATTATATGTTTATTCTTTTGTTTTTATTAAATACAGTGTGGTTTGTTTATTCAAATCTAATCGGTTTTTACAGTGATTTTTTTTCGCGTCCATTTTCATTTCAGTTTTTCAACATACTAAAAAGCGTTGTTGTACAATTAGCAATAACGGTTTTGTTTGTGTTTTTAATTAAGGAACAACTGTTCACGCGTAACTTTATTGTACTGTTTGGATTTTCTCTTACGCTGCTAATCAGTTTGCGTACATTAATTTTTAAGAATGTTTTAACTTCGCTGCGCCGCAAAGGAAAAAATATTCGCAATCTATTGATTATCGGCGCCGGCGAAATAGGCATGGGCTTTAAGGAAACTGTACTAATGAATCCTGATTTTGGATATCGCTTTGTGGGATTTTTAGATGATGAAAAAAAATCGGAAGATATTCTTGGAAGTATAACCAAACTTGATGATATGCTTAAAGAGAATAAGGTGAACGAAGTTGTGATTGCATTGTCCGCACAGGCATCAAATATAATTGATGAAATAATAAGGATATGTAATATCAATGCCGTAAAAGTTCATATTATTCCGGATTATTTTAGATTTTTATCAAACAAATTTCAAATTAGCACACTCGGTAATTTTCCGATAATTACCGCTCGAGAAGAACCATTAGAAGAAATAAATAGAAGAATTCTTAAACGATCTTTTGATATAATTTTTTCACTGTTGACTATTATGTTTGTTTTAAGCTGGTTGATTCCAATAATATCTTTACTGATAAAACTTAACTCAAAAGGAAAAGTTTTGTTTATACAAAAAAGAGTTGGCGCAAGAAATGAACTGTTTGATTGTTATAAATTTAGAACTTTAACTACAGAATCATCACAACAAAATGAAGTTTTTAAACCTGTTGTTTCTGGCGATAAAAGAATTACCGGATTGGGAAATTTCCTGCGAAAATCCAACATTGATGAACTGCCGCAGTTTTTTAATGTATTAAAAGGTGATATGTCCGTCGTTGGTCCGCGACCGCATGCAATTCCTTATCAGGATTTTTACGGAAAGATTTTTGAGGAGATAAAAATGCGGCACAATGTTCGCCCGGGTATTACGGGCTGGGCGCAAGTAAACGGTTTACGCGGCGATGTTGAAGATGACGAAGAAAATAAACGAAGAACAATAATGAGAATGAAATACGATCTCTGGTATATTGAAAACTGGTCTATGCGCCTTGATCTACAAATAATATTTATGACTGTATGGCAAATGCTTAAAGGCGATACAAAAGCTGTTTAATTAAGGTAAATTAAATTCATACAGTTCTTCTTTTTTGTCGGAAACTACAAATATTTTCTTTCGAGCATAATCAACAACCAATCCTTCCGGTTGCTCCACATCAATTTTGTATTCTTTAATTTTTTTTCCGGTTCGGTCGGTTTGCACTATTTTTTTTGATTCATCACTTAATATCCATAATGTACTATCCTGTTTTGCAAAGTATATATCGGAATAATCTCTTGCTAATCTCAAATCTTTTACAAAAACTTCATCAAAAGAACTGTTTAATTCAATCAATAAACCCGGACTTTTTTCGTTGACTAAATAAAATTTTTGCAAGTAATTATCAAAACATATACCTTCAAGCCCTTCATTTGGTTGTCCTTTAAGGTTCAGTGATTTTCTAAAAATCTCATTTCCAGAAGTATCAACCACAACTACTTCGCGAGTCCTTTCGAGAACAACGGCAAGTTTTACAGAATCAATAACCGCGATCCCTTCAAGATCTTCGCCATTTATAACAAAGGATTTAATTATTTTTCCTTCAAGGTTGGTTTTATAAACCTTGCTATTATTATCGCTAACTGTCCAGAAATAATTTCCATCAAAAGATAATGCCAGCCCGGAGGGTTCGCTGACTTTAATATGCGATGATTTGATTACTGATATAGTTCTGCTACTTTTACTTTCTTTTGTGGAAATATTACAGCTTGAAATGGCGAATGTTACAATAAACGCAGTTAAAATAATTGCATAATTTTTGATTAATATATTCATAAAGCTATATTGATTATTATAGATTGTTGCTATTTTATTGTTATAAATCTACACATTTTTTTTTACTTTTGATTTAATGTTGACAATTCCTAAAAAAAGGCTTGATATATGAGTTTAGGAGATCATGGTTTTGGCTGTGCAGGATTTTTTGGAATAATAGTAATTTTTATTGTTGCAGTATTCGGTTATCTATTTTTTGAACCGTTTTTAACTGAAGAAACTATAACATTTAAGGTTACCAATAAATCTTTGTTCGGTAATGAATCCAGTAAATACTTTATTTTTTCTGAGGATGAAGTCTTTTTGAATGTTAATAATGCCTATCAAAATAAATACAATTCCGACGAAATATTTGAAAAAATTTATATCGGGAATACAGTTAAGGTTGTTGTTGTTGGTTTATATTTACCCTCAATACCACGGTTTCGAAACATCACCAAACTTTTGGAAATTAATGGTGTTGAAGTTAAAGAAGATAACAGAAGATAATTTATAATCATTCCTGATTTAATAACTTTTTTAGTAATTTTCATTCGACAATTAAAATTTTTATATAATTATTACGGGATCTTATATGGCTGTTCTTATAACTGATGAATGTATTTCTTGCAATGCCTGCGAAGTTGAATGTCCTAACAATGCAATCTATGCTGCCGGCGATGAATGGTTACTTGGTGGAGTAGCTCACGAAGCTCTAAATTCGGACCACACTTACATTGCACCTGATAAATGTACCGAGTGTATTGGTTTTTATGATGAACCACAATGTATTCCTGCCTGTCCAACCGAAGCTATCATTATGGATGCTGAACGTGTTGAAACAAAAGAACAATTAATGGCAAAGAAAGAACATTTAGATACTGTTGGCAGATAATATTTTAAGAGGCTGTCTCAAAAGTGTCATTCCGAATTTATTTCGGAATCTAATTCTTTGATTTTAGAATAAAATTAGAACCTGAAACAAGTTCAGGTTGACTTAAACGTACTTTTGAGACAGCCTCTTTTTTATTTTTAAGATAGTTCAAACGGATTCGTTGCCCAAATAGTTACTTCGGGAATAAAACCTCTGTCATCCATTTCTAAAGCTGCAACAATTGTATGAGCAATTTCCATCGGTCTTAACTTGTTTTTTACTTCCGGTCTTTCATTACGTTCATCACTGCCAAATGCTGTTGTTACTTCACTTGGATTAACAAGTATTACCCGCACGTTATATTTACGCAGTTCCGCTTGCCAGCATTGCGTCATTCCCCGCAAAGCAAATTTTGACGAAGCATAAACAGTACCGTTAGCAAAACCTTTTGTTCCTGCTGTGGATGAGATGTTAATGATATTTCCATAATTCTGTTTCTTAAAAATTTTTGCTGCTTCATTCGCCATCATTGCGGCACCAAAAACATTAACCGCATAAACTTGATGAAAGGATTGGAGATCAAGTTCAGAAACTTGATTCCATTTAGCACCAATACCAGCATTGTTAATTAAGCAATCAAGTTTTCCAAATTCTCCAAGAAATATCTCATAGGTTTTTACAATATCGCTTTCTTTTGCAACATCAGTATGGATTGGAAAAGCGCTAATTTCTCTGGCTGTGTTTTCTAACTTGGATTTATCTCTTCCTGTGATTGCAACTTTACCGCCCTTTTCAATTAATAATTTAGCAGTTGCTTTTCCAATGCCTGTACTTCCGCCAGTAATTAGAAAAGTTGAGTTGGTGATTTTCATTTTTGCCTCCTGTTTTTTGTAAAGTTAATGAATTAAGAATTATCTACTGTTTTATTGCATTAGTCTTAAGGCGCAAATAGCTAAAATAAATATTTGTATTTGTACCTATATAAAGGGGTTTTAAAGATGTTTTACGATATTTGACGAGAATCTTTTATTAACTTTTCAATTATTTCTTTCCATTTATACGAATCATCTTGCCAACCTTTGGTTATACTTAACTTACCACCAAGTGCAATTCCAAATATCTTGGTTATATTTTCTTCTTTGAAGTAAATACGTAAAACTTTAGCCGGAAATTGAATTTTTAGATTATGTGAGCGCTTTATTTCTAAACGCAAAATACTATTTAATGGAATAAAATACTCTTTTTGAGAAACCCACTGTTTAAAATATAATCCTTTCTCCGTAAGTGTAAGCTCCCCGGAGCCTCTTAAAACAGCAGGCTGATGTTGAAGTTGCCCTGCTGAGTTTATTATTTCAAAACCAAAAAAGTTTGCTGCTTTTTTGCACAAGAGAACCTTTTCCATAACTTCCTCATAACTTTTATAAAGTTAAATATTTCATTTAATCATATTCACTTAAATTAGTTTCACTTAACCAGATGAAGGTTAATCTTGTCATTTGTTTTTCTGATGTTTTTAGCAATCAATTTGTATTTTCTTGAAATTTGATTTTATTTGAAATCTATAAATGCTAACGAAATATTCGTATCAAAACTAAAATGGTTTCTTTCTTTTATCAAGAATTATAAATGCTTTATGCCTTATTATAATTCTATTATAAAAACAGGCAAATAATCTCAATAATAAATTATTATATTCCTTAAAACAATTTTTAATTCTCTTATCAAAGAATAAAATATGAACAGCCAAAACAAATCTTCATTATCAGCATTAAACGACAAACTGCTTGCTGGAAAAGCATCTTTAGAAAAAAATGAAATTGATGAACTTTTAATCAACCTGCGTATTGAAATTAGCAGAACAATAATAAACAAGCATGTTGATTCTGAAAACACATTGCGCCTATGGCAAAATATTTTCAATGAGATTTTTAGCACCGAACTTGCCGACAAGTTTATTTATGATATGGATAAAGAATTGTTTTTTTCTTTTGGAGAATACTTACTAAAAATTGTTAATCCTGAAGATCAAGCAATTGTTTCCGTTATTCACAACTATCTAAATCTTTTTCGATATTCATCTTTTCTGCAAAAAATCTATAACGAGAGCAAATGGGAAACCTTGATTTACAATCTTATCAAACAAAGTTCATATACTTTTGATGTTTTGTTTAAACAGCGCGCAAATCAGTACAAAAAGAAAAATCTTTTTAGAATTATTACTGGTAAAAAAACTATTGACTACACTTGGGAAAAAACTAACAGCATCCTAAAGACTTATCGTTCTGCAATAAATCATATACTTTTAGAAATACCGGGCGAAAATAAATTTGTTGCAATTCTCCTTGAAAATAGTCTGGATATGGCAATGCTTGATCTTGCCTGCTTAACATCCGGCATTGTTAACGTAATGATTCCCGCCAATTCTGTTTCGGAGCACATTTCGTTTATATTCAATCAAACCAAATGTTCAATACTTTTTGCAGATGATGAGAAACAGCTAACAAAAATTCGTGCAATAAAAAAAGACATTCCTAATTTAAAAACCGTGGTGATGCTTAAAGGCAACGCCTCAGAAGATTGGGTAATTAGTTTTGATGAATTCAAAGCAATGGCTGTTGATATTAATTTAGAATCAGAAATTAAGATTACGCCCGATTCGCTCGCAACAATTATGTACACATCCGGCACAACTGGCGAGCCAAAGGGCATAATGTTCTCGCAAACAAATATTGTTTATAAAAGATTTTGCAGAGCGATGGCAATACCGGGCATTGGCGATGACGACCGCTACCTCGCATTCCTTCCACTCTATCATACTTTTGGCAGATGGCTTGAAATGACAGGTGCAATTTTTTGGGGCGCCGAATATTGTTTTATGGAAAATCCCGCCGTTGAAACTATGATCGAAAATATGCGGCTTATTAAACCAACCATTTTTATTTCCATTCCTAAAAAGTGGATACAACTTTACGAATTTATTACCACGCGTATTGATATTGAAGTTGATGATGATGATAAAATTAAAGATGCCGTTATTAATGCAACTGGCGGCGAACTTAAATGGGGACTTTCTGCCGCAGGTTATCTGCCCCCGGATATTTTTAGATTCTTTCAACGATACGGAATTGAATTGATGAGCGGTTTTGGAATGACCGAAGCTACGGGTGGAATTACAATGACGCCGCCTTTTCAGTATAAAGAAAATTCACTTGGTAGAGCGCTGCCCGGCATTGAAATAAATATCGGTGAAGATGGCGAAATATTAATCCGAGGTCCTTATGTAATGATTAATTATTATAGTCAATCACGTGAAGAAACATTTGATATTGATGGCTGGCTGCCAACTGGCGATATTATGAAAATAGACGCCGACGGCTTTATCGAAATTATAGATCGCAAAAAGGAGATTTATAAAAATGTTAAAGGAGAAACGATTGCCCCGCAAAAAATAGAAAACCTGTTCCGTGATTTTGAGTTTGTTAAACAGGTTTTTCTTGTTGGCGATCATCGCCCGTTTAACACAGTTTTAATTTTTCCAGATCTCGAAACGCCTTCCTCCCCACTAATAAAAATGAATGATCAACAAAGGCAGGAATATTTTTCCACAGTTATTGTAACTGTAAATAATTTTTTGGCGCCGTTTGAACGCATTGTGGATTTCCGGCTGATTGATCGAACATTCAGCGATCAGCATGGTGAACTGACTGCGAAAGGAACCTATAAGCGGCGGGTTATCGAAAAGAATTTTAACGATATTATTCAATCAATGTACCGGAAAGATCATCTCTCGCTTCCGCTCGGTAATTATGAAATAAAAATTCCCAACTGGTTTTTACGAGAGAAGGGTGCTTTAAGCCGCGATGTTTTACTTAAAGAAAATATTTTATCCATTCCAAAACTAAATTCTGCTTTAACTATAAAAATCGTTGATGAGCAGGAAAACATTTTTCAGATTGGAAATTATTCTTATCGCATTAATAAACGCCAAATAGATTTACAGGATATTTTAACAAATCCATTTTACTGGCTGGGAAATATTGAACTTGTTGAGTTTGCCGGACAGGGAATATTTTTATGGTACAGAAAAACAGACTCCGATAAAGATATTTTCTTTGTCAATCGCCTTTCGCTTATCTGCATAAGCAGCGAACTAAAAAACAACTTTTCGGAAGTAATCGCAGCAAAGGAAACATCAATATTAGGTTTACATTTTGCCACTGCAATGCTTCAATCCGAAAATATCGGGGATAATGAAAAATCTCTACTATACTTTAATGAAGCAATCCGTGATGATAAATCACCATCCTACAAACTTATCGCTGAAATTATTTTTCGTCCTTCGATTATAAACAGTTTAGATATACGCAGGAGATTATTTTTAATAGCATTACAGAGTTTGAAGAAAGAACGATTCCGCCGTTTGCTTGAATTATACGTTGAGATAAACTATGATTTTCTGAACGATGAAATAATATTTGCAATTGATAAAATAAGCCGCGGCGATGAAAACTTAAACGAGATTGAGTTTGTTTGCACAAAACATATTTCAACAATTAACTCAAAAACTCATTTAAGTAAAACTGCAATACCTTACCTTTTTGAACTGCTTGTTAGTTACGGTGCTAATCATCCTTTAAGTTACGAGCGAATCAGAAAATTCCTTTTGCAATATGAGCTATACGGAAGTACAAAAGATTTGCGCACGGTTGCGGAAAGATCACGATCAGAAATACGAAAACAATTTACAGCATGGCTTGGCGAAAATCAGCATGTCGCTGTTGATCCGGAAACAGGCGAAGAATACCGATGGGATGATGTTTTAATATTTGATCTTGCCATCCCCGAAAGTGAGCAGAATATTTTAAGAAAAGCAATTTCCGAAAAACAAATAATACGCGAAGCTGTATTTTTATTTTCAGGCGGCGTACTGATTTCGCTAAATAATATTTTGCCTTCAGGTGTTTGGATTAGTAAATATGCTGAACATACCGACCGTTCTATTTTCCGTTTAACTGTTCAAACAAGATTTCAAGGTGGGTTTGATATTGCAATTCAATTAGCGCACAACAACTTATCCGAGAATTTAGAAGAAGAAATAAAATGGAAAGTAATTGCTGGTACGGAAATAAAAGGGGAGAAACTTGCCGCAAAACTCGGCGGTTTGTGGGAAGAACATAAACTGTGGACTGAGGAATTTGTAAATGATGAATCGGTAGAAAGATTTATACGGCGCGAGTATAAACGAAACGATGATGCTTCATTTGATAAACTTCGTAACCTGTGGAAGTTTTTTGTTTGGAGCGCTGCGGCAGCTTATGTTAAGTTCTGGAAATTATCCGATATGCGAATGGAACTTACAGAAACAACTCCTGATGATATTGTGGTTTCGCCTCACGATTATCAAACAGGCTGTATAATCACATCATTTTCTAAAAGGCGTAAATCGGAATCTACTCTTGCATTCATTATGAATTTTCATCAGAGTTTTGTTAAACAAACCGAGTTAAAATATCCGCAAATAAAAAAAGCATCTGTCTGGAATGCAATCTTTTCGGGTTTAATTGAAGCCGAAGGAATAGATAACGGCGTTCATCTTATAAATAAATTCCGCCGCGAACTGTTAAAATCTGAAATTGAAAAAAAAGAAGATGTAGTTTCAAGAATAGATTCGTTTTTGCGCAACATAAAAAATCACGGTTATTTACCAAAGCAATTATATTTTTCCATAAAAAGATTTCATCGCTGGTACAATCTAAACAGAAGCGCTTCTCTTTCTGCACAGGCGGAAATGATTTACGAACTTTATGAAACGTACAGGCTTTTTGAACTGGAAGAAAATTATCCGGCAGCACGAACAAGGTTTTTTCTTGAAACTGTTTTTTATAATTCATCACAACGGTTTAAAGATGTTTTGCGAGAACTTGTAAAGAAACAGCGTCATCGCAAAATTTCAAAAGATGAATCGCTTCGCTTAATTTCATCTTTGCATTTTGAATTTGAGTTAAATGAAAAAGAAACTTTCTTTATTACACGTTTGGGGTATCCACATTTAAAGCCTTCGGATTCCGCCGCTTTGTTAAAGATAAAAAGCGCGGCTGCAGGTCAGCCAAATCTTGTTGTGCAATTACAGGATGATGACGGTAATTTATTTACAATACGCAATCCTATAAATCCAAAAGAAATTTCCAAGCTTCATCAAATTTATCTTGAAGCAAATCTTTCCGTAAACTTTAGACCCGAACATGAATATCTTGTTGCAGTATCGCAGCGCGGATTTATAATCGGCGGAGTATTTTATTACGGAAGCGATGAACAAACTGTTCACATGGAAAAAATTGTTGTGTCTAATCGTTACCGACGAAAAGGTATCAGCGAAGGTTTGATGAAAGAAATATTCAATCGTTTAAAATCCAACAATATAAAATTTGTAACTACAGGATTTTTCCGTCCCGAATATTTTTATCGTTTTGGATTTAAGATAGAGAGAAAATACAGCGGCTTGGTTAAGGAATTATGAAGTGATTTTTTTGATTTTCATAAAATTCCTATAGAACAGTTTTAAATAATTGTAGCTATTACAAGCACAGTAAAAACAAAATCTTTAATCATTGGAATTTAGTTCTTCCTTAATTTTAGTTTTTACTTTCTTCTTTTCCTCATCGCGGCTATATGCTTTAGGATTCTTTTCTACTTTGGGCGCTTTTTTAGGAACGGGAATCCGCGGTTTCTTTTTTTCTATAACTATTTTGATTTTCTTTTTCATTGTCTCTGATACAATAACCGGCATAAGTAGCCGTTGTCTTTTTTTACCACAAATTATTTTACTTGTTTTCTAAAGCACCGTAACAAATTAAAATATCGCATATATAAACGGCGCCAATGCGGAACCCTGGGTTAAAATTATCAATCCGCCGAGTAAAACTAAAAAGAAAATAATCGGAAGCAGCCACCATTTTTTTCTCACTTTAAGGAAATCCCACAACTCTGATAATATTGATAGTTTGCTCATTTTCTATTCCTGTTAAAATTGTCTTTCATAATCTATTTTTTGTTTTTGTGTTGTTGATCTTTTTTCCCAGTAAGTTGATGCACTTTTATCAAAGCTGAGCGGCATAAATATTTTGCCGGATATTTTTGCAATCAAACCAATTGGAGTTAATATCAAATAAAAAAGTATTGATAAAATAACTCTCGACATTATAAACCCAAGTAAAACCGCAAGCATCATCCAGAGCCTATGGAAAGGACGCAAAACTGGCAATGCAATAAAAGCAAGTACAACTAACAATCCGCCGGCAAAAGAAAAATACATAAAAGATGTTTTTTCAAATTTCCATAAAACGATTGAAATTATAATTAATACAATGCCGACAGCCATTCCCGTTTTCTTTACTGCCAAATCGGAATTATCAATATTTCTAAATTCTTCTTTTATCATATTCTAATCCAACACAAATTCTTTTTCCCAGTTGATGTCGTTTTTAAGCGGCGGCTGTTCTTCTTTTGAAAGCAAAAAATTTCCAAGTACAAGATAATCCATATCGGTACGCATAAAACATTTGTAAGCATCTTCGGGCGTGCAAACGATCGGCTCGCCTCTAACATTAAAAGATGTGTTAATAGTTACAGCACAACCTGTAATTTTTTCAAACTGCGAAATAAGTTTATGATAGCGTAAATTTGTTTCTTTGTGTACGGTTTGAATCCGCGCCGAGTAATCTACGTGTGTAACTGCGGGAATATCCGAGCGTACAACATTAAGCTTCTCAATTCCCCACTTGTTTTGCTCTTCATCGCTCATCAAAATTCTGCGCCGTTTTTTAACATCGGCAACAAGCAGCATATACGGACTGCTTTGCTCCATCTCAAAATATTCATTAACCTTTTCGGCAAGTACTGATGGCGCAAACGGGCGGAAACTTTCTCTAAATTTTATTTTGATGTTCATCGTTGCCTGCATTTGGGACGAACGTGCATCACCAATAATTGTGCGCGAACCAAGAGCACGCGGACCAAATTCCATCTTTCCATCAAACCAGCCGATCACTTTTTCATCTGCAATCAACTGGGCAACTTTATTTATAATTTCATCATCAGTGAATTTTATTGCAGTAATATTTTTTGATTTGATAAATTTTTCAATTTCATTGTCAGAAAATTGCGGACCGAGATACGAACCTTTTTGAGAATCGTTTTTTTCATCTGCTGATCGAGGGTTGTTATGATATTTGTACCAGCCAATCAAAGCTGCGCCGATAGCGCCGCCTGCATCACCAGCCGCTGGCTGAATCCAGATATTTTCAAAAGGTCCTTCTCGAAGTAATCTTCCGTTTGCAACACAATTGAGAGCAACTCCGCCGGCAAGAGTAAGGTTTTTTAATCCTGTTTCTTTATAAACATGATTACCGAGTTTTAAAACTATTTCTTCAGTTACTTCCTGCAGCGAGCGAGCAATGTCCATTTCTTTTTGTGTAAGAACAGTCTCGGGCTTTCTTGGCGAGCCGCCGAAAAGTTTATTAAACTTTTCGTTCGTCATCGTTAAGCCGTGGCAATAATTAAAGTATTCCATATTCATACGGAAAGAGCCATCGTCTTTAACATCAATAAGATTATCATAGATTAATTTTTTATACAATGGCTGTCCATAAGGTGCAAGCCCCATAACTTTATACTCGCCGGAATTAACTTTGAAGCCTGTATAATAAGTAAGCGCAGAATAAAGTAAACCAAGCGAGTGCGGAAATTTTATATCGGCAATCAGTTGAATATCGTTTCCATCACCAATTCCGTAGCTTGTTGTAGTCCACTCGCCAACACCATCCATTGTAAGAATTGCGGCTTTGTTAAACGGCGATGGATAAAATGCAGATGCTGCATGCGACTCGTGGTGTTCGGGAAAAATAATTTTTCCGGTGTAGCCAAGTTTATCTTTAATTATTTCCTTCATCCAAAGTTTTTCCTTTATCCACAAAGGCATTGCTTTGATGAAAGATTTAATTCCAAGCGGGGCAAAAGCAAGATAAGTTTCGAGCAGTCTTTCAAACTTTAAAAACGGTTTATCATAAAAAGCTACAAGATCAACTTGCGCTGAGGTTATACAGGCTTCATTCAAACAGAACTCAATTGCCTTAACCGGAAAATTATGATCATGCTTTTTTCGTGTAAATCTTTCTTCCTGTGCAGCGGAAAGTATTTCGCCATCTTTTACAAGACAGGCTGCGCTATCATGATAAAAAGCGGATATGCCGAGAACGTACATTTACGGATTTACCTGCGGAATCTGTTGATGCTTTATCCATTGCTCCGCCCAATCAACATTAGGCGCAATTAGCGGAACGGCTGTCATCTTTCCGCCAAATCCTAAATAACGGATGCCGAAACTTGGCAGCGATGTTACATTAATTTGTTCGAGTAAATCCAGATTAAGTTCAACACCGTATTTTAATGCAAGCTTGTAAGTAAAATCTGTTATTTTATTGTAAAGTCGTTGATATGTTAAATCCTGTTTGTACTGCTCCTTAAATTTTTCATAGGGCGGCGGCGGAATTACTTTTTCTTCCTGTCGGTCAATCAATTTAAATATAGAAAAACCCTCATCAACTTTAAGCGGACCATAAATATCGCCGATGTTCATGGTTGAAGCTATCCTTCCAATTTCGCCATGCTGCGTAGTGGGGAACAGCCCATATTCACCGTTGGATTTTTTAGTCCATAAGCGTTTATTATACTTTGCGGAAAGCAATTTTATATCAGCGCCAGAATTTATTTCTTCAAGCACGCTCTGAGCAATTTCAAGGCTATCGGTTAATATCTCAACTATGTTTACAAGCAGCGGATAAGATTCGGGTTGATGCCGCATTAAATAAAAATTATAAACCTCATCATCGCTAACTTGCACAGAATCACTGAACTGAGATTTAAGGATTTCAAATAGATAATGTTGATTCCATATATCAAGTTCACTTTTAACTTCCGTAAGATTTTGATACCCGCGATTATAACCTTCGCGTGATAAAAGTTCTTTTTCAATATCGCGTCGTATTCTATCGTTAAGAGAAGCACGTATAAAATTTATTTTATACTCGGTAGAATTGTAGCCGTCAAAAACCAGCAAACGTAAATATTCCTTGAAGGAAACCGGCTGCAAATCAAAAAGGATAAAACTTTTTGAAAGCAATTGTGTCCCGAAAACTTCCTCCATCTTCAAAACATCGGAAGGTTCAAGATTTATCAAATCGCTGTCTTTAATCTTGAAATTTATTTTTTTGTATTCAAACAGAGATGCAATATTTGATGCGAGTGCTTCAAACAAAACCGGATCAACATCAACTTTTTTGTCTTTAAAGAATTGCGCATAAAACTCTTTTTGCTTTTCAATCATTCTGCGCGCTTCTATTGTTTTCTGAACATTTTTTAATGCATCCTCTTTAGCCTGAACAGAGGGCAGAACTTCTTCCGTTTTGTTAACAAGATAAAATATATACCAGCCGTCCGGTGTTAGCACAGGCTGTGTGTATTCGCCAATTTTCAATTTGAAAAGTACCTGCTCAACACTTTCATCCATTTGTCCGAATACAATTTCAACTGGCGCTATTTGTTCATCTTTTTCGGGGCTTTCGGCAAGTATAGAATCAAAAGGAATTCCTTCGTCTAATAATTTGTGCAGCGAAACAATTTCTTCTACATCAAGGCTAACTAAATAATTAACATAAAGTTTTGCAGAACTGTTTTTTAATCCATCAAGCAATTCCCGATCCGTGATAATTATTTTGTCTTTAATTTCTTTTTTGAAAAGAGCATCCCGAACAAACATTTTTTCAAAATTAGCGCTTGTAAATTTTATAACTTCGGTTGTGTCAAGTTTTTTATCGGCAGCCTCCAACGCCCAAAGTTTTTCCGCAACAAGTGAAAATAAAAATTCTATTTTTTGTGATTCTTTTGTTGTTCTTCTGTGGCGATTTACACCCGGTGTCATTTCGTATCGCTCAAGGAATTCTTTATCCGAGATCGAAATTGTACCGACTTTTGCAACTGAATTTTTTACTGAAGTTTGGGCAGCAGCAAAAAAGCATGCGGCAGCCGAAAGCAGAAAAACGAATAATATTTTATACATCTATCTAAATTATTTTTGATATTAAACTGAAATTTAGTGTGATGAATTTACTAAATTCGCCTATCTTAAAAAAAGTTAATACTAAAATCATAATCATATTACACATACAACAATGAGCAAAAAACTGCCTGCAAAACAAAACAACCAGCAAAAAAGCGAACACAATAAGGAAATCAAGAAACCGCCGTTCTGGTTTTATATCATCTTAATTTTAATACCGTTTGTTTTTATACTGCTGCTGGAATTTTCGTTAAGATATTTTGATTACGGTTACGATTTCAAATACTTTATGCCCGCATCCGAATATCATTCTGATAAAAAGTTTGCAAACCCTGAACTACCTGTTAAATATTTCTACAACGTAAAAACCGTTCCGTCTTTAATACCGGATGGATTTGATATTGAAAAGAAAAGCAATGCTTATAGAATTTTTGTTCTTGGCGAAAGTTCTGCTGCTGGCTGGCCCTATGTTCCAAACGCATCTTTTTCACGTCATTTAAAAAGAAAGCTGGAGCTATTTTATCCTGAAAATGCAATTGAAGTAATTAACCTCGGCGTTTCTGCAATCAACTCCTACACCATTAGAGATTTTGCAAAAGGTGTACTTGATCAGCAGCCCGATCTTGTTTTAATTTACACGGGGCATAATGAGTATTACGGAGTGCTTGGCGTCGGTTCATCTTTTAGTGTTGGATATTCGCGGGCTTTAACAAATGCTTATTTGCAGCTTCGCGATTTTAGAACAACTCAACTTGTTCAAAATATAATATCAGGCATATACGGAATTTTTTCTACTTCAGAATCTTTAAAAGGCGGCGATGCTAACGAAACTTTAATGGGAAAAATGATCGGCGAATCTCTTATTCCACTTAACTCTGATTTGTTTAATTACGGCATCGAGCAGTTTGAAGGAAATATGAATGACGTTTTGGAAATATTTAAAGAAAATAAAATTCCTGTTATTCTCGGTAATCTTACCAGCAACTTAAAAGATCAAAAACCATTTGTATCTGTAAAAGATGATAATAATCAGCAGGCTGATCAAATATTTGCTGAAGCAAACAAAGAATATGAAACGGGCAATATCGAAAAAGCAAAAGAACTGTATCTAAAAGCAAAAGAACTTGATGCATTAAGATTTAGAGCGCCAAAAAAAATCAATGATGTTATTTATAAACTCGGTAAAAAATTTAACTTGCCAGTTGTTAATGTTGATTCTGCTTTCTGCTCACACAGCAAGGATGGAATTGTGGGCACTAACCTTATGGTTGATCATTTGCATCCAAATATAAACGGTTACAGACTGATGGGTAATTCCTATTTTGATGTTATGAACAAAATGAAACTTCTTCCTTCCGGAAAACGAGAAAACATTTCAATAGAAAAAGCCGATAGTACTTTAAAGTCAAATTTTCCTTTTACAAGATTAGATTCCACAATTGCAGATATGCGTGTAAATATTCTTCTCGGCAGTTATCCCTTTGTTCCCAAAGGCTCGCCAAACTTACTTGTTTTAAATTTTCGCGCTAAAGATTTTGTTGATTCAATGGCGGTAAGATTGATAAATAAAGATTTGCCTTGGGAATCAGCGCACGCCGCATTATCCGATTACTATTTTGCCAAAGGTGATTACACAAACGTTATCCGTGAGTTGAACGTTGTAATTGCCGAAAGACCTTATTATGATCTGCCTTATAAAGATTTAATATCCAAACTTGTTGATAGAGGGTTGCTTGATGATGCTGTTGTGTTTTTAAAGAAACTTTATAAAACAAAAGCGGATTATTTTTCTACTAAGTGGTTAGGACAGGTTTTGCTAAAGCAAAACAATTACAAAGAAGCTTTGCCGTATCTTGAAGTGGCTGTTAATTTTAAAGAAGCTGATTCGCAAACTTGGTACAATCTTGGCGGCGCTTATTTTATGAGTGGAAAAAATTTAGAGGCACTCAAAGCAATGGAAAAAAGTTTGAAAATGGATCCGAACAATCAATTGACAATAAATTTTTATAATCAGCTAAAAAATTTGGTACAGCAATAAAAAAGCCCCGCAAATACGGGGCTTGAAATACTAAAAAATTTGAACTTTAATACTAAAGACCAACTGATAAAGCTAATCTTGAAATCGCATCGAACTTTTCATATTGGGAATAGCTGTAATCAAACTTTGCAAAGAATCCGCCGAAATCATACTGCACGCCAACGCCTGCGGTTAGTCCTTCAATTGCATCATCTTTAAATAAAGAGTTGTAGCCGCCGCGAAGAGATATTAATTCATTCCAGATAACTTCCATTCCAAAATTTCCATAGGTGGATTGATTATTAGGAATGACAGCATCTGCCGCTAAAGTTAACAGCCAATCTTCATCTTTAAAAACGTCGTATGCCAATCCAACGTCAAAAGTAAGTGGTATGGGCCATTCATCTGTTAATAATTGACCGGAAATATTAGGATTGTTGCCAGCGTTAGCAGGGTCAATATCTATCGGTTGAAGTAAAGATTTTCCGTCCAATTGCATTTCGGTTCCAAAGTTGGAAATATTCATTCCTAATCTAAGTCCTTCAAGTTGAGTGTAGAACAGCAACCCGATATCTAACCCGAAACCGGTTGAGGAAACATCATAAATACTTTGAGAAATATATTTTACAGTGCCGCCAACTGAAAAACGATCTGTTAAATTTCTTGCATAAGAAAGGCTTATAGCAATATCCGAAGCAGACCAATTTTCACCGGTTCCGTTTGGCTCCTGTGCGGTAGTAATTTCTTCATCGCCGTAATCAAGTTGATTTATACTAATGCCGATTGCATTATCATCATCTAACTTAAAACCAATTCCTATCCAGTTTGTTCTCGTACCAACAAACCATTCGGCAGTTGATGCGCTGAATTCGTTTCTTGTCATTCTGGAAAGGCCTGCTGCATTCCAGTATGATGAAGTTGCATCATTTGCAACGGCTGAAAATGCACCGCCCATAGCGGCGGCACGTGGACCAACAGGTATTGTTAAAAAATTTGCGGCTGTTGTTCCGACTTTGGTTTGCGGAAAGAGACTTACCGATAAACCAAGTAATATTATTATTAAGAAAATTCTTTTCATTTTTAACTCCATATTTTTCACTGGTAACCGGTTACTTAATTATAGCTAATTTACCTGTTTTCTTATCACTTATGCCGTCAACTTCTACTATATAGAAATACACGCCAAAAGCAACATCCAGCCCTTCTTTAGTTCTCACATCCCATTCAACAGAGCCGTCATTCAAGTTTCCGTCATGTTCAAGCGATCTTATAAGATTACCGCTTGACGAATAAATATGAATTCTACTTTTGGGCGGAAGGTTAGTAAAATAAATAACTCTTTCACCCCTTCCTCTTACTGTTGTTGGCAAAGGCTCTTCATAAATATTTGCAACTATATAGGGATTTGGAACAACTTTTATTTTACTCAATTGCTCTGCCGCCGTCATTGCATCAAAGGATGGTTTAACAGCATTAAATGTAAAGTTATCGCTGCTCGATAATGGTTTATCAAATCGTAAAAACAAAGTATCGCCCAGTACCGGAATATTTGAAGAGCTGTCTCCGGCAATTGTTATTCTCCATGAAAAATCCGCACCTGTTGGATCTGACAATATAATTACATCTCCAAAGGAAAGCGTATCTTTTCTGTACGCCTGCGGTTCAAAGAATCCGAATTGAATATTTTGAACATTACTTCTATCAGTTATGTCATAAGCCTTAAAATTTAATCTTGGATTTGCAGGCGGAGCGCTGTTCCCAAAAATTTGAGTTAATTTATTCGACGATTCAGTATAACTGCTTGAAAAGGTCAGCATATAATCGCGTGGAAATCTTGTTGCCCACAAAGCAGTTGGAGGAGTTGCCGGTCTAAATTGATCGGCGCCGTATTTTAAGTTTTTGCCGTTGTATTTGCTCCAGCCAGTTAGCCCGTTAGATAGAGAGCCAGAAGTGGAAATTATTGGCTGTTTTAATTTAATGCTGTCAAGTCTTTGATAGCTTGAATCAATAGACAGCCTTAATCCATTAAACACAATACCGTTTGAAGGATTTATAATTACATCCTTCATTACAAAGCTGCCGGAAGGATCCTGTACATTAAAGGTTGCAGAAACATCAATTGCTGTTTTTTCATTTCCTGCTTTTCTTAAAGAATCATTGAAAGAAATTGTATAAGTTCCTTCAACTATCTTTAACGGATCAATCACTTCATAAAATGGAACCGGCGTTGAGAGACCACTGGTTCTATCAGCATTTTTACCGGATGGCGGCGGAACATATCCGGCAACAGGCGCATTTGGTGTAATTGCCACTGTGTTAATATCGGTGCTAACATTTCCTAACGCATCTTTAGAAATAAATCTTGTGTTTTCAGAAGGATAAATATCTTTAGCTGCATCGCCTCTATCATAGGCAACAACTGCATAATAATATGTTCTACCGTTTATTACATCCGTATCAACATAAAAATTCTGAATACCGTTATCGGCGCCAAGATTATATGGAGCGCCATCAGTTAATTCTACCAGCGTTGCGGAAGCCGGAAAGATTCCCTTAACGCCGTTTATTAAATCATACTGAACAATCGGTTTATAAAACACTTTGCTTCCGGATGCATTTGTAATTAATAGTGCGTCCGATAAATCAGGGTCTGTACCTTTGTAAATTTTATAACCTTCAAAATCTTTAACTCTTAAAGTTGGATCAACGTCATCTTCCGCAGCTCTATCCCAATAAAGAGTAACTTTTCCATTACCCGGTACGGCAGTTACTGTTGGTTTTTCAGGCGGTCTCGGGAAGTTGTAATTTGCATTATAAATTGTTTGAGCAATTTGCTTTGTTTTAATTACTGCGTTATAATCACTTCCAAAAGCAAGTGCAAGTGAGAATCGTTCTGTTTTACCTGCTAATAAAGGAAAATACCCTGATCCGTATAAAAAGTCGCCGTCTTCACCACGAATAGCAACGTTGTTTACTATTGAAGATGGCACCTGAAAAAATCCGGGTACCATTCTGCCCCACATATTAAAATCATCACTCATTGTAATTTCGCCCGCAGGGACAAAATACTGAAAACTTGTTAAGCCGATTTGATCGGATTCATCAATATCGGTAGCATCAAAATTCGATTCACCCGGTGTTGGAATTCCATCTCCTTCTCCAAAATCGTTTGTGCCTGGCTTGCCATCTGCGCCGTTATCATCAAATTCAATACTCCAGTCGCCGTCATTATCTATCAAATCGTCTCTTGATTCATCAATCATCGGATTACCATTGCCAGCGGCAATATAATCGCGGTACTGAACCGGAGCTAATGTATCAATAAGAACAACACCTACTGCCGGTGGCGTAGCTGAGGATTTTTTAAACTGTCTGTAATGAACCTGATAATTTTCATCTATCAATCCATCAAGATCATTATCAATTCCATCTCTTGCTGTTTTACCGATTGGCTCGGTTGTAGTAAGATTTATATTGCCTTCAACAAGCTTTGTAATACCGGGGCGCAAGAAAAACTTTGTGCCCATTGATGTAACTGTTATAGTATCGTTTGGCATTGTTATGCTTGTTCTGGCAAAATTGTTTTTATCAATAAGAATCAGTTTATCGCCTGCGGCAACCGTTCTCTCTTCAAAATCGGATGCGGCAAAATATGCTGCTGTGCCAACATCGGAATTATCGCCGTCATTATCTATTCCGTCAAATGGATTACCCGGTGATTCCAAAAACGCATAAGCTATATATCCAACCTGCGTTGGGTCGGGCAGCCATTGCGGGTTAGCGGAAGGTGAAATGTATTTATTAAAATCCCAGGTATATGTAATTGATTCTCTTACATTAAAGAAAGAAGCATCATCATTCCATTCGGGATCTTCAACACCTACATAAGTTCCAACAACAGTACCAAATACTGTTTGATCGTAAGACTCTGTCCCGTCATTTTTAATGTTATACAGCCAGAAAACAACATCCTGAGCCAAGAAGTTAGACCATTGCAAACCTCGAACTGAAACTTGAAGTGCATGCCCTCTTCTAGAAATATCATTTGCATCCGGTAAAAAATCATTTTGTTTGAAATTTTCTTCATCATTAAAGTCATCCATCCAGAAATAACTTTCTTGATCGGCATTAAACTGCGCTCTTCCAAAAAAACCGTTCCAATCAACTTTGGGGGTTTTGTCAACGCCGTCAACAATAATCGGGTCGCCGGAATACGTCCAATCTGGATAATCGGGCCATTGTTGGGGCCAGGTTTCCGTTTGATGGCTCATTGCAATACCTTTACCTGTTTCATCAAGAAATGCATCTGCAAAACCTGGTATTGGTTCAAACGTGAATGATATACCGCCGCCGCCGCTTTCACCGCCTCCTGGACGATCCACAGGAGTAATAACAGTTGAATATATAGTATCGTTAATACCATCGAGAGGTAACAAACCTCTCTTGTAATCTCTGATTGGTAAACGCAGACCCACAACAGGCGAAACATCTCCAACATATCCGTTGGCATCATAGCGCCATGCGCCGCGAGGTCCTTCGCTGCCCGGCTGTGCTATTACCCCGTAATTTGAAAATACAGTACGTACCTGATTACCTCTATGTACACCAACCTTTCTAAAGTTTGATGTGCCTCTTGCAGTAACTCTTTGCTGGGCAATTAAATCTGCCGCTAAAAAAAGCAGCATAATTGCAAACAATAAGGAATATTTAATTTTAATTTTCATATTTTATTTCCAATAATTAGACTCATTCATTTTAGAAGAAAAAAGTTGCGCCAAGCTCTACTCTTCTTGGTTCAGAATAGTAAGTTGGATTTCTATAATACTCATCCAAAGTATTAACTAATTTATCTGGATTATCATCAGTTCTTCTCAAAAACTCATCAATAGTAAAATCAGCAGTACCACTGTCGTTATAAACATTCGTTTCGTTTTTGATGTCGAATAAATTATAAACCCTTGCAAACAGGCTCAACCTAAATTCGCCAAGAAGAAAATCTTTATAAGCTCTCATATCAACATTAACAGATGAAGGTTTAAGTTCGCTGTTGGTTAACAAAGTTGAAAGATTGAGCGAAGTTGTTGGCGTATATGGATAACCGCTGCCGTACTGCGCTATTAAACTTACTCCCCAATTATCTTCATTTGCATAACTGAAAGTAGCATTTACTGTGTGGGTTTGATCCCAGTTTAATTGAACCAATTTAATTTCGGGCTGTGTACCGTCTATAATTGCCTGTCTGTTAGCAGCAGGATCGGAAGCATTTCCTTTTGCCGATTGGAACGTATAATCAATAGTAGCTGCCCAGTTATTTGATAAACGTTTGGTTAATGTAAATACAACACCTTGAACAAAACCAAAATCGCTGTTAACATACTGGCTGTAACTTGATGAGCCGCCCGGTAACCTTATTTCATCTGCGCGTGTTCCGGCAAGATTTCTTATATCTCTAAAGTATGCAGTTAAATCAATTGTTATATCATCTGTAAAAGCTTGCTGAACACCAACCTCGCCGCTGATGGTTTGCTGCGCTTTAAGGTTTGAGTTGCCTGCTATGCCAAGATTTCCTGTTCCGGGTCCAAATTTAAATTCCGGATTAGAGTATAAAAGTTCGAAGTTTGGAATCTGGAAAAAGTGACCGTACGAAAAATGGATTACGCCACGATCTGTTATGGGAAATGCAACGCCAAGCCTTGGTGAAAGTTTGAGTTCTGTATCTGCATCTCTGTACCAGGATTCTCCATTAGCATTTGAAGTTTTTCTTTCTTCAAGTGTTTTCGTAATGTTCACTTCTTTGCGGGGTCTGTAAATATCAGGGTCTGTAATATCATTTAAAACATAACCGTCGGAATCAAAATAATCCAATCTAACGCCTACATTTATAATCATTTCACTTAACTCAAGTTTATCTTGAATATATGCGGAGAGTTCAACCGGTTTTCTTTGATACCTGTCAATATTTATGTTTTCGCTTGGATCAAGAGGATCCGGTACATATCGCGTAACATAAGGGTTTCCTGTAAACTGCGGATCTTCAATCCCTAACGATTGCTGCAGTTTAACATCATCGAATCCAAGATTGTGTTGATTGGCTTCGATACCGAATTTAATCATATTAATTTTATCAACTTGGGATGTAAAATCTAATTTAAAACCGTAAGTGCTTGTTGTTCTCTTGAACTGCTGATTTTGAGTTCCGCCTGTTTTAAAGCTTGGCACTTCGGTAGGTTGTTGATCCAGTAATACATCATGTGTCCATCTGGAATCATCAACAGATTCATATACATACTGCTTGTAGCGTTTAAAGAAATAAGAAAAGTTAGCTTGATAATAAGTGTTTGATGATAATGTATGTGTTAAACCAAGAATATTGGTATTACCTTCTCTAAATCTTTTAAAATCTCCATCAGGGTTGTATGAAAAAGATTGATCAAAATCTCTGTACTCAACATTATCAAATATGTAATTGTAATTTATTTTGATTCCGCTAACAGGCAGGAAGGTTAATTTTCCCTGTCCATAGAGTTTTTCATTCCAGTTCATAGAAACAATTGAACTATCGCCGGCACCACCTTCATTAGAACTTAATATATAACGTTCTTCTACCGGCAAAGTTGCGCCAAGGTTTAATGTTATATTCCACGGATTATAATTTCTTTGACCATTGTACCAACCGCCAAAATGAATAAATCTTACATTAGCATAAAAGAATAGCATATTGGGTATAATAGGACCGCTAAGGCTGCCTTCAAAGTTTCTTATGGCAAAAGGATCTATATCATCAATGGCTCTAAAAATTTCCGTTCTGTTGCTAACATAATCCCCAATATAGCTTGTAACCGAGCCTTGAAATTTATTATCACCGTCTTTAGTAGCAATATTAACATAGCCGGAAAGTGCTTTGCCGTATTCAGCATTAAAAGCGCCGCTAACAAATTGAAGTTCTTGAATTGAACTTGTAGAAACATCCACAATGGTTCCGCCATCATAAACATCTGTTACCGGAACGCCGTCAATTGCATAAACAACTTCGCCTTTTCTGCCGCCTCTAACATTACCGCCAACGTTACCGGCTTTAAGCTGCAATACTTCTTGAAACTCGGTAACCGGTAAAACAGAAATTTCATCAGCGCCAACAATTGCAGTAGAAGAAGTAAGATCTTTGGTTACCAAAGGCTTTACAGCAGTTACAATAACTTCTTCCTTCAGCTCGATACTTGTTTCCATTAAAGTAAAATTAACCTCAGTGGTTAAATCAATGGAAACACGAACGCCCTGTACAGTTTGAGCATTATAGCCTATTGCCGATGCTTTAATATCGTAATTACCCGGGCGTAAACCAATGATAGAGAAATATCCGTCTATATCGGATGCTGCACCCTGTGTAGTGCCTTCGACCATTACATTTACAAATGGTAAGGCTTCACCTGTACTTCCATCGGTTACTCTGCCCGCTACTTTTCCGTTTTGCCCGAAAGCAGCCGAACACAGAACAACAGTAAATAAAAATACAGATACGAATCGTATCATTAACCTCATATTATCCTCCAGGAGGTAAAAGTGTAGATCATTATTGAAAGTTTATAAGAAAAGTGTATCAAATTATCCTATTCTATATCCTTTATAACTATTTAAAATTGATTGTAATTTTTTGGGGCAAAATATATTACAACCTTGCTGTAATTTCAAAATTATTATCGGTCAAAAAAACATCAATAAAATATTTTTTATAAAGATGTTTAATTAAATTGTTCCATAATTAAGCCCGACAAACTTAATAAAAGAATTTGTGAATAACATTTTTAAAAGAGATTTTTTGTTTATAAAATAGTAACGGCTTTTTGATTTTGTAAAGCAATAAGTAGTGTTTGCTTTTTTAATAAATTTTATAACGGCGCAAATTAAATGAATGAAGTAAAATCCAATAAAGATTATAACCCGGAAATGCACTCTGCAGAACACCTTCTTAATCAAACAATGGTAAGGATGTTTAATAAAGGCAGATCATTCAGCAACCATATTGAAAGGAAAAAATCCAAGTGCGATTACCACTTTGATAGAAACCTTACCGAAGATGAAATTGAAGCTATCAATAAAAAGGTTAATGAAATAATTAAACTCGATCTGCCGGTTACCGAAGAGTTTTTGCCGCGTACAGAAGCGGCAAATGTTCATAAACTTTCTCAATTGCCGGATGATGCCGGTGATTTGATACGTATTATAAAAATCGGGGATTACGATGCTTGCCCTTGCAGCGGTGTGCATGTTTCATCAACAAAAGAAATAGGCGGATTTCAAATAATTTCTACAAGTTATGATAATGATGTTTTACGTGTAAGATTTAAGCGGATATAGATTTAGTTAAAGAAGCAGCCGCTAATTACATTAACATGCTTTAGCGGCTGTAACTACTTTTTGTTGACTGAGGTATTTAAAATAATTTGAAAATAAAAATCAGTTGTTCAACTTCCAGCCGAAACCAATCGAGTATTCAAAGCCAGTCATCATAGCGCCTTTACTGCCAAAAACATCTTTGCTGTTTTCATAAAATGCGGCGTTATAGTGAACACCCAGATCAACATTTATATTATTAGATATACTGTATGTTGCTCCGGCGCCTATTTGCCATAAGTATCTAACAAGTGTACGGCTTTCTTTGCCGTTTAAAAGATAGTCGTTGTTATTATAAGAATTTACGTTTTCAAATATTATGTTTATGCCGTTCATAAATTGAAAGTACGGCATAATTGATTCGTTAGTAAAATAATATCTTCCGCCAATGTGAACCGGAATAACAGATAAATAAGCATCCGGGTAAGACTGCTCCGGATTATATTCATCGTAATAATTTGTGTTTTCTCTTGCACTATGACTCATAAATCCTGTACGCACCATAAGCAAATTATGATCGGCAAAAAACTTTCCGTAACCTAAATAAAAACCTGCTGCACCGCTCCAGTAAGTGCCGAATGTTCCAAGATCGCGTAAATAAGTTCCTTCAATCATAACAATATCATCAAGAGTGTTTTTATTCTGTGCGGTTAAAACCGAAGGAAGATTTATAGCAAAGTATATAACGCAAATAAATAATAATATTTTTTTCATTTTCAATTTCCCAAAATTTTTGTTTTGATATTAAAATCCGATTAAAAAATTGCCGTTGTAAAAAATAACCTTACAACCGAATGTTCTTTGCGAACATCTGGGTTAAATCCCGGATTGTCATCATAATATTCGAGATATTGGCTATGCCGCCAGTAAAGGTTTGCGCCAATACCAAAAGCAAAATAATCGTTTATTGGCAACTGTAAATCAATAAAAATAGTCCTTAAATGATGTTTGGAATCTGCGGGTTCACTCATCGTCCAGAGCCATAAACCATAGTAACCAACTCGTACATAATCCCATTCGCCTTTGTGCAAAGCGGCGATAAATCTTAAACCAACCCCGGGTCCAAAATCATAATTTCTTCCTTCCTCGTCATAATAATAATCGTTGGGAGTAGCGCCCATCAAAACTAAGTTAGCGCCTGCCTGTGTGATTAGTTTTGTTTCGCCCCAAAGATTAAAAATAGAAAGCAGATGCGGATATAGATTAGTAGCGCCATATAAAATTCCATCATACTTTAAGCTGTCTTCTTCATCCTGCTTAAAATTATTGTAATAGCCGTACTCTAAATTTAAGTTGAATTTATGTTTGGTTTGTTCGGTGTTTTTTAATGTGATACCATAAAGAAAACCAGAGGATTCTAATTTTGTAAGTTTTGGTTGCCCAGATGCTAATAAGATTGATAATCTAAAACTTGAAAAAGGTTCTTTGGCTTTGAATGTATTTCCGTAAATAAGATCTGCGCCAATAACTCCTTCATCAATACCATCTTTTATTACGTCACTGGCATTTTCGCTGTGCAGTTTTCTAAAGCCCGCATTCATCAACAGATGAAATTCATCCGGCTTGCGCCACTCTGGATTAGGAAAAGTTTTGGTTATTTCGCCGGAAATAATTCTGTTAAATCCTCTTACAGGATTTATAACCGTGCCGAAAAATTCACCCCAAAATCTATCCCAGCCTGTTGCGGTATTATCAGTTACCATTGTAGAAAGCCTGTAAGTCATTTCTCCAAGGTTTATTCCGTTTACGCTTGTGTTCACCCAATCATTAAACGCAGGGCGATAAAACTCGCCAAAATATTCCCAAGCAGCGCTGCCTGTAAAAGCCCAGGCTGTTGATTCCCAGAAGCTGTAGCCGTTTGTTCTGCCAACATTAAAGTAAAGATTGCCGTGATATGGATGTGCAAAATAATTTGTTAAAAAGTTATCGCCGTCATACTCCCAGCCGTTGTTTAAGTTTTCCCACCAGGTATTAAAGCCAACATTAGCCCAGTTTTTTGACGGGTCTTCCCAGGTTCTGCCCCATTTAGCAAATGCCCATGGAATGAATTCTACAATTGCAAGTTCTCCGACAGCAACGCCGAAATGTTTTTCGGAATCCCAGGGTTTATAACTCATATCTACAACGTCGTCCGGTAAATTTACTTTGCCCCATTTGTTATTATAAACAGGTTTTATTGCCAGACTATTATTTCCAATAATTATATCTTCAGCGGTTGAGAAATCCATTTGATAAAGTTGATACAAAGAATTTTCAGGCTGTGCTTCCTTTTCATCTATAAAAGCCGAGCCCTGTGCAGCAAGGTTGTTTGATAAAAAAAGAATCAGAATTAAAAAAACAAATTTTGGATAGTGCAATAATCGAAAGTCCATTTAAGTATCCTTATAGTTTTTATAAATGAAATTTTGTGCGGCAAATATCTTTAATTTATTTTTAGTTTACAATCAGATTGATTTGGAATTGGATAAAAAAACGCATCGCCGCAAAAAAAAAGAACATATATTAAATATATTTTTCGAATGGAATCAGGAAACCACTTGATTTGATTATGTGTAATGAAACATCAACAGAAGAAAACAATACACTTCCATCTGGATTGATGCTGACATAAAATTATCCCAATCCGTTTAATCCGGGTACAAAAATTAATTATTCCATTCCGTCCTCTCAATTCCCTCATTTGCAAGGATGGGAAGCAGGACTGGGCTTGCCGAGTTTCAAAGACTTATTATTAATTATTTACTTTCGCTATTTCATTAGCATCATTTTTTTTACATTAGAAAATTGAGCGGATTCAAGTTTATAAATGTACAGTCCGCTCGGAAGATTTTCCGCATTAAACGCTGCATCATAATTTCCTGCGTCTAAATTTTCATTTAATATTACGCTAACAACTTCACCAAGCAAATTATAAACAACAAGTTTAACAAATGATGGTTCGGCTAAGCTGAAATTTATCTTCGTTTCTGGATTAAATGGATTTGGGTAATTTTGCTCAAGAGAAAATTTATCTGGAGAAAGTGAGCCGACTTCTACAACACCTGAATAAGAAAATGTTCCGTCAAAATCAATTTGCTTTAATCTGTAATACATTTTTTGCTTTTCTGTATTATTATCTGCAAAACTATAATTGTTTGTTTCGGAGGTTGTTCCCGCTCCACTTACAAATCCAATTTTATAAAAATCATTTCGGTTTATGCTTTTCTCAATTTCAAAACCGGAATTATTAAGTTCGGTTGCAGTTTGCCAGCTAAGAATAACATTACTGTTTTTTGCCGATGCTGAAAATGAAGTAAGTTCAACCGGAACAGCACTTTGAAAAGCATTTAACGCATCCTTAAAAATCCGTTCAAGTTTGGTTTGTGATGCAACTTCATAAACATCGAAGAAGAAACTTAATACCTGAAATGTGCCGCCATCGTAATAAACACCAGTTGGTTTATTAAATAAACTGTAAGAAGATGGTCCCATCAAATAAATAGCCTCGGTACTTGCAGCAACAGGTGTAACTCCATCAATATACCAAGTTGTTGGAAAAATAAAAGTTAGTGAATCCGGCGTTATTGTTGTTTGTGTTGGTGATTTTATAATCATCGGGCAACCGGCTCCGCCATCACTAACAAAAGATTGAACATCATAACTTGATATGCCGAGATAATCATAAGCAAAATTACCGGCAGAAAACGTAACAGGCGCACCGCCAAAAAAATCATATAAAAGATCTGTGCCGATAACCCACATTTTACCGCCGCCATTTAAATAAGATGTTATTTCTGTGTTAACTGCATCTGTGCCATTCCAAAACATAAGCCCAACACCATCAATTGAAGCATACCAAACAACAATATTAAAGGTTTTCATATAATTTGCAGTTGGGATTGTTAATGTTCCAGCCGCATCAAAAACTGTAACATTATGTCCGGCGGTTGTAATTGCAGCGGATACTGCAGGCAAACGATCAGGCGATGTGAAATTATCGTCATCAACAAGTAAAACGTTTAGTTGCGCAAAAGCAGATGACATAAATAAAACAAAAAAAATAATTGATTTGGTAACCTTTTTCATTTTAACTCCTTAATTTTTTATAGGTTAGTTTCTTGTTAATAATCTTATTGAAAAGTTCTGTAAAGTTTATATCCTCTTTAGAACAATGTGTATTGATCATCATCTTCTTTCTTTTTTGATCTGATTGTTGTTGGTAAAGAAAAAAGCTTAACAATATCAACATCCCGTTTATTAATGTTCCAATCTGAATAAAGAACATCAAACAAAATTGTATTCCAATTATCTTCTTTAAATCTCTCATTAAATAACGGGGATTTCATCTTTTGATTGAATTGATTTAATCTATCAACCGGAAACAACATTACCTTGCAAACATTTGATTCGATATTTGAGCCTCTTTGCAAAGCGCTTGTCATTGATGTACTGTTTTCAACTTCAAACACAAAATCTACTTTATCGTTTTTAATCCAAAGGATATCAATGTCATCAACTATATCGGGATTCTGAATGTTTTTTAATTTTGTTATTGAATTATAATCCAGATATTGATTTAATAAGCCTGTCTTTTTTAACAACGCTGTATTTAGTTCATGGCTTTGTTCATTTTTGCCGATATAAATTGAGTAGCCTTTTTCTCTTCCAATTTCGGCAAGAAGCGCAATTATAGTTGTGTGTTCCTTTTCAATTGATTCAATTTTGAAATTTTGTTTTAACAGCCAGAACCCGCCTTGCATTTGTCTAGCATAAGTTTCGAGAGCTTCTTTTATACTTGTTTGATCTGAAGTTAATGAATTAGGGAAAGCAATACTTACGGCATCCCACATATCAGTAAAAGTAACTTTTCCTTTTGCTTGCAATTGTGCGAGAACAGTTTTTTCTACGCGCTCAGTTAAAGGAATTTTCTCTAAACTCGGAATTTGTTTAGGATATTTAAACCACCAAAGCTTGCCGGATACTGCACCATTTTTTGCAGCAACCAGTGTGAATTCTTTTCCAGTGTGATTTTTTAAAACTTCATTTACATCAAGCCCTGTATTTAACTCCGAGAAAAAACCATGCTTGGTTAATTCAGGATCAATTGCATTTATAATGATTGTGTATGGAGTTGGCTCGCCGCGTTCAGCAAGTATTTTTATAGTAGTTTCAACTACAATTTTTTCAAAGCGATGTTCATCAATTGTTTCGGCTAATTTTCCCTTCTTACCCAAATCGTGTTTTCTAAACCTTAAATAAAAATCTCCTTGTGCAGAACCGAAAGGCTGCAGCAAAGATTTTGGAGATGAGTGTGCTAATTCCTGATGATGAATTTTTTCAAGCTCAAAACCGGAAAGAATTCCGGCGCGGATGGTTGCATTTCTTACTTTAAAAGTTGGATTGTGAAATGTAAGCGTTAAGTAACTGTTGGGTTTTAGCACATCAAACATTCCCACAAAACTATTTTTCAGAAGCGAATGATAAACATCGAAAGATTTTTTTTGTTTTTCGTTGTGAATTACTTCATCCTTTTCGATTGTTTCAAGATAGTTCTTATCTTTTTTTAACCAGGCAACCCACATATAAGATAATTCGCCATACTGGATTGATGAATCATAAGGCGGATCAGTAAAAATATAATCTACACATCCATCTTGATAATAAAACTTATACATATCTTTCATTAAATCAAGGCAAGAGCCTGTATGAATATAAACGTCGGCTTTACCGTTAATTACATCGTGATATTTTTTTCCAAATTTTATTTTATCAAAAAAACTATTTGATTCCTCTTTTGCTTTAATCAAACCCTGTTTGCCTGTTATTGCACTTTCAAATTTATGCCAAACATTTGATTCCATAAATTCATTTGCCGACCAATAACTGTGTTGTGTCCATGCAGAGCTCATTGGTCTTGAAGGGCGAACAGGAGTCATTTTTGTGCAAAGATGTGACATAGATGTAAAGCCTATTTTTAAGAAATCCTTCAAAATCTTATTAGGTTCTTTTTCTATTACGCTCATCAATATAGCAAGTGCATAAAGATTTCTTTTAGTAAACAATCCATCTATTGATTCATATTTTTGCTTCTCTTTAAAAGGTCTGCCATTGTAGTACAATCCATTCTTAGGATACCATTCCTTTATTTTGTGCTTATCAATTTTTGCAAGCAATGTTTCATCAAAATTTGTTGGCGGGTTTTTCTTTACTTGGGTGTCTCCGCAATTTGGGCAAGTGTAATATCTAACACTTACAAGTTTGTTGTTTTTCCAGATTGCAACATCAAAAGGAAAAACATGTTTACACTTTCTGCATTTTGTTTCGTAAAGTTTTAAGATTTTCTTTTTTGCTTTTTTCTCTATTCGTTCAAAAGCTTCGTTAAGTTTTATTAAAGAAACTGGTTTTATTGTTAGCTTGATTAGTTCGGTAGCAAGCGGATTTAAATCGCAGATAATTGCTCTTCTGCCAATCTTTAATGCTTCTATTGCACTTACACCGCTGCCTCCAAATGGATCAAAAACAATTTTATTTTCAGCACAGTAAGTTTCAATAAATTTGCCAACAACATTCCAGGTTTTCCTTGACCAATACTTATGGAAATTATACATGGCTGTATGCGCTTCCGGCGGTATTTGTCGGTTCAGATGTTTTATTTCCACTGTTTTAACTGTCATTTTATTAACTCGTCTTTCAAATGTAGTTAATTACCTTTAGAGATTTTAACATTTAATAAACCAATGTTTGCATTGCATGCGGTGGAATTTCAACTTCAACGGCATTTGTTTCAACATACAGTTTATATTTAATAGGCAAATCACTTTGATTCATTACTACCGTTACCATTTTACTATTTTCATTAATGAATGAAGTACTTAGTAAATGACTTCTGCTGCTTGCTGTGCTTACTCTTTTTGCATTCGGGCGAATGAACTTTGAGAAATGCCCGATGTAATAATATGATGGTGTAAAAATTAACTCGTCTGTTTTTGTATCGGCATGAACAGGAGCAAAACAAAAATTACCAACATGATTTGGTCCGCCGGTTTCATCTAACAAAATATTCCAATCGGTCCAGCCAACAGTACCGTTGTTAAAATCGTTTATCATGCTTTTGCCGTAACGTTCGGCATTTTTCCACGATTGATAACCTTCGGGTTTAAAACTTTCTGCACATCCTTCTGTAAATAAAAGATGTTTATCAGGATAAGATTCATTTACGTTTGCAACGTTATCAAACATTGGTTCGCCGCCCGCCCATGTTTCGTACCAATGAAATCCAAGTCCCCATGCATATTTGGCTGCATCCGGATCCTCATAAATTGTATTTGCACGGTGAGTAATTAAATCTCGGTTATGATCCCACACAACAATATTTTTATCGCCCAATCCTTCTTTTTCCATAATTGGACCAAGATAATTTTTAAGAAAATCTCTTTCCTCTTCGGCGGTGTAAATACAAGATTCCCATTTTTGTGTTGCCATCGGTTCATTCTGAAGTGTAATTCCCCAAACAGGTATTCCTTCGTTTTCATAAGCCTTTATAAATTTTGTGTAGTACATTGCCCAGCTTTCATAAAACTCCGGTAAAAGTTTGCCGCCCTTCAACATATTTTTGTTGTCTTTCATAAATGCCGGCGGACTCCAAGGGCTTGCATAAAATAACATCGAACCGCCTGCTGTTTGAATTGCCTTTTTAATTAGTGGAAGTTTAAATTGTTTATCGTGTTCAATGCTGAAAGACTTTAATTCTTTATCTCCTTCGGAAATATATGTGTAGCTGCCGGAACTGAAATCGCAGCTATGGATGTTGGTACGGATTAAAGTATAGCCAATTCCTTTTTCCTTATTGTAATACGCATCAAGAAATTTTTGTTGATTATCCGGCGATATCTTTGCAAAAACTTCTGCCGATGCATCTGTAATTGCGCCGCCTATTCCTATAAATGTTTGATATGTTTTGCCGGGATTTACAAACACAGAAATTTCGGATTCCAAAGGCTGCCCGGTTTTTTTGAAGGTTAATTTACCTGTGGCTGCTAATCTTAAATCGGTGTTATCTGCCGAAGTGTAAACGGTTACATCTTTACCGTCGCTGGTAAATTTTGATGCGGAATTTTGTATTTCACTTTTTATTGAACATCCTGCTACAAAAAGTAAAAGTATTAATAATGAAATATTTTTCATAATAAATTTTATTTTGTTATAAAGATTAGAATTTGTTAAAAGCTTTTTAATTATCTGATTGAAATTACCCAAAGACAAAAAAGACTGCAAGAAATTTTCTAAAAGTTTTTGAAGTTTATATGGCTGGTTTAAAAAACCGACAGGTTAAATGATGATGTAATCAACCCGCCGGAATAATTTGTGATGATTTATTTAATTAAAATTAACTTAACTATTTTATTAAAATCATTATCAACATCTAACCTGCAAAAGTATATTCCGCTTGATAAATCATTACCCGTAAAATCAACGGAATGATTGCCAACATTCAAATTTGCATTAACTAATTCACTAACTTTTTCACCAAGCAAATTATAAACCGATAAATTTACATTGCTTGACTTTACAAGGCTGAATGAAATTGTTGTTGCCGGATTAAATGGATTTGGATATGCCGTTAGTTTAATCTCGTTTGGTAAGATTGGTTTGTCTTCATCCACGCCAGTAACAGCGCAAACTGTAATTATTTGTGGTGCAGGATTGGAAGTAATTATATCATCATTAATAGTTAAAGAAGATCCTTCTCCTAAAAAATCTCTAAATACTTCAATTGACAGCAAGGAATCGGACACAGTAAAATTATTAATCACAACATCTTCATTATTAGATTCGCAGCCGGCATTTCCAGATAAGCCGTTTGCCTTCCAAAAATATCCGTAATTATCACCGTAATATCCTGCCATTAAAATTGAATTGTTATATATTGCTTTTATTTCATTAATCTGTCCTTCTTTCTCTAAACCACCGTATCGTTTAGCCCACAAAATGTTTTCTGCTTGATTGTCAATCATTAAGCAAAAAGGATGGATTGTCGTTGTTATACCTAAACTTGCCGTATCGCTTATGACAAATGAGCCAACTAAATATATACCCGTTTCAGATGATAGAGATGCATTTAATAATACTGCAAAGTCAGCATCCACCGCGTCAATTTTTTTTGCTTTATAAAATGTAGCATCCTCGTTAAGATAAAAAATGAACGCCGAGTTGAGTCTGGTGTTTAAATCAGACAAATTTAAACTACTGGCAATTATTGTTTTATTTAAATAATTAAATGAGCTAACAGATAAATCAGCATTATTATTTATATAACTGTTTAGCTTGCCATTGCCTGTAATATTTCCGGTTGTTCTGTTGATTAGAAATGTGCCAATACCATTTATAGTTATAAGACCAATACGATCATTTTTACTATGTGTACCTGCTATTATCAAATTTCCGGAATTGTTTTCGATAATAATCTCCGGATTGAGGTTATGGTTCCCCGGTTTATAAACCTTTGACCACAATAAATTTCCAGTTGAATCGAACAAACAAACAAAAGGTGAGGCAGAGATTCCCCATCCACTAAATATTGGAATATGAATTTGTCCGGTAACATATAAATCGCCGTTATTTAACTGACCTACTTTCTTTATCCCCCAGTCGTAGTTACTATCCGCAATAATTTTGTTAAATGTATATTTTTTTGACCAAACAAAAGAATGATTGACCGTTAAGGACAAACGAATGGCATCTCTATCTTCCGCCGCCGCTAAGTAATATTTTGTATCACTTTTGGCAAATAAAACTGAATTTACAATTTTGGCATTTCCATTAAAGAATTTGTACCAAGATATTGTTCCGGAATCGGATACCATGCAATATCCTTTAGCAACTCCATTTAGGCTAAAACCTGAACTTAAAAATCCGCCGGCAACTGTCTGTGTATTATAAGTTTTAAAACTGTTTTGATTTAGGTGTTTTTGAAATTGAGTTTGAGATTGTGCATTAATATTCAAACTGTATAGAAGTGTTAAAAAAAATATAAATTTCATTATACACCCGAAAACTTGATTGGTAAAAATTGTTGCAAAAAATTTATTTCCTTAAACAATTAGTGCAGATGTAGAGCAATAAGTGACCCCAAAAGGTAAAATGAAAATAGTAAGCAAAATCTCAAATTAAATTTTAACGTATATAAAAAACTCCCGATCAGGTTGAAGGAGGCAACAAACAACCCGCCGGGAGTATAAAACGACGAACACATTATTGCTAATACGAAATGTCGCTTATTTCAATCATCTCTGTTTTCTTATCATATTTTTTTAAGAAGGTAACAAATTCAGAATTTAAAAACTTCTGATGATTTTTTTCATAACTTTTTAGATATTTTTCAACCTGCTTATGAGATAAACCACTTTTCATATAATTTTTCTTTTCGTTGTCGTCAAAAAATATGCGATAATAATATAGCTTAGCCTTTTTAGTTTTCGGTTTATCTGCTGCGGTTTTTTTTATTGATTTAGTTAGAGGCATTTTAATTTTCTTTCCCAATACTTAATAAATTGGATTAAACCTTTCCGTTCTTTTTAATTATCTCTCTTGCAATAATTCCTTTTTGAATTTCATTTGTACCTTCAAAAATTCTATTGATGCGCGAATCGCGGTAAATACGTTCGATTGGTAATTCCTGCGAGTAGCCCATTCCACCGTGTATCTGAACTGCAAAATCAGCAATCTTATCAAGTGATTCCGAACAGTAATATTTTACAATTGCAGATTGTCTGGAAATCTCTTTTTTATTGTCGTAATCAACGGCAGTGCGATAAACTATTGATTCCATATTGTAAAGCATAACAGCAATCTCTGCAAGCATAAACTGAATTGCCTGAAAATGTGAAATCGGGTGATCAAACTGAACGCGTTCTTTTGCATATTTTGTTGATAGCTCCAGAAGTTCTTTTGCTGCGCCAAGGCATGCCGCGCCAAGACCAAGTCTTCCTGCATCAAGGGTTTTCATTGCGTAAAGAAATCCACGTCCGTCAGTTCCAATCAAATTTTCTTTTGGGATTTTTACATTTTCAAAACTTAATGCATTTGTTACGCTTCCCTTAATGCCCATTTTTTTTTCGGGCGGACCAGCTTTAAAACCGGGTGTATCAGTATCAACAGCAAACAGACTTATTCCTCTTTCGGTTCGAGCAAACAACGAAACAAAATCTGCAATACCACCGTTTGTAATCCAGAGTTTTTCACCATTAATAACCCATTCATCACCAATAAGATCCGCTTTAGTTTTTAGATGAAACGAGTCTGAACCAGCCTGCGCTTCAGTTAAGCCAAATGCTGCAATTTTTTCTCCGGAAGCAAGTGGTGGTATAAATTTCTTTTTCTGTTCTTCAGATGCGCCGTTATAAATTGCATTTGTACCTATTGATTGATGAGCGCCGATGAAGGTTGCTGTGGACATGCAACCGCGTGCGATTTCTTCTTGCATCAGGCAATATCCAACTTCACCAAAACCGCCGCCACCGTATTCTTCAGGAAAAGAAATGCCAAGAAAACCAAGCTCTGCCATTTTTTGAATCAGCTCTCTCGGTATTTTTGCGTCTTCATCAATTTTTGCAGCAATTGGCTTGATTTCGTTATTGGTAAAATCTCTTACCATTTCGCGAAGCATCATTTGCTCTTCGGTAAACTTGAACTCAAACATAGATCTTTATGCCTTTTAATTTAACGTGATTACTTCTCAAAAAACATTCCACAATTACTTATACTGTTAATCGTTAATTATTGATGAAAATAAAAGGAATTGGTGGCGGGCTTTTCATATAGGAGAAGTAAGACAAAGGATGTTCTTAGTAATGAGAAGCACATAAAAATTTATTTTAGCAACCAACCAACTTTTGAAATGCAAAGCATGGTAATGCTATTAGCAACTATCCAGCTTATTTTTGTAAGTAGTTTTTTTAAATGGAAAAATTTCCGTTATATTCTAATAAAAAATCTTTATAATAATTTATGGTTACCCAAAAATGAAATACTCAATCTTTGAAACCGAAATAATAATCCGACCCGATGATATTGATATGAATAATCACGTGCATAACTCCAAGTATTTGGATTATGTTCAGGCTGCCAGATTTATTCAAATGCGCGATTGTTACAAAATGACTATGGAAGAATTTCATTCACTTGGATTTAATTGGTTTGCCAGCGCAGCTAATATTGAGTTTAAACGTGCGCTAAAACTTGGCGATAAAATTGCAGTGCGAACACAGGTTAAAGAAGTAAGCGGCGCACAGGTTATTGTAAACTTCTGGATTGTTAAAAAAGATAATGATAAGATTGCCGCAGAAGGTTATTTTATTTATACAATGGTTTCGTTAAATAATGCCCGTCCGGTTAGAATTCCTGATGAGATAATTAAGAGATATTCGGTTTAATAATTTTCAACAAGCAGCAAGTTCTAAAAACTTAATTCGGTTATTTCTTCATCAAACAAATTTTTGTTGATAAGAAATTCATAATATCCATTTTGCATTATTACATTTTTAGGCGGCAGTGTAAACGAAGCCACATATTTCCCGATCAAATTGTTTGTATAAAGATTGTAAACTGAAACCTCGTTCTGATTAGCTATAATAAGATATTTTTCACCTGTGTATTTTCTATCCGGGAAATTTTCTCTAAATATTTTACTTGAATAACCGTCTATTTTCGTCAAAGAACTTACCAAAAGAGTGTCTTTAATTTTAAAGTAATAATAATTATCAATTTCATAAACTTTGCTGCCATTGCTGCTATGCAGTAATTTTAAATTTTCCGCACTGATTTCATCTTTAACCTTTATTGGATTTTGGTTTGAAATTGAATCAACATACAATTGCCATTTATCATCAGTTGGGAATTCTGACGTGTCAATTATTTCGGAAAACACTTTTTCAGAATCGCCGGAATATCTCAGATAAAGTTTTAAGTAATCATTTATCCCTGTTTGCTTGATTAAAAAATCCATGTAAAGTCCCGAAACAGAATAAGAAATTGAAGCATCAACTTTTTGAAAATCGGTTTTACTTAAAAGTTCTTTATAATCACAAAAGCCGGATTTAATAAGGAACGCGCCCATCTCTAAAATTGTGTGCGCTTCAAGTCCGCCTCTTCCACCGCAGGAAACAGCAAATCCTTCTTGCAAAAACGGGTGAGTATAAAGCGGCAGTTTTTTTAGTTTATTGTTGATTAGAAAATGCAAAAGCTCGTGATAATGTGTGTTGTAAGTTGTGATGATATAATCATAAGCGAGATTATAAATACCGCGAATTGTAAATCCGGTAAGCTTATTTATCTCGTTTTCGTCTTTGCAAAGGTAATAATAAATTTTTTGCTGTTTCAATTTCTCAATCTCTGTATCCGAATAATCAAGAATGGCAATCATCTTTTTAACAAAATTTTCCAACTGCAAAATAGAATAGTCGTTAAACAGAGTTTTGTCGCTTATATAAAACACAAAATAATCTGTTGTGATTTTTTGCCAGTTGCGCGAATGAAAATAAGCATGCGAAATTAATTGTGAATCTTTAAATAAATATTCTTTACGGAAATTTTGTGCGCCGATGTTTATCGTGAGAAGTGATAAATTATCTTCTAATTTTTTTATTGTGTAGTTGTATTTGATTTTGCCGTCTTGCAAATCCTTTTGCATGTCTAAAGGAATTTCATTGGCAATAAGGAACTTGTTTTTAACTCCTTCGTATTCAATCGCAAAACGATTTGCAATTACAAACTCATCCCGAAATACATATTCGTTAAGTTTCTCAGAATCACTTATTAACAATTCTATAAATTTTTTCGCGGAGCTGTCCGTTAAATTTTGGGCTAAAGAAAGCGGGAACAAAAGAATGAATAATAATAATGTTTTCATCACAACTAATATTTTGTTGCCTGAAAATAGTATCGTTAATTATGCTTAATCTATGTTAAAATAATCCCATCAATTCGCGATAGCCTTCATAAATTCTATCGTTCTTTGGCAGAGCGCCTTCAAACTTGCAAACTTCGGAAGCAAAATCGTTTGCTAATTTATTTATAAACGGAATCTCAAATCCTTTTAAGTATCCGATACAAAGAATTGCTGCAAATGCATCACCAGCGCCTGTTGTATCAATAACTTTATTATCAACATTTGAATAATCATATCTTTTACCGTTTTCAAAGATAGTTGAACCATCTTTTTCGCGCGTAACAGCAAGCATGTTTATGTTAAACCTTTCCATCAGTTCGTTTGCGGTTTTTTCGGTTGCATATTCCGCCTGGATGAAAATATCATTAAGTGTGTGCATCTCATCGTAATTTACTTTTAAGAAATCGGCAGCATGCAATGTTGTTTCTAAAATATCTTCCGAATAAAAATTCTGTCTTAAATTTATATCGGCAAAATATTTTATGCCGCGATTAAAGAAAGAATTAATAGTTTTTTTAGAAACCTCGGTTCGTTGAGCTAGCGTTCCAAAATAAAGGCAATCTGTATCAAAATTTATCAGTTGCTCGTTATTCTCATTTAGCTCAATAAAATCAAATGCGCTGTTTGTATCAATTTTAAACTCTGGAATACCTTTATCATCAAGATAAACAAGAGCCATTCCTGTTGAGTGTTGATTGTCCTGTTGAATAAATTCGGATGATATGCCGGCGTGCTGAAGTTGACTTATTACTTTGCTGCCGAGAACATCTTTACCAACACGGCTTATTATATTACCGCTGCCGGTTAATTTTTTTATATGATAAATAAAATTAAGAGGCGCGCCGCCAAGTTTTTTGTGGTTTGGATAGATATCAAATAATATCTCGCCGATAGAAGTGATATTCATAAGTTGGGAATTATTGTTTCCTAAAATTTGTTAAAATTGTTACTAATAATATGAAAAGGTTATGAAAATTTATCAACTCAAAACAAAACAATTTTTGCCTATCTCTTTAGAAGAAGCATGGGATTTTTTCTCTAATCCGGCTAACCTGAGCAAAATTACGCCGCCCTGGTTAAATTTTGAAGTGAGAACAGAGCTTGCAGGTAAAATGTATGCCGGCATGATAGTATCATATTTAGTAAGACCGATTTTAAATATTCCGCAAACATGGGTAACGGAAATTACACATGTTGATGAACCAAATTATTTTGTAGATGAACAAAGATTTGGTCCTTATAAAATGTGGCATCACGAGCATGCATTTACAAAAATGGAAAACGGCGGTGTTGAAATGCAGGATATTGTAACTTATGTTGTGCCGTTCGGATTTCTCGGAAGAATTATGAATGCACTTGTGATCGAAAATAAAATAAATTCAATCTTTGATTATCGTAAAAATATTTTAACTCAAATGTTTGGCAGTTGTTGATAGTACTTTTTATAATTTAATGCCGCATTGTGCGATTGCGAATAAACTTGTTTTGCTGCGGTAATAAACTTTTTTATGTTCACACATCGAAAAATAAAATCAAGCAAATGAATTTAATAATTGTAACCATTATTGTTTTACTACTCAATCTTCCGTTTGGATATTGGCGGGCAAATGTGCGTAAATACAGTTTACAATGGATTCTTGCAATACATCTTCCGGTTCCTGCAATTATAATTTTACGTTTGTTTTCAGGAATAGGATTTGAGCTTTACACATATCCTATTTTGATCGCTGCTTTTTTTACCGGGCAATTACTTGGCAGCAAACTTTATCTTCGCAGAAAAGAAAACGGTTACTTGCCTGTTACATCCTGCATCGTAATGGATTTAATCAAAACGCATAATAAATAAAATATTACTTTTACTAGTCAAATAGAACTTCCACCAGCCTTTGAATAATTAAAATAAAAACTCTACTAGTTTGCTGCACTTCTATAGTTTATTATTAAAAATAAATGTTGGTACTTCAAGCTGAGTTTTGTTACCTGTAATATTAAGCAAATCAAAAATCTTTTCTTTAGGCTTTTTACTTTTTTTAAGAAAACTTTTTTGTTCTATTTGTATGTTGCCTTCTGAATATGAATATTTACCTTCAATTGAACCAAATTCATTCTCAAAACTAAAATATGGCTGCTGTTTTATTATCTCCCAATCAACAGGATATGTAATGCTAATTTTCTTTTTATACAATTGATCATTATGGATAACAATCGGGTTTACTCTTTCGTTTGGATCTAATCGTTGTTTAAGTTGTGATGATGGCGAAAGCAGACCTCCTGTCTGAAAAATAATTTCTTCGGGAGTTATTGTAACCAGATTGCTAATATTATACTTCAACCTGATGATCAAGGGAAGCCCGGGATCTTCTTTATTAATAATTTCGTAATTTATCTTTCCAACATCGCCGTCTGAATAAGTAAGGAGTTCCTTTATTTTTTTGTCTTTTTCGGTTTCATTTAAATCCTCAAGATATTCTCGTATTTGATAGGCGAAATCACCCTCGATAATTTTTTCCTCTTTAACATTAAGAATTCCGCTTTCAATAATATTTATGTCGTAAGTCTCGGTAAAATTATTGTCAGACATCTTGCCAACAGGTAAAGTCCAGAACGTACCGTTTTTATTTTTATTGTCTGAAACAACGAGTGCTGGTTGCTCTTGCAATTCAACGGGAATATAGTCAATAGGCAAATATTTATAATAAGGAATAACAACATAATCTTTGTTTTCAACATGCACCTTTACAGCAGGAACTTCAAATTGATCATAGGAAACAAAATCTTTATCAAAATATCCCGTACTAGCAGTATGAATTATTAGGTAATCACAATCCAAATCTACTTTGCTTAACATAGATTCTGCCAGACCGCAAATTTCAAAAATGTTTCCTTGTTTTTCAGTTAAAACTTTTGCAAAACTTCTATCCTTACCGTCTTTTGATACCATTATCTCTTTTTGAAGGTAACTAACTATTTTTTCCATTTTTTCTATCGGCTTTTTCGTATCTCCAATGATTTCATCCGTAACATTTCCAACTTTTGCAGTAAGAAAAGTTTCTTTATTCATTGCATAATCTCTATATTCTTCAGCAACATCCTTCCAGTTTTGAAATAATTCTATCGGTGTGGAAAGATCAATCATTGTAAAATTAATGCGTAGATATTTTGCTACCTCCTTAAAATACGGAGCAAATGGTTCTGGTGTAAGTGCAGGAATATTTTCAGCCTTATAATTTATTTTTGATTTTTTATTTTCAATGTCGTGTGTCTTCGAGTATTGCACCTCTTCTATCTCGCTTAACTTTTTAGTTTTAATTTTCCACCAATCAGGATAATCAAACTCAATTTCTAGTTTTTCACAAGGGAGATCATATTGTAATTCTATTTCATATTCAATAGGGGGTCTTACTTGGATTGAGTTATAAGTTAAATCATAACCAAGTTCAACTATTGTTCCCTTTTTTACATCTGGTATTGAAAATTTATATGTTTTGTATGTATCCTGATCGTTATCTAAAACAAGATCCTTAAAACTAAATCTTTTTATTACTCCTTCTGAGGAAAGTGAAATAAGATAAAAATTGTTTACTTCTGCTTTATCGTGCAATTGTATTTGAATGGTTGTAAGTTTCTGGTTATCAGGATTAAGAATCAAATACTTTTCAGAAAAAATTCTATGATATAACCACTTAGTTCCAGCTGAAAAAAAAGGATTCCCTTTAGTAGCAGAGTGTTCATAAATATTTTTAATATTAAGATAAATGCCATCATACTTTGAATATTTCTTTTCCATCTCGGATAAATTAACTCCTTGATTTATCTCGTTATCCTTTGGCGGGGTTTGTAAAATGGTAATTCGCTTAGATTCTGAGCAAGAAAAAAATAGTGTTACTAAGAATAATAAAGCAATTGTGCTTATAGATTTCTTCATTGTTTTGCCTTTAAGATAAACATTTTGGTTTTTGTGTTGAGATAATTTTTATAAAAATCTAAAAAATAAGTTTTGTCTTTTCTTTCTAAAAATTTTAAAGATTGATTAAGATGATAATTTAAATTCAAGTTGCCATTGCTTAATTGCGTACCTGTGGCAGAAAAAAATGTGTTTGTATAAGATTCGGAAATGATTACAGAATCATTTTGCATAACAAAATCACCTGAGTCAATTATTATGTTTAATTTTAATTGAGTTCTTTCATCTAAAAAAATACCCAGCGAATCAGATTCCCTTTCAAAAATATCATTATTTAAAAATAAAAATGGCGTTTGAGGTATGTATTTTTTTGTTGATGAAGAAATTATAAATCCCGATAAGTCTGCCATCGCATCAAAGGTTAAAGAATTTTCATGTTCCTCAACAAGCAAAAAATAGTCAAACGAAATTTTATAAAGATATGATAAAATAATAGCAGATAAAAAATTTTCGAGTTTATCTCCGGTCAATTCTTTTTTAGCATGCATGGCTGCAAAAAAATGATCATTATGCAAAACTATTTTAGCTATTCCCTTATTAAGCGAATCTAAAGAAACCCTTACGTCCATTACGATTGATGGATACTGCACAGGAGGCTCAATGACGACTAAGCGTGGATTAATCTCATCAAGAATAAGTGCTTTTGCCCCAATATCACTTTCCGGTAGATTCCCAAATTCGCAATAACGAGAAGTTGGATCAAAAAACATAGTTTGTCTTTCACTATCGTACGAACAAATAACATGATTAAATTTATCTATATAGATAATATCTGTTTCAGGAATTCCGGCTTTTGTTACAAGAACCATATTAACTTTTATACCATACTCTTTGGCGATTGCACTTAAAAGCGCTGCTCTTTCTTTGCAATCGGCGTAGCCCTTTTTTTGGACAATAGAAGGAGATCTTGGAATAATGGAATTGCTCGCCTGCTCTTCCGCAATGTATCTAAAATTTTCTCTTATATAATCATAAATAATTTTTAGTTTTTCAAGATTGTTATCAACTTCGGATATTTCCTTAGAAAGAAATCCCTTATCTTTCATATCCAAAGAGGGGTGAATATCGGTCAAGCCGGCATACCAGTTTACAAACTCAGTGGGAGTTGTTTTATTAATCGTGCTGCTATTTTTTTTAAATAATATATAAATGGATAGTTGTCTTTGATCAAGCGGATAATAATCATAGCCGGCGATAGGCTCAATATTTTTAATTTCAAATGAAGTTTCATCCTCATCAACAAACTTAATTTGCGGCGTTATCTTTTGAAAATCAGAAGAAATAATAAATTCGGGTTTTATTTCGGGAGGATGATTAACAATTATTTCAAACGATTCATATCTAAATGAATTATCTAAATATATTGGTGTGAAAAAACCTGCATCTGAAAATTCCACTTCATATTCGTAAGTAATTTTATCATTTAATTTCATGCCGGATGGTGTTGAAAAATAATAAACTTTGTCATCGCTTATAAAGATATCTTCTCTTTCTGGTTTAAATGATGGAAGATCATATTTTTTTTGATTTGAATTTTTTGTTTTTACTTGAATTGAATTGATATTGTAGAAATAATCTTCAACAAGATAAAATGTTTTATCCTTTGGATTATCTGATAAACAGGTGATTTCATTCTTTTCAGACAGGATAATTGAGTACTTGTTGGCATCCTCTTCTTCAACATTAATTTCAATATCCGTCTTTCTTGAATAATCTTTGCTTTGAGAAATTAATGAAGTTGAAAAAGAAATGAAAATAATTATAACTAAAAGCCAGCAGTTCCACATTGAGACAACCCTTTCACCAATACAGCATTCTGTTTTTATTTATGTTTTTAATATCTATAACAATTAAATTCGGGCTATAAATATTTAACCAGTATTAAAGAATTCCCGATTACTAACCCAAATTTATTAAAACTACCAATAACATTGATTTACCTTAATGATTTTCTTTTGAAAGAAAAATTTTTATAGCAATTCTATTTTATTCCTAATTGCTCTTTAACCCAAAGTTTTGCGTTTATAATTTGTTTATGCTCAACATTCATTGTAGCGCCGATCTTCTTTATCAAATGATCTTCATAAACGCTTAACTTTTTATCACTAAAAATTAGTCGCCACAAACTTTCGAGCAGTTCAATTTTTTCTAACTGAGAAAAAGTTGTATTAATTAAACCTGTAAACTCATAAAGGCTAACGCTGTCCTTTACCTGCAGAACTGCAAGTTCCATAAGTTCCTCTGCATAAATGCTATCGAGATTGAAAGTTTTCTGCATTTCGGCAATTATAAATTCTTTTTCTTCCGGAGCAAACTCACCATCAGCTTTAGCTATTTCTATAAACAGTGCGCACGCAGCAACCTGCATTTTTTTGCTTCCCGAATTTTCAAAGCTTGTATTGCTTTTGTTTATTCCGGTCAATTCCGGTTTTACAAGTATCTTTTTAAGGTATTCAAACATAAAATCACATCCTGTCTAATTCATTTAATAAGTCCGGAACATCAAGCGGTTTTGTAAACATTATAAGATTGCCGTCCTCGTCTTTAGGCCATTGCTCAACAAGTTTATCGATGTAAAGCTCTATCATATTTCCATCGGGATCTTTTATATAAACCGATTCCGTTACGCCGTGATCGGATGCGCCTTCAATTGGATAATTTGATTCCCAAACACGCTTGAATATTCTTGCAAGATCTTCTCTGGAAGGATAAAGTATTGCATAATGATATAAACCCGTATGTCCTTCGGGCGCACGGGTTGCATCTTCGCCAGCCCATGTATTTAATCCTATATGATGATGATAATTTCCGGAGGAAAGAAAAACTGCGTTCTTTCCAAATCTTGCAGTTACTTGAAATCCTAACAAATCCCTGTAAAACTTTAAAGCTCTATCAAGATTTGCTACTGTAAGATGCACATGCCCGATTCTTGTTCGGGGATTTATTTCATAATCCATTAATATCCAGATTTTTAAGTGTGATTAATTTTTACTGGTTTAACTTTCCAGATTTTTTCGGCGTATTCATTTACGGATCTATCGCTGGAAAATTTACTTACGCGCGCTACATTAAGTATAGATTTCTTCGTCCATTCTTTACGGTTAAGATATAATTCCGAAACTTTATCCTGCGCATCAATATAAGATTGGTAATCGGCAAACAATAAATAATAATCAATATTTATCAAACCTCTAATCATATCATCAAAAATTCCAAATTCTTTTTGATTGAAATAATTTGTTGCAATCATATCCACGACCTGTTTTAGTTCTGGGTTTTTTTCATAATACGATTTAGGATTGTAGCCGTTTGATTTTAACTTTACAACTTCATCTGCAAGCAGCCCGAAAATAAAAATATTATCCTCGCCAACCTCTTCGCGAATTTCTACATTGGCGCCGTCCATAGTTCCGATTGTTAAAGCGCCGTTAAGAGCAAACTTCATATTGCCTGTGCCGGATGCTTCCAGCCCAGCCATAGAAATTTGTTCAGATAAATCAGAAGCGGGAATTATTTTTTCTGCCAGTGTTACCGAATAATTCTTTAAGAAAACAACTTTTAATTTATCACCAACATCAGGATCATTATTTACAACACCTGCAACACTGTTGATAAGTTTTATAACCATTTTGGCTGCGAGATAAGCAGGCGCAGCTTTACCGCCAAAAATAATTGTACGAGGCACCATCTTAATATTAGGATTTCGTTTTATCCTGTTGTAAAGGGTAATTATATGAAAAACATTTAGCAGTTGTCTTTTATACTCATGGAATCTTTTTATTTGTACATCAAAGATAGAATCAGGGTTGATTTTTATAAAATATTCTTTTTCAATGTGATCAATCAGGGCAAGCTTGTTGTTTTGTTTTACATTTTGCCATGCTTCAATAAACTGATCATCATTAACAAATTTTTCTATTTTTTTAATTTGTGATAAATCTTTAACGTAGTCTATTCCGATCTTGTCTCGTAAAAGTTTAGCAAGGTTTAGATTAGCCGTAACAAGCCATCTGCGTGGAGTAATACCGTTGGTTACATTTAAGAATTTTTTCGGATAGATTTTATTAAAGTCCGGAAAAATTCTTTTCTTCAAAATATCCGTATGAAGCGCCGCTACACCATTAACTGCAAAGCTGCCCACAATTGCCAGATTAGCCATTCGTACGCGGCTGTCTTTACCGCCCGAAATGATGGAAAGTTTATCGAGCACGCCGGCATCGGTTGAATACCTTACCCGCACCTCTTCTAAGAATCTCCTATTTATCTCATGAATAATTTGCAAATGCCTCGGAAGCAATTCAGAAAAAATTTGTTCCGACCATTCTTCAAGCGCTTCCGGCACAACAGTATGATTTGTATATGCAAAGGTTTTTGTTGTTATTGCCCAGGCTTTATCCCAGTTAAATTTTTCATCATCAATTAAAATTCTCATCAGCTCGGGAATTGCCACAACCGGATGTGTATCATTTAATTGTATGCAGGTCTTTTCAGCAAACTGATCTAATTTTTCATGATTGATTTTATATTTTCTGATTATATCCTGCAAGGTTGCCGATACAAAAAAGTACTGCTGTTTTAATCTTAAATACTTTCCTTCTTTGTAAGTATCGTTTGGATAAAGAACTTTTGAAATAGTTTCGGAATCATTTTTCTTTGAAACAGATTCAACATAGTTGCCTTGATTAAAATCCGAAAACTCAAAATCTATTGCAGCTTTAGCTTGCCATAATCTTAGGTTGTTTACGGTTTTATTTTTATAACCCGGCACCGGAACATCGTAAGCACAGGCGAGAACGTTTTCGGTATCAACCCACCGGAATCCAAGTTCGTTTTGTCCTTTTGGGTAAGTTTCGGTTTTGCCGAAAAATTGCACGCGGTATGTAAGCGAGCGGCGCATTAAATCCCACGGATTGCCATCGCGCAGCCAGTTATCAGCTCGTTCAACCTGATAGCCGTTTTCAATATCCTGTTCAAAAATCCCGTACTCATATCTAATACCGTAGCCAAAAGCCGGCAATTCAAGTGTTGCCATCGAATCTAAATAACAAGCCGCAAGCCTGCCCAAGCCGCCGTTGCCCAACCCCATATCGTGTTCATTTTCCATTATTTCTTCAAGATCATAACCGTCGTGTGCTAAAACATTTCGGCACTCTTCATAATAATCAAGATTGATAAGTGCATTACCGAGAATTCTGCCCATAAGATATTCAAGTGAAAGATAGTAAACGCGTTTTACATCTTTATCGTGATAACTTTTTTGAGTTCTTAACCATCGCCGCACCATTCTATCCCTTACGGCAAGCGATAAAGCGGTATAAGCATCGGCGCCGGTTGCAGTGTTTTTATCTTTAACCAAACTAAATTCAAGATGCTCTGCAAATTGGTTTGATAGAGAAAAACTTTCAGGTTCTTCTTTATCTGTAAAAAATATTGATTCTTTTGTTTTTTTTAATTCTTTGTTCACTTTAACATTTTTTGCCATTTTTAAACACGCTTCTCCTGTATTTTTCTATAAAATTTCGGATCAAATTTACTTGCATAGTTTTTTAATACAAAATGAAATAAAAGTCCGCCCTTTTAATAATAGTAATTTAATGCTTCTCTAAAATTTAATAACTAATATTTTTCTATCTTTAAATGGTTATCAATTACAAATTTGGAGTTATGATGTTCAGGCTATTTTTATTTTTGATTGTGCTGTTTGCTTTCACCTTTAATCTATTTGCACAGATGCAAAAGGGCAGCGTTGTTTTCATTCACCCCGATGGAACATCATTATCCGATTGGAATGCGCTTAGAATTTTATCTGCCGGACCCGATGTTGAAATTAACTGGGATAAACTTTCCGGTATTGGTTTGTATCAGGGACATATAAGAGACCGCGTAACTTCATCATCAAATGCAGGCGCAACAATTCATGCTTATGGCGTAAAAGCTGATCTTGCGGATTTCGGAATGATTGATAAACAAATTCCCGTTTCGCGTTCCGGTAAAAGAATGAGCATTATGCACGAGGCAATGCAAAATAAAATTTATACAGGTTTAATAAATTCCGGTTCGATTATAGAACCCGGAACAGCCGTTTTTGTTTCGAGTAATGAAAAAAGAAGCAATTACGAGGCGATAACGAAAGATGTTGTTCAATCTGGTGTGGATCTGATTTTTTCCGGCGGCGAAGAGTGGATGCTGCCTGTTGGTGTAAAAGGAAAATTTTGCGAAGGGAAAAGAAAAGACGGTTTGAATTTGATTGAATGGGCTGTTAACAAAGGATATAAAGTTGTTTATACTAAAGACGAATTAATCAACTCTTCAACAGATGAAAGAAAAATTTTGGGTGTGTTTGAAGCCGGACATACTTTTAACGATAGAACCGAAGAGGAACTAATTTCAAAAGGATCAAAGAATTATTCTGCATCGGCTCCGCGTGTTAACGAAATGACAAAATTTGCTTTAGAATTTTTATCATCAAAAGGGCAATTTCTTTTAGTTGTTGAAGAAGAAGGCACTGATAATTTTGGAAATAAAAATAATGCTAACGGAAAACTTGAGGCTTTGTTAAACGCAGACAAAGCGATTGCGGAAGTACTGGAGTTTTGTAAAAAGAATCCAAATACAACCTTAATTACAGCAGCAGATAGTGAAGCCGGCGGGCTGGCAGTTTCAGGATACGAAATTGATAATCTTGATGCAGGCACACTTTTGCCAGCACTTGATTCGAACGGCGCACCGTTGGACGGAGTAAATGGAACAGGAACTTTACCATTCATTTCCAAACCGGATAAATCGGGTAAAACTTTTCCTTTTGGAATTGTGTGGGCAAGTTTTGGTGATCTTACCGGAGCTGTGGTTGCACGCGCTCATGGGCTTAATGCAGATAAAATGTATGGAAAAATAGATAATACCGATATTTACAGAATAATGTATTTAACTCTGTTTGGTGTTTGGTTAGATTAAAAAAAAGGGCGTAAAAAATTTAGTTTACGCCCGTAATTTTTTTAAGTTAACAGACCTTATTTGATTATAACCATTTTCTTAGCATCAAAATAATTATTGCCTGCTCCGGTTGCTTTTAGCTGGTAAAAATAAACACCGGATGTAATATCAGTGCCGTTAAAAGTTATTTGATGATTGCCTGCTTCAACATGCCCGTTAACTAATGTTGTTACTAATTCACCAAGCGCCGAGTAAATTGATATTGTAACTTCGGCACTCTCGGGTATTGAATATTCTATTGTTGTTGCGGGATTAAACGGGTTGGGATAATTTTGTTTAAGTACAAAAGCTGCAGGCTGAATAGATTCATCTTCAACTGCCACCGTGTTGTCTTTACCTGTTCCGGATATTGTAACTTTTTTATTGCCTGATTTTGAATAAACCGTAAGAAATGCGTTGTATGTTTTTATACTATCCGGCGTAAATTGCAGCATTACTTTTTGATATGAAAAAGGATTTACCGTATTCAAAAACGAATTCAAAGAAAACCGCTTATCGGAAATAGAAATAGAATCTATTATCAATTGACCTGAACCAAGATCAGCTATATAAATTTCTTTGTTTGAAACTACTCCAATTTTAGTGGAATCGAAATCAACAATTTGAGGCAATACATCAATTAATGCAGTTACCGGACGAACGGCGGACGTTGAAAAACTGTAAATCCTATCAGCAAATTCCGGATGATCTATGAAAGGATTTCTTTTAAGCTGTACTTTTGCTATCGCTGTATTTCTTGCCGATTCAATAGTACCAACAGTATCAAATTTATTCCATTCCCTAAAAACATTTTCTTGTGTTACAGTAAAAAATCCGCCATAATTTTGAGGATAACGTGTAATGAAATAAAACATTGATCGGCTAACATCGCCTTTGTGTATATCTCGCGGTTCAAAAACTATCTGCCCGCTGTTGTTATTACCAAGTTTACTTCCATTCGATTGCCATGTTATGTTTGATACAACTTTTCCAAACGGATAATTAGAGCGCTTTCCGTTAGCAGGATTATCCGTGGGATATAAATGAAAAAGATCCGATTTCATTGGTTCAGCTTCGTTAAAGTTATGCTGGGGCCAGGTATGTTCTGTATTAAAATTATAACTTGTATCCTGTGCATTTGTTCTGTTAGTATAACCGATGGCAAGCCTGCCCGTATAAACGCACTCAAGTGTATTTTGCGTTGCGCCCTGTCCATTAACTTTCTTATTATCAATGGTCATAAACATAATATCGCGAGCCGGGCTATATTTAAGGTCTGTATGGTTAATTACAAGAAGATTAAGTGCGGTTTTTAATTGTGCATCATATAGATTAAATGTTGTAGCGTCGTAACTATCGCCAAATTTACCGGAGCCGTTTAAATCAATCACAATGCCGGTTTTGCCGTCTGGGCTTTTGATGATAAGCAGGTCTTTATCAATAATGTTTTGAACAGGTTTATATTTTATCCAGACCAAGTTACTATCGCCGGAATTTATAGTTAGCAAAGTATCCGACAATTTATAAACGCTTTTAAGTGATGATAATGTAATTCCAACATTTGCAGATGTTTGGTTCTTTATATAAATCGAAATACTATCTGAATTGCCAACAATTAATTGTGGAAAGGAAAGGGAATTATTATCAACTGTAACCTGAGAAAAATGATTTACTGAGAGAAGAAAAAAGAGAGCGAATAAAATCTTTGTCATAAAATCCTTTTGAGTAGATTAAAAAATAAACCACCAAGAAATACTAATTAATCCGCTCCTTTATCATTTACTGCCGAGCAAATAATCCGCAATTTTTCCTAAATCTTTAACGTCTTTATTTCCAAATGAAGGCATAATTCCGTTTGGATATTTTGTTCTGTAATCCTTAAATCTTTCGGAATCCATAAATGAATTTGGGTTTCTCAAATAATTTATAAGATTTTCTCTGCTCCAGAATTCATTCAATCCGGTTAATGAAGGTCCCTGTTTACTGCCCTCAAGATTGGCGCCATGGCAGTTAACGCATCCGAATGATTGTATAAGTTTATCGCCAGATAGTTCGTTAGTTGATTGATTACTCATCGGTGAGTTGTTCATATCCGAAAAATCTTTCATCGGTTCATCTTCTTTTGTTAATCGCCCGAGCATAAAAAGTGCAATAAATAAAACTAAAAAAGCAGCTACCCAAATTTGAGGTTTTGTCATAAATATCTGTAAAGTTTGTGAACTAAATTATTTAATTAAATTATTCTATTTCAAAAGATGCGTTAACAACGCCAATAATTTCTTTTTCAATAGAACTAAGATCGTTTATTCCGTAATCGGAAATTGCGTTGGAAAACTTTGGAGTAATTTGAAGTACACCCATTCTTGCGCTTCGCATTGGACCTAAATCCCGATCGGTTGCTTCTGCAATTTTTTCGGCTCTAACCAAAGCATCTTTTGCAGCAGCAGCTTGAATTTCAATTTTCAGATCAGCCATTTTTGTGTAATGATATTCCGGCTGTTCAACATTAAAGTTAACGCCTTTTTCTATCATTGAAGAAATATCTAATGATATTTCCTTAATTTTATTTACATCTGCAGATTGAATTTCAATTCTCTGGCTATAAACATAGCCGCTGATTCTGCCGGTTTGATAACCTTGCTCGCTCATCTCATAAACCGGGTAATTGTTTATAGTAAAAAATTCTATTTTTTCTTTTGGAAATCCTTTACTGTTCAAATATGAAATTAAGATCGGTTTTTGTCTGTTTAATTCAGAATAAGCGCCTTCGGAAGTTGACGATTGAACGGAAATTGAGCCTCTTAAAAATCCAAGATCGGAAATAATTTCTTTTTTGGCGGAGCCTGTTACGCTGATTGTTTGATTTGCCCTTTGACTTGAACTCCAGGCTTTTGTAAAGAAAACCACACCGATAATGAAACTTATTCCGATAATTACTGCTGGAAGAAACAGCTGGTTATTTTTTTCCATTTTAAAATTATTTTGTGATGATTAAATGTCTTAAAAACGTGCGGCAACTTATCAAAAAAGAGCAATTTTAACAACTTAATTACTGGCGTCCTTATAGTACAGAATATAAAAATATAAATCATTCATTAAGCTTACTCCAGATAATGTGGCATTTCATAATTCTAACACTTTTCTATAAAGTATATTTTACTACGATTGATAAATTTTCGAGCTTCTTTTATGGAATTAACACATATTTTATTCAAACACTAAAATTCTGTTGTAAATAAAATCAAATGAAAAGGTTTTTGATGTTGTTCTTTTCTCAACATACTCTGCAACTTTTTCCAAACGTTTTGGTATTGCAAGAATTTTTTCTTGAGCTTTTTGTGCGATGTCATTCAGTCCCGTAATCAATTCAATTTCCCAAAACTTAATTGCTTCTTCAACAATTTTTTTATAATCGTTTGGACCATAAATACCGGTGCGCCGAACGACATCAGCCATATCTCTAAAATTCGGCATTGATATTCCGGGCATATCAATAGCCGGCATAATTTCAGCCGCAGATAAAATTGCATTATTCGGATCTATCTGTAAAATCTCTTTAAAAACATTTCTATAAAAAGTATAGTGCTTTGCTTCATCAGCGGCGATGCTGCTTAAAATTCCGTTAAGTAGCGGCTCATCGGCGGCGGCAAGTTTGCCTGTGTTTTTGTGCGATACCTGTGTTGCTCTTTCTTGCAAAGTTGTGTAAACAAAAATTCTGTATGGATCTTTTTCCCACTCGGGGTTAAATCCGCTTTCTATATAATGAAATTGCATCAACTCAACTTCTTTAAAACTAAACACCCTGCCATCACGAACATAATCTCGAATTACGCAGCCATGCCTATCTTCTTCGGCAGTCCACATATTATTCCATTTAGACCAAAAACTTTTGTCACCAAGATATTGTGCAATCAATCTGTGGAAATGCGGCAGTCCTTCTTCAGTTAAAAGATTTAAAGCAAGTGCAACACGAACTTCGTCCTTAATTCCTTTTACACGTTCGCGAAGTTTGCTGAGATTTGATTGAATGTCGTCGTTCATTTTTTCATCTGCGGGCAGGTAATCAGATGAAAACCATAAATTTCTTTTTGCAATGTGAGCCTCAATCCAGTCTTTAACTTTAGGCTCAAGATGATTTAGCACTTCAGTTTTACTGTTTGCCTCATATAAATTTGAATCATTTTCTTTAATAATAATTTCCATTTCTATCCTTTTTATTCTTGATAATCATTCACAAACAATAATAGAAATGTTTTTTTCTTTGATAAAGAGATTGTAGCTGTTTATAGAAAGTTTTACAATTTATTTACAAAAGAAATTCAATCCTTACTAAAGATTATTAACCACTAATCGCTTGGTTTTTCGCCCATTTTTGCGGTTGCAAAAAAGTCGTTGTAAAATCGCTCTAAATATTCTTCAAGCAGTTTATCAATTCTTTCTTTGCTTGATGATTTGATAACCAAACCCGCGTGATATTCTTTTTTTAATCGCCAAATAACTTCGGGATCATTATAAGCATCCAGATTTGCCCACTGCTGTTTTGATAAAGAGTTTAATATTGCTGCAAAATTGTTTTCAACTGCTGGTAATGTGTATGGTTTTTCGCCGTTAAGGATTTCAATCTTTGCCCACTCGCGCCATAAATTAATTTCCGTTGCAGCTTCAACCAGAACAGAAAGATTTGCGCCGCCAACACGCGCAGACGTTTCAAGAAAATAAAGTTTACCGCTTTCATCACGAATAAATTCCGAGTGCGATACACCGCGCAACAAACCAAGTGCTTTTAAAACTTTTACATTCAAGTCCAAAACTTCTTTTGCTTCATCGGAATTGCTTTCAAGAGTTTTACTTGTAAATACTCTGCCTTGATGAGCCACTTCAAAAGGCGGAGTGCCGTATTTGCTTGCCGAACCAAAAATTATTTCTCTATCGTTTATAATTGTATCTACATGATATATGCAGCCGGGAACAAATCTTTCCATCAAGAAAAAAGATTGCTCATCGCCAAGCTGATTTATTCTATCCCACATTTCCTGTTTGTTGTGAACTTTTTTTAATCCGTATGAGCCAGCAAGTAATCTGGGTTTAATCATATACGGAAATGGAACGCTGTCTGCAAATTCATTTATTGCTTCATGATTTAATACATGAATAAAGTCAGGAACTGGAATGTTCATTTCTTTAGCGCGCATACGCATTGCAAGTTTATCACGGAAATATCGAGCAGTAGTATCACCCATTCCGCCGATGCGCAAATGTTCGCGCAGTGATGCAGCACGTTCAACATCAAAATCATCGAGCGCAACAATTCTATCAATTTTTTCGTGCCGTGCAAGAAAACTTACTCCGTAAATAACATCCTGCATACTCCATTCTTTATTTTTATCAGGGATGTAAAAAATTTCATCAAGGCTTTCGCGGGGCCAGTCGGCGGTTTCCAAACTTTTGGAAGTTAAAAGAATTACTTTGCAGCCTTGATCTTTAGCTTCGCGCATAAAATCAAAACCTTTTTCGTAGCTGGAAATACAAAGAATTGTAAGCATGGTTTATTCCTTTAATTATTTTTGCACTGATGAAATTACAAAGGACAATTTTCAATTATCAAATAATTTTATAGATAATTGAAGGCAAAATAAAACTTACTCTCACAATCATTCAATTATCAATGATGAAAAACAAAGGATTATTGTAATTGTGAGAGTAATAAAATTTTTTCTATTTTTTTACTATTTCAACTCTTCTGTTTTTAGCTTTTCCATCATCAGTTTTATTCTCGGCAATTGGTTTTGACGCGCCGTAGCCTTTGGATGTCAAACGTGATTTATCAATATCTTTTGCTATCAATCCATTCATTACAGATTTAGCTCTGTTTTCGGAAAGAGTTTGGTTTGATTTATCCGAGCCAACATTATCTGTATGTCCTTCAATGCTAACTTTTAACGTTGGATTTTGTTTTAGCATCTCAGCTATCTGATCAACAATTCCCTGTGATTCGGGTTTTATGTCCGATTTACCTGTTTCAAAATTTATGTAAAGCGCAATAAAACCATCTTTACTAATTGCTTCAAACATTTCATTTGCTTCAATTTCTTGTTTCATCGCTTCCATTTCTAACACGTTAAGTTGAAAGGCTTCAACCTCAATCCCATTACCTGCAAAACCAGCAAGTTTAACCCAATACTCTTTGTCTTTTGAAACAAGATGATAAGTTGCTTCCAGGTCTGAATCTGAAGAAATATTTTTGAAAACCATCTTGCCGCCGTTTTTTACAACAGCGTTTTCGTAGTTCTTCATAATCTGGAGTGGACTCTTCATCTTTTCCCCAGTATCAAAATTAAATCTATAGTAAATTGAAATTAGATTTCCCTCTTTAGATTCTTTAACACTTGCACTCATTCGCAATTCGAGTTGGTTATAATTTTCCGAACAATCAGAGATATAAAAATTTGGGAATCTATTAAACAATTCGGGGTCTTTACATCCTTCAGCATCTTGTTGAGAGAAGCCGACAAAGGAGATGACTATTGTTAAAAGGAAAACCAATAAAAAAAATTTCATAACTGTGCTCCTGTTTTTATTTGATAATTATTTTGTTTTGAGGACAAATTTACATTCTATTTTTTTCTTGCAATCAATTCGGTTAACCTGTTGAACGGAAGTTCATTTATTAACACCTGTCCGTAATCCGGATAGCCGTTATTTTTTATGTGTTCTTCCATATCAAATTCTTTTGACTGCCTATAAATTATGCTGATAAATTGTATGGCAGACTTAGGTAAAGACCTGTCCCAATAATCTTTATTAAATCGCATAATTTGAAGTGCTTCGGTAGTATCTGAAGAAACACCAACAATTGCATCACCGCTTTTGTATGCAGGTGAGCCAAGTTCTTCGGGAGTCATTTTGTCGTAAAAATCTTTTAGGTAAGTGTAAACAAGTGGATTATTCCCTTCCTTAATTTTATAATAAGCTATTTTCTTTTCGATAACATCTCTAACGGTAACGGGAATCCAAAAGGGAGGACGATCAGAATTATATATAACTAGATTTCCATTTCCATAAAGATCAACTCCGGCTGCAATTTTTTTTGTTAAAGGAAAAACAAGAAAAAAGTCGTTTACTTCTGCACGTGCTTGTTCTAACTCTGCTTCAATTGATGGGTCATCAGTTTGTTCAATATATCCAACTTCATTAAAATTACTACCATGCCCCGATTCAGTGTTGTTGATGCTAACTTCATAATGAGGTGGTTCTAAAGTTCGTTTAGCATTTTTATCGGTACTATTAAAAAATAGTTGAAAGGCAAAATCCATTGTAGATCTTAAAGCATAATTACACTCTCGTTTTTTGTAATCATCATCCCAAATTCCATAAAAAGTTGTTTGAAGATCAAACCCCGTTGGATTAGCTAACAATGGAATGTTTTTATGAAACCATTCCGCAGCAACTGTTAGATTTTTTTCAAAAGCAATTTCATCATTGTTGGCATTCCAATTATCCACACCTTTATCAATAAACCATTTGCCGGGTTTGTTTGGCAGATAATCATCACTGCTTTGTGATAACAAGGAAACGGGAAGCGTGAAAAAAACAATAAACAATCTTATGATAAAAGAAAATTTTTTAAACATAACTTTTTCCTTCAAATTAATTGCGAAAGAGTATTTTTATTCTCTCGTTAGATTAAAGTCAATTTTTATAGTTGATTTTTCTTTTGTAACCGGATCTTCTTTTTCTATCGTTTGCTTTTGAGATAAAGATTTATCACGAGCTGTGCCTGAGTACGGACCAAAAATTTCTTCCAATGGCACATCACTTTTTTTGTCAATCTTTTCCGGAGGTTCATTAATGTTATCACAAGTTCCTTCCGCACGAACCTCTTTTGATAATTTCATATAACCTTCTTTAGAAGTTGCCTTTATTTGGATAAAATAATTACCGTCATCATTAAAAATAATTTTAATACGCGCATCGTCAACAGCCTTTCCTTCCATTGTGCTTTCGTTAGATAGTCCGGAGATTTCCGTTACTTTAGTAATCTTTTCGAAATATGTTCTTCCGCCTTCACGTCCTGATTGACATTTGTAACAGCCATTTTGTTCATCAATTATATCTTCCTCAAAAAGATTATAAGTAACCTTTCCCGTTGCACTTTGTTTGCTCTTCTTTTCAAAGTTCCAGATAGCATTACTTTTTTTGTTAATTGTTGAAACCTTTCGATAAACTTGATCGCTTTCGTTGCAATATACCGGATATTCTTCGGTGTTTGTCTCTTCCCTGTTGGTTGATATTTGAACATTTACAGGTCCTGTAAAAGGACAAATTTCTAATTTTTTCAATTCTTCAACAATTTGTTTTGACACTGATTCAACAGCATTCAAGCCTTCATCGCCGTGAGCCACAGTTAAAGAAGCACGAGCAACTGCATTTGATTTTCTGATATCCAAGCAAACAGCAACAATAATCGCCTTTTGCTGAAGTACTTTTACACGCAAACTAATCAAGTAATCACATCCCATAGCTGCACCAATATTCTCTAATGGATACTCATCATTGGTAAATAACTGTTTGTATCTTTCGTGTTCTAACAATGCAGCAATCGCTGAGCGGCTGTTTATATCAGCACAGGGAAATTCTTTTTTTAATGTATTAAGAACTTCCGATTCAAAATAATCCAAATATGTTTGCGCTAATTTACCATTCTCATCACCAGAACCTTCGGTAACAATAAAAAATTTTGTTTTGGATGCATTAACCGAGATGCTGAAAACAAAAACTAAAATGAATATTAAATTGTTTTTCATATAGGCTCGATTTTACAATTTGGAAGTAACGACTTAATTTTTGCAATTTCTTGCTTTGATATTTTGGTTTTGACAACACCTAATCTTTCCAAATCACTAAGTGGCGTTATATCATTAATTATCACTTTTATTGGGTTGAGATCAACATACAAAGTTTTAAGATTGGTTAAAGATTTAACCGCATCCGGTAATTTGCTAATCTTATTATTTATCAGGGATAATACAATTAAGTTTTTAAAGCCATTGATTTCTTCTGGCACGCTTGTAACAAATTTGCCAAAGTTTATTATGTATAATTCTTTAAGTGGATAATGTGCCGCTTTTGTAAGCAATAATTTTAAATCTACAGGCGCGCCAAACTTACCGCCGGTAATTATCAGAGTCAAAATAGATTTATACTTTTCCATCTCGTTGATTGTTTGCTGAACATTCGGATCAGACATATCAATACACAACGTATTTATCTCATCGTAATATTCGGCATTTTTATTTTTAGGTAATTCATCATCTTTATATTCCTCAACAATTTTATTCCGCAAAGGTCTTGCTAACAGAACGTCCGCTGTTTTTCCAAGCGATGCACTTTTCAATATTTCATCCCAAAGTTCCATCTTACTTTCATCATTATTTTCTTTTATATCTTTTTCTTCGGGCGAGTTTTGGGAAGTAGAATTGCTTTGTGAATTTGCTTTCATCAATTGCTTTGATAATTCTTTAAGCTGCTCGTTAGCTTTCTTTGCTGCGGTGGGGTCTTCCCAATTTGTACTTTGCCGGATTTTAGCCATTTGCTTTTTAATTGAAGCTGAACTTTCCTGTGCAAATATATTCCACGAGGCAGTACAAAGTAAAAGAATGATTAAAAATGTTTTCATAAGTTTATTTCTATCTATCTTTTCAAAATATCTAAAAAATTAAGGTATTCTTTTTAGCGAATCTGCATACTTATTAATTGCTTTTAAATAAGTTGCTCCCGGTTTAACCGACTCTTGTTTTGAGCCCGATGTACTTTGAAAGAGAATATTATTTATTTCATCCAAACGATAATACTCTTTCGACAAAGATTTCAAATCGCTTAAACGATGATCTATAACGTTTTTGTATTCAGGTACTGCTACAGCAAGATAATTTCTATAACAATTCTTTTTTTCAACAATCATTAAGTCTCTATCTTTATAATTTTCCTCAACCGATTTATAACACAATTCCCGAAGTTCAATATTTTTTTCATTCATTTTATCAAATTCTTGCAATTTATCAGCAAATTTTTTATCAGCGGCTTGAATTTTTTGAGTAACAAAAGTTAGTTCTTGCGATAGCTCAACAATATTTATATTCTTTTTATTATTCGCATCGTTTTTATCTTTGTTTGCCTCTGCTTCTGCTATTTGTTCTGATGAGTAACCTTCTGCCCACGCTTTCTTTCCTTCTTCGCTCATATTTTTGAGTTTTTCAACTTCTTCCAGCGACATATTTTGATTTTGCTGAAGCATTTTATCAACCATCTCTTTTTTTTCACTCTCATTTAACTTTTTCCCTTTTAATTTTTTCATATCAGATGGCGAAATTGTAATGCCCAACTGCTTAACCGACTCCTTTGAAGCTTTTTCATCAAAATTTTCCGAATTCAATTTTGTTTGTTCGTTTTGTTTTTGAACTTCTTCATCTATCATAACCACAACGTTTTCAATCTTTTTCAAGAAAAGGTCAATATCTTCCTCATCATTAAATGAACTTGGATAATCCGGCAGCATAGTTAAAAATGATTCTGGTGCAGTTTGTGCAAAAGTGCCCATACAAAAAAGTATAACTGCTGATAGTGCTAATAGAATTTTCATTTTGATTTCCATAAATATGTTTTGGTTTTATTGCGATTTAATAAACTCAAACTTGTTTAGTTCATTTTTTTTTCAATAATTATATCAAATAGGATTAAGCTTAAAAACAATTTGAGGATTGATTTTAGAACTAAGTTTGCAGTCGCTGAAAATTTTAATAAACAATTACTTTTTATTCCACAGAAAATTTTCAGGTTTTCATTTTTGCAGGGCATTACTAATATTCCTCTAACTATTTACTTACAAAATAAATCTATATTTCACGCCAAAAGTATAAAAGAATTAATAAAGAATAAATTGTAGTTACTTTTTTATCACTAAGCCAAAGTAGAAGCAAATTGATTAGAATATTTCACAAAACTATTTCCCTTCCGTTTTAACTAACGAAAAACCTAATAAGAATCATAAAATTAATTTCTCTTAAAACACAGTCGAAGATTATCTATTCATTTGTTATTAGTTAATTAAAATTTATTCATTACCCGCATTATTGGATATACTTTTTCGCCTTTATCGTAAAACGGCGAGCGGCGATAAAAGAAATCAAGTCTTGCGTCGGGATTGTTGCGGAAACTTTCATCGCTTGCAATTCTGTTATTAAATTCATCGCGCAGCGCCGCATCTTTTTTTAACATCATTTGAGCATAAGGCTCCATTACATAAGCTTCCGCATATTCTTTTCTCTCAAAGAAAGCATTTAAAAATCCCCAGTTAACAAATGAATCCGGCGCTTCCGGCTCAAATAAGTTTACAATAATTCTTAATGCCCGCTGATTTGTACGAACTAAAAATGTTCCGGCTTCAACATCAACATTATCATCAAAACCATCGCAGCTAAAACTTAACAAATGCCTTCCTTCATAAGGATGTTGATTGAACTTAACGTTTAAGAATCTGTACTTCTCAACTTTTATTTTTCGCGCTGCTCCAATTTCATCAATCTGTATGTGATGAAATTTTAAAACATCAATAATATTTTGAAACTGCTTTGGAATTAAATAAGCATAAGGAACAGATATTTTTTTAGCGGATTTTGCCTGATTGTAAATAGGTATATCAATCTTAATCGGTTTATTCGTGTATTTGCGAACAGCATTACCTGTTATAGCGCTGTACTCATCGTACCATTGAAATCCTTTGAAGTGAAAATTTTCAAACTTACCGTTTCCCGTTAGCACAAGCGGGAATAATCTTTTTTCAACAAGATAATTTTTTATCGGCGCTTTATCTGCTTGCAAGTTTAATGAAACAAGTTCTTTAAAATTTTTGTTTACGTAAGCAAGAGTATGTTTCATCATCGAAAGAGTTGAGAAAACACGGTTGCCGAATGGTTTTAAACTGTGCGTTTCTACAAGCAGGCAAACTCTGTTTTGTGCAGCGCAATAACCGTGCGATAATCTTGGCGGCGCAGGCAAATCAACGATACCGCTTTCAATTGTGCCGGCTTTAAATTCCATATATGGTCCTGTAATAAATCCGTCGGCTTCCACTTTATTTATAAGATACGGAAGATATTTTTCTTTAATCCACTTAACTAAATTTCTATCAATGTTTTGATGAGTTTCAATTCCGTAAGTAACGTGATATTGATAATCTGCGCCGTTGGTTGTGTGATTATCAATCATAAAATCGGGCAGCCAGTTGTTAAACAGATTTAAGAACGAGCGCATTTCAGATGAGTCTGCTTTTAAGTAATCGCGATTCAAGTTCAGGTTTAAACTATTGGTGCGCCATCCCATTTTTTTTGGTCCGTTTTGATTTGGTCTGTTAAACGGACTTAATCTTTCATGTCCATCAATATTTAGAACGGGAATGATCAGCAGAATTACGTTATCTAAAAGATGTTCTTTTTCTTTTGTGATAAGAATTTCGCGAAGCAAGATCATACAGGCATCTTTGCCTTCAACTTCGCCGGGGTGAATACAATTTTGTATTAACAGGATTGCCTTGCTGGTTCTCTTTGCAAGTTCGGGTGTAAAAGCTTTATCCTTTGAAACGATGATTACTTTTAATTCCCGCCTTTGTGGAGTAATTCCGATTGTTTGAATTTTTACATACGGAGTGCCGTCTTCAAATTTTTGAAAATACTTGAGTGTGTTTTCATAATCGGGCGACTCTGTCATTTTAGAAATTTCAAAATGAGTTAACCATTCTTTACTGATATTTTTTTGTTGATTCATTGTAAATATTTTTTGTTTGTTGTGCTGTAAAGATAAAACTTAAAGGTAAATGATAAATGTTTAGTGCATCAATAATATCAGTTTTAAATAGTTGTTTTTTTAATTCCGGTTGTTTCTAATATCTTTTCGCAAAAAATAATTATTTTTAAACTGTTTAATAAATTGGAAATTATCTATGACTAAAAAAGTAAACCCAAAACAGAAATCATTCGCAACAAAAATAATTAAGAATCCTTTTGCTTGGTTAGCTTTTTTAGTTACTCTTTACACATTTGTAGGATTTATAATTGTTCCTTATATCATCAAAAATCAATCCGCAAGCCTTATAAAAGAGCAATTCAAACGCCAATCAAAAATTGAATCCGCATCATTTAATCCATTTACCTTTGCGCTTTCTTTAAAAGGATTTACTCTTTACGATAAAGACAAATCGGTTTTTGTTTATTGTAAAGAGTTTTTTGTTGATTTGAATGAAAAATCTTTATTCGGAAAAAAGTTAGAAGTCGATTTTGTTAATATTTCCTCTTTGAATGTTAATATAAAAAAACTAAATCAAACGGAATTTAACTTTTCCGATCTGATTAAGCCGCAGGAGCAATTTAAAGATACAACGGATATTTTGATAAAGAAATTTAAGGTTCAAAATTCAAATGTAGGATTTACGGATTACACAGTTGATCAACCTGCTCAAATACATATAGATAATTTTAATATTGAAGTAACCAACATTCGTCCGTTTTCCGCCGATGTAATAAAGTTAAAAGCAGAACTGGAAATTCGTGAAGGCGGTAAAATAAATTTTAACGGTGATGTTTGTCTAATGCCTATTTATGCGGATTTACAATACGATATAAAAAATATTTCGTTAAAAACTTTTCAACCACATCTTTTACAAAATTCAACTATGGCATTAAAAAGCGGTGATTTTAGTACTGTTGGAGATGTGCAGATTAGTTTTAAAGACACAACTAAAATTCCGGTTGTAAATTATAAAGGAAGTATTGTTATAAACGATCTTAATTTATATGATATAAAAAGTAAACAGCAGACAATTAAATTCGGAGCTTTTCAAATTTCGGGAATAAAAATAGTTTCCAGCCCGCTTTCAATTACAATAAATCAATTTATATTGAAAGAATTTTTTGCACCGGTTTTACTTGATCCGAAAATAAATCCAATAAAGGCATTAAAATCTTTACCGGGCGAAATTAACAAGTTAGAAGCCTCCTTATTAAAAGCTACAAACACAAATAAAAAAGATTTTAATTTTGAAATTGGCGAAATAAAAATTGTAAACAGCGGCATACTTCTTACGGATATTTCTCTTAAAAATAAATTTACCGCAAATATCCACTCTTTGAACGGAGAGATAAAAAATATTTCACGCAGCAACCCATTCGGAACAATACTTTTGGCAGAAGGAATTGTTGGTAAAGATGGCAGCGCTAAAATAATGGCAAAGCTTGATTTGATGGACCCGCTTTCTTACGCAATCCTTGATATTAGATTTAAAAATCTTGAAATGACAAATTTTTCGCCTTATACAATGCAGTTTATCGGTTATAAAATTCAAAAAGGTAACTTATCAGTAGATCTTCATTATGAAATTAAAAACAGTATCCTTGATTCAGATAATAAAATATTTCTGCACAAGCTAACGCTTGGTGAAAAAGTAAATCCGGATAGCTCGCTTGGTTTTCCTGTTGAAACTGCAATTTATATGCTGGAAGATAAAAATGGAAATATTGATATTGATGCACAGATTAAAGGCGATCTAAACAATCCCGAGTTCAACACAGCCGAGTTGGTTTGGTGGGCGGTTAAGCAATCTTTTACTTCGGTTATTGAAAAACCGATTTCATTTTTAGGCGAATTGCTTGGCGTGAATGCAAGTGAACTTGAGAATGTTGAATTTTATCCCGGCGAATCCCAATTGCGTGAAGGACAGTTTGATGATGTTTTTGCATTAAATAAAATACTTGATGAACAACCAAACGTTGCGATTGAAATTTACGGTGCCGTTGATACAACAATTGATTTGCAGGCTTTAAAAAACATAAAAGTTAATCGGCTCTTTGCCGAAAAACTCGGCAAGCAATATTCCCGCGTTGCGGTTGATGCATTAACTGCCGATACAAAAATCAGCGTTAATTATCTTGAACAGTTGCACAATAATTATTACAACTCGGCTGCACTTGATAGTATAAAAGCAAAGTACTTGGCTAATGAAGGGAGAAGTAATTCCGATTTGCAAAATAAAATCAATACTGATGAATATGTTAAAGAAATAGTAAAAAACCTTCGTTTAAAACAAGTTGTAACACAGGATGAGTTACTAAATCTTTGTAAAGAAAGAGCTGAAGTAATTAAAGCACAACTTATAAAAGCCGGAATTAATAATCCGAAAAGATTGATTATTAAAGAAAATGAATTTCTGAATAATAAAAATTCAAACTTTGTAACGTGCAGAATTAGCGCAGGAACAATGTAAAAGCGCTAAATTCTAACGTCCTAAGAAAACACTATTTAATGGATTGATTATAAAACAAAAAGATTGAAACAAGATTGTGTGTTAATCGGCAATTAAGCAATTAATTATTTTGCAGTTCGGCATTAAGCCTTTTTGCTGACAACATATCTATAAGTGTTTTATCTTTAAAGAAATTGCTGTTGATGGATTTAAGTTGTGTGGAGATATTGTTTTTATCAAGAGTTATGAAGTGAAATTTAAGTTTCTCTGAGTCTAATCCTTTAATTGCTCCGCCGGAGTTAACAAATAGCTGCCCGTGTCTTTCATATTTATGTGAGTTATGCAGATGTCCATGAAGTACCATAGAAATTCCAAAATCATTAAAAAGAGAAATTAATTTTCTTTTCTTTCTAAGTTTCATTGTTTGCTTTTCAATATTATGCCACAAGCCTGCCGATGAAAATTTTGCCGCTACATTCAATTTGTTAAAATGATGGTGTATAAGGATAATTTTATGTTTAGCGAAATTTCCAAACTCGTTAAGTATTTTTACAATCTCATCATATTGCTGTTGCTGCACTTCTCCGTTAGAAGCAAATGGATTGGTAACTGTTGAATATTCGGCATTGGAGTTTATTCCAATAAACAGGGCATTTCCAATAATCTTAGCATAAGGATAATTATTATTTGAACTAAGATAAACGCAATTTTCAAAACTAAAATTCATTATCTCGTTAAACGAATGAACTTTTTTATTATAATCTGTTTTTCGGCATCGTTCAGGAAAGTTAAAGATTTCTTCCGCCTTTTGTATTCCTCCGTAAATATCATGATTGCCGATTACTACGGAAACTTTTTCGCCGCTATCAAAACCAAAATAGGCAAGTGATTTACGAAATATGTTAAGGTTTACTTCGCTTGCATTATCAGTAATGTCGCCCGTTATTACAAGATGATCAACATCATGTTCTTTGCAGTAGCGCAGCACCGTTCTAATTTCTTTAAGATGCGAGTCGCGATAAAATGTGTTTAAGTGTAAATCGGATATGTGAGCAATTTTCATATTTTAAATAAAAATAGTTTGAAAAATAGTTCAAGCATTTTGCGGAATCAGATCATTTACAAACAGTTTCCGCTCTGATTTTTGATTTATGTACCGCTCTTTTTTAGCAGGTTTAATTTTATCAACTTCCACAAGTATTAATGAATCAACACAGTTATTAAAATCAGGATCAATACAAAAATCTAAAAATTTTATTCCATCGGGTTCGCATAGTTCGGAGTATTGTTTGTAAAGCGTTGGAATTGTGTAGCCGAGATGTTTAAGAATGTTCTTTAAAACTAAGATTTCGGTTTTATAGTCGGTTGAGCTATAAATCTTTTGTAATTCCAGTACATCATTTGCGGAAAGCATATATTTATTTTTTGCAGATGATAGACTTTCTTTGCTGCCGAACCATTTTTTATAAAAGTACACTATATTCTTTTTTGCTTCGTCGGAATAAGTTTTGCTCAGACTTACTCCTCCAAAAGTATATTTTATTTCGGGATTATTATGAAGGAACACTCCAAGTCCCTGCCACAAATAATCAAGAGCGGATGTGTTCCAGTATTTGGATTGAATAAAACTTCTGCCAAGTTCTGCCGAGTGTTGAAGTATTTTTTCCAATTGATGTGAATGATCAAACAATTCGCTCGTATAAAAACCTTTTAATCCAAGGGTAGGCATTATAGTTCTACCGATTCCTATCCTGTAAGCGCCAACAATTTCAAGTTCGTTATCATCCCACAAAACAATGTGTTTGTAATATTCATCGTATTTATCAATATCCATTTTTTTTCCCGTGCCTTCAGAAACTTTTCTAAAAGTAATTTCGCGAAGCCTTGCAATTTCTTTTATAACATCCGGTGCAGCATAAGAATCAACAAGAAAGATTTTCTTTTTATCACTGGTTAATCCAAGTTCTTTACAATTTTGTAATTGCCGTCTTATTAATTTACCCGAAAGTGGGTGAATAACATTTTTTTCGGTTGCATAAATTCCTTTTTTCCCTTTGCCTATAAGAAGTGTATGCCTGTATAATAATTTTATTTGATGACCCGCTTTTCGATATTTATTATCAAACGCTGCGGCTGGTATATGATGACCAATCTTTATTGAAAAAGTTTTACCGCGTTTATTAAATAATTCTTTAACCAGCAAAAACATAGAAAGCTTATTGCTGAATAAAGAAACTACATAAAAGAACAACGAATTTTTTGCGTGTATATAAACAGGAAGCACTGGTGCGTTAAATTTAACAGCCATTTGCAAAACACTTTTTTTCCAATCCGAATCACTGATACCGGAAAATCCAAGACGGGCAACTTCGCCTGCAGGAAAAATGATTACTGCCTCATCATTATTAATTGATTTGTAAATATTTTCAATTCTATCGCGTTGCGACTTGCCGGAAAAAATATTAAGCGGCAAAAAGAATTCTTTTATATTATCAATGTTTAATAGAACATCGTTTACAATTATTTTAATATCGCTTCTTACTTCGCTAAAAAGTTTAAGCAGCATTAACCCGTCCAAACCGCCCAGCGGATGATTTGATATGATTAGAACTTTTCCTTCACTGGGTATTTTTATTCTGTCTCTATCCGCAACAGAAAACGAAACGTCAAGTGTTTCAAACACTTCACCAATAAACGCAGCGCCTGTAAGATTTTTATTAGCTTCTACAAAGTTATTAATCTCGCGAATGTGTAGTATGCGGCTTAGTAATGCAAGCAAAATAGTCTTAACAAAACGCGGAGATCTCTCCAGTAAAACGGAATTATAAGAAGAAATTATTTTATTGATTTCAATTTTTTGCATGCGTCAGCTTAAAAGTTGTGCAAACATAAAAACTGTATTTTAACTTAATGTTAAGAAATGAATAAGAAATTGTTAGGGTTTTTTATTTTGCTGTTTATATTCTTTGCGGTAGGCAGCATAATATGATTTTATTCGCTGTGCAAATTGTTCTTCATCTTCTGCAAAAAGTCTTTTGCCTAATGGAACAGAATTGCTGATAATATTATCCTGCATCTGCTCAATGATCTGAAAAATTCCGGTAAAATCAAAAGGATTATCAGTTAAGGATTGTATATAAATTTGCAGTTCAAACAAATCGTGCAAATCGCCAAGCAAATCGGAAAGTACTTTTAACTCTTTAGTATAAACGCTTATTACCGGCTTCCACAGAGGCGTTAAACTCAAACAGCAGTAATAAAGGTCTTTAACATTCTTTCGCCATTCGTGTAGTAAATTTTCATCTTTAGTGCCTAAAGAATTTTGAAGTGAGTTAACGCAGCCGTAATAAATAATTTGAAGTCCGGCTTTAATATTTCTAAAACTTTGCTTATCAAAATCCATGTGAATGATACGCAGGTTGTATTTTTCAAGCGTATCTTGATAATTATTAAACAGAGAGCTTAATTCGGTTTTAGATTTTATTGTTTCAAAATCGTTAGTTAATCTGCTTAATAAAAGATTATAAGGCTCAATTAAATCTCCGTTGGTATTTTGTTGCTGCATTGAGCCGGTTATCGTAATTAAAGCAAATACGTTTCTTAATGCGGCGGAACGTCTGTTCAAATCCCGCAGCATAAAATTATTTTTTTTAAAGGCATCTTCACCAAGTTCCTTTCGGATAAGCCTTAATAATGCTCGCAGGTTTTTAACACGTTTTCTAAGATTATGCACAATTATATTATCATCTAGTTCTCTTTCCTTCAACTCAGCAAAACCTTCATCAATAATTAAGGAAGAAATTCTGATAATTTCATTTGTAATAAAAGGGCTTTGTATATAATATTTTTCCATTCAAGCTGCTTTGTAAATAAAAATATGCTTATAAAAGTAACCATTTAGAATAGCAAAAACTTACATCTATTATTAAGAAATAATTATTAAATAGGAAAAATGAAATTCCTAAATAATTCAGTAATTGTACTACATTACTAAATTAATCCAAATGTTATGTCCTTTGTTTATAAGCAGATACGAGATAGTCCGAAAACTATACATTAATTGAATAACCACAATATTAATTTTTATCAAAATTAACATTAAGGTAATATTATAATAATCTATAAATAATGTTGGCTTAATATGTGCTTAATATTAAGAAACTATTTTTGCCTCAACATTTCTAAAAATATAACGAGGCTAAATTTAGTGAGCAAGTTTTTACAAGTTTCTGTTTTCTTTCTTTCTTTCATTCTTCAAGGTCAATATATTTTTGCTCAAGCAGAAGGAATCATATCAGGCAAAATAATTGATGCTAAATCGGGAGAGGCTATAATTGGTGCAAATATAATTTTAGAAGGAACAACAATTGGCGCAGCTTCCGATTTGGATGGCAACTATTCCTTGAAAAATATTTCAGTTGGTAAATACAACATTATTGTTTCTTACATTTCTTATACAAAAACAACGGCTAAAGAAGTAGTTGTTACAAATAACACCAACACAGTAGTGAACATATCCTTAAAACCGGAAGCTATAGAATTTAGTGAAGAGGTTGTAGTAACAGCAGAAAGAAGCGAACAATATGAAGCCGCATTACTGAATAAAAGGAAAAATTCCACACAAATAAGCGATGGAATAAGTGCTGAACAAATTAAACGTTCTACTGATAACACCACAGCAGAAGCTTTACGACGTGTACCAGGATTAACATTACTTGATAACAAGTATATCTATATTCGAGGAGTTAGCGAACGCTATAACGGAGCTTTATTAAACAACTCTCCTTTAGCAAGTTCAGAACCTGATAAAAAAGATTTTGCTTTCGACTTAATACCTTCGAGCTTAATTGAAAACACAATAGTTATTAAATCTTTTACGCCAGAGGAACCCGGTGATTTTTCTGGTGGTCTGGTAAAAGTTAATACAGTTGAATTTCCTTCCCAAACGATCTTTTCTTTTAATTATTCTACATCTTATGTTTATAATGTTTCAACTAAAAGCTATAATACTTATGAAGGTAGCAATACTGATGCTTTGGGATTTGATGATGGTTTTAGAGATTTACCCGCTGGATTTCCGGATGCTCAAACCTATAAGAATTATGATTTTGCTTTTAATGATACAAATAGAACTTACTGGTCAACAAAACTTAACGACAAATGGGGTATCAAAAATAATAAAGCCTTTTTAGACCAATCATTCGGATTAACCTATGGCGACCGTTTTACTTTATTTGGTAACGATTTTGGTTTAATTGGTTCATTAAATTATAAGAATGGATTTAATAACAGAGATATTATAACCAGAGATATTGAAAGTAATGAAAATGGAACATACTTTTTTGATTACAAAGGCGTAAGATCGACAAATAATATTTTTTGGGGTGGTATATTTAATCTTTCATATAAACTTGCCGACCTACATAAAATCGGATTTAAAAATATTTTTACTGTTAGTTCGGATGATGAAGTTACAAGATTGCATGGCTTTAAGTATGACTATGCTGATGAAAGAAATATAAACGCACTTAGGTTCGTTTCAAGAAACCTATATTCAGGGCAGCTATCTGGCGCAAGTTTTTTCCCGCTTATTTCAGGGATACAGGTTGATTGGCGAGTTTCTTATTCTGCTGCATTAAGAGACGAACCCGATTATAGAAGAAACGCTTATAGAAGGGATATAGCTGATTCTAATTCAACAGTACCTTTTATAGCCTATATTCCTCGTGATCCTGATTTTTATGCTGGCGGTAGATTTTTTTCGTATCTAAAAGAATATAAAAGGGGATACGGATTAGACCTAACACAGGATTTTGAATTTATAAAAATTAAATACGGAGCTGGTTTCAGTAATAGTTCAAGATCATTTAATGCCCGCCTTTTAAGTGTAACTGATCCAACTGGCGGAAATGCTTCAAGAGTAATAGGGCAATACGAATTGGATTCACTTTATTCGGTAGAAAATTTTGAAAAACGCATTATCTTAATGAGAGAATATTTTGATCCTGCCAATAATTATACATCATCAGATGAACTTTTTAGTTATTACATAATGGGCGAAGCACCTTTTGATATTTTTGATCAAAGATTTATACTTATTGGAGGTTTTAGAATTGAAAATTATGTTTTAAGACTGAGAACAATTCTTGGCTCTGCCTTTAACAACGCACCTCTTTTTGTTGATAATTTTAGCAACGATGTTCTACCAGCTTTTAGTTTAATTTACAAATTAAATGAGTCTTCTAATATCCGACTTTCTTTTAGCAACACAATTAATAGACCTCAATTCAGAGAAATAGCACCATTTAACTACTACAATTTTGAAGATCAAACATTTACAAAAGGAAATCCCGCACTAAAACAAGCTACCATAGCTAATTATGATATTAGGTTTGAAGTATTTCCCGGAATTGGGGAATTAATTTCAGCCAGCGTTTTCTTAAAAGAGTTGCGAAATCCAATCGAAAAAGTGTTTGTTGTTTCTACAGGCCAAAATGATAGAACTTTTGCAAATTCATCATTTGCACAAAATATTGGCTTTGAACTGGAATACAGAAGTTCACTTTCCAGAGTATGGCAAAAGTTAGCTAATTTCACATTTTCGGCAAATTATTCACAAATATGGTCTGAAATTGTAGAAACCAATGTCGGTGTTGAACGAAAAACGAGACCAATGCAGGGTCAAAGTCCTTACGTAATTAATCTGTCATTAAATTATATGAATGCTGCCATCGGTCTTTCCGCAAGCATTTCTTACAATACATTCGGAAAAAGAATTTATGAAACAGCTAATTTTCAGGGAGAAGACATATATGAGTTCCCAAGAAATCTTTTTGATTTAGTTGTAAGTAAAAATCTATGGTATAATATTGAAATAAAATTATCAATTAGGGATTTACTTGCCGAACCGCAAGAGTTTTTTGAAGATAATATTTTAGTTAGACAATATAGTTCTAACGCCAAGATGTCGCTTGGCGTTAGTTATCGGCTTTAATTCATTTTTAGACACAAGAAAGGAGGGTATTTAATGAATTAAAAACAGGTGTTTTTTTCATAGTGCGTTAAAATAACATTTTATTAATTAAAAGGAGTTACAAAAATGAAAAAATTTTTGAATTTTTTTATAATGGTATTTGCGTTTGCTTTACCATCATTTGCTCAGCTTACACCATCGGATAGTACAATATCTGGAAACATAACAGTTAACAGAGTATTGAATAAAACTAAAGTCTATTTACTTCAGGGATTTGTATATGTAAAGGATGGTGCAACACTTACAATACCTGCTGGTACATTAATTCTTGGTCAATCATCATCACAAGGTTCACTTATAGTTGAAAGAGGCGGAAAACTTATTGCTGATGGAACCGCACAAGAACCAATCGTTTTCACAAGTCAAAACCCCCCGGGATTAAGAGCAAGAGGCGATTGGGGTGGAATTGTTCTTTGCGGTAGAGCAGCGAACAACAGACCGGGCGGAAACTTTATTGTTGAGGGTAACATTGGAAGTATCGCTGGTTATGGAGATTTAGGTTATGTACAGGATGATAATGATAACAGCGGTATTTTACGCTATGTTAGAATTGAATTTAGCGGTATTCCATTTACTCCAAACAACGAAATAAACGGTTTAACTCTTGGTGCTGTGGGAAGAGGAACAACTCTCGAGCACATTATGGTTAGCTATAATGGCGATGATGGTTTTGAGTTTTTTGGCGGCACTGTTAATGCTAAATATTTAATTTCTTATAAAAATCTTGATGACGATTTTGATACTGATTTTGGCTATTCAGGAAAAATTCAATTTGGCGTTGTTGTTAGGGATCCGCAATTAGCCGATGTTAGTAGAAGCGAAGGTTTTGAATCAGATAATGATGGTACTGGAACAACTGCTTCACCAAGAACATCTCCGATATTCTCAAATATGACAGTTGTTGGTCCTAAAAGATTAGCAGCAGATGTTAGTGGTACTAACTTTCATTCAGATTTTTATTATGGAATTCATCATAGAAGATCTACCAGGTTAAATTTGTTTAATAGCGTTTTTATGGGGTTTGATGAAGGTGGTATTTACTTAGACGGAGCAAACGTGCTTGGTGATACTGCAAACTTTACTTATAAAAATAACGTGTTTACGGGTGTTACAAAATTAGTTGAACCAGTTTCATATAATGCTTGGTTCTCAAGTTACAATAATTCAATATTACCAAATCCAAATGATGTTTTATTAAAAGCACCTTTCAATCAAACCAGCCCTGTTCTAATTCCACAAGTGGGATCTGTGCTATTAAGCGGAGCATCATTTACAGATTCTAAAGTTTCTGATCCATTTTTTACATCTACTTCTTACCGTGGTGCTTTTAGCGGAGATGGTGATTTAAGATGGGATTTAGGTTGGGCAAATTATGATCCACAAGGTAATACTTATGCAAATCCCAATTTAGTTTGGTCATCACTAATTAACCTTATCAGTGCAACAGGATTTACAAAATCTGTTATTATTGGTCGCGGTAACGGAGCTACAGATGGTGTTGATGCGTCGTTTGGCGAAGCTAACTTACCTCCTGTTCCATCGAGTGGAGTTGATATTAGATCTGATATCCCTGCAGGCAGCGAATTTGTTGCAATTGATATTAGAAGCAGTGCTACTACATCGAGTGTTATTTCATACACACTTGCAATGCAAGATGCTTTAGTACTTAATTGGGACCCTAACTTTTTAGGCGCTGGTAGGTTTACTCTTAAGGATAATCTTGGTGGTGTTGTTTTTGCTGATGTAAATATGAAAACCGTTTCATCTCAAGTAGTAACTGGTTTAACATCAGTTATAATTGAAGTTGACACAAGATTTAACTCTACACTTGTTGTAGGTGATGAATGGAATTTGGTTTCATTTCCCGGATTTCACCCCAACAGTATGAGCCCCGATACATTGTATAGAGGCAGAGATATTCCTACAGCTGTTTTTAAGTTTGATGGCGGTTATAGTCCTGTTTCTTCTTTAGTGCCTGGAGAAGGTTATTGGGTTTACCACAATGCGGTAAGAACTTACAATTGGAATGGAACTGTTCAATCGGGTATCCTTTATCCGAAACTAAGTTACGGGCAAAGAAATACTTATAATGGTAAAAGCGGCTGGAATATGATTGGTGGTTTTGATAATATTGCCTCGGTAAGTTATGTAAGAACCATACCAGAAAATAAAAAAACAGGTTTAGTATTTAAATTTGTTCCAGGAGCAGGATATACAGCCGTTGGTTCTATAGAACCAGGACTTGGATACTGGATAGAATTGACTGATGATGCAGACATTTATATACCTGGTTCCTTTGCTGGTACATTAGGTAAAAACACACTTGCGGATTTAATTAAAGAAGACTGGGGCAGAATTGTAATTACAGACTCTGAAGGGCAAAGCTATACTTTATATTCAGCAAATTCAAATGCTAACTTAAAAATGTTCAGTTTGCCACCTCTTCCACCAGCAAATCTATTTGACGTTAGATTCGGTTCACAAAGATTTGTTGAGGATTTATCTTCAGCTAATCAGACAATAAATCTTACTGGCGTTAATTATCCTGTTACAGTAAAAGTTTACGGAATGGATCTTAATGTTGCAGATGCAATTACCGGCTCAATAGTTAAGTCAATTATTAAAGATGGAAGTTCGTTTGTTATAGAGGATAAAAATATAAATATTCTTAAAGTCGGAAGTGCAAATGTATTACCAACTGAATATATCCTTGAACAGAACTATCCAAATCCTTTTAACCCCAAAACAACAATTAAAGTTGCTATTCCTGAAACTGGTAATGTTAAATTAACAATATATAACGCAATAGGTCAAAAAGTTGCAGAGTTGGTTAATACAACATTAGAAGCTGGAAATCATACTTTCAACTGGGATGCTTCAAACATTGCTTCCGGTCTATATTTCTATGAGTTAAATACCAGCAAATTCTCTGCTGTTAAAAAAATGATGTTAATGAAATAGTGTTTAGTTTATTTTACTGTCTGCCCTTAATAGGGCAGGCAGTACATAGAACTTTTTTTATAATAAAACGAATTGAATAAATATAAAAAGGATTTTTTTTATGATTAAAATTTTTAGATATCTGCTTGTAGTTAGTTTTTTACTAATTATATCTGTTAGTAGTGCATTTGCGCAGGCTGATATAGATATACCCCTAATTGTTAGTTCCAATGCTCCCATTCCAATTCAGGATACGGTTTGGGTTGGTTTAGATCAAGCAGCGACTGATGGAATAGATGCTGCCTTAGGCGAATCAAATCTTCCTGGGCTTCCACCTTCTGGAACGTACGATATTAGATTAGATATCGGTGGAGGTAAAACTACTTTTCGAGATTACAGGGCTGCTTCTTCTTACCCCTTTACTGGTTCATACACACACTTATTTAGATGGCAGCAAAAAACAGGTGGTACAAATATTACTTTCTCATATACCATTCCTTCTAATGCTACAATGACTATTCAAGATAATTTAACAGGTACCATTGTTAATAGCGGACCTCTTTTAGGCACTGGCACTTTTGTTGTTTCAAACCCTGCTTTATCAAGCGTAAATATCATAATGAATTATACTGGCATTGCACCTGCAGGACCAACATTCACCGCTGCGCCCGTTTCACCGCTTACAATAATTCCAACAGCACTTGGATCTTCAAATACCGGAACAGTAACAGTATCAAACACAGGTACACTAGCACTTGATATAACTGGTATTACATCCTCCAACACTGAATTTTCAATTGCTCCGACGACTGCTAATATTGCAGTTGGTAGTAACCAAGTATTTACAGTAACATTTACCCCCGCTTCACTTGGTAATAAAACAACAAATCTATCTTTTACACATAATGGTGCTGGTTCTCCAACTACTTATGTTGTCAATGGCGTTGGTGCTTCTGCTGGTCCCACATTTTCGTCAAGTACAAGCACATTGGATTTTGGTACGATAAATCAAGGAAATACTACAACAAGAACAGTTACAGTCACAAATAATGGACTAACAAATCCATTAACAATAGCCGTTGTAAGTTCAGATGTACCGCAATATACAGTATCTCCTGCTGCAGCAACAATTCCAGCTGGTGGCAATCAAGTCTTTACTGTTACTTTTGCCCCAACAACAGGCGGTTCGTTTCCTGGTATTTTGTCGTTTAACCATAATGATCCAAATCCAGGGACTATATTTACTGTTACCTTATCAGGTAGTGCCGCATCGGTATTTGGTTTAATATTTAAAGAGGAATATCAATATAGAAAAGAAGATTCAACTTATACAGATACGCTGCAATTGAAAAGCCCTAGCGCAAAAGTTCAAGCTTTACAGTTTAGATTGTTGGTTAATCCAAGATATGCAAATCAAGATACTATATTGACATTTATGAATATAACAAAAGGTTCAAATGTTAGCAGTTCAAATTGGGCTTTAGAAACTAACGTTATGCGAGGTCCATTTACAGCCAATGGTGCTTCTGTGGATACCATTTTTGTGCTTCTATATAACCTTACACAAAATGGAGGCTTGGATGCAGGGACAGATTATAATGATCTGCTAAGAGTAAAGTACTTAATTGCAGATCTTCCAGGGTTAAAGGATACGGTTAAGTCTTCATTTAAAATTACGAATGCCTCTGCAAGCACCACGCAGGGTGCAGCAATCAGCATTACAGGTTCAAGAGATATTCTTCAGATTAGAGCGTTAAATAGAACATCATCAATAGGAGATGTAAATGGAGACGGTAGTTTAGATATTCTCGATCTTCTTAATGTAGTTGACCATATAGTTGGAAGAGACTCATTAAAAAATGTTGGAAATAATAAAGAATTAACACGGGCTGATATAGCTCCATGGGCATTTGGTTCTAAAAATCCTACCCCAGATGGAGTAGTTAATGTACAAGACCTTGCGTTAATTCAAAACATAATACTCTATGGCAGATATCCGGATGGAACGACTTTAAATAAGTCTTTAGTAATAGCTGGAAATAGCGAATCTATATTAAATAAAACAAGTTCAAATTCAGCAAAAATAGATTTCTATATTACAGAAGAAGGTATATTAATAAATTCAAATTCCGACGCTTCATTAAGAGGAGTTCAACTTGAATTCGCTGGTTTATCAGGAAGCACCTCTAATATGATTATTGAATCTGGGTTAGGCGGCGGCTATTATGTTCAAGAAAATGATTATTTAAGAGTACTTTTATATGACCCCGCAGGTAACAATGCTATTCCAGCAGGTGAAGGCAAAATTGCATTTTTGCCATTCACTATATCAAATCCACAAGCAATTAGTGTTTCAAAAGTTATTCTTGTAACAACAGAAACCAAAAAAATTGATAATAATAATATTGAAACTAAAATTTTGTATACAAACGGACCGGAAATACCAGTAGACTATTCACTATCGCAGAACTATCCTAATCCATTTAATCCAACTACATCTGTTAACTTTTCCATTCCTCAGGATGGATTTGTAACGATTAAAATATTTGATATGCTTGGGCAGGAAATAACAACCTTATTCTCTGGTAACGCACAGAAAGGTAATTATACATTAAACTGGAATGGAAAAGACAGCCATGGAAATTCTATAAGCAGCGGAAGCTATATTTATAGAATGACATCAGGTGACTATACTCAATCCAAAAAGATGTTACTCTTAAAGTAATAAACATTATAAACTGTATTCCATCTCTTCTGCAAAGAGGAGATGGAATTATTATTTGAAAGGTAGATTATGATACTTAAAAAATTTTTACTCTTAAATGTATTTGTATTTATAGCTTTTTTTAGCTGTAATGTTTTAGCTCAAGCTAAAATCAGCATTCAACTAATTGTGAGTTCTAATGCTCCTGTGCCTATTCAAGACACCGTATGGGTAGGACTAGATGAAACAGCCACTGATGGTATAGACCCAGCTTTGAATGAAAGTAATTTACCAGCATTACCCCCCTCTGGAACTTATGATATCAGATTTCTGTTGGCCAATAATAGATCTTCATTTAGAGATTATCGAAATGCCCCATCCTTCCCATACACCGGTAAGTACACACATGAATTTCAATATCAACAAAAAACAGGCGGCACTGCCATTACTTTTAATTTTTCATTGCCTGCAAATACATCCATTACAATTATGGATCAATTCGGTGGTATTCTCATCAACAGCGGGGTTTTAACCGGCACAGGGTCATACACAGTTGCTAATCCGGCTTTAACTAAATTGAATGTCATTGTGGATTATACAGGTATAGTAACAAATATTGAAGATCAGGAATTTGTTCCTGGTGAATTTCATCTATCACAAAACTTTCCTAATCCTTTTAATCCAAGCACAAAGATAAAGTACTCGATTGGTAAAAATAGTTCTGTATTATTAAAAGTGTATGACATTTTAGGAAACGAAATATCAACTTTAGTGAATGAAGAACAAGCCCCTGGTTTATATGAAGTTAATTTTAAATCAAATCTTAGTAGCGGTTTTTATTTCTATAGATTACAAGCCGGCAATTTTATAGAAACAAAAAGTATGTTGTTAATCAAGTAAAAATAAATACAAGTTTTCAAAATGAAGATTTCAATTCTAAATGATGAAATCATAATAGATCTTACTTCTTCAGACTTTGGAAAAGTTCAAGTAAATAAGGAAATTATTTTTCAAAAAAATAATTTCCTTATCCCGGTTATTAATAACATACCAAAAAAAATAATGCAGTATAACAAATTTAAAATCAATCCCTATTTTCTTAATTGTACCTGCAAGGAATACAAAAACAGAATAAAAATGTTTCCACGCAGAGATTTAAGAAGAATTTGTAAACACATCTTTGCAGTTATTATGCGTGATTTTGAAAGTAGGATTGATCCCTTATCTAAAGTCCTAATGGAACATCAGTTTTGGGAAAAAATTTCAGAAGTATATCAAATAAAATTTATGGATGAACTAATTTACTTAAGTTTTGACGAAAAAATGTCGTTCTTGTATGTTTATAGAAGAAAAACAAACTGGAAGTTTTATAAATATTATCCAAAGAAAAAAGTTTGGGCAAATGAAATGTTGCCTTTTAGAGAGAACAGTCAAAATGATTTTCTTGTTGACTTCTTGAATAATTATATTATAAATAGAAAAAAAATCCTCCCTAAAATAATTTGCTAAACTGAGCCGCTATTCTTTATTTTTAATAGACAAACTATTTATATGGTACATTTGATACTATTTTAGAAGTATCATCTTCTTGGTTTCAACAAAATTACCAGCCCCGATTTTATCGGGGTAAACCTGTAAGCGATAAAAATAAACGCCGCTCGTAAGTGATGATTCTCTATCTGTGACAGAAAAGTTTACTTCATAACTCCCCGGCTCCTGCGGTCCGTTTACTAAGGTTGCAATTTCGTTACCGAGTATATCGTAAACTTTTAATATAACAACGGACAGGGCAAGCCCCGGCTGTATCGGGGCAAGCCCTGTCCCTACTTTAGCTGATTGAGGCGATGACGGAATGGAATAATTAATTGTTGTAACCGGATTAAACGGATTGGGATAATTTTGTTCTAAAGTAAATTCAGCGGGGTGTGAGGATGTTTCATCTACCGATACAGGATTGTCAATGATTTCATTCAATATTTTCCAGATGTCGTTAGAAAAATAACCGGCAATGTCATTTAAACCTTCGCCCGGCGAGTCACCCATTCTAACAACAACAATTCCCTTGCTCGGAACAACATTTAATATCTGCCCGTTTTTTCCAAGTGCCGAAATCATATCAGAAGGAGCATCCTGCATAAGATATCCGTTAAATACAAATTGTGATTGCGGCATCATATAAGATTCTTTACCATTAAGCCACCACAAATAACCGTAAGACAAATTAAGATTTTGTGAAGTATTAACCATCGCATTAAAGTAAGACGTATCGTGAAGCAGTGTATCGCGATCCCAAACAGCTTTATTCTGTATTAGTATTCCATAGCGAGCCATACTTCGCGGCGTACTGTAAAAAACATTGTTGTAACCGCTTTTAATCCATAAACCTGTCATGCCGGTTTTATTTTTCAGGCTCAAGTTAGTATATAAGTTATAGTTTTTACCTGTTGCATTTTCAATGACCTGTTCAAGTAAAGTATATGGAGCATTATGATATGCCCATCGGGTTCCAGCATCTTTTAGAAAAATCAGGCACGCCGGATCAGTACAATGCGAATCGCCTGATTCATCATTTAATCCTGAACTCATTGTAAGTTGATGACGTATTGTTATCAGGTTTTCTTTTTCAGGCGGGCAGGACGTCCAGCCAGTGCCAAGGAATTTTGAAGTGAGGTCTGAAGTTGAAAGATAGCCTTCTTCCTGTGCGATGCCCGTTAAAAAAGCCGTTAATGTTTTTCCGGCGGAAGCCCAGTACCAGACACTATCCTGCGTAAAGGAATCAAAATAATGTTCGAGTACAATTTTCCCATCTTTAAGAACGATGAATGCTTTTGTGTTTTTAATATCTAAAAAATCATACAGCGAATCTATTTTATCTATATGCCAGCCGAGAGATTCCGGAGAAACCGATGCCCACTCATTGCCGGTTTTAGGCGGAAAGTAGATGTTCTGTGTAAATGAATTGACCCCAAAACAGAATAATAGAATTAAAATTGCTAAAAAGTTTTTCATAAAATTTTCAATTAATATTTGACTAATAAGACAAGTGTATTACAATAATAGTTTAAAGATTAAAAAAATATTCTGATGGTAAATTTACATCCTGAGTAGTTGATCTTTTAATTTCTTAAAGAACTACAAGTATTCCGTATTAAATTTTTGCACGATGCTATTGATACATATTCATGCGGCTGGGTTGAAGGCTATACATCGGACACAAACATCAGATTCAGTTTTCATGATGGAAGTGACGGCACTTTTAACGCATTTGTTCTTTTGCATCCTTTTAAAAACAGAGCTTCAATAGTTTATACAAATTGCGAGTCGGAGGATGCTGCCCTGGGGATTGTAAATGCTTCGGTGGATATTTTGAATAACCTAAAATGACTTATTGCAAAATAAAATGCACCGATATAATCAGGCATTTACAAACTTGAAAACAGTTTTAAAGTTTATTTTAAATCAATAATTAAAAAACTCTGATAGATGTTTTTTTGAAAAAGTAATACCGCTGCTTTTACCGGGTATTTCTATAAAGTCTTTTATTTTCTCAAAAGATTTTACAATGGGCGCGATGTCAAATACTCCGCCCTTTTCATTTATATAGTCGGATATAAAATGATATTGAAAATCGGGATTTTTGAAATTGCTCTTAATAAAGGAAGTATGATAAATAATCTCGGAATTTAGAACTGTAAGAATAACATCATCCTGATTAGCGATATCAGTTTCAAATTTTCTGGAAATGTACTCAAGAAGATCAAGTTCAAAAGAGTTTTCAGGAATTATTTGCCAGATTGTTTTTTGCTTTCCGTCAATATTTTCGTTTGTTAGAACTATCTTGATTCGCATTAAAAATTTTATTTTCATAATATTAAGCTAAATCAAAAGTTTTTCTGAATAAGTATTTCCGAACCTATTTAAATATTCTAAAACAATTTCAACATTTGGATTTATGTCATTAATTCTGAATAGATGATCTGTCTTTATTGGATCAACCCACGTATGCTTAAATGGTTTATCTGTACCTCTAAATAATTTTTCGGCAAGCGGATCATATCCCAAAAACCTTTCCAAACTTCCTTTTTTAATTCCGTTTTCATACCAAAACAATTTATCATTATCATTAAAACCCCAAACGTTTGTAATTGCTTCAAAACCCCCCGAGTGGTTTTTAATTATTTCCGATCTCATCTGGTGATTAAGATTTTTACCTGTTGATTTATAAATCCATTCAAGGCTGCTGCCTTTGGCATTATATATCATATAACCGTTTGGTGTTCCATCTGTGCAAATATTATCTGTCCACCATGCACCGCAAGCCGCACCACATACATGAATATTTGAACCGCCATTGGTTAAAAATTCGCTGTAATGCATGTGACCTGTAATTATATATGAATTATAACCTTCCAATGTTTTATAAAGAAGTTCTCGGTTTACAACAATTACGCTATTTGCTGGGCTTCCTTCCTCGTTTCTTTTAAAATTATAATTGTATGGTGGGATATGACAGAATACAACTACTGTTTTCCCTTTTTCCACAAAACTTAAATCTTCTTTTAACCAGTTAATCTGTCTTTGATCAAGATATCCGATATATTTGCCGAACCAAAAAATATCATCTAAAACAACATAATGAATTTCACCTTTATTAAATGAATAGTAACGTGGACCAAAATATTTTTGAAATGTTTGATGAGAGGTTTCGTCTGTTAAACTTAGCTTTTCTACATCATGATTACCAAGCACCTGAAAAAACGGCAAGTTAGTTTTCCTAATGGCTTTTTCATATTCTGGAAACAACTCAAGGTTATCGTACATAATATCGCCACAAGACACGCCGAAAACATTTTGATGAAAAACCGAATCACTTTTTAATAACTCGTTTATATCATTAATGGTTTCATTGTTAAATCTACTTATGTCTTGCATATCAAGTGTTTGGGGATCAGCAAGCAGTAAAAATTTATGTTCAGTATCCCCATCCGTTTTGCTCAAGTCAAAATTTATATTTACTTCGTCTTTATAGTTCTTTAAGATCGGCTTATAAAAATTTGCAGTGCCGGATTGATTTTGTGGGATATTATATCCCGAGGGCAGCGAAACAAAAATATAATCCTGTGCGCTTTCGGTAATTAATTCATAACTTCCATCAGCGTTTGTAGATGTAACCGAAACACCGTCGGAAACGACAACATTTTTAATAGGGCTTGAGTTGTCTTTTATAACTCCTTTTACTCGCAGTAAATTTCTTTTTATGCCCGAAGTTACAATAGGTTTATAAGGATCGGCTAAAAGATTATCGGCAATTAAAACTGCACCAGATAACATTCCAATTTGTTTTAAAAAATTTCTTCTTGAACTCATACTTATCCTCGTTAATCGTAATTAAAAATTAACTCAAAATCATTATCTCTGGGTAATAAAACTTCGTTGGGCTGGTTTTTTTCATTAACAGTATCTTCAATTAGTTTTCTGCCAATGGCGGCAATTTGAAATCCAGAAGTTCCGTTATTTTGGATAGGGCAAAGTTTTTTCAATTCTTCAATATCAAAATACGAATGTACTTCTTTACCAAGGGCAATGCCTGTATAAACAACAGTGGAATATTGAGTAATTAAAACATCGCAACTGGCAATCAAATTATTAATGTCGCAATCAGTAAATACAATGCTGTTGGGCGCATATTTAGCAATTTCTTTTTTTGCGCGCGTATAGTTTTCATTTGGATGTAATTTAAATACAAGGTTTTTTCCATTTGCAATTTTAACCGCATCTAAAATAAACTGTCTTCGGTTTTCAAATTTAAAAGTTTCGCGTGCATCAGAAGTTGCAACAAGTACAAAATTTTTAAATTCAGTATTATCTTTTCTATACTTATCAAGATCATCGTAGTTTGGAATACCCGTTACGATGATTTTGTCTGGCCTTATACCTTTTTGTATAAAGAAATGTTTGTAACCTTCAGAAGCAACACAGAAATATTCATATTCGCGAGATAAACCTGCTGTTGAGGTACTTGCAAGATAGCGCGGTAATCTTAAATATCTAACTAATTTGAATATAAGATTTTCCGGGTCTGTCATGCCTTCCTGAACAAGTATTTTCTTTTTGTTTTTTATGTTCTTCTGAATGGTTAAATCGGAACTAAGAAAAACAAGTTCGTAATTGTTGATTCTGCCTTTGTAATCAACCTTAACTTTTTTTTCAGCAAGAAAATACTCGGTATTCTTTTTATGATTGCCGCCAAGCGGTGTAAAGTTTAATAAACCTAATTTTCGAATTATTTCTAAGAACCCATCTGTGTAAAGAGGGCTAAAATAACATTCGTAATCTTGAAGATTAAGCGAAATTTCGTACATCATTTTTGTCTGATTCAGAGAACCACAAATAAATAATATTCTTTTCATTTTGTTATCTATTTTGTAAAAAATCCAAAGTGGTTTATGAGCAAGTTTATAAAGTTAACTTTACTTAATGATTAAATTATTGTTAAGAATAGGTTAAATATTTTTGTGGGTTCGATATTATTTTAATGAAATTTTTAGATTTCATGAGTATATAAACACTTACTATTTGATATTTACTGTTTTATTAAATAGTGTAAAACAGGAAACCCCTTTGCAGAAAAAGAATTGATTATTGAATAATTGAAAATCCTGAAAATAGTTTTTTTTATCATTCTGAAGTAATAGCTATTTCTAAAATAATCAATAGATTTATGTTTGCTGCGTATGATAATGAAACTTTCTAAAAGTATTAACCCGATTAGCAGCAACGCAGACATAGAAAATGCAATTATAGTTGCGTTAAGTGAATTTATTGCTGAAAATTTAACTACCTTCCTTTTTTTGCTTTTCAATAATAAATTTGTTTTTACAAAAAAGTTTTTAAGAATATCTCTATGAAAGAACCCAATAAGAGACTGTTATGGTTAAACACAAACGAATATCCATTTAAAAGCAACTACTATAATTTTCAAATCGGGAAAATGCACTATGTGGACGAAGGAACCGGCGATCCGGTTGTGATGGTACACGGCAATCCTGCATGGTCTTTTGAATACAGAAATGTAATTAAAGAATTGTCAAAAACTCATCGCTGCATTGCACCCGATCATATCGGTTTTGGTCTTTCCGATAAACCGGCTGATTGGACTTATCTTCCCGAGCATCATGCAAGAAATTTTGAGATATTTATAAACAGTCTTAATTTATCCCGCATAACATTAATAGTTAACGATTGGGGCGGACCTATCGGGCTTAACTATGCACTAAAGCATCCACAAAAAATTAAAAAACTTGTAATACTAAATACATGGCTGTGGTCTGTAGAAAATGATCCGCATTTCAAAATCTTTAGCTGGTTTATGGGCGGCTTTATTGGAAAGTTCCTTACCCGGCATTTTAATTTTTTCGGTAAAAGTTTTATGAAAAGGGTTGTTGGTAAAAAAAAGTTATCTAAAGAAATTCATCGCCATTACTATATGCACCTTGAAACTAAGAACGATAGAAAAGGCTGCTATACTTTTCCAAAAGAAATTATCGGTTCAAGTAAATGGCTGGAAAGTTTGTGGCAGCAAAAAGATAAAATAAATTCCATTCCCACTACCTTTGTTTGGGGAATGTCCGATATCGCTTTTAGAGAAAAAGAACTTAACTACTGGACAGACAACTGGAATAACTACGAAGTAATTAAACTTAACGGTATCGGGCATGTTCCGCAGGAAGAAAAACCGCAAGCCGTAATTGATGCGGTTTTGTCTTGAGAGCAGTAAAGAAAAATGTTAAAACAAGTAAACAAAGTTTCCGGCTTAATTTTTTAAAGCTGTTTATTTCTTTTGTATTTTAATCCGCAAATTTTTTTGTTGATATACAATTGAGACGCGTTGGCAGAGCGGTCTGATTTCTTGAAAGGGAAAAGATGCCTGTGGTTTGTTATGTGGGAAGTCCAAGTTGTTAAAATTCGCTTGTATTTTAATCGGAAAATTCAAAAATAATAAGTTATATAAATGAAGACTTTTACTAGTGTTGACGTAGAAAATTATTATGACCAAACGGAAGTTCATTATAGAATGTTCTGGAAATTTGAACAGGCGAAAGGTCTTCATTACGGCGTTTGGGATAAATCATCAAAATCACTCAACGAAGCAATTCTTAACACAAATTTTTTATTAATGAAGCTTGGTGAAATAAAACCCGATAATCTGGTGCTTGATTGCGGATGTGGAATCGGGGGTTCGGCAATTTATCTTGCAAAAAAGTTAGGCTGCAAAGTAAGCGGCGTAACATTAAGCCAGAAACAGGCTAATATTGCAACTGCATTTGCAAAGAAAGAAGGGGTTGATCATTTAGTTTCATTCTGCCAAAAAAATTATCTCGAAACCGGTTTTTCTGATAATTCATTCGACATCATCTGGGCAATAGAAAGTTTTAGTTCTTCAACAGACAAAGAACTTTTCTTCAAAGAGATGCAAAGAATTTTAAGACCCGGCGGAAAGATTTTGTTTGCGGATTATTTTAAACCGTCTCCTTACAATATTGATGCTGATGCCGATATGCAAACTATGCTTAACGGCTGGGCTATTTCCGATATATTATCCATTGATGAATTAAAAAAATTAGCCGGTGAAAATAATTTTAAAGTTGTAAAAATCTCGGATGTTACTAAAAATGTTAAGAAATCAGTTTCGTTAATTTTTTGGGCAGCAATACTCGGAATGTTCGGAACCAAAATTTATAATCTCTTTAAAAAAGCCAGTTATTTTTCTCGAATACATTATAGAACCGGCATAGCCCAAAGAAAAGCTTACAACAAAGGGAAATGGGGATATTATCTTGTTGTTTGCGAAAGTAATAAAAGCAACGAATGACGGCTAAGGTTAATCACAAAAGGTTTGCGATGTCTTCAGCAGCCATATCGCAAAACCATTGTTAGCTTTGTAACCAGTCTTTAAAAGATTTACAATTATCCTTGCTTATAAGAATTTCTTGGTGTTCTAAAGTTAAATTGATTTTCAACCTGCCGCCAAAATAATTGTTAATTACTTGTATATATTTTCTTTGTATAATTATTTGCCTGTTAGCTCTATAAAAATGATAATTGGGCAATTTTTCCTGGATTTGATTCAGGCTTTCATTTAATAACCATTTGTTTTTTTCGGTATGGGCAAAAATAGATTGATGATCGAGACTGAAGTATGCAACGTCCTCGCTTTTTATAGGAACAATGTTTTCTCTAATATATGAGATAAATGTAGGAAAACTAAGCTGTTTATAATCCTTAAAAAAATGCTTATAAATGTTTTCTGAAAAAAGATTTTGGGATAAATTTTCTTTTTTTAAGTTTTTAAATTTCAAGATAGCCGAGGCCAAATCTTTAATCGAAAAAGGTTTTAGAAGATATTCTATGCCATAAGTTTTGAATGCTTTTAACAAATATTCATCAAAAGCTGTTGTAAAAATAATTGGTGTTGTAATTTTAATTTCTTCAAATAACTCAAAAGAAAGTCCATCTAAAAGCTGAATATCTGAAAACACTAAATCAATTTGAGATTGGTGATTTTCAGAAAACCAAAATAATCCATCTTTTACGCTCTTTATTTCTGCAACTACTTCAAAGGAATCTTCAAGCTCATTCAAAAGTCTTTTAAGACGGTTAATCGCTAAATTTTCATCCTCAATTATAATAATTTTCATTTAACTTACTTTGTTTAATGGAATTTCAATTTCAAATATGTCTTCGGTCTCATTTACTTTTATACTTCGTTGCAACAATAGGTCACATTTTTTATTGATATTAGCTAACCCTAAACCCATACTTTTTACTTCAATTCTGTTTTTTTTGTTTTTGGAATTACTAATTTTCAGTAATTGGCTGTTGTCAGATAATGAAATTTTAATTCTAATGTTATTAATATTGTTGTGTTTTACAATGTTTTCTAAAACTATTAAAGAGCAAAGAGATGGCACTGTATAAGTTTCTTCGTTGCAAAGATCATAATCTATACTTATTTCATTCTCAAATCTTATTTTCAAAAGGAACAAATAAGACTTGATGAAATTAATCTCATCAGTTAATGGAATAATTGGTGTATCTTGATTGGTAAGAACATATCTAAAAATATTTGATAAATGCTGAATATAGTCTTCGCTTTTTTTTGTGTCTATAAAAATTAATTCGGATAATATATTTAAACTATTAAAAAAGAAATGCGGTTGTAATTGAGCTGTTAGTGTTTTAAGTTGTAATTGAAGCGTTTGGTTTTCCAAAGCACTTATTTTCGTTTTATAAGCCATTTGAATGGAGTTTTTGATTAAAAAAGATATAACCACAATAGCAACCAAGGCAATAATTATGCTCCGCACCAAATCAACTAAAATAAAAAAAGCAAGTGGTGGTTTTTGAGCGCTTAATGCTGACCAAAAAGGTATTCTAATAAGTAAGTTTATGGAAAACAAAAAACAATTAAATAGGAAAGTAAAAAGGATGTTTTTTGCATAAGAGAATGATTTTGATTGAAGCCTGTTCTGAAAAATTAAATTTAAAAAAGTAATAAAAAATGCTGTGAATAATAAAATATTCTTGTCAATAATATCTAACCAACTATGATGCTCAATTAAAACGAGTAAGGGTGATAAAGACAATAAAATTGAAATTATCAAGGAGATAAGAAAATATGTTTTGTAAGATAATTTATACATAATTTAAACTGCAAAACATAATAATGTCTTGCAGTCAAATTTAGAAATTATTTTAATCTTGAATCAAGGAATGATATCGCTTTATTTAGGTTAGCTTCGGTACTAAATTGAGCTCCGCCGTGTCCAGCCCCATTAATAAGTTCATATCCGGCTTTACTTTCGCCCAATACATTTTTCAGTGCATTATAAAAATTTAAACTTTGAGTGTAGGGAATTAAAGGGTCTGCACTACCTACTTGAATCCAAAAAGGAGGATCATTGGCATCAATATAGGTGGTTGGGTTTGCCTTATTTACAATTGCAATATTAGCAGGATTGTTTGCATCTACTCCTAAATATTGAGACTCATTGTTTACATTATAAGCAGAGGGAAATCCCAGTGCCAAAGCTTCGGAAACCATAGTGGCAAAATTAATAGGTCCAAACCAATCAATACTTGCTTGTACAGTTGATGATGTAGTTATATAATTACCTTCTGTACCTTCCAAGTAGCTATCGCCACCAGATGTACCTAAAATTGCAGAAAGGTTTCCACCGGCAGAAGCTCCCCAGGTTCCTATTTTATTTGGATTTATTCTATATGTGTTTGCGTTTGCACGAATAAATCTAACCGCCGCCTTACAGTCGTGTACTGCGGCAGGAAATACGGCTTCACCGCTTAGTCTATAATTAATAGATATCGCGACATAACCGTTTGCAACCAATTTTGCAGCGTTGGTTGCTTCCATAGCTTTGTCTCCAGCCTTAAAAGCACCGCCATGGATTAGTACAATAGCAGGAAAAGGACCGGTACCTGCTGGAACATAGATATCCATTTTTTGAGCACTTGAAGTTGCTGCATAAACAACATCTTTTAAATTTTGAGCCTCTGTTGTCGCCGGCGTAGTTGGTGTTATGGCAACCGATGTTTCATCTTTTGAGCAAGAGGTTACACTAAAAAAACTTAAAATAACCACTACTGTCGTAATAAACCTTACTTTTTGATTCATTGAAATATACCTTACTTGTTGATTCCTTGGAACATAATTTAATTGTTAATAACTGTACCAAAATTAGTATTAACTTATTTTATTTTAGTTGAAAAAATTGTTGGAGCGGAATTATAGAGCTTAAACCAGAATTTGGTGTGTTAAAAGTTTGTTTGCGCGATATTTCATTTAATATTGTTACAAAAGGTGGGCAGGCTTTGGAGGATTGTTTCTTTGATTATGAAATCATCGGACATTATCAATACGAAAAATAAATCAGAGGCAGCAATCAAGTTAATTCTTCTAATGCGATATCAGCAGCCTTTAATAATAATACCCTATCGAAAAATAAAACAGAACATCGCCCCAGCTAACAACACCAGGCTGATTTTGTTTAAATAAAAAACTTCTGCCAACGGCAAAATCAGCCGGACCAATAGGCGTATCAAAAGAAAGTGTGCCGCCAATTCCATGTTTTAAGTTTTTAAATTTAATTTCTTCCTGCTCGGGCCATGTTGATCCGAGATCATATCTAAATTTAAAATAAGTATCAAAAAATATTTTTACCGGCAGTTTATATCTGTACATTAAAGAAGCAAGAAAAATCTGTCGCCCTCTGTATTCATTTTCGTGCATACCAAAAAATGAATCTAAACCACCTAAAGAATATTGCTGGCTTAGAGGTAATGTTTTATCTGCAAACCCAAATTTTATTTTAGGCATTACAACCGAGCTGTTTGAGATTGAAAAGTAATTCAGGAAATCAAGATTTATATTACTGTATCCAACATCGCCGCCAAGTATTGATTGTGCTGTTTCATAAAAGCCGTAAAAATAAATCCCTTTTTGTGGATATGGATATTTATCCTGCGTATCAATTGTTGTTGATATTTTTAAACTAACTATTTTAATTTTATACGGTTCAATCGGGTCAAACTCTCTGTTAATTGTTTCATCAAACTGGTACTTGCCTTCAAAAATCAGATTGCCGAAGCGCCCTGCTTGCATACCAACACCAACCGAAAAGCCGTAAAATCGTTGTCTGTACTTTCCTATTTCTTCGCGAGAAAATTTGTTATTATCTTCGACAGAAACATCGTCGTACACACGCACATCGTTGAATTTGTAGTAGGCATTTAGCTTGTAAGTTAAATAAGTATCAAAAATCCTGTTGGCTTTTTGTTCTATTATATACGCTCTGTTATCAAGCCCGCCAAAAAGTATAAGCCCCAGTTCGGTTCCAGTACCAAAAAGATTTTCATCTCGTAAATCTAAACCTAATTGTGTGCGATATTCGTTATCTGCACGGAAGCTTATTCTTAAGAGGCTGGATGGTCTTTCTTTAACTCTTATAACAATTACGTTTTGACCGCTTTCTTCCTTAACAACAACATCAATATTATCAAAAAATGTTGTACTCTTTAAATTAGTAAGTCCGCTTTTCATATCGTTTATTTTAAAGAAATCACCCTCTTCAAAACCAAATTCTCTGGTGATTATACTTTTGTTTGTCTTTGTGTTTCCCTCTACTTCTATACGCGAAACAATTCCTTCATCAACAAAAATTGTCAGACGTCTTTCATCTTCGTTATATTCAAGGCTTTGAATTTCGGCAAGGGCATATCCGTCTTCTCTGTAAAGTCCAATCAACTCAACTAATTTTTCTGCAAGTTTTTTGCGTGCAAACCTTTGGTTTTTTATTGATGAAAGTATTTCGCTAATCTTTTCTGAACTGATTAGTGAAATACCGATAATATCTATTTCATTAACAAACGGGTTTTCTTCTTTAATTAAATTCAGTTCGCAATATTCGTTAAAACAATTTATCTCTGCAGAAAGATTTATATAATCGCCGGTTTCAAAAAGATTATACATATCGTAATTTATTTTTTTGTTAGATATTGAATCCGCGTTTTCATATCCAAAAAAATATGCTTTTTCTTTTAGTGTAAGATTATTACTAAATCTTAAATGCTTAAAAAACATTTCATTCTCCGGCAATGAGTTATAAACAGTCGAATCAATTTTGATTTTAAGATTTTGTACGAGAGGTTGTGCCGATTGATAGCCGAGCATAATTAAGCTGTCGGTTTTAGTAAAATCAGTAGAAACAAAATTTCCTAATGCCGGCTCAACAATAAAATCCGCTTTGCTTAATTCGACTGAATTATTGAGCCTCATCGGAATGCTTACAATTTGATCCGCAACGTTCCAGGGAATATCTAAATCTTTTTCTAACCAAAGAGAACTTGTTGCGTTAATGGCAATAACAAAATCGCCGCCGTTTTGTTTAGCAATTTCAACAGGAATGTTGGCAACCAAACCTCCATCAACAAGCAACATAGAATCTAAGTGGATGGGCGAGAGAAAAAAAGTTACGCTTGAACTTGCCCTTAATGCTTTACTAAGTGAACCGTTTTCCATAACTACAGCATCGCCGGAAATTAAATCGGTACAAACGGCTCTAAATTTTATAGGCAGCAAATCAAAAGATGTATCGGAATGAATTGGTGCATTGAAGGCTAAGATATTGAGATAATTGGAAAGATCCTGTCCATCGCTAAACGAGGTTGGTAATATAGGCTTAAAACCATCCAACCTTAAAGAGAAGACAGCTCTATCTTCGGTTACTTTTTGATCAACGAATAAATCTTTTCTGTTGGTTTGATTGTTTAAAGATAATAGTTCTTCCCACTTTGTTTTACTTGCAATCGAATCAATTTGCGAGACGCTGTAGCCTGCAGAATACAAGCCTCCGATAATGCTGCCCATACTTGTTCCAACAACAAGATCGGGCTTAATGCCGGCTTCTTCAAAAGCTTTTAAAACACCAATTTGTGATAGACCTCGAGCGCCGCCGCCGCTTAATGCAAAAGCAATCACGGGCTTATTTGAAGGCACGAAATCGGACAAACCAAAAGGAAGTTTTCTTTCTTTCAGATCAAGCGAAAGTGTGTACTTTGTTTGAGCTGATATTTGAGAGAAAATTAAAACAGAAAGGAACAATGATATTTTAATTAATCGTCTCATATTGTTCTTGTTTTCTGCTTAGAAAACATTCGGGAAAAATTATTTTCTTTTATTCTTATTGGTTTTTGCCTGCTCTTCTGCCGCATCCATTAACTTAGACATAAATCCTTTTTTCTTGTTGGGATTTGCTACAGGTACAAGCTCTACTTTTCCGCCGGAATGATTTATATAATACTGCTGCGCAATAGATAAAATGTTAAACATAAAATAATACAGGTTTAACCCTGATGGAAAACTCATAAAAAGCAACGTTAACATAACCGGCATCATATAAACCAATGCTTTTTGACTCGGATCCTTAACACTCATTTTTTGCTGTACAAAGGTTGTAATACCCATCAGCAAAGCGAGACCGCTTATTTCTTGAATACCAAAAAGCGGCAGCTTAAAGCCCAGATCAAAAATTACATCCGGCTGCGAAAGATCTGTAATCCATCCAAAAAAAGGCTGCTGGCGCAAATCAATTGCAGATTGAAACATTCCCCATAGCGCCACAAAAATTGGCATTTGCAAAAGCATTGGTAAGCATCCGCCCGCCGGATTTATACCATACGTTGAATAAAGTTTCATCGTTTCTTTATTCATTTTTTGCGGATCATCTTTAAGCTTTTCTTTTATCTCTGCAATCATTGGCTGCAAAGCCTGCATCTTTTTCATTGATTGATAGCTTGACTTTGTGAGCGGATAAACAACTATCTTAATAATGATAGAGAATATTATTAATACAATTCCATAATTAGGTACAAAAGCATTAATAAACTGGAAAAGCGGAAGAAGAACATATTCGGCAATTGGTCTTACAATAAATTTAAGTCCAAAAAAACTTCCGAAGTCAACGATCTTTACTAATTCTTTTCCATAAGTTTTTAATTGTTTATAATCAACAGGTCCGATGTAAAGAGTAAAGGATTGTTTTTCAATTGTTTGATTTTGAAACGGAATTGTAAAGCGAACATTGTATGTTTCGTGCAAACCGTCTTTGCCAGCCGCTTCTCTTATTCCTTCTATATATGCGCCATCTATTTTTTCGGGATTATCGGGAATAATGACGGTTGCAAAATATTTATTTCTAACAGTAAGCCAATCAACTCGTCCGCGAAATTCTTTTACTTCTTTTTCCCCAACAGAAGAGGCATCAACAATAACCTGCTCTTCGCCGTAGTACACACTTGCATTAGAGTAGTTTGCCTCATCAACTGAGTTCCTTTCAACCGAACGAATTCCATTGCTCCAGACGAGATCGTAAGAATTATTACTGATAACATTATTGAATCCGCTAAAAGAAATATCGCTTTTAACTTCATACTTATTTCCAAAAAAAGTATATGATTTTGTTAAGCTTTTTCCTGATTCTAGTTCGTAGTAATAGTTGATAATTAAAGAATCATCTTCCATTAGTTTGTAGTTGGAGTACGAATTATCCGATTTGAATGTTAAATCTTTTGTGTTTATTCCGCGTCCATCGCTAGAAACAAATGATATATCATAAGAACCACCACGAGAAGAATTAATAAGCTGAACAAAATTGCTAAAATTATCTTCTCCGTTTTTATCAGCCGAATACCAGTTTTTAAATTTTGTTAAATATATTTTCTTAAAATTTGCTCCTTTATTTGAAAGTTCAAAGCGAACAAATTTCGTTTCTATTACCAAAGATTCTTCGGGAATTGTATCTTTAACAGTTAAAGCCGTTATTCCTGTAGTATCCGCATCTGTTTGCGCGGCTACGTTGGCAGAATCTTTTAATTGTGTTTTTATAGAATCTTGCTGTGTTGATTGGTTTTTTGGTTTAGATTGTTCTTCGGGTTGTGGTGCGCTTATGTAAAGCCACACAACCAGTATAGCACCAATTAAAACAAATGCTATTGTTGTTTGTTTATCCATTTATAAAACTCTAATAATGAAGTGCAATTAATAAAAAAATATATAATTCCGGTGTGATAAAAAGATTTGTTTTTATATGAAGTATATTTTTCAAATTACTCATCTAAATCTTCTTTTCGATTTTTTCTATAAGCTCGATAGCAGCCGAGGAAATATCATGCAGATAAATATTCTTATTGTTTTTTTCCGATAGCCTGTTTGGAGAAATAATAATAAACAGGCTGATTTTCTTTTCAATTGATTTATTCAATATACTTTGCTTATTCTGCCTGTATGATTCTTTCAGTAATCTTTTAATTCTGTTTCTCCAAACAGCTTTACCTGCTTTTTTGGAAACTGCTGCTGCAAATTTAACTCCCGGATTTTCTGCCTCTTTTTTAATGAGGATGTAAGACTTTAGCAAATTGTTTTTGCTAAAAAACACCTTGTTGGAGTTGTAAATTTCTTCAAAATCTTTTTTCTTTTTTACCCTTTCAAAACGGGTTAAAGAAAATTTTTTCAATTCTACAACATCTCATCACTAACAGTAAGTTTTTTTCTGCCTTTAGCTCTTCTGCTTGCTAAAACTTTTCTACCGTTTTTTGTTTTCATTCTTTCTCTAAAACCATGCTTGTTTCTTCTTTTTCTATTGCTTGGTTGAAATGTTCTTTTCATTTTATCTCCTTTTCTACATAAAGTGTGCAAAAATAGAGATAGATTCAAAGTTTTCCAACAAAAAGTATAATAATCGGCAGGTAATTTTTAAGTTTTATAAATTTTTTTGATTTATGGCTGTATTAAAGTAATATTTTTAAATTTTGTTGGAAAATTGTTTGCTAAAGGTTTTTATTGTATCTATTTTTTGATGTAAGCATGTAACCACTAATTGTGTTTATAATTTGTTGATAACTTTGTTCTGTGAAAAGGTTTCACATTTGGAAAATATGTTTTTGATAGCAGAAACCTTTGGGCTTTACTTGATAACATGAAAAACATCTTTGTAATCGTTTGAAAAATAACGATTTAGCCCGCTTGTTGTAATGTTAACAACTTGTTAGTCATATTTGGATTATTTAAAAAATCAGCTTGTTTTTTAATAAAAATTCTATTTAGATATCTTATTTATTGTGGATAACTTAAAATTTATTAACCTCGAAACTCCCGAAAAACAAAATATTTGGGATGCTAATTCTATTTGGAAAGAATGTTTAACCCGAATTAAGGGAAATGTTACTTTAATGACTTATAATACATGGTTTTTACCTATAAGACCCATAAACCTTTCTGAAAATAATCTAAAAGTACAACTGCCAAGCCAATTTTTTTGGGAATGGATTGATGAACATTACAATTCATTAATTCTTAAAACTATACATGAAGTATTAGGAACCAGCGGTAAGCTTTCTTACATAATTTCTGATGAGCAGGAACAAAAAGAAGAAGATGTAAAACAAAACACCTTTTCGCTGCCAAGAACAATAAAAATAGTTGAAACAAAATTACCCGAGCACGAAACAAACCTTAATCCACGTTATAAATTTGATAATTTCATAAAAGGCGAAGGCAATCAACTTGCAAGGGCTGCGGCTGGCGCAATTAGTGATAATCCGGGAGGAACTTCTTTTAATCCGCTTTTTGTTTACGGAGGAGTTGGGCTTGGCAAAACTCATTTAATTCAATCCATTGGAAACAGAATCTTAGAAAAATTTCCGGATAAAAAAGTTATCTATCTTTCTACTGATTCTTTTACAGTAGAATTTGTCGAAGCTATTCAAACCAATAAAGTAAACGACTTTTCGAGTTTTTACAGGAGCATGGATGTTTTAATTATTGATGATATTCAATTTTTAATTGGAAAAGAAAAAACACAGGATTTGTTTTTTCACATCTTTAACACACTTCATCAATCAAGAAAACAAATTATTCTTTCCAGCGATAAACCGCCCAAAGATCTTAAAGGGCTTGATGATAGATTGGTTTCAAGGTTTCAGTGGGGTTTATCTGCGGATATACAGCCGCCGGAACTTGAAATGAGAATTGCCATACTTAAAAACAAAGCCGAAGAATATGGGATGTTAATTTCTTCTGAAATTTTAGAATATATTGCTGGCAGCATTACCTCAAATATAAGAGAACTTGAAGGTTGTTTAATAAAACTATTAGCAAGCGCCTCTCTTAATTCTAAAGAGATTACACTTGAGCTAACTAAAAAAACTGTAAAGGAAATTGCTACCGATAGAAAAATCTTTATAACAATTGATGATATTTCTAAAATTGTTTGCAACTTTTTAAATGTTCAGGAAAACAAAATACGCGATAAAACAAGAAAAAAAGAAATTGTACTTGCAAGACAATTGGCTATGTATTTTTCAAAGGAGTTTACAAAATCTTCTTTAAAAACAATTGGTCTTCATTTTGGAGGCAGAGATCACTCAACTGTAATTCATGCTTGCAATGCTATTGAAGAGATGAATAGAGCCGATACTTCCATGCGTGAGTTGATTGATGGTATAAAAAACAAGATTCAGCTTAATTATTCATGAAATTTTTACTTATAGCATACTCACAAAATAATTATTGTTTTAATTTTTGCGGTTTTTTGAACATTTTTAATTGTTGGTAACTTGTTAATTATTGGTATATAAATTGTTAGTTAATAGTGTTGTCGTAGTTTTTATGTTGGAATTATGATTAGTAGTAATACTTATCAACAAATGATTTTTGGTTTTAATCTTGATTTCTTTCAGTATTCGGACTTAATTTTGGTTACCAACATATTAACAGCCTTATAATATATTATTAAATAAATATATTATCATATAATTAATATTAAGAGTGTTAGTAGTAAAATTTTTGAATTATAAAAAATCTTTAACATAATTGTTAAACAAGAGGATAAAATGAAAAAATATTTGTTAATAGTTTTTGCAATATCTGTGTTCACAATTACCTTTAATGGATGTGAAACTTTAGTGGAAAATAGAATAACCATAAGAAATCAGGCAGAAGAGCAAATAACATTAGTAATACAGGGTAAAACATATAAAGTTGCTGCTTCTACAGAACTTGTATTAAATGATTTTAATAGAGGCACATTTCCATACACAACATTATTTGTTGTTCCATTAAATGCAACTTCCTATTCAACAGAAGGTGATACTGAAGGAACTTTAACACTAATCGGCGGAACACAATATCTGCTTATCTATACAAGCGAATTAGAGGGCGGCGCTTACAAGTTAACTGCTTTACTCAGTTCATCAGATAGTGATGATAGAATAGATCCTTTTGAACAATAACATTATTTATTTTATTAAGGGAGTTAAGTTTTTTAAGCTTAACTCTTTTTTTATTTTAAACAATACAAAAACATCAATAATAATAAACTAATATTCATTGAGTTTACATCTGTTTTTTGTATTTTTACCGCATTCAAAAAGGAGATTTTTTAATTATGGAATTTAAAATTAATAGTAAGGTTTTAGAAAAACTTTTATCAAAAATTATTCCCGCAGTACCTACACGCACACCAATGCCGATTCTTGAAAATTTTCTCTTTGAAATAAAAGACGGCTCTTTAACAGTAAGTGCAACAGATCTAGAAATAGCACTCCGATCTTCGCTTAATGTAACTGCTGATAAAAATATTAAAATGGTTGTTCCAGCCAAGTTGCTATACGAAATTATTAGAAGTTTAGACGATGCACAGGTTAATTTTTTTGTTGATGGAAAAGGTAAAATTAAAATAAGCACCGATAAAGGCGAGTACAGCTTAAGTTATTCCCCTTCAGAAGATTTTCCAGAAATACCTTCAGTATCTAAAGATAGAGAAGTTGTAATTAGCGGAAACGATATTAAAAAAGCTTTTGACCAGACTGCTTTTGCTATGAGCAAAGAAGATATGAGACCTGCGATGACAGGCACCCTGTTTGAGTTTTCAGAAGAAGGTTTAAGATTTGTTGCAACAGATGGACATAGACTCGTAAAGTTTATTAACAAAACCATAGTTTCTGAAACGCAAGAACAATATATAATTCCCGAAAGAGCAATTTCTGTTTTGCAAAAAATACTTAGCGATTCCGATGTTAAAATTTATTTAAGTAAAACATATACTTCCTTTATTATTAACGAGCTGGAATTTATAAGCAGAATGATTGGTGAAAAATATCCATCTTACAGCAGCGTAATTCCCTTAGAAAACGAAAACATTCTTACCGTTAACAGAACCGAGCTTCTTTCCGCAATAAAAAGAATGATGCTTTTTTCAACATCAACATCAAAACAGGTTAAGTTTTCAATTGATAACGATTCTTTAGAAGTTTCTGCCGAAGATGTTGATCATGGCTCAAACGCCAAAGAGAGTATTCAGTGCCAATATAAGGGCGATGCAATGGATATCGGTTTTAACACTGCTTATGTAAATGATATTTTATCTCATCTTGAGGGTGAATTAATAACATTTAAACTTCATTCTCCTACAAAAGCAGGGATTATTGAACCGGTAACAAAAAAAGAAAATGAAGATATTATGATGTTACTGATGCCGGTACGTATAAATAATTAGAATGATTCTTTCTAAACTATCTTTAAAAAATTTTAGAACGCATAAGAGTTTGAGTTTAGATTTTTCCGATACGTTAAACTACATTGTTGGCGGAAACGGGCAGGGAAAAACAACTGTATTGGAAGCGGCTTATTATCTTTGCACTACAAAAAGTTTTAGTTCAAAAGATGCAGAAGCCGTTAGTTTTTCTGAGAATGATTTTGAGATTAAGGGAAACTTTAAAGATTTAACTGAAGATAACATCAAGGTATTTTACTCTTTATCCGAAAACCGCAAGTATTACTTTCAAAACGATAAATTGATTTCAAGAGGCTCTCAAATAATAGGCAGATTTCCGGTTGTTATTTTAACACCCGCAGATCACTCAATTACACAAGGCTCGCCGGGCGAAAGAAGAAAATTTGTTGATTCGGTTATTTCGCAGGCAAGCAGCACTTACTTAAACATTCTTTTAGATTATAATAAAACACTGAAACATCGTTCTGTTGTTCTATTTCGTTTGAAAGAAAAGTATTCTCAGCAAACAATTTCTGAACTTGATGCGTGGACGGAAAAATTAATTGAAAGCGGAATAGAGTTATTTGTTCATAGAAAAAGTTTTGTAGAACAGTTTAATAAGTATGTTTCTCAATCTTATTTGAAAATAATTGGCGACAAAGAATCCCCGCTTATTGATTATTTTTTTTTAGAAGATAAAAACCCAGATGATATAAAAAAAACTTTTGAAGCCCTGCTTGTAGAAAAAAGGGAAGAAGAAATAAAGCGTGCCGTAAACCTTGTTGGACCGCACCGCGATGATTTTGTTTTTTCTATCAACAAAATAAATCTAAGAACGTTCGGCTCGCAAGGGCAGCATAAAACATTTCAGGCGGCTTTAAGATTTGCTGAATTTTTTTATCTAAAAGACACAACCGGCAAAAAGCCAATCTTTTTATTAGATGATGTTTTTGGCGAACTTGATGCTTTCCGTGCCGGTAAAATAAGCGAGTATCTTAAAGAAGTTGGGCAGGCTTTTATTACTATTACCGACTTTGCAGATTTTTCTTTTTTAACTAAAACAGAAAGTGATTTGATAGTTAAGTTAGATAACGGAAACATCGCTTATGCCTGATGATTTTAAAAGTATTAAAGATGTTTTTAACAACGAACCTTCATTCAAAAAATTACGCAGCATAATTGGCGAAGGCGATGTAGTAAATGATTTTGAAACGATTTTTCCAGAGCTGAAAAAAGTTGTAAAGGCAATTAAAGCCGATAGAGGAACGCTTACTCTTAAATCGGAAAACGCTGCGTGGCGGCAAGAATTAAAGTTTAAAGAAAAAGAAATGCTGGAAAAAATAAATTCTTTTTATAAAGAAGAACGAATAAACAGAATAAAATTTTCAGCCAAGTAATTATTAAAGAACAAAAAGGTATTTACACGAATGTCAAAAACTCAAAACAATAACGATTATAGCGCTAAAAATATTAATGTTTTAAAAGGTCTCGAAGCCGTTCGCAAACGACCCGCAATGTATATTGGCGATGTTAGCTCGCGCGGGCTTCATCATCTTATAAACGAAGTTGTTGATAACAGTATTGATGAAGCGCTTGGCGGCTATAACGATCGCGTTATTGTTACGTTGCTTAAAGACGGAAGCGTTTCGGTTGAAGATCGTGGAAGAGGAATTCCGGTTGATATGCACCCTGTTGAAAAACGCTCTGCACTTGAAGTTGTAATGACTGTGCTGCACGCAGGCGGAAAGTTTGATAAAGATTCTTATAAAGTTTCCGGCGGTTTGCACGGTGTTGGCGTTTCGGTTGTTAATGCTTTATCTGCTGTAATGACCGCAGAAGTTAGACGCGATAATAAAATTTATTTTCAGGAATATCATCGAGGAATTCCCGTTGAGAAAGTAAAAGAAATCGGCACTTACAAAGGGGATCAAACCGGAACAAAAATTACATTCAAGCCGGACAACGAAATTTTCAAAACAACAAAATTTAATTTTGAAACAGTTGCCGAAAGATTACGCGAGCTCGCATATCTTAACAAAGAAGTAACAATGATTTTAAAAGACGATAACGATGGACAGGAAGAAACTTACAGGTTCAAAGGCGGGCTGATTGATTTTGTTAAATATCTTGATGAGCAAAGAACAACGCTGCACAAAACAGTTTATGTTGAAGGCGAAAAAGAAAATACTCCGGTTGAAATTGCTTTTGAGTACAGCGACTCATATTCCGAAAATGTTCATTCCTATGTAAACAACATAAACACAATTGAAGGCGGAACGCATCTTGTTGGATTTAGAACCGCACTTACAAGAACACTAAACAGTTACGCTTACAAAAACGGTTTGATAAAAGAGAATAATAAAATCACTTTAACCGGCGATGATTTTAGAGAAGGACTTACAGCCGTAATTTCCGTAAAAGTTATGGAGCCGCAATTTGAAGGACAAACAAAAACCAAACTCGGCAACAGCGAAGTTAAATCGGTAGTTGAAACAATCGTTGGCGAAAAGTTAGCCGAATATCTTGAAGAAAATCCATCGATTGGTAAAAAGATAATTGAAAAATGTATGCGCGCAGCCGAAGCGAGAGAAGCATCACGCAAAGCCCGCGATCTTGTAAGAAGAAAAAATGCGCTCGACTCGATGCACCTGCCCGGCAAACTAGCAGACTGTTCTATTAACGATCCCGAGCATTGCGAAATTTATATCGTTGAAGGCGATTCTGCAGGCGGCTCAGCAAAGCAGGGACGCGACCGAAGATTTCAGGCGATACTTCCCATCAAAGGAAAAATTCTTAACGTTGAAAAAGCAAAACTCAATAAAATTTTAGAAAATGTAGAAATACAAGCAATGGTTGCCGCTCTCGGTGCGGGAATTGGCGAAGAGTTTAATCCGGAAAAATCACGTTACGGTAAAATAATTTTGATGACGGATGCCGATGTTGACGGAAGCCATATCCGTACTTTGCTTTTAACTTTCTTTTACAGGCACATGAAAGAACTTATAACATCGGGCAAAGTTTATATTGCGCAGCCGCCGCTTTACAAAGTTAAAAAAGGCAAAGAAGAACATTATGCGTTTGATGATGAGGAAAGAGATAAAGTTTTAAAACAGTTCAGAAAGGATATGAAAGCAAAAGCAGGCGTTGTTGAAGACGATGATGAGGTTGATGAAGAAGGACAGCCGAAAGGCGTTACAATTTCGCGCTACAAAGGTTTGGGCGAAATGAATCCAGAGCAGCTTTGGTCCACAACAATGAATCCGGAAACAAGAACCGTGCTACAAGTAAATGTGGAAAGCGCTGCCGCCGCAGATAAAATTTTTGAAACATTAATGGGCGATGCAGTTGAACCACGCCGTGCGTTTATAGAAAAGCATGCTAAGTATGCAAACCTTGATGTATAAGGAAAAAACTGATTTTTATAACTGCCTTGTTGTATTCAAAGCAAAATAAGAATATTAAAATGAAATTTGATAAAGAAGATATAATAGAATTTTTAAAAGCGAACAAACATTACTTAAAAGAAAATTTTGAGATAACATCAATTTCTTTGTTCGGTTCTTTTGCTCGCGGCGAAGAGACGGATGAAAGCGACATAGATATTTTTGTAGAGATGCCGCCGGATTTACATAAGCTTGTTGGTCTTATCGGATACTTGGAAAATGCCTTTAATAAAAAAGTTCATGTAGTAAGAAACAGGCAGAACCTTTCCCCAAGGCTTACCAAACATATCTTTCGAGAAAAAGTAAATGCATAAAGAACTTTTGCTGGATAAATTTCTTGATATTGGTGAAATTATAACTAAAATAAAAAAGTCAGAATTGCATTTATTAAATAAATATCCCGAAGCCAACTGGAACGATATAATCGGACTAAGGAATATAATATCTCATGCATACTTTGAAATAGATCACAATATCATTTATAAAACCTGCTTGCAAGATATTCCCGTACTTAAAGAAACGACTGAAAAAATTTTAATAACATTAAACGAAACAAAAGATTAACACAATTATATGACTACAATATTTGAAAAAATTGTACCCAGAACATTAGAAGATGAAATGAAATCATCTTACATTGATTATGCAATGAGCGTTATTGTAGCGCGTGCGCTGCCCGATGTAAGAGATGGATTAAAACCCGTACACCGAAGAGTTTTATTTGGTATGCACGAACTCGGTTTGCCGCACAATCGCCCGTATAAAAAATCAGCAAGAATTGTGGGCGAGGTTCTCGGTAAATATCATCCGCACGGCGATACCGCGGTTTACGATTCTATGGTTAGAATGGTGCAGGATTTTTCCTTACGTTATCCGCTCGTTGATGGACAGGGAAACTTTGGTTCGGTTGATGGAGACTCGCCTGCGGCAATGCGTTACACCGAAGCGCGCCTTGCAAAAATTGCAGACGAAATGCTGCGCGACCTTGATAAAAACACAGTTGATTTTGTAAACAACTTTGATGAATCCCTTCAAGAGCCTACGGTTATGCCGTCGTATCTTCCCAATCTTTTAATTAACGGCGCAAGCGGCATTGCTGTGGGAATGGCAACAAATATTCCGCCGCACAACATAAGCGAAGTGATTGACGGCTGTGTTTATTTTATAGAAAATCCAAACGCTACTGCGGCAGATTTAATGAAGTTTGTTAAAGCTCCCGATTTTCCTACGGGTGGAATTATCTACGGCTACGAGGGCGTTAAAGAAGCGCTTTTAACCGGAAGAGGCAGAGTTGTTATACGCGCAAAAGCCAACGTAGAAACCTTAAAGAACGATAGAGAAAATATTGTTGTTACCGAAATTCCGTATCAGGTAAACAAATCCACACTGATTGAAAAAATTGCCGACCTTGTGCGCGAAGGAAAGATTACGGAAATATCAAACATTCGTGATGAATCCGACCGCGACGGAATGAGAATAGTTATTGAACTTAAGCGTGATGCACAACCAGCTGTTGTTCTCAATCAGCTTTTTAAGCACACACAAATGCAAGTTACGTTTGGCGTAATTATGCTGGCGCTTGTTCACGGCGTTCCTAAAGTTCTTAACGTGCAGGAAATGATAAAGCACTTTTTGGATCATAGAATGGAAGTGCTTATCCGCAGAACCAAATACGATCTTGACGCTGCCGAAAAACGCGCACACATTTTAGAAGGCTATATAATTGCTCTTGATAATATTGATGAAGTAATTGAGACAATTAAAAAATCCAAAGATGTTGAAACCGCAAAAAATAACTTGATGCGCAAATTCAAGTTGAGCGAAGTACAGGCAAAAGCAATTCTGGATATGAGATTGCAGCGCTTAACCGGTTTGGAACGCAAAAAGATAGAAGATGAATACAAAGAAATCTTAAAGTTGATTGAAAGACTTACCGGTATTTTGGAAGATGAAAAGAAACGAAGAAAAATTATTAAAGACGAACTGCTTGCCCTAAAAGAAAAATACGGCGATGAACGCAGAACAGAAATCATTAAAGACTATAAAGAATTTTCTTTGGAAGATATTATTGCAGAAGAAGATGTTGTTGTTACAATTTCGCACGGCGGTTTTATAAAACGTTTTCCGGTTAGCGGATATCGCCGGCAGGGACGCGGCGGTAAAGGCGTTACTGGAGCCGGCACTAAAGAAGATGATTTTATAGAACATATGTTTGTTGCATCAACACATCAGTACATTTTATTCTTTACGGATAAAGGCAGATGCTACTGGTTAAAGGTTCACGAAATACCCGAAGGCGGAAGAACAGCTCGCGGCAGATCAATCGTAAATCTTTTAGAAAAAGATAAAGACGACAACATAACGGCATTTGTTGCGGTTAAAGAATTTCGCGAAGATCAATCTCTGATAATGGCAACGGAAAAAGGCACCATTAAAAAAACAGTTCTTGCTGCTTACGGCAATGTACGCAAGGGCGGAATAAACGCCATCAATCTTGCGCCCGGCGATAGATTAATTGAAGTGAAAATGACAGATGGAAAAAATGATATTGTTATCGGAACTAGCAACGGTTTTGCAATACGCTTTAACGAAAAAGATGTGCGCGATATGGGCAGAACGGCAACAGGCGTGCGCGGCGTAAGGCTTGGTAAAGGCGATGTTGTTGTTGGTTTGCTTGTTGTAAGAAATGATAAAGCAACCATACTTGTTGTTACGGAAAAAGGTTACGGCAAACGCTCCGATATTGGCGATTACAGGATTACCAAGCGCGGCGGCAAAGGCGTTATAACAGTTAAGACTACGGATAAAGTAGGCAAACTTATTGCGTTAATGGAAGTTGTTGACCGCGATGAACTTGTAATTATATCCACACAGGGAATGGTAATAAGACAGAGCATAAAAGATTTACGCGTGATGGGCAGAAACACACAGGGTGTTAGAGTAATACGATTAAACGAAAACGATTCCATTGCAGATATAGCGCGAGTTGTTCCTGAAGAAGATGATGAGATTATTGGTAACGGTAACGGAGATGCTTCGTTGATATAATTTAGAATTTGTAGAGACGCACGGTGCGTCTCTATATTTAGAATTTGTTTACCAGAGTTATTAGTATTTACCAAAAATATGTTTTTTCTTTTTCATCAAACTTAAAAAGCAAAAACACAAAAGTCATTATAAAAATATCGAATTTGATTGAACCGTTTTTTAGCAGCGATGTTAGCAAATAAATAGTGGCACCACTTTTTTATCATCATAATCCAAAGTAATATTCTTTAATTTTGGTCGACATTAATTTACGCCTTAAAGATAAAAAGTCTTGATAGTTTGATATTGTCATTTCCATTAATTCTACAGGAATACAATTCATTTTCAAATTGTCCAAAAGTTTATTGTATGAGGAAAGTCCACTTACTAGTTTATTGTTTTCAATCATGTGGGTTTTTATAACATCAAAATATTCTTTAGGCGGTTTATTGCCGACCTTTATGTTGATTTCAGATTGCATAAAAACATAGTTTGCAATTTGGTTGTATTTGCTTCGATCCAAGCCATTTTTTTTAAGGTAATCCTTTGGAAATAAATGGTGAATATCTCCGCGAAGAGAAATTAAGTCGCCCACCAAGACGTCTTTAGAGAGAAATCCTTTATCATTAGCCTTTACCTGTGCAGCAAGAAAAACATGGAAGTAAGGGCTACTTGCAACCGAAGTATCTAAACTTTGAGGTAACGAGGCATTCCAAAATGCTTCCGATAATTCACCGTCTTCTTTTTCTTTCAAGTATTCATCAAATGGTTTTTGAGAAACTTGCTTAATATCGAAATCAAATAAACTCTCAGGCGAACCTGAATAACGACCTGTTAATATTGAATAAACAAACCAACGTTTTACATAGCTTTCAATTGCTACTGAATTAACACAAAGGTCTTTTAGTTTCAAATAAACTATATAAGCAAAATTTATTGCATTCTGAGATCGAATAAGGTCGGGCGATATAAAACCAGCTGACTTTATAATCATTAAAAACCGCTTAAAGTTAGTTTCGTTTATAAAATTCAAAACGCCTTTTTTTAATGTTATAAACGACCTTTGAGAAATTTCGGATTCATAGGTTCGTGTTTCAAAATTCCTGCCCGACAGCAGGCTCACCAAATCCGAAAGCCTTCCTCTGTTAAATTGAGAAGTAAAAGCAACTCGGATTAAATCATTGTAATCAGGATCATATAGGTCTTCATTCTCAATTTTAAGCCAATTCATTTTTTGGAAATATTCCGTTTTTGAAAACTCTTTGTCGTTATCAACAATATGTTTGTAAAATTCTGGGGCAATTGCCAAATGGCAAAAATAGTCAATAGCTTTTCTCAACTCATTTCCACCATTTTCTGTGTCTGCCGCAATTTTACTCATTGCAAAGTCAGCTTGACTTAAAACAACACCTTTTGAATTGATTCTGATAAATATTTCAGTAACAGTTTCAATGTCAAGGTCAGGTGAAAGCTCAATGAGACCAATTTGCTTTTTGGGAATATTGATTAATCTGGTTATTGTCTTTTCAATATGCTTCTCATTAGCCTCGGCGTTAAGCTTTAAATATTCTCGAACAATTTTCAAAACGCTACCGTTAATAACTTCAGAAATGTCGGGTAACCAAGTTTTATCTTTAAGAATCGCAGGGTTTTGAACTTCAAATCTTTCGTCAAGGGGGTTAAAGGAAATTTTAATTTTAACACGTTGATAGGTTTTATTTATTACATATTGTCCAATCACCGCCGCTGTTAAAGCCGTTATTCGTTGCTGTCCGTCAATAAGAACTTTTTTCCCTTCACTTAAACTCCCGTCCTTTAGTCTTACATTTGGATTTCTCCAAGCAATGATATAGCCGATAGGATAACCTTGATATAAACTGTCCATTAAGTCACGGACTTTTGAACTATCCCAAACAAATGGTCTTTGAATTTCCGGAATTGCAATTTCTCCCGAATTTACCCAAGCTAAAATTGTCTCAATCAAATGTTGATTTACTGAATATTTTTGCATTTAAATCTCTTGTTTTATTTCTGTGAATTTGTTCGCGATCTTCTTAGAAAGAATACCAGCATATTTCCCGCACCGCCTAAAACCTTCTTTATCAGTTAGTACTACGCAAAACCTTTTTCATTTACTGCAAACTTAAAAAGCAAAAGCACAACGGGCAACAAATAGTAATAAACTTTTTATAAAAACAGCAAAGAATAGATTTAAATACTTGTGCTAAATACAAACTTAATAATTACGGTTGAACTGAAATATTGCAAAGAGATGTTAGCGCAGCGCTTTCTTGTTGGTCATAAAAAAAGTGGAACTGTTAAAAGTTCCACTTAAAATGAAAAGAGATAAAAACTTCTTACTTTATTGAGTGAAGTCCAACAAGGTTGCCCTCGGTGTCTATAAAGAAAGCCATATTTCCGTTTTCGCCAATGCTGGTTTTAGGCATCGTAACTTTTCCGCCCGCAGTTTCAATTTTGCCAAGCACTGTTTTTAAGTTCGGATTTGCGTTCAAATAAATGATTGAACCTTCTGCGTTTGGTTTATGATTTGGACTTTTTACCAAAGCTCCGCAAGATTTTGGATTTTGTGATGGGAACATAACCATTTGCATACCCATCATTTCCATCTGGTGCATCTCAATGTCAAATATCGTTTCGTAAAATTGCTTTGCCCTTGCAACATCTGTTACAGGAATTTCAAACCAGTTTAAAGCGTTGGTTGTTGAGCTAAGTTTTTCCATTTTGTTTTTCCTTTTGTTATTTGTTTAAGTGTTAGTTAATAATTCTTTTGTCTTTGGCAACAAATTTTGCAAATGCCATTAGCGCGCCAGTTACCATTATGTTTCTGAAAATGTTTATCGTTTCCATTTCTTTTTCTTTTGCTAAATCAAGCAAATTTTCTGTTCCCAATTCGTATCCCATTGCTCGCGGTATGTGAATCAAAAGAATCATTATGATTACATACAAAGCCATTAGAGAATAAGCAAGCTTGTCGTATTTACCAATAACAGCGCTTATAATAAATAACAGAAGACAAACCGCGGTGAAATAGTTCCAAAAGTAAGGGAACGGAATATAGTCGGGCACAAAAGCAGCGCCAACATCTGGCTTGCCAAGGTGCAAACCAACATAAAGCAAAAACGAAAGCGGAAAAATATATTTTCCTAAATTTAATATTTTGTCCATTGTTGTAACCTTTAATTTGTTGGAAAAGAAATGATTGGGCGAATTTCTACGGAACTATCTGGATATTTAAGAATTGGGCACGTCTTGCTCCATTCTTGAACGTCTTCTAAATTGTCAGACTTGCAGATTAAGAAACCAGCAACTAAAACACTATTGGTTTCTTTGTGTGGTCCAGCAGTTATTCCATTGCTGTTTACAATTGTAGACTCAAAACGAAGCGGTGCCGTATGCACCAATTTACCTTGCATTGCGATATTGCCTACCCACGATTGCCACCTGGGCATATCTTCAGCCATATCTTGTGTTGTTGCTAAGTAGCCATTGTCGGCACTTGCGCTGCGAAATAATAATAAATACTCTGTCATAATTTTAAAAATTTATTTGTGAATGATGAACCAAAAGTAAATAAATAAATTTCTGTGAATGATGACAAAAGTCTACATTTTATAACTTGGCTTTAAGGCGGCTAAAAACATCTTTGTTAATGCCTAAGTAAGAAGCAATAAGTTTACTTGAAAGTCTTGTCATTAGCATAGGTCGGTATTCCATAAGCCATTTTATTCTGTCCAAGGCTGACATAGAAACAAAAGTGTTAATGCGGTAAACGGAGTCGGCATAAGAAGCTTCAAGGATTTGTTTATAAACCTTATCAAACTGAGGAACGGTTTGCATCATTATTTGAAAATTTTGTCTGTCAATGGCAAAAAGTTCACAAGGCTCAACCGCCCTTATATTTAGGGTTGCGGGGCAGCCACTACCAAAGCTCAAAGCTTCGCAGCACCAATTCTCTTCTGTTACAATGTTACGGGTGGTTTCATTAAAGTCTTTGTCGTAACTGTAAACCTGCAAGCAGCCTTTTGCAATAAAATATACATATTTACAAACGTTGCCCTGCTGCAAAAGTTGTTCGTTTCGTTTTATCTTAATGTGTTTGAAAGTAGAAAGAACCTTGTCGAGATTGTCAAGATCGTTTCCAAGTCGGTTAGTAATATAGTTGCGTAAAATTTCTATCATTTATTGTCTGTCGTTGATTTTAGCGTGCTCAATTTTAGTATTAAGCCCAACCTTTCGCATCTCGGATTGCGTTATACGCAATACATTTATTATTTACTGCAAACTTAAAAAGTAAAAATGCAACGGGCAACAAGTTATAAAAAGAAAAATGATTCCATTGCTAATATAATCAGGTTGTTCCTTTAGAAGATGTTGAGATTATAGTCAATAGAGATGCTTCGCCAATATGATTTTTAATTTGTAGAGACGCATAGCGATGCGTCTCTACACCCAATCATTAAGCAAGCAATACATATTTTGAAGCCAACGTTCCGCATATCGGGCAGTTAACTTCCGGCTTGCCAAATTCAATATGTCCGCAAACAGGACACAAGTAAAATTCCGTTTCTTCCAGATCTTTTCCCTGTTCGGCGGCGGCAAGAGCAAGCTTATATAGTTGAGCATGAACATCTTCAGCCTCAACAGCATATTTGAACATACGTTTTGCTTTGTGATTTTCAACCTCAGCTTGTTCTAACATTGGCGGATACATTTTTGTATATTCATAAGTTTCGCCGTCAATTGCAGATTTAATATTTTCAACCGTTGATCCGATTCCATCTAAAGCCCCAAGATGCCCTTCGGCATGAATTCTTTCGGCTTCTGCAGCAGTGTTAAAAAGTTTTGCAATATTCGGGAATCCATCGCGCTCTGCTTTTTTTGCAAAAGCACGATATTTTTGATTAGCCTGGCTTTCGCCCGCGAAAGCTTCTTTTAGGTTTTCTATTGTAGTTGGCATGATTTAATCTCCTGAATTAAATAGATTGTGGAATAAAAGTTATAACGTCCGTTACAAACTTAGAAAAGTATTAGCGAAAAAAGTATGCGGGATAAAAAACAATTGTGCATATCGGACGAAACTACAATAAACAACTAATTGCGAGGTACTTAGTCGGCAACCAAACCCGACTTTTGTTTTCGGCTTTGCTGGGCACATTGTTTATTTTTCAAGCGATACAACACTACAAACTATCATAATTCTCATTTCAAATAATCACAAAGTCGATCTATATTATTGTCTTTAACCAAACACCAAACAGATATCCACCTTTAGCTAAACAAATAATAGCAAAAACAATCATTATTCCGATGAATATTTGCATCGGCTTGGAAACGGATTTATACTTATTAAACATTTTTTTCATTTTTAAAGTTTTTGATTATTCAATATATAGTTATAAAGTTATTTTTAAGAACCAACAAATTAATCATCGGAATTAAATTCATTTTATCGAAACCTCTTAATAATTACATTCTATGCTCTCAAATATAACAAATATCCTCATTTCGTTTCGAAAAATAGCCAGGTTTACGGTTTTAAAATTTCCCATAAGGTTTTTGTGCTTTGCGTTCTGGCAGAAAATCAAAACACAAAAGCGATATTATTACTAAAGTTCAAACGAAGAATTGCCGTTGAATTTTGTACATCACCCCACCATTTTACCAAACCGCTGCTAAGTGTTCGCTATTTTCCTTTTGTTAAATTTGTCCTTTGTAATTTGGGTCAAAGTCCACCATCCATTCAATACCAAATTTGTCTCTAAACATTCCAAAATAAGAACCCCAGGGACTGTCGGCAATTGGCATTTCTATTTGTCCACCGGCTGAAAGTCCGTTGAATAATTTATCGGCTTCTTCACGGCTTTCTGCACTGATTGCTATTTTAGATCTGTTTTCATTTTCATTCGTTTTTCCCAAAATTTCTGGAACGTCATTAGCCATTAAAATATTTTTGCCGATAGGCAAAGCAATGTGCATTATTTTATTTGCCTCCTTTTCTGCTACAGGAAAATCAGGACTTGATAAGTCTTTGAAACGGATAATTTTTGCAAATTCGCCACCAAAAACTGATTTGTAAAATGTAAATGCTTCTTCGGCATTTCCGTTAAAGTTAATGTGCGGATTGATAATTGCCATAATTTTATTCCTTTAATTTTTGTTTGTTTTCTTTTACTCTAAATTTTACAATTCTTTCAATTAAGTCGCAAGGAATTGGTTTGTCCAATGGAAACCGAACCGAACCTTTTCCTTGTTTGTAGATAGAGAGTTGTTTTCTAAATTTTTCGTGCCCGGTTGGAGTTGCATAAAATCCAATGTGTTTGGCAAAACCTCCAAAATAAACCAATGGTTTTTTATTTATCTTATAAGCAGGCATACCGTAAGCCAGGCTTTCAATAGCTTAAGGCGCCAAGTTTTTAATCGTCCGACGTATAATGTTAAGCTTAGTCTTAGTTTCTGCCGGAAAAGTTGAAATATATTCGTCAACAGTTTTTATTTCTTTATTCATCAGGCTTAATGTTTAAATTGCTTCTAACGATCGAGTGTCTGTGCCGCAATGGATTGATGGGCAGTTTCCTGTCCACCGACATGAAAGTTTGAGCGGGGCATCCCGATAAATCGGGACTTGAATACCCACTGAAACCCTTATGGGATATACTCTTTATAAGTGTTAGTGTTTATTTTCGCTCTGCTAATTCTTTGAGTTTTTGGTTCATCAAATTGAATCCATTAGTTGTGTTAATATCAAGCATTTTCTTGAATAATGGAACAAGTACTCCTCTGAATTTTTCACTTTGTTTAAAAGTTGTGGTTCCATTTCCATTGTCAATAAGTTCAAATTTATGTTCTCCGTCAAACAGTCCGGGAAACAATAAATTTCCGAGCCAACGAAGTTCATTATTCTTTTCAAAAACAAGAACTTTGGGTTTAAAAGTCATCCCACTTGCTTTTGGTGGTTCAATTCTTGCCGTAATTTTATTTCCAATTTTCACTTCTCCTTTTATTGATTTTATAAATGGATTCCAATTCGGATAATTGTTAAAGTTTGTAAGAATTGACCAAACTTTTTCTGGTGTTGCGTTAATTAAAATTTCTGTTTTGATTTCTTTTGCCATTGCTGATAGATTTAATAATGTGATTAAACTAATTGTTGTTAAATATTTCATTTGTTTCGTTTTTGAATTACTATACAAAGATATAGCCAAACAATTATTTTGCTCTTGACAAAAATCAAGAAATCACAAGAGTTGTTTTTTTCTAATTCTACTGAATGTTTCAGGTGTCATTCCAAGCATTGACGCAATATATTGCAAAGGCACTTGATTAAATAATTCTCTATTATTTTCAAAGAAGTAATCATATCTTTCTTCGGCTGTCATAGATAAATGGCTAAAAATTCGTTCTTCCAGGATTATAAAACAACGAACAATGAATAACTTTTCTAATTCGTGCCACTTAGGTACTAATTCTCCAATTTTTTTATAATCGGCTTTGGTTATCGAGTAAACTTCTGTGTCGGTTAATGCTTGAATTGATAAACGTGAAGCTGTGTCAAACACAAAACTTGATAAGTCTGTCGAGAAATATCCTTTTGTCGAAATCCATTGGGTTATCTCTTTTTCGTCTGTAGAGATAAACATTCTTAAAAGTCCCGATTGAATAAAACTTAAATTGTCGCAGCGCTTACCTGTCTTTAATAAAAAGTCGCCTTTCTTAATAGATGTCAATTTGAATAATGAAACTATCGTTTTCAAGTCGTCAGCATTAACAACTCCAAAGTAAGAATTTATATATTGTTCAAGTTCCGTCATATATTGTGGTGTTTCGCAACATTACCGGCTACAATATGTTAGCAGCATGTATTTTCAATTAAAATTCTCATTACCAAGGCATTCTTGTGCCTTTGTGTACTAATTGACCGTGAGGAAACTGGTCTCTTGCAATTGTTACAAGACTAACTACTGTACTTGCTCCTTCTTCAACTTCCATCGGGGCAGCGTCTGAACCTAAGTCTGTCTTTACCCAACCAGGATGCGCTGCTGCAACTGCAATTCCCTTAACGTCTAATGTTTTTGATTGAATTTGTGTAAGCATATTAAGCCCTGCCTTAGATGTCGCATATCCCACGGTCATGAAACCCGAAACATACTGCCACATTTTCTCTGCTGTATCAATAGAACCTAATTGCGACGAATGGTTAATCACCCTTGCATCGTCACTCAATGAAAGTAGAGGCACCAATGCTTCTGTGATTGCATAAGGGGCGATAAGGTTGGTTTCGAGTGTACGACGAACCTTTTCCGAGTTTGTTGGTTGTCCGTCCCATTCAATCGCAATTCCTGCATTATTTACTAAAATGTCTAATTTACCGAATTTCTCTTCGAGATATTTTGCAAGATTGGCAATATCGGAAGCATTAGTAACTTCAAGTGCCACAGTATGAGCATTGCAACCTGCAGCAACAAGTTCTTCAACCGCTTTTGCGCCTGCATTTTGGTCACGAGCTGTGAGCACAACTGTAAATCCGAGTAAACCTAACTGACGTGCTATTTCTTTGCCAATTCCTTTGTTTGCCCCTGTAATCAGGGCTATTTTTCCATTTTTATTTTCCATAAGATTATTCCATTAATTTATAAGTATTTATTATGTTTTTTAGTTTGACCTATGTTGCAGCTAACGGCTGAGGCTATATGCAGTAAGGGATTGCGGGCTGTGAACTTTGTTGTCCGCACAGAAACCCCAATTGTCATATAGTTTTTGTTAGCGGCTGGTTTCCTTTCCAAAGCCCTCACTCATTAATTTGCTTTCCTTCAATCGCCCAACTATCAATTCAATTATCTTGTTGTTTGACGGTTTTCTTGTAACATGGCAACCCAAATGTTTTGCTAATGATAGAAGTTCATCACTGTCTGAGGTTTGAAGTTCAGCCATAGCAGATGGAATATCTGTCTTATATTTTTGTGAGAGTGCTTCATATTTGGACGTCAGCTGTTCCTCTGAAAAAAAACGTTTGTTGGCTGGTTTGGGTTTAACGACTTTTTTAGTTTGAATTTCGGGTGCAATTACTTTCAAACGCTTTTCAATTTGGTTGAGTTTGCCTAATAGCTCTCTGATTTGAACTCTTATTTCAGAAAGTTCATTCGCTGCACGTTGCGCTTCTTGTTCTGTTGTCGGAAAAATATTGTTGTCCATTATTGATTAATATATTGATTAATTTCTATCCACAGATTTTTAAAAGGCAAAACTAAATCATTTGGAACACCATTCGCAGTAATAGCTCGCTTAATTGCGACCCTGTCTGGAATTTTTGTCTCAAAAGTTTTTACTTGAATATTATTTTCTCTTGCTGCTCGATCACAAATTCCTTTTACTTGGTTCCAATAGAATTCTGTTTCTTGTGTAAAACGGGATCCATAGGTTTTAGCTTTATTCATAAAAACACCAATCTTCGGAATTGGGTATGGTTCTATTCTGTATCTCATGCTGTCAATTAGAAGTCCAACTCCTTTTGAGGCAAAAAAATCTGGGTTTACTGGAATGAGTATCAAGTCGCAAGTTGATAACACCGAATATGAAAGTAAAGTGAAAGATGGCGGACAATCAAACAGTCCATAGTCATACTTTGCAACTTTTGTAGAGTTTTCAATTTTGGCTAATATCCTCCTTATAAATTCCTTAACTCCATCTCGATTGAAAATTTCAAGCTCCATCCAATAAAGGTCTTCAACTGATGGAACGAAGTGAAGGTTGTTAGTTACTTGATAAATAAAATCGTAGCCTATGCTAAAATCAAAATGACCTGTTTGGTTTGGCGTAGCAAACTTGTCCAAGGCATTAAAAATTGTTTTGTAGTTTGCATTTTGAATACCATTTACCAAATGTCTCATCAAGTGCACCCGTGTCATTGAGTGCTATCGCTTGTGTAAGAGACATTTGTGCATCAAGGTCAAAGACCAACGATTTCGAGTTATAACCATAATTTGCAAGAATATCTGCTAAACACCAAGTTACTGTTGTCTTGCCAACACCGCCTTTAAAATTGATTGTCGCTATTGTCTTCATAGTTTATAGATAGTTTAATTTGTAAATTTATATTTGTCAGCGAAATGTTAGACGCAGCACTTAAACTTGCCGCTAACATGTAGCTTCCCGCATTGCGTAAAACCACCATTATCAGTTAGTAACGCGTAATACATTTTTAATTTACTGCAAACTTAAAAAGCAAAAGCGCAACGGACAAATTTTTCTTAAGTATATGTTTCTATTTATACGCAACACTTATAAATGTTTCATTTGTTTAGCATAGTCTGTAAAACAACAACGTCAACAAATTCTGTTATACGAAAAATCCGGTATCCGTTAATTACTTTTTATTATAAAAAGCAACACCTTCAGCCCTTAGTTTTTCAATCCACATTTCTTCAAGCGATTTAAGTTCCGTATCAAGTTCTTTGTCAGTTTCGTTTTTGATTTCTAATTCATCGAGCACTTTTATTTCAAAATTATTAGCGCCATGTTTTTTATAATCATCAATCAACGAATGAACCGGAAAACTTTCCATCTTCAGAGTAAATTCAAATCTTCTTAAAACAGCAGGCAGATTTTTGCTAATACCGATATACATTTTATTATCGGCTTTATTATGCACCGCATAAATTCCCGCAGGCTGTTTTTGTTGTTTATAGTCTTTTATTATTTGTTTTTTATCAAGCATAGTATTCCCGGTTTTTATCAATCCAATATGCCCAAAGTATTATTAACCATTGAACATTTCCAACGATTCCGATAGCCTGAATAGAAGGCGGCGGCGGACCCATCAAATTTGATATATACATCAAAACCAAAAACACAATTAAACCGGCAAGAGAATATAAACCAACTTTGTTTTTAGCCTTTGTAGTTTTTATGTAGAAGAAAACCCCGAGACAAAAAATCGAACCTTCAATTATTATTGTTGCGGCAAAGCTATTCCATAAACCAAAACCTACCTTTAAACCTGCACCCGGAAAAATTGGTAAATCGGGTATGTGAACGAGCAAATCTAAAAACCAATGGCTTGCAACAAGCAGCGCAAGTATAATTGCGGCTTTAGATTTTCTTTTTATAACAAAATAAACCATTCCAAATAGAACTGCCCAAACAATAACACCAAACAAACTATGTGAGAACGGATAGTATGTGAAATCCAAAGGCGTAACCGCCGAGATGCCGGGTTTTATTTCTGCTTTTTCAATTCCGAGTAAAAGCAGGATTGGCCAAATTAAATCAATCCACTGTGCAGCCATAAAATAAGTGCCGAGCGAGGCAGATTTTTCAAATTTCTTTGCAGCAAACGCCGCTCCAAAATGTCCGATAAACATAAGAGTTTCCTCTGTTACTGTTGATTATTTATAATTTTGATATTAATGCAAGTCTCGTTTAACTTTTAGAAAACGGAGTATTCATGTTTTTTTCTTTTTATCAAATTTATCCAACACATTTTTATATGAAATATCTAAAATTTGTTTAACGGTTTCCAAATTATTTTTTTCTGGATTTAAAATTGCTACCCAACCTAACCATGCATAAACGGGATGCGGCATTAAAACATTTAATTCTTTGAAATCAAAATCAACATCAACAACACCTCCTTTTGCAGGTCTTGCAGGCGGATTGCCAAACAATTTCTGATAATGTTTTTTTCCCGCTCCAATACTTAATCTGTAAACATCTTTTCTGTTAAGATTTGAAGCCCGGTCATTTGGTCCATCCGATTCTTTAATTGTTGCAAAATAAATTCCTTTGGGCAGCGTTTTATCTGGATTATAGAAAAAACTTCGTTCGGCATAAGTATAAAGCAACACCAACCCATCGTAAGAAGTCAATAATTCATTTTCTAATAGCTCTACTGTCATATTTGGTAAGTCGGCAGTTCAAATTATTTAAAGTATTTTGTTATTTTTGTTGCGTATTGTCCTGTTAAAAACAAGATTTTACGAATGAAAAATAATAAAATTAATTAGTTGTGGGAAGTTGTTACATTAAGAAATTATGCCTGTAGCGTAACAGATAATTATATAAAGTTGCTTAACAACAATTTTTTGTTTTCAAATCAAACCAAATCATCAAATTTTTTTACTTGAATTTACACAATGAATTTCACGCCATCGTACAAAAAATTATTAGAGAAAGGCACACTTTATAAACGGAGTGAAGAAGCCTATAATAAACTTGTTTCTTGCGATAGCTGCCCGCAAAAATGTAAAGTTGATCGCACAAGCGGCAAGTATGGAATTTGCTCCAGCGGGCATTTACCGGTTGTTTCATCTTACACTCCGCATTTTGGTGAAGAACCCGTTCTCTCTGGTACAAAAGGTGCAGGAAATATTTTTTTCGGCAACTGCAATCTCAAATGTATTTACTGCCAAAATTTTAGAATAAGTCAAAATCCCGGTTCAGAAAATCTTTATGAAGTAACCAACAAACGACTGGCAGAAATAATGATTGAACTGCAAGAAAAAGAATGTCACAATATCGGGCTTGTTTCGCCAACACATTTTTCCGCAGCTATACTTAAATCAATATACATTGCTGCAGAAAAAGGACTAAATATTCCGATTATCTATAATACAAACGGATACGATGCAGTGGAAATGTTAAAACTTTATAATGATGTTGTTGATATTTATTTGCCGGATTTTAAGTACGGAAATAGCGAGTATGCAAAAAAATATTCTTTGGTTGATAATTATTTTGAAAAAGCCAAAGAAGCGATAACAGAAATGTATCGCCAGGTTGGTGATAAACTTGTTTATAAAAACGGTATTGTTGTTAGAGGATTGATTGTCAGGCATCTTGTGCTGCCAAATGATTTATCCGAAACGGAAAAGGTTTTCAAATTTATTGCCGAAGAACTAAGTCCTCGTGTTCATATTTCTTTAATGTCTCAATATTATCCGGCAAATAAAACGCACAAAGATATTCTCATAGATCGTCCGCTGCGAAACGCAGAATACGAAAAAGCACTCGGCTTGTTAGAAAAATACAAATTACAAAACGGTTGGATTCAAAATTTAGAAAGCTCACAAGAATACCATCCATATTTTGAAGAAAGCAGGTCAAATCCTTTTAAGAAATGAATGTGATGCAACAATCAAAAAGTTACAAATGACAAAAATAATGTGTAATAAAAAAAACAATAGCGATGGTTTATTCGTCCCCTAATTTTGAAAGGCAGGGATGTTAGAACTGTGTTAATGATAAGAGAAAATTAACGCCGAGAACTATCTGGAATAATTGAAATTATATTGGAAGACCGCACACCATTTGAAGCAATTGAAATTCAGTTTGGCTTGAAAGAAAATGACGATCGCTAAATTTTCTGTGGCAAATTGAAACACCAAAACCCGACAATATTTAAACATAGCGTTAAAACTATTTTTTTAGGCAAAGCAGTTTTATGTATTTATCATTTTTTCAAAATCAACAATCACGGTATCAAGTTTGCTTCCAAATACTAATTTTGCATTTTCATAAGTTTGATTTTTAAAGAATTTAAGAAATTTTTCTTTCCCGAAATTGTCTATAAGTTCTTTTACAAATAAACCAGATAAAGGATATAATATTTCTTCAGTATATTTTTCTGCATTTTCCCAATAATCTTTTATTACGATTTGTTTTCTATTTACAGCAATCCAATCCTTAACTATTTTTAATTTATCTTGATTAGATAGGTCAAAACAAACAGCCGTACCTTCGTTTATAAATCTGGTCTTGTTTTTAATTTCAGAGGTATAATTAGAAATTATATGGGTCATTTCATGCCCAATTGTTTGCTGGTAGTGTGCATGAACTATGCAAAAGTTTGGTTTCGAGAAGCCCAAATTTGCTTTTAATATTTTCTTGGCATCTTCTCTGGACTCCCAAACAAAAAAATCAATCTTTTTTGGTAGGGAGCTTTTAAAGAAGCCGTTTATTTCTGTGTATGCAGCTTCTCTTTCCGAAGTATATTTTTCAATATCGGCAGCCTTCATGTTCTGAAAATGGAAACGAAAATTATCAGTTTCAACCGTTCTCCATGTTTTATAGAACTCGTCAAACCCAAAAAGTAAAGTTTGTTCATAAGCATTATTGGTTGCATTCTTAGTTACACTCAGATCAATACATTTATTAAGTGATGATTCTGATTCTTTATAATTTTTCATCACAAAATAGCAAGTTCCAAGATAGCTAAGCGCCCATGCTTTGCGCCAAGAATTGTTATTGTCTTTTTTTGCTGTAGATTCCAGATAGGTTAGAGCACTTTTAAAGTCTCCTAAGTCTGCGTATGATCGTCCTATCATCAAATTCAAGTCAATGTTGTATGGTTCATTATCAAGAAGCGTTTTTGCTTTGTTAATAACTGTTTTAAAATCACCGGAATTATACAACTTCCACAAATCGTCAATCTGGGAGTTTTGCCCGAATGTAATTAAACTTGTTAGAATTAAAATTGATGTGAAAATTAGTTTCATAATATTTTGGTTTTTATTTGTTTTCTTGACTTTTTTACTATTTTTCATAAATGTTGGGCGCAGCGGCAGTAAGAGATTGCGGGTTATTTTCCCGACCAGCTGCACCGAACTTAATGCGAGGCAGAACTCTTGAATTACCACCGAAACCTATATTGCATATATAGTTTTTATTATGGGTTAGGTTTTTTTTCAATTTTTTAATCCTGTTTTCAATTTATTATTTACTTCTCTTAATACCTTTTTGTGCAAACTGTTCTTGTATTCGTTTACAAAATCAATTACAGATTCCCTATCAATTTTTGCCAATTCACGCAATGCCCATGAAAGCGCTTTGATAATCATTTCTTGGTGGTCTCCAACAACTAACCTACAAATTTCAAATGTCCTTTTACTATCACCAAAACCACCCCTTGCTTTTTGATTTAATGAAACTGTTGCCACAATAGCTATTCGCCTAATCCAAAAATCGGCAGAACCTAAATAACGTTTTACTTTTTCAGTGCTGATCAGGTTTTCTCTCCAAGCACAACCAACGACTATCGCACCGAAATAATCAACCGACAACCAATTATCTAAATTTTTCTCGATACTTTCAATAAATCCTTCCGTGAGAGATTTATACAGATTCTTCTCTGTCTGTAAATACTCAAATGCTATTTGTTGTAATTCAAAAACATTCTCGTCAATAAGTTTCTTTATTAAAGCTAATTTTTCTTTGTTTTCAAATGGTTTTGTTTGCTTACATAACTCTTTGAGTACAATTTTTAAATTGGGAACGGTCACTCCGATTACGCGCATTTTAGTCGGATAAGATTTTTTTGCAAATTCAATACGCCTATCATCTGCAAATTCTTCAAGTGATTCTATGATATCTTTAATCAAATCTTTCATTTTTTGCTCTAATGTTACAGTTGCACAATCTTTTAAACCGACAGATAACTAATTAGTCAGTCCTTAAAGCCCATATTTGAATTTTTTGAGTAAGAAAGTTGATAAAAAAAACAAATAGCGGCAATATATTTTATGATTATGATCTTTCTTTATACTCTTTTTAAGAGCGGACTAATTATTTTCAAGATCAATTCATCAAACTTTTATTGCAATAAAAATCAGTTCCTATCGGTTTTATCTGTTCAATCCGTGTTCTATTTGTTTCTGTTATTTTAGCAACTTCTCAATTTCAAAAACAGGCTTTATATCAACGGGCAGCGCTTCTAATTTTTTTCTCAGTACCTCTATTGAAGGCGAACTAACGGCATATTTAGCAATAAGATTTTTTGCGCCGTCATAATTTCCTTCTGCCTGAATAGTTAAAACAAGATTGCAAAGTTCTTTTAATGCAGGATATATCTTTACAAAATCAACGCGCACTTTTTGTGATTTCTCATCAAACACATATCCGCCTTTTTCTAAAAGATAATTATAGATGATTGCGTTGCCGCCGCCGTGTGCTTCGCTAATTCCAAAGCGCATACTGCGGAATGCGCCCGCAAGAAATGTAACCCAAACCTGATTTGTTGTTTCTTTGGGATAAACGCTTTTGTCAATCATAAACATATTGTTATACATTCCTAGAATATCGGCTTTACATTCCTCTATTGTGGAATAAGTTTCTTTAAGTTCTTTCTTTACTTCCGTTTCTTTTCCGTTTACTTTTATAAAACCAGGACCAACGCCGTGCGACATTTCGTGCATCAAGGTATGATTGAAGAATGCTTCAAAAGTAACAGAGTTCAACTGTTCGGGATCAAGAACAATTTGTGCAATTGGCTTTAACAATTTTTCAAACTTTGCTTCGTGAACATTTTTAAGCATAACTTTTTTAGAGCCTTTTGCTTTGCGCACTCTTTCATCATTTGGCAGATTAAAAGCAAGTGTTTGAACTCCGGCTTTTGTATCGCCAGCCGTAAATACTTCGTTGGCAACAACAATCGGAGATTCCGAGCCGCGGCTGTAATTTTTATGCTTATCATCAAGCGGAAGATTTTTTTCTATCTCCGTTAAATATTTTGCAAACACTTCCAATTTTTTTGTTTCAACAGGATCTTTAATTGTAACAAAACTTTCAAACGAAGCTTTACCATTAAAAAGTTCATCTTCATAAACTTCATAAGGACCAATAACAACTTCGATGTTATGATCTTTCAAATCCATCCAGTCCATATCGCTTTGATAATAATCGTTGCTTAAAAAAGCATCGGCACGCGAGAGCAAGTATTTTTTTAATGACGGATTATCTGAAAACTCTGCAGCTTCTTTAAGCAATTTTGAAGCCTCGGTTAATTTATCTTTAAAATATTCACTGTAAGGAATTGCAATTAACTTTCCGTTATCTCTTCTGATAATTGTAAACTCGGATGTAAAAGCCGCTTCATCTTTTGGATTGTCTTTTATCCATTTTTCAAACTCTTCTTTGGTTATATCAGCAGGATAAAAATTTGCGCCGAGCGGTTTTTTCTCTGTTCCAATAAATGGTTTATTTTCTTCGAGCCTGTTAAAAGGACCGAACATAATATTAAAGAGTTCAAGCTCAAGTGCTGGTTCAAGAACACGATCGGGATAGGAATTATTTTTAATAACGGATTCTAATTCCGATTTGATTTTATAGTTGTTGTAGTAAACCTGTTCAAGAAATATTTCATCAATTATTTTTGAAGCGCGGTAAAGTTTTTCGAGTACAATTTTATCATTCTCGGTTAAAAGGGATTCGTCGTATTTAATTTCAACCGGAACAAATTTTGCGATAGTTTCTTTAATCATAGTTACATCCTTGGAATCATTCTGTGGAGTTTGATTTTGTTTTTCGGAGCAGCTTATCATCAAACCGCCGATTAACATCAAGCTTAATAAAGTTTTCATTTTACACCTTTGTTTATAAACTTATTTTTTAACTGAACAAAATTATAAAAAAGTTGATAGAAATAGTTATTACAAGGTTGATTAATTAAACAATAAGAGTTATTTTTTTGACACAAATTGTCAAACAGAAATGTGTTAAATATGTCAACAGAAACAACTGGCGAAAAATTAAGAAGAATAAGGGAGCAAAGGGCGCTTACATTAAGCAAAGTTGCAGGTATATTAAATATTGATGTCGCAGTATTAAGCAAAATGGAGCGCGGCGAAAGAAAACTCTCTAAAGAAATTATTCTAAAATTTGCAAAAATTTATAAATATAATGCTGAGGAACTCTTATTACAGTATCTTTGCGACAAAATATTATATGAAATTAAAAATGAAGAGCTTGGGGAAAAGGCATTAAAAGTTGCGGAAAAAAAAGTAAAATATTTTAAGGATAATAGGCTAAGTAACAAATGAGATCTAATATAGAAAATTTTGTTAATAAGGTAATTAAAGGTGATTGTTTAGAAGTAATGAAATTCTTCCCTGATAAATCTGTAGATATGATACTTTCAGATTTACCTTATGGAACAACACAAAACAAATGGGATTCAATTATTGATTTAAGCCAACTTTGGAAAGAGTATGAAAGAATTATAAAAAACAACGGAGCTATTGTTCTTACTTCACAGGGAGTATTTACAGCGAAACTTATTTTAAGTAATGAAAAACTATTTAAGTATAAACTAGTTTGGATTAAATCTAAGCCTACAAATTTTTTAAATGCCAAAATTCAACCACTTCGTAAACATGAGGATATTTGTGTTTTTTATAAAAAACAACCAACATATAATCCCCAAATGACGCCTGGTTTGCCCTATGATAAAGGCATCCGAAAAGACCAGTTTACAGGAAGTTATGGAGATTTTAAACCAAGACATGTTAAAAGCAATGGCGAACGTTATCCTAATGATGTAATTATTTATCAAGATGATTTTGTTGATGATACTGTTTATATAAAAACAGCCGAGGCAGAAGGAACTGTTTTCCATCCAACACAAAAGCCCATTGAACTGGGTAGATATTTAATAAGAACCTATACTAATCCAGGGAGCATTGTTTTGGACAACGCAGCGGGAAGCGGAAGTTTTTTGCTTTCTGCTATTTTAGAAAATAGAAGGTTTATTGGAATTGAAAAAAATGAAGATGTTCTGCTTCATAAAGTAAAACCTATTGACTATATCAAGATTTGTACAGACAGAATTGCAGAAACTTTGAAAAGAAATGAAATAAAAAAAACCACATTAAATTTATTTAACGAACCAATAGTTAAGTATCACACACTGAATTATGAAACGAAACGAGAGAGACTGGGCAGGACAACTTATTAGCTGGATCCAAGAAGCAATTCGAGAAGGACGAACAGTTTTTGAAGATGCCACTAATGATACTGGCATCAAGGTTGAATCCGGAAAAACAAAATTCCCTGATATACTGCTCTTTAAAGATAAAATTTCAGGAATTGTTTTTAATGGTTGGGAATTAAAGTTTCCAAACACAAAGGTTGACGATAGCGAAATGCTTAACAATGCCCTAGAAAAGGCTAAACTTTTAAAATCAAATTCTTTTGTTACGTGGAATGGTGCAGAAGCCATTATTTGGAAAATAGGGAATGAGAACTACACAAGAGATTCTCTCTATAGAATAAAAGAATATCCCAAAGAACCAACTATAAATAATCGAGACGATCTATCTGATCCCACAAAGTTTAATCGTAACGCGCCATTTTTAAAAGCACGAGCTTATGAAATTATTTATGACCTTGGACAGCTTTATGAAAGCAATGAATTAAAACACGCAATCAATATAACAGGTAGCATTGTTGATTCAATTATACAGACTTCCATGATAGTATTACCTCAGTTTCAGCAAGCTATTATAAAAGAAAAAGGGAATAATGAAGCTTTCCGTAGTAAGTATAATCAATGGAAAATATATGAACGATCAACCTTAAAAATACTATCGTCATCATCAAGAAGACCTGAAAACATAATTGAAGAAGAAGTTTTAGCCAAATTTGCATTTTACAATTTGGTTGGGAAAATTCTATTTTATCTTACACTATCCGAGAACCTAAAGGCATCTGTTAAAAAAATAAATATTTCAAACCCGTTAAATATAAAAGAGGTTTTGAGTGATTATTTTGAAAACGCAAAAGAAATAGATTACCAAGCCATTTTCAAGTCATACTTTACCGATAGTGTGCCGTTTTCTGAAATAACAAACGAAGCCATTTTTCAACTCATAAATAAATTTACCGAATTTGATTTTAGAATACTGCCTTCAGGTGTTATCGGAACGATACTTGAAAATCTTGTTCCAAAATCCGAGCGACAAAAATTTGGACAATACTTTACTTCTGAAGTTTTAGCAAATTTTGTTACGTATCCTGCTATTCAAACAGTTAATGACTATGCCTTTGATCCAACAGCAGGAACAGGCACATTTTTAAATTCATTCTATCAGATTTTGAGGTATCACGGAAAAACTAACCATTCCGAGTTACTTAATCAGATATGGGGCAATGATATTTCCCATTTCCCTGCAATCCTTTCTGTAATTAATCTTTATAAACAGGATGTAACAAGAATAGACAATTTTCCAAGAATAACTCGAGATGATTATTTCAACTTAAGACCAGGAGGCACAGTAGTTTTTCCCGATTCAAAAAATTATTGCGTTCAAATAGAACAACCCATTCCCTTATTTGATGTTATTGCCAGTAATTTTCCATTTATACAGCAGGAAGATATCCCAAACGAATTCCTAACAGCTTTTTTTAGAGAGAAATTTGAAGCAAAACAACAAGCCTTTTTGTTTGATAAAACATTTAAAATTAATGAACGTTCGGATTATTTTACATATTGCATTTATAACTCAATTCGATTTTTAAAAAGATGGGGCTATTTATCTGCAATTACTTCAAATGCATGGCTAGGCAAAGAATATGGTGTTCAGTTCAAAAAATTCCTGTTAGATAATTTCCATATAAAGTATGTTGTTAGAAGCAATGCCGAACATTGGTTTTCCGATTCAAAAGTTTCAACTGTATTTACGGTTTTACAAAAAGGTGTAAGCGAAAAACCCACAAAATTTGTTACTCTAAACTTTAAATTAAATGAAGTGTTAGATCAAGAAGATATAATAAATCAACTTAAACAGGTTGAAAATATTTATGCAGAAATTGATAACTGTGATGACGTAAAAAATTCAATTTGGAAAAATGACTCTACTTTTGAGAATTTGTTTCATAAAACCGACAGTAGTATTAGTGTTTGTATTGTGCCCAATGAGAAACTTATTCAATCACTCCAAACTCAAGATAATTGGTCAAAATATTTTATTTCACCTAGTTTGTTTGAGAAATTTGATAAACATTTTACCGGTTTCTATCCAAACATAATCAATGTATTCCGAGGTGAACGAACTGGTTGGAATGAAATGTTTGTAATTCCTGAAAATGAAGTTGCAGATTCAGGAATAGAAGAAGATTTCCTTGTGCCATACATAAAAAGCCCAACAGAGTTAAAAAGTATAGAATTTTCAGGCAATTATAACTTTAAACTTTTTGTCTGTTCACTTCCATTAGAGGAATTAAGAAAACAATATAAAGGCGCATATAATTGGATTAGAAAGTTTGAAAACGAAACAAATCGAAATGGTTCAAAAACAATTCAGCATGCTTGTAGTGGGCATAATCCATTTTGGTATTCATTAACCCCCAAAAAAGCAAACATAGTTACAGCCATTAATCCTTACGAAAGATACTTTTTCTGTTTCTCTAAAAGTTCATTTACAAGTGACCAACGACTTGTAGCAATCAATATCAATAAAAATTATAATCTTGAATTAATAACCGCACTACTTAATTCCGTTACTACTTTACTTTCGATAGAAATGCGAGGAACATCAAGAAACTTAGGGGTTTTGGATTTGAACGCAAACTATTTTAAACACCTCAAGATATTGAACCCTGATTTATTGACTGAGCGACAAAAAACAGAAATATTGTTAGCATTTGAACCATTGAAACAAAGAGACATGAATACAATCTTTGAAGAAGTAGAAATGACAGATAGAATATATTTTGATAAAACTGTTCTAAAAAGCTATGGCATAGATGAAACAAATTTAGAGAGTTTGTATAAAACTTTAATCTCTTCTGTAAATGATAGAGTATTCATGAAAGAGAAATAAGGATTAGTCAAAATTGCACTGACAACATAATTTACCGCCACTTATTTATAGACAACGTTAACTAAAATATTTTTCACAAAGCAGGCAATAAACTAATTTTCGGAGATTATATGCGCACTCCAATTACATTTCAAAAATTACTTTACAGAAATTTGAAATCATTTTTTACTAAAGCTGTTTTCCTTTTTACGGTATTGCTTTTTATAAACACATCTTTTGCACAGGTTAAGGAGGATGAAGATGCCGGCAAATATTCAAAAGCACATGTTACTGTTGATGGAAATATATTGTTTTATGTTCGCGGCATTTCATCTTTTCCTGCTGAAGAAAGGGCCCAGGTAATTAAAGGACGCATAGAAACAATTGCGGAGGATTTATCAATTCCGGCGGATTCGATTGAAATTAAACCCGCAAAGCACTCTGATGAAATTTCCGTAAAAGGTATGCTGCTCATAAATGTCTATGATTCTGATGCCCAGTTAGAAGGAACAAAACGCGAAATGCTTGCTCTTGGCATAAAAAAAAGAATTACAAAAGCCATTAATTCTTATCGTTACGAAAGAACATCCGAAGCAATTGTAAAAAAGTCCTTCTCCGCTTTAGGCGCTGTATTGCTTGCGGTATTATTTTTATTTCTAATTCACTTCATAATGAAAAAAGTAAATTCGTTTTTAGAAATAAAACTTAAAACGAAAATAGAAACATTAGAATCGAAATCTTTCCAGTTAATCCGATCCAATCAAATATGGATTACATTTTACGGTTTAATTAAATCTCTAAAGTTTGCCATTGTTGTTTTGATTTTGTTTTTCACCGCGCAATATGTTCTTAATCTTTTTCCATTTACACGTTTTATAGCAGTTTCTTTGTTTGGCATATTTATTAAACCGCTTGGCGCCTTTGGATTTGCGCTGGTGAATTTTATTCCCAATCTGGCTTTTTTAATTGTTATTTTCTTTATCAGCAAGTACATGTTAAAATTATTGAAGTTGTTGTTTAACGGATTGGGACAGGGCGCATTTACAATTGCAGGCTTTGATAGCGAATGGGCATTACCAACATATAAAATTGTGCGTGTACTGCTTGTAGCATTTGCCGTGATAGTTGCCTATCCATATATACCAGGTTCCGAATCGGCAGCATTTAAAGGAGTTTCGTTATTTATAGGAATTTTGTTTTCGCTTGGCTCATCATCTTTGATAGGCAATCTTATTGCGGGCTATACAATGACTTACAGAAAGACTTACAGAATTGGAGATCTTGTAAAAGTTGATAACCACATCGGAAAGGTATTAGAGGTTAAATTATTTGTTACCAGACTGCGAACTCCGAAAAACGAAGAGATTGTTGTTCCCAATTCGGTTGTGTTAAGCGGAAATGTTATAAACTATTCAACGCATGCAAAAGAAAATGGATTGATACTTCATACAACTGTTGGTATTGGCTACGAAACTCCGTGGCGGCAGGTAGAAGGAATGTTAAAACTTGCAGCCGAAAGAACTGAAGGCGCATTAAAAAATCCGCCGCCGTTTGTACTGCAAAAATCACTTGGAGATTTTGCCGTTAATTACGAATTAAACATTTACACAAACGAGCCGTTAGATATGATGAAAAACTACACAGCACTGCATCAAAACATTTTAGATGTATTTAACGAAAACAATATTCAGATAATGACGCCTGCCTATGAAGGCGATCCGGAAATACCCAAAGTTGTTCCCAAAGATCAGTGGTTTACTCCGGTTGCAGGAAAGAGAGAAGCGGAGAAATAAAAAATTATTAATCTTTTGGGTTGTCTTTTTTTCGTTTTATCAAATAATCTAAGCTTAATTTGCCCGCTCCATTAATAAACAGAACAAACAGCATTAACAAATAGTAAAGCGGAATCTCAAATCCGTTGTTGGATGCTTCAAATCCATTACTTAAATGAACTGTAACAACAGCAACAACCATCACAAACATTAATGGAATTGAAATAATTCTTGTACCAAGTCCGAAGGTTAAAAGTATAACGCCTGCAGCTTCCGTGGTTGCGGCAAGATAGGCATTAAGAGCAGGAAACGGCATTCCCATTCCGGAAAACCATTCTATTATGGAGTTCATATTTTGCCACTTCATCATAGCTGGTGAAAAGAAACCGTAGGCGAGTACAAGTCTTAAAAGCAATAATGGAATGTAATTTAACTTTTCTAATTTATTTGCAATTTTAAAATATTTTTCTTTCATATTTTGTTCCTTTTATTCTTAAATCCCAAAACAAATCCTTTTATTTTCATAGAATCTAAAAACTTAATAAAATGATTTATGATTAACTTTTCATCATTAATACCTGTTAAAGAACTGGTTTCTTTGACGATTGATTGAATGTTTCTTTTCTCAAAAAGCTGTTCTAAAAACCAGGCAAGTAACGGCGACAAATCAACAAACTGCACCTTATCATTTGCCCTAAAAAGCAGTACAAAATAATTTCCATAATCTTTTTCTGTGATTTCTTTTGCGTTATTTAAATGAACCGGATAAGATAGAGTTATTATTTCTGCGTCAAGATTTAAAGCAATTTCATTTGTTCTATAAGAACCATTTTTAGAAAACTCAAAATCATTTTTATCCATCATCATATATATTTCAATTTCTTTCCATTCAAACAAAAGCAAATCAACAAGATGAACATATTTATTTTTAACTTGTAAATCGGTCATCATTACAAATTCATAAAACTCAAAAGGCATTTTCCAGATTTGCGGAGTTGTAAAATTATGTTCAGCAATAAACAGATTAACCAGCTCATTCCACACACTTTTCTCAAGTAAATTCTCAGTCAGCGGAAAAGCCGATCGCAAACTGTCATCAACAATATTGTAGATAAGTCGTCTGTAATTGTTAAGTCTTCCATCCGTTAATCCGTCTATTTGTTGGGGCTTGCCGGTTTTGCAGTACAGTGCCAAATTTTGCTGCTGTGTTTTGGTGTAATCAGACAGTAACATTTTCGTTGCTCCAGACTTTTTTACAAATGTTTTCAAGCCGCTGCATCTCGTCTGCCAATTCGGAAAGCTGCGGAATATTAAAATCTCTTTCCAGAAGAACTGGAACCTGTTTGGGAAGTTTATTAACGGTGTATTCAAAAAGATTATAAACCGGGTCTATTATCGGTTGACCATGTGTATCAATTATCAAATCATCTGAAATTTTTTCGTGACCAGCCATGTGAATATATGAAACAGTATCGAGCGGAAGCCGATCTATAAAATCATAAGGATCGTATTGGTGATTGAAAGAATTTACATAGATGTTATTCACATCTAAAAGCAGTTCACAACCAGACTCACTAATTATCGAATTTATAAAATCAATTTCTTTCATTTCGGCGGCAACGGGCGTGTAATATGAAACAATTTCCATTACGATTTTTCTTTCGAGAAAATCCTGAACTTGTTTTATGCGTGATGAAATATGTTTGACTGCATCAAATCGAAATGGAACGGGCAAAAGATCATACAGATGAGCATTGCTGCATTTTGAGTAGCTAAGATGCTCCGAATAAACATTTATGTTATAATCACTTAAAAAAGTTTTTATATCTTTAAGAAAATTCCAGTCAATTTCATCAGGGCTGCCGATAGAAAGCGAAAGCCCGTGTGCTGTAATAGGATATTGTTCTGAAAGTTGTTTAAGAATTTTTTTCCAGTAACCGCCAATACCCATCCAGTTTTCGGGTGCAAATTCTATAAACGAAGGCTGAAGAGATGATGATTCAAAAAATTCTTCTCCCATCTCTTTTCTATAACCAATACCCACAAATTGTTTCATGCATTTCCTTAGTTAATGCTGCCCTCCGAAAACAAAGGACAGCAATGACATAAATTATTTCTTAACTTCTTTTTTGGATTCGCCGCATTTGCCTTCGCCGCATTTAGCTTCTTTAGATTTATCATCTGTGGTTTTCTTCATATCGGCTGCCTTGTGCATTTTTGTTGAATCAGATTCCGAACCACAGCTTCCCTCGCCGCATTTGCCCTCAATGGATTTATTATTATCCATTGCTTTGTGATGTGTTGAGTCGGATTTTTCTCCGCATTTTGCATCTTTAGTTTTGTTTTCAACTTTCGTTGTTTCTTTAGATTTCTCTCCGCACTTTAGTTCGAGAGAATTGTTTTTTGTTGAAAAACTATTTAGAAGAGTTGTACGAACCTGTGAGCCGGAACCGAGATCGGAATATCCGAATAAATTAGATTGGTTTGCCGATGCGGAATTAACACTTAGCAATGATCCCGCTACGATTGAACCGGTTAATAATAAACCCTTTAAACTTTTGTTTTTTTCTGACATGCTGCACCTTTTTAGTTTTGTTGTGAAATTATTTTGTTCACAGGTAAAGACGAACGGACGGGCAAAACCTTACAGTACAGAAAAAATTATTTTATTATTTATTCAGTTCTTTTTTTAACCGGAATTTTAGCGTCTCGGGTAAAGTATCAAAAACTTGCTGCTTGCGGACAATTTCATCCATTGTTTTGTTTTGTTGCTTAAAACGGCGGCAATATTCACACATCATCAGGTGAAAAAGTAGTTTTAGTTTTTCAACAATCGTGGTTTTTCTTTCGGCATCTTTAATAGTAAGTAAAGTTGCTTCTTTACAGCCGATCATTATTTTGTTATTCATTTTCAATCTTTATAAAAAAAGTTTTCAAAACATTTTCTCATTTTAAGTTTTGTTCTGTGAATTATTACCCAGTAGTTAGACGAAGCAAGCTTCAATTCCTTACAAATATCTTCCGAATCAATTTCATCAATAAATTTCATTGCAAAAATAATTTTCTGAATATCATTCAGTTTGCTTTTGCATTTATCAAGTATTTCATAAAATTCAAGTAACCGCGAATGTGAATCGGTTTTTTGCTCCCATGGTTTTGGCAGCGCATCTTGTTTCCAGTGTCCATTATCGCTGAAAAATTCTCCGTAAAATGAATCATCCTCCTCCGGTAATTCATCAATTATCTTTTTCGATTTGCTTCGATAATAATCTATAATTTTATTTTTTAGGATTAAGTAAAGCCAGTTGCGCTCGGAAGTTTCACCTTTATAATTATTAAGATTTTTTAAAGCAGCAAGAAATGTATCCTGAATAATATCCTGCGCAGTTTCCATATCGTTTATACGCACAAGGGCAAAACGGTACAACTCATCGCTGTATTTATCAACCCAGCAATTGGGATTTAGTTTATGATCGTGTTCAGATTGCATAATAATTTGAAAAGAATTTGTATGAAATTAAAGAATGTACCCGTTACAAAAAAGTTTAATCCACAAATAACCATTTATTAAAGTAAGGGACTTAAACCAAAATGCACCATTTATCAAAAAAGTTTTTTCAACTACCAAGTTTCTCGTTAAGTTTGCAGAGCATATTATCTAACAAAAAAGGTGTAGAAATGAAAAAGCATTTATATGTTCTTGTTTACATATCGCTGGCGCTAATAATCTCCAACTCTGTCTTTGCACAAACTCCGCAGCGCAAAGATGTTCCTGATAAATACAAATGGAATCTTGCGGAAGTATATAAAACCACTTCTGATTGGCAGTCCGATGTAAAATCCATTGAAACAAATCTTGATAAAATTACGGCATACAAAGGCAAGCTCGGGCAAAGTTCAGAATTGCTGTATAAGGCTTTAAGTACATATTTCGGATTACTAAAAACTTATTACAAAACAGGAACTTATGCCGGTAACCTGAACAACCAGGATATAAGTATTTCCGAAAATGAAGCATTAACGCAGCAAATTTCTTCGGTTGGTACAAAGTTTAGTGAAGCCGCATCTTTTATTGAACCTGAAATATTATCCATCCCAAAAGAAAAAATAGAAAGCTTCTTCAAAGAAAAACCCGAGCTAAAAGAATATTCGGTTTATATTGATAACATTCAGAGATTAAGACCGCACACCTTAACAGAGCCTGAAGAAAAAATACTTGCCAGCTTTGGTTTGATTGCCGGAAATCAAGGTAACGTTTATGGAATATTTAGCGATTCGGAAATGCCGAACCCAAAAATAAAACTCTCCACAGGCGAAGAAGTTGAATTAAGTTCATCACAATATACACGCGTTAGAACGGAGCCAAACCGCGAAGACCGTAAAAATGTTTTTAATTCTTTTTTTAATAATTACGGAAAGTTTAAAAACACTTACGGCGCAAATCTTGTTGGCAAGGTTAAAAAAGATTGGGTGTATGCAAAAAACAGAAAGTATAATTCTTCTTTAGAACATTCTTTAAATGGCGATAATCTTCCCACTTCTGTTTACACAACATTAATAGAGCAGGTAAATAAAAGTCTGCCAACACTGCATCGCTTTTTAGATTTGAAAAAGAAAATGCTCGGCGTTGATACGCTTCATTATTATGATCTCTACACTTCGCTTGTTGATGCAGTTGAATTGAAATTTACGGTTGAAGAAGGACAGCAGGTAATTCTTGATGCCTTAAAACCGATGCGCGAACAATATCTTGCAACGGTAAAAAAATCTTTTAACGATAGATGGATTGATTTTATTCCAACTGAAAATAAACGCAGCGGCGCTTATTCCGATGGCAGCGCTTACGATGTGCATCCTTACATTTTGATGAACTGGAATGATGACTATGAGTCGGTTTCAACACTTGCGCACGAGCTTGGACACACGATGCACAGTTATTATTCCAATAAAAACCAATCGTTTGTAAATGCTAATTATGCAACTTTTGTTGCAGAAATTGCATCAACAATAAACGAAACTTTGCTTAACAACTATATGGTTGCAAACGCAAAAACAAAGGAAGAAAAACTTTACTTGCTTGCAAGTTATCTCGATTTACTACGTACAACAATTTTCCGCCAGACATCGTTTGCAGAATTTGAACTTGAAATACATAAACGCGTTGAACTGGGCGAACCGCTTACAGGCGAAGATGTTTGTAATATTTATTATGACATAGTTAAAAAATATTACGGACACGAAGCCGGGCATTGTATTGTTGATCCTTATATTCAATACGAGTGGGCATACATTCCTCATTTTCTTGGATACAGCTACTATGTTTTTCAGTATTCAACATCGCTTATTTATGCAACTGCTTTTGCAGAAAAGATTGTAAGGGACGGCGCGCCTGCTGTGGATAATTTTTATAAAATACTAAATGGCGGCAATTCTAAATATGCTGTTGAGTTGATTAAAGATGCGGGAATTGATCCGCTTTCCGCAGAGCCGTTTGAAATTACAATGAAGAAAATGAACGATGTGATGGATCAAATGGAAGAACTTATAAATAAATAAAAACAATTCGCCACTAATTGCACTAATTACCACGAATGAAAGATTGGTGAGGATTCGTGTAATTGGTGGCGGGTACTTAAAATATTTTTTTGCAGGATAGTTTTAACTATTCTCAATCTTTTCTTTTATCTCTATTTTTCAATAACATAAAAACACAATAGTTTATTCTTCATCAAAGGAAAAACCATGAAAATATTTACTTCAATTTTTGCAGTTATAATTCTCGCTGGTTACGTTTCATCAATATCCGCGCAGGGAAAAAACAAAGGCATTTTTGTTGAGCCCAAAGATGGTTACTATCAGGAAATGTTAAAAAAGATAGATGAGTTTAACAAATCCGATAAAGAAAAAAAGAAATCATTTAAGTTAGATTATACAGGGATGGATTTACCAAAATCCAAAGACGAGTTTAAGTACTTCTGGCACAACGATCCTGTTTCTCAAGGCAACACAGGCACGTGCTGGTCATTTTCAACCACAAGTTTTTTTGAATCTGAAATAAATCGTTTAACCGGAAAACAAGTTAACCTTTCGCCCATCTTTACTGCTTACTGGGAATATGTTGAAAAAGTAAAAGAGTATGTTCGCACACGCGGCAAATCAATTGTTGAAGAAGGCTCCGAAGCAAATGCCGTAAAAAGAATTTATAAAATGTACGGCGTTGTTCCGGCTGAAACCTGTAAAGGTTTGCAGCCCGATCAACAGGTTCACGATCACAGCCAGATGATAAAAGAAATACACACGTACCTTCAAAGCGTAAAAGCAACAAGCGCCTGGGATGCGGATGCAGTTGTAAAAGTAACAAAATCAATTTTAGATCAATATCTTGGCGTACCGCCTTCAGAAGTTATTGTTGATGGAAAAAAATATTCACCTAAAGAATATCTAACAAATTATCTAAAACTTAACGTGGGTGATTATGTGGATGTACTTTCCTATATGCAGCAGCCTTACTGGCAGCAAGTTGAGTACGAAGTACCGGATAACTGGTGGCACAATAAAGATTATTACAACGTTCCGCTTGATGATTTTATGAATGTGTTAAAGAATGCGATTAAAAACGGATACACAATTACAATTGGCGGAGATGTAAGCGAGGCGGGTTATGATAGCTGGACAAAATGCGCCGTGGTTCCGTCTTTTGATATTCCTTCCGAATACATTGATGAATACTCGCGTCAGTTTCGGTTTAGTAACGAAACAACTACTGACGATCATGGAATACACCTTGTAGGCTTTGCAGAAAAGAACGGAGCAACATGGTTTTTGATAAAGGATTCCGGCGCAGGCTCGCGTAATGTTGGCGATAAGGGCTACTACTATTATCACGAAGATTATATTAAACTAAAGATAATGGATTTTATGGTTCATAAAGATGCGTTTAAAGATTATCTGGAAAAGTTTGCTAAGTAAAGAATAGAACACGGATTCAACGGATTGGAACAGATAGTTTAATCCTATTTGAGTTGACAATAAAAAACAGATTTGCTATTTAGGCTTATTTTGTTTTGATAATATGATATATACATAAACAATTAAATTGCTTATAATCTTTCCCTAAGGATTTTATGTTCGAGATTGATTTAACAAAATTTAAAAAATATGATAAACCCGGACCGCGCTACACAAGCTATCCAACCGCGCCGCAGTTTAACGAAAGTTTTACTCACGAAGATTATCTTGAGGAAATTGTAAGAACAAATTACGGCGCTAATCTGCCTGATCTTTCTTTATACTTTCATCTGCCTTATTGCGATACTCTTTGCTATTTCTGCGGCTGCAATATGATAATTACACGCAATCGCGATAGAATAAAAGAATATATCAAATACGTAAAAAAGGAAATTGATCTTGTAAGAACATATCTTTTGCCGGATAGAAAAGTAACGCAGCATCATTGGGGCGGCGGTACGCCAACTCATCTATTTCCCGATGAAATAAATGAACTTACATCTTACATAAAACAGTCGTTTAATTTTAGTGAAGATTCCGAAAATAGCTGCGAGATTGATCCGCGCGAATTAACAAAAGCTCATCTCGAAGCTTTGCGCAATAACGGTTTTAACAGAATAAGCATGGGTGTTCAGGATTTTGATGATAAAGTTCAGAAAGCTGTTAACAGAATACAACCCGAAGATATTACGCGGCAGGCTGTTGAGTGGATTCACGAGCTTAATTATCAAAGTATAAATCTGGATTTAATTTACGGATTGCCTTTTCAAACAGTTGAAGGATTTGCAAAAACAGTTGATAAGATTATAGAAATTTCACCGGATAGAATTGCAGTATTTAATTACGCTCACGTTCCGTGGATGAAAAAACACATGGCGCTCATTCATCCCGAAGATATTCCTGCTGCGGAAGTAAAGTTAGAAATTTTGAAAATGACAATTGAGAAACTTACATCTGCAGGATATGATTTTATTGGAATGGATCATTTTGCAAAACCGGATGATGAATTATCCGTTGCTATGCGCGAGAAAAAACTTTACAGAAATTTTCAAGGTTATAGTACCAACGCCGGCGCTGATTTGTATGCAATGGGCATTACATCAATATCGCAGCTAAAAAATATTTACGCGCAAAATTATAAGACTGAAAAAGAATACTACTCCGCTTTAGACAGTGAAAAACTTCCAACAGCAAAAGGCTACAAACTTACCGATGATGATCATATTCGCAGGGAAGTTATTATGAAACTTATGTGCGATTTTGAATTAGACTTTAATACAATTGAAAGTCAATTCAATATTGATTTTAAAACTTACTTTGCGTGGGGATTAAACAATCTTAAAGAAATGGAAGCCGACGATCTTGTGGAAATATCCGGCAGCGGAATAAAAGTAAAAAATATGGGCAGGATGTTAATCCGCAACATTGCAATAAACTTTGATGGCTACATCGAAAGAAAAGAAGATAAAGCAAAGTACTCAAGAACGGTTTGATTACTTTAATAAAGAAATAGAACACGGATTTAAATGAAAACCGCAACCAGTAATGATTGCGGTTCTTAGATTTTACAATACTTTAAGCAATAAAGTACTATTACCTTTGATGAAGTTTATATACTACCGGAACGGATACTTGAACTTTTACAGGATTTCCCTGCTGTCTTCCGGGTTTAAATTTCGTTTTCAAAACAGCATCTATTGCGGCTTCATCACATCCACCGCCAATACCTTGAATAATTTTTGCATTATTAACATTTCCGTTTTCATCCACAAAAGCCAGCACAAGAACCTTTCCTTCTATACCGGCTCTTATCGCTATTTCAGGATATTTTATCAATTTTAGAATTGCCGCAGTACCACCAATCGGATCAGGCATTTCCTCGGCAACAATGTGATATATTATTGTCTCGGTTTTAGGTGGAAGAATATTTTCATTGCCAGGCTCGCTGTCTAAAACAGTATAGCCACCTGGCGTGCCTTCTTGGGTAATTGTTCCTGGATCAACATTACTCAATTGCTCAATGGTTGGAATTGATTCGTTTTCTATTACATCCAAGTCGGGCTTTACTACAGGTGGTGTGAACTTAATTGTGGAATTTAATGGACGCAACGGTTCGACAGGCTCTATTGGTTTTTCCTTACCAATTGGTGGCGGCGCAACTAGAGTTATTTCTATCGGCGGTTTAGTTTTTTCTATAATTATTTCGGTTGTATTTAAAACTCGATAAAGAGTAAAGCCCGATGTTGCTATAAGTACTGCAATCCACATTGCTATTGAAAGCGATGCTTTATAAGCCTTGCGAAGTTTATAAGCTCCGTATTCTTTGTTCTTATTCTGGAATATCAGTTCATCTAAATCAGACTGATAAATTGTTTGAGCAGTCATAATATCCTCCGGTTATTTATAGTTTATTAAATTAAGATCTTCCTGTGTTATATCTACCAAGGCGTACTTTTTGATATTCGAGATGTTCATTTCATCCAAGATATCCACAACATTTTTATAAACTGATTTATTAGTTGGTTTTATTAAAACAATCAAATCTTTAATAGTAGATTTTTTTTCGCTTAACACTTTTCTAATTCCATCGTTAGAAAAATTTGTTTCGCCTGGCCCTGCAAGCGGATTAGATGCTAAGCCGTGATACCAGAAAATTTTATTATCGGCGCCAAGTATTATTGTTATTGTTTTAGATTCTGGAACCGGTTTTTCACCATCACCTACGGGCAGATTTACTTCCATCGTTTGTGGTTTTGTAAATGCGGTTGTAAGCAAAAAGAATGTAACTAACAAAAAACCCAGATCAACCATAGGAGTAAAATCAATCCGAGGAATTTTTCTGTTTCGTCTTTTTACATTGCCTTTTTGTTTTAGTTCTAATTCAGCCATCATTTTTCTCCTTTTGTTAGGTTGATTGATGAAATATCAGAAATAAATTCTTTTCAGTTTGTTTTACGGATGTATTTTTATTTTGTTCCTTTAGAACAAAACAATAACGTGATGAATATGCAAGGGATTAATTTAACGTCAAGGAAAAGATTAAAAAGAAAGTAGAAGTATTGAGAATAATGAAATAGATGCTGGCGCAGATTTGTCTGGTTGGATTCTTTTTACTCAACGCGGAAATTAATTTGTAAATAAAATCATATTAAAGAGTTTTTCAAAAAGATATAAAACATCTTTGCTAATAATTTTATTTATTAATTTTTTGCTGATTTTCTATTCGTCTGAATTTTACAATTTGTTCTATCAGTTTAAAAGGAATAGGTTTATCAAGTGGAAGTTGAACCGAACCTTTCCCCTGTTTATAATTTGAAAGCTCCGCCGCAAATTCCGAATGACCCGAAGGTGTTGCATAAAACCCGATATGATTTTTGTAGCCCGCAAAATATACAAGCGACTTTCCATTTGTTTTATAAGCCGGCATTCCGTAGGAAATGTTTTCGACCGCATCAGGCGCTCCCTTTTTAATAGCAGCACGAAATTTTTCGAGAATCACTTGAACATCTTCAGGAAATTCTTTTATGTATTCATCAATACTATTGTATTCTGTTTTCATAAAAAGTTGTTGGCATATTATTAAAGCAAGCGATAAATCGTATAAGAGCCGCAGGTATATTTAAAACGTATCAATCGCCGGATTGCAATACGTCTTAGCTGGTGCTTTTCTTTTTATCAAGCAAAGTTATTAAACTGCTATTTAGTTCGGCTAACTTATTGCCAAGCAAGGAGAAAAATTCCGTATCAAAATTCTCTACCGATACAATAGCCTTTTTGATAACTATTTTACCGTCTTCAGTTAATAAAACAGTTTTTGCTCTTGTATCTGTTAAGTGTTCCTGTCTTTGAACGAAGCCTTTTTGTTGTAAGGTTCTTAAAACAGTTGAAGTTGTCATCGGGTCAATTTTTGTGTGGTTCGATAAAACCACCTGTGTTACTTCTTGTTTGTGGAGAGTGAGCCAATGAATACTTGCCATTAACACAAACTGAGAATGTGTAATTCCGTATTGTTCAAGCGCTTTTTTTATTTCGCGCTGCCAAAGATTGGTTACTTGCCATAGCAAAAAACCGGAACTTTCTTCTGCCTTTTCAACACTAAAAGTATTGTCTGCTAATTTCATAATTTTGAAGCCGCCTTTATTTGTACTCGCATATCGTCTGGTAATGCATCAGCAATTTTCTGAGCAACTATTTTTACCCAAAGAAAACCGAGAATACCTTGCATACTAATTGTGTTTGTAATTTTTAGTCCGTCCTCAGTTTCTTCAAAAAGGTGATAGTCATACATCTTAGCTAAAGGAAACTTTGTAACGTCAAGAAAACTCTTGTTCTCAATAGTTTCAAGTAATTCTACTTTTACATTTGGTCCGCCCTTTGGTCTTAAAATAAAGTGATTTCCTTTTTCAAACTTTCCTTCAAGTTTAGCAAACTCAATTCCATTGTCCCAGGTGTGCCAGTTGTTTACATCGGCAAAGAGTTTCCATATTTGTTCTTTAGTAATTTCTTTTGTTACGATTGAGTGAGATTTTGTCCACATATATCCATTAAAGTTTAATTTATTAAAATTGAATTATATTGTATGTGTAAACATAATATGTAAACTTATTATATGCAAATTTATATTATAGCCATTTATAAATATTTGGTTTCTGCGTTTGAATAGGTTGATAAAGATGCATCGTTTTGTGTGTTTATTTTTTGTGCCTGAATTTAATCTGCTTCTTATTTTCAAATCCACCTACTTAATGTAGAAACTTAAATAGGTAATTTTAATTCAATTCTTTTCGGCGTTTATTAATACAAAAGGGATGCTGAGTTTTATTCCGCCTTGCTCTTTGGCTTGCTCATTTAGCCGTGACTCAATTGTATCAAATATTTGTTCAACCTTGTCTGGCGGTAATAATTTAATCCAGGACTCCATAAACGCTAATCGAATAAAATAGTGATTAAACATTGCCGTAGCATCCGTAAACTTGTAATTAAACTCATCCACAATAACATCGTTAATTATAAAGTTATGTTTTTGCATCAAAGCAATAAAATCGTGTATTGCAGGGCGTTTTTGTTTGATGTGTTTATACATCAATTCAATTTCTTTGTACAGTTTCATTTCGGATAAAACACTTTCAAGTTCATTATAAAACTCAATCATCGTTTTATCAAGGTTCATAGTTTGCACAAACTGTCCGCCGCTTTTAATTATTCTTGAACATTCCGATAAAGTTTTATCAATATCGCTTACATTATTAATTCCGTTATTGCTTGTAATTAAATCAACAGATTCGTTTTCTAATGGAATTGATTCCGCAATACCTTCAATAATTTTAATGTTTGTAATTCCGTAAAACTCAACTTTTTGTTTTGCTCTAACAATTACTTCTTTCCACGGGTCAATTCCATAAACAATAGAACTGCTGCCGAGCCGCATAGCAATTTCAGTTAAAGGAAAACCTGCCCCAAATCCAATATCAAGCGCAGTTATGTTTGATTTGTAATTAATGTACTCAAGCAGCTTTAATCCAAACGGCGCAGACCAAAGCGGAAGCTCATCAAATACATTTATTAATTCATTTAGGTCAAAATTGTTGTTTAGATATGATTTCATAATAGCCTCACTTGTAATTGTCTTTTCTGTTTTTTATTTCTTTCATTGCTGTGTTAAAAAACTTTCCAAACTTTTTATCCTTCTGCCGTTTTTCAACATAAGACATTTCGTTGTACTGCGCTTCCTTATAAATTTTTATAAAGTTGTTATATCTATCTTCCGATAGCTCTCCGCGTTTTAATGCTTCAAGCACTGCGCATCCGGCTTCAATAGTATGTGTGCAGTCTTTGTAACGGCATTGATCAGACAAATCATCAATTTCATTAAACGTACTGCTAATGCCGGAATCATTAGAAATAATTCCAAGCTCGCGCATACCGGGGTTATCTATAATGATCGCTCCGTTTTCCAAAATAATAAGTTCGCGCCGCGTTGTTGTGTGTTTGCCTCTGTCGTCTTTTTCTCTAACCTGCTGCGTTTTGTATAAATCCTGATGAATTAAATTATTTAGCAAAGTTGTTTTTCCAACTCCGGATGAACCAAGCAAACAAAATGTTTTCTGCGGTGTAAAAAGTGATTTGATATTTTCAATATCTTTCAAGTTGCTATTGCTGAAAGAAAATATTTTTATATCCGGTAAAATTTCAAGTATTTGATTTTTCTTTTCTTCAGTTTCTTCGGGACTAATCAAATCGCTTTTGCTTAAAAGTATAAGCGGAGTAATGTTGTTATCATTGATCATTACTAAATAACGCTCAAGTCTTCGCAAATTAAAATTGGAATCAAGCGCCTGCATAATAATTGCAGTATCAATGTTGGCGGCAATTAATTGATAATCAATTTTCTTGCCTGCAGTTTTTCTTTTCAGCAAAGATTTTCGCGGAAGAATATCCTGAATAATTGCAAGAGTATCATCATCAAACAAATGTGCAAAAACAAAATCGCCAACAGTTGGCAAATCCACAGCCGAATCAATATTAAACAAAAACTTACCCGTTAGCTCGGCATAAATATCTTTCACTCCGTTTGAAACAACATAACTGTTTTTGTTTACGCTTATAACGCGTACAATATTTAAGTCCTTGGTTTTTGATAAATCAACTTTATCCGCAAACCAATTATCAAAGCCAAGTTTTTCGATGGTGTTCATAAGAATTATTTCTTACTGATATTAGAAAATTTTTTTTTAAGAGTTTGCCGGTTTTCTGTTCTTCTGAACTTTACAATCTGTTAAATCAGCATAAAAAAAATAAGTTTATCAGGTGGAAATTTAACAAAGCTTTCTCTATGCAAACATTGCCATTTGCCCATCGTTTATAGGAGTCATTTCATTAACAAAACGGTCCCACATATTCAAAGTTAAATTGAGATTATACTTTTCGTTTAGAATTTTAAGTTCTGTTTTCAGGCTATCCTTGTTAATCTGTTTAGACAATTCTAAAAGGTCAATTCTCATTAAAACATCTTTTGTAAAAGTCCTTTTGGCATCAGAGAAAGTTACTGATTGTAAAAACCGAACAGTTGTATCGGAGTTAAGAAGAATTAAAGAATAAAATGCGAATTCAATTTTGTCAAAGCCTAAAAAATAACAGGTGTCGTCAAGCATTACTGGCTTATTATCCTGCGGCAAAATAAGCGTAAAATGAAATGTTTTGTAAAGTCCCGAAATGGCGACTTTAAAAGGTTTAAAGGAATATTCTCCTATTCCGAATATTGAAAACAATGGTTTGTTATTGTAGATGCTTGATTTTCTTGCATCAAAATTTGCTTGATGCTGAGACAAATATTGATAGGTTTTGGGATATTCGGTTTTAATGTATTTGGTTTCCTGTCCAATTTTCTCTTGAGTAACAATAGTAAACTTTCTTGTCTGATTAATTACTGTGTTTTTAAGGTCGGAACTTTTGAGAATACCATAAATTAAACCCTCTTCCAGCGTTACTTCTTCGCCCAAACCATTCACATAATGTCCCTCGCATGTGTTGGTGTGTACGGTTACTTTATCTAATTCCATTATGGTTGAACAATCGTGTTTTAAACCTTGCCGCCAAACAAAAGGACATTCGCCATCAATAACCTTTGTATTATTGTAGGCAGATATGTTAGAAACAAACTTATAATTCAACCAGCCAAATTTCCGCCGAGGATTTTGATTATTGTAGAAATCAAATTCTGTGCAATCAAATGCAGGCACACCGTTAAGTTTGCAATAAAACAGCGAGGCATCAACTGAAACATTAAACTCTTTATTGCTATCTATGCAATATTTTTCGATAGATGAAATTTTGTAACGATTTTTATTTTGCTCAAAGACAATATTTCTGATAACAGAGTTTTTAACTAACAATAATATATTACCTTTTATGTTTTGCAATGCCTCTATCATTGTTAGCGTAATAGATTCGGCAATATCAAAATTGCCTTTGCCTGTCATTGCATCTAAACCGCTATGGTTTTTGAAATTTGTTTTTTTAGGAAGATTGGTTGAATTAAGACTACCCAATTTTGAGTTGGTTACCCAGGGCGGATTTCCAATTACTAAAATATCATTCGTTGAAAATTTTTTAGCTATTGCTTTGAAATCTAAGTCGAAAACATTGCAATGCACTATTGAAATTTCGGGTATTTTAGTGTTTGGGTTTGAAAGGAAAAAATCTGCTATGTTGAATTTAGTTTCCCAAACGTAAGGTTTATAAATTTCGACCCCGAAAACATTTTTAATGTTTTTGAAATTTTGTAAAGAAGCAATAATAAAATTCCCTTTTCCGCAAGTAGGCTCAATTAATATTTCTGGCGAAATATTTTTTGAAGCTAACAGTAAAGTAACTTTATTTGTTAAATCAAAGTTAGTTTGAAAGTCGCCGTATTCTGCTCGGTCGGGTTCTTCAACAACGCCGCAAGTTTTACAAAGCGCTTCTTTAAGCGTTTCTAATTCTTCATTGCTGTCAAAAAATTGTATGATGCCGAATGCTGCGTGTATTTTTTGATTTGCCTTTTCAAAAGATGAAACCTTTTTCAAATTTTCATTTAAGAAATCCGAAACCTGAAGAGAAATATTTGCTCCAAAAATTTTCATCATTGAGGTTTGTTATATTTTACAATTTTTGTAATTCCGATTACTTCATCAGTAAGGGTTACAATTCTCTGATATTGTAATCTCCATTGCAATGCGTTGGAAATAGTAAGGTAACCTTGTTCGGGCGGAGTTTTTAAAATTTGCACAGCTAATTTAGATAAAGTGATTTCGTCTGCAGGAATATTTTTATCTTGAAGGAACGCAATAATGTCGGCTTCATTTGCTTTGTCATTGATCATTTCTCTCAATCGAAAAGTAGTAGTATAATCTGCCGTTCTATTTTTAGCAACAAACGAGCAGCTTACAAAATTCAAAGTTGCTGTTTTGTTTTTGGGATGGTCTGTTTTATCGTAAACAAAAACAAGCAGATTGTAACCAAGCCCAAAAATCTTTTGTTTAGCATCTTTGAATGGACAAGAAGATTGAGGTTGTTTTATAGAAGTTACTTTGATGTCTGTTAAAATATCGGCTGAAGGAAGATCAATACCGCTTGCAGAAGAACCAACGGTAACTTCATATTTATTATTAAGGTGTTTTTGAAATTTCTGTTCGATGAGTGTTCCAACAGCCTTTCCATCGGTTACACCAAAAAGTTCTTTATGCTGAATTTTCGATTGCTCTAAACAGAAAAGTTGAGCTTCTTTAATTAAAATTTCTAAAGTTAATTTATGCTTCATTTTAGTCTTAAATATATGTTGTTAAGTTAATGTTTTTAGAAATTAAAACTTACCCGTTAGCTCGGCATAAATATCTTTCTCGCCGTTTGAAACAACATAACTGTTTTTGTTTACACTTATTACGCGTACAATATTTAAGGCCGTGGTTTTGGATAAATCAACTTTATCTGCAAACCAATTATCAAAGCCAAGTTTTTCGATGGTGTTCATAAGAATCAATATATAAAATTTTAATAACGGATTGTTACGTTTTGTTTACTTTTACCACACGCAAAATTAACAAAAGCTTAGAAAGTTATCACTTTCAATCCGTTAAAATGATGTGCAGATAATTACAAAACGCAAAAGGAAATTTTTAATGAGTGAAATTAAACGATCTGATATAAAAACAGGAATGCAAGTAAAAATAGTAACGAAAGAAAACCAGCGCACTGGCAAACTGACCGAAGGCATTGTTAAAATTATACTAACAAAATCTCCAAAGCATCCTCACGGAATAAAAGTACTACTTGAAACTGGTGAAGTGGGACGGGTTAAGGAAATTTTAGAATGAATTTGTTTATTTTAGGTTGATTAGAAGAAAGTTTTTTAAGCGTTATTTTGATATATAGGGAAATAAAGGAAGTATTTGCAAAACTAAAAAAGCGGACTTACCAGCTGATTTTGTAAATTTAATATTGTAAAAAAGGTTTTTATTAATGACAAGAAGAAAAACGAAAAACAGAACGGGATTGTCTAGAATTGAGGGAATACCATTTCATGATGCTTGGATTGGGTTTATTTGTCTTAATTGCAAAGAACTCAACAATATTAAAATTGGTAGTAATTTGTTAGATCCCAAAATTGCATATGATACTTGTGAGTGGTTATGTTCAAAGTGTGATTATATTCATTCTAAAGATTCTGATTTGCCTTTTGAACATTGGGAAGAAGATTTTACTATAGCTGAATCTATAAAGGCACAAAGATTTTGGGAAGCTTTTTTTAGAATCGCAACCGAAAATCCCGAAGCATATTGGAAACAATGTAATACTTGCGGACGCATTTTACCGTTTAGTGCTTTTAGCAAGCATAGTGATTGGGGCCCCTTAGAGCGCCAAATGGAATGTAGAAGCTGCAAAGGTGCTATCAATGCAGTGCTTAATCCTAAACGTACAAAACAACAATTACACGAATCGTCTGTTCGAAGAAGAATAGCGGACTTACTCGTTGAAGGTGAAAATGAAAAGGTTGATATAAAAGACTTATTTAAACGATTTAATAGCAAATGTTTTAAAACAGGCACAGAGCTAAATATTCAGAAAAGATCAACGTATGAAATTGACCATATTCTCCCCTCGAAGTGGTTATATCCTTTGAAGAAAGAAAATGCTTGCTTACTATCACCAAATGCCAATGCAAATAAAAAAGGCAAATGGCCAAGTGAGTTTTATACAAATAATGAATTGATAGAGCTTGCAATAATTACTGGTGCTGACCTAACAATAATTTCAAGTAAAACACCAATCGTAAATACGAATATTAATGTTAATCAGTGTGTTGAAAGATACTTGCAGGTAAGGGAAAAGTCTCACTTACCAAAACGAATTGCTGAGTTAAAGAAAATCCTTTCTGACTATGATTTAGTAAGCAAGCTTTCAGTAGCTAATATGAAACTATTAGGTTTTAAATAAGTTAAACAAGAACCAAATACTGATGCGATGTTACAGTTCCCTTGTCCCTGATTCCATGTGATTCGCAATGTTCTACGCACTCATTAAAAAGATCTGCTGTTTTAAACCAACGCTTGCTAATTTTTTGCAATTCATATGCCATATCACATTTAACACTTTTACCTAAGTGCAAAACGCATACTCCATCTTTTTTCATTCGTTCTTTTGATTGGCGAAAAATTGATTCATATATGGCAAAATCTTTCTTTTGTTTTTCTTCAACAAACGAGTATGGTCGATATTTAAAATCCTTTTCTGACCAACCTGCGAACCAAATTCTAATCCAGTTAGCCAAATAAAATCTTGTACTGTCAAAAAATGGTGGTGATGTTATTATGGCGTCAAGATTGTTAATCTCTTGTGGCCAAATGATGGTTGTGTCTTGGTTGAAGATTTTTCCATTTTTAAAATTTAGAGGAATATCTTCGTTTATTACTCGACCAACCTTTTCTTTAAGTTTTTCAATCAGATTTTTATAAATAAATTCTCCTGTCGGAGCATAAGGAACTATCGGGTGCGACCTTCGGCTAAGGGCATAGGGTCGATTACCGTGTAGAATATGTAATAACGAAGCAACAACCAACATTTCGCTTGGTGTTTTAGGATAATTATATTTTATAAACCTTCTGGCAAGCAAAATCTCTTTAAGAGTTCTATCTTCGTAATATTCTGACAATGTTTTATTGAATCCGAAATTCTTTGCTTCATTTATTTCTTCTTTGTTGCATTTGTTTTGTTGGATGAAGCGTTCAATCGCCTTTATGTAATTGTAACTTTCTGTGGAAATTGGAGCAGTAACTTTAGCAAGTGAGATATAATATGCAGATAAACTTATATCAATACCAAAAGATCTTTTTCCAGCTAAAGCAGCCTCAAATGGAATTGTTCCGACACCCGCAAAAGGATCGAGCATTGATCCATTATCTGGAACAAATGTTTTTACTAAATGATGAGCAATGGCTGGCTTTAATTTACCCTGATATGAACAAAGCGAATGTCTCTTATGCCCCCAGTTTCTGCTTGAATATGGTTTTTGTTGATGAGGAATTTCATTTTTAAAATTACTCCAATTCTTTTTCCAAAATGGGTAAATCTTTTCTAATATGTTTTTTTCATTATTTGTTGAATATTCAAAAACGAGTAATGATTGAGTGAGAATTTCTTTATTCCTAGATCGTCTTTTCCTTAGAATTTTATTATCTATTAGCCTAAATCCAAGCTCTGTCATAAGTTCAATCAATATTTCGTCCGTGTTAATATGAACACTAGAAAAAATAGAGTCTCCTATATCTATAAGTATTTTAGCGTTTATGACCAAATGTTTTTTCACATCACTAAAAATTCGATACATCTCTGCAAAGTAACTTTTTGCCATTATCGGAATTCTTGAATCGTATAAATTTTGATTCAAATCAGTTAAAGTAGTTTTAAGTATTTTACTTTTTGCAGAAATATCAATAATATTAATGCGAGCGTATTCTTTTTTAACGTCATTGATACCACTGGTCAGTGCCTGGTCCCTAAAATATCTTAGATCGTTTTCATATTGCAAATATCGCAGAAACCATAACTCAACTTTTGTATTTCTAAAATAGTTGGTTCCATTTAAATAAGGCGGGCTTGTTATTATTGCCCCAATTTTTAAATCATTAACTCTTCCAATATTTTTTGCATTCGCGAGAATTAACTCGTGTTTGTTTTTTAGTGAAAATTTAAAGTCTAAAACATCCTCAGCAATATCAGATATTTTCTGCGGCAAAATGTTTTTGAGAAACTTTGTTTCTTTTTTTATCTCCTTTGGTGTTTTAAATCTTACGTCCCCAACTTTTTTTAAATATGAAACAGGAAGTAAACAGGATAGTGTGGCAATGGTTAAAACATCCGCAAGTAATTCATCTTCGAATTTTACTATATCTATATATGACCGAAGTTTTAATATTTGGCTTAGTGTTTCATCAGAAAAATACTTGCTTCCTTTAAAAATGGAACTGTAAGTTTCGTAAAGTGATTTATCATCTTCCAATTTATAGAGAACCTGAAAAAGATTTTGCTCAATATCTTTAAGCTTTTCATACAGTTCCCTTCTCTGAGTTTCTGTAGCAACAAGAACCTTTATCTTTGTCTGAATCAGAAATTGAAGGAGTGGATTTACCTCTGAATAAACAGTAGAAAGCCCTAAATCATCAAGGGCAAATAATGTTGTTCCTGTTCCAGCGAATGGCTCATAAACTAAAGTATTTTTTATATCAAAGTTTTTAATTAAAGATTTTACAAAATCGTTGGAATATCCCTCGATATATGGATACCATCTTTGGAATGGAAGCTCTTTGCTTTTTACAAATGTTACATCTTTTTTGGTCATTCCAACAACTGGACTTACTTCAGAGAGGTTTTGTTTTATAAGTCGTTTTACAACCTGATTTATAGAACGCTCTTGTTTGTGTGCGAATAGTGAGAGCTGTTTATAAGTTTTTATGCCTATAAGCTCTTTTATTTCCTGTGTGCTCATATCTTTTACTTTTGAAAAATAGTGAACTTCTGGTTCACTAAAAGCAAGAGTCACTGATTTATCTTTTGAGTACTTAGCAGGAAAATCACTAAAATAAATTGCCTTGTAATATTGTTTGGACATAAGAAATAAGTATTAAACTATGATAGTTATTTCGTTAAATTAAAGAAATAAATATCAAAATAAAATGTTCTTACAAGAAAAATGGTTGAATTATTTTATATGTGAAGAAACTTTCCATCCGGCAGTTTTTTAAAATTTAGCTTTCCGCCGAGTAATTAAAGTATTGTGTTTGTATCCAGCAGAAAATTATTCCCATTCATTCCTTATTTCTGCCTGATATTTAGTTGGATCGGTATTAAGCTTTATTGAGCCGGCGTACTTTATAATTTTATCTTTGGTAAGATCTTTAGTACTTACTCTTTTCTTTTTCATAATCTGAGATAACAAGTCTAATGAAATAATAGCCTTCACTTTATTGCCCTTGTCATCTACAATATACTCAATACTTCTGCTCATAATAATTACGCTCATAAAATTTTAATCAAATATATCTTATTAAAAATAACTTTACAAATAGATATTTTTCAATACTCCTCACGCTTCGTCTTCGCTCAGCGTGACAAACTATTTGCTAAAAACCAATCCAACCCTTTCACTAACGTTTACTTTTATGGTATTGCCATCAACAAAGTTATTTGCAAGTAATTGCTGAGACAGCGGATTGATAAGATATTTTTGTATTACTCGTTTTAACGGACGCGCTCCGTAAGTTACATCGCAACCAAGCTGAGCAAGCCAGTCTATGAAGCCACCGGAATCAGTCCAATATTTATTGTTGTAATATCGTTAAGGTTAAATTTTTTGCTTGCATTTAAAACTTCAAAACCAATTACTTTTTTTTCATCATCAAAGTCTATAATAACGCCATCTTCAATTTCCGTAGAAGCGCTCACTTTTTTTTCTTGTATCTGAATATAAATTGCATCTGCTTCATTATCATATTCGATTTTCACAACAGCCTCTCTTTTTTTATTACACTTTTAATTACAAACCTATTGTCAATTACAACGCAAAACACTTTATAAATAATCCTATCAATGTTTTTATAATACTCAAAATTGTTTTCGTCTTTACTTTCTATTTTGTCAGGATTTTCCAGAACAAGGTTAACCATTTCCGAAGATATTCTTCTCCACCGCATCCTGTTTTTAGCGTGTCTGGTAAAATAAATATTCAACATTAAGTCTCTTTTTATGTACCTCTAAGTATAAATAAAATTCACACAAAATTAAATAAAAAAAGCCGCAGATAATTTTCTACGGCTTATAAATAACTATAAAGTCACACTTCGATCCCGAAACAAGTTCAGGATGACAAACTATTTGCAAAACACCAATCCAACCTTCTCACCAACAGTTACTTTTATTGTATCGCCATCTACAAAGTTACTTGCAAGTAATTGCTGCGATAGCGGATTGATAAGATATTTTTGTATTACTCTTTTTAACGGTCGCGCTCCATAAGTTACATCGTAACCAAGCTGCGCAAGCCAGTCTTTTGCTTCATCGGAAAGTTGCAGAGTTATTTCTTTTGCGCTTAGCATTTTTTGTACACGCACAAGTTGTATATCAACAATCTGTCTTATCTCGCTGCGTGTTAAAGGTTTGAATAAAACTATCTCGTCAATACGGTTTAAAAATTCGGGACGAATTGTTCTGCGCAGCAACTCGTGCATTTGCTGCCGGAGCTCGCCCATAACTTGCTCAATATCATCTTCGTTAAACGATTCAAATTTATCCTGTATTATATGCGAGCCCAGATTTGAAGTCATAATTATAATTGTGTTTTTAAAATTTACCGTGCGCCCCTGATTATCCGTTAATCTGCCGTCATCAAGAACTTGCAGTAAAACATTAAAAACATCAGAGTGCGCTTTTTCAATTTCATCAAGCAGCACAACAGAGTACGGTCTGCGGCGCACCGCTTCGGTTAACTGTCCGCCTTCTTCATATCCAACATAGCCCGGAGGCGCGCCAATCAAACGCGAAACAGAAAACTTTTCCATATACTCGCTCATATCAATTCGTATCATTGCATGCTCATCATCAAAAAGAATTTCTGCAAGAGCACGCGCAAGTTCCGTTTTGCCAACGCCGGTTGTACCGAGAAAAATAAAAGAACCAATCGGGCGGTTTACATCCTGCAACCCTGAACGTGAACGGCGAATGGCATTAGCCACAGCAGAAACAGCTTCGTCCTGTCCAATAACTCTTTGATGCAGTTCATCTTCAAGTTTAAGCAGTTTGCTTCGCTCGCTTTCAAGCATTTTGCTAACGGGAATTCCCGTCCACTTTGCAACCACTTCCGCAATATCTTCAGCATCAACTTCCTCCTTCAACATCTTTTTGTCTTTTTGAGCCTCTGCAAGTTTTTGCGTTTCATCTTTCATTTGCTTTTCAAGATTCGTAATTCTGCCGTAACGTATTTCAGCCACTTTACCAAAGTCGCCATCTCGCTCGTACTTTTCAGCTTCAAGTTTTAGATTTTCAATTTCACTTTTCATTGCGCGGATTTTTTTAATCTTATCTTTTTCAAGATCCCAATGCAGCCGTAGTTTTGATCTTTCGCTGTTAAGTTCTTCAAGTTCCTGTTGAAGTTCAATTAATCTTTTTGCGGAAGCATCATCTTTTTCGCGCTTTAATGCTTCGCGTTCAATTTCTAATTGCTTAGCTTTTCGTTCAATTATATCAAGCTCTTCGGGCATCGAATCAATTTCAATCCGCAGTTTTGATGCGGCTTCATCAATCAAATCAATTGCTTTATCCGGCAGAAAACGATCGGTGATATATCTTTCCGAAAGTTGTGTTGCCGCTATAATTGCGCCATCTGTAATCCGTACACCGTGATGAACTTCGTACCGTTCTTTAAGTCCGCGTAAAATAGAAATGGTATCTTCTTCGGATGGCTCATTAACAAGCACCGGCTGAAAGCGCCTTTCGAGTGCTGCGTCTTTTTCGATATGTTTTTTGTATTCATCAAGAGTTGTAGCGCCGATTGCGTGCAGCTCGCCGCGAGCAAGTGCAGGCTTTAAGATATTTGCGGCATCCATTGCGCCCTGTGTTGCGCCGGCGCCAACAAGTGTATGCAGCTCATCAATAAATAAAATAATTTCTCCGTTTGCCTGCTGAACTTCTTTTATTACGGCTTTCAAGCGTTCTTCAAACTGTCCGCGAAATTGTGTACCGGCAATAAGCGCTCCCATATCAAGCGCAATAATTTTTTTTGTTTTAAGATTTTCGGGAACGTCGCCTGTAATTATTCGATGTGCAATTCCTTCGGCGATTGCAGTTTTACCAACGCCAGGCTCGCCAATTAAAACCGGATTGTTTTTTGTTCGCCGCGAAAGTACTTGAAGCACTCTTCTTATCTCTTCATTTCTACCAATTACCGGATCAAGTTTTCCCTGTTTAGCAAGTTCGTTCAAATCCTTGCCGTATTTCTCCAATGCTTGATATGTGTCTTCGGGATTTTGTGATGTTACTGTTTGATTGCCTCGTACGGATTTAAGAGCAGAAAGAATGTCTTTATAAATAATTCCGTTATCGTGTAAAAGCTGTCCGGCTTTTCCTTTTTCGTTTGATAAAGCGAGAAGTAAATGTTCGGTTGAAACATACTCATCTTTTAAGTTACGCGCTTCTTCCGCAGCCGCATCCAAAAGCTTTGCAAGATTCTGGCTCATCTGCTGATTGCCCAAACTTGTACCGTTTACTTTCGGCATTGATTCCAAAAGCTGGTTAACTTTTAATTTAACCGCGTTAAAATTGCCGCCTGTTTTTTTGATAAGAGTTTCGGCAACATTGCCGCTTTCTTGCACAACCGAAGCAAGCAAGTGTTCGGGTTCAACTATCTGGTTATTGTAATTTTGCGCAATCTCAATTGCGTTCTGTACAACTTCTTGCGCTTTAATTGTTAGTTTGTTAAGATTCATAAAGCGTTCATCCTCTCTCAATTTGTAATCATATATTCATTTTCTACTGGAAGAAACAACCCCCGACTAAAGTGTAGAAGAAGTCTAAAAATTAAGTAATCAGATCAAAGTCATAAAAATCTTTTTTGTCAAGCATAGGATAGTGTTTTTTATTTAATGACCACAATTTCATTTTTCCAAAAGTTACAGAAGCTGCAATCAAAGCATCTGCGATTTCTAATCCATGACTTTTGGAAAAAGCAGCCAGATATTCTCCGGCAATTTTCCCAACCTCTTTATTTATATCTATAATGTTCATCAAAGAGAACAGGTTGTTGATAATTTCTGTTTCTTTCTTTTTAGCGCCGGCAAGAATTTCAGCAATTATAATTGGCGATATATATAAACTATTTTTATCAATCAATCTATTAACCTCAATTGATATTCTGTCCATTCCTCTTAAATGCCAGATGAGAATATTACTATCAACTAATATTAAGTCGTTATTCATATAATTCTTTTAGCCGTTTGCTTTTCCTAAGTTTTCTAACGTACTCATCTACATCGAAATCTCTATCTTTCCAAAGTCCTGCGGTCTCTTCAATTGCGGTTGAATGTTTTTTGCTTATAAATTTTTCTCTCAAAGTATCGCGAATTATACTGGAGATGTTCTTGTTTTTTAAACTACTTTCTATTTTAAGAATCTGGTAAATATCCTTATCTAAATATATTTGAGTTCTTTTCATGTCTTTCTCTTATTGATGATGTATAAATATATATTACTCAACATCATTTATCAAATACACTAAACGGCATTTGCAATTATTTACAATTACACTTAAATCACTTTATCGGAGGCTTTATACTCACTCGCTTCCGTTAACATTTTATTTAATCTGTTTACAAGTTTATGTGGATCTTCGAGACTTCCTTCAAGCAGCAGCGCCGAATCATAAAGCTGCTCGGTTGTATCCACAATAAATTGATCGTTTGAATTTTTCTTAAATACCGTTAACAAATTTCTTATCAACTTGTGATCTTTATTTACTTCCATCAATCTTTTTTGCGCAGGCATTGCCATATCCTGATTGCTCATCTTTAAGATTTTTTGCATTGTTGATGACATTGAATCATCGGGATTTATTAAACACGACGGACTGTCTTTTAATCGTTTAGATTCTTTTACTTCCGTAATACGGTCGCCGAGAATCGCTTTCATCTTTGATAAAAGCGAAGAGAACTGTTTATCATCATCTTTGCTCAATTTTTCGATGTTATCATCTTTCTTTTCAACGTCTTCAAGTTTATCAAGCTGTTTCAGATCGGCGGCATCAACAGATTTGAAATCAAAATCTTTATGCTTTCTTATTGATGAAACAACAAATTCATCAACCGGATCGTAGAGGTAAAAAACTTCCAATCCTTTTGATTTGAAAATTTCAAGATGCGGATTAAGATCAATTGCAGCACGGCTTGTGCCGATTGCGTAATAAATTTCTTTTTGATCTTCCTTCATTCTGCCAATATAATCTTCAAGCGAAACAAGTTCTTTTTCATCTTTGCTTGCAGAAGAATTGAATCGCAAAAGCTGTTGATATTTTTCTGCATTCACAAAATCCATATAACCAAGTTTAAAAATTCTTCCGTGTTCTTTCCAGAATTCTGCAAAACGTTCGGGCGAATCTTTTGCAATTTTTATAAGATGCGAAAGAACATTGCTGGTAACGCTGTTTGATATTTTTGTAAAGATTATATTTTCCTGCAAAGTTTCGCGCGAAATATTAAGCGGCAAATCTTCGGAATCCACAACACCTTTTACAAAACTTAAATACTCCGGCAGCAAATCCTTATTTTGATGTTGAATCAAAACTCGGCGAACATATAAATCCAAACCATAATCATCGCGATTGAAACGCCAGTACTCGTAACTTTTTTTCGGAATAAAAAGCAAGCTGTTAAATTGTATCGGCGCATCAACAGCGGAGTGAATTGTTTCAAAAGGTTCTTCCGTGTCGTAAGTTAAAAATTTATAAAACTCTTCGTACTGCTCTTTTTTTATTGATGATTTTGGTTCGCGCCAGATTGCTGCAACGGTATTTACCTTTTCATTTTCAAGATAAATCGGGTACGAAATAAAATTGGAATGTTTTTTAATTATTCCTTCGAGCCTGTATTTATCGGCGTATTCTTTGGTTTCTTCTTTTAGATAAATTTCAATTGTTGTTCCGCGTTTTATCTCATCATTAATGTCGGAAATTTCATAATCGCCAAGTCCGTCTGATTTCCATTCAACAGGTTGTGCATCTTTTTTATAAGATTTTGTTTTGATTATAACTTCTTTCGCAATCATAAAAACAGAATAGAAACCAATACCAAATCTTCCGATGATATTATTAACGGCGTCTTTGCTTTCGGATAATTGTTTTAAAAATTCTTCCGAGCCGGATTTAGCAATCGTTCCGATGTTTGCAATAAGTTCATCGCGCGTCATTCCAATTCCAGTATCACAAATAGTTATCATGTTTTTTTTATCGTCAAAACTAATTTTTATTTCTAACGGAAGATCTTTGTCCGCAACCTCAGTTCCTTTTGTAGATTCAAAACGCAGTTTGTCTAGTGCATCAGAAGCGTTGGAAATTAATTCGCGTAAAAATATATCTCTGCTTGTGTAAAGCGAGTGAACAAGTATATCAAGCAGTTTTTTTGTTTCTGCTTTAAATTCAAATTTTGTTGTGTGTGTTTCGGTCATTATTTCTCCTTTGTTTTCAATATCTAAAAAGTTTTAAACACAATTTATTTATGCTTTATTATCAAGTTGAAGCGATATGTTTTAGTTTTTCAAACAACGCTTTTTCTTCTTTGCTCAGATTTTTGGGAATTGTTACATAAATTTTTACAAACAAATCACCGCGAGCGTTATCGTTTTTTAATCCAAGATTTTTTAGTCGCAGCAATTTTCCGGTTTCTGTTCCCTCCGGAATAGTAATGTTAATTGTTTTTTCGTCCAATGTTTTTATATGTTCTTTGCCGCCAAGAACCGCAGTATAAAGATCAACATCAAGATTATAGTAAAGATCATTTTCTTTAATTTCATAAAACGGATGTTTAAGAATGTGGATGTTTAAATAAAGATCACCCTTCTCTCTGCTTGATGTTGTTGATCTTCCGAGACCTTTTAATCTTAATTTCTGTCCATCTTTTGTACCCGGAACAATTTTTATTTTAAGTTTTTTGTCGTCAAGAATTATTTGCTTTTCGCTGCCGTTAAAAGCGTCTTCAAGCGAGATATTTAAATTTGCTTCAACATCAACAGAAGTTTTTTGCTGTTGTGGTCTTGTTCCAAAACCACTTCCACTGCCGCCAAAAAACGATTCAAAGAAATCCGAAAAGCCTCCGCCCGCACCACCAAATAAATCATTTATATTACCGGAATATTGATATGACGATTCTCCGCCTCTGTTAGCGCCGCCAAAAGGATTTCCATAATTATAGCCTTGTCCGCCAGCGTTTTCATACTGCTTCCAATTAGAACCAAGCGTATCGTACTTTTTACGTTTTTCGGGATCGCTTAAAACTTCGTTCGCTTCGGTAATCTCTTTAAACTTTTCTTCGGCAGATTTATTTCCGGAATTACGGTCCGGATGATATTTCATTGCTTGCTTACGGTAAGCTTTTTTTATTTCGTCCTGCGTTGCAGATTTTTCAACGCCGAGTGTTTTGTAGTAATCTTTATATTCCATTTTGCAAAAAGATAGCGACGGGCTGTGCCGGTCATTTATAAATTATTCGATTGATTTTAACAATAAAATTATTCCTTGATATGCTAAAGTCAAATTATTCTCACTGCAAATTTACTCAAAAGAAAAGGGTAACCGCTAATAGTTACCCTTCTTTTCCTGATCATCAACGCTTAATTTATTTCACCTTTATTTCAATCTCTTTCGGTTTTGCCTCTTCGGCTTTCGGGATAGTTATGGTTAACTGTCCGTTATTAAATTCAGCATTTATTTTATCTGCTTGAATTGTTTCCGGCAGAGTAAAAGATCTGAAATATTTACCGTAAGATTTTTCAATCCTGTGGCATTTTGCATCTTTAGTTTCATTTTCTTGAACTCTCTCGCCGCTAATGTTTAGCGTTCCATTTGTAAAAGATATTTTAACATCTTCTTTTTTAATGCCAGGCAGATCAACTTTTAACGAAAAATTATCTTTGTTTTCGTAAATGTCTGTCAACGGCATCCAAACAGCATTTTCGTATTCGGAATCAACGTCTTTGCTTTTGGAAATTCCAAAACGGTTTTCAAGCGAGTTGAACATTTTGCTGAATTCTCTTTCGAAATCCATAAGATCTCTAACCGGGTTAAATTTTACTAAAGTCATTTTATTACTCCTTTTTATTTGTTTATAAATTGATGTTTGTTTTAAGTTCGCTTTTTATTGTACAAGCTGCGTGCCAACTATGTTATAGAGTACGTAACTTGTTTGATTATAATGAGTTAAAGAAATATTAGTGTTGATTTTTACAAAGCGTCTATGTGGCAGAAATTGTGCCAGCTAATTTCACAACAAATTTTTTAGTCATATTTAACTGACACGCTGACAGCGGCTAAAATTTATCCCAAAATTGTTTCAGTAAATTTCCAAATTGATTAACCCTTCATAAATGATTATTTTTACCTTCAAATTTTTGAGTTAATAAATTGAAACAAGATACCATAGTTGCTTTGGCTACTCCGCCGGGAGTTGGCGCTATTTCGGTAATTCGAATCAGCGGTCCAGATTCATTTTCCGCCGTTGACGACTATTTTAGAGGTAAAACAAAATTATGTGATGCTGCTACCCACACATTGCATTACGGTGATATTTATAATTTTGACGGCGAGCATATTGATGATGTTGTAATTTCTGTTTTCAAATCGCCAAATTCATATACCGGCGAAGATAGTGTTGAAATTAGCACACACGGAAATCCACTAATAACTCAAAAAATTATTGAATTATTGATTTGTAAAAATATCCGGTTGGCGGAACCCGGTGAATTTACAAAAAGAGCTTTCTTAAACAATCGCATTGATCTTGCGCGGGCAGAAGCCGTTGCCGATGTTATTGGATCGCGTACAGAAGTTTCACTTCGCGGCGCAAGAAACCAGCTTGATGGAATGTTATCTAAAAAAGTTTCTGAACTCAGGAATTTGCTTATTAACTCGTCCTCATTTGTGGAACTTGAATTAGATTTTGCAGAAGAAGATATTCAATTTGTAAATCTTGAAGAGTTGCTAAAACGGGTTGACTCAATTATTATTGAAATTGATACTTTGCTTGAAAGCTACTCATTTGGCAGAGTAATCCGCGATGGAGTTAATGTTGCTCTGGTAGGAAAGCCGAATGTTGGCAAATCTTCATTATTAAATTACATTTTGAAGGAAGCGCGGGCAATTGTAAGCGAAATACCCGGAACAACCCGCGATGTAATCCGTGAAGAAGTTTCAATTGATGGGATACTTTTTAGATTATTTGATACTGCTGGTCTTCGGCTTTCAGAAGATTCCATTGAAAAAGAGGGAATTATCCGAAGCAGAGAAACTATTCGTAATGCAGATGTTGTTGTTTTTATTGAGGACGTTGAACAGGGAGAATCGAAAGAAATTTTTGTGGATTTACTAAATCTAACAAGCGCAGATAAAATTATTAAAATTGTAAACAAAATTGATTTGCACAATAATGTTAAGTTTGAATGTGATGTGAAAATATCAGCAAAAACCGGAGAGGGAATTGATTTACTTTTTAAAAAGTTAAAAGCCGTTTCTATTGGCAATGAAATCTACACCGAAAAATCAGCAATTGTTACAAATTTAAGACACCACAATTGTTTAAGAAGGTCGAGGGAAAATTTAATTTCTGCCCGCGAATCAGTCTTAAAAAAAATGAGCGGCGAATTTATTGCTGTGGATTTACGAAATGCCGAAATGAATCTTGCCGAAATTATCGGAGAAGTTACTTCGGAAGATATTTTAAATAACATTTTTATGAAATTTTGTATTGGTAAGTAACTTTCCGTTTCACGTGAAAAGCAAAAAGGCTTGGATTTTTTACAATCCGGTTTCACGTGGAAAGTTTAAAAGGTTAGAAAATGAAAAGTTTTGATGTGATTGTTGTTGGCGGCGGGCATGCCGGAATCGAAGCGGCATCTGCTGCCGCAAGAATGGGCTGCTCGGTTGGTTTGGTTACGATGGATAGATTTGCACTTGGTAGAATGTCTTGCAATCCGGCAATTGGCGGAACGGCAAAAGGGCATTTAGTGCGTGAGGTTGATGCACTTGGCGGAATTATGGGGCAAATTGCAGATCGAACAGGGATACAATTTAGAATGTTGAACCGCTCAAAAGGTCCGGCTGTTTGGTCACCTCGCTGCCAATCCGATAGAAAATTATATTCTGAAGAAGCGTATAAAGTAATTTCATCCACAGAAAATATAGAAATAGTTGAATCCTCGGCTTCGGAGGTTATTTGTGAAAATGGAAAGGTAACTGGAATTATAGTTTCCGGTAACGAAGTGCTTTATTGTAAAGCTTTAATTCTTTCTTCCGGTACTTTTTTAAATGGCTTAATGCACACAGGATTAACGCAAATTAAGGGCGGAAGATTTGGCGAACAGCCTGCAACCGGAATCACGGAATCTTTAGCTAAACTTGGTTTTGAACATGGCAGATTAAAAACCGGCACTCCGCCGCGATTAAAAAAGGATTCCATAAACTGGAGTATTCTTGAAGAACAGCCAGGTGATGAAAATCCGCAACCTTTTTCACATCAAACAGATTTGTCTAAATTCCCATTCCTGCCTCAGATTAGCTGCCATATAACTTATACGGATAGCGTTGTTCACAAAATTTTAGAAAAAGGATTTGCAGAATCTCCACTTTTTACCGGCTTAATTAAAGGTGTTGGACCTCGTTATTGTCCTTCAGTTGAAGATAAGATAGTTAGATTTGCGGATAAAGAACGGCACCAATTGTTTTTGGAGCCGGAAGGATTGGATTCCGACCAGATTTACCTTAATGGATTTTCATCCTCGCTCGATGCGGAAATTCAACTTGAAGCGCTTCATAAAATTAAAGGTTTGGAAAATGTTGAAATGATTCGTCCCGGCTATGCTGTTGAGTACGATTATTTTCCACCGCATCAGATTGATTTGACTCTGGAAACTAAATTGATTGATGGGCTTTATTTTGCAGGACAAATAAACGGAACTTCCGGTTACGAAGAAGCTGCCGCACAAGGATTAATGGCGGGAATCAACGCTGCGCTAAAAATTCAAGGAAAACCGGAATTTGTTTTGAAGCGAAGCGAAGCATATATCGGGGTTTTAATTGATGATCTTGTTACAAAATCAACAGATGAGCCTTATAGAATGTTTACTTCGCGCGCAGAACATCGTTTACTTTTAAGGCAAGATAATGCCGACAGGCGTTTAATGAAATATGGTTTTGAATTCGGATTGATTCCGAAAATATTATTTGATACTATCAACAAAAGAAATGACTTAATAAATAATAGTATCAATTATTGCTCTAATAAAAAGTATCATGCACGAGACATAAATAAATATCTTCTCTCGATTGGCTCTACGGAAATTGACTCCACAGAAACAATCTCCAAGCTTTGCAAAAGACCGGAAATAAATCTTAAACAATTATTAGAATTTAACGGAATATCAAACGAGCAGGAAATCAGCGATTTATTAAATGACGGCGCAGCGCTTGAGCAAACCGAAATCGAACTTAAATACGAAGGTTATATCGCACGGCAATATGAATCTATTGCGCGGTTAGAAAGATATGAAGAAACAAAAATTCCATTAAGTTTTGATTACAAAAAAATAAAACACTTATCCACAGAAGGAAGAGAAAAACTTAGCAAAGTAAAACCGCGTTCAATCGGGCAGGCATCAAGAATTTCCGGTGTAACATCTTCAGATATTTCAATTTTGTTGGTATATTTGAAAAGTTAATTTTTTAAGGTTTATAATGCCAGCTTCAAAACAAGAGATTTATCTTAAAGAACTTCAAAATTATTGCTGGGATAACGGCTTTAATCCCGAACCAACCCGCAGCGAAAGACTTGCCTTCTTTGCTAATCTTGTTGTGGAAAAAAACAAATCTGTTAATTTAATTTCTAGAAAAGATGTAGATCATATAATTGAAAATCATATTTTCATTACTGCTTACATCACAAAATTTTTTCCGGAAAAAGTTACACGTTTTTTGGATATTGGAACCGGTGGTGGTTTTCCCGGAATTCCAGTTGCAATTATGCGCCCCGATTTGCGAGGTGTTCTTGCAGATTCGACCGGAAAGAAAATAGAAGCGGTAAAAGAATTTATTGACAGACTTAAACTAAGTAATGTTGTTGCAGAAAACAGCCGTGTTGAAGATCCTGCTTTTATAGAAAAGTACAAAGGCTCTTTTGATTTAATTGTTAGTCGTGCTGTTGTGCCGATTATAATTTTATTTCGATATGCACTTCCTCTTGTAAAAGAAAAAGCCTACATCATTGCAATGAAAGGCGGCGATCTGGAAGAAGAGTTTCAAAAAGCAAAATTAAAATATCACTCTCAGATTAAAAATTTTACCGTTTACGAACTCGGATATAAACCAACTAATCTTCGAAACAAAAAAGAAAAAAAGTTGGTTGTAATTGAGTTACAGAAATAATGTTCTTTTCAAAGATTTTATGAAATTATTTTTATCCATTTTTTTTCTTTGGGTAAACGTTTCGTTTGCACAATCAAGCTCGCTAATTAAAAATGATTTTAACGATTTCTGGAAAACCGCCGGAGATTATTATACTAGCCCGCTTCGTTTTGATTCTAAAGATTGGATAATGCTATCTTCGGTTGTTGGTTTAACCGCGCTTTCTTCTTTAGCAGATAAAGAAATAAAAAACTTTTCGCAGCGTAATCAAAGTAATTTTGCAAATCATTTGTTTAACATTGATAAATATTATTACATGGAATTTGCTGCCGGCAGTGTTATTGCATTTTACGGATACGGTTTAATTGCTGATGATAAAAACTTTACACGATTAGCACTAAAATTAACCGAAGCAACTCTTCTTTCGGCTTCGGTAACAACTGCAATAAAAATTATTGCAGGCAGGGGCAGACCTTATAAACAGGAAAGCCAGTATTCTTTCAATCCGTTTACTTTTGATAATGATTACAACTCATTTCCTTCCGGACACACAACGCTTACTTTTGCATACTCAACAGTAATGGCAAACGAAGTTGATAATATTTTTTGGAAAGTTGGCTGGTATTCGCTGGCGGGGCTTGTTGGTTACGCACGCATCTATCATAATCAGCATTGGTTTTCTGATGTTGCAATGGGCGCCGCAATCGGATATTTTACCGGCGAGTTTGTAAATAATCACGATTCAAATAATTCCAAAGAAACTTCGTTCAACTTCTATCCCTTGCCAATGGGCTTTGCAATGCAGGTAAGATTTTAAATTCTATTACTGGTTTTTGTTCAAAAGCGTGCAAGACGGGTTTAACTTTGAGATATTGAAAACCAAAATACTTTTTAACAATTATAATTTATGTAGTTATGATCTAAAACTTACAGAATCCGGCATAAAGGCTTATGAAAAAGAACTATCTGAACTCGAATATAAAAACTCCGAAGATGACGAAGAAATTAATGATGACAAATAATATTTTTAAATTATATCGGAGTGATAAATGAAAACACTTAAAGAAAAATGCGATACTGTTCTTAGAGTATGGATTTCAAACAGCGATCCCGAAGGTGAATATAAACTAACAGGCGGTTATTGGGAAGTTCTTTATCCATTGCTAAAAAAACACAGTCCGGAATTATTAAGAATGTATGAAAACTTTGTCGGCGAGTTTGATTATTTTAATGAAGAAGTGCGCAACCATTTAAGTACCGGCGATGAAGAAAAGGATTTTATAAATGCTATCGGTTATATGAACGCACGAGAGAGAATGTATGCAACGCCAATGGACAGGCACGCAATTGATCTGGGTGATGATAGAATAATTTACTACATCCCAAACCAAAGCCTTGATGAAGATGTTTTTGATTAGATTGATTAGTTAAATTAAAAAAGTAACACAAACTTATTTTTGTAGAACAGGAAAAAAATGAATTTAATTGATACTGGTATAGAAAAAGGTCTTATTCGATTTGACGAAGACAGAAACTTCATAACATACATTCATCAGAATAAAAAACGCAATTATAACAATCCCGAAGAAAAAGCACAGGCAGAAACATTTTTAACGCTTGTTTTGAATTACGGCTATCCTGTTAATAGAATACAACAATTTGTTGCGGTGCAAATGGGTGCAGAAACCAAAGAAGCCGACATCATTGTTTACGCCGATGATGAATGTGAACAAACTTACATTTTGGTTGAATGCAAAAAAGAAGAGATTACGGACCAACAGTTTAACATTGCCGTTGACCAGGCATACAGCTATGCTGTTGCCGAAGGTGCAAAATATGTTTGGACAACTTCCCGAATTAAAAACCAATGTTACGAAGTTTCTTTAAAGAAGCCCAGAAGTAGAATTGAAATTCCTGATATTCCTCAATTTGGAGTAAATGAATTAGCGCCCCATAAATATGTAAAAGGCGGGTTAATACAATCGGGCGAAGTAATCAAAAGTAATCGTATTGCAGAGCCTCTTCAGAATATTAAGCAAAAATTTTTTGAACTTGAAGTTGTAAGTGAAAGCGAATTAACTAAAATTTTTGTGCAAGCTCATCAAGCTCTTTGGGGCGGCGGACAACGAAACCCAAGCGTTGCGTTTGATGAATTGGATAAATTAATTTTTTGTAAAATATGGGACGAAAAGCATCCAAGAAAAATTGGAGAGCCTTATGACTTTCAGCTTTTCAGAGATGAAAATCCAGCCGATTTATTAAAAAGGGTTAAAGAACTTTATGAGCAAGGTAGAAAAAGAGACCCTGAAGTTTTTAAAGATGATATTACCTTAACCGCCATTGAAACGCAAACAATTGTGAAATACTTTCAGCGCATAAACCTTAACAAAACAGATCTTGATAGCAAGGGCAAGGCATTTGAAACCTTTATGGGAAGTTTTTTTCGAGGCGATTTTGGGCAATACTTTACACCAAGACCAATTGTAAAATTTATTGTTGAGAGCCTGCCGATAAATAATAGCAGCAGAGTATTGGACACTAGCTGCGGCAGCGGTGGTTTTCTTTTGCACGCCTTAGACAAAGTCAGAGAACAAGCCAACGACTTTTATGATAAAATAAAAGAAGAAAAAGACCACTTCCGGCATTGGCACGACTTTGCAGAAAAGAATTTATTCGGCATTGAAATAAATGACCAAATAGCACGAACCGCCAAAATGAATATGATTATTCATGATGATGGGCATACAAACGTTATTTCAAAAGACGGACTTTTGAGCGATAAAGATGTACAATCTAAAAACAAAGAATTTGTTTACGGAACTTTTGATTTTATAATTACAAACCCACCTTTTGGAAGCAGCATTAAGCAAACCGAAAAAGCTTATATGCACCAATATAATTTAGCTGCTAAAGAAGTGGATTGGCTTGGTTTAACTTCAAAAACGAAATCTACATTACGAGATAGCCAAAGCACAGAAATTTTATTTATTGAACAGTGCTATAATTATCTTGTTGAACACGGTTACCTTGCAATCGTAATTCCAGATGGAATTTTAACTAACAGCAGCCTTCAATATGTTCGGGATAACATTGAAGAAATGTATCGTATTGTAGCGGTTGTTTCTCTGCCGCAAACTGCATTTACAGCTACTGGCGCAGGCGTAAAAAGCTCTGTTCTGTTTTTGCGCAAACACAAACAAAATGTAACCAATAGGATAATTAACCAAAAACTTAAAATCAAAGAAAAGTTAAAAACAGAAAGTAATTTTCTTACAACTATCGAAACGTGGGAAAAACAAAAAAACAGATCTATAAAAGAATTAGAAAAAGCAGCGAAAGATCACAATCCGAAAGCAAGTAAAAAAGAAATTGGTGAAAAAATCAAAGATGATAAAACTGCGCTCCAACAGGCTTTTACAGACAAAGTGAATCTGCTAAAAGAAGAACTCACCGAAAAATATTTTTTGGCTAAGCAAAACGCCTTAGACGATTACCCTATCTTTATGGCAATTGCAGAAGATATTGGCTACGATGCAACTGGCAGACCAACAAACAATAACGAGTTGATTGAAATCGGCAAAGAACTTTCAAAATTTATAGACTATATAAATAAAACGGAGAAATAAATGGAGAACCCGGATATTATCATATATCAAACCGAAGATGGAAAAACTTCGGTTGCTTTGTATGCTAAGGACGGCTCGGTTTGGATGAATCAAAATCAGTTAGCAGAACTTTTTGCCACCTCTGTTCCAAACATTAGCATACATATATCTAAAATCTTAAAAGATAAGGAATTAAGCGCAAATTCAGTTGTTAAGGAATATTTAACAACTGCTTTAGATGGCAAAAAATATAATGTAATTTTTTACAGTCTTGACTGATAATGTTTATGAAATCTTTGATAAAAAAAGAAAATTATTTGAAGCTAATCAAGCTGATGAACAGGATTTGGACGAGCTAAAACAACTTGAAAATAAAATTAATAAGAATAAGAGATGAGCAATTTTACCATTAACCCCACACTTAATATAAATCGGGTTTTTATGCTTAATAAAAGCCAGTTGGAAAAACGGCTTGATCCTCAGTTTTATATTCCTGAATTAGTAAATCTTGAGCAAAAAGTTTTAGCCAAACACCCCAAAAGATTAAGAGATTATGTCGTTGGTATTTCAAGCGGAGCAACACCGAAAAGGGACAAAGAAGATGAGTATTATTCTACTTTAGAAAATGGAATCCCTTTTTTAAGAGTTCAAAACATAACAGAGTTTGGTTTGGATTTATCAGATGTGAAGTTTATCAACAAAGAAACTCACGATTCTCTTCTAAAACGAAGTCAAGTTTTTGAAGACAATTTATTGGTTACAATTACGGGCAGAATTGCAAGTGCAGCCGTTGCGCCTCCTAGTTTTGAGGGGAATATAAACCAGCATTCCGTTGTTATTAAAACAAAAAATGTTTGTACAAGTAAAATGCTGGCTGCTTATTTGAATTGTTCAATTGGGCAAATATTGGCGAATCGCAGGACAACCGGCGGAACAAGACCGGCGCTAGATTATACTGCATTGCTTTCTATACCTATTATTGAAGACAAAAGAATATTAGCTATTACAAGTAAAGCTGTAGAACAAAAACAACGCAACGAAGCCGAAGCCGACAAACTACTTTCAAGCATTGATGACTATTTACTTGGCGAATTAGGAATAAAATTGCCAGAACCGCCCGAAAATACATTAAAAAGCAGAATGTTTACTACTTCAATAAAAACAATCTCTGGAAATAGGTTTGACGCGTATTTTCATCAAAACAAATTCATTAATAATCTTGAAGCGATTTCAAAAGGCAAGTATCCGGTTAAACAACTTCGCGAAATATTATCGGATAACTTAACAAAAGGTACTTTGCCAAAACAAGAGGATAAAGACGGAGAATGTTCGGTGGTTCAAATAAGTTCAATTACTGTTAATGGAACAATTTCTCTTAATGATTTGCTAACCGCAAAAAATATTTTCAGTAATCAGCAAAAATTAAAATTAGGAGATGTGTTAATAGTAATTACAGGCGCTACTATTGGAAAGGTTGCGTTTTGGGATTATGATGGCGATTACTATTTGGGCGGCGACATTGTAAAATTTCAAACTGATTTGACATCGGATAATGCTTTTGTATTCAGTTTATTAAGATGCTCTTTGATGCAAACAGAAATAAAAAGAAATATTACAGGCGCAACCAATGGCCATTTATCCCCAGAAAATATTTTGCAATTACCAATTCCAGTTCCACCGCTTGCCAAACAAAAGGAAATAGCCAAACACATTTCCTCTATCAGGCAGAGGGCGCAGCAGCTTAAAGACAAAACAGCACAAGCGCTTAAAAAAGCCAACGAGGAAATTGAAAAAATATTGCTATGTTAATAAAAGAAAATAATCACTTAATAAGATGAAACTTTACTTTTACATTTTAATTTCGGTTCTGCACTCGTTTAGTGTTTTTGCACAGATTGAAGAAGGCGCAGACCTTGACTTGCAAAAATTTGTTGAAGTGGGCGGCGATGTTTTTACCGCGCCCGCAGATTTTGAATCGGAAGATTGGATAAAACTTTCCGCATCAATTGGCGTAACTGGTTTAGCAATGCTTGTGGATAAAGATGTAAAAGAGTTTTCGCAATCGCACAAAACGGAATTTTTAAATACAGTTTTTAAGATTGATGATTATTATCATTCCGAGTTAATGGCGGCGAGCATCGTTGGCTTATATGTTTACGGCTTAATTGATAAAAACAGCGAAGTAAGAAATCTTGGTTTGCGGCTTGCCGAGGCAACCGTTTACGGCAGCCTTATAAATATGAGTATCAAGTTTACCGGCGGAAGAAGCAGACCTTTTACTACCGAAAGTCCTTTTGATTTTGATCCGTTTAAAACAAACTTTGAGCAAACATCATTTCCATCGGGGCATTCAACGCTTGCATTTGCATATTCAACCGTAATGGCAAAAGAGTATCAAAATTTTTTCTGGAAGTTCGGATGGTATTCCTTAGCAACGCTTACTGCTTATGCGCGGGTTTATAATAACAAGCACTGGTTTTCGGATATAATTTTTGGAGCGGCTATCGGGTATTTTGTTGCGGAGTTTGTAAACAATCATCCCACAAATCAAAAATCAAAATTAGCGGAACCTGTTGTTCCGCCGCCTCCGATTTTTAATTTCAAAATACCTTTGTGATTGTTTATGTATAATAACGCTAAATTCAGATTTACCGAAAACGGTTTATACAGGATTTCATTATGCAGCGCTCAAACAAAAACACACCCTTTATATCAATACTATTATGCAACCCCAAATAATTAATTTGTAAAAACAAATGAGTTGGATTTTTGGTTTTTATTCTAAAGAGAAGGTAGCGTCGGATGTTTTATCAAAACATCATCCGCAAGCTATTGCCAGCATAAATATTGATAAATGCTATATTGCAATTGGCGGCAACAAAAACATGGTTGTTTTTAATGATACTGATGCGCAAAATAAATATTTTATTTGCGGCGCAGCAATCAGCAATAATTTTGAGAATGTTTTAACCAATGAAAATTGGCAAACAATAATTAGTAATCATCCCAAAGATATTGCTGAGTTAAACGGTCATTTTTGCGGAGTTTCTGTTAATAACAATTCCTTAAATCTTTTTACGGATCCATTGGGGCTGCGAGAATTTCATATTTATGAAAATCAGGACGGCTGGTATTTTTCCACACGATTGGATTGGTTGTTAAAATTAAACTGTTTTGAAATAGACTTTAATGAATTTGGCTCGCGCTGGCTTTTAACAAATCAAATATCAAACAAAAGCATAATTAAAAATATTTTCAGATTAAATTGCGGCGCAAAAGCTACGTTAGAAAATAATCAGTGCGTTACTTTGCAGTACAACTGGATGCCCACCACGGGCAGTTACATAACAACAGATGATTTCAAAAATGAATTAAATAAAATTATAAAGTTGGGATTAAATCAGAACTCAAATTTATCTCTTAGTTTATCTGGCGGGTTGGATTCCCGGGTGATTCTTTCTTTTTTAGTAAATTCAAAAAACAAAAATTGGAACTGCCACACATTCCAAAATAATGACACGACGGATTACAATATTGCCAGCCAAATATGTAAAGACCTAAACATCAGACATCATAAAATTTCTAATGATATTGCCGGATCTCAAAATATTATTTCAGACTTATTTGAATACATTGGTTCAACATATTTAGCCGGTTCGGGTTTTACTTCATTAAATTTAACGCACTATAAATTTTTACCGCAAGACGAAATAATAATAGACGGCGGCTTTGGTGAAATATGGCGAAGAGAATTTCTAAATCGTCTTTACCATTTGGGACGTAAAGATCTGGAGCAAAATAATTTTAATAAAATACCACGATACTTTCTAAATCGTAGAGCGGAATTGTTTTCTGCCGATTGCAATAGTTTTATGAACAATGGAGTTGTTGAGCAAATTGAAAATCTTATGAACCAACTTCCCGCAATAAAAGAAATCGGGCTTGGCAACTGGTTGGATATTTTTTCTATAAAAACCAGATTGAGTAATTTTTATGCGCCGGAGCAGGCACGAATTGATAATTTTATAAAATCATTTATGCCGTTTGCTCAACCCGAATTATTAAATGTTTTGTTTAGCCTGCCTGTTTCGGAACGAATTAACAATAGACTTTTTAAGAAGATTATTAAATTAAATTGTCCGCAATTAACTAAATATAATTTAGCTAAAGGAAAAATGCCTTATCCATATTATTTCACTCCATTAATGAAAAGAGCGTACATACGCATGTATAATAAGTTTAAACCCGAAAGCGAACATTCGGATTTTGATAGTTTTTTAATTGAAATGAAAGAATTTATTATGGATTCGTTGCGTTCTAAGTCAGCGCAAGAATATGCACCTTATAATTATAAATTTATTTTTAACAAAATTGATTCCTATTATAAAGGTGTTGACAGCGACAGGAACTTTGTGGATTGGTTTCTTACCTTTGAAATATTCAGACAAATACTACAACAAAAACAAAGCTAAATTATTACTTTCTGCGATATTTAATCCCAAATAAAAAATTGAGGCAACAAGTTTTATAAATTATTTTGTTTGTATTAATAAAAGTTATTCCCAATTGAAAAGCGCTAAAATTTCATCCCTACTTAAAGCACGATTATAGATCAATAAATCATCAATTTCTCCTAGAAAAAAATTATATTCCGATAGTAAACTCTTGCCAATATAAATTGGCTGATCATTTTTGTTAAAACTATCTTGCCAATTGGGAGGGGGTGTATATCCTTGAATTATAGTGAAAGTATGAATTTCTTCATCCGAGGTATCCTCAGAATACCTTTTTATTTTAGTAATTTTTTGAGTTGCCATACGGTAAGTTTCAAATGTAAATGCAAAAAAGAAGAAGCGCTCAACGCTTGTATAATTCGATCTTATAGCTGTCCCGCTTTGAGAACGTACAGGATCCTTGAAGAAAAACCAGAAACCATTAGGATCCGAAATACTTAAAGCATAACCTGAACCAACGGTATCTATTTTTGAAATAATTGATGCATTTATTGAGCCTGTATATGGAAGTGGTATTCGACCCCAGAAACATATTGTCCCGCTATCGCCATTAAGCTCATAGAAATTTGGAATTTCAACATAGTCATTAACTCCATCGAAAAAATATGAGCCTTCCGCTTGACCAAATCTACCAATTGAAGTAGTTACTCCACTCTCCACTGCGTCGTACCGATTTAAGCCATAATCTCTCGCATTTCCATCAAATGGATAGTATGCGACAAGACCATCTTCGATTAGACGACCATATTCTAAATAATCTTTGGGCGCTTCTGCCGGACTGTTGATTTCTTCCTTACAGCCAAAAAATATTATTGAAAAAACAACAGATAATAAAATGCGATTTTTCATTATCTGTTTAATTTGAATCTTCAACACCGTATTTACTTCTTTAATAAATCTTGAATAAATTCTCATTCTGAAAATTTAATTATTACTTATGAGCAATTACCCACACTTGTTTTTTATTAGCAATTCCTGTTTTTGTTAATTCAAATATTGTTGCGGGTACGATAATTATCAAATTTAAAAGTTGCAAAATAAAAACTTGTTGTTCGCCCAAGCCCAAACAAGCTAAACACTTTGGACTTACTCTTTTTTCTCAACTTCAAGAATGAGCCTGCCCGTCATCAGGAGGGTTTATTAGCAGCCCACCATTATGGACTTGCCATAATTTTTTTATAGTGCGACCTTTTTAGTAAATATTTTTGTAACAAGTATATAACAGTCCAGCGATATGATGCTGATTTTTTTAATGCTCGTTTAGCAGCTTTGTCTCCGGCGCTTATGTTTTTTTTATTGGTGAATTTGATATGGGTTTTCCCTATATCACATATCCCGTTCAATAGAGTATTTTAACTTTAAACCACCGGGTACTTGTTACGTTTTTTTTAACTATTTTTGAGCCATTGATATTTATTGCCTTTTCTGAAACTCTTCTTCATTCAATATTTATTTATACTTTATTTATGATGTTTGCTGGTCATGGCACGCCCTTATAATTTTGATTGACTAAACTTAAGAGAAAAAGGCTAAGAGAGATAATATTTTAAATCTTTTTTCTTAGCCTTCTTCCTCTAATAGATATAAACTACTAGATTATTTAGCCAAGATTAGCTTTTTTGTTTGTGAGAATTTTCCAGCTTCTATTCGATAGAAATATATTCCACTTGCAAAATTAGATGCATCGAAAATTACTGAATATGTACCAGCTTGCTTTTCTTCATTAACAAGAGTTATTATATCCCTTCCTAGAATATCATAAACTTTTATCAAAACTTTTTCATCAAGTGGCAGAGTATAATTGATGGTAGCTATCGGGTTAAATGGATTTGGATAACCTGTTATACTATAGCCTTCAGCCTGATCATTTTTAACACTTTCGTTAAAAATATTTTCTTGTTCCGTGTTTAGCTGAGCCAAAGCATATTTACTTAACAAATGATATTTGTGTTCTTCAATGAGATCGTTGAACATATTATTTGCCAGAAGTAAATCTTGAACATAATACTTGTATATTAATCCTTTTTCATATTTCATTTCACAAATTAAATCTTCATCCTTTGTTGCAGAAATTATTTTGTCTGCCAGTTCTATTGAACTATTATAACTCCCATTATTAACCGAACTCCAAATTAAGTATCGTTCAATATAAGGATTGAAAGAATCATTTTGCCCTCCAGCCATCAAAGAATTAATAAAACTTTCGAATTCTTCAGTTTGGTTTATAGCTTTATATAAATGAGATAATTTTAGCAATGAATTCTTTACTGCATCTTTTTCGGTTGAAACTTTAAATAGGTCTTTATATTCAGTTATCAACTCATTGTAATAACCAAGGTAATTATTTAAATCAAAACTGTCATCTCTTTTGTCTTTTGAAATTCTTCTTAATAACCAAAGATATTTTTCATCTTCATTTTTAGAATCGCTAATAGAATTGCCTTCATTGAAAGCATAAGTTTCACTGTTTTTAGCAAGACCACCGCAAACTCCATTTATTCCAGTAATGGTAACGTTTCCATAAATACTTTGTGGAACTGGGGCACTATAGTCATTACTTATTGCATAAGCATAACCACCATTATAAGCATAAATATCATATCCATTACCGCAGAATAAATCCTGATCACCAACATTGTATGCAGCATTGTGTACTAAATAAACTCCTACATCATATCCTCCAGAAATTTCTGTGTAGTAAATATCTCCTGTTCCGTTATAGCTTTGATATGCAAAAGATGCACCGCCTAAAGTGCCACTTGAAAATCCAAAATTTGTTTGAGTACCGTAATAATCATTGACCATTGTTGAGGCTTGAATATTACAGTTTGAAATACTTGTATTAGAGCTATTATTTATGTTAAGAACATTATTCAAGCGAATATTATTAATTGAGACATAGCTTGAGTTGTTCGTGACCGAAATAGAACTGTTTAATATTGTACTCCCAATTCCCTGACCTTGTAATGTAATCCTTGATTTGCCACTGAAACTTAAACTCCCTGAATAAGTTTTTGAAAGAAGTTCAACGGTTTGAAAACTTGAGGCATTATTTATCGCTAATTGAATCGTTGGGAATAAACCTTTCAATGTACTGCCAGTTTTTAAGTAAGCATTTAATCCAGTAATAGAACCATTTTGTACTATACTTCCTCCAGTTGATTTAATGTAATAACTACCCAAATTAACAGTTGCGTTTGAATTAATAGTCAGAGTTTTACCAGATGGGACAAATACATTTCCCTGAAGTGTATAGGAGTCTTGCCAGAATTCATCGTGCGATAATGTACCCGATAAAGTTGCATTTCTAAAACCAGCTATTTGATTTGAAGTTTCATTCAAAACCCTCGAATTATCTTCTGTTTGAGTTGTGCCAATTATAACTCCATTCACAGTTTTATTTGGATTCGAAAAATAACCTATTTTAGTACAAGATTGACCTGGGCAACTTGTACTACTATAAGCCATAACTGTAATTAAATCATTTGGTATAGATATAAATCCGTGTCCATAGGGTAACTCGTAGCCAGAAGCATGATCAACATCGTGATTTGCACCTTGAATATGTCCAATTTCATGAGCAAGTGTCCAACTAGATGATCCTGCATAATCATCAACAACTACTGCATAAGCAAAAGAACTGCCACCATATTGCCATGCAATTCCAGTCACAATGCAATTAGACCCACAGGACTCTGGCTCATCTACTAATAGAACACAAGCATCGGCAAGGTATTTATTCCGTAAATTTTGTACAAGAGGATTGCTATCAAAGGCATTGAGATCAACACTTAAATCTTCTGTTTCATTATAATCTATTTCAACATGATGAACTAATCTTAAATCAATTGAAATACTACTGTTAGAATATACAGCTTCGGCATCGCCAATTACAGTTTGAATAAATCCTTCCATATCACTATGATGAGCGGCTACTTCTGATGTATAGGCAACCAAGATATCTTGCTTCGGAGTAACACTTTCAATTTTACGCATTTGATCATAAAAATCGTTTTCATTTCTATTTGGAATTTCAATATCATCATTTCCACATTTGGCTTTGTTAATAACTTCTCCATCATTTTTTATTAATAAATGAAACCCATCTTGAATAGGCTCAATCCTATATGAGTCAAAACCTGAATTTATAGAAGCTGTAATTCTCCCATTATTATAAAAAATAGATGCGTTTCCGAATTCACCAATTTTTCCTTTCCAAAGAAACTTATTATCTAAAATTTTTTCAACTTCAATCTTTTCTGCAATGTATTGACCATCCTCAAAAAGATTTAAACTAACTTTATCACTTATTTCTAATTCGTTTGTGCCTTCTGTTGTAAATATCCAGACTGATTCTATTACTTCTTGATCTTTAATTTTATCAATAAAGTCTTGAGCATTATTATTAAGCATTTGTTTGTTTTCTATCCTGCTTTTCATTAGTTCGAATGTTTTTTGTTGTGGGTAAAAATTATTAATAGAAACTATACAGAAGAAAACGACGAAAAAAAGATTTTGTAATGCATTTTTCATTTTAGGTTCTCCTTTTGTTATTGTAAATGATAATTAGTTAAAGTAGCCTTTTTATACAGATATTTTATTGAATCACTAGGTTCTTCCCCAGTTATGTATATTTCCTGCCCCACTTGTCCAAGATTAGGAACTATGTAATCATAGATATCATAAAATCCATAAACGTCTTCTGCTATTTTTTCTGTATGATAATAAACATAACAAGTAAAGGTTGCTGCCGGGGTTGTAAAGTTTGTCTTGGTTGAAAGGCAAATATATATGTGAATTTCACCCAAACTGAAGTTCTGAGAACTAAAAATAATCTCTTGAGATTTCCATTGATCACCTTCCTTAGCCGGATACTTAGATAAAAGATTTTTTTTAATTAAGGTATCATTTTCAGAAAAACCTCCTAATGAATAAAGCCCTGTTGAGTCTTGCCAATAAATCCACTTGTTCTCAGTTTTAAATCCTCTATCGTAAATTACTGTTTCATATTCATTGCATTCTGAAAAAGCATTAAAACCACCAAGAATTCTTTGAGTTGTATAAGTCGTAAATAGGGGTACTGAATCTTCATTAAAATGACTTTCAAGTTTATATTCCCAGTAATTGCCTTCTGTTAATGGAATCAGCCAATCTTTTAATATTGGGAAATGGGTTGTATCATCACAAATAGGTTGGATTAAATTATCGTCACTTATAGGATTATGGCAGCTTACTATAAAAGAAAATATCAAAAGCAAGAAAATGCCAAAAATATTTATTTGAGAATACGGGCTAATTTTTATATCCATAATTTTCTGCATTATCACTTATTATTTATTTATAGTATCAATACATCTGTGTACGATTTAGTTCTCTACGCTCTTTAACCATTAATTGTATTCAATATACTTTTTATTGTCTGTAGTGCCCTAACGGCAGTTATGTTAAAACACAACGCCGTAATTATTTTTATTTAAAGATTTCCTATGGTGTTTGTTTAATTATTAAACACTTTATTAGTTATTAAAAAATAAACTTATACTTATCAGCAATTGCCCACACTTGTTTTTTTTAGCAATTCCTGTTTTTGTTAATTCAAATCTTATAATGAAAACATTAATAAACAATCTTTAGTTTGTATAACCCGACTTATTAACATTTACTCGCTTTATCTTAAACTTTGCCGTACGATTTATAAATCTTTATGATAAATTTGTTTTAAAGCTAAATTAAATTTTTTTGAAAAACATCCAATAAGCACACTAACTAACTTAATGCATTATATAAACAGCCCTGCAAAAAAAATATCTTCGTTTGAGTCAAAAGTAATTTTTATCAGTCCGCTTTACGGCGCGGCAAAAAGTTTTGCCGTTAAAGAGTTGTTTGAAAAACACGAACAGATAATTTTACTTTTTGCAGAAACAAAACTTGTTCACGAGGCAAAAGTTGAATTAAACATTCTCGGTTTAGCCGATAGCTTAATTGTAATTGATAATTTTAATTTAGAATCCATTCAGGAACAGCTTACCGATATTGATAAGAAAAAGAAATTTATTCTAATCACTACATACGAAATTTTAAGTATCAATCTGCCCGATAAAGAAAAAATAAATCATCTTACAACAAAAGTTGCCGTTGGCGGCGATCTAAAATATGATGATCTAATCGAATATTTGAACTTGCTTGTTTACACAAGAGATAAGTTTGTTGAAGCGCCCGGTTATTATTCGCAGCGCGGCGCTATTGTTGATTTCTGGTCGTACTCGGAAAAAAGCCCGGTGCGATTGGAGTTTGACGGCGACTTTATAGAATCAATCCGTTACTTTGATGCGGAAAGCCAGCGCTCGTTTGAAAAGATTGAAGACGTAACTTTAGCCGGAGCTTTTCAAAACAATAGTCAGGATTATTCATCAAACATTTTTGATTATTTGAACCAGCCTGTTTTTATTGCATCTGCTTACGAGTTGAATAATCTAAAAATCACTCCGCAAAATATTTTAGCTGATGAAACAGTTTTATCAAAACAAGAAACTGTTATAGATAAAGTAATCGGCGAAGATGATTTTCCGGAGCCGGTTGATTACAAACCTGTTTCGGAATCGGAGATACCGGAACAAGTTCAGATTGATACAGAAACAATAATGTTCGATTATCAAAACACAAAAGCAAGTTGGATTATTGAAGAAGAACTTTCATCGCAAAATAGAATTGAACTTGGTTTGCTGCCGGCGCCGGCAATCAAATCCAATTATCAAATTCTTTTTTCTGTCTTAAAAGATTATGCGGAAAAGAGTTTTAACATAATAATCACATCGGAAAATGAACTTCAAACAAAAAGATTAGCCGAACTGCTTTCCCAGATAAATCCTGAACTTGAGGAACTGCTTGACGGCGGCAAAATCAAAATAGAAACTCTTGCAATTAAAGAAGGTTTCATCAATAAAGCAGATAAGTTTTTAATCTTAACCGATTATCAAATCTTTAACAAACCTTATCGCACAAAAATTTCATCATCAAAAAAACTTAAAAAATCTAAAGCAAAATCCTTCGCATCAATAAAGCGAGGTGATTTTGTTGTACACGAAGATTACGGCATCGGGCAGTACGCCGGATTAGAAACAATAAAAATCGGCGATGCAAATCAGGAATCAATGAAAATCCTTTATGCCGAAGGTGGAATTGTTTATGTAAATCTTAATTATCTGGCGCTTGTAAAAAAATATTCTTCAAACGAAAATGCAAACAACGGATTAAAACCTACGCTTGCAACACTTGGCAGCGGTGAATGGCTTAGCACAAAAGCTAAAGCAAAGAAAAAAATTAAAGAAGCTGCTCGCGAGTTGATTGAACTTTATGCAAAACGCAAAGCTACGGAAGGTTATCAGTTTTCGCCGGACACAATCTGGCAGAAAGAACTTGAAGCATCTTTCTTTTATGAAGATACTCCTGATCAGGCAAAGGCAAGCGAAGATGTTAAAAACGATATGGAATTAGCAAACCCGATGGACCGTTTGGTTTGCGGCGATGTTGGTTTTGGTAAAACAGAAATTGCGGTGCGCGCCGCATTCAAGGCTGCGCAGGATGGTAAACAGGTTGGCGTGCTTGTTCCAACAACAATTTTAGCAGAGCAGCATTACAACACTTTTACTGACCGGTTGACTCAATTTCCTGTTCGTGTTGCTGCGCTTTCAAGATTTCAAACAAAAAAAGAACAAACACAAATTGTAAAACTTTTAGAAACCGGCGAGGTTGATGTTCTTATCGGAACGCACCGGTTGCTTTCTAAAGATATTAAGTTTAAAGATATTGGTTTGCTTATTATTGATGAAGAGCATCGTTTTGGCGTTGCCGCAAAAGAAAAGCTGCGCCAAATAAAAATTAATGTTGATACGCTAACATTAACTGCAACGCCGATTCCGAGAACATTAAATCTTTCTTTACTTGGCGCGCGCGATCTTTCTATAATTGCAACGCCGCCGCCAAACAGACAGCCGATATTTACAAATGTTTCTACTTTTGATGTTCTAAAAATCCGCGAATGGATTATGAACGAGTTGAAAAGAAGCGGACAGGTTTATTTAGTTCACGATCGCGTTCAATCCATTGATAAACTTGCAGATTATTTACGCCGATATGTTCCCGAAGCAAAATTTGCCGTTGCGCACGGGCAGATGAAACCGGCGCAGCTTGAAGAAGTAATTCATGGTTTTCTCAATCGCAAGTTTGATGTTTTGCTTTCAACAAAAATTATTGAATCGGGAATTGACATTCCGAATGTGAACACAATTATTGTAAACCGCGCCGATAGATTCGGGCTTGCCGAATTACATCAGTTGCGCGGGCGTGTTGGCAGAAGCGACCGGCAGGCACACGCTCACTTTATAGTTCCATCTATGAACGGCATTACAAAAAAAGCATTGCGCCGTTTGCAAGCGATTGAAGAATTTACGGAAATAGGCAGTGGCTTTAATGTTTCTATGCGCGATCTCGAAATACGCGGCGCGGGCAATTTACTCGGCACAGAGCAAACCGGATTTATAAACGATGTTGGCTTTGATCTTTACATAAAGCTAATCAACGAAGCAGTTGATGAATTAAAATATCAGGACTTTAAGGAAGTTTTCAAATCGCTGCCCAAAGTTGAAGAAAGAACCGATCCGACAATTGATACATTTTTTGATATTGGTATTCCGGTTACTTACATGCCGGAACAAATGGACCGCTTAAATTTTTATACAGCTTTATATTCTGTAAAAAGTCTATCGGAGATTGATGAACTTAAAGAAGAAATGTTAGATAGATTTGGGGCGCTGCCGGAGATAACAAAACGATTGGTGCAAACTGCAGCGCTAAAATATTATTCATCATTTGCTTTGTTTGAACGAGTTGCGATACAAAGAAAAAACATATTTATAATTTTACCTCGTGGAGAAAAGGAAGATTACTATAAAGTCCGTTTTGTAGAATTGATGAGATTTATAATGGATAACTATAAAGACAAAATAAAATTCAATCAGCAAAAAGAAGTAATGAAACTTGTAATAGAAAACCGCTTTGAAAAACCGGAAGATATTTTGCTTTACTTAACCAAGTTTTGTAAAAAAGTTGGAGAATTGTTTGGGAGTGGATAGCTGGTTAAAGTATAATATCAAAAATTAAAATTAGCATTATCTCTGCAGTCCAAGGCGGTATTTAACAATATTTAAATATTGTTTTAGTTACGTTGTGTTTAACCTCACCAATTATTTTTTAACTCTTCTATACAATAAATCATTCGCATATCTTTGCGCTCATTCAAACTAAATTTCAATTAAACAATATTTTGGGAGAACAATTATGAATGTTAATCAAAATTGGAACGCTTCAAACATTGCTGATCAAACCGGAAGAATTGCAATTGTAACAGGCGCAAGCAGCGGTATTGGTTTTGAAGCCGCAAGAGTTTTGACTGATAAAAATGCAACGGTAATTATCGCTGTAAGAAATTTAGAAAAGGGAACAGCGGCTTTACAAAAAATCAAAAGCCAAAATGCAAAAGCGGATGTTTTGGTAATGCTGCTCGATCTTGCTGATCTAAATTCTGTAAAACAATTTGCAGAAGATTTTATCAAAAAATTTACCCGCTTGGATTTGTTGATCAACAATGCCGGCGTTATGATTCCGCCGTACTCAAAAACTAAAGATGGTTTTGAATTACAGTTTGGCACAAATCATCTTGGGCATTTTGCATTAACCGCCCTACTATTTAATCTTATAAACAAAACGGCGGGAAGCAGAATTGTAAACGTATCAAGCGCGGCTCATAAATACGGTAATCTAAATTTTGATGATTTAAATTGGGAGAAAAGAAAATATAAAGCATGGAAGGCTTACGGCGATAGTAAAATTTCTAATCTCTATTTTACTTACGAGCTACAGAGAAGATTGGAGGATAAAAAATCAAACATAAAAGTTACGGCTGCTCATCCCGGATGGACGGCTACTGATTTGCAGCGGCACAGCGGTTTGTTTGAATTTCTGAATACATTTTTTGCAATGAAAGCCGAACAGGGCGCTCTGCCAACTTTACGGGCTGCAACCGATGATGCGGCAAACAGCGGAGATTATTTTGGACCCGATGGCTGGCAGGAATGGAAGGGTTATCCGGTAAAAGTTAAATCAAATGAATTATCGCACGATAAAAATATTGCAAAAAAGCTCTGGGAAATATCAGAAATATTAACAGGCGTAAATTTTAATATTGCTGCAAATTGATAGGCTGAAAAAATGAAAATAAAAGCCATAATAACCGGCGCAACGGGAATGGTCGGCGAAGGCGTTTTGCACGAATGTCTTTTACATCCCGCGGTTGAATCCGTGCTTGTTGTAAACAGAAAACCATGCGGAGTTCAACACAACAAACTGAAAGAAATTATTCATAATGATTTTTCAGATTTATCATCAATTGAAAATGAGTTAACGGGTTATAATGCTTGCTATTATTGTGCAGGTGTTTCCGTTGTTGGAAAAACGGAAGAAAAGTTTAAAAGAATCATTTACGATTTAACATTAAATTTTGCAAACACATTAGTAAAACAAAATACAGATTTAACTTTCTGTTATGTTTCCGGTTCCGGCACAGACAGCACCGAACAGGGAAAAATTATGTGGGCGCGCATAAAAGGAAAAACCGAAAACGATCTGCTTAAACTTCCATTCAAAAAATCTTTTATGTTTCGCCCGGGTTACATACAGCCAACAAAAGGATTAAAGAATACAAAAGGATTTTACAAAGCGCTTGCCCCGTTTTATCCGTTCTGGAAAATTCTGTTTCCAAAGCATTTAGTAACACTTGAGCAGCTTGGAAAAGCAATGATTAATTCATCGCTATACGGCTATAATAAGAGAATTTTAGAGTGTGTTGATATTGCCGAACTTGCCAAAAAATAGAATTTGGATTTTGCTCTCGTGTTAAAAGTATAAAAACGTTTTTATTTAGATTTTACTAAGCGAGCTTTATTTTGTTTTTGCTTCTTAATCGGAATACAAATTATTTTTTGTAATTTTTGATACATAAAAAAAGAACAACCGAGTTATGAAACAAATAATTATTATCTCCGCTTTGCTACTAATTGTAATATCATGCACAAAGGAAGAAAAAAAGTTTGAAGCCTTTAGCGCCGAAGCATTTGCTTATGATATCGGCGATAGCTGGGAAGTAAATGCAGCCGTTCGCATAAAAGGTTTTAGCCAATCCGAAAACAGCGGAACACATTCAGCATCAGTAAAATACAATGTTAATTTAATATATCCGGATGGAAAGAAAGTTGAATCTGTTTATTCCGATAAAAAAAACGAAAGTAAAAGAGAAGAGATAATGGATATACCGCTTGAGGCGCAGTTTAATCTTGATTCATCACTTGTTGATGGAAATTATACTCTGGTTTTTGATGTTGAAGATATTAACTCCAAAAGCACAGCAACGGCACGCGTAACATTTGAGTTGAAGAAATAATGTAGTATGTATTGAAAATTTCTATAACACATATTGATACCGCTTGTATTCTTATCGAAATAAACGGCTTCAAAATCATTACAGATCCGGTGCTTGATAGGGCGGGCAAACTTTATCATCACGGCTTTGGTTCTTTATCCCGCAAAACAGATAATCCCGCAATACAAAAAGTTAATCTGAACAATATTGATCTTGTTTTGTTAAGTCATCATCAGCACAAAGATAATCTTGACCGAAAAGGAAAAGAGCTTGCATTAACAGCTCCGCTAATTATAACAACAAAAGCCGCAACTAAAGTTTTTAATAATGCCGTTGGTCTGGATAATTGGGAAAGCCACAGCATCCACACACAAAAAGTAGAAGATCTAAAAATTACAGCCGTTCCTGCGCAGCACCATCCAAACTGGCTGCCCGAAATTTTTGCCGGTAAAGTAATCGGGTTTATTATAGAATTTGCCAATCAGAAAAACGGCGCAATTTATATTTCCGGCGATACAGTTTACTTTAACGGAATTGATGAAATAGCAAAACGTTACAAAATTGATATTGGAATTTTCCATCTTGGCGGAGTTGAGTTTAGATATTTAACAGGCTTTGGAAAATATACAATGAATAGTGATGGTCTTCTACGATCAGTAAAAGTGTTAAAACCGGAACAAATAATTCCAATTCACTATCGCGGCTGGACGCATTTTAAAGAACCGGAAATAAAACTAAAACAAATTATCGCATCAAGTGTTTTAACAAAAGACAAAACTACTTTTTTAATTCCGGGTATTGCTAAAGAATTTTCGTAGAAATCGGTTTAATTGATAAGATTTATTACTGTTTACTTGCTAATAAAACAATATGTCTTTGTGTTATTTAACTTTAGAAAGAACACCGAAAATATTACTCAGCAATTGATAGAATTGCTATATTTTTAGAAAGGATATTTTTAAAACAATAAAACGACGTAAATATTTATTCGATTCAATTCAATAAAAAGAAACTTATCAATTAATATATACGATCAATTTTTAAGTAAAAGTTATACGTTATTTATCAGTAATAAGTAGAAAGTTTTAAGATGTTAAAAACAAATCACGAGCAATTAATATGAGCCTGCTTACCGAAAACATACACGAGATAATTAATCTTACGCAAGATGAGAAATTAAAAATTGATTGTGCTTTTACTTCTCTAAAATTATCTAAAGGCAAATGCTGGATTAAAGAAGGGCAGTATTGTAATCATATCGGGTTTTTACAATCAGGTAAGTTAAGAGTATTTTATATTGATGATGCTGGCAATGAAGCAACATGTTACTTTGTTACAGAAAATAGTTTTATTTCATCATACACAAGTTTTTTAACAAAAACGCCAACGGTTGAAAACATCGAAGCCATAGAAGAAAGCGAATTGCTTGTTATCTCTCGCGAAGAGTTAGAAAAATTATCATACAACATTCCTAAAATTCAAATTATGCGCAGAGTAATTGCAGAAAATCTTTTTATAGTTATGGAAAAAAGAGTTGCAATGCTGCAATCACAAAATGCAAATGAACGTTACGAAAAAATGATAAAAGAAAACCCCGATATTATTTTAAGCGTACCGCTTCAGTTTACAGCATCTTTTCTTGGAATTACACCCCAGCATCTAAGTAGATTGCGAAAAAGCAAAACCAAATAATTTTTTAACATTTGTTCAGCACTTTCTTAAAGTCATAACATAAGTTTGTAACGAATTAATTATTAAGGAGTTACATAATGAAACGAAGAGATTTTTTAGTAAAAAGTGGTACTGTTTTAACTGCCGCAACTTTTTTGGGTATGTTCGGAAAATCCGAGAAACTGTTTGGAGCAACAAATTCAAAATCTTCGGATATTGATTTTGACAAAAGACCAAACCCCTCTGATTTTTCCCAACCAGTTATGAAAGCAATCGCTATTGGTATAAATGCACCAAGCCCGCACAACACACAATCGTGGAAGTTCAAAATACTTGGCGATACATCAATGTTTTTGTACGTTGATGAGAAAATACTTTTACCAGCAACTGATCCACCATCGCGGCAGATACATATCGGAGCAGGATCTTTTATTGAAACGCTTGTCATCGGCGCAACATCGCTGGGTTACAAATCAAGCGTAACATATTTTCCGGATGGATATGAATCTGAAAAAGATTTCGGAATAAAGCCGGTTGCAAAAATTGATTTAGAAAAAAGTTCTTTAAATTCGGATCCGCTTGCTGATTACATTTATAAAAGACAAACCAACAGAAGAGAATATGACGGCGATATAATTACAGAAACGGAATTTCAAACATTAAAAACCTTATCGGGTAAATCTTACTCTCAATTAGTTTTTATTAATAAAGATTTCAAATCATATCTTGATATTTTTTATAAAGGATTTGAAATTGAATCAAAAACATACCGCACTAACGAAGAAACCAGATTGCTTTTCAGGTTTTCGGAAGATGAACGTGCTGCAAAAGGCGATGGATTGAGTCTGCCGCAAATGGGTTATTCCGGGCTTTCAAGAATTTTTGCACAGTGGTCTGTTGGCGATGGCGATAAAGAATCATGGCACAGCGAATCTTCTATCCAGCACTCGCTTGATAAAGTTGCCGAAGGAATTGCAAGTACAAAAGGAATTGTTGCTTGGATAACCGAAACAAATACATTTGAAGATTGGCTAAACACCGGGCGTGATTATGTTAGATTTTCTTTGGCACTAACTCAAAAAGAACTTTGGGCGCATCCTTATAATCAGGCAATACAAGAATATGACGAAATGAAACAGGTGCGCGAGCAGCTTGATGAGCTTATGAAAATTGAAGGCACACAAAAAATTCAGATGATTATTAGAATCGGAAGAGGCTCGGAGCCTTATTTATCTTATAGAAGAAAACTTAACACTTATATTGTTAAATAAAATTGATTTGAAATACAGAAATAAAAACAAATAAACAGATCGCTTAATAAAAACAGCGTATTTGTCTTTCGCTATCACAAAATATTTTAATACAAATTGGATTTGTTCAAATCATTTTAGTTTCTTTCCGAAGGCGAGAAACAAAATTTAAATCGTTTAACAAAACCAAGTTGCTAGTTAAAGAAGGAAATATCTCCGATGAAATTGTAATTATAACTCACCTTACACAAAAGTAATTTATTTGTCATTGCGTCCGTCAATTGACGGATTGTTTCGGAATCTCTATTGATTGAAAGTTAAGATGCTGAAATGAATTCAACACGTTGAACTCCCCAAAAGAATTGCCAAATTCTAAAAACAAACAGCAAAACAACACTGCCAAGCACTTCAGAACAATCATGCAAATTATACAAAATTTATTCCGCTTAAATATTTGGCATTATATATTGGCATAACACTGCGCTATCTAAGTCGCTTGAGAAAAGAAATTTAATTTTTAGACATTTGTCCTTCCTTATAAACTTTCCGCATAATATTTTTGAAATAAAAGAAGGTATTGTTATGCAAAAACAGATAGGATTCGTTTTTTTCTTTCTATTAAGTGCTTTTACTTATGCACAATCGGAAAATATAATTGGAACATGGCTAACGCAAGAAAAAGATGCTAAGGTAGAAATTTACAAGACCGATGATGTTTATTACGGAAAAATTGTATGGTTAAAAGAGCCGAACGATCCGGAAACAGGCAAGCCGCAGTTAGATAAAGAAAATCCCGACGAGAAAAAGCGTTCGCAGCCGATTTTAGGTTCAGTTATGCTCTGGGGTTTTAAGTATGAAGATGGTGAATATACAGGCGGGAAAGTATATGATGCACGCGAAGGCGACACGTATAAAGGAAAAATGTGGTTCGAAGATAATTCGTTGAAGATGAGAGGTTATGCTTTTGTGTTTTACAGAACCGAAACTTGGACGCGTGTTAATTAGTAAAAAAAATTCTTATCATAAACGGGCATCCCTATAAAGAAAGTTTTAACTTTGCTATTGCGGAAGCATACAAACAAAGCGCATTAAAATCAGGGGCGCAAGTAAAAGAGATTGTCGTTGCAAATCTTCAGTTCAATCCCAACCTTGCCTTTGGCTATCAAAAGCGAATTGAGCTGGAGCCAGTTTTATTAGATGCGTGGGAAAAAATTAAATGGGCAGATCATTTAGTTTGGGTACATCCTGTTTGGTGGGGTGGATTGCCCGCTTTAACAAAGGGTTTTATTGATCGCGTTTTTTTGCCGGGCTTTGTATTTCAATACCGCGATAATTCTGCTTTGTGGGATAAATTATTTAAGGGTAAAACAGCACACATCATCACAACGCTCGATCAAGCGGGATGGTATTATTGGCTGGTTTACGGGCGACCGAGTGTAAATCAATTAAAAAAATCAACGCTTGAATTTTGCGGAGTTAAACCTGTTAAGGTTACATACATTGGAGTAGTAAGAAACTCAACGGAAGATGAGCGCAAAAAATGGTTGATACATGTTGAAAAGCTTGGTAAAGAGTTGAAATGATTTGAAAATGAATTTTAATTAAACACCTATTTGCTTTCTTTATTATTTTTACAGCAATAAAAATTTAAATATTCTATTGCTTTTTTTATTTGAAGGAAATTAAATATGAGGAAGTTGTCGCTTTTGTTTTTAATTCTCGCAACTCCTTTTTTTGCTTTGTCTCAAGACATCAGATCTTCGCAAATAAATAATTCGCCAAGTGTATATATGGTTCCAATTGCTGTTGGAATGCTTGGCGCCAGCTTGACCGCAGCACACATTGCCGCTCCGGAAGATTATTCTTGGAAAACAAACACAATAAGCGATCTCGCCTCACAGGGTTACGATAATGCATGGATTGCTCGGACGGGATTTATAAGTTTTGGTTCGCTGATTGCAACTGCCGCTACATTGGATTTAATTAATGGACGCGGGCATTGGGAGCAAAACGCTCCGCTTGCGATTTACGGCGCATCTGTTGCGCTATCTGGAGTTTATAGAGCAGAGCCATTTCAAAAAGGAGTTGCATATTCTGAAAGTGAAGCAAAGCTTCACACGATCTTTGCAAATGTTGCGGGTATTGCTTTTGTTGGCGCAATGCTTGGAACAGCGCTCACCGAAACAAATCCACAAAGGCGCATCTTTCATTATTCCTCTATGGCTGTTGTTACGTTGTGCTCTGCTATGTTTATGCTTCAGCCGCAAAATCAAGGAGTGTGGCAGCGGCTTCTTTGGGCAAGTAGTTTAACATGGTTAACTGTATCATATTCGTTCTAAATGTTTTTGGAGTTTATTAAAACACAGAGGTTAGTTTATAAATGGAATTAGTTGGCAAAACTACAATCAACCCGTTCTTGTTTTATTCAGGAAAAATTGCTGGATATTTAATCTGGATAGTTTTATTATTGTCCTTCTTTGATATAAATATCACAAACAAAGCTGGTTCTCTTTTTGCAGAAATTGCTTCGATAGTCTTGGCTATTGCTGCGGCTATTTTGATCTTACTGGGTAAGGTAAATCTGGGCAGTTCTACAAGGCTGGGCTTACCGAAAGGAGATACAAAACTAAAAACCAATGGAATTTATTTGCTAAGTAGAAATCCGATTTATGCAGGATTTAACTTGCTTACTCTTGCTGCAGTGATTTATACATTTAATTTCTGGGTAATTAATAGCAGGAATTTACAGCATAGTTGTCTATCACTATATAATTTTAGGGGAAGAATGCTTCTTAGAAAATAGATTTGGTTCGGAATATATTAATTACAAAAAATCTGTTAGAAGATATTTATAAATTAACCTTAAAGTTCAGGTGGTAAAACTTAAAATTACAATTTAAATTAGTTATATATTTCCGGCACAATTTTAATCCACTACTTATTCAACAACCGAAATTAATATTTTATTAAAGGATTGATAAAATGAATAAATATCTCTTCCCAATTCTAATTATTTTACTCTCGCTGGCTGGCTGCGAATCTAATAGCTTACTTGATCCTTCTAATTCTGCAAATATTATCGGCTCCGTTAATTTATATGATGAGGGAACAACATTACTTCCCAAAGACGGAATGACTGTTTCGGTGGATGGCGCTAATTCAGTAATTTCCTCTAAGACAAATGAGGCAGGAGCATTTACTTTAAACAATGTTCCTTTTGGAACATATAACATTACATTTAGCAAAACAGGTTACGGAACTTTTAAAAAAATCGGTGTCGTTCACGCTAACAACGGCAGCAGTACAGTAATTTCACCCTCACCATCTCTGGGTCAAAAATCCACAACTATAATTAATGGATTAAACGTCAGCACATCAAATAATATTGTAACTCTCTCAATAAGAACCGTTCCGCAGCCTACAAACACTGCACCGCGATATATCCGGGTATTTTACAGCAGAAGCTCTAATGTGAGTTATATTAATTATCTGAAATATTCCGGGATTTACTCTCACAAAAGTAATCCTGCCAATTTAGATTTAACAGCAACAGATTTTAATGAAATGGGATTTGTTAGCGGTGAAAGAATATATGTGCGTGTTTATGGCGATTCTTTCTGGAGCAACGATTACGAAAATACTGTTGCAGGTATTCATGAGTTTCCAAACATTAATATTACCACAGTTGCAGCTGTTTCGTTTGTTGTGCCATAATAGATGATAAAAATTTTAATATAAAATAACTTTAGAAAGTCTCATCAAAAAATTTAGTCCCCAACCATTGTAATCGGGGACTTTATGTTTCAATATTGTTAATGCCCTATTTATTGAAAAAATTAAATTGAAATTTGTTATTAAAGAAAATAAAGATTACATCTAACTGTTTAGTATATAATTTCCTAAAAATTATTATAAGCTGACTTATTGTAATGGAATATCTTAACGCTCTATTTTTCTAATGGCGGTCATTAGAAATTTTATCCAATTTCTACTCTGGGCTAAATAATTCTTTCAGCCAAAACAATAAGATTAAATGCTAACGTTGTTCTAATTATTTCAAATAAAAATTTCATTTCGTATTCCTTTCTTTTTTTTATTAAAATGTGTAGCCAAGGTGAACAGTTACAAACATTGTTATTGGTGATATATCATACTCGTTACCTGCAAGAGTATTTTCACCCGAGATTTTAGAAGTGTATCCTATGCCAGCCCAAGGTTTGATGTAAAAATTAAAGTCAAAAGGTTTAAATGTATAGCCCGCATAACCCATTGCTAAAATATTTGAGAATTTCTCGCTTCCCTGAATTCCATCTTTTTCAATTTTGTATTCCTGAAAACTTGCTTGCGCACCAACAAACCACTTTTTATTTACCTCAGAAAAATGATGTTCAACAAATAAACCGTAACCTTGATTAATGCGAACATCCCAGCCTTCGTTTTTATTATTACTGTTTAAATCCACAAGTAATGATGGCATATCCATTGCATAAGCCCCCAAGCCAAAAAGTAAATGATCGCAGTTTGCTGGTTGAATACGAATGTGCGCCGAGTAGCCGCCAAATACAAATGTTGCGGGATCTATCTCAAGAGAAAACCTTGTTTTTCTTTCCGAAGTTTCTGTTTGCTGAGCAGCAGCGTTAAAAAAAGTTATTGTTACTAAAGCAATTGCTATGAAAATTTTTTTTGTTTTCATTTTTGTTTCCTCATTAAATTGTTATACGATATATTTATTATAGATAGTTATGTTTAAAAAAATATTTATTTGTTGCTAATTATCTCCAAAAGCCCAAACCCGTTCAATACAACCCTGCATTCATAGTTTAGATTATTTAATCTACAGAATTCGGATAGGAGATTATTTTTTTGCCACGGGCTGGCTTTATTTTTTGTAGCGTAATACCATATGTAAATACTTAGATTTTTGATTGAAAAGTACAAGCGCGATAGTTTAATAAATCCGCCATTTCCGGTAGGAGTTAAAACTATAATTTTCCCATTTTCTCCAAGTACTCTTAACGATTCGCTTAAAAGAAAAAGCACACTTTCTTTACTCAGATTAAACAACACATTGCAAAAACTAACGCAGTCAAATGTTGCATTACTAAAAGGCAATGCTGTATTTGGTTCAATTTTTAATAATACTTTTTCCAAGTCCTTTAATTTTATTTCAGCTTCATCAAGCATTGATTGATTAGTATCAATGCCTGTGCATAGCGCTGATCTTTCTGTAATAAGTCTTTGCATCAGTTTTCCTGCTCCGGTTCCAATATCTAAAATTCTTGAATTAGGATTTACAGCTTCAACAACAGGATCAAGAAAATCCATATACCAGTTAGTTTCCTGAACAGAAGAGAAAAAGTGGCTGAAAGTTAAATGCTTATACATTATATGTAGATTATATAGTTATGGTTAAAAATTTTTAATTATTCATTTCCGATAAAATATCGCTAATAGTTTTTTGCGATAAAACATTTTTCATCTGGGATTCCGCAGCTTGAAATATTAAAGAAACAGATTTTTGTGCATTATCCGGTCTTTTTCCCTGAGCCATAATGTTAAATGAATCCTGAAATAAAGCCTTACCTTTCTCAACCGAATTAAGAATATCCAGCAAGGTAATTTTGGTGGGATCTTTTAATAATCTTATACCGCCCAGCTTACCTTCTTTCGTTTCGATTATTCCATCAGAGCCAAGGCTTTGCAAAATTTTAACAAGTGTTGGCTTTGGTATGTTTAGAATTTCTGAAATTGCAGCAGTAGATAAGTACTCGTACTGACCCTGCCTGATTTTATCCGAAACGAAAATCACTACTAAAATTGCTTTTGAATATGAAAGTGAATACGCCATACTATATATTTATTATATTGTGTATGTAATTTTATAAATATTTTTAGAAACATCCAAATTAATTTTGAAATATTTTACTATTAAAGCGGTCCATCTGTTTATGATGAGCCGCTGGATTATTGATGGATGCACAGCCACAACTTTGCTGATCTGGACGGACATCTGTGGGAAGTACTTTATATGGATGAAGAAGCATTAAAGAGGCAAGAAGAATTAAAGGTTAAGTTGCAGTAATTTAGAATTCAGATTAGCAAAGCCGCGTAATTGCGGCTTTGATATTTTTAAAATATTTGCAGTTTTCTGTAAAGCGCAATTTGAAGATTTGTAGGACGATTTTCCGGTTTGTCGAATCCTTTTTTGTTACAGTTAGCAAAACTATCTTATAAAAATTTTTACTTAATCAAACTAATAAATCCTAAAACTGTTTTAAGAGTGAACTGATTTTATTATAATTGCTACACTTCAATCGTTTATGTTTTCTATTGTTTTATAAATATATATCAAATAATCAAAAGGGAAATAATATGATCTTTGTTAAAAAAAATTTGCTGCCAATCTTACTTGCAACAATATGGATTAGCCTTTCCGAGTTTTTTAGAAATGAAATTTTAGTAAAATCTTACTGGACTGATCATTATAAAAACTTAGGACTCGTTTTTCCGTCCGAACCAATCAACGGGGCTGTTTGGGGTTTGTGGTCGCTTCTGTTTGCCGCCGCAATTTTCTACATTTCCAAAAAATTTAATTTGATTGAGACTACGCTGCTATCCTGGTTTATGGCTTTCGTGCTTATGTGGGTTGCAATTGGCAATATGGGCGTTTTGCCTGATGGTTTGTTGTTTATTGCCGTGCCATTAAGTTTGCTCGAATCATTTATTGCTGCATTGATAATTAAAAAATTGGAGAAATAAATATGTTAAGTACAACAGCACAAAAAGCAATTGAAGTTTATGGTGGAGTCGAACTTTGGAAAAAGAATAAGTTTATTGAAGCCGAAGTAAGTGTAAAAGGGCTTGCGTTTACATTAAAGCGTCGTCCCTTTTTTAACCATGCAAAAATAAAAATGGAAATCCACCGACCATTCTCCAAATTAATGCCAATTGGAAAAGACAAAAACATTGCCGGAGTACTTGATGGAAATGATGTGCGTCTTGAAGACGAAAATGGGAATATAATTAGTGAAAGAAAAAACGCCAGATCATATTTTCCGTATGGAAGAAGATTGTTTTACTGGGATGATTTGGATATGACGTACTTTTCCAATTACGCTTTCTGGAATTATTTCACGTTCCCAAACCTGTTAATGAACGAGACGATTGCTTGGAAAGAAACAGAAACCGGTTTACTGCAAGGGATTTTTCCCGCATCAATCCCAACGCATAGCACAATACAAACTTTCCGTTTTGATAAATCGTCGGGAAAACTTATTCAGCATAATTACACCGCCGATATAATAAGCAAACTTGCAACAGCCGCAAATGTTGTTACGGAACACTCGCAAGCAAACGGTTTAATTTATCCAGCGACAAGACGGGTTACGCCGCAAAATTTTAGCGGCGGCGCATTTAAAGCTCCGGTTTTAATTGATATAAAAGTTCACAGTTACAAATTAACAAACGAATAAAAAAAATTTGCTCGGGCTCTTTTAGGTTTTAATAAAAAGGATTGTAAATGAAAATAAAAATTACATATATGATTTCGGTGATTCTCTTTTGTACTCTTTCCTGCAATGAAAACAACACACAAAAACAAGAAGAAACTCCGGAAGTACTTCAAAAAGATTATGACATCCTCAGCGGATTTTCAAAAAGCTACGATTTAACTGAAGAACTTTATCAAGAAATAGTTGACCGAACACCTGCTTTAAAAAAATTAGAGGAGGATATTGAAGTTCTGATTCCGGAGATATCAGAAAAAGAAAATGTCTTTAATGAATATGATAATAGATCAACAAATTATTATTCCTCTGCAAGAAATAGAGCGGAAATGATAAGCGACAGCCTGTTAAAGGCAAAAATAAACGCACTTATTTTAAAAAGCTCACAGAGTTATATGAACAAAACAGATGACATTACATCCTTGCTAAATAAGCTTTCCGCAAACACAACAACTATCAGGGATCTTCACTTATTTTTAAAAATTTCACTAACTCTCACGCTTATTGAAAAATATCAGGATAAGAACTTACCTGATAAAAAGGTTTTCAAAATATTGGAAAAAGATCAGGAACATATAATAAAACAGATTAAAAAAACTCCCGATATTAATTTTTAAAAAGACTTAACTCCGAAAAAGAATTATGGATAAAATAATTTCTTACCTCAATGGCGGCGATTTAAGATCAATTGCAAAAGTTGAGGAGATTATTCCTCTAATTAAAACTCAAGTTGATTTTGATGAGTTGTTCCGGTTTTTGTTTTCATCAGACAGGCTGTTGGTAATGCGCGCTGCAGATGCTGTTGAAAAGATATCATTAACCTGTCCGCAATTTTTATCGGCACACAAAAAAGAAATCAATAATTTTCTGCATACTGCCGCCGATAAAGAATTTAAATGGCATATTGCTTTAATTGTTTCGCGGGTTGATTTATCCGAAGAAGAACAAAATATTGTTTGGAACAGGTTATCCGGTTGGGCAACAGATAAAAAGGAAAGCAAAATTGTTCGCGTAAATTCTTTGCAATCGTTAAATGATTTTGCAAAGCAGCATAAAGAATTTCAAGAAAAATTAGAGATAATAATTCAACAGATATTGACGGAAAATATTCCATCTTTAAATGCGCGTATAAAAAAGATTAAAAGAAAATAATTGAAACATTATTGTAATAAATTTTGTGGCTTACATATATTGAACATCAGCAAAACTTATACAAAGTCCTGCAAAAGTTGTTGATGAAAAACGATTTAACAAAAATAGTATTCACATACTCAAGCCTTGCTTTTGGCATAAGCTGGTCAATTGCATTTACAATATATTTTCTTTTTAAAAATGATTTTATCAATGATTACCAGTTGAATTTATTTCATTCCTTTGCAGCTATCGGACCCGCAATTGCTGCATTTATCTCGGCATATTTGTTTTATGGGAAACAGGGTTTTGCAAAACTGTTATCCAAAATCAAGTTTAAATTACCGGATAGAAAAACTATTTTCTTTGTCGTTTCGCCGCTGCTGTTTTTTATAATCGGGCTATTTGTATATAAAATTATAAAATCAGATTGGTACAGCTTTCAAAAATTTACTGCTCTTAATTGGAGTTCATTAAGCTACATTGTTGTTTGGATGCTGGCATTATTAACCTATTCTATTTTTGAAGAAATTGGGTGGCGTGGTTTTTTGCTGCCTCATTTACAAGAAAAATTTAGTGCTTTTGTATCAACTATTTACTTAACAATTATTTGGGCGTTATGGCACTTCCCTTTTTTCTTTTATCGTTTCAATTTTTCGATTGGCATTGGTGTTGGATTTTTCTTCGGAATTTTTGTCGGTTCGATTATATTAACATCAATATACAATTCAAGTCGGGGATTTTTAATAACATCAATGTTGTTTCATTTTCTTAACAATCTATTTTCTGGGTTCGATAAGGAAATAATTGTTGCAGTTCTTAGTACATGTTTTGTTTTTATTGCAATCCTTATTTATAAAACGCTAGGCAAAGAAAATCTTAGCCAAGTTGATAGAACAAAAAATTATTTTTACGACACTTTGAAAGTTTTGTAAGGCTAATTTTTTAAATATTCATTTTATTTTAACAATCAATAAAAACAATATTTACGTTTATGAAACCTCTGCCCAACTTTTTTACATAGTAGATTTCGGATTTATTTTGTACTGGCTATCACAGCACTGCATCTTATACCTCGGGAATATTTATACAACTATTACACCAATCCCATAATGGTTTAGTGGAATTGAAGTTTTTTCTATTGATATTTTTATGTCCAAATTATTGGCAATAGAAAGAAATTAGATTGAAAAATTCATAAAATTGAGTATTTCAATTTTCTATATGTAAAAAATGATTTTTAATCCAATAAATCCACACTATACTACTTTTTTCAAACCAAAGTTTTTTTAATTAAATTTCATTAAACGATTAAATTTCTTTATGGAGTTGACTTATGGGACAACAACAGATTTTATTAATTGTACTTGGCGTAATTATAGTTGGTGTAGCAGTTATTGTGGGAATACTGATCGCTATGGCAAACGAAAGGGAAGCACAAGTAGATTTAACAGTAAATGAAGCGGTTGGTTATGCAACTCTTCTAATGCAGTTTTATAAAAAACCCATTGAATTTGGCGGCGGTGGGCACAATTTTCAAGGCTTTCCACCTCCTGCAGGTAAAGAATGGGTTACTCAGGTGGATCCCGATACTAAACTTTACTACTCGCACGCAATTGAAGATTATAATAACAACGCAATTGATTATCTTATTTCAATGATGCCGCAAGGAAATGAGGCGTATGTTATGATAGAGAATTGGGATTTGGGTACTAAAGCTTCTTGCTGTCCTCCCAAAACTGGTAAATCTGGCGTCCGTGTTGAGATTGAAGTTCGTCCTACATCTTATACAATTCAAATTTCAGAGTTATTTGAATAATAAAAATCAGGTTTAATGCTATTTCAAAAACAAAAATAAAATATATCTGCTCAAATTGTGGATATGATTCTTTACGATGGCTTGGAAAATGCCCGGAATGTGAAAGCTGGAATTCTTTTACTGAAGAAATTATTGAATCATCATCACGCAAACCTGCAGTATCAAAATCAAAAAGTTCCTACAATCTTATTGATGAAATTTCCGCGAATGAAGATGAAAGAATAAAAACAAACATTACAGAATTTGACCGCGTACTTGGCGGCGGAATTATGCCCGGCTCAGTAATTCTGCTCGGCGGCGATCCTGGTATCGGAAAATCTACATTAGCAATGCAGGCTGCCGCTAAAATAAAAAGCAAAGTTTTATATGTAACCGGCGAGGAATCTACAAAACAAATAAAACTACGAGCAGCAAGATTAAAAATTCAATCAAATACTTTTTTTGTGCAGGCGGAAACAGAACTATCTAACATATTTGGAGCAATTAAAGAGATTTCGCCTTCTGTTGTTGTTATTGATTCAATACAAACTACATACCGCAGCGAATTAGAAAACTCCGCCGGAACAATAACACAAATACGCGAATGTACTTCTGCATTGATGGAAGAGGCAAAAAAAAATCATTACTCGGTTATAATAATTGGGCACGTTACAAAAGAAGGAATGATTGCCGGACCTAAAATTCTTGAACATATTGTTGATACTGTTTTGCAGTTTGAAGGAGAATCAAATCATTCATTCCGGATTTTACGTGCGCAAAAGAACAGATTTGGCAGCACAAACGAAATTGGTGTTTTTGAAATGCACGAGGAAGGATTAAGAGAAGTTACAAATCCGAGTGAATTGTTTTTGAGCGAAAGAGGAAATCAAACTCCGGGTTCAGTTGTAACATCAAGCATTGAAGGAACAAGACCGATTTTACTTGAAGTTCAGGCATTGGTAACGCCGTCAAGTTTTGGATATCCTCAGCGAGTATCAAACGGGTTTGATCAGAAAAGACTATCAATATTGCTTGCAGTTCTTGAAAAAAGAGCGAATGTGCGCGCATCTGTAAATAATGTTTTTGTAAACATTGCAGGTGGAATTCGAGTAGTTGAACCAGCCGCCGATCTTGCAGTTTGCATAAGCATTGCATCAAGTTTGTTTGATAAAGTTGTGGATAATCAAACAATTGTAATTGGCGAAGTTGGTTTGGGTGGCGAAATACGAAGTGTTGGAAATATCGAAAAAAGGATTCAAGAAGCGCACAAACTTGGATTTAAATCAGCAATAATTCCAGATGGAAATTTGAAATCATTTAAGCAAAACAGCATAATAAAACTTGTTTCAGTTGAAAATGTGCAGGATGCAATTACCAGATTGTTTTCGTAATTTTCTTTAAACGTGCAATCATTTAAGCTAAAATTAGCACAAAAGTATTTAAATGGGCTGTTTACAGCCGTTAAAGACCACTTTAATTTAAAATTTGTTTTGTTTCTTAAATTAATAATGTTATTTTTTCGCAGCGTCATAGGGCGCTTTTTTGTTCAATTAAATTAAAGGTTCGTTTCGTGAGTACTAAATTATTTGTAGGGAGTCTCCCCTGGTCAGCTAGTGACGAAGATTTGCAGAATGCATTTTCTGTTCATGGTAATGTTTTATCGGCAAAAGTTGTTACTGATAAAGAGACACGAAGATCACGTGGTTTTGGTTTTGTAGAATTTGAAACCGAATCTGAAGCAGCAGCAGCAATTCAGGCTTTAAATGGTGCTGAGTTTAAGGGTCGTAATATCATCGTAAGTGAAGCAAAACCCAAAAAGTAAGTTCTGTTTTTTACCTGTGTTTTAAGGCGCTCTGTTTCGAGCGTCTTTTTTTTATAGTAACGGCATATTTAACCCTATTCTAAAATTTTTTCCATCTTTGTGGTTCAATTTCCACATAAATTCTAAATCGAATGGAAATAATGCTTGCCCAACTGAAAAACCTATTTCATAAAACGGAGACTTAAATAGTTTTACGGGATTAACTAATATTGATTCCGATTCTTGCGTTATATCAACAATTGCTGCGTTAAAAATTAAAGAGATCATTATTTCCCAGTTTTTGAAACCCGGAACGTTCAATGCTTTAAAAATCTCATCCTGAAAACTGTGAGTTAAGTTTAATGTTGCAACTTTATCGCCAATAATTTCATTTGGGTTTATTGTTCTAAAAGATGGCGATTTGAAAACAACATCTATATTGCCCGGCAACGAGTACAAATCTTGATAAGGTGTTGCACCATCATTATATCTTAGAAACAGTCTGGCATCTAAATAAGCAGATTTGAATGTTTTTAAATAAGCTGTCGTAATAAATTCATAATTGGTAAAGTTTAGTTTGCTTTCGGCTAAAGTAGAGTTTGAATATGTAACACTGCCTGAAAATAAAATATACGATTTACCGAGCGAAGTGCGCCTGCGAAAATATCCATCTTCAATATAATCTCTAAAATCAATATTAAAACCAAACCGCAGCGAATTTATTTTTGTTTCATAAATCGCAGGATTTGGGCGATAAGATTTATCTTTATTAAATATTGAAAAATCAGACGTGTTGTATGCGTTTTTATCGGTTTTGTTTCCGAAAGCTAAACTTAATTTTAATACAGGTAAAACTTCACCTTCAACCCCGAGCTCAAATCCATTGGAGTAATAGTAATCGCGAAATTCATCTTTAGAAAGAATAGCGATCAAAGTTGAAAATAATTCACCGTATGGGTCGGATTCTTCAAACAAAATTTTTGTTTTGTTAAATATTTTTAGATTGGTTTTCCATGTTCTGTATTTACCGAGCAAGTAATTTGCGGAAAAATCCTGTTTGAATTTCTTATCAGAAAAACCATAAGAAAAACTGAGCGATGAGTTTAATCTTCGGTTATAAAAATCATTTATAAAAAAACCGAAATCGAGTGCGTTACCCTCAACCCTGCTAAAGTGATACATTGCTAGCGGAGCACTTACCGAAATACTATCATTAATGCTTATACGGTTACTAAGAAAAGAAAAATTATCCCAAAAAGTTTTAGGAACCTGTTCGAGGCTGTCTATTCTTTTGTATGCTAATTCTTCTTCAAATGTATTTGGAATGATTTGCGTTCTCTGCCAGTAAGTTGAATCAATTTTATCGGCTTCGGGTAAAACAGTAACAATTGCTTTGCTAAAAACATCATCACTAAGCTCTTTGTTAATTGCGTAATTAAAAAGTATTGTGTTCAATTCAAAGCCAATATTTATAAGCCCAAGATAACTTGCTTTAATAAACAGGCGGTAATCAACTGGCATAAAAATTTCATCGTATTCATCAAACTGCTGATAAACATTTATAGTATCTAAAAAGCCGCCCGTGTTTGCGGCGCGATTTATCATCACATCCACTTTTATAAGGTCAAAAGTACTGTCGGTTATAAAAAGTTTTCCTTCAAAACCCGGGTCAACCGGGTCATCAGTTTCTACATGAATTTGAAAAATCTTTTTATTGTTTTGTGCTACAACTTTATCAATGCGGAAATAATAATACTCAAGAGCATCATCCGAAAGAGGTCCTGGAATATCGCTACCGAAAAAATTAATTTCCTCATCATAAAAATTTTGAATAAGCCTGCCGCCGGTTAAAGTATTGATGCCGGGTGGAAAATTAGCGCTTTGTTTGCGTGCAATTATAATATCTTTTCGTTTGTCTGGTTGAACAAAATATGTTTTTGCGTGATTTTCTAGCAAGCCGGTTATCTTTAATTCCAGTGAGTCATTAGTACCTAAATCAATATTTATACTTCTATCTTGTGATGAAATTTCTTCAGGCGTTCTAATAACTCCTTTTGTATAAGATTCAACTTCATAACAATTAATTTTTTTGTTGCGGATTTTTCTTTTTTCAATTGCTTTGCGGATTATTGCCAGAGCGGGGTTTTCGCCGGGCTTTACAATAATATCATCCAGCGTAATATCTGTTTGCTTCAATTTAAAATTTACAAACTCATTTTGATTATTTAGCTTTACTTCTATCGTATCAGAGTTGTAACCGATAAATGACGCAATAATTAAATATTTGCCGGGCTGAAGTTTAATCTCAAAATCACCATTAACATTTGATGCAGTGCCGGAAGTTGAATTGGCAACGCGTAGATTTGCAAAACTTAATGGAATTTGCGAAACGGCATCAGTTACTTTTCCTTTAATTGTAAACTGCTGCGCGGTTATTGAAATTGATATTGATAGGACAAGAAAAACAATAATTCTATAAATCATAAAATCTCCGACGGTTGAAATCAATTTATTTTATTAACAAAAATAGAAGTATAATATACTATCAAAGCAAAAAAATAAGTTTAAGGTTAATAAAGGTGATTATCGGTTAAAATTCAAATAGTTAATATTAAACTTATTATTATTTTTAATTGTTAATTTTCTCTCACAAAATCTATAAAGGAAAAAAATGAAAAATCTAATTAGAAATTTGGTAACAATTGTTCTTTTAGCAGCAGTAGCTCAAATATTTACTTTTGCACAGGAAACAAAAGATTCTGTTGATGTAAACAAGATCATTGATAAATATATTGATGCAATCGGTGGTAAAGATGCTTTATCCAAAATTGAAGATCGCACAACAATTATGCGCGGAACAGCAATGGGGCAAAGTATAACTGTTATTGAAAAACAAAAAACTCCAAATAAAATGCGCCAGGAATTTAAAGTTGCAGCAATGGAACAAGTTATTCTGTTTGATGGCGAAAAAGGCGTAATGCAAGCAGCCGGGCAAAAAATAGATGTTACCGGAAAAGAACTTGAGCAATTAAAGATACAAGCAACATTAGATTTTGTTTTGAACCACGAAAAGTATGGCGTAAAATCTTCTTACTTAACCACTGAAAAAATTAGCGAAAAAGATGCGCACAAAATTAAATTAACTTTGCCTTCCGGATTGAATTGGGTTGAATATTATGATGTTGAAACAGGTTTGAAAATTAAAGAACAAAGAGTAATGGAAACACAAGGACAAACCTTTGAACAGGTAATTACTTATGATAATTACACAGAGGTTGAAGGAGTTAAATATCCTTTCAAAGTTATGCAGTCAATCGCCGGACAGGACATTGATATGACAGTTAGCAGCGTTAAAGTTAATAAGGGAATTAAAGACGATATTTTTGTTATATCCGAATGATCGAGATAAAATGCTCCGCAGTAGTTTTTGATCTCGGAATGGTGCTGCTTAACTTCGATTATAAAATAATGATTGAGCGTTTAGAAAAAGTTGAGCCGGGACTTGGAAATCATTTTATAGAAAATTATAAATCTAATTATGATGTTCACAGAAATTTTGAGCGTGGAAAAATAAGCGAAACTGATTTTGTAGAAGAGATGTTAAATTCTCTTAATCATAAAATTGATGCTGAAACTTTTTGCAAATTCTACTCCGAGATTTTTACTCTTAACGAAAAAGTAGCCGGTTTATTGCCTGTATTAAAAAACAAATACAGGCTTTTTTTATTATCAAATACAAATTCAATTCATCAAAAGTACGGATGGAAAGATTATCCTTTCTTGGTTCACTTTGAAAAACAATTTCTTTCGCACGAAGTTGGCGCAGTTAAGCCTGATGAAAAAATTTACCGCGCTGTTGAAAAATATTCCTGCCTGCCGCCGGAAGAACATATTTTTATTGATGATATAAAAGAATACGCCGATGCTGCCAAAAATTTAGGCTGGGATGCAATTCATTTTACAGGCTATGATGATCTTATTAAAAATCTAAAAGCAAAAGGAATTTTAGATTGAAAATTGTTAAAGATAAACTTCTAATATTTTTTATTTTGATTACTGCTATCCTTCTCTCCTGTTCGGAACAAAAAAAACAAAGTGAAATAAACAAACTTGATTCACTAACTCGTTCACAAGATTCTCTTTTAACATTAGAAACAAAAATTCCGAAGCCGATTGTAATTGATTATACTTTTATCAAAACTAAAAAAACAAATGCTTACAAACACCTTGTTGAAAAATATGACACAGCCGGAGCAAAAATTATTCTTGCGCTTAACCGCGTTGATTCCAAAACTGTAAGAAGATTGGATTCGTTAGTTGTTCCCGATACAATTACAGGCAGCGCAAACGATTACTCGCCTTTTCCTAAAAGAATTGATTTACTTGAAAAAGTAAAAAAAATAATTATCATTTCTCAAACTCATCAGGCTTTTGCCGCTTATGAATTTGGAAATCTTATTAATTGGGGAGCGACAAGCACGGGCAAAAAATCCACCAAAACACCAAACGGATTGTTTGCAACAAACTGGAAATCTAAAAAAACAATAAGCACAGTAAACGAGGATTGGATTTTAAATTGGTGTTTTAATCTTGATAACTTTGAAGGCGTTTCTATGCACGAATATGAATTGCCGGGTTTTCCTGCAAGTCACGCTTGCGCAAGATTGCTTGCCGAAGATGCAATGTGGATTTATTACTGGGCGGATCAATGGATTTTAACCGCCGATGGCGAAAGTGTTATTGTTTACGGAACGCCCGTTATAATTTACGGCGATTATGATTTTGAAGGAATTAAACCGTGGAATCTTCTTCCAGCTAATAAAGAAAAAGGAAGTGTAAATTCTGATACGTTGAAAGTGGAAATTCAAAATCACATTTTAACAATAATTAAACGGCAGGATGAAAGAGAAAAAGTTGTTATGAGCGTAATTGATAGCACTATAAAATAATCTATACCTTATAAATGTTATTCAAGAATAAATATCGAATTGAATCTGCAAGGCTAAAAGAATATGATTATTCTTTCCCAAATTGGTACTATGTTACAATTAATACAAAGAATCACCGTGAATTCTTAGGCAGAATTATCTCGGATAAGTTTGTTCCGAATATATTTGGAAAAATTGTTAAAGAAGAATGGGATAGAATTTCTGAAATTCGTTCGAGAGTGGATTTAGATTATTATGTTATTATGCCTAATCACATTCACGGAATTGTAATTGTAAGTGATGCAACAGAATCAAAAAAAGTAGAGACGCATCGCGATGCGTCTTTACAGAACATTAAACAAAATCAGGATCGCAAAAATACTATTGTAATAAATAGCCTATCTAATATCATTAGAGGATTTAAAGGCGCTGTTACAAAAAGAATTCATCTTTTAGGATGTAAAGAATTTGAGTGGCAATCTCGTTTTTACGATCATATAATCCGAAGTGAAATTGATTTGAATAGAATTCGTGAATACATTGAGATGAACCCTTTAAAATGGAGTATTGAAAAAAATAATCTTGAAAACTTATACGAGGTTTAAAATATTATGAATGATGTTAAAAACGACAAACATGAAAGCCGCTTTGTAATGAATGTTGATGGCAAAGAAGTTTACGTGATTTATTCGGAAGAGAAAGATACAATTGAATTGTCCTCAACTTATACGCCGCCGCAACTGCGCGGCAAAGGGCTGGCGGAGATTGTTGTTAAAGCCGCACTTGAATATGCAAAGGAAAAAAATCTAAAAGTTATACCAAGCTGCTGGTATGTGGCAAAGTTTTTGGAGAAACATCCCGAATACAAGAGCTTGATTTAATTTATAATTTATAATGCACAATTATTTAAAAGGAGTAATAAATGAAAATACTTACAGGAGTTCTTATCGTGTTGTTTGCTTCAACTATTTGCGCACAGCTTAAATATCCCGTAACAAAAAAAGGCAATGTTGTGGATGATTACCACGGCACAAAAGTTTCAGATCCTTTTCGCTGGCTTGAAGATGATAATTCAGAAGAAACAAAAGCCTGGGTTATTGAACAAAATAAAGTTACAAACGAATATCTTTCTAAAATTCCTATCCGCGAAAAACTGAAACAACGTTTTGAAAAACTTTATAACTATCCCAAATACGGCGCTCCATTTAAAGCAGGAGATAAATATTATTTCTTTAAAAATGACGGGCTTCAAAATCAAAGTGTAATGTATGTTAAAGAAAAACTTGACGGCGAAGCAAAGTTATTTTTAGACCCGAATAAACTTTCCGAAGATGGAACGGTTTCGCTTTCAACTTATTCATTTTCCAAAGACGGAAAATTATTTGCTTACGGAACAGCAAGCGGCGGCAGCGATTGGAATGAATATTTTGTGATGAATGCCGAATCAAAAGAAAAACTATCCGATCATTTGACATGGATTAAGTTTTCCGGTATGGCGTGGGCAGGCAATGGATTTTATTACAGCCGATATCCCGAACCAGCCGGCTCGGAACTTTCTTCTAAAAATCAATTCTCAAAAGTTTACTATCACAAAATAGGCGATGATCAATCGAAAGATGTTTTGGTTTATGAAGATGCTTCAGCGCCGGATAGAGGCTTTTATGCTCAAACAACAGAAGATGAAAGATTTTTAATAATCTCTTTTACGGAAGGCACAAACAACAACGGATTTTTTGTAAAAGATCTTGCAGGTCAATCTGTTGATTTTATTTCTATTGTTGATGACTTGAATAACAACTACGGAGTTGTTGATAATATAGGAGATAAACTTGTTGTGCTTACTGATTATAAAGCGCCTAATTACAAATTGATTTTGATTGATCCGAAAAATCCGGCAAGAGAAAATTGGAAAGATTTGATTCCCGAAAAGAAAGATGTTTTACAATCGGTGCAGATAATCGGCGAAAAATTTATTGCTGTTTATATGCAGGATGCATCGCAGCACGCATATATTTATGATTTGAAAGGAACACTCGAAACCGAAATAAAACTGCCGGCACTCGGCTCTGTTGGATTTAGTGGAAAGCGTGATGATAATGTTGCGTTTTATTCTTTCACTTCGTTCACCTATCCAAATACAATTTATAAGTTTGATATGAATTCAAAAAGTTCAGAATTATATCAGCAGGTAGAATTGGATTTTGATTTTGATAACTACGAAACAAAACAGGTTTTCTATACAAGCAAAGATGGAACAAAAATTCCGATGTTTATCGTTTATAAAAAAGGATTGAAATTAGACGGAAGTAATCCGGCTTATCTTTACAGTTACGGCGGATTTAATATCTCGATGAATCCTTCATTCAGTACTTCGCGCTTGATGTTTTTAGAAAACGGCGGAGTTTATGCGATGCCAAATATCCGCGGCGGAGGCGAGTACGGCGAAGAGTGGCACAAAGCCGGAATGTTAGATAAAAAACAAAACGTGTTTGATGATTTTATTGCAGCAGCAGAATATTTAATTAAAGAAGGCTATACAAAACCGCAAAAACTTGCCTGTGCAGGCGGCTCAAACGGCGGTTTGCTAATTGGCGCGGTAATAAATCAGCGCCCCGATTTATTTAAAGTTGCAATACCGCAAGTTGGCGTAATGGATATGTTACGCTTTCACAAATTTACAATCGGATATTACTGGGCAGTTGAGTACGGCTCCAGCGATGATGCGGAACAGTTTAAATATCTTTACAAATATTCGCCGCTGCACAATATAAAAAGCGGAATAAAATATCCCGCAACGCTTGTAACAACCGCAGATCATGATGATAGAGTTGTGCCAGCACATTCATTCAAATACATTGCAGCGTTACAGGAAAATTACAAAGGAGAAAATCCCGTTTTAATTAGAATAGAATCAAAAGCAGGACACGGCGCAGGCAAACCAACTTCCAAAGTAATTGAAGAAGTTGCGGATATATGGGGCTTTGTGTTTTACAATCTTGGAATAAAATAAGAAGAAGTGAAAAGTGTAGTCCACCTTAAAGGTGGGCTACACTTGCAAAGCAAAGAGTTATGTTAGAAAAAGATATTGAAAATTTAATTGCTAATTATCCCGATGAGTTTTTTCCTCATTCGGGATTTAAGTTAATTGGACAACAAGTAAAGTTAGGCAGATGCTTTGCTGATATTCTTTTTGAGGATAAATATAATAGAAAAATTATCGTTGAAGTGAAACGTGGCATTCTATCAAGGGATGCTTCAGGGCAAGTGATGGAATATTACGGGTTGCTTAAAAATCAAAACCCAAAAGATATTGTTGAGTTGATACTATGTGCGAATATAATTCCTCAAGAGAGAAAGACTTTTTTAGAAACCATTGGAATTGAGTGTAAAGAGCTTGGAATAAATCTCATTAATCAGGTGGCTGAAAAAGTTGGATACAAATTTATAAATACTCAAAAAGTCCAATTAGAGTTTAGCGTAAATAATCCTTTGCCATTTGCGGATAATATCTGGATTTTTCAAGCCAACCCGCAAAGATATGATATGTTAAATGCTTTAGCAGACGAAGAAATTAGAAATGATATGCACTGGTTAGTTAATCAGCATAAAAAAGATATCGCCAAAGGACATCTCGGTATGATTTGGCTTTCGGGTAAAGAATCCGGAATTTATGCACTAACAGAGATAATTTCAGACCCTCAATTATTAGAAGAACCTGTACCAGAGAAAAAATATTGGACGGATTCAGAAGATAAAGAAGGAATTAAACTTCGAGTAAAAATGAAAATTCTGAGAAATATGCTTAATAGTCCATTATTAAAAGAAACAATTCGCAATATGAATGGACTTCAAAACCTGAGTATATTAAAACAGCCGAGAGGTACAAATTTTAGTGTAACTTCAAATGAATGGAGTATCATAAAAAAACTTATTGAAAAACAAACAAAAACACAGTATAGTTAAAGAAGTGTAGTCCACCTTAAAGGTGGGCTACACTTGAGTTGAAAAAGCCTATGAATGAACCAAACCAAATAAATAAATTAAGCAGCGAAAATACATTTTATGCTGAAGTTGGTGAGTTACTTAAAAGGGCAAGAAGCAAGGCTTATACTTCAGTTAATACCATAATGGTGCAAACCTATTGGCAAATTGGCAAGCGCATTATTGAACAAGAACAACAAGGGCAAATTCGTGCTGGATATGGCGATTATCTTATAGCAAACCTATCTCGCCACTTGTCCGATAGCTTTGGAAAAGGTTTTTCTGAAGCTAATTTGCGGAATATGAAGCAATTTTATCAAATCTTCCCGGATTTCGACCAATTCACTACGCAGTGCGTAGCAAATCTAAGCTGGACCAATATTAGATTGATAATGAGATTAAATGATAGAAATGAGCGAGAGTATTATATAAACGAGGCATCCTCACAAAATTGGAGTTCTCGTTTACTTGAGCGCAATATAAAAAGTGGTTATTACCATCGTTTACTTTCCACTCAAAAGGGTAAAATAAAATTGAATACAGAAAAATACAATCCTTCTGATTTTATAAAAGATCCTTACATAGCTGAATTTTTGGATGTACCCGAAGATTTAACAGGAAGGGAATCAGTTTTGGAAAAGGCACTAATAGGTAATCTGCAAAAGTTTCTGCTTGAATTAGGGAAGGGGTTTTCTTTTGTTGACCGCCAAATGCGCATCAGTACAGAAACCTCACATTTTTATATTGATTTGATATTTTATAATTACTTACTAAAGTGCTTTGTTGTAATTGACTTAAAAACGAGCAAGCTAAGTCATACCGACATTGGGCAAATGGATATGTATGTGAGGATGTTTGATGCTTTAAAACGCGGAGAAGATGACAATCCTACCATAGGTATTATTCTGTGTACAGAAAAAGATGAAACAATAGTAAAATACTCGGTATTGCAGGAAAACAAACAACTCTTTGCCTCAAAATATAAAACACTATTACCCACAGAAAAAGAGCTTGCCGAAATGATTACGTTACGAAACCGCAAAATAATTGAAACACAAAAACAAAATGAAAAAAAATAATTTAAGTGAAGAAGTGTAGTCCACCTTAAAGGTGGGCTACAGTTTAGTTGAAAAAAAATTAATTAAGTGAATAACTGATGTGAACTAAAAAGAGAGATATTTTACAATATGAAAAAAACAATATTTATAATCTGTTTAACGGCTTTGACTGTGAGCATTTCTTTTGCACAAAAGAATAGCGAAGAAAATAAATACACTGATTCATTTAATACGAGTAATTGTGATTTTGTCAGTTCGGGAAGAAACGACTATTTTGTTCTTGAACCCGGGTTTCAACTGATTCTTGAGGGAATTAAGGGAAAAGATACATTAAAACTAGTGATAACTGTATTAGATGAAACAAAAACTATTAATGGTGTAGAAACAAGAATAGTAGAGGAAAATGAATCTTTAAACGGAAGTGTAGTTGAAATATCAAAAAACTATTTTGCATTTTGTAAAAAAACGGGAACCATATTTTATTTTGGCGAAGATGTAGATATTTATAAAGATGGAAAAGTGAACAATCATTCGGGAGCGTGGATAGCAGAAGGAGAAAATAAGGCTGGTGTAGTAATGCCGGGTATTATTCTAATTGGTTCACGATACTATCAAGAAATTGCACCTGGAATAGCTATGGATAGAGCAGAAATATTAAGCAATACTGAAACTTATGAAACTCCGGCAGGAAAATTTATAAATGTTTTGAAAACAAGTGAAACTACGCCGCTTGAACAAAATGATCTATCAATAAAATATTATGCTCCGGGAATTGGGCTAATAATGGATGGAGAATTACGTTTAGTAAAATATGGGAAAATAGAATAAATTATACCTGTAAAAGTGTAGTCCACCTTAAAGGTGGGCTACACTTGCAATTATCTAAACCTGATTATTAAATTTGAGTAATAAATGATAGAACATAAACTTAAAAAAGCCTTTGATCCTTATTTTGAAGCTCCTTTAGAAGCATGGATATATTTTGCAAACTTATGTGAAGAAAAGAATTATAAAAAAAATCAAATAATTAAAGAAGCTGGTAAAACAGATAGGTATGGATATTTTTTATTAGAAGGCTCTTGCGGTTTATTTGTGTGGAAAGAAAATAGTTACGCTTGTATAGACCTGTTTTTAGAAAACAATTTTTTTGCCGACGATATTTCTTTAATTACAGGTAAAGCATCTCCAATTGAAATAGTTGCTCTTGAAAAATCAAATCTGCTTCGCATCAGCAAATCAAATATTGAAGAACTGAAAAAAACTCCGATGGGCGGAATGTTGTTTGTAATAGGCGATCAAAACGCTTATGCCGAAAAACAAAAACAACAAATTGAGTTTATGACTAAAACCGCCGAAGAAAGATATTTAGACTTATTTCAAAATCAGCCTCAATTGCTGCAAAGAATCCATCAAAAACATATTGCTTCCTATCTGGGTATAACTACACAAAGTCTTAGTAGAATCCGAAAAAAAATATTGCCAAAATAATTTGTTACCCTATGGTAACTTTTCTTGAAAACCTCTATCATAATTTTGTGCATCAATTTTTAAAGGATCACAATTATGGTAAAATATTTTTTGGCTGCTTTTCTGCTCTGTTCATTCACTTTAATTTATGCACAGGAAACACAGGATACATCCCGAAGTGGATTTGTTTTCGGTTCATCTTTTGGAGCAGCAGTTTCTTTTAACAAATTCCCAGGCAAAACCGAGAATTGCGGCGGAGTAGCTTTAGACCTTAAATTGGGTTATATGATAAATCCTGATTTAGCAATTTTGCTAACTACAAATACATCTTCCTACGATTATGAAGGAACGGGAAGAGCAAGGCAAAGAGATTTTGGCGTGCTGGCGCCTGCGGTTCAATACTGGTTAAATAATAAATTTTGGATTCTTGGCGGGATAGGCTTGGGCGGCGATGCTCCAATATTTTGGGACATTAAAAATCCGAAAGAAAACAAAGAAGAAACAAAATATTATAATGGCTTCGGAGCTGTTGCTGCATTTGGTTATGAAGTTTATCAAGATGATGGTTTTGTTCTGGATGTTAAATTAAAACTTACTTACAGAAATGTTGATCTTCAGGAAGGAAACACAACGGGGCTTTCAACTGCCATTTTATTTGGTGTTAATTTTTATTGATTTGTATTAAAAACAAAATGCTATTTCTTAAAAATTCTGAAAGCAGTTCCTATTATCGGCTGCTGAAAGCATTATTGTGAGATAAAATTTAAAACAAATCTTCTCCGACTGATTGAATAGCGAACAAACAAAAACTTAATTGTTTAAAAAGACTTTTATCAGAACAATGAGATTTAATTAATCCCAAACTCCGTTACCGTTGGCCGTTACCCTTAGACTGCGTTCAGGATGACTTATTCACGCTTTCAGAGGTTTTTAGTGCTTACTAATAGTTTAATTTTTACTTTGCATGCCTAAAGGAATCTAATTGTTAACAATGTTTGGGGGTGATTTGAGCTTATTGTAACGATGAACATGTTTTTAATGAACTTGAGAAGATACCGTTTAGAAATTTAAATTGATGATTTGCAAGATCATGATTCAAACATTAGCTAAGTAAATTACCTAAATTGATTGCGCACTATATAGTAAGGGATTACATTATATTATCAAAGTAAATAAACTTTATAGTTGATAATATAAAATTACTGTTGTAAGTTTGCTTATGACAAAAGAAGATGTACAACAATACCTCGATGACTTCAAAACAAAACTTTCGGTATTTAAGATTGTTTACCGGGATGATCGTGATAAAAACTTACAGGCGCTTGCTGAACTGGAAATAACAGGATCTGAAAGAACAGAATTAATAAAAAGTTTAAAGGCAGAAAACTATTGTGCCGGACCAACAAAAAACCAGTTGTACAAAAATCATCCCGACTATTGGGAATTTGGATTAGAAATAAAAAACAAAAAAATTTATATAAAGATAGAAATGGGATTGCCAAACAGTTCGGTTATTTGTATTTCCTTTCATGTTGCAGAACATGTTTTGAAATATCCATTTAAATAAGGAGTAAAAAATGAAGTGTGCATTTTGCAGCGGTAATGCGTTACTAATGGTAGAAACAATTAAAATCAGTTATAGAAAAGAAGATTTTAAGGTGCATAAACAATTTTATAAATGTGCGGATTGCAATGAACAATTTACAACCGATGAGTTAGATAATGTAAATATTAAACAGGTATATAATCAGTATCGGGAAAAGTACAATATCCCTTTTCCTGAGCAATTGATTAAGGCAAGAGAAAGCTACGGATTATCAGCAGCAAAGATGGCTGAAGTTTTAGGTTTTGGAACTAATATTTATCGTAATTACGAAAACGGTGAAGTGCCAAATCAAAGTAATGGCACATTATTAAATATTGCAATGCAGCCCGAAGAGTTTTTAAAAATTGTTGAAAGCAAAGAAAGTTTATTTACCAAAAAACAATTTGATAAAATTGTTCATCATATTAGTAAGACGATTGATACAACTGACAATCATAACTCATTAAAAAAACTTTTATGGAATGACAAGAAAACACCTAATGAACTTAGCGGCTACGCAATGCCTTCTTTTGAAAAGTTTGCTAACATTGTATTGTTCTATTTAGAAGCAAATGAAAACATATTTAAAGTAAAAATGAATAAGCTTTTGTTTTATTCTGACTTTTTACACTTTAAAAGATTTGGACAATCAATAAGTGGTTATATGTATCAGGCAATACAAATGGGTCCGGTTCCATTCAGGTATGATGCCATTTATGATTTATTAACATACGAGGATTTTATTGCTTTTGTTTTTACCGAAGTAAACAGTTCACAAGTAGATAAACCTGTTCCGTTAAAAAAGTTTGATGAAGAATTATTTAAACCAAGCGAGTTAGAAGTATTGGATGAAATATTTAAAAGATTTAATAAGATGAATACCGCTGAGTTGATTGAATTAAGCCATAACGAAAAAGGCTGGATTGATGAAAACAAAAAGAAAGGTTTAATTAGCTATCAGAAATATGGATATGAGTTGAGTATTAATTAAACACCTACTCTATCAATCTCTTTCATTATACGAACTGTTTCTGAAAGCGCCACAATTATTTTTTGATAATGTTCTAAATCTTGATTTGTAAGTGTGCGACCTTTGCGGTCTTTCAACCACTTTTGTGCAGGCTTCGGAATAAAGCTAAAATGGGAAATGATAAACAGCCCCTTTAGTTTGGCTGAAAAGACTCACATTTATCAGTGATTTCTCTGTAAAGTTTAGTTGTGTTTATTTTTTGCAAAGCAAATTTAATACCTTTATTTGAGGGATCTTCTTTTTTATCATTTTGGACAGATGTGACTTTTATAGGCAAGACTACAAAATATTTACAAACACTTGCGGACTTTAATGTCTCATAGTATATTTACAATATGAACGAAACAATAAATAGTCCTTTTAGGTATGCTGGTGGAAAATTTTATGCAAGGAAATTAATACTTGCACATATTCCAAGACATACCGCATACATAGAAACTTTTGCCGGCGGTGCGAGCATTTTTTTTGCAAAAACAAAAGTTGAATTCAATCAGCTTAACGACATTGACAGCGAACTTATAAATGTTTATCTAACTATTAGAGACTATCCGGAAGAATTAATTCATTTTTTAAAAAAACGTAACTCACAAGAAAGTAGAATACCAGATGATTTGACCAAAGATATTCAAGAGGGAAATCCCCTGCCAGCTACAAAAGAACTTCACAGTTTTTTTAAAAATGGATTTCAAGTAAAAAATGAAATTGAAAAAGCGGGACGGTGGTTTTATCTTAATCGCACGTCTTACAGTGGAATAATGAATAGCCAAAATATGTATTGGGGATATGGCGACAAATTTTCAATGCAACCTAAAAATTGGGCTCAAAATATTTTAAGAACAAATAATAAATTACAAGGGGTTCAAATAACAAACTTTGATTTTGAAAAAGTAATTGATAATGCACCGGACGGAGCTTTGTTATTTTTAGACCCCCCCTATTTCAATGCTAATCAGGACAAATTCTATCAGTACTGTTTTTCAAAACAAGACCATTACCGACTTGCAGAATGTTTATTGAGAAACAATAATCGTTTAAAATTATTTATAACTTATGACAACACTCCCGAAATTAGAGATATTTATAGTTGGATGCCTGAAATGTATGACAAAGAATGGAACTATTGTATTCAGAGAACAGACGACCAAAAAAATGGAACTAATAAAAAGGGTGAGCGATATAAAGGCAAGGAGTTATTTATTTTGAATTACAGCGAGAGAATAGTAACCCAATTATCTGTTCCTTTCGCTGAATACGCTTAATATAAAGCTTTCGGATTCTTCAATAGGGAACCATCCATTAGTTGGTAATAAAGTTTCCTTATCGAAATTTATTGGTGGATAGTTAGGGATAAATCCACATTTTTTTTTCGTTGGGCAGTTTCGCCTCACACAAGTATGAAATCCATTCCCGACTGCTAAATTTTTAGAAGAAGTAATATACATTTTATCAAAGGCCAATTTTTGCAATGTATGTTCATCTTTAGTGTTAAACAACCGAATTAGAAATTCTTTTCCGGTTTGACTTGGACACCAATAGAATAAACCATCTTTATCCGTTTCATAAAAGGCATTTCCAATTGATGTTACAACAAAATCAAAATCATTGAAACGATACTGGTCATTATGAATACTTAATAGTTTAGTTGAAATTTTCAATTGAGGAGCAAGTCGTCTTATTATTTTTTCGCCAAGGGTTCTTGACCTCATACACTTGACATTTATTACAAAATTGCCCTTTGGTAATTTTTTAAATCTACCTTTTCCCGCCAATTTGCACTCTACACTTAATCTTTTTTCAGTTTCTTTATGAATTATTGCAACATCTTCATCATGTGACCCTAATTGAGCATTAACTACACTTTTTACCACGCTCCATTTTGTTGTAGGCAATAACTCATTCAGTTTTTTTAATACAGAAAATTCAAATGCTTTTCCTCTAATCATTGGGACAACTTTCGGCTCATTAAGAGTATTAGCTAAGTAATCTATAGGAATATTGTAATGCTCGCAAAACTTTTTTATTTCTTTTTGCCAAGTCATTTAGGAATTCCTTTAGTGAACTTTGATACATCGCAACCAAGGCAGTCAGCGATTTTTACAAGTGTTAAAAAACTAACGTTTCTTTCGCCTCTCTCAATTCCACCAATATAGGAGCGATCAACATCTGCATCAAAGGCAAGTTGCTCTTGTGTCAATCCACTTTCCTTTCGTTTCTCACGAATTTGGTTTCCTAATGCAATAAGATATTTCCGATTATCGGGATATTTACCATTTTTCATAGCATAAAAGTATCTCAATGATACTTATTATCCCACAGACGATAATACCTCAAAGAAAGTTCGTTTTTTAATTTTATGAAAGCAGTAACTTGTTTTAAGTATAAGAAAAGGATAGAAGCCAGCAATTTCTTTTTTGTCTTCTTTGCAAATTTTTGAGCACAATGCAAGAACTTGATGATGTTATGAATGAAGTTTTCTAAAATTAAATTTACTTACTGATTTTTCATAATATCTTTTTTATATGGTCAAATGGTTAGCAACGTAAAGCTAGCCAAATCCACGACTCACTTCGTTGCATTTCTTCAGACAATTACCAATTGAATACTTTCGCCAAAACAAAAAATCAATACGTTTTATTCTCTTAATAACTAAAATGTTTTTCAATCGCTGCTATCGCGCTATTCCAACAAACAATTTGACACTAAGAGATTCCCGCCTTCGCGGGAATGACATTACAGATTCTTTCCTGTCCTTTCCCACAAACCACCAACTACTCACAACCAACTACCCACTTTAACAACTCTTTCCTTATTTTTGCCAACACAAAAAATCGAGATTATTAAATGAGCATTGACGTAAACAAAGTTATTTACTCTATGGTTGGAGTAAGCAAATTCTATAACAACAAACCTGTTCTTAAAGATATTTATTTATCTTATTTCTACGGAGCTAAAATCGGTGTAATCGGATTAAACGGCTCGGGTAAATCTTCCCTGCTCCGTATTCTTGCCGGTGTTGATAAAAATTTTAACGGGCAAACTGTTTTATCTCCCGGACATACAATAGGATTTCTTGAGCAGGAGCCGCAGCTTGATGATACAAAAACAGTTCGAGAAATTGTGCAGGAAGGCGTGCAGTCTGTTGTTGATTTGTTAAAAGAATATGATGAGATAAATGCAAAGTTTGCAGAGCCGATGAGTGATGATGAAATGACAGACTTGCTCGAACGGCAGGGCGAAGTCCAGGAGAAGTTGGAAGCAATGGGCGGCTGGGATTTAGATGCACGTTTAGAAATGGCAATGGATGCTTTGCGCTGCCCGCCTGCCGATACTTTGTGCAGCGTTCTTTCCGGCGGCGAACGCAGAAGAGTTGCGATGTGCAGATTGCTTCTTCAAAAGCCCGATATTCTTTTACTTGATGAACCAACAAACCATCTTGATGCCGAAACTGTTGCGTGGTTGGAACATCATCTGCAAAAATATGAAGGAACAGTAATTGCAGTTACACACGATAGATATTTTCTCGATAATGTTGCGGGCTGGATTTTAGAACTCGATCGCGGCGAAGGAATACCATGGAAAGGAAATTATTCATCGTGGTTGGAACAAAAACAGGAGCGTTTGCGCGTTGAGGAAAAACAGGAAAGCCACAGGCAAAAAACTTTGCAGCGCGAACTTGATTGGATTAGAATGAGTCCGAAAGCACGGCACGCTAAATCAAAATCCAGAATAACTTCTTATGAAAATCTTTTAAAAGATGAAAAAGAAAAAGGGCAGAAAGAACTTGAAATTTATATTCCCGTTGCCGAAAGACTTGGCGATATTGTAATCGAAACAGAAAATCTAAACAAAGCTTACGGCGATAATATTTTAATAGATGATCTTACTTTTTCAATTCCGCCCGGCGCAGTTGTTGGAATTATTGGACCGAACGGCGCGGGCAAAACTACTTTGTTTAAGATGATAACCGGATTGGAAAAACCCGATAGCGGAAATATTAAAACAGGCGCAACCGTTAAACTATCTTATGTGGATCAATCGAGGGATGCACTCAATCCTGAAAAAAGTATATGGGAATTAATTTCCGGCGGAGAAGATAAAATATTGCTTGGCAGCAGAGAGATAAACTCCCGCGCATACGTTGCGCAGTTTAATTTTTCCGGAGCTGATCAACAGAAAAAAGTTAGTATGCTTTCGGGCGGAGAACGAAACCGCGTTCATCTTGCAATGATGTTAAAGCAAGGTGCAAATGTGCTGCTGCTTGATGAACCGACAAACGATCTTGATGTAAATACTTTGCGCGCGCTTGAAGAAGGAATTGAAAAGTTTGCAGGATGCGTCTTAGTTATAAGCCACGATAGATGGTTTTTAGATAGAATAGCAACACATATTCTTGCATTTGAAGGCGAAAGTAAAGTTGTTTGGTTCGATGGCAACTACACCGAGTATGAAGAAAAGCGAAAAGAAAGATTGGGTGTAGAAGCTGATCAGCCGCACAGAATTAAGTACAGGCATTTAACAAGAAGTTAATCGCATTAATCGTACGCGGGATTTTTTGCCAGCTCAGGAAAAGATAACTGTAAAAAATTAATCTGTTCTTTTGATTTTTCAATCAAACCCTTTTCCTTATAAACGCGGGCTAATATCATTCTTGAATTAATATTAAGCGGGTCTATCTCTATACATTTTTTTGCGTATTCAAATGCATTTTCAGATTGTTTTGCATCGTAATAAATTGAAGCCATTATTCTGAAGTGCTCGCCAAAATAAGCCGGTGCAACGTAATTAATTTCATCAAACATTTTTTTTTGTTCAGCCAGATCAGTGCTTTTTATGCGGTTTAGAAATTGTACGTAAAGATGAACAAATTTTGCGGAATAATTTGGGTTCGTTTGCTTTATAACGGGTCGTAGTTTGATTTGTTCGTTGTTTAATCGTTTATAAATGTACCGTATTGTTTTCCGAACCGGATCAAATAATGGATAAACAATATAATTTCTATGAAACTCTTCGTTTAAAAACAAAGCCCGTTCTGCATAGGAACTCGGTTTTTCTTTAGTAGAGAAAATAAAGTAATCGGGTTTTCTGCCAATCACATATTCGTTATTATAATTTCTTTCTTTCCATCCCGTAACTTCGCCTGAAATATCTTTTATTGGTTTGGGATTGTGTGCAATATATTCGTTTGTTAATCCCACCATATCCAGAACATTAAAGCCGGAAAAGTATTTTAAGACTCCAATTGTTGAAGATGCAACGGTTAGATTTTTTTGTTTATCTGTGTTCGAAAGTAAAAAAGCATCTTCTTTCATAGATAAGACAAGCGCTTTTTCTCTGCCTACCATTTTTATTGTATCGTCAAAATTCAGATTGTAATTGTATTGAGCGATTAAATAAGTAAGTGCAGCAAGCACAGGAATGAATAACATTTTTTTATTAAGCAATTTTGAAAGCACTTCGTATAATAAATAAAGAAAAAAAGTAAACATTGCAAAAATGATGGGCAGAACGGGAATAAAAAATCTGAATTGCGTTAAAACATCCCCACCAATAAAGATAACATAGAGGGTGTGGATAATTATAATGGAAAAAAAATAAACGGCAGTTGAGTGGTATTTTTTGTTGTAAAAAGTAATTAGAGGAAGAAACAACAACGCTCCATAAATAAGATAGTGTGTGCAAAAATCTAAAAAATATTGAAAACCTGTTTTTATATAAATCAAACTAAAGCCGGTCTTTGCATAAAAAGTGTTGGGCAGAATATACCCGAAATAAAATAACCTGAATAGCGTTAAAGCGAGTGCAATTAAAATAAAAACAGAAATGAATATTATAACCCGCTTATTCAAAAATCCGGCAAACAAATTTACTTTGTTATTTATAACTGCGTTGCCTTTGATGAGATACAATAACAATAAAAAGAAAATTAAAGCAACTTCCTGCCGCGTTAGAAAAGCTAAGGAAATAAACGTTAATGAAATATAAATGTTTCTTTTATGCTCACTACGAATAAAGAAAAAATAAATACCGGATAGAAACAAAAATGAATAGAAACTTGTTTCCATACCGCTAACTGCCCAGTAAACAAATGTATTTGAAAATATCAGCAAGATAAGCGGGACAAGATTTATGTAACTATACTTGCTTATTTCAGGAAAATTTTTCGTTAAGATTTTATTGCTTAGTAAAAAAGTAGTAATCAAAATTAAAGCACCAAAGAACAGGCTTAATGCTTGAGTAAATAGAATAGGATTAAAGCCCAAAAGAAACGGTAAAGATTCAATCATTACCCATAGAAATGCAGTAAAACCTTCGGTTCGTTCACCCAAATTAAAAACCAAACCGTTTCCACCGGCAAAATTTTTAGCATATTGCAATGAGATAAAAGTATCGTCCTGTATAAACTTAAATGTGCCTACCATTGCCGCATAAAAAAGCAGCAACAAAGTTATTATTATAACCAGAGTTAATTTTTTTAATAAGAGAAAGTATCTCATCGGGCTAATACTGTGTTTTGATTTTTAACTATTTTTATCTACCTCAAAATAATGGAAATTATACTTATCATGTTAATAGTATTATTAAAATTTGATGAAAGATATTAACAGGTAAATAAAGTGAGGATAACAAATTGTTATAAATCCGCATCGTTTGCTAATAGCTTAAACATTTGAGATGGCTGCAACTTAACTAAACAAATTATGTTATGAGTGAATTTTTAATCATACAGGATATCGTGGTGATACTTTTTGTATCGCTGCCGATTATATTTTTGTTTAAGAAAATTAATCTGCCAAGTATTGTGGGATTTTTAATTGCGGGTATGTTAATCGGTCCTTATGGATTTAATCTCATCAAATCCGTAAACCAGATTTCCGTAATGGCAGAAATTGGTGTTATGCTGCTGATGTTTACAATCGGGCTGGAAGTTTCGTTAACTCAACTTAACCGTATTAAAAAATTTCTACTTGTTGCCGGCGGATTTCAATTGATCATCACAATATTTTTAAGCGCAATATTTTTTGTAATTATCGGGATTGAGATTAAACAGTCAATCTTCTTTGGAATGTTGATAAGTTTATCAAGCACCGCAATTGTTCTTAAAATATTATCAGACCGAAGTGAACTTGAATCGCCGCACGGAAAATTTGCACTTGCGATTTTAATATTTCAGGATCTGGCAATTGTGCCAATGTTTTTATTGCTTCCGCTGCTTGGCTCGCAAACAGGATTAACTGGCGGTGCAATATTTATAAAGCTTATAATTGCGCTTGGTTCGCTGGCTGCTATTATGGCTTTTGCAAAACTTTTTATGCCCGGCATAGTTTTCCACATTGCCAATTTGCGATTGCGCGAAGCATTTACAATCGGAATAATTCTTTTGCTTCTCGGTACGGCGTATCTTACGCACTCGCTTGGTTTATCATTTGCGCTCGGCGCTTTTATTGCGGGGTTAATCCTTGCAGAATCGGATTACAATCACCAAATCGTATCGGAAATAACTCCATTTAAAGATGCCTTTAACAGCATCTTTTTCGTTTCGATCGGGTTACTTTTAAACATATCTTTTGTTATTGCAAATCCGCTGCTTATTACTTTATTTGCTCTCGGCATTATTCTTTTCAAAGCATTAATCATTACGTTTATTGTTGTTGTGATGAAATATCCTTTACGTGTTGGTATTGTTGCGGGTTTAGCTTTGGCGCAAATTGGGGAATTTTCATTCGTGCTTGCACAAACAGGCAGTAATTATAATTTGCTGCCGGAAAATTATTACAATCTGTTTTTAGCATCAACAATATTTACAATGATATTAACTCCTTTTATAATTAAATACTCACCGTTTATTGCAAAAGGTTCATCAATACTTGAGCCCGTTAAATTGCAGGATGTTGATAACGCTGATATTTCGGCTCATGTTATAATTGCAGGCTTTGGATTAAACGGAAGCAATCTGGCAAGAGTGTTAAAAGAAACCGGCATAAAGTACATTGTTGCGGAACTAAATCCCGATACAGTTAAAAAAGAAAAAGAAAAAGGCGAAAGAATTGTTTACGGCGATGTAAGCAAGGAAGAAATACTTTACAGCGCAAAGATTGAAAAGGCGAATGTAATTGTATTTGCAATATCAGATCCTTTGTTAACAAAAACGGCTTTAAAACTTGCAAAGAAATTAAATCCGCTGGTGTATGCAATAGTAAGAACAAGATATGTTAATGAAGTTGATGATCTTAAAAATCTTGGCGCCGATGAAGTTATACCCGAAGAATTTGAAACAGCGCTTCAAATGTTTAGAGTTGTTCTGGAAAAATATCATATTCCGCTTAACGTGATAATGCAGCAGGTTACAATGTTGCGCGGCGAATCATACAGATTTTTGAGAAAAGAAGGCGCTGATATAATTTCATTTACTCATCTTGATGAAATACTTGCACAGGGTTTAACCGAATCATATTACATAAGCAGCAACAACAAACATATTGGCAAAACACTTGGCGAAATAAACTTACGCGCAATGTCCGATGCTACTATTATTGCGATTGTAAGAGATGGCAAAACAATTTCAAATCCATCCGGCAGAGATATAATTAATGCTGCCGATACACTTGTTATTTACGGAACGCATCTTTCTGTTGATAGAGCAATTGAAATATTAAATAGATGATATTTTTTTGCTGCCATTGTGATTTTAAAACATTTGTTTTTTTATATCTGTATTTTGCACAAAAACAAAAAGTATTTTTATAGGATTATATTTATGCGAAAAATTTTTATTCTGTTAATCATTTTGGCGTTGTCTCAAAAATTATTTTCGCAGGATAAACCCGATACTGTTGGGGTTGGCGGAATAAACTGGTTTGCATATCCTTATGCATTCTACACACCCGAAACAAGTTTAGCCTTTGGCGCAGGAGGAATCCTATCTTTTAATCTTGCCGAAAAAACAAAACCTTCCAGCGTTACCGCTTCGGGATTTTATTCAATAAACAATCAGTTTGATATAACTATTGAACCCGAAATTTATTTTGCAAAAGATGATTATAAACTTAGAGCAAAGTTAAACTACGGCGAGATATTTGATTTTTACTACGGCATCGGAAACCAAACAGCAGATATTGATAATGATAAATATTTGCAAGGTAACGTTATGATCCAAACAAAATTTCAGCCGAAACTTTTTGACGAAAGGTTGAACCCGGGTTTGATTTATGAATATCGCAATTTAAATATCGTTGATAAAAAAGATAATCCATACCTTAATGATGAAAACTTAATCGGCGCATCCGGTGGAACAACTTCCGGGCTGGGTTTGGTTGTAAGCTGGGATTCACGCGACAATATTTTTTATCCGCTTACAGGCGGCTATTATGAACTAAGCGCAACTTCATTTCAAAAAACATTTGGCAGCGATTTTACTTATACAAAATATATTTTGGATATGCGTCGTTTCTTTAATGCGTTTTCAAATCACTCATTTGGTTTACAAGTTTATTTGATGCACCTATCGGCATATCCGCCGTTTTACGATCTGGCTTTACTTGGCGGCGATAGAGTTATGCGCGGTTATCTTTTCGGCAGATACCGCGATAAAAATTATTATGCCGTGCAGGGAGAGTACAGATTGCCGAATGTAATCTGGAAATTTGGTTTTACGGCATTTGCCGGTCTGGGAGATGTTTCGGCAAAATTTTTAAAGATTGATATGAATAACATAAAACCCACCTACGGTTTTGGTGTGCGGTTCCGTTTTGATGAATTACAAAAATTAGATTTACGCTGCGATGTTGGTTTTGGCAAAGGAACAAGCGGTATTTACTTTAGTGTTAATCAAGCGTTTTAACAAAATCATTTTGATATCTTAGTAAAAATCCCCGAAGAGAAAATAATTAAGGTCATTAATAAATGCCCGTAATTCTATTAAACCCTATAATAAAAAGGCTTGTCTTATAGGTGGTTCTAAAAAATCATCAAATTAATTATTTACCAAACTTTTTGTGGAGGATAGAATGTTTTTTATCAAAGGAACTTTAGTGGTTGCCTTTCTATTTCTTTTTGCATTTACGGGATGTAAACCCGAAGTAAACGCGCCGGGTGATGAAAATATCTCCGATGAAGCATTGTACAAATTTGAAACTGTTGATAGCGATTTAAATTTGCTGCAAGATGGGGGCATTCCAATTGAAGCAAGAGACGGTGTCTTTTCAATCGGATGGAATGAGGTTTTTAGAAAATCCGATGACGATAGCTTAGCAAAGGGAATGGCATTTGCGGTTGCATTTAATGAAAGCACAACAAAAAAATTCAAAGCGCATAAAACAGGAATTGATATGGGAGAAATAACAATTAATTACTCAAGCAATTCAATTAAAATGCACAAAATGAAACATCCGCATAAGGGCTTTGCATATTCGCTTTTTGATAAACCTTTCGGTGCATCGGAGAATCTGCTGCAGTACCTGCCCAACGCGCAATATAATTTTAATGTAAGCGGTTCAGACAAATTTTCACCTATTGAATTAACATTAACTTCTCCTGCTGCGCTAATTGATATTACAAGTCATTCATTTAAGGACAGTGTAGATGCAAATCAGGACTTAACAATTATTTGGAGCGGCGGCGGCGATAGCAAAACTGCAATTCGTGTGATGGCGCATTTTCCAAATGTTAAACCAGGACCACCTCATAAAAAAGTTTTTGTAAAGATTCTGGAAAACAATTCCGGGCAATACACAATCACATCGGATCAACTAAAACAAATTACCTCGGGCGGAAAAGTTCATAAAATTGCAATTGAAGTATCACAGGCTGATCGAACAGAAGTTGAACATGATGGGAAAACATTACACACAATTATGCGCAATGGAAGCAGCGTTTTACTAAATGTAAAATAAGATTTGCTCTCATTTTTAATACAGGCTGCTTTAGAAGATCTCAAAACTTTTAAGGCAGCTTTTCTTACCTTAAAAACACAAACTACTTTAAAAATAATTTTCATTTCAAAATGTAAAAGACAACTCTTTTTAATATAATTACACACGGGATTATTAATTACTATTCATCAATTTATTTTACAGGTTACTTATGTCTGAAAAACCTACTGCCGAAACAAACACAATTAAAAGTATTACTAAAGAATTAACACAGCCGTTCATAGATTTGATCCATGCTTCGAGAGCATTGTGGGGTGTTATACTTGCATATTCTATTGAGGGTTTGTCATACTTTGGCGTATTAACATACCTTGCAATTTATTTTTCAGACTATGTTTTCCAGGGTGTTTCGCATCCGGATATTTGGTCTCACGATATGGTGGCTGTGCTTACTGCAGGAATAGCTATTTCGATGGTTATTTTGGGATTCATTCCTGATAAATATGGAGTTAGAAAATCTTTAATTGCTGCCTTCATTTTGCTATTAATTGGCAGAGTAATTTGGTCATCCGCACCAACTATATTGGGATTAATGCCAGCCGGTTTATGGTCTCCGCTGCATTTAGTTTCTATGCTGGGCATATTATTTATACTTATTGGATATGGTATTTATCAACCTGCAGCATATTCGGCAGTAAAACAATTTACAACACCCAAAACCGCATCAATGGGTTATGCTATGCTTTATGCAGTTATGAATTTGGGTTCTTCGTTAGTTATGGGAGCATTTTTATTACGAGATAAAGAATATCTAAATCTTGGCATAACCGGTACCTTCTGGGTTTTTACAGCATTAACATTGGTATCGCTGTTCGCAACAATCTTTATCCTTTCTAAAAAAACAGTTAGTGATACAATTGCAAAAGCTAAAGCAGAAACACTTGAACAAACCGAGGATAATAATTCAGTAAAAGTTGAAGAAAAAAAAGATGATGTAATAAAAGAAAAATTAAAACTAAAAGATATTCCCGTAACAGCCTGGGTTATTTGGGTTGGATTTTTGGCTGCGGTTTATTTTCGCGCACCCGATCCAGTAAGAATAATTTTAATGGCTATTTTACTTTTGGTTCCTTTTTTCATTAGTCTCTTACCGATTAATAAAAGACAGAAAGCACTTAACTGGATTGTTACGCATCCGCTGGCAAATTCGAAATTCTTTTTTTTCATTTTTGCTTTAATGCCTGTTCAAACCTTATTTACTTACAACTGGCTTGTTCTTCCTCAATACATTTCAAGAGCATTTGAAGGCTGGATTGGTGAAAAATTTGAATTTGCTTCAAACTTAAACCCGTTATTAATATTTATACTGGTACCAGCAATTACAGCAATTACAAGTAAAAAAAATATTTACAATATGATGATATACGGAACTTTGGTTATGGCTTCTTCCGCTTTCTTTTTAGCGTTAGGACCAACGTTTACAAACTTAATTTTATACCTTGTAATGATGTCAATCGGAGAAGCAATGTGGTCGGCAAGATTTTTACAATATGCAACCGAAATTGCTCCAGAAGGGAAATCCGGACTTTATCAGGGAGTTGCACAATTGCCATGGTTTCTTACCAAGTTTTTAGTCCCTCTGCTTTATTCAGGGCAAATGATGGAACTATATTGTCCGGCAGGTGGAACCAAAGACACAAGTATGATGTGGTTAATCTTTGGAATGATTGCTATTACAACGCCGGTTTTATTGTGGTTAGCTAAAGGTTGGTTAATGAAAGGTTTTAATGCTAAGCAAGCTAATTGAAAATTAGCAACCCCAATTTCTTAAATTTGGATGGCATAAAAAGTTTAGATTAGTTCCGGTTAGTTTTGTGGCAGTAATTTTAATTAATAATACTTTTTAGGATGTTAAAATGAAAAAGCAAAAATTTCTTATCCGTTTTTGTTTGTTATTATCCTGTACGGTTATTTATAGTTGTTCATCAGTTTCTTATGAAACTATTTATCCAACGCTGAAAGATGGAAAATACGACAGCGAGTTTCCTTATAAATCCGCTTCCGAAGAACTGACAAAGTTAAGTGAGATTATTTACAGAGTAAGTTCAACAGCATTTTACAGAGTCTATATTTTTGATGATAAAGATAATTTTTCGTTAGATGATCTTAAAGGAAAAGCTTTAAGTAAGGTTGCAAAAGAAGAAGCAATGGCTGATAATTCAAGCGCCGGATCAGCAACAATTGTATATTCGCAAAACGGCACGGTTGCACTTCTTACCTGTGCGCATATTTTAACTTTTCCCGATACAATCATTGCTTATAAAGCGGATTTGAGAGGCAACGCTTTAAACGAAATTGCATCTATTTCGATAAAGGAAAAGCAGGTTAATTATGTAGCCGGATTTCCCGAAGGCAGCATAGTTGAAATTTTGGCTATTGATGAACATTCGGATATTGCTATAATCGGACAAAAATATGGTGCTCAAAAAAGCATGTTATTTCCGTCATTCAAAAATAATCTTGGCAAAGCAAAGGAATTGGAATGGGGCACATTTGTTTATATTCTCGGTTATCCGCTTAACTACAAGATGATTACAAAAGCTATTGTAAGCACACCCAATAGAGATGCAAAAGGCTCATTTGTGGTTGATGCAGTTGTTAATCCGGGCTTTAGCGGCGGACTTGTAATTGCAATTAGAGACGGGATTCCGAATTTTGAAATTATCGGAATGATTAAGTCTGTACCCGATGAAGCAGAAATTTATCTTACTCCTAAACCGGCAAAAGATAATTCGGTTTACAATGGATTTGTTCCTTACAAAGATGATATTTATGTAAGGAAACGTGAATCAATAAAATACGGCATAGCAAGAGTTGTACCTATTGAAGAGATTATTGAATTTGTAAACGCAAACAAAATTTCACTTAACGCCAAGGGTTATTTTGTTTTTCAGCAGTAACATATTGCTGAACTGCAAAGAAAATAATTCACATTATGAATGTGTCATGCTGAATTCATTTCAGCATCTAAAATTTCAATAAATTGAGATTCCGAAACAATCAGTCAATTGAAGGACGGAATACAAATAGGCTGCTTTTGAGTATTGTGAGTTAAAAAATTCCGGGCAGAGTTTTGTTGTTAAAGATTTAATGAAAATTAAATTTCAAATAAAATTATGAATTTCAAAAATAAAATTGTTTTAATTACAGGCGCTTCTTCCGGCATTGGCTGGCAGCTTGCAAAAGACCTTGCTGATGAAGGCGCGCAGCTTGCTCTTGTTGCAAGAAGAACTGATTTATTGGAGTCTCTATCAAACGAAATTAAAAACAAAACAAAAGTAATTGCATACGGTTGCGATGTAACAAAAAAAGATGAAGTTGCAAAAGTGTTTACGCAAATCAAAAATGATTTTGGGAAAATTGATATTGCAATTCTAAATTCCGGAGTAAGCATTACAACAAAAGTTACAGAGTATAATTCGTTGGCTGCCGAAAATACTTTAAACACAAATGTGCTTGGTGCCGTTTATTTTATAGAGTTATTGCTGACGGATTTTATTGCGGAAAAACGCGGCGTAATTGTCGGCGTTTCAAGTCTTGCCGATGGAAAAGGATTCCCGCAAAGCGGATTTTATTCTGCAAGCAAAGCCGCTTTAACAATAATGTTGGAAAGCCTCCGTGTAGAATTGAAACCGCACAATGTAAAAGTTGTAACTGTTAAACCGGGTTTTGTAAAAACACCAATGACGGATAAAAATAAATTTGATATGCCGTTTTTGATGAGTGTTGAAAGAGGCAGCAAGATTATCATCAACGGGTTAAAAAAAGAAAAAAGAATAATAGAGTTTCCGATACCAACAACGCTTGCCGTTAAGTTTATAAGGGTTATTCCAACAAGTTGGTTTGAATTTATTGCAGGGAAAATTAGAATTGAGAAAAATAAATTGTCTTTAGTAAAAATGAAATAATAGTTATAATAATTACTATTTTGATTTAACCATTAGAAAAATTATTGTTAGAAATATGGATAATGATATTATAAGTCTCTTTACAGAACAAGCAACTATTCTTAAAATTCAAGACAGATTGCCTAAATTATTTCAATTAGCCGAAATTGAAAGTCAGCGTGCCGGAAGAACAGGAATGGAAGTTGGTTCAATAAGGGAGAGAATAATCGTTTCGTTGTTGATTTATAAATTTGGCGAGAAAAATGTTGAAACAGAACTGCCTATTACAGAGCCTGAAATAGATGTAAAATTATTTGGTAAACCTATTTCAATAAAAACTAAGACTGGTAAAAATTTAAGCGGTGTTAAAATTAGTTGGACTGTAGAAGAAAAAAGCGCTCATATTTTCAAAGATAAATATCTGCCTTCTTGTGATATGATTTTTGTTCAAATTGATTGGAACAAAACTGGCAATTTGTTTTATTTTTCAAAGGAATTGCAGATTGAAATTTTTAATTTGCTAGGACGGGAAAATTACATTAAACTTCCACCGCTTGGCACAAATCCAAGAGGCGTTGAGATTTCGTCAAAAGCATTAAGCCAATTGATTAAACATACTGAAACAAAAAAGATTTTAATTGATTGGAAAAAAGAAGATATTAAATTTAACGCATTTAAAAGATGGACTGAACTATGGGCACAAGAGTAGCAGCATTAAAAAAGGGGACTACGACAAGTTCGTTTGGTAGTCCAGGTAGGATTAATCATGATTCTTCACAGTTTTACAGCTCAAGACTTTATGAAGGATTAATAGACGATAAAAAAGTTAAGCACATTGAGAATCATATTCCTTTAAATCTTTTGAACAAACATTACTGTCATTCAAGTGAACAAATGATTGAATTGCCAGATAACTCTGTTCATTTAATGATTACTTCTCCACCATATAATGTAACAAAAGATTACGATAACGATTTAACTTTAGAAGAGTATTTAACTTTGCTTAATAATGTCTGGAAAGAGACCTATCGTGTTTTAGTTCCGGGTGGTCGTGCATGTATTAATATTGCAAATCTTGGAAGAAAACCATACATCCCACTGCATAGCTATATAATTAAAGATATGCTAAACCTCGGATTTTTGATGAGAGGAGAAATCATTTGGAACAAAGCCTCCAGCGCAAGTCCTTCAACAGCTTGGGGTAGTTGGCTATCAGCCGCCAATCCTGTTTTAAGAGATATTCACGAGTACATTTTAGTGTTTTCAAAAAGCTCTTTTAGCCACGTTAGTAGCGGAAAAGAAAACACTATTTCCAAAGAAGAATTCTTGGAATGGACAAAAAGTGTTTGGACATTTTCAGCAATTTCTGCAAAGAAGATCGGTCATCCGGCGCCATTTCCCGAAGAATTACCGCTTAGGTTAATAAAACTTTTTTCATTCAAAGAAGATATTGTTTTGGATCCTTTCCTTGGCAGCGGCACAACAAGTTTGGCGGCATTTAAAAATAAAAGATATTATATTGGCTACGATACAAATCCTCAATACATCAAAATAGCCGATAGAAGAATTTTAGAATATAGAAAACAAATAGAATTGTTTTAATGTTTTAATAAAATAAATTTCTTAATATAATCAGGATTAAAAATGATTGGTAGAATTTTTCTGCTTCTGATTTTTACATTTAGTTTTACTTTTCCCCAAAGGGATACGGCGCTTATTTTCTCCGAAGTTATGTTCTCGTCAGCTTCCGGCAATAACGAGTTTATTGAGTTATACAATACAAGCAGTACGGAATCAATTAATCTTGCAGGCTTTAAAATTAAATATTACACCTCTTCTGCGGATTTAATTAGTGAGGCAGGCTTCGGTACTATCCTTCCGCCAAATTCTTTTGCAATAATTTTTGAAAACGATTATGATATTGCCGCAGGCATTTATAAAAATCTTGTTCCAGCCGGCGCTTTGATTTTAAAAATATCAGACAATTCTTTCGGCGCGTCGGGAATGGCAAATACAACTAACCGTCCGCTCTGGCTGCTTGATGCAAATGGCGATACTCTTGATCATTATTTTTATTCTGCAAATAATACTCCGGCAATTTCCGATGAGAAAAAAATATTAAACCGCGATTCACTTCAAACCAACTGGGCTAACTCGTTAGTTCAAAACGGAACGCCGGGTTTTACAAATTCGGTTACTCCAACTAATTATGATCTTGAACTTAGCTCGCTTGTTTTTTCTCCGCTAAATCCTTTGCAAGACAATGATGTTACAATTTCCGTAAAAGTAAAAAACAAAGGAGTATCCAGCGCCGCAAATTATTTAATAGAAATTTTTAATGATGTTAATAAAGATTCTACCGGAGATTTAAGCGAAAGAATATTTTCACAATCATATTCAAATCTTTTCTCAGGCGATTCTATAACTGCTACTACAATTTTAAGTTCAGTGCCAGTCGGAGATTATCAAATAATAGCAACAGTAAACTTTATTCAGGATCAAAATCAAAACAATAACCGCCAGATAAAACAATTTATAGTAACGCCGCCCGGAAATAATTTTAACGATATTGTGATAAATGAAATTATGTATGCGCCCTCTTCGGGCGAACCGGAATGGATTGAAATTTATAACCGCACAAACAATCAAATTTCATTAAAGAACTGGAAACTTTCCGATGCTTCATCAACTACTTCTATAACAACGCTGGATAAATTTATTGCAGTCAATTCTTTTCTTGTAATCTCAAAAGATTCATCAATACTAAAATATTATTCAGTTCCGGTAGAAATTATTGTAGCAAATATTCCGTCTTTAAATAATTCCGGCGATGCTGTTGTTATCAAAGATGCTGCCGGATCAAAAATAGATTCGCTTTCTTATTTATCAACTTGGGGCGGCAGTGTAAACGGAAAATCTCTGGAAAGAATTTCCGTTGATCGCCAAAGTATTGATCCATTGAACTGGGGAACATCTAAAAGTATTAATAAAGCCACGCCGGGTAAATTTAATTCACTTACTCAAAAAGATTTTGATTTGCTTGCGGATAGTATTTTATTCAAACCAATATTTCCTTTGATTGGCGATAATATTAATGTTGCTGCATTTGTTAAAAACACAGGCAAAAACAATTCGCAGTTTTCCATCGAACTTTACGAGGATGCAAATCTCGATTCGATACCCGATCTGCTTTTGGAAACGTTAGTAAATCTAAATCTTGCTGCCGGCGATTCAGCCTCATATCAATTTGATTATACTGTTCTTAGTATTCAAAGTAAAAAAGGATTTGCGATTCGCATTTTGTTTAATGCAGATCAGGACACAACAAATAATTCAATTTACCAAACAATTGAGCCGGGTTTTACAGCGCAATCAATTGTGATTAACGAAATTATGTTTGCGCCTTCAGGCGGCGAACCGGAATGGATAGAACTTTTTAACAACTCCGATAAAGAAATAAACTTAAAAGATTGGTCTATTACAGATGCAGTTACAACTCCAGTTAAAGCAATAATTAAAAACGATTTGCTTGTGGCTGCAAAAAGTTTTGTTGTGCTTGCAAAAGATTCATTAGTTAGAAATTACCACAGAATAATTCCATCGCAAATTTTAGAAATCAATCTGCCGTCTTTTAATAACGATCGCGATGGCGTTGTGTTAAAAGATAACCGCGCTCTTACAATTGATTCTGTTTTATATTCAAATCAATGGGGCGGCACAAACGGTTTTTCAATTGAGCGGATTTCTTCAACATCAAACTCAAACAATCAATTTAACTGGGCAAGCAGCAAAGATATTGAGCAAAGCACGCCCGGAAGAATCAACAGCGCCACGCCAAAACAATTTGATCTTTCGGTTGCAGATATTTCTTTTTCGCCAAGATTTCCCGCACGTAACGATGATGTAACAATCATAACAAAAATTAAAAACAATGGTAATTCATCAGCGCAAAATTTTGTAGCGGAGTTTTATGTTGATACTGATTCAAATAATGTTGTTGATTTACTTTTAAGTTCGGTCAATTCATCAAACTTAAATGCCAGCGATTCCGTTTCCGTTTCTTCATCATCAAAAATTTTGTCGCTTCAAAATAAAATGCTTACTTCGGTAAGAGTTGTTTACTTTTCTGATGAAGATACATTAAATAATTATTTTGAAAAATCAGTTGAACCGGGATTTAAAATTAACGAGGTGATGTACAATCCCACAGACGGCATTCCGGAATGGGTTGAGTGCGTAAACGTTAGCGGCGATTCTATCAATCTTAAAGATTGGATTATAAGCGATGTACTTACTACGCCTGCTAAAAGTTTTATTTCGGAAACAGATGTATTAATTAAACCGGATGAAATATTTATTGTTGCCAAAGACACAACCTTTAATTCAGCTTATCCCAATACAACAGCGCAAGTATTTTATTGCAACTTCGGAAACCTCGGCAACGCAACCGATGGCGTTGTAATTTATGATTTCCGCGAAGGAATAATTGACAGCCTGTTTTACAGATCAAGCTGGGGCGGAAAGAAAGGTTATTCTTTAGAGAGAATTTCTTTATCCGCACAAACAAACGACAGCATTAACTGGGTTACATCATTAGATGAAAAAGGAAGCACGCCCGGCATACAAAACTCAATTTTTAATGTTCCCGTTTACGAGCGAAACACTTTTGCGTTAAATGAAATTATGTACAATCCCGATGACGACAACAGCGAGTATGTTGAGTTTTATAATTTACTTTCCGATTCCGTAAACATTGGCGGCTGGCAAATTGAAGATGAGAATGGAAACAGCAATAAGTTATCCGAAACAAGTTTTGTAATTCCGCCGCAAGAATATTTTATTTTGGCAGCCGACTCGCAAACAGTAATCAAGTATGATCTGTTTGATCATGAATTTAAAAATATTCTCAACGTTTCGAGTCTCGGTCTTGTAAACACCGGCGAACTCATTCTACTTAAAGATGCCCGAGGCAAAGTTATTGATTCCGTTTTTTACAGCGATGAATGGAACAACAAAAACATTGCTTCATCAAACGGAAAATCTCTCGAAAGAATAAATCCAAACATAAACGGAAACAACTCGTTAAATTGGAGTACTTCAGTTAGTTCATTAGGTGGAACGCCCGGAAAACAAAACAGCATCTTTGCAGAAAATTTAAATCAATCGGCAAGTGTTTCAGTAAGTCCAAATCCGTTCTCGCCGGATAACGATGGTTTTCAAGATTTTTCTGTAATCAATTACAATCTATCTCAACCAATAGCGCAGGTACGAATAAAAATATTTGATAACAAAGGAAGACTTGTGCGTACATTAGCAAACAATCAACCCAGCGGTTCAAGCGGCTCGGTTATTTTTGATGGACTTGATGATGAAGGCAAAGCATTGCGAATGGGAATTTATATAGTTTTTATGGAAGCGCTAAATGATAACTCCGGTATAGTAGAATCCGTAAAAAGCGTTGTTGTAATTGCTCGAAAACTTTAGCGATAATTAAATACAGGTACTGCTGCTGCATTTTACCAACACAACTTTTTTTGAACAGCTAATAAAAAAGGCGCAAAAAATATGCGCCTTTAAAGTACAATAAAAATATAATTCTTATTTCAACAGGGTCATCTTTCGGGTTTGTATTTGCGTCTTTCCGTTAGATGATGATTCGATTTTATAAATATATGTTCCGCTGTTCAATCCGGTTGCATCAAAACTTAAAGTATGTAAACCGGCTTCTTTATTTTCGTTTAACAATGTTCTAATTTCTTGACCAAGAATATTATAAAGAGTAAGTTTTACATAACCTGCTTCGGGTAAATTGAATTTAATAGTAGTGTTTGGATTGAAAGGATTAGGATAATTCTGTTCTAAACTAAAACCATCAAGTTTCATTGAAGAAACTTCAACAACTTTTGAGTATTCAAACTGTCCATCATTATCAATTTGCTTTAGACGATATTGTGCTTTGAGAGTATGATTAAGATTAAGAGTGAGATCATCTGTGAATGAATAAGATTTCTGCGAATTACTATTTCCGCTGCCGGCAACAAATCCAATCTTCTCCCAATCCAAAGCCCCTTCCCTTAGGGAAGGGGTTGGGGATGGGCTTTTTTTCTGAATTTCAAAACCATAATTATTTACTTCCGTAGCGGTTTGCCAGTTTAATTTTACAGATGAACCAACTACCAATGCGGAGAATGATGTTAGTTCAACAGGCAATTCCTGATTTGTATTCGCTATACCAGGAGTAGCAGTTATAGGTCCTCCCCATGAATAATCTGAATAATTTGGACCTTTTCCATTTAGCTGTAAAGAAAAACCAACCGATGTTGTACCTAGTTCTAATACACCAATATCAGTACTAGTAATGCCACTTGCTGGTCCATTAGTGGCGGTAAACGAGCCTTCGTAACTAAGAAACATAATTACAGTACCCTGATAATCTAAAGAAAGTCCATCTGGTGCACCGTTCTGAAATCCCGGCGCAAGAATTGAATAAAATGAAAAAGAAGGATCAATTAAATCAGTTGAAGTTGAATTATAAGCACTTAGAGGAAAAGTTCCATATGATACTCCTCCACTACCATTATAAAGCGTAACTGTAAAATCTGCAAGGCTATAACTACTAGGGTTTTGAACAACAATTTCAACAAATTCCCCTTCATCAGTGCTTGCATTGTCATAATGAAATTCATTAATCCAAGCATTAGGCTGCGCAAATACTACCGCGCTAAATAGAAGATACAGTAAATAAATTTTTTTCATAGTAATCCTTTATAATTGGTTAAAAAAGTTTTAATTCTATAGTTAAAAAATTAGTTTGTGCGGGAATATTTTAATCAAACTAAATTCTAATCACAAAGTAAATAAATGGTTTTAAAGAATCAATAACAGTTAAAAAAATAACAATAAAATAATTTTAGAAAATCAATAATAATCAACTCGGCGGCTCAAATATTTTATGCAATCAATCTTTTAATTAAGCGGCAAGCTATCAATCCAATAGCTGCAAAAATCTTATTAACTGTGCCTTACAGAAATAATATCGCCGTCTTTAACAATGTATTCTTTACCTTCCAGCCGCCATTTACCAAGTTCCTTGGCTTTTGCAAATGAGCCTGTTTCAATAAAATCTTCGTAGGAAACAACCTCGGCACGGATAAATTTTTTGTAAAAATCGGAGTGTATTTCGCCCGCAGCTTCCTGTGCGGTCATTCCTTTTTTTATTGTCCATGCGCGGCACTCGTCTTCGCCTGCTGTTAAAAAAGATTGCAGCCCCAATAAATCATAAGCTTCTCTAATCAATTTATTTAAAGCAGATTCTTCAATTCCATAATCCTGCATAAAAACTTTAGCATCATCTTCAGCAAGATCAGACATTTCCATCTCGATTTTGCCAAAGAAAGAAAGCGCCTTAGTGTTGCTGCCTGTTTTGTTCGTTACAAGTTCATTAAGATATTTTTCAGTATCGTTTATCTGTGACTCATCAAAGTTTAATGCAATAAGCATCGGCTTTATTGAAAGAAGCTGATATGTTTTTAGAATGTGCAATTCGTCTTTAGTTAAAGCTGCTTCGCGCAGCGGTTTCTCGTCCTGAAGTATTTCGTAACATTTTTCGAGAACGGGCAATTCACGTTTAAGATTTTCATCCTGCATTTTTAATATCTGCTTTTTAATGCTTTCCAATCTTTTTTCTACAATTGCCATATCGGATAAAATAAATTCGGTTTCAAAGGAATTTATATCCCGCATCATATTTATTGAGCCGTCGGGATGCGGAACTGTTTCGTTGGAAAATAATCTAACAACCTGAACAAGTGCGTCGTTTGTTTTTACTTTGCCGAGAAAATTACCCGTAAACTGTGTTGAGCCGCTATCGCCTTTTTGCAATCCAACAACATCAACCACTTCAATTGTTGCGTTTACTTTTTTCTTTGGATTGAACATTTCAGTCAACTTATCCAACCTTGCATCCGGCACTTTAATTACCGCCTGATGCGCTTCGGATTTTGTAAGTTCATTCGGATCAAGCAATGTTTTTGTTATCGTTTGAAAAAGTGTTGATTTACCTGTGTATGGCAATCCGACAATTCCTATTTGCATTATTTCCTCTTATAATTTTTGATTGCAAATATAGAGAAGATTTTTTTTACAGTCTGATTTTATATTTAATCTGTCAATTAATTTGTATCTCACATACACAAAAGCAAGTAATTTTTCATATCCGCTGCGCAATGTTAGTTTGTAAATAAATATTTTGGAACCAACCTTCGTGCAAATTCGTGGCAATTATTTTTATGATTGTTTAATTTGCACTAACAAAAAAAAGGAAAAATATGAAAACTTTTAAAATAATATTACCTGCAATATTACTTGCACTAACAGTTTACTTTTGCAACAAAGTTCCAATCACAGGCAGATCTCAACTAAGCCTAATCTCATCAACGGAAATGAATGCTTTAAGTTTCCAGCAGTATGATGAATTTTTAAAACAAAGCGAGTTAAGCAAGAATAAAGAAAACACCAAACTTGTTAAAACAATAGGAGCAAAAATTCAAAAAGCCGTTGAGCAATACTTTGCACAAAATAATATCAGCGACCAGCTCGAAGGCTATGCATGGGAATTTAATCTTGTTGAAAATCCGGAAATAAATGCTTGGTGCATGCCCGGCGGCAAGGTTGTTGTTTATACAGGTATTCTTCCCGTAACAAAAGATGAAGCAGGTTTAGCAGTTGTAATGGGTCACGAAATTGCACACGCAGTAGCACAACACGGAAACGAAAGAATGAGTCAGGGAATGTTACAGGAATTCGGCGGACTTGCATTATCAACAGCGCTGCAAAGCGAACCGGCAGAAACGCAAAGTCTGTTTCTTGGCGCTTACGGAGTTGGAAGCCAGGTTGGTGTTATGCTTCCGTTCAGCCGTACACACGAAAGCGAAGCTGATCAAATGGGGCTGATTTTTATGGCAATGGCTGGCTATGATCCAAATACTGCTGTTGAATTCTGGACGAGAATGGCTGACGAAGGCGGACAAAAACCGCCCGAATTTTTAAGCACGCATCCTTCAGACGATACAAGAATTGAGGACATAAAAAAGAATTTGCCCGAAGCGATGAAGTACTATAAAAAATAATATAGAAATGTAATGCCGGAGTTCACGATTCTAAAATGATGTTAACAAAAAAGCCGAAACAATTTAATTCGTTTCGGCTTTTTAATTTTAAGAATACTATTGAATTATATTACCATCGCCATCGAGATAATGAACATCTCCGTAGCCAAGGCTTTTTATGCTTTCTTCTATTTTTGATTTATCACCAACAACTACCCAAACTAACTGACTTGGTTCAAGCAGTTTGTTTGCTGCCGATCTAACTTCATCAAGAGTAAGCGCTTTAACCATAGAAGCATAGTTTGAAAAATAATCATCGGGCAAATTATAACTAACAATATCCGAAAGTGAGTAACCGACCGAAGATATTGTTTCCCACGAACCCGGCAAACTTAAAGTTTGATTTTCTTTATCCTTCTCAAATTCTTCGCTTGTTATCGGCTTATCTTTAATTACTCCGTTGATTTCATTTTGAATTTCAATCATTGCTTCTTTTGTTTTATCCGTTTGAACAGGCGCATAAACAAAAAACGGACGCTGACCTTTTGTATCCCACAGAACAGAGAAAGAGCCGTACGACCAGTGTTTATCTTCTCGCAGATTCATGTTAATACGGGATGTAAAAACTCCGCCAAAAATATTCTGGAATGATTGAATAGAAACTTCGTCTTTATAATTTCTGTTTGGCACAACATGCCCGCCAAAAATAATTGATTGCTGGGCGCCGGGTTTATCCATAATGTAAACCACAGCTTTTTTATTTACATCTACATTGCTTACTTTTTTAACAGGCACATCGCCGCTTTTCCAATCTTTAAAAAGTTTTTCGAGTTTGGGCTTTATTTCAGCCATCGTAACATCGCCAACAATTACAAGTGTTGCATTGTTTGGTTTGAACCAATCGTTTTTTAGTTTTATAAGATCTTCGCGTGTAATGCTGTTTACAGAAGCTTCAGTTCCCGAACCTGTAAGTGGATTTCCATAAGCATGATCTTTACCGTAAAGTAGCTGCGGAAAAACTCTTAATCCCATCTGAACAGGCGTAGCTTTTTCTCTTTGTATTGATACAAGAAGATTTTTTTTCAACCTGTTAAAATCACTTTCGGGGAACGAAGGATTTAAAATAACATCCGCAAAAAGATCAAGCGACGGATCAAGATTTGCTTTTAGTGCGCTTAATGAAACAGTTGAGTAATCAAGATTTGCAGCGGTGGATAAATTAGCGCCAAGTAAACTTAGCTGTTCGTTTATTTCAAGCGAATTTAATTTTTTTGTTCCTTCATCCATTACATCCATTGCAAGTTTTGCAGCGCCCGGTTTTGATGTTTGATCTGCTGCAAAGCCTGCATCAACCATAAGCCTAAAATTTACTAATGGAACTGAATGTCTCTCAGCCAAAACTATTTTTAATCCGTTTGATAATGTTACTCTTTCAACAGCGGGAAATTTAACTTCTGGACTTTCGCCAAGCGCTGGCAGTTTTGTTCTATCGGCGCTTTCAGTTGATGCCTGATATTCCGGGAACGGATGTACTTCAAGAATATAAACTCCATCAGCCAGCCATTTATTTGCGGTTTCTTTTATTTCTTTTGCCGTTGCCGATTCTATGTTTTGCATTGATGTTTTATAATAATCAGGTGAACCGCTAAAAGTTAAATTTCGTGCAAGTATATCCGATTTACCGCCGAAGCCGCCAATTCTTTCCACACCGCGAATAAATCCGGCAAAGTACTGAGTTTTAACTCTTTGCAATTCTTTTTCTGTTGGTCCGTTTTTAAGAAGTGCTGCAAATTCTTCATCAATAGCTTTTTCAACTTTAGCAATATCTTCACCCGGTTTTATAGTAACATCAATATAAAACTGCCCTGCAATTTCCATATCATCAATGTAAGATGATACGCTTGTGGCAATTTGTTCATCATAAACCAATCGTTTGTAAAGACGCGAAGTTTTGTCTGAAGCAAGTACGCTGCTTAGCAGATCAAGATGTACGCTTTCTTTTGTGCCCCACTGCGGCATATTCCAAACTTTAAAAATTCTTGCCTGCGGAACTCTATCCTGCATAATTTCTCTGTGAGTACCTTCCATTTTAGGAATCCAAACTTGATGCTTTGCAATAGGAGGTCCGGCAGGAATATCGCCAAAATATTTATTTACTTTTGCTAAAGCAGTTTGCGGATCAATATCGCCGGCAAGAACAATTACAGCGTTTGATGGACCGTAATAAGTTTTAAACCATTCCTGAACATCTTCCAATGAAGCTGCGTTTAAATCTTCCATCGAACCGATAACAGTCCACGAATATGGATGCCCTTTTGGGAAGGTACTTTTAGTAATTAGTTCCCAAACTTTGCCGTAAGGTTCATCTTCACCCTGCCGTTTTTCATTTTGAACAACGCCGCGCTGCTCGTCTAAAATTTCCTGTGTTATTGCTCCGAGCAAGTGTCCCATTCTATCCGATTCAAGCCACAGCGTCATATCTAAAGCAGAAGTGGGAACATTTTCAAAATAATTTGTTCTATCATTACTTGTTGTTCCGTTTAAATCAGTTGCCCCGATTTTTTCCATCACCTGAAAATAATCCTGCTTATTATTTTCGCTTCCGTTAAACATAAGATGCTCAAACAAATGAGCAAAGCCGGTTTTGCCTTCCTTTTCATTTTTGGAGCCGACGTGATACCAGATATTTACAGCCACAATTGGCGCTTTGTGATCTTCGTGCACAAGCAAAGTTAAACCGTTATCCAGAACAAATTTTTCATACTTTATATCAATGTTTTTAATTTGTTCAAAGCCTGATTTTTGCGCAAGCGCAGTTACCGAAAAGAGAAAGATTAGCAGATAAATTGTTTTGTTAAACATAGTGTATCCTTCTAAAGTTGTTGATGAAAATTGTTTTGACGCAAACTTAAACTCTTTACGTCATTTGTTCAACAGGTTTTATTCAAACCTGCGATTTTTTTATATGAACGGCGAAACTGTAAAATTTTTAACCGACAACATAGCTCATATAGACGCCGTTTCATTTAAAATTATTGCTGCTTTGAAAAGTGGTAAAAAAATATCCCGCAATCATATTCATTATACAGGATATAAATGCGGTATTTGCATTATTTTTGCATATTCATTCTTGACATCAACTTGAAAGCGCAATAATTTTACGGCAAATGAAAAACAAAGTTTTACATATAGATGAATTTTCCGGTTACTCAGCTATTTCAGCAGCCGGATTAGTTTTGCAGTTACCTCGCTCCCCGCGTTTCTAACAATTATTAAAACCTAAAATAAAATTTTCCAAGGAGTTTTTTTTTGATTTCAATTGGCATTATTGGCGGCAGTGGATATACGGGCAAAAAGTTATTGCAGTTTTGCAATGTGCATCCTTTTGTTGAGGAAGTAAAAGTTTACGGCAACTCAACAGCAGGCGAACTGTTGTCTTCTGTTTTCCCCGATTTGTTAAATGCAATTGAAGATGATATGATAAAATCTGTTACGGATATTTCATTGGAACATGATTTGTATTTTATTGCTCTGCCGCATGGCGAAGCGCTTAACTATGTTCCATCATTAATTTCCAATGGAAAAAAAGTTATTGATCTTGGCGGCGATTACAGATTAGATGAAGCAGGTGAGTATGAAAAATGGTACAAAGTAAAACATTCATCTGCGGAATTACTTACCGCAAAACTTTACGGTCTTGCTGATTTTACAAATATAGATTACAGTACATTCAATTTGGTTGCAAATCCTGGCTGTTACCCAACCGCAACATTGCTTTCTTTACTGCCGTTAACTTCAAGTTTTAATGATGAGATAGTTTCTGTAAGTACAGTTGCTTATTCCGGTACAAGCGGCGCGGGTAAATCGAACAAAGCAGATTTATTGATGTCTGAAATGGATGGAAATGTTCGGGCATACAACGTAAACAATCACAGGCATCAACCGGAAATTTTACAGCAACTGCAAAAAAGCGGCTTTGATTCTGCATTTTCATTTACAACACATTTACTGCCCGCAGCAGTTGGAATTTATGCAACAACTTCTGTTCATCTTAAAAATATAGTTGATGTAGAAAGTATAATTAAGGAATATCAATCAGCTTATGCTTCATCACCGTTTGTAAGATTACGAAATGTGCCTCCGAATTTAAACTGGGTAGTGGGAACAAATTTTTGCGATATAAATATTTCAGTAATGTATAAAACGATTATCATTACCGCAGCAATAGATAATTTAATTAAAGGCGCAGCAGGTCAGGCAATTCAAAATATGAATAAACTTTTCGGGTGGGATGTAAAATTAAGCTTAATAAATTTAGGAGTTAATAATGTTCAAGTTTATTGATAACGGCACTGTTACAAGTCCAAAAGGATTTTTAGCCGCAGGAATTTTTTGCGGAATAAAAAAACAGAAAAAAGATTTATCTTTAATTTATTCCGAAGCCGATTGCACAACAGCAGGAACATTTACGCTCAACAAAGTAAAGGCAGCGCCGTTAATTGTTTCGCAGGATGTAATAAAAAATAAATCAACCGTAAAAGCCGTAATTGTAAACTCGGGCAATGCAAATGCCTGCACAGGCGATAAAGGCTACAACGATGCGCTTTCAATGCAAAGTTACTGCGCCAAAAAACTCGGCATAAATCAAAACGAAGTTTTAATAAGTTCAACCGGCGTTATCGGTCAATTAATGCCGATGGAAAAATTGCTCTCTGGTATTGATGAAATAATTCCGGCGCTTTCTTCTAACGGCGGATTTGATGCTGCCGAAGCGATTATGACCACTGATAAAAAATTAAAATCTTTTGCTGTAGATGTTGAATTAAACGGCGGCAAAATAACTATCGGCGCAATTTGCAAAGGCAGCGGAATGATAATGCCGAATATGGCAACTATGCTCGCTTTCATCACTACCGATGCAAAAATTGAAACAAAATTTTTACAGGAATTACTTAGCAGTTCAGTTAAAAATTCTTTCAACAAAATTTCTGTTGATGGCGATACAAGCACAAACGATATGGTTGTAATTCTTGCAAACGGATCTTCAACAATTTCTGTTGAAGAAAATTCTGCCGACAAAAAAATATTTCAAGAAGCATTAACTGCGCTTTGCATTGAGATGGCTAAATCAATTGTTTCCGATGGCGAAGGCGCAACTAAATTAGTTGAAATAATTGTAAGTGGCGCAGGTTCGGAAGAGGATGCTAATCTTGTTGGAAAAGCAGTAGCAAATTCATCTTTAGTAAAAACTGCAATCAACGGAGAAGATGCAAATTGGGGCAGAATAATGTCTGCCGCCGGTAACAGCGGCGCATCAATTGATCCTGCAAAAATGAGCATCTCGTTTAATAATTCTCCGGTTGTTCTGCCAGATTATAACATCGTGCTTGATGAAGCTGCGGCAAAAGAAATTTTATCGCAAAATGAATTTCAAATAAAAATAAATCTTAACGGCGGAAATCATACGGCTACATGGTGGACGTGCGATTTTTCGATTGACTATGTTAAGATAAATGCTAATTACAGAACTTAATTTACATTGGTGTTAATATGAAAATTGCATTATTAAAAATTTCGGGCAAAGCATTAAATCAGCTATTCGAATCAAAAAGCTGGATTACTTCGCTTAAAAATCTTCAATTGTTATACGATGGAGTTATAATTGTTCACGGCGCAGGCAGTTCAATTTCAAGCTGGTCAAAAGCTCTCGGATTAGAATCAACTTTTGTAAACGGGCAGCGCGTTACTTCTAAAGAAATTATGGATGTTGTTGCAGCAGTTCAAACAGGCGTGCTTAATACAAAAATTGTTAGTACTTTAACTGCAAACAAACTTTGCGCAATGGGTTTAACCGGAATTGATAGATCAACATTTGTTGCCGAAGCATTTGACGACAAACTCGGTTATGTGGGAATTCCAAAACTTGTAGGCAGCACAACCTGGATTACCGATTTGGTTAAATCAAAAACAATTCCTGTTTTCTCAAGCGTGTGCAGAGATGCCGAAGGAAATTTAATGAATGTTAATGCGGATATTTTTGCCGAAGTTTTGGCTTCATCTATAAAAGCGGAATCTGTATTTTTTATTTCGGATGTTGACGGTGTAAAATTAAAAGGCAGTTACAAATCGCATATAAATAGAAATGATATTCTTGACGGAATATCGAACGGCGAAATAACAGACGGAATGATCCCGAAAATGCACAGTTGTTTGGGCTTGCTTAATAAAGGTATAAATAAAATTTGGATCGGTTCATCAATACACGAAGGAAGTTTTAATGAATTCGGATTACAATCAAACGGAACATGGATCGTTCAATCGGCATAACACAATGGAAGAACAAAAATCAAACCTGCTTAAAAATTATGTGCGCTATCCTGTTCAGTTTGAACGCGGCGAAGGTTACTGGCTGTTTGATAAAAACGGCGATGAGTATTTAGATTTTTTAAGCGGTATTGCTGTTACGGGTCTTGGTCATAATAACTTGCAAATAAATAATGCCGTAACGGAACAGATAAATAAATTATGGCACACTTCAAACTTGTTTGAATCCGAACAGCAGGAAAAATTAGCAGCGGAACTTTGTAAAAGAACAAATCTTGATTTTGTTTTTTTCTGCAACTCCGGCACCGAAGCAAACGAAGCAGCTATAAAATTTGCGCGTAAATTCGGCAAAGGGAAATCGAATATCATTTGTGCTAATAATAGCTTTCATGGCAGAACGATGGGCAGCCTTTCCGCAACAGGTCAGCCAAAATTTTGGGAAGGATTTTTACCGCTTACTCCCGGATTTTCTTTTGTTGATTTTGGCAGCGAAGCGGATTTGATTGCGCAACATGAAAAAAATCCTGATGAAACTATTGCAATAATGATTGAGCCGATACAGGGCGAAAGCGGAGTGATTGTTCCTTCTAAAAATTATTTGAAGAACGTGCGCAAGTTTTGCGATGAGCATAATCTTCTTTTAATAGTTGATGAAATACAAACGGGAATGGGAAGAACCGGAAAATTATTTTGCTATCAGCACGAAGATATTAAACCCGATATAATTACAGTTGCCAAAGGAATTGCAAACGGTTTGCCGCTTGCTGCAGTTATCTGTACAAAAGCAGTTGCTGATGAAATAAAACCCGGCGATCACGGTTCAACATTTGGTGGCAATCCTGTTTCGCTTTCAGCCGCTTTAAAAGTTATAGAACAAATTGATGAAAACCTTTTACAGAACAACATCGTAAACGGTAAAACTATAATTAAAGCGATTGAAGATTTAAAATCAGATAAAATAAAAACAGTGCGCGGCATTGGCTTGATGATAGGCGTTGAACTTGCTGAAGGAACATCAGCAAAAAAAGCGGCTAAAATTTTCCTTGAGAAAAAAGTTGTTGTCGGTACATCGGGCGATTCCGTAATAAGGCTGCTGCCGCCGTTCATAATAAACGATGACGCCATCAATATGTTTTTAGAAAAGTTTAAAAAAGTTTTAATAGAATTGTAAAATGTGTGTAATCCAATTAAATAACAGATGAATGTTTTTCATCGAGAATAAAACGGAGGAAATATGTCTGCAAAAGTTCAAAGACAACAAAGAATAAAAGAATTACTGAACTACAAGTTCATCGCTGGTCACGAAGATTTACTTAAAGCGCTTCACAAAGAAAATTTTGAAGTAACACAGGCAACATTAAGCCGCGATTTTGCAGAGCTTGGCGTTGTTAGAGTTTTTACGGATAGAGGTGCGCGATATATTTTAAACGCAAACGAATCCGGCAAGCAAATTGAAAAGTTGATCGGGTTTGAAATTATAAGTGTAGAACATAACGAAACGCTTATAATTATCCGCACACTTGCGGGCAGAGCGCAGGGCGTTGCTCACTACATTGATAGATTAAACAAACACGAAATACTCGGAACGGTTGCGGGCGATGATACTGTGCTTGTTATTCCTAACAGCGTAACAAATCTTTCTAAAGTTGTTGGCTTGATAAAAATGATGATGAGCGGGCTGCCGACTTTTAAAAAATAATACAATCATTTAATAATGATTTTTAATATCTAAACATTTATTCAAAGGAGAAGAAATGACAAAAAAAATTGTCGTTGCATATTCGGGTGGATTGGATACATCCGTTATGGTGAAATGGCTTAATGACAAGTACGATGCTGAAATAATAACCGCTACCGGAGATCTGGGGCAGCGTGCAGAACTTGAAGGTCTTGAAGAAAAAGCAATTAAAACCGGCGCCGTTAAAGCCGTTATTAAAGATTTACGTTATGAATTTGTTACAGAATATTTGTGGAAGGCATTAAAAGCAGGCGCGCTTTATGAAGGTGAATATCCAATGGCTACCGCTATCGGCAGACCGCTGCTTGCAAAAATGCTTGCCGATATTGCTATTGAAGAAGGCGCTGATTTTGTTGCGCACGGCTGCACCGGAAAAGGAAATGATCAGGTTAGGTTTGAAGTTGGCGTGCAAACTCTTGCGCCGCAGCTTGGTATAATTGCTCCTCTAAGGGATTGGGAATTTAAAAGCCGCGAAGAAGAAATTGATTATGCAATCGAACATAAAATCCCGATAAAAATTAGCAAAGAAAAACCGTATTCGATTGATGAAAATTTGTGGGGCATTGCAATAGAGTGCGGCGTGCTTGAAGACCCGACAATTGCACCGCCCGCAGATGCTTACCAAATTACAACCGATCCCAAACTTTCGCCCGATGAACCTGAAATCATAACAATATCTTTTGAAGCCGGCATTCCTGTTTCTCTTAACAACATAATTACAGACCCAGTTAAAATTTTAGAAAAACTAAATGAAATCGGCGGCAAGCACGGCGTTGGCAGAATGGATTTGATTGAAAATAGAGTTGTTGGAATTAAATCGCGCGAAGTTTATGAAGCGCCTGCAGCAGTTATTTTACACAAAGCCCATCACGAACTTGAAAAATTGGTAATGGATAAAGAAACATTTAGATTCAAGCAGGGCGTTTCCGATAAAGTTGCAAATTTAATTTACGACGGATTGTGGTTTACGCCTTTGTTTGGTGCGTTAATGGCTTTTGTTGATCAGACACAGCAAAACGTAACCGGCGAAATTACTATCGAACTATACAAAGGAAATTTAACTGTGCTTTCACGTAATTCTGTTTACAGTTTATACAGCAAAGAACTTGCAACATACACGATTGAAGATAAATTTGATCACAAAGCAAGCGAAGGCTTTATGAAAATTTACGGATTGCCTTACAAAACTATGACGCAGCTTTATTCACAAATAAATGTTAAGGAACTTGCTTGATGCTTTGGGGCGGCAGATTTAATGATAAATTAAACGACGATGCTTTGAATTTTTCTTCATCGCTTTCTTTTGATATAAATTTGTTTGAAGAAGATATTCTTGTAAGCAAAGTTCATTCAGAAATGCTGCTCAAAGTCGGATTGATTTCCGAAGATGATTTTAATCAGATACAAAACGGGCTTCATAAAATTTTATCCGAATGGAAAGAAAAAAAAAGGAGCCCGCTTAATCAAAATTATGAAGATGTTCACTCGGCAATTGAATCGCGGCTAACGGAGCTTATCGGCAAAACTGCGGGTAAACTACATACTGGCAGAAGCCGCAACGATCAAGTTGCAACTGATATGAAATTGTGGATTAGAAAATCTGTGAACTCAATTATCGAAACACTTAGCCAAACGCAAAAAATATTTTTAGCTAAAGCGGATGAAAATATTGAAACAATAATGCCGGGCTACACGCATTTGCAGCGCGCACAGCCGATATCTTTTGCATTTCATTTGCTTGCTTATGTTGAGATGTTTGAAAGCGATAAGACACGTTTCAAAAATATACTTACGCAAATCGAAGGCTGTCCGCTTGGTTCCGGCGCTCTTGCCGGTTCCACACTTCCGCTTGATAGAAATTTTACGGCGCATAAACTTGGTTTCATATATCCATCCGCAAATGCTCTAAACTCTGTTTCGGATAGAGATTATCTTTTGGATTTTTTAAATTCCTGTTCAATCGGAATGTTGCATTTAAGCAGGCTTGCCGAAGAAATAATTATGTGGTCATCAAAGGAATGGAAGTTTATTGCTCTCCCCGATAATCTTACAACGGGTTCATCTTTAATGCCGCAAAAGAAAAATCCAGATCTTGCCGAACTTGTACGCGGAAAAACCGGACGCGTATTCGGAAATCAATTTGGACTGCTGACAACAATAAAAGGATTGCCGCTAAGTTATAACCGGGATTTGCAGGAAGATAAAGAGCCGGTGTTCGATTCGTTTTACACATATCATCTATCACTTAAAATGATTTCTGCAATGATAAAATCTGCAATAATTTTTAAGGAAAGATTTGTAAAAGAGTTGGAAGATGATTTTTTGCTTGCAACAGATTTAGCCGATTGGCTTGTGCTGAAACAAATTCCTTTTAGAGAAGCGCACGAAATTGTTGGCAGGCTGGTTAAGTATGCGGAAGAAAACACAATTGCTCTAAACAAAATCAGTTTACAGGTTATGCAGCAAATTAATCCTGTATTTGATGAAACAGCAAAAGAATGTCTTAACATTAGCACATCTCTTAAAAGAAAAAAAACATACGGCTCACCAAATCCGGCAATGGTAAAAGAACAAATAGCTTTATGGTAAAAAGGGTTGGATTAACCAGAGTGAGTTGGTCAGTTCTGCTCTTTATTAAATAATACAAGTAATGATTTTTATCATTTATCATTTGTCCAGAACAACACATTTATTCCACTAACTTTTAAAATGCTAATCAACAAAACAGCAGCGCCAAGCCACTGAACTGGTGATAAAATATTTCCGTGTACAAGGTATTCCAGAACAACGGCAGTTAAAGGAAATGCAAGTTCGCAAATAGAAGCAACGGAAGCGGATATTTTTTTTAGTCCGTAATAATATAAAAATATGGCAGCGCCGCCGGTTGTAAACGCAATAATCAAAAAGATAAAAATTTGTTTGCCTGTTATTTGTGTTATGCTGGCGGCATCATTTGTTGCAACAGCAATAACAAGCATAATAATTGTAGTAAATAAAAATCTTAGATAAGTGCCAATTTCGTAACTAACATTTCTTAAAGCACGTTTGCTAAGAACAGTTGAAGCACTGAATCCAAAAGCGGCAAGCAAAGCAAACAAAGCAGCAACGGTTGTTTTATCACCTGTTGAAAAATTTGGCGGCGTTAAACCGAACGTCATAAAGTATGCGCCTGTAATTGCAAGCGCTGCCCACAAAAAAAACTCTTTTGGCAATTTTTCCTTTAACAAAACTGTAGCAAGCGAAACAGCAAAAACAGGCTGTAATTTTTGAAGCAGTATTACAACAGAAAGGTTAACAAAGTTTACATAGAACAGGGCTTTAGTAATTGCCATTGTTCCGATTGCGCCGCCGAGTAGTGCAACTCCTGCAAAAGCCATCCAATCTTTAAACTTCAAATTTTTTAATGAGCTAAGTTTGCCCGCAAAAAACGGCGTTAATAAAATTGCAACAATTGCGCTTTCTACAAGAACAACAACCGGCACAGGTAAACTATAAAGCGCAGGACGCAGTACAATGCCGTCAACAGCCCAGAGCGATGCTGCTATTATAACTAAGAACGAAGCAAAGTATTTTGAACCTTTTATATTTTCCGATTCACTGTTCAAGTCTTTTCCTGATAATTACTTGATGGCAAAACATCAATTTTAATTTTAGTTATAAGTATGTAAATGGAAAATATCAATGTAACCGAATTGGCAATTATTATCGGATAAGATTCTATCATTAATCCATAAATCAACCACATTACAAATCCTGTATTAAGCAGCAAAAACATTCCCAGTGAAATATCCTTTGTGTGTTTTGATTTATAAACTTTTACCGCTTGCGGAATAAATGCAACCGTAGTACAAAATGCAGCTATAAATCCCAGATAAGTTTCCATGTAGTTGCCGTATTAAATTAAGTATAAAAATATTAAAAAGTCTTTTTCAATTGTAATTCAAAATAACAAAAACAAATGGAAATATTTGGGAGATTAAAAGTTGCAGCAAAATAAAAATTGCGTTACCATTAAAAGAAAAAATACCTTATATTTTGCCGTAACATTAGCAAAAATTATTCCAATGACTATTGATAAAATATTCGCAATAAACGATGTTTTGGTAAGAGATGAGATTGTAGAAATACCCTTTAAATGCGATTTGAAGAAGTGCAAAGGCGCCTGCTGCACATTGGAAAGTGAACTGGGTGCGCCTGTAAAAAAAGAAGAAGTTGATGAAATAAAGAACATTTTGCCCGTTGTTAAAGAGTACCTTGCTCAAACCAATATTGATGAAATTGATGATAATGATTTTTATGAAATCAAAGATGGTGAACTGCTTATAAGAAGCGTAAACAATCGGGATTGCGTTTTTGCTTTTAAAGATAAAGGAATTGCAAAATGCGCAATTGAGCGTGCATATTTTGATGGAAAAGTAAAATTCCGGAAACCTATTTCCTGTCATCTTTTTCCAATAAGAGTTTCCAATTTTAGCGGAGATGTGCTGCGATACGAAAAGTTTGGCGAGTGCGAGCCCGCTCTGGAAACCGGTAAACAAGAAAATATTACAATTGCAGAGTTCTGCAAAGATTCTTTAATCAGATTATACGGAAAAGATTGGTACAACAAACTTATGAATTATTCAGGTAGATAATATGCTTTCACTCAGTCAAAGGCTTTCGCAGCAGCAAAGGCTCTCGCCACAACAAATACAGTATCAAAAACTTTTGCAGCTTAACACGCTTGCCTTAGAGCAGCGCATAAAAACAGAATTGGAAATGAATCCGGTTCTTGAAGAAGAAATTGAAATTTCTATTGACCAAAATGAAAAGGAAAAAGAGAAAGAATCCGATACAGATTCCGATGATGATTTCTCAAGCGAGGATAACGAGGAATTTGATATTGAAGATTACATGAACGATGATGATCTGGACCATGAAAAGATAAATAGAAATTCAGATGAAGAAATTTATCATCCCGTTGCTCCTCAAAAAGAATCCTTGAGAGAACATCTTTTGGAACAACTGCACATGCTTCAACTTGATGAAAACATGGTTATACTCGGCGAAGAAATAATTGGTAACTTAGACGAAGACGGCTACTTAAAAAATTCCTTAACGGAAATTCTTAACGAACTTGAAATGTTTGAGCACATCAAAATTGATTTTAAGCAAGGCGAAAATCTTTTAAAGCGAATTCAAAAGTTTGACCCCATAGGAATTGCCTGCTCTACTTTACAGGAATGTTTAATTGTTCAGCTTAAAGAAAATAAAACCGATCCATATAACAAATATCTTGCTATAAAAATGCTCGAAGATCATTACGACGAATTTACCAAGCGGCGTTTTGATATGATTAAAAGCAAGATGAATCTTACAGACGAAAGTCTTAAAGCAACAGTTTCTTTAATTCAGAGCATGAATCCCAAGCCCGGCGAAGGTAATATCGGTGCTATGGAAACCAATCAAATTACGCCGGACTTTTTAATTGAGAAGATTGATGATAACTGGATTATTACACTAAACGATAAAACTATGCCGTCGGTTACTGTTAGTAAACATTACCTTGAGATGTTCGACTCGAACAAAAGGGCAAAGAAAAACAGCCGCGAAAAAGAAACTTATAAATTTTTAAGAGAAAAATTTGAATCGGCAAAATGGTTTATTGCCTGCATACAACAGCGCCGCGAAACGTTAATGAAAATAATGCGTGCGATTCTCGAAAGACAGTACGAATTTTTTGAAAAAGGTCCCAAACATTTACGTCCAATGATTTATAAAGATATATCCGAAGAAATACAGATGGATATTTCCACTATAAGTCGCGTGGTAAACGGCAAATATGTTCAAAGCCCGATGGGAATTCACGAGTTGAAATATTTTTTCAGCGAAGGTCTATCAACGGATTCCGGCGAGGAAGTTTCTAATAAACATATACGTGAGCGGCTTAAAGAAATTATCGAATCGGAAAATAAAAAATCGCCGTTTAGTGACGACAAACTTGCTGAAATGTTAAATGACGAGGGAATACATATTGCACGGCGCACCATTGCAAAATACCGCGAACAGCTAAAAGTACCGGTTGCACGTATGCGTAAACAAGTTCTCTGATGAAATATTTTTCCGATGTGCTGTTTGTAATTTTTTTGCTTACTGTTTACAGCGTTGTTCATTCTTTTCTTGCTTCGGAAAAAGTTAAGTTATACTTTAAAAATAGATTTGGTAAACGAATTGCTTTCTATCGTTTGGGTTATAATCTTTTTGCCTTTGCAGGTTTGTACTTAATATGGGAGTTTGCTCCGCATCCATCTTTACAAATTTATAAACTGCCTTCACCGTATGATTACTTAGTTTTAATTCCGCAGCTATTAGCAATTGCCGGTACGATGTGGTGCTTTAAGTATATCAGTTTTAGAGAGTTTGTTGGATTAAATCAAATTGATCTTTATCTAAAAGGCGAATATTCCGAAGATCAGTTAGATGAAAAAAGTACTTTAATATTTGAAGGTCCTTACAAATACAGCAGGCATCCGCTTTACTTTTTCTTGATTATTATTTTGTTATTTCGAGCAGAAATGGATTTGTTTTATTTGACGATGTTTGTTTCATTTGTTGCATATTGTTACGCGGGTTCTTTCTATGAGGAAAAGAAATTGGTTAGGTTGTTTGGCAATCAATACAAAGATTATCAAAAATTAGTACCAAGAATTATTCCCGTTAGATTTTTTAATTGAAATACTTAAAATTATTTGAATGCCGCCAATCGGCAAAAAAATGTTATTAAAAAAGGATTTAATATGAGTCAAAAACTAAGATCAACAACAATACTGGGGCTTGTTTATAACGGAGTTGCAGCACTCGGCGGCGATGGACAGGTTTCGCTCGGTAATACAGTAATGAAACATAATGCAATGAAGATAAGAAAAATTGCAAACGGTAAAGTGCTTTGCGGTTTTGCAGGCGCATCTGCCGATGCTTTTTCTTTGATGGAGCGATTTGAAGATAAACTTGAACAATACCGCGGCAACGTTAGCCGTGCCGCAGTTGAGCTTGCAAAGGACTGGCGTTCCGATAAATATCTGCGAAGATTGGATGCAATGCTTGCGGTTATTTCAAAAGATACGGCTCTTGTTATTTCTGGTACGGGTGATGTTATTGAACCTGATGATCAAATAGTTGCAATTGGCTCCGGCGGAATGTATGCGCTTGCAGCAGCGCAAATGCTAAAGAAGCACAGCAAACTAAACACAAAAGAAATTGTTGAGGAAGCCTTAAAAACTGCTGCGGATATTTGCATCTATACTAACAATAAAATTAATGTAGAGGTTATTGAATAAATTATGGAATCAAAATCTTTTAATATGAAAACTTTCACGCCTTCGCAAATAGTTAAAGAACTTGATAAATATATTATCGGACAAACAGAAGCAAAACGTGCTGTGGCAATTGCGCTCCGCAACAGATGGCGCAGGCAGCAGGTTAAAGATTTTTTACGCGAAGAAATTATGCCGAATAATATTATTCTTATCGGTCCAACCGGAGTTGGTAAAACAGAAATCGCACGAAGAATTTCAAAACTTTCGCAAGCGCCGTTTGTAAAAGTTGAAGCATCCAAGTTTACAGAAGTAGGATATGTAGGAAGAGATGTTGAATCAATGGTGCGCGATCTTGTAGAGGTTGGCGTTAATCTTGTTAAGTCTGAAAAAGCTTTTGAAGTACAGGCAAAAGCAGAAGAATTGGCAGATGAAAGAATTCTGGATATTCTTATTCCGCCCGTTAAAAAAACCAAACAAATTGCTAACACCGAAAATGAAAATCAAAATATTGAAGTGGAAGAAAGCGAAAGCTATCAAAATCAAAAAACACGCGAGTGGATGAAAGCCAAACTTAAATCCGGCGAAATGAATGATAAGATGATTGAGTTTGACTCACAGACGCAGGCTTCAATCGGTATGCAGGTGCTTGGTCCTTTTGGAATGGATGATATGGGAATAAACATTCAGGAAATTATGGGCAATATAATGCCAAAGAAAAAGAAAAAAAGAAAAACGACAATTAAAGAAGCACGTCAGTTTATGGCACAGGAAGAGGCTCAAAAATTAATTGATATGGAAGCCGTACAAAAAGAAGCTATCGAACGTGTTGAAAACTCCGGAATAATATTTATTGATGAAATTGATAAAGTTGCAGGCGGCGGAAAATCTCAAGGACCAGATGTTTCTCGCGAAGGTGTTCAGCGCGACCTGCTGCCTATTGTTGAAGGCTCAAACGTTAATACTAAATACGGTGTTGTAAAAACGGACCACATTTTATTTGTTGCTTCCGGCGCTTTTCATGTATCAAAACCATCCGATTTAATTCCCGAACTGCAGGGAAGATTTCCAATCCGTGTAGAGCTTAACAGCTTAACTGAAGATGATTTTGTGCAGATATTAACAACGCCGCAAAACGCTTTGTTAAAACAATACAATGCTTTGTTGGAAACCGAAGGCGTAAAACTTAACTTTACAAAAGACGGCATAAGAGAAATTGCCCGAATTGCTACGGAAGTAAACGAACAGGTTGAAAACATTGGCGCAAGAAGATTGCACACAATTTTAACCACGCTGCTTGATGAAATACTTTTTGATGTGCCGGATAAAATTCCATCGGATACAGTTAAAATTGACGCTAAGTTTGTAAAAAATAAATTGGAGAAAATTGTTAAAGACAGGGATTTAAGTAAGTTTATTTTGTAAGCAAATTTAGAAATAGATATGCAAAAATCCTTTTGGTGGAAGTAATGAAAATGATTTGGAATAACTCAACGCGTAAGCAGCCTGAATAAATCCAGATCTTCTTTTGTGGTAATTTTAAAATTAAAAACCGAGCCTTCCACAATGGTTACTTTTTTGCCGATGCGTTTTATAAGCATTGATTCGTCGGTGCCGATAAATTTTTCTAACGCAGCTTTATTGAGTGCTGCAAGTAAATTTTTATACTTAAAAATCTGCGGAGTTTGAACATAATAAACTTCGTCGCGGTTTAAGTAATCTTTTACAACCAAATTGCCTTTTACAAGCGTATCTTTTGATTTTATGCAAACAAGGGCGCTGCCTTTTTTCTTTGCGGCTGCAATTGCATTTATTAAAACATCATCCGGCAGTAATGCTCTTGCCGCATCATGAACAACTATCAAATCATTTTCTCTTGCATTAACTGCAAGCACAGCATTGTGTACGGAATCCTGTCTTGTTGCTCCGCCTTCCACAATCAATTTAACTTTAGTTAATTTGTATTTTTTAATTAAACGGATAAGCAGATTAAAATATTCCGGTTCGGCGGAAATAATAATTTCATCTACAAATTTATTTTTTTGAAATGTTAGAAGCGTGTAAACAATAATTTCTTTGCCGTTTACTTTACGGTATTGCTTAGGAGCAGCAATACCTTTTCTAAAGGTATTGCCGACTCGTAAACCTTTGCCGCCAGCAGGAATGACAGCGATCGTTGTCATACAATCATCATAGCATCGCCGTAACTTAAAAAGCGATACTTATCTTTAACGGCTTTTTTATATGCCTTCATTATTAATTCGGTATCGCCAAAAGCGCAGGTAAGCATAATCAAAGTTGATTCCGGTGCGTGGAAGTTTGTTATAACTTTTGTTGGAACTCTAAATGCATAAGGAGGATAAATAAATTTATCAGTCCAGCCTCTTCCGGCTTTAACAAAACCATCTGCCGTAGTGCTTGTTTCCAAAACGCGGCAGGTGCTTGTTCCCACAGCAAAAACATTGTGCTTTGCATGTATTGCTTTATTAATTATTTCAGCCGAGTGAGCAGTTACTTCATAAAACTCGGAATCCATTTTATGTTTTGTGAGATCTTCAACCTCAACGGGGCGAAAGGTACCAAGCCCGATATGTAAAACAACCGGCACAATTTGAATGCCTTTGGCTTTTATTTTATCAATCAGTTTGGCAGTAAAGTGCAAGCCGGCTGTTGGAGCAGCAACTGCGCCATCAACTTTTGCGTAAACAGTTTGATATGTTTCTTTATCTTTTGCCTCAGGCTCTCTTTTGATATAAGGCGGCAGCGGTGTTAGTCCTATTTTTTCAACTGCCTGAAATACATTGCCCGGCTGATTAAATCTTACTGTTCTGCCTCTTGATGTTGTATTATCAATTACCTCGCACCAAAGATTATTATCAAAGTAAATTTTATTACCTATTCTAACTTTACGTGCCGGATCAACAATAACATCCCAGATGCAATCATTTGAGTTTAATTCCCTTAAAAGAAACACTTCAATCTTAGCATTAGTCTTCTCCTTTTTACCATACAATCTTGCCTGAAAAACTCTCGTCTCATTCACAACAAGTACATCGCCCTTTTCCATATAGTCAATAACATCGGAAAATTTTTTGTCTTCCATTTCACCGGTTTCTTTATCAACAACTAATAATTTGGATTTATCACGCGGGCTAACCGGATATTTAGCAATTGATGTTTTGGGTAAATTATACTTGAAATCTGATAGCTTCATTATCTCTACCTTTTTCTTTATTAAAAAATTGCAGACGGGATTGGCATTCCCGCCTGCTTAAATTACAATTTATTTCTTTTTAGAAACTTTTTTTACAGCAACTTTTTTAGTTGATGCAGTTTCTTTTACAACAGCCTGCGCTGCTGCAAGTCTTGCAATCGGAACACGGAATGGTGAACAGCTTACATAGTTCAAGCCAATTTTGTGGCAGAACTCTACTGATTTTGGTTCGCCGCCATGTTCGCCGCAAATACCAATCTTCAAATCGGGACGTGTTGAGCGACCGCCCTGTACAGCTATTTCCATCAACTTGCCGATTGCTTCTTGGTCAATTGATTGGAATGGATCTTCGGGAAGTATTTTCTTTTCGAGATATTCCGGTAAAAATCCGCCGATATCATCGCGAGAAAATCCAAAGCCCATTTGTGTTAGATCGTTTGTACCGAATGAAAAGAACTGCGCTACTTCAGCAATTCTATCTGCAGTTAAACAAGCGCGTGGTATTTCTATCATTGTTCCGGTTAAGTGAGCGATCTTCTTCAATCCGAATTTTGCACAAACTTCTGCATGAACTTTTGTAACAATTTCGTACTGATGTTTGATTTCGTTTACATGGCATGTAACAGGAATCATAATTTCAGGAAAAGGTTTACTTCCTTCTTTCAGCAACTCTGCAGTAGCTTCAAAAATTGCTCGAACCTGCATTTCGGTAATTTCAGGATACGTGATTCCAAGACGCACACCGCGATGTCCCATCATAGGATTATTTTCGTGAAGTGCATCTGCGCGTTCGTTTAATTCTTTTGCTGATATTCCTAAACTCTTAGCAAGTTTTTCTCTTTCATCCTGGCGTGTAGGAACAAATTCGTGCAGCGGCGGATCAAGTGTTCTAAAAGTAACAGGATAACCGTCCATTGCTTTCATAGTTCCTTTAACATCGTGTTTAACATGCGGGAACAATTCAGCAAGTGCAGCAACTCTTTCTTCTTTTGTGTTTGAGTGGATCATTTTGCGAAGTTTGAATAATGGTTCTTCAGAATTTTTTCCATAGAACATGTGTTCAGTTCTAAAAAGTCCGATACCTTCAGCTCCAAAAGCTCTTGCTCGTGCAGCGTCTTCAGGAGTATCAGCGTTAGTTCTAACTTTTAATTTTCTAACTTTATCGCAGATGTTCATGAACGCAACAAAATCAGGATTTTCCTCTGCAGCTTTAATCATAGGAAGTTCACCGATATAAACATTTCCTTTCGAGCCATTAAGAGTTAGCCAGTCGCCTTCTTTAACAGTAACACCGCCAACAGAAAAAGTTTTAGCTTCATAATTCATTTTGATTGTACCGGCTCCAACTATACAGCATTTACCCCAGCCGCGTGCAACAAGTGCAGCGTGCGAAGTCATTCCGCCGCGTGCAGTTAAAATAGCCTGTGCAGCTCTCATTCCTTCTATATCTTCGGGATTAGTTTCTTCGCGAACAAGAATAACTTTTTTACCTTTTTTTGCCCATGCAACTGCATCGTTAGCAGAAAAAACAACCTGACCTGTTGCTCCGCCAGGACCTGCAGGTAAACCTTTTGCAAATGCTTTGGTTTTTAATTCAACAGCCGGATCAACAATAGGATGAAGCAGTTCATCTAACTGCGAAGGCTGAACACGCATAACAGCTTCTTCTGTACTGATAAGTTTTTCTTTGTGCATATCAACAGCCATTTTAACTGCGGCAGGTCCGTTACGTTTACCAACACGGCATTGCAGCATATACAAAGTTCCATCCTGAATTGTAAATTCAACATCAAGCATATCGTGATAATGTGTTTCTAACATTCTCTGGATTTTGTGCAATTCCTTATAAGTTTTTGGCATTGCAGTTTCTAATGATTCAAGATGTTCTGTATGCTCGCTCTTACCAACTTCATTAATAGGATTTGGAGTTCTGATACCTGCAACAACATCTTCGCCCTGTGCATTTGTTAACCACTCGCCGTAGAAATAATTTTCGCCGGTTGCAGGGTTACGAGTAAATGCAACGCCGGTTGCAGATGTATCGCCCATATTTCCAAACACCATAGATTGAACGTTTACAGCAGTTCCCCAATCATCTGGAATTCCTTCAATTCTTCTGTAAGATATTGCGCGTCTGCCCATCCAGCTCTGGAACACAGCAGAAACAGCGCCCCAAAGTTGTTTCATAGGATCTTCTGGAAATGGTTTGCCAAGAACTTCTTTTACTTTTGCTTTGTAGATTTCGATCAATTCTTTCAAATCATCGGCGGTTAAATCAGTATCCAATTGTGCGCCGCGTGATTCTTTCATTTTGTGAAGTTCCTTTTCCAATTGCTGGCGAACGCCTTTGCCTTCTTCGGGTTCGATGCCTGCGGCTTTTTCCATAACAACATCGGAGTACATTTGAATTAAACGGCGATGCGAATCATAAACAAAACGCGGGTTGCCTGTTTTTGCAATCAAAGCTTCGCGAGTTTGATTATTTAGACCAACATTAAGAATTGTTTCCATCATACCTGGCATTGATGCGCGAGCGCCTGAACGAACTGAAAGAAGCAATGGATTTTTCAAATCACCGAATTTTGCACCCATTTCTTTTTCGGTTTTTGCAAGTGCATCAGCTACTTGTTTTTCAAGTTCAGCCGGAAATTTTTTCTTGTTTTTATAGTATGCCGTACATACTTCTGTTGTGATTGTGAAGCCTGCCGGAACAGGAAGACCGATATTAACCATTTCTGCAAGGTTTGCACCTTTACCACCGAGAAGAGCTTTCATCTCAGCTTTACCTTCTGCTTTTTTACCTCCAAAGAAGTAAACATATTTTGTTTGAGCCATAATTACCTTTCCTTTGTTTTAAGATTAATTACTTTTACAAAGAGTTGTTTAGTTTGTTAATTAAATATTGTTTGAACGATTTTTCATCATCCATACACAGATTTATCTTTAAATAAAAAATATCTATATCGTCAAATTCTCTTTTAAACTTAGAAAGTTTAACCGCATCTTTTTCGGTTGTAACAACCGAATGAGAGTTAGTTGTATAAAATTTCTTTCTAATGCTTTGTACTTCCGTAAATGTGTAGTTCTTGTGATCTTTGAATACAATTTTATTTTTTGTGTTCACATCAACCTTGTTTAGAATGTTTAAGAACGATTGCGGATTTGCAATGCCGGATATAACCAAACTATCCTGTCCTTTAAAATCCTCAAGACTGTATTCAATTTTTCTCATCACATCCACAAAACTGATTGCCTTGTAATAAGCAGTAAATATCTGTTTTGATTGAAAATGCTTTTTCATTTCGTCAATAATTTCTTCTTTATCAAGAAATTTTCTGTTAATGATTATTGCATCAGCCCTTTTTAGCGCTGTAAAAGTTTCGCGTAAATCGCCTGTTGGCAACATCAAGCGAGATGCATAGCATTTATCATTCACAAAACTCTGGTCAATAATTACAATATCAGCATCTCGGTAAATCCAGCGATGCTGAAAAGCATCATCAAGAACAATCGTATTTATTCCTGTTTCATCAATCAGTTTATTTGCGCCGTCCACACGGCTTTCCGAAACGGCGGCTGCAACTTTACATTCCAATGAAGTATGAAAAATTTCATCGCCGCATTCCTCAACAGGTGTTAATATCTTTTCGCCTTTTGAAACCAGTACAAATCCGTTTGTTTTTCTTCCGTAGCCGCGGCTTAATACACCAACTTTGTAATCTGCGTTTTTTAATAAATTGGTTACATAAATTACGAGCGGAGTTTTACCCGAGCCGCCAACCGTTATGTTGCCTATCGAAACAACTTTTGCATTTACTTTTTTAGATTTGAACACATTTTTTTCAAAGAACAAATTTCTTAATGAAATTATAACTGCATACACCGGCACTAAAGGAAATAATATTATTCTTAAAAATTTCATCGTAACTAAATCAAATCATTCTTAAAATTTTTCAGCTTCAGTTTGAAGCTGATTTAATCTTTGCTCACACTCTTCAATTATTTTTGAAGTCTCGTCATAACTTAAATTCACATCAACATAAACGGGATCGGAGTAAACAATATTAACACGCGAAATTGGGTTGGGAATTTGAAACTTATCCCAGCTATTAAGCAATTTTTTCTTTTTAATTCCTGCGCCCACAAGCACTAATGGAACGGCTGTTTTTTTTGCCGTTATAACAGCGCCAGCTTTAAATTTATGTTCCGGTCCTCTCGGTCCATCCGGAGTAAGCGAAACCGAATAGCCGGTTGTTGCAAGATCAATCAAAGCAGTAAGCGCTGCATCTCCGCCGCTGCTGCTTGAACCGCGAACAACTTTATAATTCCAGTAATTCAATTGCTTTGCAAGCAGATCGCCGTCTTTGCTTTTACTTGTTAATGCAGCAAAACCATCATCTCTGTGAATGAACCACGGCAGAAGCATTGTTCCGTGCCAGAAAGCTAAAACATAATTTTGTTTTTGCTTTTTCAGTTCATCAACTGCGTTTTTATTTATGTAAGTAATGCGTAATGTTTTACATAAAACATTAAGACTGTGCTTTAACATAAAGCCACCGAAAAATCTTAAAGTATTTTGTTTAACCTGCTTCGCGTTCATTCATTAAATCGTAAATAATTTTTGCTGCGTTTTGCGGAGCGTTTTTATCGCCAAGTTTTTCCCTTATTCCGCCAAGCTTATTTTTCATCTCATTCAACTTATTTTCATCGGATAGAATGTTTTTTACTTCGCTGTAAATTTTATTGGAATTTACATCATGCTGTATTAATTCCGGCACAACTTGCTCTTCTAAAATTATGTTCGCCATCCCGATATTCGTAATCTTAACTAACGACTTACCGATAAAATATGTAACCGGACTTGTCTTATAAACAATAACCATCGGTAATTGCAGCAAGCCAGCTTCTAATGTTGATGTTCCCGATTTTACAATTCCAAACTTTGCATGTTTAAGCAGGTCATAAGTAAAATCTTTTGCTACTAAAAAGTTTTTTTCATTTGTTAGATTTTTGAAAACTTTCTCATCAATACTGTTTGAACAAGCGACCACAATCTGCAAATTAAATTCTGCGGCAAGTTTACCTGCTGCTTTAATTGCTTCGGGAAAAATATCTTCAACCTCGTGTTTTCTGCTGCCGGGTAAAATCAACAAAATTTCTTTTTCTCTAATAAGATTTAGTTTCTCATTCAACTGATGACGGCTTAAAAAATTATATCCATCAATTTCCTGTATCAGCGGATGACCGACAAAAACAGCATCAACATCTTTTTTCTTAAAGAATACTTCCTCAAACGGAAAAACCACAAGAACTTTTTTGAAAAACTCTTTTATCTTTTTTACACGCCCTTTGCCCCAAGCCCAAACTTGCGGGGTGATGTAATATATGAGTTCAAGTTTAAGCTCATGTTCAAGTTCAAGTTTTTTGAGTTGTTTGGCAATGTTTAAATTAAATCCGGGATAATCAATTAAAACAATATGTTTGATTTTCCGTTTTTTTACTTCTTCTATCAAACTGCGCTGAACTTTTTTTATAAAAGGCAAATGTTTTACAACTTCAACAAAGCCGAGAAACGCCATCCTGTTTATGTGATAAAGCAGCTCCATACCTTCAGCTTTCATTTTATCGCCGCCGATACCAAAAAAATTCAAAGAACTATCTAACTTTTTCAATTCACGAATTAGTGATGCACCATGTAAATCACCGGAAACTTCACCGGCAATTATCATTATGTTTTTATTATTCATCACAAACTAATATTGTAACTAAAATACCATCTTATAAGAATAATTAAAGCAACAACTAAAAATGCCTGCAAGGTTCGTGTCTCGGATTTTAATCCCTTTGATAATATAAATTCCGGTTGCGGAATAGACTCATCTTTATAAGGCGTTAATCTCCAAAAAAATCTCGGAACATTTTGTAAATACTTTTGATAGCTTTCTCCAAAAGTTTTTATTAGATAACCTTCTTCCTCTTTAACAATAACGTGATACTGATAAATAAAAAACAATATCGCAACAAATTGTAAATAAGGAAATAAAGACATAGACATAATACCAAGACCAAAATACATTAAAATATTTCCGACGTAAAGCGGATTACGCACATGAGCAAACGGACCGCTTATAACAAGAAATGAACCGCCTACACCGCCGCCGGTTGTTCGGGTTTCGCTGCCAGCCCAACTAACACCCCATAAACGAATAAGCTCTCCGGCAACTGCGATAATAAAACCTGTTGCTAAACTTGTAACTGTTGCATTTTCAAAAACCAGCATTAATACAACAAACGGAATAGGAGTGTAGCTTCTGTACTTAAAAAATTTTGATGCAATGTCATTCATAATTTACTCCGCTGTATAAGCTGATTTACGTTTCAGTTCTGCCTGATGGCGTTTTCTTAAATTCTTTTTATTTAATAGTTCGGTCATTTTAATAGTAACGTCATCAAAATTTTTAAAAGGATAGAAAGATATCTTTTCTGTTGAACAATATTTAAGCAGATCACTTTTTGCAAAGATAAAATCGCAATACTGCGCTGCTTCTTTATCCGAATTGCCGTCGCCGATATAAATTGTGTAATCATCATCGCTGCTGTGATTGATGATGTGATTGCGTTTGCAATTAGCCGAAGTTGGAAAACTGCAATCGTAATGCGGATATTCGGCTTTTAATTTTCCGCAATCATCAATAAAAAGTTTATTGGAATAATATTTTATTCCTGTTAAACCTGCCTTATTCCATACTCTTTCGATGTAATAATCAAAACCATCGCTAAGAACAACCATTTCAATTTCATTCTGTTTACAAAATTTTGCAAAAGGAATAAAAGACGGATCAACATCAAGCAAATCAATAAAACTATCGAGTTCATTTTTGTCAACTCTATCAACCGATTGGCATAAATAATCCCAGCACTGCCGCGAAGAAATTTTGTCCGAAAGTAAATTGTTAATAATGCTATTTACTTTTTCGGTATTGCCAAACCTGCTGAATATAGCTTCTCCAACATCTTTAAGAGTAATTGTACCGTCAAAATCAACAAAAACTTTTATGTCTCTTTTTTTCATTACTTGGACACTACCATCTTCTTTACATCAGCAAAATTCTGGGTTTTAATTTTGTAATAGTAAATCCCCGGCTGCAACCCTTTTGCATTAAATACATAGCTGTTTTTACCTGCAGGATAACTTCTATCCTCAACCTTTTTAATCATTTCGATATCACTGTTAAAAATCTCAATTGTTACTTTTGTTTCCTCTGGAAGAAAAAAATTAATAGTTGTAGAGCCTGAAAACGGATTTGGATAATTTTGCCCGACAGTGATTGATTCCACATCCATAGACAATTCAATTCTTTTAACGTCCGATATCTGTATTGTGCTATTTCGGTATGATTGCGCAACGCGGTAAAATACAGAGCCTTTTGAATCCGGCAGATCAGCAAATTCGTAATAAGAAACTTTTTTGCTGTTAGCCTTTTCCAGAGTTCCGGCAAGTTTCCAGTCATTTCGTTTTAAGCCGGCTTCATCTGTTCTGTAAACATCATAAGTTGTTCCGTCGTTTTCGTTTGCTGCATACCAGGTTACCTTAACGGAATCATTTACAAGTTGAGCATCAAGCGCAAGTATTTGTGAAGCATAAGTTCCTGTACTAAAAATCTTTTGACCGTAGATATCCGTTTTATTATTTACTGTTCCTTTAAAGATTGCAACAGCTCCGCCTTCATTATCAGAGACAAGATTGAGATAACTTTTTTGTGTGTTTTGTGAAGATGAAATTAAAACGCCCGTGGAATCCCAAATTATGTTTCCTTGAAGATCAACCTTCTGAATAAACAAATTAGCATCCGGCACATCTTTTCGCTTTTCGATCCAGGCAACAATAACGCCACCCTTTTGCTCATAAACAATTTTTTGCCCGAACTGATTGCCTTTAATATCAATAATACGTTTACCGTTTTTGCCCCAAAGCGGATTTCCTTTAACATCAAAACTCTGAATAAAAACATCCTTGGTTTTTTCAAATTCATTCGTCCATGTTACAACTACACTGGAATCGGCAAAAACAAATTGTGGATTGCTCTGGCTTCCTTTCTGATACGTTAAAAGTTTTCCGTCGCTGCCCCAAACAAGCTTGCCTTTATCTGAAATAAGATTGTGGTAGATTGCTTTACTTTTTCCACCGTAAGTTATTACAGTGTAAATGCTGTTACCTGCTTTATCGAGTGAATAACCAAGAACATCTTTTCCTTTTTTTGAAATAACTACTGGTTTGCTGCCCCATTTTTTAGTGCCGGATGAATCAATTGATTGAGCGAACAAAACGGTTTTTTGATTCTGGTTTTCTAACCAAAAAATATATGCGCTGCCTTTATTGTCGGAAAGAATTTTAGTATCGGAAATTTTGGAATTTGAATTATACACAATTGCTTCTGAGGAATCCTTTAATAACTTTCCGCCGGAATTAATAACCTGATAACCAACAGAGTAATTACTTGTTATACCGGATTGGCGAACAATATAACTCGAATAAACGTAACCGCTTTTATCAACCCGAAACGAATAATCTGTTTCATCAAGCTTTGAATTTGTTAACTGCAGTCCATCGTTTTGCCAGAGGCGCATTCCGTTTTTACTGAGTTTTTGAATAAACAATTCGGGGTTTTTATTTTTACCAAACCCTTTCCACAAAACAAAAGCATTACCCAAAGGACCTATATCAGAAATTGGATTTGTTTTTCTGCCAACTCGCGTAGAAACTGTTTTTCCATCCGACCTAAAACTAACCGCTCCGTTTTTATCAAAATGAATAAAGTAAACATCAGTTTCGGGGCTGCCTTTTTTATCTTCCCAAAAAATAAAAGCCCCGCCGTTCAAATCTCGCAATGCCGAGATGTTTACTGGGTCAACGGGATCTGTAACTAACTTTGTATTTGAAGAAGGATCATTTACCCACTGCGCAAAAGAATTGGCAGGCAGGCATATAATCAAAACTGCAACAGTTAAAAATATTTTTATGTAAAAAAAGTTAGTCATCATTTCTTTATTTAGTTTGCAGCAAAGTCAAAGTCTTCATTAAATCTTACGCTTACAAGTTTGGAAACGCCTTCTTCCTGCATTGTAACGCCGTAAAGAGTATTCGCGGCTTCCATTGTGCGCTTGTTATGGGTTACAACTATAAACTGAGTGTTTTTGCTAAAGTCATCTAATATGCGCGTAAAGCGGTCAATATTTGCATCATCAAGCGGTGCATCAATTTCATCAAGAATACAAAACGGGCTTGGCTTAACAAGATAAATTGCAAACAGCAGTGCTATTGCAGTAAGTGTTTTTTCTCCGCCGGATAAAAGTTCTATTGATGTTGGGCGCTTGCCTTTAGGTTTTGCAATGATTTCAATTTTTGCTTCAAGCGGATCGGCTGCTTCCTCAATTTTCAAATCAGCTTCATCGCCTGGATTAAAAAGAGTACGGAAGATATTTACAAAATGTTCGCGTATCTTTTCAAAGGTTTCCATAAACAGGGTTTGTGCTGTGTTATTAATTTCTTCAATTGTTTTAACAACATCTTTTTCCGATTCGACAAGATCGTTTCTTTGCTTGTGTAAAAACTCAAGCCGCTCTCTTTCTTCTTCATACTCGGAATGTGCAACAAGATTTATAGGACCGAGATTTTTTACTTTCTGTTTTAGTTCAGCAACTTCTTCGGTCCTTTGTTTGAAGTCGAACATTTCTAAACCATCAAATTCTTTACGCTCAATAGTAATCGAATAATTCTCTTTAATATGATCAATAAGGTTTGCGCTTTTAATATCAAGTTCTTTTATAGTAATTTCCATTTTATGGATTATATCGGAAACGCTCTCTCTTTCTTTGCGCAGCGATCTTAGACTTGTTTCCTTCCGGTTAACATCATCCCTTAAATTACGATGCCGTATTTCTATTTCTTCGAGTTGTTCGTTTAAAATTTTTCTTTCTTCTTCAAGTCCGGAAAGTGTTTGTTGAAGATTAGAAAGCTGTTCATCAATATGTTTGATTTCTGTTTCTGCAATTTCAATATCTTCTTTTCTTTTTGAAATTGAATTACTAATAACCACAATAGATTCTTCGGCGCGCTTGATAGCATTTTCGGTATTTCGTTTTTCGCCAATCAATCTTTCTATGCTTACGTTTAATTCGTTTCTTTGCGCAAGAATTTCATTGTAATATTTTTCAAACTCTTTAAACTCGGTATTAAGAGCAAGTTGTTTTTCATCTTCGGAATCGCGCAAAGCAATTTCGGCAGTTAATAAGGATTCCAGTTTAATTTTCTTATTATCAAAAAGATTTGATTCGGCGGCATGTTCTTTAATTTCACTCTGAATTTTTTCAATCTCATCATCGGCTTTCTTCTTTTCAAACTCAAACTGTGCAATTTGTTTTTCAACATTGGCAAGATCATTAACCAACATTCTGCCTTGTTCGGAAAGCACTTTAAGATCAATTGCAGAGAGCAAATTTTCTTTGTTAAAAATTTCATGTTGAGTTTCGAGCAGACTGTTTTCGTGTTTCGGAAATTCAGCTTTTAAATTTTCGAGCAGTGTTTTTCTGCCGAAAAGCGAATCATCCAAACGCGGAACCGAGCCTGCTTCAATAACGCCTTCTTTGGAAACATAATCGCCGTTCAAAGTGGCAAAGTTAAAACTGCCGTATTTTGCAAAAAGATCGAATGCGGTTTCAAGATTATCAACGATGCAAACATTTTTTAAAATCTTATAAAAAAAAGGATTCCATTTTGCTTCTGTTTTAATGCACATGCTTGCCCAGTTCACAAAACCTTTTTCTCGTTCAAGTTTCTTTGCTTTTCTTTTTTCTGCAAATCTTTGAATCCTGCTTAAAAAACTGTTGCTGTTATCTTCAAAATCCGGCAGATAAAAAGAGGCTTTACCGATGTTGTTAAAATTTAAGTATTCAATTCCGCGTTTTAAATCTTCAAGTGTTTCTACTAGAACATTATTGAGATTATTTTTCAATGCAGCCTCAACAGCAAACCTGAATTTTTCATCGGAATCACCAATGTGCGCAAGAATTGTGCTTCCGTTTTTTGCCCAATCTTTATTATCGAGCAGCGCCTTTGCGCCTTTAGAAACGCCTTCAAGATTATCAATCAGGTTTTGTATAAAAATAATTTTATCTTTTATTGATTTGATTACGCTGCGCTGTTCTAGTTCTTTTTCTTTAAGCTTATTAAGCTCTGCTTCAAGTTTTTCTTTTTCATTTTGTTGCTTAATGTAATGAGATTCAGCATCGGCAACTTTTTTCTGAATTGCTTCCTTATCATTGCCAAGCTCCTCAATATATCCAACCGTTTTTGCTATGTTGTTTGTAAGCGATTGAATTTTATCATTCAACTTTATAATATTATTTTGTTTTGCTTCGAGCAAAGCAATCGTGTTGCGCAGTTCGTTTTCTTTGCCTGTTATCTCTTTAAATTTTTCAAGCAGAATATCGGATTGCTCTTTAAGTACGGCTTTCTTTTCTTCAAGAGTTTCAACATGCTCGGCAACTTTATCATCCAGAAATATCTTTTCTTTTTGTTGATATTCAATCTTTAATGCAAAATCGGATAAAGATGTTTTACCTGATCCGGCAATCTGATCAGCCTGTTCAAGTTGATGAATTAACTGTTCGAGTTCACGGGAAAATCTCTCTTTATTTTTAGTAAGCGAGTTTTTTCTTTCGCCGTTAAGCGCAATAGAATTTTGAATGTTGTAAATCTTTTCTGTTTGAAGTGAGATTTCGTTCCGCTTATCCTTTAGCTCGGTTTCAATTTCAATCAAATGCTCGCGAGCAGTTTTAATTTCATCTTCAAGTTTTGCAATATCGCTTTCAAACTGAATCTTTAATTTGAAATTTGAATCCTTGCTTTGCTTCGACTTTTCTATCCTTAAAAGAAAAAGTGCCAATTCTCTTTCCGAAAGATCAATTTCAAGTTCGCTCAATTGAGAAGTTAGTACGTTATATCTATCGGCGCGTTTAGCCTGTCTTTCAAGCGAATTAACTTTTTTCTCAACTTCGGAAACAATATCGTTTACTCTTGTAAGATCTGCTTTAACTTCATCAAGTTTGCGCAGTGCAAGCCGGCGACGGAGTTTGTATTTGTTAACGCCTGCAGCTTCTTCAAACATTGTGCGGCGTTCTTCGGCTTTGTTGCTAAGAATGGTTTCAACCATTTTCAATTCAATAACCGAATAAGCGTTTGCACCAATGCCCGTATCCATAAAAAGATTGGTTATGTCTTTTAGTCTGCAAATATTTTTGTTAAGAAGATATTCACTTTCGCCGGAACGAAAAATTCTTCTTGTTATTGTAACGTCTGTATATTCGGTTGGAAGAATGCCTTTTGTGTTTTCGATTGTGAGCGACACTTCCGCCATGCCCATAGGTTTGCGCGATGCTGTTCCGTTAAAAATCACATTTTCCATTTTATCGCTTCTAAGCGTGGAACTTTTCTGTTCGCCCAAACACCAGCGAAGCGCATCAACTACATTTGTTTTTCCGCAGCCGTTTGGTCCCACAATGGATGTAATACCCTGATTAAAATTTATCTGGGTTTTTTGTGCAAATGATTTGAAACCAAGTATTTCTAATTTAGATAGATACAAAAATTTTATCCGATGATATTAAATTGTTTTAATGCTAAAGACAAATATTCAAAAACTGAGTTGTTTATTTCATAAAACAACAAGAAAACGGCAAGCACACTTATTAATGTAAGAGCGCCGTAGAAGTAAATGTTCCGTGCATTAACATCAAATATTACTGATATGCCTTTTAAAAGTCTATAAAAAAGCCAAACTGCAAAGGCAATAAAAAACAAGTAAATATAAATATTACCATCGCTTGAATTAAGCAGGCGGTACAAAACAATTCCGACAGGAATTAATAAAGTAACCGGAAGCATTGCCCAAACGGCAGTAAAAAAAACACTGGAGAAATAAACTTTTGTTCTTACAAAAAATGATGTACCAGTAATAAATATTGCGGATAAAAGCATAAATATTACGTTGATGATAAATATCCAGATTAAGGCTTTTGCCGGATTCCATGCAAGGTAACTTACTGCCGATAATAAATTGGGGCTTCCAAAAGATAAAACTACTTTTTCAAAAAAGATGCTGTTCTTAAAATAAAAAAGTACGTTTGCAATAATTAAAGAATTAACCAATGCAACAATTGCAGCCAGAAAAAAAGAATGATATGCCGAAATAATTCGTTGATCACGAATATCGGCAAAAAAATTATATGGGCGAAGCAGCGCACGGGAAGCGTCTTCTCTAAATTTTCTGCCGGAGTTTACAAGTATGCCCATTAACAGAGCAAGCACCAATCCTGCTATTATAAAAAGCATTGGAGCATCATCTTTTTCGCTGCCAATTGGTATAGTAACTTTTTTATCGTTTTTCATTCGAGCCGAAATAACTTTGTACGCCAGCTTTTCTTGCCTCCGGTCTTCACTAACAAGTCCTATTCTGTAAATGTTTTCCTCATTATATCCGTTGATTATTGAAGGAAAATCTCCACGAATATCAAACATAGTGTTTATAAAAAAACCGGCAAGATTTTTGCTTTCACTTAAACTGAACATATCATCAAAAAACTTTGCTTGTGCTTCGTAAGAAAATTCATTTAAATAACCGTCGGTTTGTTTTTTGTTTGCTGTGTATGTTGCCTCGCCAATAAAAATTTTACCTTTGCCTATTGCTGTTATCAACGATTCAACTTCATCTTGCTTTTTATAAACTGATTGATTTAAAAATTCTATGCCGTACAAATCAAGTTTTTCAATTTGATTAAATTCAAAATCTACAAACGATGCATAAGTTAAAACATTACGGCTGTTTTTTACTTGATCCGAAAGCGAAGTTAATAATGCTCGATGTTCATCCGAGCCAAGCAGATATGATGAACCAAAACCAATTCCACCAATAGACGAAAAACCCTCATAAGCCTTTAACATACTTGAGAGATAATTTTTGCTTCGAGCCGAAAAATTTTGCGAAACAGAAAGTCCTTCAGGTAAATTTGCAATTGGCAGTTCAACAAACGCAATTAAACCAAGCTGCTCGCACAATCTTAAATAATAAGGATGCGGCAATTCTTTTGAAAATCTTACTGCATTAAAACCAGCTTGTTTAATTTTTTCAATATCTTCTTTGCTTCTTTGGTAGGATGTTAAACTTCCGTACTGCCCAAAAGAAGAACTGTAAGTAACACCATAAAGATTAAACTCTTTTCCATTAAGTAAAAAATTATTTGTTGTTGATTCTAATTTAAAGAGCGCCAAACTTCTATCATGTCTATCAATCAGTTTATCGCCCTGCCAAACTTCCAATCTTACGATGTAACTTGCGGGATTTTCGGGTGTCCATAAAGTCGGGGCATTAATAAGGAAGCTATTCAAAACTGTAATTTGCTTGTTTTTATTAAGAATAAAATTACTTTCTTCTAAAGCAGTACTGTTTATTCCATCCGGATAAAAAACCTGTGTACGCATTTTGTAAACATTTTTCGAGCCGAGCGAATCGCTTGGTTTGCCAAATTCTTTATTATCAACCACCGAGCTTACATAAATTACAGCCTTACCGTTTTTTACATCAATATCGCTTTTTAACACAACATCTTTAATATTTACGTTTGGCGTCAGGTGAAGGAAAACATCGTGTATAATTCCGCCAAAACTTTGTGGAAACAAAAATCTTTGTTTTAATGGAATAGTGTTTTGCGCATCAAGCTCGTAGGCAAGTTTAAGTGAAATTATGTTGCTTTTATCGGATTTTAGAATATCTCTCGGGAGCAAAACAGAAAACGGAAACGCGCCGCCCGGATGTCGGTAAATAATAATGTTGTTTAGGGAAACATCTGCCGCATAGTTTAAACCGAAAAAAAACAACGAAATTTCATGGTTATCAAGTTGGGCTTTTGTAAGTGAGAAACTTTTTTCAAAGACAAATTCACCATTTCCTTCAAAAATTGATGGAATATGAACTTTTACTTTTTGCTTTTTCTCATCATCAGAAGAATAAACCTTCCAGTTTCCGTTAAGTGGAATTACCTCTCGTGTTGATGTGATATCAAAAAACAGCTGATCGGACGTATTTATTTTATAATTTGGAATATCTCTGAAAACAACTTGTGCAAAACTCGCCTGAATAGAAATAATTGCGGCTATAAACAGATTGTATAGTAAACTTTTGCGGAAACTCATTCTTTGCCAAAAACTCCTGAAAAATAAGATGCAAATATAACCTCAAACTGAAGGGATTGCAATGAATGATCAGAAATAGAATCCTTAAAAATAGGCTTAAAATCAACATTATATAAATTGATTTTATAAATCCTCTTTTGGCAATAGAAGCAGGCTATTTTTGCCGGATTTCAGCAATAAACAGAAACTATTTACATCAACACAATCCGGTTTCGGTCAAACATTTCTTAATTCTCAAGAAGGTTTTTTCAATATTATTATCCAATCCTATTGAAATTCTTACAAGCCCTTCACTTAAACCCATTACTTTTCTTTCTTCTTCAGGAATTTCCGAAGATGTACTATGCCCCGGCGATGAGAATAAAGTTTTAAAGTAGCCCAAACTTACGGCAAGATAGCCAACTCGCTCGTTTTGCATTTTTGCCATAAACTCATTTGCTTTTTCTGTTGTACCGGCATCAATTGCCAGCATTCCGCCAAACCCGAAACCATCGTTAATAATTTCTTTAAGTAAATTATTGCCGCTGTGCGATTGAAGTCCCGGATAAAATACTTTGCAGCCGAGTTTTTCAAAGTTTTCGGCTAAGTATTGTGCATTCTCGCTATGCTTTTTCATTCGGATGTGTAACGAATGAAGGTTTTTTAATATTGATGCGGCGCGGTAACTATCAAGCACAGGACCAAGCAGCATTGAAGCCCCGGAATTTATATCGGTAAGTTGATTTATAAATTCCTTAGTTGAACAAATACAGCCAGCAACACAATCACTTGTGCCGTTAATAAATTTTGTTAGACTGTGAATTACTATATGAGCGCCAAGTTTTATCGGACTTATTAAAATCGGACTGAAAGTATTATCAACCATCAACTTTAGATTATTCCCGTTTGCAATCTGTGCTAACTTTGGAATATCTGCAATTTCCAGCAGAGGATTACTGATAGACTCGCAATAAATAATTTTTGTTTTATCTGTAATTGCATTCTTAATTTCGTTCAAATCCTGTGTGTTTACAAACTTTACCGTAATTCCGTAGCGTGGTAAAAAATTTTTGAAAAACGCATAAGTTCCGCCGTAAATGGTTCTGCCGGAAATAATTTCATCTCCGCAGCTGCATAATTGAAGAACGGCGCAGCTTATTGCTGCCATTCCCGATGCAGTTACAACAGCATTTTCAGAATCTTCAAGTTTTGCCAGTGCCTGTGCAAGATATTTGTTTGTTGGATTCCAGTGGCGCGAGTATAAAAAACATCCTTCAATTTCATGATCGAAAAGCTCATTCATGGTTTGAGGATTTAGAAAAGTGTAAGTGGATGAATCTGTTATTGAAGGATTTACATCGCCATATTCCCCAAAAATCAAAAAATCCTGTATTTCGCTGCTCGGATCGTAGTGATGCATAATATTTCTCCTTTTATTTTAGATGTACAAATTGCTCAAAAATACCTTTAAAGTATTTTGCAAAAAGATTTATAAATTTCCGCATCAAAGTTAGCATTACATTTTAAAATAGTTAAACAACTTCAGGATCATAAAATGAACGAGAAACAACTTGCCGCAGAAAAATCATTTGAATTTATTAAAGATGGGATGACTTTGGGACTTGGAACGGGCTCAACAGTTTTTTATTTAGTTCAAAAGATTGCAGTGCAAATAAAAAGCGGATTAAATATTAACTGCGTTTCTACATCACGCCAAACAACTGAATTAGCAAAAAGTCTTGGAATTAAATTAGTTGAACTAAACAATGTTGATAAGATTGATTTGACAATTGACGGCGCAGATGAAGTTGACGAAAACTTAAACGGAATTAAAGGCGGCGGCGGCGCTTTACTTTTTGAAAAGATTGTTGCAAAAGCATCCGATAAAGTTATCTGGATTATTGATTCATCCAAGCTTGTAAAGCTGCTTGGCAAGTTTCCGCTTCCTGTGGAAGTTGTTCCTTTTGGTTCAAACCAACTGTTAAAAAAATTTGAACAGCTTGGCTATAATCCGATGATTAGAAAAATAAATGGAAAACCTTTTATTACGGATTCGGGTAATATTATCATTGATTTGCGGCTAAATGTAATCGAAGATTCTGTTTTAATGGAACAACAATTAAAACTTACAACGGGAGTTGTTGAAACAGGATTTTTCAACAGCATAGCGGATAAAGTTATTATTGGAATTAATGGTTCGGTTAAAATTTTTGAACGATTTTAATTCCTTAAAAGGTAAATTTATTCGTCGGATAAAATCTTATCAATTTCTTTTGAAAATTTTCTTGAATTAAAATAAGCTATAATTACAAGTATTGCTAAAATAATTATAACGCCTATCTCCAAAATATTCATTGTTGTTTTTCCTTCTCAATAATTAAGACGGATTTTAACAACAAGGTTAGTGCCATAGCGCGTTCTTAATTTATTGATTATAAATAAAGATTTGAAAAAAAAATAGTGGAAAAAATAACCATTGAAGGTAATTTTTACTTTTGAAAGCAGGCTAATCAAAAATTATTTTTTTAATTTTAATTCTGATGTGCTGGTCTTAAAAGATCATTTACTTCTTTAACTGGGTTGAATGTTGAGATTGGAACTTCAACAAAAATTGTATTCCAGAATGACATACTTCCATTCCATAAACCGGGTAATTCGAGGGCTTTTAATTCAATTCCGTTTCTAAATTTTTTTGTTATTACTGCACTTGTATTATCTCTAAACTTCATCAAGTTAAAATTATTTCCTTTATAATCTTTAACTCCGCAAATAATATCAACAGGATTAAAATGTGTTGATTGAGTAAATATTTTTTTTTGCTCTTCATCCTGCAAATTTATTTGTGCTTCTTCAATAATTTGTAAAGATAATTCACCATTTTCATTTTGAATCCAGAAAGGACCGCCTCCCGGCTCACCTTTATTTTCAACCATTCCGCAAACACGTAACGGGCGATTTAATTTTTCAAATAAAAAATTATTCTTATTTGTGTTGCTCCATTTTTCAAAATCTAAAGGTTTGATAAGCGCTAAATATTTCTCATAAAAATTAAAAATGTCATCATAATCTTTTTGATTAAGCTTGTTCGTTTCGAGCAAGCGCAGAAATTCAAAAAGTTTATCCTGTATTTGAACAAGTAATCCAATAAGTAATTTCTTAAATAAAACTATATCGAGGTAAAACTTTTCGGTTGAGATGTTATCAATATTTTTAATTACGATAATATCTCCACTCAGTTCGTTTAGATTTTCGAGTAAAGCGCCGTGTCCAGCCGGGCGCAAAAGAATGTCGCCGTTTTCATCAAATAAAATATTGTTATCTAAATCAACAGCAATTGTGTTGGTAGATTTTTTTTGATAAGAATAATCAACATTTAAGTTATAACCATTTGGCTCGATTTTGCTTTTGAGATTACCGATAATTTCCCAAAACAATTCTGTATGTTCTTCTGAAATTGTGAAGTGAGTTTTAAGATTGTTATGCTTGTCTGCAATGTAATTAAGTGATTCGTAAACTTGTTCTTCAAAAGCTGTTCTGCTATTGCTGCCGTATTTGTGAAATTTAATTGTGCCTTTAGGTTTATGCGTATAATTCATTTCACTTTCTAAAAGCAATGTCTTTAAAATCAACAGCGGGTTATCGTTTATAAGCGCTTCAATTTCATTATCGTTTGCTTTAAGCGCTGCTTTTATATCATCATAAAAAGCAAACTTTTTAAGATTGATTAAAAACTCATAAGCACTTTTACATTCATTATCGTTTTGGGAATGATATTCCAAATCCTTTAACGAAATATCATTAAATCTATTAATTACAGATTGAAGTTTCTGGAACATTCGTGATGCTGCGCCTGATGCGGGAACGAATTTGGTTATGCGTGCTGTTTGTGCGGCAGATTTATAAACATCAATTAAATTTTGATGATCAGCGCGATCAATTTTTATAATACCATCGCGCAATTTACATGGCTTAACAAGCTGTGGAATATTAACTCCACTTAAAAACATCGCAAGCTGATCGGCGACAGCATCTAATGAAATATCGGATTTATTGCACGTTGCTAATTGCGCTCTAATTTTTAGAAGTTGGTTTTCTATTTGGTTCATCTAATTTGAACAGAGATTACTTTTTGTTGAAACAAACTTAATTAAAAATATCAACATCATTTCTATAATCACAGCGCTTACAAAAAGAAAAAGTATATTATTCATAAACAAAATGAACTTGCTTCAAATTACAATATAGCTTGAGGATAATCTATGGATGAGCAGTAATATAAAATGATGGGCTGATTGCTTACAAAAACTTGATTGTATAATTTTAATCAATGGATAATCATAAATATTAAACTATCAAATCAATATAAATGTACGGAGTTCTTATGAAGTTCAGAATTTTTCTGCCGCTTTTTTTACTTGCCTTTTTTTCGAGTATAATGTTTTCGCAGGATAAAGAATCTGACGAAAACAAATTGGATAAAAATCCCTTCAAATCTGAAACCTTTAACGGTTTAAAATTTCGCTCAATCGGACCTGCAGTTACATCCGGCAGGATAACAGACTTTGCTGTTAATCCGGATAATTATCATGAGTTTTATGCTGCTATTGCTTGCGGAAACGTTTGGAAAACAACAAACTCCGGCACAACATGGGAACCAATTTTTGATAAGTACGGATCATTTTCAATCGGGTGTGTTACAATTGATCCGGCAAATCCGCATGTTGTTTATGTTGGAACAGGCGAGAACAATTCGCAGCGCAGTGTTTCGTGGGGCGATGGACTTTATAGAAGCGAAGATGGCGGAAAGAGTTTTAAAAATATCGGATTAAAAAAATCAGAACACATTGCAAAAGTTTTGATTGATCCAAAAGACAGTAAATTAATTTATGTTGCTGCACAGGGTCCGCTTTGGGGCGCAGGCGGAGAACGCGGTTTATATAAATCAACAGACTACGGTGCAACCTGGGATTCTGTACTTTACATTAGCCCAAATACAGGCGTTACCGATGTTGTAATGGATCCTCGAAATCCCGATGTTATTTATGCAGCATCATATCAAAGAAGAAGACACGTATGGACACTAATAAACGGCGGTCCCGAATCTGCCATTCACAAATCTACCGATGCCGGAAAAACCTGGAATAAATTATCAAGCGGATTACCTGACGGAGATGTAGGCAGAATCGGTTTAGCAATATCGCCGGTTAATCCTGATTATATTTACGCAATTATAGAAGCGGCTAATGATGGCGGCGGATTTTACAGATCAACAAACCGCGGCGCAAGCTGGGAAAAAATGGGCGATTATAAAACTGTAAGCGCTCAATATTACTCGGAAATATTTTGCGATCCGGTTGATGTGAACAAAGTTTATATACTCGATACATTTTCATCAATTACAGAGGATGGCGGAAAAACATTTACACAAATAAGCACTAAAGCCCGCCATGTTGATGATCATGCTTTCTGGATAAATCCCAAAAACCCAAATCATTTTTTAATTGGAGGCGATGGCGGCATTTATGAAACTTTTGATGCTGCAAGAACTTTTCATTTCAAAGAGAATCTTCCGATTACACAATTTTACAGAGTTAGTGTTGATAACTATTCACCGTTCTATCGCGTTATGGGCGGCACGCAGGATAATAGCAGTATGATAGTTCCTTCTCAAACAATTAATGAAGAAGGAATTGTAAATGCAGATTGGACTCCGCTTGTTGGCGGCGATGGCTACGAAGCACTAACCGATCCTTCAAATCCAAATATTATCTATTGCCAGTGGCAATACGGCGGTCTTACAAGATACGATATGCAAAGTGGCGAACTTCTCAGCATCAAACCGCAGGAAAGAAAAGGCGAAGCGCCGTATAGATGGAATTGGGATACGCCGCTTATTCTTAGTCCGCACAGCAATACAAGAATTTATGCTGCCGCAAATAAAGTTTTTAGAAGCGATGACCGCGGTGATACGTGGCAGGTTATAAGCGAGGATTTAACAGCACAGATTGACCGCAATAAACTTAAAGTGATGGACAAAATCTGGAGCGTTGATGCAGTTGCTAAAAATGCTTCAACATCTTTTTACGGAAATATTGTTTCGTTAAGCGAGTCGCCGCTTGTTGAAGGATTGGTTTATGCAGGTACTGACGACGGCTTAATACAGGTTACGGAAGATGGTGGTAAAAACTGGCGTAAGATTGAATCATTTAAAGGTGTGCCGGAAAATACTTATGTAAGCTGCATTTACACATCGCAGCACGATGCAAATACTGTTTATGCTTCTTTTGATAATCATAAACGTGCAGATTTTAAGCCGTATGTTTTAGTAAGTAATGATAGAGGGAAAAACTGGAAATCTATTTCGGGCGATTTAAAAGAGCCGCACGTAATTTACTCGATTGTTCAAGATCATATAAAAAAGGATTTACTTTTTATTGGAACTGAATACGGAGTTTTATTTTCAAATAACGGCGGCGATAAATGGATACAGCTAAAAGGAAATTTGCCCACACAGGCAGTGAGAGATATGGATATTCAAAAAAGGGAAAATGATCTTGTCCTTGCAACTTTTGGAAGAGGCTTTTACATACTCGATAATTATTCTGCTTTAAGAGATGTTTCCGAAAAATCTTTAACAGATGAAAGTTATAAATTATTTCCGGTTAAAGATGCTTTGATGTTCATAAAACGAAATGCTACATTCGGTTCTCATGGTCAATCATTTTATAAAGCTGATAACCCGCCGTTTGGTGCAACCTTTACATACTATATAAAAGAAGCGCCTAAAACAAAAAAACAATTACGTCAGGAAAAAGAAAAAGAGTTGATCAAAAAAAATGAGCCTGTTTATTATCCATCGTGGGATGAGCTGCGTGCAGAAGATAAAGAGGAAAAACCGTTTTTACTTTTTACAATCAGCGATGAAGCTGGAAATGTTGTTAGAAAATTAAAAACAAAAATAGAAGGAGGAATAAACAGGTTTAACTGGGATTTGCGCTACGCTGCTTCCGACCCAATAAAAAAAGCAACTGACGAAAATGCAAGCGGTTATCCTGTTATGCCGGGCAAATATAAAGTTACAATGTCAATCAGTATTGATGGTGCTTTGAAAGATGTTTCTGCTCCTGTGGAGTTTGAAGCAAAAGTATTAAACAACACAACTTTACCTGCCGCAAATAGAGGCGAGCTTGTTGCGTTTCAAAATGATGTAACTGATTTAAACCGCGCTGTTAATGGCGCAATTGAAGTTGTAAGCGATTTGAAATCTAAAATTGAAATAATAAAAACTGCTTTAAAGCAAACGCCGGCTGCGCCTCAAACTTTGATTGATGAAGCAAACCGCATTGCTGCTAAAAACAAAGAACTTTACAAATTATTAGTTGATGATGAAACATTAAGTAAACGCAATGAACCAACTCCACCGACAATCTCGGGCAGAGTAAGTGAAGTTGTTTATGGAATGTGGCAAACAACATCTGCCGCTACAACTACATATAAAGAAAACTATAGGATTGCCGGCGAGGAGTTTACACTTGTGTTAAACGATTTGAAAAAACTTGTTGAAGTAGATTTGAAAAATCTTGAAACAGAAATGAACAAGTTAAACTCACCGTGGACGCCGGGCAGAGTGCCGGATTGGAAGTAAAAAATAATTTTAATAAAAATCTATTTTATAAACCTGATTTCGATTGGCAATCAGGTTTATTTTTATCTATTGTACTTGCGAAATTACTTGTACATCAGTTTTCGGAAAGTTTTGTTACCGTTCCCGAAGCACTGTTTATCCATATTACAAATGATTTTGTGCTTGTGTAAAAATTCACAATCCAATCAGCAGAGTTTACAAAGCCGTTTAAAGTATCAATTGATTTACTCGGAACTAAGTACATATCAATTTTTGCAGCTGCATTTTGCTGGATGAATGAACTGCCGCCATGAGCAAGCGCTGTATCAATAGTTGCCGGGCTGTCTTTATAGTTTGCCGAAGCATCAATTGATATTGTTGAAAGACGATTAAAAACTTTTCCAAGAATATTGGAGGCGGAATTGTCTTTAACTAACGCCAGCATTGTAGAAAAATTTATTGGAGATTTTACTGGTCCTGCCAAGTAAACCGGAACATAAAATTCATTTCGTTTAAGCTGGTTTGATTGCACCCCATAAACAAAAGCATTTTCTGTGCTAAGCAAATCAATTTTCCCAGCTTTGCTAACATTCCAGCCATAGATAGCGGCAAGTTTTGCATCGGCGGCAAAATCCGTTTTTGCTTTTTGTAGTACATCTGTAAGTTCAGTTTTGGCAGTTATAAAACTATCAACATCAGTAACAGGATCGGTTACTTTTTCGCAACCCGAGTAAAAAAATATTAGGATAATAGCTGTAACTAAAAATATATTTTTCATTTTACTGATCTTCTTTCGTTTTCTGAAATGTATTTCAAAGCTGTTAATCAAAAATCATTTTATAATATCTGTCTATTTGCTCCTTTAATTCTTGCAAATAAATATTTCTTGAACTTCGAATTATTTCTCTGCCGTCAAAATAAATTAAAATAGTTGGGGCAGTGAATACGGAAAGTTGTCCTGCAATTTCTTTAGAATCATTCAAATCAATAAAATAAAATTCCATTTTGTGGAAATGATTGATAATCATTTCAAGTACTTTTGGTTTTAGTATTTTACAAACATTACATTCAGGTGTGCTTAAATAGAAGCAAGCTGCTTTGGTTGTACTTGATATATCAACAAAAACCTCATAACTATTTATCTGTGTTCCGTTCAATTTCATTATTCTTTCATTCTGTAAGCGATTAAATAATTCTTTAACCACTCATCAAAAAATATTTTATACTTTGTGTAAGTAGATTACTTTTGTTATGAAAAATAATCAAACTATTATACAAGGAAAACAAGAATGAAATTATTTTGTACTGTGCTGGTTTGTTTTACGATAATATATAACACTTCATACTCGCAAGATTTAAAAACCCCGAAAGAAATTAAGAAAGCATACAAAAATCAAACCCGCTCGTTTGATGGAAAATCGGGAATAAATTACTGGCAGAATTTTTCGGAATACAATATCATAGCGGAAATAGAGCCATCAACCCGCACAATAAATGGTGATGAAAAAATAGTTTATTATAATAACAGTCCGGATACATTAAAAAACATTGTATTAAAACTCTACCAGAATCTTTATAAAAAAGGCGAGGCACGCAACTTTGAAACCGAAGCTGAAAATGTTACGGATGGAGTTTTGATTAGCAAGCTAAAACTTGAAGGCAAAGAATTAAGTTTATCGGGCGCTGATAAAATTGTTTCCTTCAATGGAACAAATATGATTATTAAACTAACTTCTCCTGCGCCGCCAAAATCAAAAACCGAAATTGAAATTGGCTGGAGTTTTATATTGCCTAAAGGCGGAGACCCGCGCATCGGCAGCTATGATGAATCAACTTTTTTTGCAGGCTACTGGTATCCCAAAGTTGCGGTGTATGATGACATACGCGGCTGGGATTATATAAGTTACAACGGTGAGCATGAATTTTATTTTGATTATTCGGATTTGAATGTTGAAATAAAAGTTCCAAAAGGATTTGGCGTTTGGGCAACAGGCACTCTTCAAAATGCTGCGGATATTCTGCATGATAAATATTTAGAAAGATTTGAGCAATCGCTTCTCTCGGATCAACTTATTAACATAGTGTCAAAAGAAGACAGCGGCAAAGAAATATTCAAACATCAAAACGGGTTTACTACTTTTAAGTTTGCCGCAAAATATGTTTCTGATTTTGCTTTCGGATTAAGCGATCATTATTTGTGGGACGGTACAAGCATCGAATTAAGCAATGGAAAAAGAGTTGCTTGTTTTGCGGCTTACAATCCCAAATCGTTATTCTTTTTTAAGGCAGCCGAAACGGCAAAAAAATCAATCGAATTTTTCTCAACAAAAATGCCGGCTATAAATTATCCTTATCCCCAAATAACTGCATTTAACGGCGACGGCGGAATGGAATTTCCGATGATTGTTAATGATGGTGATTTTGCTAATCATGTAAATGATGTTTATGTAACAACGCACGAAATTGCGCACATGTATTTTCCGTTTTATGTTGGCATAAATGAAACACGCTACGCATGGATGGATGAAGGAATGGCTTACTTTTTACCATGGGATTTACAAATTGAACTTTCACAATTCGATCACCGGACGCGTGCTGCAACCGGATTTGCAAAATGGGCTGGCAACGAAATGGATGTGCCGATGATCCTTCCTTCAATTCTTTCTCGCGATCCGCATTTAAGCATGCTTAGTTACTACAAACCTGCGCTTGCTTTTGAGATGCTGAAATCTGCTCTTGGTGATGAATTGTTTGCTAAGGCGTTAAAAGAATTTATTAGCAGATGGAATGGTAAACATCCAACGCCTTGGGATTTCTTTTATACATTTGAAGATGTAACAAAAAAGCAATTAGATTGGTTTATTAATCCATGGTTTTTTGAAACACATATACCCGACCTTGCAGTTAAAGAAATAAAAGTAGAAGGAGAAAAAGTAAAAACACTGATTGAAAATTTGGGCTCGCTTCCCGTTGCAGTTGATTTAACTTTTACTTTAGAGGATGATACAAAAATAAATCACACAGAATCAGCTTTAATATGGGAGAACGGAAATAAATCAATCTGGATAGAAATTGAGGTAAAGCAAAAAGTTAAATCGGTTGAACTTACAAATAAAAATATTCCCGATGCCGATCTAACAAACAACAAATTAACGGTAATTACAAAATGAGTTTAAAGTAATTTACAAAGCAGTATAAATAAAAAGAGGAATGAAACTTCATTCCTCTAATAATAACGCAGCCAAAATTATTTTAATTTATAACCCCGATATATCGGGGCGAGTTTATAATTTATAATTTCTAATTTTTAATTAATGATGATGTCCGCCGGCTCCGTGAACATGCCCGTGAGATAATTCCTCAGCAGTTGCATCACGAATATCAACAAGTTCAATATCAAAATTTAGATTAACACCTGCAAGTGGATGGTTAAAATCAATTGTTACATCCTCGCCTGCAACATTGGTAATTACAAAAGGCATATCCACTCCATCGGGATTTCTCGCCATATATTCCATTCCTGCTTCAAGTACAAAATCCTCCGGAAAATTTTCTTTTCCAACAACCTGTACGGCATCTTCGTTATACATTCCGTAGCCGTCAACAGCATTTAATTTTAAGTTTTTCTTTGTGCCAATCAACATTCCGCCGACTGCTTCTTCAAGTTTCGGGAGTACCATATTTACGCCGGTCATAAATGCAAAAGATTCATTGTTCGCGGTTGTATCGAGAATATGTCCTTCGTCATCTGTAAGCGTAAAATTAATAGTAACCACTTTGTTTGGGTCTAAAGCCATTTTGTTCTTTCAATTTGTTAATATTTGCGGCGGAAGTTTACTACTATTTATTTGAAAATAAAATCAAACAGAGGCTAAAAATTTGAGATACAATCTTATTCAAAATAATCAATTTTACAGCCGCAGCCATCCCATTTGCGCTCATAAAAAGATAACCGTTCCGCCAAAAAATTTTCAGCATCTTCAATGCTGTTCATTTTTCTGAGAATTATTTCCTTCTTAAAAGAAATTTCCTGAATGAAAAGGGAATTGTTATAAGTTAGTATTCTTATAAAATCCGAAAGGTGTGTATCTTCTTCTTTGAAAATTATTGAACAGTTTAATATTGAGTTTAGTTCATCCTGCGAAATGATAATACATTTTGCTTTTAGCGCTTTGTTAAATATAGTTTCTTCTGTCATTACAAAACTTTTAATGTTTTCTGGTTTAGATGAATCTACTTTGTAAAAGATGCAATCAATAAAAATTATTGAGAGTTTATAACAAGCACGGGACAGGGAGCATTGTTGAGAACTCTTTCAACGCGCGGACCAATATAAAGTTTTTCAGAACCCGGTCTGATGTCCGTTCCCATAACAATCAGATCGAATTTTTTTTCTTTTGCAATTTCAAGTATAACTGTTTCGGCGTCAGTGCCAACTTCAACATCCGAAAATGTGTTTACAGAAAGAGATTGACCAAGCTTTCTAAGTTTTTCGGTTACCTGATGAGCAAACAAAAATTGTCTTTCAACAATATTGCCTTCAACATCAAGATGATAAACATCCTTTTTTTCTTCAATAACTTTTAAGATGTGAACTTCCTGTGAAGGATCCGATGCAATTGCGAAGGCAACCTGTGCTGCGCGTCTTGCTGCAAGTGAGCCGTTAGTTGGAACTAAAATTTTTTTAAGATTCCAGCCTTCAAGCTGTTCGGGGCTTTGCACTACAATGCTGGCACACGCAGATAGCCGAACAATATTATCAACAACAGGATTAAAAATCTGCTTTGATTTTTTATCTTTTTCCGTTGCGCCGATGATAATCAGATCATAACTTTTTTTCACTTCAGCAAGTATGCTTTCGGTTGCATTTGAAGAAACGACTACTTTTTTTGTAATTGATATTTCGGGAAAAAGTTTTGCAAGATCATCTAAAAATTGCACACACTCATTTTTATTTGCAGCGGTTGTTACTGTAAAAAGAGTTAAAGCAAGCTCGCGGTTTTGGGCAAGACTCCTTATTACTTTAGCCTCTATCAATTTTTTTTCGTAATCATCTCGTTTTCTTACCGGCAGCAAAACTCTGTGAACCGACGACATAAAATTATCCTTGTGCAGTTCTTCCTGTTTTAATCTTGCTAGTTCTTCATCCTTTGGCTTAACTTTTTTTAGAGTGTATCGGAGCAAAAACGGAGCCATTACAGAAGTTACAACAGCCATTATTACAATAAGAGAAAATATTTCTTGAGAGATAATACCGAATGATAATCCGATTGTAGCAACAATTATTTGAATAGCGCCGCGCGCATTTAATCCTGCGCCAAAACTTAATGCAGTCCAGTGATCGCTTTTACCAAACAAACGAGCTCCCGCGTAAGCGCCCGCAACTTTGCTTATTGTTGCAACAATTATTAATCCAACGCCTATCAAAAGTAATTCAGGATTAAGCAGCGGCTCAAGGCTAACTTTTAAACCCGCGGAGGCAAAAAATATCGGAGCAAAAACTCCAAACGTTATGCTTTCTATTCTTTCGATTGCTTCTTTCGGAACAGAAGGAATGCGCGAGAAAATTATTCCCGCAACAAAAGCACCGAGCACGGCTTCAAGTTTTAATGATTGAGCAATTGCGCCAAGCCCGAAAGTAAAAAGAATAAGTATAGTCAAAAATTTATATCTGCTTTGAATGGTGTTTTGTGCAAATGATACGATTTTAGCAGCAATCCATTTGCCTGCCGTAAAACTGATTACGAGAAATGCCAAAACTTTTCCAACAGAAATAAAAACATTTTGCGCAGTAACAACGCCCACTTCAATCAAACCAAGAACTATTGAAAGTAAAATCCATGCTGCAGTATCGTCAATCATTCCGGCGGCAATGGTAATTTGTCCGATGTCTCTTCTTATCAAATTAAGATCAATCAATACTTTTGCAATTACAGGAATAGCAGAAACAGAAATTGCAGTTGCAACAAACAATGAAAAAACAACTCGCTGCGCAGGATCAACAAGAAGATTATCCGGTAAATAAAAACAAAAAATAAATCCGAGTACAAACGGAAATAATAATCCACCAATTGCTGTTCCAAAAGCGCTTTTTGAATGATGCTTGATTAATGCAAGGTCTGTTTCAAGTCCTGTAATCAAAAGCAATAACATTGCACCGATAAGACTGATTACTTCAATAAGATTTGCGGATGTTGATTGAGGCGAAATGATGAGATCGGTTAAAAACGGCACACCACCAAGTAATGATGGTCCTAAAACTATTCCTGCAAGTATTTCTCCAACAACAGTCGGCTGTCCCATTCTCTGGAAAAGTTCGCCAAATGTGCGCGCTAATAAAAGCAGAACAAAAATCTGAACGAGCAAAACCAAAATATCATTTTGTGAAGAAGCAAATATCATCAAGTATTAAAATATGTTGTTAAGTGATTGCAGAATTTTAATTGATTACTTACTGCGAAAGTAATCATAAAATCACTTAGAATAAATTATTGTGATTGCACGAACAGGTAACTTTTTGATAACACAAATTTATTTAACCTTAAAATCATTTCGGTTATATTGCAAATAGAAATATGTTATAAATAATTACGCTGTTATAATGGATAAAAAATATATTGTAATGAATATTCAACAGGAGTTCCGTGCCGATCTTAAAAATCTGCCATGGAATACTCCTTTGATTGAATGGAATAATAAACAGGTTAAGTTTTTGGAAATCCGCAAAGGAATTTCAAAACATACGGTGCGCTTTATTAAAACAAAGGATTTTGCTTTTGCAATAAAACAAACAAATCCTATTAGCGCTTACTTTGAAAGCGAAACTTTTGCAAAACTGCTGCAAAAAGAAATTCATACACTTATACCCGCCGGATATGTTTTTTATAAAAAAAATTTGTTTGAGAATAGTTCCGGTAAAAAAGATGAGCTTGCTTTTATAATTACAATATTGGAAGCAAAATCAATTCCACATTCAATTTTATTTAAGTGGGATTTTTCCGATACAAGTAAAAAAGCAATTTACAAAGCAGCTGCGGAACTGCTTGCAAATCTGCACTTTAATAATATTTACTGGGGCGATGCTTCGCTTTCCAACATTCTTATTAAGTTCATAAAAACAAAAGATGAAAAAGGAAAAACGCACACGGAGCTAAAAGCTTTTCTCTCCGATGCGGAAACGATTCAAATTCTTAAAAAAATCTCTGAGCAGCATATTAACAAGGATTTGAAATGCTTTTTTGATTCTATGAAAAATGTTAGTGGGGATTTTGTTTCAACAGAGATAGATAAATCAAAAGTTAGTTTGGATGATGATAAGGACTATTTCCAGAAAGAATATCATAATTATTATTCGTTGCTCGTAAAAGTTAGCGCATTTGAATCCACAACTAACCTTGATGTTAGAAAACACTTTTACAGTTTTACAGATCAATATTCTGTTGATTCTATCTTAAAGCAAATTGAGGAACATAAATGGTACATCAGCGAACAAAGCGGTAATGAAATTGATATAGCTTTTGCGGCTAAAGATTGGATAGAAAAAATTTATACGCCAATCATAAAAGAATTTAACAAACTTAAAATATTTGATTACTTCCCGAATACAAATTCAGTTAAACTGTATTCGGATATAATGGCGCATAAGTATTATTTGAGTTTGGAAAAAGGCGAAGATGCCGGCATATCGGCGGCAATCAGAAGTTATTGTTTGAAACATTCAAGCAATGAAGAGTCAATTCTTTCTAAACTGATTGATAAACTGTTAAAGAGAATAACAAAGATATTTCCTCCGGGATATAATTTGTAAATAATGAATTGAATTTTATTCGTGATAATTCGTGAAATTAGCGGCTGAAAAAAGGTAGCCACGAATTACACCAACTGACGCTAATTATAAATCAACTTAATTTCAATACTATCGTCTATTTAGGTAATTTTAGAAAACAAAAAATCAAACTTATAATAACATTTAGAAAACAGGAGAAATAAAATAATGACCACAATAATTGATGTATTTGGAAGAGAAATTCTTGATTCGCGAGGCAACCCGACTATTGAAGTTGAAGTTGTTCTTGAGAGCGGAGTTGTTGGAAGAGCGGCTGTTCCAAGCGGCGCTTCAACCGGCGAACACGAAGCTGTTGAATTAAGAGACGGCGACAAAAATCGTTACGGCGGCAAAGGCGTATTAAAAGCAGTTGAAAACGTTAATGAAAAAATTGCAAATGAACTTATAGATTTTGATGCAAGCGAACAAGCCGCAATTGATAGTCTTCTTATAACTTTAGATGGAACTGAAAACAAAGGTAATCTTGGTGCAAATGCGATGCTTGGCGTTTCACTTGCATGCGCAAGAGCTGCCGCAGAAACATTTGAACTTCCGCTTTACCGATATATTGGCGGAGTAAATGCGCGCACTCTTCCTGTTCCTATGATGAATATTCTTAATGGCGGAAAGCACGCCGATAATAATGTTGACTTTCAAGAATTTATGGTAATGCCAATCGGTGCACCAAGTTTTGCCGAAGCATTAAGAATGGGAGCAGAAACTTTTCACGCTCTAAAATCTGTGCTTGCTAAAAAAGGTTACAATACTGCTGTTGGCGATGAAGGAGGATTTGCACCAAACTTAAAATCAAACGAAGAAGCAATTGAGCTGATTCTTGAAGCAATTACAAAAACAGGTTATAAAGTTGGAACTGAAATTGCAATCGCTTTAGATCCTGCTTCAAGCGAATTTTTTATGAAAGATAAAAACGCTTATCACCTTTTCAAATCAGCGCCAAACAAAGAAATCAGCATTGAGAAAATGGCTGATTACTGGATCAACTGGGCTAATCAATATCCAATTGTTTCTATTGAAGATGGAATGGCTGAAGATGATTGGGAAGGCTGGAAAATTCTTACAGATAAAATCGGCGGAAAAATACAATTGGTTGGCGATGATCTTTTTGTAACAAATACACAAAGACTTGCAAAGGGAATTGAAGCCGGAGTTGCAAACTCAATTCTTATAAAAGTAAATCAAATCGGAACGCTTACCGAAACTCTTGATGCAATTGAAATGGCAAAAGTTGCAGGCTACACAAATGTTATCAGCCACCGAAGCGGCGAAACTGAAGACACAACAATTGCAGATATTGCCGTTGCAACCAATGCAGGGCAAATTAAAACAGGCTCTGCTTCACGTTCGGATAGAATTGCAAAGTATAATCAACTTCTTAGAATTGAACAGGAACTTGATGCAACTGCAATTTTCCCGGGTGTTTCGGCGCTAAATTATAACGGTTAATTTTTAATTGTAGTTTTATGTGTCACCCTTCATCTGTTAGCTAACGGACGAAGGGTGGCATTTCTTTTATTAACAAAATTTTATTCCAGATATATTCAAACAATAATTCTCATCTAACAGGATTTGATATGAACAACCAGCATTTACAAAACTGCAGCAACATAATCAAAAAAAACAAGGTTGAGTTTATAGACTTAAAAGCAATTGATTTAACTGGCAGACTTCATCATATAACTCTTCCGTATTATCCCAACATATTAGAAAAACTTATGAAGGAAGGCGTTGGATTTGACGGCTCAAGTTACGGCTTTCGCAAAGTTGAAAACAGCGATATGATTATGATGCCCGATCTTACAACAGCAAAGATGGATCCTTTCCGCGATGCGCCTACTTTAAGTTTTTATTCGCATATTGTTTTCACCGACGAGAAACGCTCGCCTTTTAATCAGGATGGCAGATATCTTGCAAAACAGGCGAATGATTTGTTAAAGAAAACCACAGGTGCAGATAAATCTTTATGGGGACCCGAATTTGAATTTTATATTTTTTCCAAAGTGGAGTATGATACAAGAACAGCTTCATCATATTACCGCGTTGAACACGCCGAAGAGTTTTACAAAAAAGCATATCACGCAGCAAATCCTTTTGATGAGTATGATGATTTCCGCGATGAAGCAAGCAAGCTTTTAAAAGCACAGGGAATAAATGTTAAATATCATCATCACGAAGTTGGAGAGCGCGGGCAGCAGGAAATTGAAACTTACTTTAGTGATTTGCTCGACACCGCCGACAACATAATCACGGCAAAATATATTCTCTTCAACTTTGCAAAACAAAAAGGTTTGTTCATAACATTTATGCCCAAACCAATGTATCAGCAGGCTGGCAACGGAATGCATTTGCATCTTTACTTAACCAAGAATGGAAAAAATCTTTTCTATAAAAAAGGCGAATATGGTAATATCAATCAGCTTGGCAGATATTTTATAGGCGGTATGTTAAAGCACGGACCTGCGCTTTCGGCATTTACAAATCCAAGTACAAACTCGTACAAAAGATTGGTGCCGGGTTTTGAAGCGCCTGTTGCATTAACTTATGGACAGGGAAACCGCGCCTCTGCAATTCGCATCCCAAAATATGTTTCTAATCCTGATGAAACACGCTTTGAATATCGCCCGCCGGACGCAACTGCGAATCCATATTTATGTTTGGTATCAATGCTGCTTGCTGGAATTGACGGAGTTGTAAATAAAATAGATCCTGTAAAAGAAGGTTATGGACCGATAGACAAGAATTTTCTTGATGCCAATTTTAACGAGAAGATACATTTCCTTCCGAGAAATTTAGCCGAAGCATTGGATGCTCTTGCTGCCGATAACGAATTCTTAAAGCGCGGCGGAATATTTACGGATGAATTATTGGAACAGTGGGTAAAAACAAAAACCGAAGAAATAAATGCAATCGGTACAATGCCGCATCCTTTTGAATACAAAATGTATTTTAATTTGTAGAAAGTTTTTATAAGGGTTGTCAGTTAATTACTGTATTGCTGACAACTCTTTATAAACCATCTCAACATCCAATTCTTTAATGCACTTGAATTGAACATCTGTGAGTGAACAGGTTAATGGTTTTGGTGAGTAGAAAAAACAGGGCGAACATTCAAGATTAAGTGATACTATTTTATGTTCGGTTTTCCAGGGGCGAATGTAGCATGTGTTTGTTGGTCCTATTATAGCAATAACTTTTAATTGCAACGCGGAGGCAACATGCATTAATGCCGAATCGTTGGTTACAAACACATTGCAGCGCTTCATTATTGCTATGTTTTGTTTGAATGATTGTGTTGATATGATATAACAATTATCCGAATCAATCATTGTGTTGATTGATGATTTTAATTCTGATTCCTCCTGTCCGCCGAATAAAAATATTTTTGCATTTTTTTCTTTGATTAATTTTTTGCCAAGCTCTGCAAACTTTCCGGGTTCCCATCTCCGCTTAATGTGATTTTTTAATGTGGCGCAGCCTGCGTGAAAACCAATTACTAAATCATCATCATTTATTTTTTTAATGGAAAGAAATTCAATCGCAAATAATTTATCTGCTTTGCTTAGAAAAATTTCCAGAGCCGGCTCATCACGTAAACTTTTATAAAGTAATTTTTCAATCAGCTTTATATTTGTTTGTACATTATGCACGGAATCGTTTTCCTCAATCATTACATTATTTAGCCAGCCGAGATTTTGCTTGTGCATCCTTAAATAATCAACAGCGGCGCGCTGCTTTGCCCCGATTAAAAAACTTATAATGTTGTATTCTTTTCTGTTGGATGGATAAACATTAACGGTTGCATCGTATTTATTTCTTAATCCCAAAACAAAATTAAACGAACTAAGTGCGCCTTCTTTAAGAAAATCAAAAAGAATTATATTATTTAAATTCGGATTGTCATCATAGATTTCCTTAGTTCCGTTAAACATAACGAGGGCATCAATCTGTGCAGATGGAAGTGCCGAGCGCAGCAGTTTTAGCGCAGGCGTAAACATAAGTGCATCGCCAATGCCGGAAAGCGCTATGATTAAAATTTTCATAATTGCATTGTATTGAAATGAAAAGAGGTTATGCCAAATCTTAAATTGAAAGATGTTTACCATAACCTCTAAAAAAATAATTATCAGAACTAAGGCTTTTTAGTTGTATCGCCGCTGCCGCCCTGCATAAGTGATTTATAATGTTCGATATTTTGCTTTACATTCGGGTCATTCGGAACAAGCCTACCTATCTGCCGCCATAATTCGTAAAGTTTATCATTCCTCTGCTGTGTTTCATAAAGCTCAAGCAAAATTCTATAAGGGCTAAAATACGAGTTCAGGTCATTAGGATTTTCAGCTAATCGTTCCAGAGCAAGCTTCTCAACTTCCGAAGAAAGTTTATTATACTTTTCTTTAGAACCGGCACGCAAATAAAGTTTGCTTATCTCTGAAAGTAAACCAACATCCATAGGCATTAAAGCCATTGGCATTTTCGCTTCCATTTCATCCAATGTTTTTACTGCAAGATCATTTTCGCCTGTTTCTAAATAATCAAGCGTTAATCTTATAAAAGCATTTTGATAATTTTGGGTCATACGTTTATGGTTGTCATCAAAGAAAATATTGGGATCATTTAGCCCGCGGAATTTAAAGCCGGGTTGATAATCTTTACTGTATCCAACTGCTTCGGTTAGATTTGCTTTTAAAATATTTCTCTCAATAAATTCTTCATTACGCTTTCTCATTTGCGGAACAAGTCGAAAAGCCATTCCTTCCATTCGTAAATAATCGCTCGAGCCTATTTTGCTGTCTTCGGAACAGGTAACTGCAAAATAAATAGGTCGTTCCCAGTTGTTTGCTTCGATAATTTCTTTAACCATTAAATCCTGTACTCTTACAGCCTGAATTTCTCCGTAATTAAGAGTTGGATTCATAGTCCAGGAAATTGAACCTTTACTAAACATTGATGTATCAGTTAAGCTGAACTGCTGCACAATATCCGAGAACGAAACACTGGCGGAAGGTTTGGGTAATGGAATAGAAATGGTTTTAGCTTTCCACTGTATTGGTCTTAAATCTTGTTCATTAATATTCTGGTCGGGTAATCTGATTTTTACAGTTCCAACTTTATAAGGATCGTTATTCTTTAACTGCTGAATGTACCAATGGGTGTTAAGCAGACTTAGATTAACAACTTTAACATCTCTTCTTACACCTTCAACATCCTGTAAATACCAGAGAGGGAAAGTGTCGTTATCACCGTTAGTAAACAGTACGGCGTTTGGCGCACAACTTTGTAATAAGTTATAAGAATAATCCCAAGGCATCCAGTTGTTCGATCTATCGTGATTAAAATAATTTGCCTGTAACATTCTGATCGGCACAAAACCAATACCGAGTGCAAGCACAGTAATTACAGCAAAATTTAATGCAGGTTGTTTACTTATTTTTGATTGTAAAAGATCAATTAAACCTCTTACCCCAAATGATATCCAGATAGCAAAAACAAAAAAAGCGCCTACATAAAAATAATCTCTTTCGCGCGGCTGCGGTTCCTGCTGGTTTTGATAGAAAGCAGTTAAGTGACCCATCAAAATAAACATAATCATAAAAGCCGATGCCATTTTCCAATCTTTACGGAAATGAAAATATATACCCAACAAACCAAGCAGGAATGGAATACCGAACAACGAATCTTTTGCTTCACCTGCAAAATTTATTTTTAACAATCCGCCGAAAAAGTTTCCAATATCATTAAACGGTGCAATGTTAGCGCCCTGATCCTGTTTCCATCCTTCGCGTCCGGCAAAGTTCCACAATAAATATCTCGTCATCATGTGGTTCATTTGATAAGTGTAGAAGAAATCTAAATCGGAAGCATAATTTGTATAAACAACCTGTTGATGCGGCTCTGTGGCAAATCTTCTTTTGAAAGTGGGGAAGTCGCCGTATTGTTCACGGTTAAGATATTTAACAAGTTCTGTAAAAGTATCGGGATCATTTTCATCCATTGGCGGATTTTGATTTGAGCGAATAATAACCATCGCAAAAGTCATAAATCCAAGTAAAACAAAAAGTGCAGACATAAAGGCTAAGTGCATTGTGGGTTTAGATTCTTTTCTTGTGTAATGAATTCCAAAACCTAAACCGGCAAAGATCAGTATAAGTATAAACACTTCAACAACAATGTTATCACCGCCAACTACAGTCATAATTTCGGGCAAATATTTAACAACGCCCGGATAAGTTGCAAACAAAGCAATGCCGCCGATAATCATAGGCATATAAAATGAGTTTCTTGTAAAAACCTTTTTATAAAAAATACCCATTATCGCTATGCTTATAATTACAAAAATGGCTTTAAACTTTGTATCAAAGGCTTGATATTCTTCCATATCCGGCGCTGTTTGAGATTTTTCGCCAGCCCACCATACCAAAGCGAAAATTAATATTATTGCAGAATGTGCTAAAAAAATGTACCCTGTTTTTTTCAACTCTTCTTCATCTGTTACATATTTTCTAAAAGCAACAATCATTGCAACTGGAACAATTGCAAGTATGCTCATAAGATGAACGCCTGTTGATAAGCCCGCAAGATATGCGATCATCAAAATATATTTTTCACTGTCGCTGTTATCAGCGCGTTCGTTCCATCTTAAAATCAGATAAGTAACGGCAGCAAAAATAAAAGTACTAAAAGCATAAACTTCGGCTTCAACGCCGTTAAACCAAAATGTATCGCTAAAAGAAAAAGCAAGAGCGCCGATTGCTGCGGAAAGATATGTTGCCAGTGCATCAAAAAGATTATCGGCTTTTTTGCCTTTATAGTTTTCCACAAGTTTTACAATAATTAAATAAAGCAAAAGAATTGAAAGCGCTGAGGAAATGACCGAGATTAGATTTACTCGAAATCCAATGTTATCACCAATAGGAAGTTTTGAAAAAATATTTCCAATCAGTAAAAAGAATGGCGTACCCGGAGGATGCGGCACTTGCATAGAGTAAGAAGCGGCGATAAACTCCCCGCAATCCCAAAATGAAACTGAAGGCTGCACTGTATTAAAAAGAACGAAAAAAGAAATTACAAAGACTACACCTGCAATAACTTTGTTGAGCAAATTAAAGTTCATATTCCCTCGTATTTACAATATCGAATTATTGATAAAAATTATGATTGATTGTTTTTAATATTTAGACGCACTAATCGGATTCGTTACTGCTTTTCTTGAAAAAGTGATCGTACTTGGAAGTATCAACCGGCGAGTAAAATTTATCGTAAAGTTCTCGTAATCTTTTCATAGAAACAGTATCAAAATCTTCATCATCCTTCTGGCGCTTCAAGAATTTTTTAAAATCCTCAAGATCAATTCTATTCATTTTACTTTCAAATTTTCTCAAAAAATCTAAATAATTTTGCTGATCTCTGAATGACATTTAGAATACCTTTCTTAAAGGATGATCAAATTTAACGGGCAAAAAATAAACAAACTTTAAGTGGCAAAAAAATTGCCGCAGGCATTCTTTGTCTAATAATTGCTGCTTTCTAATTCAACAAAAAAAATTGATTCGTGAGGTAGGCTTGGTTCAATTATTATCTTTTAAAAATTTATAAATCAAAATGAACAACCAGACCTGCCCCGATTAGGAAATGATTAAAGTTCAATCGCAAATCTCCGCCATCAACATACATGTATTTTCCCGTAAGATTTATTAAAGATTGTTCTGAAAGATGAAAGACCGTTCCGCAGCCTAAACCTGCGCAGAATTTTGTTTGATAACCTGTGGATTCTGTTGTGGGCTCGCCGTATGCGCCCTGAAATTCGGCAGATACTTTTAATAAATTAACTCCTATTTCGGCAACGGCAAATAATTGGTCATAAAAAAAGTATTTTACAGCGCCTTTAACCGGAATAGATTTTAAATCGAAGGTTGTTACTTTTCCATTTACAGCAATTGGTTTAATATCAACAGGCATTGTTAAATATCCGCTTAATAATTGAAGACTAATTTTTTCATTTAATGGATATTCAACAAACAAAGACCAGTTGCTTCCTGTTTTTGCAAGGTCAGCTAAATCGCCAACGGGAACCGCAACATCATAACCACCGCCAACACTTAACCGGTTTTGGGAAAAAACTGTGAATGTTAGCAAAATAAAAATTGCTGCCGTAAAATATGCTTTCATACAAACTCCTTTTTGAGTGGTAAGATATTAAAAAAATGTAAGAATTAAACAGATTTAATTTTTGAAAAGAACTGTTTTATTTTGCTTGCTAATATAATGGAACTGACGGGTTTCGGTATATAATCGTTAAAACCGTGTTTTAATATTACCTCTTTATCCCCAACCATTGCTTTTGCAGTAACTGCATAAATTGGAATGTGTGCTAAAGACGAATTGGCGCGTATATTTTTTAAGGTTTGAAATCCGTCCATTTCCGGCATCATAATATCTAAAAGTATAAGATCGGGTTTATGGTTTTCCAGAATTATCAAACACTCAATGCCGCTTTTTGCGGTATAGGTTTTACATCCAATGGATTCAATCATTTCGTTTAGTGTAAAAAGAGTATCAGCATCGTCATCAACAATTAAAACAACACCAACAAAATCATTTAATGTTTCAGCTTTAACCACACTATTTTCAAAACTATCAATTGATACAACATCATTTCCGTTTACAGTGTTTGATTTTTCTTTTCCTTCAACCGGTGCACTGTTACTTTTCTCAATGGTTTCAATTGCTAATTTACTTGCAGCAGCAAGTAAAGTTTTTCTTTCTTCGTTTGAAATTTGTTTTGAACAAGCTAAAATAATGGGGACATGATTGGTCAAGGGATCAGATTTTATTTTAATAGAAGCATTTATTCCGTCTATATCCGGCAGCATTAAATCAACAACCACAAAATCGGGTTTTGATTCTGAAATTTTACGAATTGCATTTTTGTTTTCAACAAACTCAAATTCTATTTGGTTTGCATTAAAATCACGTGTGATATTATCAAATGTAGTCTGGTTATCAAGAACAAAAGAAATTTTCTTTCCATTTTTATTGGATTCATTTTTGGTTTTATTTACAAGAAAATTCAAAAAATCACTTGTCATCGGTTTGATTAGTTTATCCAGATTGCTAATAGTAAAAGCAACTACTTTATAATCAAATAATGAGAGGAAAATGACAGGAATTTTTACTTCTGATTCCTCATCCCGTTTTGGCATCACAATATCAAGTATTATCGGAAGAGTATTGTTATCAAGAATAAATTTGTTGTTAAAATCTTCGTTCCCGTGTTGGAATACTTCGTAACCTTTTAATGTAAAATATTTTGCAACATCATTTCTTAATTCTGCATTATCATCAATTACATATATGACTTTTTTAGTCTTGGTTTCAGCAGTTATTTTGTTATCAAACACCGCAGCTATTCGTTTGTTTTTTTGAAGCGCAAAAACAAGTGGAATGGTGAATGAAAAAACCGAACCTTCGCCTTCAAGACTTGAAACAGAAATTTCTCCGCCGAGCAGTTGAACTAATTTTTTGCAGATTGCAAGCCCCAAGCCTGTGCCGCTATACTTTCGCGATGTTGCGCCATCAATTTGCCGGAACTCATCAAAAATAATTTTTTTATTATCTTCGGATATGCCGATTCCTGTATCACTTACCGAAAACAACAAAAAATTATTCGGTGTAATCTGAACTGATAATTCCACTTTACCCTGATAAGTAAACTTTAAAGCATTTCCTATAAGGTTTATTAATATTTGTAAAACCCTCTCTCTATCCGTAGTAACAAAAACTCTTGTATTACATTTCCGCTGGACGTTGAATTCCAAACCTTTTTCAAGAGCAAGTGGTGTTGCGATATTGGTAACTTCTTCAATAATTTCTTCAAGAATCAAATCATCCTCAATAAACTCTAATTTGCCCGTTTCAATTTTGGACAAATCAAGTATATCATTAATAAGATTCATCAATCTTTTGCCGCTTTTAAGAACGACTAACATTCGCTCCCTGTCTTTATTGCTTAACTGCGCTTTTTCGATTATTAATTCAGTTAATCCAAGAATTGAGTTCATTGGCGTACGAAGCTCGTGAGACATGTTCGCAAGAAACTGGGATTTTAATTTGGTAGATTCTTCAGCTTTTTGTTTCTGTATTTCCAACTCTTCTGCTTTTGTTTGAAGCTGAGAACTAAGATGAGTTAGTATTTCGTTTTGTTTAATAATTTGTTTGTTCTGCTGCTGGAAATCATCGTTAAGTTTTTTCAGTTCCTCCACAAAATTTTCTAACTGAATAACTGCTTTGGCATTTGTTAATCCGATTGCTAACTGCTCCTGTATTTTTACAAGATAATCAGTTGCATCGTGGTCTGGCTTGTTTAATGATGCCAATTCTAATATAGCAATAACTTTATTGTTATATATTACAGGTATTAAAATCAGATAGCCAATATTCAAGTCGGCGGTACCAGTATGTAAAGTAGGCAAATTATTATAAGAAGAAATTTCAAGTGGTTCTTTAGAATTTATTATAAGTCTGTAAAATTCATTTCGTTCTTGATTGTGTTCTTTATTTGTTAATCCGTGAGAGTAAGCAAGACTAATTTGATCACCATCAACAGAGTAAAGAGCACCTGCAAGAAATCCACAAGTGCTTATAATTTTTTTAAGTGCAGCTTTTGATATTTCTGTAAACGAAGCATTTTGATTTATGAGAGTAATAAATTCGGCATATTCATTTTTAATACGTTGATTTTTTTCGAGTTCATCTAGCATAAGGTTAAATGCACTACCAAGTTTTCCTATCTCATCATCACTTTTAACTTTAATGCGTGTATTAAAAAATCCAGCTTTTGTTTGCTCGGTTGCAAAATTAAGATCAGCAATCCGCTCTCTTAATTTGTAAGTTAACAGGAAGGAAAGAATTACGGCAATTATAATACCAGCAATACTAATAAGAATTATAATATTTCTTAATACAATCCTTAATTCTGCAAATTCACTGTGTGATTTAAACAAAACAAATGAAATCTGATTACTGTAATCGGTAAAATTATCTGTTTTAAATAAGGTTGCAATAATATCTGAAGTTTCGGAGGAGCCAACAAAAATATTAGAGATTTTTTCTTTGCTTAAAAAATCATAAGCCCCGTTATAAAGAAAAATGTTGTGCAAATTAACTGACGAATTAGACACTTCGGCAGTATAATTATCAACAATTAGAGCAACATCAGAACCTGATCTCTTAGCTAAATCGTCAAGTATATCGCTATTAATTATTTTACCAAAATAGTAAAGTTTGCCGTCCGATATTTTTTTTATATTTATAACAGCATAAGGATTTAATTCAAGAAAACTCTTAATTGTAAAATTGCTATCGGGTAATTGTACCCAGTTTTTTGCGGATGCTCTAAAAATCGAAATGCTATCTGCGGGGTCGGCTTCTAAAAAAAAATCGTTTAGATCGGCAACAAGAATTTTTCGATCAAATAGTTGTTCCGGATTTTTTTCGGTTAAGGACAGGAATTCCTTCTCAATATCATTAATAAACGAGCGGTAAATAAATACAAAGTTTCGCGATGATTCAACAATATCTTTGGACTGCTGGGAATTTAAAGTATTATACATTGCAGAATAAAAAGCAACGGCAGCACTACCCAGCACTATGGCAACTACAAGAAGATTAACAAGTATTATTCGATAGCTTATTTTCATCAGTTATCATTCTTTTTGTAAAACCCTTCTAATAGTAATAAGAAGCTCGTCAAAGTCATAAGGTTTTGTAATAAAATCTTCCGTAACCATTCTTTCCGGATCTACTGCAGCTTCAATATCTGCATAGCCAGTTAAAACAATAACTTTTGTTTTAATATTTCTTTCTTCAAATGCTTTTAATACTTCCAAACCGTCCATCTCAGGCATTTTAAGATCCAAAAAGACCAGCTCAGCAGAATTTCTGGAAAGATATTCAAGTGCTTCAATTCCGCTATTTACAAAATCAGCATTGTAGCCAACCTCTTCCAGTTCTTCTTTAAGAATGGAACAAAACATTTTATCATCATCAATTATTAGAATAGATTGCATTTATTTAAAATCCTGAGTTTTTTCTTCTGCGCCAGATTTAAGTCTAAAGTTTTCTAATCTTTCGTTATGTAAGTCTCTTTCTTTTTTAATCAATTCTTTATTAACGATCGGGTCATTAAATCTTTCTCGTAAAGTAGGGAGTAATTCAACTTTATACAAAATAACTAATTCTTTTTTGGAAATTGTTTTGGAATCTGAACCTGTCAAATATCTTATGCCAAAAAACCACCACGGCAAGTCTTTAAGAATTGGTATTCCACTTCTGGAATAAGCTTCTTCATTAGTGAACAAGCCGCCGATAACATTTTCCTCTCCATTTAGAGATAAAACCTTAGTTTGCGCAGTAGTCTTTTTAACCTGTGTAGAAGTAGCCCCGCCCAAGAAAGAGCTTCTTTCTACTTGTAGATCAAGAAGTATGTAACTAATTCCGTCTTCTTCTAAAACGGTAGGTGTAACAGTAATCATTGTACCGGTCGGATAAAATTTTTCAATAGTATTGCCAGCAAAATCTTTTGTAAGGATTGAAAAATCTGCACCAACTTGAATATTACCCTGTTGTTTATTCCTAACCACAATATTTGGACTGGCAATAACTTCGCCTAGGCCATTTGATTCGAATGTATTAAATAAAGCAGTCGCTCTGCCGTAAAGATTTCCAACATTAAAATCGGCTGCACTTTTAATATTAAATAAGTTTCCAGTTGAACTGGCTTCATCTTCGGCACTTTTACCGGATGTTATTAATTCCGAATTTATGCTTACTCCATTACCTGCCAAAATTAGTTTCCAATCCAATCCAAGATTTTTAGCTTCATTTACATCCAGCTCAAAGAAAACAGCTGAGATTTTTACTTCTCTGGCGTCAAGGGAAGCATAATCAGCAGCTTCATCCTTTTTAATTATACTTGCTGTACCGCCGGGCTTTAAAACTATAATTGAGTTTTCAGTTTCCTCATAAATCAAACCATTGTATTTTACAATAATAGAAAGAGCTTTATCGTAAAGCATGTTTGCAATTTCAATTCCTATTGGAGAATTTAAATTTGCTCTCGAGATGATTTGTTTGCCAGTTGTGCTTTCGCTTATCTTACTTAGAAGAGCAATGGCTTCATTAAAAGGAATGGTTTCCGATAGGCTAACCAGTTCATCCGGATTTTTGCTGTTGGATAATTCCCTTTCCAATTGTCTTTGTGGTAATAAGTTTGCCACTAAAAGAACAAACAAAAACAATAAAAATATTCTTGTTTTCATATTATTTCTCATTTTCTTTATTAATAATTCCTTCACGATTTAATTGCAGCGTAACATTTTCAATAATACCACCTTTATTAAGGATAAATGTAACGTTATTATTTTCATAATCAATTTTGGTTAAATAACCGAGATATACTTGTTCACCTTCCCACATTAAATAAGTATTTCCGCTGCCGTCGGCAATAAAAGCACCTTCAGGTATCAAGGCTAATAATCTGGCGCTTTGTACATCCAATAAACCATCAATATTCGGCATAATTTCATTTCGTATAGCAGGATAGAAAGGATCATAAATTTGCGGTGATGAGAGATTATTCTCAACATAAGTAGCTGGTGTAAAGCGGTCGTCCATAGAAAAATAAACCCGCACAACTATACTAAAATTTACTAAATACAAAGGTACGCCATCATCTTCTTGAGTTTTTACAAGGTTACTTAAATTTACACTTTCTACTTTTTTAAGTTCTTTGCTATTTTCAATTGCATAAATGAGATTATAAGCTTCATTAAAAAAGCCAAATCCCTCTAATGAATATGTATAATAAAAGAATTCCCTTTCCGGTTTCTTGTCGTTAAATACAATATTTACTTGAAAATTTTCGGAATACTTATCTGAAAGATTATTTACAAAAGTATAGAATTTTAAAGAAGATAAATCTTTGGGTATGTTAAAAGGTCTATTGGTTAGAATCGAATCAATACTGTTTGATTTAACAAGCAGATTATCATATTCAACTTGTAACTCTTCTTGGTTTAAAGCTTTTGATTGAAGATCATTTAGCTTTGCTTTCTTTTCATCCAGATCACTGCTCTGGAAAAAGTATAAGTATGTTACGGCAGCGATTATAATAATCAGCAGCAAACCAACTAAGCCTAATGTACTTCTTAATTTTTTATTCATTTTATATATCTATATGATGAAATATTAAATTTTAAATCGTACTGGAAGATTTTTTCTTCTCTTAGAGTTTCATTTGTTAAGTTATTTAATACAGCTCCTTTTAGATTATAAGAAACATCTGCCGGAGAGTATTTTGATACCGAATAGCCATTCATACTTATGCTGTTATTATCATTTGATAGTTGTGTTATCCAAATATCTTTTTCTATTCCGTAATACTCGGAAACATCTTTCAAAATATTAATCCACATTTTTGTGCCAACGGCAGCAGAATCTAAAATTGTAACTGTTTGATCAAATCCCCCAATTCTTCCTTTCAGTTCTGCAATTTTATCAAGAGTTAACCTGTTTTGAGAAATTATTTTATTTTTTTCTGCTATCTGCTTATCAAGTTTTGCTAATTCCTCATTGTTTTGCAGCATCTTAATAGTAAATAAAAAGGCTACAAGAAATATTAACGGAAGCACCAAAAAACTATGCCACGAAAATTGAAAAAGTTTTTGTTCTTCAGAAATATATTTTGGAAGTAAGTTTATGCCTTTATGTTCTTTTGCCGCCTCATCAAAATATTCAGTAATTACTGAAATCGGCACGCAGAAGGATGAAAACTTTGATTTAGCTTCTTCCTCCAAACTTGAAAGATCAACATCATCAAATTCTAATCTGCTAACATTTGCTTCCGGAAAGGTTCCATAAAAGGAAAGAATAAGATTTTCGGAATCATCTTCACCGCAAACAATTATATTATCTAAGGAGGGAATCCCGCCATTTTCCATTTCAAGAAGTATTTTGGAAAAATAAACATCATAAGAACGAATGTTTGTTGTTCCCATATCCTGGGTGGCGCCTAAATATTTTAATTTTTTACCCTGTAAAAAGATTAATTTACTATAATCCTTTCCTATATAAACAATCAGGCTTTTATCATCAGGAAAGAATTTTTTTCTCTTTGCAACATAATAAGCTAATGCAATATCTGCGCTTTTAATGGTTGGAATTCTAAAGTGCTTTTTTCCGAGATGTTCGGCAATACCTTTAGCCAGATTTACACATCCAATAGGTCCATCTACAAAGGCAGCCAAATATGAATTTTCGGATAAATCAATAAAATCCATACTATCTTTTTTTACATCAACACCTTTATGCAGTTTTATATCAGAGATCAGCTCATCAAATAATTTGCCGCCTTTTAATCCTTCTTTAGTTTCAATAGAATGATAATTCATTGATGGTTCGGTAAGTGCTGGAATAAAAACCAGTTTGCTTAGGTTTTGACCTGAAAGAGCGGCACCAAAAGAACTCATACTCGAAATATCCGATTCATCAAATGATACCGAGGATTGTGTATCCCGTTCTTCAAAAAACACATCTTCTTGTTTTGAACTGAATACATCGTTTGATTCCAATACTGAGCCGGATGATGTTACTCCAATAGAGGATGCGCTCAAAACTTTTATTTTGCTGCTGCTTTTTTCCTGCTGGATAACAACAAACTTTGTATCATTTCCTTCGCAATATAAACAAGCTACTGTTTTCATAATTAAGCCGTTAAAATTTGCTGAATTCTTGTTTTATTATTTGAATGGGCTATTGCTGTTTCTAATGAAATTTTCTTAGCCATATATAATCTTTTCAAATCTTGTTCCATAGTAATCATACCTAATGCACCACCCTGGTTAATCATCATATATATTTCACTTGTATTGTTATTTTTTATTGCAGCCTTTACACTTGGCGTTACAACCAAAACTTCTTTAACCATAATTAAAGTTCCATCAATTCCTCTAACAAGTTTTTGCGATATAATGGCGACCAACACATCTGCAAGGCGGTTTCTAACTCGTTCCTGTTCGTTTACTTCACATTCAGCCAAAATTCTATCAATAGATTCTACAGCAGAGCTTGTATGCAAAGTTGAATAAACTTTATGCCCAGTATCTGTTATTTCTAAAGCTGCCGATATTGTTGCAGGGTCTCTCATTTCACCAATAACTATTACGTCCGGATCCTGGCGAAGAGCCTGGACTATTCCATCTTTAAACGATAATACATCTTTGCCAACTTCTCTATACTTGATTAGCGACATAAAAGATTTGTGAACATATTCGATCGGGTGGGCGACTACAATAATGTGAACAGGTTCTGTTTGATTATATTCATGTATGATGGAATCAAGAGTGCTTGATTTTCCTGAGCCTGTTATTCCTGTTATTAAAACCAAACCTTGTTTGACAATACCGTGTGTTAAGATTTTGTTTATGTTAGCACCAAAACCAAGCGATGTCAAAGGACGAGTTGTAGCATCAATTGCTCTCATATTTAGTGCAAGTGTGTCCATATCGTAAAAAGCATTACATCTGAATCTGTAAATCGTCTTTTTTAATTCAATAAAAAAAGTATGGCTAAAATCCAAACAACGATTTTTATCCAAGAATAATCTTTGTTTTTCATTTAATAAATTAGCGATAATAATGCATGCTTCATCTTCACTGATAACAGGCAGTTCACGTATTCTATATAGTTTTCCAAAAATCCTCATCCAAACAAAACCAATATTTCCATTTCCGCCAAATTCTATATCAGAAGCATTTTTTTCTATCATATATGCAAGGCATTTATTAAAAAAGTCTCTTAATACTTGTCTATCTCTGCTTGGCAATCGCCCAATCTCTTCAAGAATAATCGAAACCCTTTCGCTCCCGTAAGTTTCGGGAGGGATTTTTGAAATTAGAGTTTGTAATATTGATTTATCTAAAGAAATATTCATAAGAGATTTTATTTTGTTATTTATTATAGAAAACTATACCAGAAAATTTATTGGTAACTTTCCATTAAAACAGTTGATTTTGGAGCTAATTACATAAATTAGCAGGTAAATATTACGTAAAAGAAAAAAATATTTACTATTCACTACTTGTACCTGCAATTACTTCTTCGATAGAAGTTATGCCAGCCTTTACTTTTTGAAATCCCGAATCCCTTAAACTAAGAGTTCCATCTTTTTTAGCCTGAATTCTTATTTCTTCTTCATTTATTTCGTTTTTAGATGTAACAATTATTTTACGGATATCCTTTGTAAAGTATAAAGCCTCGTGTACCGCAATACGTCCTTTAAATCCCGTATTATTGCACATTTCACATCCAACTGATTTATAAATCTTATATTCTTTCCAATCTTCAGGTTTTTCGCCCAAAGCGGTAAAATAATTTTCATCTATACTATCGTGTTCCTTTTTACAGCTTTCGCATAACCTTCTTATCAATCTCTGAGCAACAATAAGATTGATTGCATAAGCAATAAGAAAAGGTTCAATACCCATTTTATACAATCTGGAAACAGCACTCGGAGCATCGTTTGTATGAAGGGTTGAAAAAGTTAAGTGACCAGTATTTGCGAGTTTTATAGCAGTTTCTGCGGTTTCTTTATCTCTCATCTCACCAACAAGTACAATATCCGGATCGTGCCTTAAAATGGATCTTATTGCCTGCTCAAAATTCATTTTATACCCAATTTTAAGCTGTCTTGCTCCCGCAATAACATATTCAACAGGGTCTTCAATTGTAAGCACATTATATTCGGGAGTAATTACTTGATGTAATGCGGCAACAAGAGTTGTACTTTTACCCGAACCGGTTGGACCTGTGAGAATAACCATTCCTTGAGGTTCGTTGATTGCTTTAACGAACGAGGTTTTTGTGTAGCCGACCAAACCTAACTTGTCAAGATCCTTAATTACTTTTCTATCATCCAGAATTCTTATTACAATACTTTCAAATTTGTTTTTTAGTTCGGTACCAACCATAGGCATTATAGAAACTCTGAAACGAATTATGTGACCATCAATCTGTCTTTGCATAAAGCCATCTTGAGCCATTTCCCTTTCAAATCTGTCCATTCCCTTGGATCTATCTTTAACTACAGCAGCAATTGCTTCGGGCAACATACTTTCCTGAGTGTACCATATTTGTAAATTGCCATCAACGCGAAACATAATGTCTGTTTTATTACCGCTTCGCGGCACTATGTGAATATCACTTACACCTTTTCTAACTCCCTCAACTAATGCGCCTTCAACTAAATTTATAAGGGCGCTTTTGTTTATTTCAGATTCAAGTTCGGCTTCATCAAGTTTTGTTTCTTCTTCTGCCCCTAATTCCATCCCCGTATCTTGAATTGCTTTTAAAAATAAGTTTTCAGGAGGGATGACAATATTAATTAGTCTATCAAAGTCTTTTTTCTTAATAAAAATAACTTCATATTTTTTTGCATTAAGATTAAAAGCAATTCTAGGGATATTTCGGTCTGTAGGATCTATTGCAGCAAGTATTAACTTATCCTTTATCTTCTCATCATATTTGTAAGGGATTATATGATGTTTAAGCATCTCTTCTTTAAGTGCTTCACCCGCGCCATTAATTAGATTTTTGATAAAATCTACTCTGCTATCAGGTACCTCTTCGGGTTTTATATCAAATTCTCGAAAAGCATAAAGCAGCGCGACTTCTTTAAAGATCACATCATGATCATAACTAAAATCCTGAACTAATATTTGTGCAACGTTACGTTTTACTTTGCCAGGATCGTTTGTCTTTACTGCTTGAACTTTCTCCAACATCTGTACATCAATTATTCCCTTTTTTAAAAGGAGATAACCGATTTTGTCGGTCATTTCGCGCTTGGTTTCAATCATACAATATTCTGATCTATGTTATAAATTATCGAGGTTTCGCCCGGTTGTTTGGGGCTAACAACTGCAGTTTCAGCAGAAACTAATGTAAGTAATATCATTACAATCATTATTATCATAGCAATCACAACCTGTACAAGTTCTATAAGATTTTTTAGTTTATAAACGGTTTCCGTTTCATAGTAGTTTGCTAGCTGAATAGCTGTTTCCTTTATTGTACCCGTTTCTTCACCCGAATGAAATCTTGATATTGCAGTTTCAGTAAAAATACCCGTAGCTTCAAAAGCTTCTGATATTCCAATTCCTCTTTGCGTCATCATAGGAATGGCAACATTCTTTATTCTATCCTCAAAATATTTATTATCAGTTGCTTCGGCGGCAATTCTTATCGGTTCAATGCTTTCGGCGGAACCGCTATAAAGTGTGTAGAAAACTCTGCAAAAAATTTCAATTAATGTTTTATGAATAATAGATCCCATAATAGGGGCTTTCATTTTGTATTTATCAAAAAAGTAGCCTCCTTTGGGGGTTTTTATGTAAATAATAAATAATATGGGAGGACCCAAAAAAATTGCAGCTATAACTAAAGGGTAATCAATCATAAAATTGCTTATTTTTAATGTAAAAGCAGTCATTGGTGGAACTTCCATTTTAAATCTTTCAAATAACTTTGCAGTTTCCGGAAAGATATATCCAACATAAAACATAACTGCCACCAACAATACAAAAACAGTTACCATTGGTGTTACCAAGGCACTTCTTAAACTTTTTCTAAATTCCTGGTTTCGCTCCAAAAATCTAACCGTAGCCATATAAATTTCAGCCATATTTCCGCTTTTTGAAGCTAAACCAAGCATATAAGCCGTAAATTTTCCAAATACATCCTGATATTTTAGAAAAACCATCTGGCTGTCTGTTCCTTTTTTCAATTCATTACTTATATCTTTAAGAGTATTTCTTAAAGTTGAATTAAGTGTATCGTTGATTAATAGATTTAGAATATCGCCATAAGCAAGTTTTTGATTAAGTAGATCAGCACTAATTTTAACAAAGGAAACAATATCATTAACCGGCGGCTTTCGTTGGAAATCCAATAGTTTTTTTATGATGGAAAGCGGTTTATACCCAAGTTTGGTTAAAGCATCATCAACTTCTTTTTTATTAAAAGCTTTTAATTCGCCGTTAACGGGTTTTTCTTTACCTCTTTGCGCTTTATAAATATATGTAGATTTTCTTTCTAACTTAACTAATTTCAGCTGGTTTTTTTCTACAAGGTTATTAACCTTTCTTTTTGCCTCGGCATATTTGGCTGCCGTTAGCGTACCAGTTATTGGCTGTCCGTTAGATTTTTTTGCGGAAAATTTTAATTCTACCATAATAATACTCTTAAAATTGGCTCAAAATGAAACATAAGGTTTATTTACAAAAAACCATATAATAAACATTAAAAAATATCAATAACACAGTAAATATTGTGCCATTTAAAAAATACAAAAACCATAGTATTAATAAGAAAATACTGACTAAGAAATGTAAATTTTACAATAAAATAGAATTTATTATGTTTTTTTCACATTTATGATAAATATAATTATCATAAAAGATTTAATTCACTCATCCTTAAAATTGTTTTATCGGATAATTTGTATTCGGGGAAATCACTTAAGATTTTTTGAAAATAAATTTTCGCTCTATCAAATTTAGAATGGCTCAATTCATAATTACATCTGTTTTCCAGTGTATAAGGAATTAGAATCACCATTTCAGATTCTATTTTATTAGGAAACTCTGACTTTCTAATGTTAAAATTAGGATCTGGTGCTGGATAATATTTATTATCTTTAACCACTCGATAACTTAATACATCAGGTATAATATATTCATTATTATTAAGTAATAATTTATTTGATAAAACATCCTCTAAAAATACATCCGCTGTGATATAATAATTTCTTTGGCTTTTCATAGAGTCAAAGTTTTTATATTTACTTTTTAAACCTAATTTATACCTTGGAAAAGGAAGCATCTCTTTATCAATAACATATACATCGCTTCTAATTTTAAGATGTTCTTGTAAATATAAAGAAGGAGAGGCAATTGCATTCCAAGAACCAGTTAGTAAGAGGGAAGTTGAATCTAAACTAGATAAAATTGACTTTGAATAGTCATAAAAGAAATAATTTTTTGATCTATCTATATTCTTGTAATTAACAAATGATTGGGAAATTACTGAAAAAGACAATAAAAATAAGAGAAATGAAACACTATGTTTATTACTAAAATAACTCAGTAAATAATATATTGAGATTCCTGCAAAAACAGCAAAAAATAAATATGCCAACAAAAAATATTCATTTATATCTGGAATACCATAATTAAGTGAAAAAAATAGAGTAAAAAATATTGATATTAGTGCAAAATAGAAAAATTTTCTTTCTATAAAGAAAGAAGCAAGATATCCTAAAATTATAAAGATTGTGGCGATTGAGAATTCACCCAAAATGAACTTATCTCTATTAAAATTAATGCTTAAACTGGAAATAAACACTAAAAACTGCTCATAAACGGTTTTTTTCCCATTAATCAATAAATGTTGAAAATAACTTCCCGTCAAATATTCTTGAAGAAAAGTCAAATTTGAAGGGTCTCCATACATAAATGCTTTTTCGGGATATACATTTGAATAAAACATCATACTTATATAAAATAGCGATGTTATAGAAAGCGAAAATAACATTAATATACTTAAGGCTTTAAAGGAAGTTGATTTAAAAGAATTTTTAGAAAAATACAAATATATTATGCCAGGTATAAGAAAAATGGTCATCAAATGGTTGGAAAATGAAAACCCAATCAATAAAAACACTTTCCACCAATCAACTATTATCGTTTTAAGATTCTTATTACTACATTTTTTTATATATACTTTTAATACAAAATACATTAAGGCTGAATAAAGAAGACATTGCAATGAATAAACTTCAATTTTCGAGCTTTGTATCCAAAAAGTAACGCTAAATGACAATGTCAGTCCACTAAATCCTGAAGAAATCATAATCCACTTGTTTTTGAATTCTAAATTTTGAGATGAGGTATTAGAGTACAATAATGGAAGTTTATTATCAATACTAAGAATTAGAAACGTAATTTTAATAACAATTAGTACTGCTAATGAGCAAAGCACAGCATTTAATAGGTTTAGTGCGTAAATAGTTTCTAAAAAGAAAAAAATATGATACCAAATATAACCAAGTAATGAAAACAGAGGATATCCTGATGGATGAGCTATCCCCAATGTAGCTTGTACAGCAGCCAATTCTCCCGAATCATTCTCTGAAAGAGTAGGAGATAAAGTACTTAGATATACTAAAAAAACGAAAAAAACAATTATTTCACCATAATATTTAATTAGAAAATTCTTCATCATTAATAAATAGTCTGTATTGTTTTTTGCGAATTTCATAAAAATCAAAAAATAAACACTTTTCATTCAATTTTTTTAATATTTAATCTTAAATTTAGGAAACAATTTACTTTGATCTTCCCCCAAAAAATCAATAGCAAGTTAAGCAATTTTCCCAATTAATTTTTTTTCTCTCATTTGCAGATTTTTCTTCAAATTCAAAGATTTATAAATATCCTAAAAAAACGAGGTCTTCTTTAATCACTTAGGGTAAATTCCCCGCCACTTGTGGCGAATATAAATTAATACCCTTTAGATACCTCGTCCGCTTGCGGCGAGGTAATTCATTTTCAATAAACTATACTTTACTCCTTTACGTTTGCAAAGTATCCAAGACTTTTCTTACAATGTATATCTCATTTTCAGCTAAATATGATTTTCTTTCTCCACTATTTAAAACTGATCCTACCCCCATATAGTAGATAAAAAGAAAAGCAACTATATTTAGTAAAAACAAAAAATATAGGAGTTCAAAATGTCAGAAAAGCGAAGGAGTTATGATAAAGAATTCAAGTTATCAGCAGTAA